>JAEEGH010000300.1_pt1 | contig 511612 bp, 459 predicted proteins | sample 9134181 | NCBI WGS metagenome assembly JAEEGH01 (sample SAMN16246544, study PRJNA631951) | gut metagenome | biome: gut microbiome; feature: rumen; material: DP-attached | host: Bos | place: Iran: Karaj | collected 2018-10 | reverse complement strand
GACAAGAGGGATTTGAACCAGCTCTAATCTATTGCGCGTAAAGCGCAATTTCCTCTTAGCAGGGGGCAACGGGGGCGGCGATTAGCCCCCGTTATATTAATGTATATTTACAAACAAAGCGCTCCGAGTGAACGGCAGTGAACGAGGACGGCAACCGCAGGATGTCGGGGGTTCATCAAAGCCATAAGTTAAATAAAAAAAGCCTTCCTTTTCGGAAGACTTAATTCGGGCAAGAGGGATTTGAACCCCCGACATCCTGGTCCCAAACCAGACGCGCTACCAGCTGCGCTATTGCCCGGAATGTTTTTATAATATATAACTTTTTTGATTTTTGTTCAATAGGTTATTCTCGTTTTTTAAGAAATATCTATCAGTTTTCCTATCTCCACGGGAATGCGGACTGTGGGACTTCGGGGATGGATTTTATGTGTTCACCCTTAAAATATCCGGTTGTACCGTCCAGGAGTCGGACCTTGTACATAAATTCATCCTCAATAGGATTATCCTCGGTTATAGTTTTTTCAAGGAAAATAAAACCTGTATTTTTCGGATAATATGCAATCGCTTCTGAATATTCATCAGATTCTTTGTAAAGGATAAGGCTGTCTACATCAACTACACCAAAGCTTTCAAGATGATTTTTAATCACGATGAGTTCTGCGTTACCGGCTTTATCAATCTCTTTTTGTTCAGGGCCTGTAAGACTGTAGATTTCTCCATATTTTCCAATTTTCCATGCCATTGCATAACGTCTTAAAACTTTTCCTTTTTTCATATGCCATGGAATTAAAATCTGCTTTATAACTGTTCCTGTGCTGTCCAGGATTAAAAATGATTCGCTGTTATAAAAAATATTGTGTCCGCTGTATATCTTTCCTACAAATTTAAATTTTTTATCCATAGAGATTGCTGTATAGTAAGCTTTAGAAACAGACCATGGCATTTCGTCCCTAAATAATCCTGTAATTTCTTTAGACGAATCTGAATCATCCTTGTGATTAATAATCTTAAATCCTTCGTCTGTAAAAGCCTTCCAAGAATTCAAATCTTCCCTGTGAATGATTTTCGGTTTATCTTTACCACATAAATCAATACCCGCATAATCCTGATTTCTTAAATCTTCAAAAAGGATGCCGTCTTTTAATTCGAACGCAACATAGGCATCCTTAGAAAAATGCTCAGGAAGATATTCTGAATAATCTGTTTCTTTTTCTGCTGTAAGAGGACTCTCTACATATTCCCATTTTTTATTGAAGTATTTAAAATATCCGTTATTTTCTTCTCCCTCATAATAAAAAATCAGTTCTCCGTTTTTACCTTCAAGAGGACCTTTTGGTGTAACAGGATTTTTTGAATCATACGAATATCTTAAGAAATTTCCATCTTTTTTAATCAGAGGCTTTGACATGATAAGACAAACAGGAAAGCACTGATATTTTTCTTCAAGTTCGATATCATATCCTTCTGTCATCTTACTTACACCGATGATTCCAAGTTTATCTTTTTCATCCTGCGTTTCGTATAAAATCACTTCCGGTGTTTCTTCTGTGATTTCTGATTTTTCTTCTGCCTGTACTTCATTCTGCTCTATAGACTTTTCATTTATAACATTCTGATTATCTTTTTCTGTACACGAAATAAATAAAAGGATTGTGATTAAAAAAAGACTGCAAAATTTAAAAATGTTTTTCATATATTTCTCCCTGTGGATTATGATACATAATAAATCCACCTATATTATATAAAAAAAACCGAATGAGAAAAAGTCACTCGGTTTTTGTATTTTTTGATTATTTTTTTGCTCAGATTCTTACTAGATTCCGATAAAGTGTGAATTTACCTTGTCTTCTACATAAGAAATAAAATCAGAAAGCTTCATTGTTTTCTGTGGTTTCTGGCTTGAATATCTGTAGCGAACGCATACTGTATTGTCTGCCTTTTCTTTTTCACCAACAACAAGGATGTATGGAGTTTTGTGTTCCATAGAAACCTGTTTGATTTTAGCCTTCATGTTATCTTCGCTTAAATAAGCATTAGATCTGATGTCGTGTGCTAAAAGCTCATCATTAATCTTTCTTGCATAATCATCGAATTCTGAAGATACAGGAACAACTGCAACCTGTTCAAAGCTGAGCCATGTAGGGAAGGCACCTGCAAAGTTTTCTACAAGGATACCAAAGAAGCGTTCAATAGAACCAAGAACTGCACGGTGGAGCATTACAGGATGATGCTTCTGGTTATCGCTTCCGATGTAAGTTGCATCAAGGCGTTCTGCACTAGGAAGCTGATAGTCTACCTGAATTGTACCACACTGCCATTCGCGTCCAAGACAGTCAAAAAGCTTGAACTCAAGTTTAGGGCCGTAGAATGCACCTTCACCCGGCTGGAGTTCATATTCAAGTCCTGCTTCGTGACATGCGTCAGAAAGTTGTTTTTCTGCTCTTTCCCATGTTGCAAGGTCTCCTACGTGATCTTCCGGCATTGTTGAAAATTTAACAACGAGCTTATCAAAACCAAAGTCGTGATATACCTTCTTTAAAAGCTTACAGAATTTTGCAACTTCTGAACCAAGCTGTTCTTCCGTACAGAAAATATGTGCGTCATCCTGAACAAATCCTCTGATACGCATAACTCCGTGTAAAGTTCCGGAAGGCTCATTTCTTACATCATGACCGAATTCTGCAAGGCGGAGTGGTAAATCTTTGTAAGATCTCTGTCTGCTCTTAAAGATTTCGATGGCACCAGGACAGTTCATCGGTTTGATTGCAAACATTCTTTTTTCTGATTCGGTGATGAACATATTCTGCTGATAGTGTCCCCAGTGACCAGATCTTTCCCATAAAGAGCGTGGCATGATTGCAGGAGTGTTTACTTCTTTATATCCGTCTTCACGAATCTGTTTTCTCATGTAATCCTGGATTACAGTGTAAATTGTCCATCCGTTTGGATGCCAGAAAATCTGACCCGGGTCTTCTGGATCAAGATGGAATAAATCCATTTCCTGTCCGATTATTCTGTGGTCGCGTTTTTCTGCTTCTTCGAGCATCTTAAGGTAATCTTTAAGATCATTTGGTTTTTCAAAACAGAGTGCGTATACGCGGGTAAGCATCTGGCGCTCTGAATCTCCTCTCCAGTATGCACCTGCAACTTTATTGAGCTTAAAGCTCTGCGCGTTGATTTCTTTTGTGTTCTGAACATGAGGTCCACGGCATAAGTCAAGAAAGCCGTCCTGTTCATAAGTTGTGATTACTGCATCGGATGGTAAATCGTTGATGAGTTCTACTTTATATGGTTCATCACTAAAAAGCTTTAATGCTTCTTCTTTTGAAACTTCTTTGCGTACAAAATCGTGATTGCCTGCAAGAATCTTTCTCATTTCTTTTTCTACTGCAGGAAAATCTTCTTCGGTGAATCTGGTGCCGGTGGTGAACTCAAAGTCATAATAGAATCCATTGTCGATAGATGGACCAATTGCGATTTTAGTTCCAGGATAAAGGTGTTTGATTGCCTCTGCCATTACGTGTGCACATGAGTGCCTGATAATCTGTAGTTTTTCGTCAGCCATAGTTGTTTCTCCTTTTTTAATATGACACCAGAATTTAAATAACAAAAAAGTTATTTAACAAAATATTATAGTGAATTTGTGTTTTTAAGTGAATAGGAATAAAAAAAACTGCCGGAGGCAAATCCGGCAGTTCAAAAGGAGGAAATTTTTACATCAGGCAATAATTTTATTCATTAAATTATTAATTGAATCTTCTGTCGTCGATTCTCTTTGTTTTCTTTTCGCTTCTTGGAAGTTCACCGATTCCGACAACCTTTACTTCCGGAGTCATGTTGTACTTCTGTTTGAATGTGTACTGAATCTGTAAAGATACTTCTGTACGGTCTGTACCGCCTTCAACTTCTACGATTACAGTCATCTGGTCTTTTCCGTCAACGTGTTCAATTACTGCACGGTATTCGCTTGAAGCACCAGGAACAGAATTGATTACATCTTCGATTGTACTTGGGAAGATGATGTTTCCCTTTACCTTAACCATGTCGTCACTTCTTCCCATGATGTGAGAGATGCGTGGGAATTTTGAACCACAAGGACATTCACCAGGAATGAAGGAAGCAAGGTCATGTGTTCTGAATCGGAACAATGGAGCACCTTCTTTTACTAATGTAGTAAGAGTGATTTCTCCCATTTCGCCTTCTTTTACAGGCTTTCCTGTTACAGGATCAAGGATTTCTATATAAAGATAATCATTAAAAATATGCATTCCTTCTGTCTGTTTTGTACAGTTGATTCCGATACCTGGACCATAACATTCTGTAAGACCATAAATATCATAAAGCTCAATTCCAAGAATGCTCTTGATTCTGTTGCGCATTTTTTCGCCCCAGCGTTCTGAACCGATTACACCTTTTTTAAGTTTGATGTTGTTCATGAGTCCTCTTTTTTCTACCTGTTCTGCAAGTAAGAGGGCATATGATGAAGTAGCACAGATTACTGTTGCCTGTAAGTCCTGCATCATCTGAAGCTGTTTTTCTGTGTTACCAGGTCCCATAGGAATTGCCATTGCACCAAGGCGTTCACAACCAGCCTGGAAACCAATACCCGCTGTCCAAAGTCCATATCCCGGTGTAATCTGAATGCGGTCTTTATTTGTAATTCCTGCCATTTCGTAGCAGCGCTGGAACATGATTGCCCAGTCTTCAACATCTTTCTTTGTATAAGGAATGATTACAGGAGAACCTGTTGTACCGCTTGATGAATGGATACGAACAATTTCTTCTTCTGAAACAGATGCAAGTCCAAGAGGGTAGGCATCGCGAAGATCCTGTTTTGAACAGAAAGGAACAAGGTTTTCAAAATCTTCCTGTGTTTTAATGTCGTCAGGATTTACGTTCTTGAATCTTTCTGTATAGAAAGGATTACCGCATTTTTTTACGCGGCGAATCTGTTCTCTTATTAAATCCAGCTGTTTGTCTGTCATTTTCATATTTATACTCCATAAAATTGTTTTATTGCTTTGTTACTATACATAATAACACACTCAAAATATTGTGTCAACAAGTTTCTATGAAAAGAAACATAAAAAAAATAATAATGTTACTACAAAAAGAAACATTTTTAAAAAAAGTATTGACAATTAATTTTTGTTTTGTTACTATTGGCAGTAACAAGAAGTGATACTGTTAATAGTAACGCGCGAAATATCGGCAGTAACACTCAGAAAGGTAATCAGCCTTTAGACAACAATTAATACATAACCAGATTATAAGGAGAATTGATTATGGAAAAACGCGAATTAAATGTAGAATCAAAAAAAGGACTTTCATTAAGAGATCTGCTTCTTACAGCAGTTCTTCTTGCAGCAGGCGCTGTATTGAAATTTTTCGTTGGACAGTTTGTAAACTTCTTTGGAATGAAGCCAAACTTTATCATTGCGATGTATTGTATGATTATTGTATTGCTCCGTCCAAAACTCTGGTATTGTATTGTTGTAGGACTTTTAGCCGGAGCAATCTGTCAGTTCTTCCCAGGTACTGCCGGTTTGAACTTTGCTTCTGAATTTGCAGGTGCTTTATGTATGGGTCTTTTGAATCTTATTCCTATTAAAAATCGTAAGATGGAAATTGGTTTTGCTGCAGTAAATACATTTATAAGCACTGTTGTTTCAGGTGCATTATTCACAATCTTACTCTTTGTTGTAATAAAATCAGAACCTTCGGCAATGGCAGCTTATGTACCAATCGTTTTAGGAACTGCAACATTAAATGCAATCATCGTTGGACTTTTGTATGTACCTCTTATGAAGGCAATTAAAAAACCATTTGTAAGCGAAAACTAATTAATCAAAAGGCGGCTGTACTTTACGGTGTGGCCGTCTTTTCATATTTTTTATACAGGAAATCAAAATGATTGAAATCAATGAACTTACTTTCAGCTATGCACTTTCAAAGAAAAAAGCTTTAAGCGATATAACACTGCAGATTCAAAAAGGTGATTTTGTAGGAATTATCGGTGAATCGGGAGCCGGGAAAACAACCTTATGCAGCTGTTTAAACGGTCTTATTCCTCATCATTATAACGGAGATTTTTATGGTTCTGTTAAAATCGAAGGTGAAGATACTTTTGACATTAAACCCGATAAACTTGCATTAAAAGTTGGTTCTGTATTTCAGGATATAGAAAGTCAGATTGTAAGCTATTTTGTAGAAGATGAAATCTTATTCGGACTTGAAAATTTTGGTGTTCCAAAAGATCAGATAGAAAAAAGAATTACAGGTGCATTAAAAGCACTTGATATTGAAGAACTTCGTCACAGAGAAATTTCTACTTTGAGTGGCGGACAAAAACAGAAGGTTGTATTTGCTTCTATCCTGGCTCTTGAACCGGATTATCTTATTCTTGATGAACCGACCGGGGAATTAGATCCGGCTTCATCGCTTCAGATTTTTAATATCTTAAAAAAATTAAACGAAGAAAAGGGAATTACAATCATCATTGCAGAACAGAAAATCATGCTTTTGTGTGAGTTTGCAAAAAAACTCCTTGTTCTGGAAAAAGGTAAAGTTGTTCATTACGGCGAAATCAGAAGCACATTGACTCATCAGAAAGAAATGGAAGAAGCGGGAATCAACTGTCCGCGAGTTTTGACATTAACGGGTAAGATGATGGATGAAGGCCTTACTCCAAAGGGAATGAAAAAAGAAGAGAGAATCTGTCTTAATACAAAAGAAGCGGCAGATTTTGTAAAAAAATGTATGAATAAAACCGGAGGTTCAAAATGAGTGAAAATAAAATCAGTGTAGAAAATAAAATGAATGTTCCGGTATTGGAATTCAAAAATGTATGTTTTTCTTATAATTCAACTGCGAACGTAAATAACTTAAATGTGAAAATTCAAAAGGGGGATTTTACTGCAATCATCGGATCTAACGGAGCAGGAAAATCAACTTTTTCTAAATTATCAAACGGATTATTACAGCCGAGCGAAGGTGATGTTTTTGTTCTAGGTGAAAATACAAGACGTAAAAAGGTAAGTGATCTTGCACGTCACATCGGATTTTTGTTTCAGAATCCTGACCGTCAGATCTGCTGTAATACTGTAAGAGAAGAGATAGCATTCAGCCTTAAAAACAATGGTCTTGGCGAAAAGGAAATAGAAAAAAAAGTAAACGAGACGATTAAAGAATTCGGTTTTGACGGGGATGCAGAGCCTTATAATATGAGCCGTGGTCAGAGACAGAGACTTTGTCTTGCATGTCTTATTGCGTTGAATCCGGAAATCTTAATTTTAGACGAACCTACAACCGGGCTTGATTACCGTGAGTGTATGGAAATGATGAACAGAATCAAGGAATTGAATGAGAAGGGAACAACAGTAATCATGGTCTGTCACGATATGGAAGTTGTTCTGGATTTTGCAAAATCAATCATCGTAATGAACAGGGGAGAAATCCTTAAAACAGGAGATGCAAGAGAGATTCTTATGGATAAACCTCTGCTCGAAAAAGCAAGACTCCTCCAACCTCAGATTGCAGCAACCTGTTCACTCCTTGGTAAAGATTATAAAAATATTTTTACTGTAGAAGAGATGATTACTAAAATGAAAGAACTTAAAAAAGGAAGGGCTTAAGATGAAAGGATTTTTAGATTATTTAGAGGGAGATTCGATTCTCCACAGGATGCATCCTCTTTCAAAGATTTTTACAGCATTTATTATCTGTGCTTCGGCTTTTGTTTCTTCAAACTTTTTCTTTCTTACAGGATTATTGATTTTTAATCTTCTTTTAGGATTGATTGGTGAAGGCAAAACTCATTCAGGACTTTTTAAAAGAACTCTTGGAATATTTAAAGGTCTTTTTAAGATGTCAATTTTCCTTTTTGTACTCCAGGTGCTTATTATAAGAAAAGGTGAAGTTGTAATTCCGATTACTCAAAGCTTTGGAATAACTGACCTTGGAATCCGTAACGGTTTACTTTTAATTTTACGCCTTACAGATGCAACGTTGCCACTTTCAGTTTTGATTTCTGTAATCAACTTAAATGACCTTTCGAACACAATGGTGCAGGAACTTCATATTCCATATAAATATGCTTTTACACTTACTTCGGCTATCCGTTTTATTCCGGTTTTTTCTTCCGAAATGTCTGGCATTATAGAAAGTCAGAAGGCGAGGGGTGTAGATTTTGATGTTAAAAATCCGTTCAAGAAAATAGGTATGATTCTTCCGCTTTGCTTCCCGCTTTTGATGAGTGCAGTAAGAAAGATTGAATTGACGGCTACAGCAGCAGAACTTCGCGGATTTTACTTCAGGACAAGAAAAAGCTGCACAAAGGTTTATAAACATCACTTTTGTGATTTCGTTTTTATCCTTACAGGCTTTGTAATTCTTGCATTATCAATTGTGATTAATCTGCAGCATCTACCGCTTTAACGTTGAGCTCATAAAAATCAGGTTTTACTAAAAGCCTGATTGCATTTTTGAGCTCATCTTTGTTTATGATTCCAGACTTACAGGCTGCTCCCAAAAGGATCATATTCACAATCTTTGTTGAACCAAGCTCACGGCAAATCTTATCTGTATCTACGACAATAACCTGTGTTTTACATGTCTTTAAATAATTAGTCATGCTTTGGGCAGAAAAGACTTTCCCGTTTAAGCTTGCTGTTGTCGGCTGAACACATTTATTGTTTACGATAACAGTTCCGCCTTCTTTTAAATACTCGATATTACGTACTGCTTCTGCCGCTTCGAATGCGATTATTACATCTGCCTGGCCTTTAGAAATCAGCGGAGAAAAAACATCATTTCCGATTCTTACATGGCTTACAACTGAACCACCCCTCTGTGCCATACCGATTGTTTCTGCAGAAAGAACGTGCTCTCCGCCAGAAATTGCTGCCTGAGATAAAACCTTTGCCGCAAGAACTGTTCCCTGTCCACCAACTCCGCAAATCAAAATATTCTTACTCATTTTTTACCTCCAATGGCACCAAACGGACAAACTTTTTCGCATAATCCGCAGCCCGTACACAAAGATGAATCTATTTCTACAGTCTGTTTTCCTTTTTCATTTTTAGAAAGGCTCAGGCTCAATGCAGGACATCCAAGTTCATTAATACATTTTTTACATCCTGTACATTTTGCATTATCAACATTTTTTGCACCCGGGAACTTGTAGCCGACTTTTCCTGCAATGCTGATACAAGGGGATTTAAATATGATTGCGCTTACGCCTTTAGCTTCTACCGCTTTGTTTACAGCCTCAATCGATTTTTCCTGATCAAAAGGATCTACTTCGATTACAGGTTCAACGCCTATAGCTTTTAAGATTGAAGGGATACTGATTTTTTCTACGATTTCTCCCATCATCGTAACGCCGGTTCCAGGATGTGGCTGATGGCCTGTCATTGCAGTCGTAGAATTATCGAGGATACAGATTGTCTGGTGTGCCTGATTATAAACTGCATTTACAACGCCTGTAATTCCGCTTGCAAAGAAGGTTGAGTCTCCGATAAAGCTGAAGCAGATCCTGTCTTTTTCGTAATGATAGAAGCCCTGTGCCATTGTGATATCGGCACCCATACATAAACATGTATCTGTCATATCAAGAGGTTTTGCGTTTCCAAGAGTGTAGCATCCTATGTCTCCGCAGAAAACTGTCTTTTTACCTTTCATTGCCTGTTTTACGGCATAAAAAGCACCCCTGTGTGGACATCCTGCACATAAAACTGGAGGACGGACCGGTAGCACAGGTACTTGTTGCTTTTGTTGAGATGAATTGGTGCTACCTGTGCTTGCAGTTTCGCTTGGCGAAACTGCTTTACCTTTACAACCTAACTGTTTTTCTATAATTTCTACAACGATATCCACAGTTAATTCACCAGCCTGGGGTACAGTTCCGTCTTTTTTTCCGTGAATAATGGAAGTGATTTTCTTTTCGCCACAAAGCATTACAAGTGCATCTTCTATGACAGGGTCCAGTTCTTCAAAGACTGTGATTTCGTTATGCAAAGATAAAAACTCTTCTGCCATATCTTTTGGGAAAGGATAAGGTGTTCCGATTTTTAAAATTGACGCATCTTTTAATTCAGGATAATCATTTTGCAAAATAGAGAGAGCTTCTTTTAAGTAACAGTAAGAGATTCCACCCGCAGCAAAAGAAAGTCCCTTGGATGATTTATTTTCTGTTTTGTTTAATTCGCTTTTAGAAAAAACTTCCGGTAAAATTTTTTCGTTACGTTCAAAGATTCGTTTGTGATTCATAAAAGAAGTGCGCGGGAAAATTACCCAGCGGTTTGAATCTTTTTCGAAGTACTCACTTTTTTTTGCCATTGTAAGTTCAGGCATTTCCATGCTTTCGTATGCGTGGTCTACACGGGTAGTAGGGCGGAGTAAAACAGGTGTGTTATATTTTTCGGAGATTTCAAAAGCCTTCTGTACCATTACGTATGCTTCGTAAGGTGTAGAAGGATCTAAACATGGAAGCTTTGAAAATCCGGCGAAAGTTCTTGTATCCTGTTCTGTCTGGCTCGAGATTGGGCCCGGATCATCGGCACTTACAATTACCATGCCGCCTTTTACACCAACGTAGGAAAGACACATAACAGGATCACTTGCAACGTTTAAACCGACCTGTTTCATGGTAACAAGAGTACGTCCACCTGAGTAACTGGCCCCTGCAGCAACCTCTACAGCCGCCTTTTCGTTAACAGACCATTCAACATAAGTGCCTGTCTTTTCTTTATATTTAGAAATGAATTCAATAATTTCGCTCGAAGGAGTTCCAGGATATCCTGCAACAAGATTAACACCCGCTTTTAATGCTCCGAGTGCAATTGCCTGATTTCCCATTATCATCTGTTCTGCCATACTTTTTCCTTGTACCTTTACATAGAAACATTAATATTTATAATATAACTTATCTTTTCTATTATAGCAAGATATTGGACTTTTGTGTTATTTGGGCTTATAATTAAATAATAAAAGGAGAAAGCATGGCTAATCAGAGAATAAGACACCCAATCAGTTTAAAACAGATTTTATTGTTTTCAATGCTGATTATTCTGGTTTTAGGTGTCTCTACCACACTTGTTTCTACATTAATCAGAAATGACGATAAAAATAAAGCAATCGACAATAATCATACAATTAATGGACGTACTGCAGATACAGTAAATAATGTGCTTACAAATCTTCAGAATAATTCATTTGTACTCTTTCAGGCACAGAATCTTTCTAAAAAAATTAATCAGGATCTTATAGCTGATTATTTTATCTGTAATCCTCAGGTTATTTTTATTTCATCTTCGCAGTTTGGTTTTTCTGAGGATAAGATTTTTATAAATCCGGTTTACAAGGAAAAATATCCCCAGATTAATGAAAAAATTTTAAATTATGTAAAAGATAAAAAAACTCCGGGAAAAAACACCGTATACGAAAAATTAAATGATGTTCTTGGTGTTCGCTCAATTTCGTGCATCTATGAATACGGCGATAAGGATTCTCCATATTATTCAGTTCTTGGATATTCTACAGAGGCTCTTTCTGAACTTATGAGCACAGGTTCTAACAATACAACCATCCTCATCACAAAAGATACAGATATCCTCATCAACCCTGATTTTGAAAGCCGGGAAACAAAATATTCTATTGCAAAAGATTTTATTGCAGACTTAAATTCAAAGCAGATTGATAACAGTCAGTTCCTTGTTCAGAATCAGGAAGAAGGAAATATTTATCTTTCCATTCACAAGATTGCAAATGAACTTTATGTAATCACATCAATTACAGAAAAATCAGTTTACGAAGTAATCAATTACACAACAAATAATATCATTCTTTTTTCTCTTGGCGTTCTCTTTGTTGCAATCATCATAATCCGTATTTTCAGTAACAATATTACAAATCCGATTAAGGATCTTGTTTCTGCTTCGAATAAAATTGAACACGGTGAATTTGAACTTGATATTAAACCACGCACTAAAGACGAAATAGGACTTTTAACTTCGAGCTTTATTCAGATGGCACACGGACTTTCTGAGCGCGAAAAACTAATGACTTCATTCAGTAAATTTACAAATAAGACGATTGCAGAAAAAGCAGCACGCGGTGAATTAAGCCTTGGTGGTGAAAACCGTAATGCAACAATTTTCTTTTCAGATATCAGATCATTTACAGCAATGTCAGAAAAGATGCAGCCAAACGAAGTCGTTCAGTTCTTAAATGAATATATGACAAAAATGGTTAACTGTGTAGAAAAAACTCACGGGGTTGTAGATAAATATATTGGTGATGCAATCATGGCTGTATGGGGTGCACCTGAATCTGCAGGAAGCGCCGAAGCCGATGCATATAATGCCGTTGTAGCAGCCCTTATGATGAGAAAGGCTCTTTATGATTTTAATGTTATCCGCGCACAGAAAAATCTTCCTCCTGTAAAAATCGGATGCGGTATTAACTCTGGTCCGGTCGTAGCAGGTCAGATTGGTTCTGAACAGAGGATGGAATATACTGTTATTGGTGATGCAGTAAACCTTGCAAGCAGAACCGAAGCGCTGAACAAGCCTTTTGCAACCGATGTCCTTATCACAGAAAATACATATAACCTCATTAAAGATAAAATAATTGTAGAAGAAATGCCGGGTGTTCATGTAAAGGGAAAAACAGATCCTATCCGCATGTTCGCAGTTATTAATCTTGCAGGAAGAACTAATCCTTCTACTTTAAGCGAAGTACGAAAAATTATTGGTACACAGGCCCCTGATTTATCAAAGGTAAATACAGATGATGAAGAAAAGAAATACTCATTCCAGACTAAATAAAGTCGATTACAGCATTTTTATTATCTGTTCTCTCTGCGCCGCTTTTATGTTCTATCTGTTCTGGCATGAATTAAATTCATCTTCCCTAAAACAGAATGAACAGTCGATCGCCACAATTTACTTTAAAAAGAATGTTGCTCAAAGGCGTTTTATAAATAAAAGCATCTGGGAAAAAATTTCTACAGAAACACTAATTTATAACGGAGATAAAATCCGTACGGCAGAAGAATCAGAAGCTTATGTGATGTTTGACGAAGATACAAAAATTGAGCTTGGTTCCAACACAATGATTCAGCTTTTTAAAGATAAAAAGAACAATGGAACAATCGATTTTATGAACGGAAACATCCATGTAGAAAATACAGAAAAAGCTAAAAAAACTGTGATTAAAACAGGTACTAAAAAAATCCAGATTTCCGCACAAACCCAGCTTAATGTAGAAATCGACAAAGATTTTTCAAACAACGCCGTTATAGAAGTTTTACAGGGGCAGGCTTCTGTTATTCAGACCGACTCCAAAGGAAAAGAAATTGAAAAATTAAAAACTATTTCTGCAGGTCAGGTTGAAGTTTTAAGGGTAAACGAAATTATTTCAAAAGAAGAACTCGCAGAAAAAGAAAAAGAAAAGGAAAGTGATGAAGAAGTTACTCCCGAAGATCTTGAAAAAGTTGAACCTGTTATTGTAGAAGTAAATGAGTCCGGCCTTAAAAAAGTTAAAACTGCTGAACTTGCAGAATTCAGTAATGATCAGGGATGGCATTGTCATCAGTATGTGAATGTTATTTCTGAATTAATCGGTGATAATAAAACAATTCCAAAAGGCTCGCTGTTAACAATAAACATCAAAGGTGTTTCAGATTCTACTATTCCTGCTATGAAGGTTCATCTTGGCGGTTATGATTCAGACGGAGTGTATTATGATAATTCAAGTATATATTCAGTCAAAAGTATAACAAAAGATATACCTTTTGATATAACGATTGATTCATGGCTTTTACATAGAATTTATAATACATCATATTCGTACATAACCTTATTCCTTGATGATAATGATTATAACGATTCAATCAATATTAAAGATTTAAAAGTATCTTTAAAAGTAAGCAATCTGGATTATAAAAGGGATTATGAACCTGCATCAAACTATCCTGTAAAACCAGTTGCTTCTAAAAAAATCCAGTTCCATCAGAATGTCTGGGGCGACAAGGGATGGGAAACAACCGGCCGCGATATGGAATTCTTTATGACAGAATTCTTTAAAGAAAAGACTCTGATTAAAAAAGGCAGAAAACTTAAGGTAACTTTAACTGCAACAAGTAACATAGATTTACCTTATCTTGGCATACAGTCCATTTCTTCCGAGACCTGGAATTTAGCAATCCCTGATGAACAGTATGATATTACACCACAGTATGACTGGAGTGAAGGACCTATTATTAAAGCCGGCAAGAAGTTTACATTCTCAAGGATTATTAATTTTTCAGAAGACATGTATATAGATACTTACAGCGGACATATAATAAAACTTACTTACGGAGAACCTGTAAGGGAATGCGCTGTATTCGATATAGAGAATTTTACTTTCGAGTTTGTTGATTAAAATGCTTCTTTTTGCGCGAGATAAGGATTTTTACAAAAAAGTCATTAAGTTTGCTTTACCGATTGCCCTTCAGAGTTTTATAACCGTCGGTATTAACATGCTCGACACAAACATGGTTTCTCAGGTAAGCCAGGATGCTCTTTCTGCAACATCGCTTTCAAATTCATTCATAAGCATCTACCAGATTTTATGTATGGGACTTGGAATGGGGGCTTCGGTTTTAGTTTCAAGATACTGGGGATTAAAAAAGACAGAGAAGGGTAATACACCACAGACAGATCGTGCATTAAAACAGACAGTCTGCTTAATGCTTCGTCTTACAATCATCCTTGCTTCTGTTTTTGCAATTCTTTCATTCTTTTTCCCCGCCCTTTTAATGAACTCTTATTCAGATGAAGAGAGGATAATCTTTCTTGGCGTTGAATATTTTCAGTGGTCAGTTCCGACATATTTTTTCTTAGGCGCTTCTTTAACTACAACAATTGTTTTACGAAGTGTAGGGCAGGTTAAATTTCCACTTTTTGTTTCCATCGGTGCTTTGGGAATAAACTTTCTTGCAAACTATGCTTTTATCTTTGGTCATTTTGGAGCACCAAGAATGGAAGTTGCAGGTGCTGCTTTAGGAACCCTTATTTCCAGAATCTTCGAAGCCGGAATGATTTTAGGATATCTTTTCTTTAAGGATAAAAAGATTTTATTCCGAATCCGTGATTTATTTATAAGCACAAGATCTCTTATCCGTGAGTATATAAGAATCTGTATTCCGGTTTTAATTAGCGACGGTATTTTAGCTTTTGGAAATAATACGGTTGCAATGGTAATCGGACATCTTGGAGGTGCCTTTACCGCAGCAAATGCAATTACAAGTGTAACTCAACAGCTTAGTACAGTAGTTATTCAGGGAGTATGCCAGGCGGGTGCAATAATCACAGGACAGACTCTTGGAAAATACGGAAAAGAAAAAACAGTAAAACAAAGCTGGCTTTTTCTTGGGCTTGGTCTTGCTCTTGGTACGGTTTCTGCCTTATTCATATTCTTTGCAAGCGATTTAATCATCTCTTCTTATTCTACGACAGAACAGGCAAGGATAATTGCAAAAAGCCTAATGGACTCAATTTCTATAATCATCATCTTCCAGGCTACAAATTCAATTATGACAAAGGGTGTTTTAAGAGGTGGCGGGGATACAAAGATGCTTATGCTTGCCGATAACTGCATGCTCTGGATTTTATCTATTCCGCTTGGCTGTCTTGCAGGATTTTATCTTCATCTTCCGGCTTTCTTGATTTATTTCTTTTTAAAAATTGATCAGGTAATAAAAACCATATGGTGTATCTTTCGTCTTAAAAGTGAAAAATGGATTAAAAAAATTTCCACAGGCGATACGGCTCACGACTAGAAAATTTTTCCCGCAAGAAACAATTTCTACACGCACAAATGAATTAAGAGCCGTAATAAATACGTTTGTTTCATGCATAGTTTTTTTGTTGATTTTTCATTATATTATTAAATATGATTAAAGCAGAATTAGAAAAGGAAATCCAAAATTTTTTAAAAACTTCCGAAGAAGATAAACTCCATCTTTTTACAATGGCTGATGGCAGAATCCGCGGAGCTTTGTTTAATGGCACACGTTTTGTAAATCAGATAAGAGCACAGCATAAACTTGGGATTTTAGAAACATATATACTCGGACAGGCAGCCTTATGCGGAGCCCTCACAATCCCAATGATGAAGGATAAAGAAAATCTTGCAATTAAATTCGAAGGTAACGGTCCAGCCGGTGGATATTCAATCGAAGCTGATTCTGCAGGCTTTATAAGAGGCTACCTTTTTAACGAAAATATTCCCCTCGAAAAACCACTTGATTCCTGGGATTTAAAACCATTTTTAGGCGGTGGAACTTTAAGTTTTTCCAGAATGCATAAAGACGATAAGCTTCCCCAGATGAGTTCTGTTTATGTAGAAAACGGAAACATAGCCCTTGATTTTGCAGAATATTTTGCACAGTCAGAACAGATAAATACAGCCTTTAATTCAAGCATCCAGTTCGATAAATCAGGGATGGTAACAGGAGCCGGGGCAATGTATCTTCAGGTGATGCCTAAAACCGGTGGTATAAAAAACAGCGGAAGCGGGATCGACAGCAATGTAGAAGAAAGCGACGAAGATAAAATCCTTTTACAGAAGGTAGAAAATGCATTCAAAGCCTGCCCGAGCCTTGGTCTTTTATACAGCGAAAAAGAAGTTGATTCAGAAGATATAATCGTTGGCCTCTTCCGTGAATTTAAACCTGTAATCACCTTAAAACGCGACATCATCTTTAACTGCCCGTGCTCGGAAGAATTTTTTATAAATCACATTAGAAATCTTCCAAAGGCAGAACTCGAAGACATAAAGAAAAACGGACCAGATCCATTAGAAATTACCTGTAGGAACTGCGGCAGCGTATTTCACATTAAAACAGAAAGATTATAAGAAATTATTTAGAATACAGCATTTTTTCTGAACTTTTCTTCTTATGATGATATAATATAAGAATGAATTACGACGTTAAAAAAATTGCAAACATGACCCGCATTTACGGTCTTATAATCATCTTTTCGAATATAGTTGCGATAATTGTCCCGGTTTCAATTTCTACTCCAAACTGGCTTTTACAGTCAGAAGATATGAGAATCTGGTCGGCTTATATAAGTAAATCAAATCTTTCGAATATTTGTATTCTGCCTGCCTTTCTTATCCCAACTTTAGTATGTTATTTTTATTCAAAAAATCTTTTTAAGAATAAAGATAACCTGATGAAAAAAATCGTAGAAATTCCGTCTGTTTATTCGCTTTCGAGTGTAATCGGCTGGAATGTTTATTATTTTCTTGAACTCCCTTTTGTTTTTTATGCAAAAGCAACAATGGGTATTCAGATTAAAATGGTTTTACTTTCTTCATGGGCATTTGCTTTGATTTCGGGAATGACAGCCTGGACCGTATCTTATCTTTTTATTGAACTTTTGAACCGTTCCATTCTTCTTCCAAAAATCTTCCCGGAAGGTCATATAAAATATTCAAAACATTCTGTTCATCCAAAGTTTTCTCATCTTTTGATTTTCTGTTTTATAATCAGCTCTGTATTCCCGATTTTACTCCTTCTTTCTGCAAATGTAATTTCGCAGGTAAATGCCGGAAATCCTGTTGAATATAATATGATTATTATTTCGCTTTTATTCCTTGTTTTTGCCTTTATCATCACGATTTCTCTTTCAAAAATCATCATAAATCCGCTTGGAAGTCTTACAAAGGCTGCAGAAAATATTAAAAATGGAGATTATAAAAGCCGCGTAAAAATCGTTACTGCAGATGAACTTGGAATGCTTGCCGACAGCTTTAACGACATGGCAGTCTCGCTCGAAGAAAAAGAATTCATGCGCGATACTTTTGGAAAGATTGTAGATCCTGAAGTCCGTGATTATCTTATGAAAGAAAGCCGCAATGTTGAGCGTAAAGGTGAAGTTCGTAAAGTAACAATTTTATTCTGCGATATAAGAAATTTTACAGCAATGAGTGAAAATATGTCGGCACCTTCTGTCGTAACTTTGTTAAATAAATATTTTACAGAGCTTGGAAAATGCATTACAAATCACAATGGAATTATTAATAAATATATCGGTGATGCAATTATGGCTATTTTTGGAGCGCCGGTTGATTCAAAAAATTCCAGCCTTGATGCCTTCCTTGCAGCAAAAGAAATGATTCAGACTCTTAAACTGATTAATCAGGATTTTAAAAAAGAAGGATTACCGGAAATTAATTTTGGAATAGGTATTCATACAGGCGAAGTTTTTGCCGGAATCATCGGAGCCGAAAACCGCATGGAATATACAGTAATCGGTGATGCTGTAAATACTGCAAGTAGAATTGAATCTTTGTGTAAAACATACCGCGTTCAGCTTTTGATTTCCGAAAATGCCCTAAGGTTTATAAAAGAAGCAGAGGGTAGTGAAGCTGATGGATTTAAGCTTGTTGATAATGCTCCAATCCGCGGAAAAGCAGAGCCGATGAAAGTTTATACAGTTTGATTATTTTTGCCTGATATTCATGCATACGGTAAATTTAATTTAATTAAACTTATACTTTAAAACTGATTATTTTCTTTGTTTTTTGTTGACTTATTGACTTTTTGATATTATATTTGATTTTGCATCTGGGGATGTCCCGGTTTCGACGGAATTGGGAAATCTTGTATTGCAGGTAGGAGTGAAGGTTCCTTAAACTGACGAAACAATAACTGCAATTTTCGCAAGAAAAGAAGAAGAAGCTGATGAAGCTTTCGAAGCAGAAGCACTCGCTGCGTAAGTAGCCGTGCAGGAACTCAACTGGCTCTGTTCCGCGCCGGATGATGTTCTTTCACCTTTCGGGACTTGCCTTATACAGTTTCTGTAATGTATAAGGGACACTTTATCAGAATACGGAGGCGACGCTTGTTATGCTGCTACCGGCTCCCGACAACCACCTCGCATAACTAAACCTGTAGATGTACCTGGTTTACTTTTTCGGACGGGGGTTCAATTCCCCCCATCTCCAAATAAAAAAAGCGCCTTTATAAGGCGCTTTTTTTGTTGGGAAATGATTTATAAATGGAAATTGCTTTGTTGGGGGTTCAGCGCCACCCCCAACACCCCCCGCTAAAGAAGAAAAAGCCGCACTGCGGCTTTAGATTAGAGTAGGTTCAATTCCCCCCATCTCCATAAAAAAAGCGCCTTTATAAGGCGCTTTTTTTATGGAGATGGGGGAGAAGAGATGTTATTATTCTCCGCCGCCGTTTACGTTGTGGAACTTCTGCTGGTATTTTTTGAGCATGGCTACGGCGTTCTTTTTGCCGTTGTATACAAAGCCACCGTTCCAGTATTCAAGGGCAGCAAACAATGCGTTACCACCGTCCTGGCTGTCAGATTCTTTTGTACGGAAAGAAACGTAATTTGAAAGTTCCATAAAATCATTGTTATGAAGACATTCAAGACGTTTTTTGTTGAATTCATTCCATTTTTCTAAGTCTTTAAATCCTTCACCTTCGTCCTGTACGATAATATGTGCGTGAGTAGGGCTGAAAGAATACCATACTGTTACTTTTTTATTAATATCACAATGGTTTCCGTGTTTTACAGCATTTTTGATAACTTCACTTATCTGCTGTTCAAGAAGGTTTAATTCCTTAATTTCTGTAGGTGCTGACTGTACGATCAATAAAGTAAAATATCTGATCTGTCTGAAGTCAGAAGGGAATTCCTTCTTTAACATATTAGTTTTATCAAATAAAGGATCATTTTCATCAGATCTTAATTCTTTAAATTCCTGTACCAATTGTATCCTCCTAAGATGTACTTATTTAAATAATTATTTTTATTATTCTTTAACCATGAGCAAAGCTTCTTCTACACTGTTTGCAATAGGGAAATATCCCATAAGTTTTGTAAGTTCAATTACTTTTTTTACAGAACCGTGGATATTAGAGATTGCCAGTTTAAGATTCATCTTTTTGATTGTAGAACAGATGTAAATTAATGCACCAATTCCAGATGAGTCGATATAATCAACCTGTTCAAGATTTATTACAAAATCTTTAACATTTTTCTCCAACATCTTCATTACAAGTTCCTTTAACTTGTATGAATTATAGAGGTCCATTTCTCCGGTTACGTCGATAATGTAAACATCACCATTTTTACGTATTTTTAATTCCATAAGAAGCTCCTTTCCCTATTGTATTTTAATAACCAGAAGACTTTGGTCATCATATTGTTGTGTTCCGCCTGAATACTTTTTCAAATCTTCTTTTACTATGTTTGTAATGTCCTTTGCATTGGCGTTACAATTTTTAAGTAAAACTTTCTGCAAGTTGTCAGTCGAATATTGTACACCATTTTCATTCAGAGATTCAAGTAAACCATCTGTACAGGTAACGATGAGGTCGTTCTTGTTCAGGGTTATATTGATATCTGAATAGACAGTTTCTTTCTCGACACCCATTGGTTCACTAGGATTAGATATCTGAGAAAGTGTATTTGCTGCTGCATTAAAGTGGAATACCGGATTGTTTCCACATGTTGCAATCTGAGCCTGTTTTGTAGTTACGTTGTAATTGATTAATGCTACGCTTGCAAAATGGTCAATTTTTGAGCTTTCAAGACAGATTCCACGGTTTGCCCACGAAAGAATTGTGGAAGCGCTCTGGTCTGTGTTTACCGCAAGCCTTAAAATAGCTCTTATCATAATCATTACAACCAAAGAGTTCATTCCTTTTCCGGCTACGTCTGCCATTACAAAAGAAACCTTGTCTCTTCTTGCCATAAGAACATCGTAATAGTCACCGCAGACATTCTCTACAGGATTAGAGAAACATCCAATCTGAAGTCCCGAGATCACAGGAAGCTTTGGTGGTAACAAACTCTTCTGATATTTAGAAGCAATACTTCCGTCCTTGCTGAGTTCTGCCTTTTCTGCATAAGCGAGGAAGCTGTAAAGAGGTTTGATGGCAGTAGCAATAGCATCTGAAAGAAGTATAACTTCGTTGAATTCGTCCTGAGTAAATTTTTCGTTTTCCGGAAGTCTTGCAAGTGCGATTACACCAACAACATAATCCTGCTGTTTAATAGGAACAAAAATATATGTTCCAGGTTTTAAGAAATCTTCCGGACCATTTATATAGATGTGAGGATCTTTTACTGAATCAGTTACTAAAATCGGCTGACCGTCTGTGTAAACATCGCCGAATACATTTCCTTTGAAAGGGAACTGAGAGAATCTTAAGTTTGTTTCTACGCGGAGTGGTTTATGTGGTAAATCTTCCGGTAATTTATATGGTGGAGGGAATGAACCGATTAATGATTTTACTGCAAGAGTATTATCATAATCATCTGCAATAAGGATTACACATCCATCTGCCTTTACCTTTTCGCTTACTGTTTTATTACAGTATTCAAGGAAGCTTTCTACGCTGTCTTCGTTAGAGAAGAATGTAGATACTTTATAGATGAGCTCACGGTTCATATCCATAAGCTTTTTATTTTTGTTTTCGATTGCAAGAATTGCTTCTTTTGTACGTTCATCACCATTAAGGCTGTTCTGCTGTTCTGCCAGTTTTTTCTGCGCTTTCTTTTCTTCACGTTTTTTAGGATTGTCGAAAGCTTTAAGAATCATGTATGGTGCGGCTAAAACTTCTGCAACTATGAGCGAAATTACAAGATAAAAATAGTGATTTGTAATAAGAGTAGTAACTGTACCTGCTACAACTGCACCAATAACAAAGTAGAAGATAAAACTTGCATTACAGGTATTTCTGAGTTTTATTACAAGAAGAAGAGATATTAATAATACACCGATTCCTGTTGTGATAAGCAAAGGTGTCTGGATGAAATCATCAATTGTGGGCAATTTTTATCTCCTTTTTAAACTTTTTTAAGGTTAAAACAATAAATTTACTACTAAAATTAATTCTAACATTGAAATATTTAACAGTCAAGTTTTAAACAACTATAAATTGATTTCATTTTCGTTAATTGAGTTGTCGATTGCCTTACGAAGAATAATCCTTTTAATCTGATTTTTTATCCTTCTGTGGAGCGGAATTCTGTATTTTTTAGTGAAATTTTCAACTGCATCGTCAATTTCTACGTTGTCGCCGAATTTCTGCTTAAGCTGATCCCAGTAACGCACGGTCCATACGTATAAATCGCCGATTGTTCTTTTCGGGAACTTTTTAAGGATCTTTTTTCTTGAAATTGAACCGGCAAGAGGCATATAAACATTGTTAAACCAGGAATTTATTGCTTCTTCCATGCTCACTTCTTCTGTTTTTCCCTGATTCATATAGTATTTATGTGTGAGTATGTGATTATAAATAACGTCGTATCTTCCAGCTGCGGTAAAATCAAGACACCAGTAATCAGTTATATCGCCAAAGCTTGTTTCTGCATAAAAAACGCGTTTTTCGTAGTTGATAATCTGTCTTATTATGTCCTGCATGCTGTCTGTCTGCTTAAGTTTGATTTCGCTCTGGAGAGAAACAACTTCTGCATCAATAAATTCTGTTCCACGAGACTTTGCAACAGAAACCCTGTGATTACCGTCGCGCACAAAATAAAGTCCTGCAATTTCATAAACTTTTATAGGCGGAAGGATTACTGAATCAATTGCAGCCTGGTCTACGTGTTCCCATCTTGATTTTAAAAATGAGCTTTTAGGGAAAAAGTGATTGTCAAAATCTTTATAGCGGCCTTCTGAACCAACAATTTTTTCTATAGGGATTACCTTCATCCCGATATAAGTTTCGTTCTGAGGTTTAATGAGCTGTTTTATATCATTCAAAGAGATGAGGTTTACTTCCTCGGGCGAAAGAAAATGCTGAATTTCGTTGAATAAAGCTTTGTTTCGTGCCTTGTAAAAATCATCTTCTGACTGTTTGCTTGATATATTCATTATTTGTTCTCCAGCAAAGTGGTATCGGGAATTTCTAATACATAATGTGCATAGGCATTTATAACCTGAGTTCCGTTATGTTCAGAAATACGTTTTTCGCGCATATCGTAAAGATGGATGTGACCGTGAATCATAAACCTTGGATGGAACTTCTGGATAAACCAGTTATAGCATTCAAAACCACGGTGGCATGGATCTTCTTTATCGTGAATGTGGCGCGGGCTTGCATGTGTTAAAAAAATGTCTAGATAGCGGCCATATTTTATCTTATTTTTTATAAGACTTGGTGCCATTTTTAATAATAGAAGCTTCATCTTAAAATCTGTGTACTGATTCAATCCGTTGTTGTATTTAAGAGATCCCGAAGCACCTGCAATTAAAAGTGGTGATTTTTTTCCTGTCTTTGGATCTGTAATCATAAGGCTTGATTCTACACAGGTTTTAAAACCAAGATATTTTGCTCCGTGAAAATGCTGCTGTTCCACGCGGTCCCTTTTATACATGTCTACGTTGGCATCCTGGGCAGTCTTATGATAGTAATGAAATTCCTTTAAGTTGTGATTTCCAAAAATGAAAAAAGTGGGCTTATTGAATACAGAAACAATAAAATCGACATAATCCATTGGTAAATCGCCTGCACACAATATGGCATCGATATCGGGAAAAGTCTTTTTTACTTCCTGATTGTATATGAGCGGATCTACGAAATCTGAGACACAGAGTATTTTCATTTACTTCCAGATGACAGAATTTTTTCGAGTCTGTCTTTATCTACAAGTTCAATAGGTCTGTTTTCTGCAAATCTTCTTGCGGCATTTGTAAATCCAGAGCTTGAAAATACATAACCTTTTATACTGTTTACGCTTTTCATGGCATCTAAGGATTCTCGTACAACTACATCTTCAAGAGGATCCGGTTCTCTGTAAAAACGAAGATATAAAACCTGTTTTCTTACAGACATCCAGGAATCTTCACTCTTATCGATGGCAGTAATAAGACATCCCCATCTCTGGCTTGTGGCAGACATTACCTGAAGCTTCATTCCGTTTTCGCAGGCAAGTTTACATACCATAACAAATTCTTCGTTACTGCATGTAAGATAATCTTTTAGGTTATCGTTAGCAGATAAATCTTTATATTCAGAAAGCTTTGCGCTTACATCACGGAAACTCTTGTTTCTTTTATAGATGATTTCCCACTGTTCAATTGCCTTATCGATCTTGCGGAGTTTTTCGTAACATGATGCAAGAAAGTAGCGGGCATAAAGGGTTTCGGAATTAAGATTGTCCTTATCAAGTTCAATAGCACGGTTAAAGTCTAAAGCTGCATTATCAAAACGGTTTACAAGCATATAGCAGGCTCCGTGTTCAATAACTGCCTTCTGTTTTACTTCCTGATCTCTTTGTGCTTTTTCGAAAGATTTAATTGCAGCCGGAATATCCTTTGCATCCTTTTGGATTTTTCCAAGATAATAGTAAGAAGAATATGTTTCAGGACTTAATCTGATTGCAGTATCGATTTCTCTTTTGGCCTCCTGAAAGTTTTTCATGCGGTAGAGCATAAGACCGATTTCTGCGTGTGCCTTTGCATGTTTTTTATCAAGAAGGGTTGCTTTCTGCATGAATCCGATTGCTACATCGTAGCGGTTAGCCTGTTCGTAAAGATGGCCGGCATTATAAAAGTTTTCTGCATTAGTTGATTCAAGCTTTGTAAGATAAAGGTAGTTTTTAAGGGCTTCTGCATTCTGTTTGTATTTTAAAAGGAGGGCAGCGTATTCTTTACGGAATTCAACTTCGCTGAAGGTAGGAGAAAAGAGGGCATTTTCGTTTACAATCTTATATTCCATGATTGCAAGTTCACTCTTTCCTTCTTTTATATATGCTTTACCCAGATAGTAATGGGCTTTATAGTTTGCGGGATCTTTTGCTATAATCTGTTTAGCGGCCTTTATGGCGTTCTGAGTTTTTCCCTGTTTAATCAGTTTTGGAATTGCATCTAGCTTTTGAGGAAGAACAAGACTTCTAATAAGTACGAATAATAATGCTACAACAACAACGGCTAAAGCACTTATTAAGATGATTTGGGTTACACCCATGAGTGTATCCTCCAATAAAATAATGAAGATAAAATCGGTACTTCCGATAATTAAGAGTATTAAATTTACATAAATATGTCAAATAGTAAAAAATGTATTATTATAATAGAATAATTGTTATATTTTGAGGATAAAATTGTTATATCTTTTAGAAGATAATCAGTAAGGTGATTAAGGAGAAGATAATATGCAGAGAAAAAGAATTGTAATATTGTTCCTTTTATTGAGTATAAGCCTTTTTTGTTTTGCAGAAACTCAGGGAGAAAAATATTTCAGGTCAAATAAACCTAGTCTTGCCGTAACCGCTTTAGAACAGGAAATAAATAATGGAACTGCAAGTCCAGATGCCTATAATTATTTAGGACTCGCTTACTTTCAGCTTGCCGATTATAAAAAATCCGTAGAAGCATTCAACCGCGGATTAAATTTGCCGGGTACAGATAAAAAAATACTTTCGTTTAATCAGGGAAATGCTTATTATGCCATGGCTGATTATAAAAATGCGGCAAAAGCCTATTCACTCACAATTGCAATTGATTCATCATTCACAAAAGCTTTGTTGAACAGGGCAAACACTTATCTTATGGCAGAAGATTATCCCAGCTGTATTAAGGATTATGAACTTTATCTTGAACTTGAACCAAATGATCCACAGCGCCCTCAGATAGAAGAAATTTTAAGGCTTTTAAGACAGCATCAGGAAGAAGTAAAGCTTGCAGAACAGAAAGCAATCGAAGATGAAAAGAGAAGGCAGGAAGAAGATCGCCGCATGAAGGAAGAGCTTGAGCGCCAGAGAATTGAAGAAGAAAACAGGCTTGCCGAACAGAGAAGACGCGAAGAAGAAGAAAAACGCCTTGAAGATGAAAGACGTAAGCAGCTTCTGGAAGATGTAGCAAATTCGCTTCAGAATACGGATTCTACAAACATGACTTCCGGGGCAGAAGATATTATAGATTATGATTATGAATCTGAGCTTGATTAGTATATAATTAATCTTAAATAAAAAGTATAATGATTTTTAAATGATTTTGTGGTAAAGAAAAAAAGGAGATTTATTAATGAGTTTTAAAGAGGTATGGGTAAATAAAATCTGGCCTGGAACAAAAAAAATTGCGGGGCTTTGTAAAGATAAACTGATTATTGCATGTAAATGGATTGCAGAAAAAACTGTCTTTTGCGCAAAGAAAGTCGCACAGTTTTCTGTTTTTGCTTTTGGAAAATGCCGTGATTTTTGTAAGGCAAAGTTTTCTAAAAAGGGAAATACAGCTAAAACTTCTAAGACAGGAACTAAGGCCGGCACAAAAACTACAGCCAAAACTTCTAAAACCGGTGCAAAAGGAACTGCCTTAAAAGAAACTAAATCCGGTGCAAAAACTACCTCTAAAACCGGAACTAAATCTGCCTCTAAAACTTCTCAAAAAAAGAAGCTCGACGATAAGACTAAAAAAAGAATCCTCATCGGAATTGGTGTTGCAGCTTTAATAATCATCATCCTTCTTTTAATCCGCGGATGTAGAAACTCTGTACGCCAGAAGGATAAAACTTATGCAATCACTTATGCAATGAAGAATGCAGAAAAGGGTGAATACGACAGAGCATTAGACAAACTCGAAGACTTTTTAAATAAATATGGTGATGATGAAGATATAAATAACCTCTGGAATCTTATCTTAGATCAGAAACAGAATGACGGAAACGGACAGTCAATTTTAGATTCTCAAGCTATGAAGGATTATCTTGATGCCTTATTAGCCCAGAATGGAGATCAGATACGGCAACAGCAACGTATTCTCGAAGACTTTATGAGGCAGAACGGAAGAAATCCGAATGTCTTTGATCAGGGCGGTTACGGAGCAAACGGTCGCGGCGGAAACGGATATGGTAACGGCTACGGAAATGGAAATGGTTCCGACGGAAACGGTTCAAATGGTTATGGAAGCGGTAGTTATACTGATGGTTATGGTGACGGATATTTAGACGGCTACGGAGACGGAAGAGGTAACGGTGCCAACGGCGCAAATGGTGCTAATGGAGCAAACGGTTCAAACGGATACGCAAATGGTGAAAGTGATGAAGAACGTGCCGCAAGAGAAGCCGCAGAAGCTCAGGTAAAACTTTTAGAGGAACAGAGAAAGGCAGAAGAAGATAAGCTTGCAAAAGAAAATGCTGAACTCAAGAAACTCATAGATGCCCTGAACGACCAGATTCAGAAGGGTAAAAAAGAATTACGTGATGGTAAGAATACAGACGGTATGAACACCTTTGATAAGGCTTTAACGATGATTCCTACCATACCTGGAAATACAACTTTTGGTCCTGCCAAAGAAACAGAAATGGCTCAGGCAATGTACGATGCCGCAGAAAAATTACCAAAAGGCAACGGTGATAAAGAAAAACTCTACGAAAAAGCAGTTCAGTATGCAAAAGACGCAGTTTCTAAAAATCCTAATGAATCTCAGGCTCACGCAATCCTAGGAAATAATGCATACAGAAAACGCGATTATAATCAGGCTATTAACGAATTCCAGGCAGCTGTAAAAAACAAAGACGATCCTAATCTTTACTATTATTATTACATGCTTGGTAAAGCCCAGTATAGCATAAAAAGATACAGCGATGCCGAAAGATCATTTAAAACTTCGTGTGATTTAAAGAATGATTATGTACCAAGCCGCTTTAATCTTGGTTTAACACAGAAAGAACTTGGAAAAACAAACGATGCTCTTGCTTCTTTCAGAAAGACAACCGGTTTAGATGATCAGCATGAAAAGGCATATCTTGAACAGGCACATATTTTCGAAGCAAGGGAAGATTATCTTGGTGCAATCGATGCTTATAACAAAGTACTGAATATCAATAGTGCAAATGCTCAGGCTGCAATGGGATTAGGTTCTGCTTATTACAAGCGCAAGGAATATTCAAAATCAATTGATAATTATTTAAGAGCTAACTCAATGCTTCAGGCAGGTCAGGATAAAACAATCACAATGTATAATCTTTCTACTGCTTTATATGATTCAGGAAAACCGGACGAAGCATTAAAATGGGCAAAAGAAGCTTATGATACAAAGAATAATGTAAGGACAAATTCAGATAAGGCTAACGTTGTTTATAACTATGCTCTTATTCTGGAAAAGACCGGAAAAACTAATGAATCAATTACGATTTATAAGGAAGCATTATCATATAATCCAGATCACTCTAAGACAAAAATCAACCTTGGAAACATGTATCTTGGCATGACTCCTCCGGAAACTGATGCAGCCTTAGGATTATATTTACAGGTTTACCAGAAAGAGCCGAATAACTTTGAAGCAAACAACAACCTTGGTTCAGTTTACCTTGCAAAAGATGATTACAATAATGCAATCAGATTCTTCCAGCAGGCATTAAAAATCCAGCCAAAGAATAACGAAGTAAGATACAATCTTGCAAAAACTTATGCTAAAAATGGAGATTATGATGTTGCAAAAGTTACTTATCAGGATCTTATAAAAGCTGATACAAAGAACTGGGATGCATACATAGATCTTGCTAAAGTCTGCATGCAGTTGAATGAATACGATGCTGCAAAGGACTATCTGAACTATGTTACAATCAATAATCCTACATACAGAAGATCTGATGTTTCTTCTTTGATGAACGCATTGCCATAACGGCAGAAAATATTTTAAGTTCTTTTTACAAGTTCAAAAAGCTTTTCTCTTGAAAAGACTGTATAAATCGGGCGGCCGTGAGGGCAGTGCGGGTCTTCAAGAGTAAAAGCTTTTTTTATTAATTCTTCTGCAGTTGAATCGTCAAGGTAATAGCCGTCTTTTATGGCCGCCTTACATGCTGTCATTGCTGCAATTGAGCGGATGATTTCTTCGGGTTCAACCTGCTTTACAAAAAGAAGGCTTCTTAAGTCGTATTCTGTTCCGGTCCATCGTTCCGGTACGGAAGAGATTTCCCACTGTCCGTCCTTTATTTTTTCTGTTTTAAAACCGATTTCCGAAAGCCTTTCTTTTAATTTTTCGAGCTGATTGTCCTGGGTTTTGGATTCGGTCTGTATTTTATACGGTATTAATAGAGGCTGAAAGCCGCCCTGATTAGACATTATTTTATCAAAAAGGATTCGTTCGTGGGCGGCGTGCTGGTCGACGATGTATAGGCAGTTGTTTTTTTCTGCGAGCAGGAATGTTCCAAGGCACTTTCCTACAAACTTGATCTCTTCCTGTGCGGGCGGGGTGGAAAGGGCCATATCGGCAAGGGAGCTTACTGAAAGAGGTGAATCAGAACCCTTAAATATATGTTCATTTTTTTCGGCTGTATTTGCGTTACCTTTGGATGCACCTTTTCCGCCAAAAGCATTTCCATTACTTCCAGCTCCACTGCCTCCACCAAAATATTTTGCCCTGTAATCAGAAAAACCTGAATATGAGCTTTCGTTTATTTTATACGAAATGTGTCGCTGGTAATCTTCGTTTCTTACTTCGTCTGCAGGCTTATCTTCTTCGAAATTTGACCTTGTATATTTTAAAAAGAAGTTTTTGATTGTAGAACTCACACCGTGGTGAAGGGCGGAAATATCGTAAAATCTTGCTTCTTTTTTAGCCGGGTGGATATTAAAATCGACTAAATTCGGTGCAACTTCTGCAAAAAGGGCTGCCACAGGATAAGTACCGTTTGGAAAATATCCCTGTCCACCGTATTCAATCGCCTGAACTAAAGAGTATTCTGTAATTCGTCTTTTATTTGCATATATAAATATTTCTTTTTTGTTTGTACGGCTTACTGCAGGTTCTCCGATTATCACAGTAAAAGACCAGTCAGGATTTTGTCCTTCTGCCTTGTTCGAAAGTTCATAAAATAAATCACGTTCCTGGCGGTAGCCATTTGCATCTATGAATCTGTCTTTAAGGCTTTGAGTTACCGGAAGGTCGAGCTTTAATTCTCCGTCGATTAAAAGGCGGAAAGAAATATCGGGGCGAGCCATCGCTTTTTCTATAAATGTATTTTTACACATGAGTGCTTCTGTTGCAGCACGTTTTAAAAACTGTCTTCTGGCCGGGAAATTTTCAAAAAGTCCTTCTGATTGTACGATTGTTCCTTTTATTTCTGCAACCGGTTCAATTATGTGGTCTTCTGTAATGCTTGCACGCATCTTATAACCACCGGATGTAATCGAAAGTCTTGAAACTGCAGCAATTGATGCAAGTGCTTCTCCACGGAATCCCATAGTCGTAAGGTTCATTAAATCAACTTCGGTCTGAATCTTACTTGTTGCATGCGGATGTGCAGAGGCTTGTAAATCCTCTTTTGTCATTCCAGAACCATCATCAACTACTCGGATTTTTTCTATTCCACCCCCGTAAATTTCTACAGTGATATTTTTGGCATCAGAGTCGATTGCATTATCAATAAGTTCGCGTACGATTGCGTTTGGTCTGTCTATAACTTCTCCCGCAGCAATCTTTCTTGCAACTTCGGGATTAAGGGGTTTTACAGGGTTTTTCTGGCTCATTTTCTTGTTCCGATTACTTCGCTGTCGTCAACAAAATCATCCATCACCGGTTTGTTGTCTTTAGTCATTGGATTAGGTTCGCTCATAAGAATCTGTATTTTACCTTCTATGCGGTTAAGTTCTTCTTCCATTCCCGAAGAAAGCTTCATTCCTTCTTCAAAATCCTTTAAGGCGTCTTCAAGAGAAATATCACTTCGCTTAATATCCTGCGTAAGTTCTTCCAGTTTTTTAAGTTTCTGTTCAAAATTTTCCATAATTTATTTCTCCTTTGTTTCTTTTACATCTGCTAAGATTTCGCCTTTAAATGGTGTGATTATCAGGCGGTCGTTTATTTTTACCTGTGAAGCATCCCTTATGATGTTTCCTTTTTCGTCTTTTACCATGGAATATCCGCGAGAAAAGATTACTTTAGGGCTTGCGTTTTCTAAAACAGTTTTACAGTTTGTAATCCTTGTTTTATAATCACGGATTTTTTCGATCATATTATTTTTAAGATTTTCTTTTGCCTTATCGAATCTGTTTAATAATGGCTGTTCAATCAGACGGAATCTTGTTTCGAGCGACTGCGGATTAAATGAATTAATCATGAGCCTTATATCTTTAATTTTATTGTTCATGCTCAAGGCAAGCTGGTTTTTACAGTCATTTATAATCTGCATAAAATCTGAAAGTTCACTGACTGCAAATTCTGCTGCCTGAGAAGGAGTTGCGGCCCTTACATCTGCTGCAAAATCACACAAAGCATAATCATAATCATGTCCTACAGCAGAAATAACAGGAATTTCGGAAGAAGCAACGGCACGAACAACACTTTCTTCGCTGAACGGAAGTAAATCTTCTATTGAACCTCCACCACGCCCTACAATCAGAATATCGCAGAGCTTATAAAAATTCGCAATCTGAATCATTCGAACTATTGTTCCTTCCGCTTCTGCACCCTGTACTATTGCAGGAAAAACAATTATATCTACAGTTTTATTTCTTTTTTTAGTTACGTTGATTATATCTTTTATTGCCGCTCCCGAAGGACTTGTTACAACACCAAGAGTTTTGATTATTTTTGGCAAAGGTTTTTTATTAGATTCATCAAAAAGGCCTTCTAAAGCAAGTTTTTTCTTTCTTTCTTCTATTATTTGAAGTATATTTCCCTGGCCTGCAAGTTCCATCGAAGTAACAATAATCTGATAGCTTCCTCTTGGTGCGTAAACACTTATACTACCGGTACATAAAACCTTATCACCATCTTTAGGTTTAAAATTTAAGCGGTATGTACTTCCCTTAAACATTACGGCGCTTATCTGAGAGTTTGAATCTTTGAGTGTAAAATAGATATGACCTGAAGAGCTTGGTTTCCAGTTAGAAATTTCCCCTTCGATTGTAACCGAAGAAAAAGCAGACTGAAGTAATTCATTAATATACTGTGTAATCTGACTTACCGAAAAAATCTGTTTCTTAGACTGTGAACCAAAATCCATAAAAATATTCTATTCAAATAAATAAACTTGTTCAATCGATTGCCGATAAATAAAGTGATGAAAAGTATAATTGTTTTTTATGATGATAAAAATTCTCTTTACAAAGATGAAAAATCTTTTGACGGAAAATCAGCGGTAGAATTAAGTGCTTTATGGGCAGAAAAAACAGGGGCAGATAAAATTGTTACTTTGTCTGATCTTAATTCTGTTACAGAACTCTTGGAAAAAATGACGGAAGAAGCAAAGAAAAATCAGGCTGATTATGTTATTTTTTCTTATAACGACTGTCCTTTATTAAACCTGGAACTCACAAACCGACTCATAGACTTTCATACAAAATATTTTTCTGAATACACTTTTGCAGACGGATATTCAAAAGGGCTGTCCCCGGAAATCATTCACACAGGTACACTTTCAATCCTTTGTGAACTTTCAAAAACAACTCAGAGTACAGAAGGGCAGAAAAGCGTTTCTAGAGAATGCATCTATAATCTTTTAAAAACCGATATAAACTCTTTTGAAGTAGAAACTGTATTAGCAGACGAAGACTACAGGCTTTTAAGATTTAATTTTAACTGTCAGACAAAAGCTGATTATCTTTCATCACTCAATCTTTATAAAAAAATACAAGAAGCATCTCTTTCGAGCCTTGAAAGCTCATGCGAAGAAATAAACACACTTGCTGTAAAAACACCGGAAGTTTTAAAGACAGTTCCATGTTATTACAATATTCAGATTGCAGATAAGTGTACTGGAAAATGTATTTACTGTCCTTATCCGGCTTTTTATAAAAATAAAAACGGAAAAGAGGTCTTTAATGCTTCTAGTGTGATGAGCTATGATAATGCCTGTTCACTCATAGAAAAAATAGAAAAGTTTTCCGCTCAGGCTGTAATCTGTCTTTCCCTCTGGGGCGAAGCTTTTGAAAACCCTAATGTATTTAAAATAATAGAAAAAATCATCTCTTATAAAGGGCTTTCTGTATTTATAGAAACAGACGGGCTTTTAATAAACGATTCAATCTGCGAAAAACTAAAAGAAATTACAGATAAAAAATATGAGCACAATAACGGCTGGCCACAGGTGATGGTTGCAGTTTCTATGGATGCATTTACAGATGCAACTTACAAAAAAATCCGTGGAAACGAAAAATCCCTGAATGACGCTGTGCTTGTGGTAGAAAAGCTGAATAGAATATTACCCGGTAATGTGTATCCGCAGTTTGTACGCATGAACGAAAACGAAGAGGAGCTGGAGGGATTTTTCAGATACTGGAAAGAAAAGTCAAATGCTTCGGGCGGAGAATTCATCATCCAGAAATATGATGATTTTGCAAAACTTTTACCTTCCGAAAAACCTGCAGATCTTTCACCAATAGAAAGAAATGTATGCTGGCACCTCCGCCGCGACATGAACATTCTTACAAACGGTGATGTTGTTTTATGCCGTGAATATGTTTTGGATAACGTAATAGGAAATGTCTTTAAAGATGATCTTGAAACAATCTGGAAACAGATGGATAAAGCTTTAATCAGTCAGCTCGAAGGAAATATAGATAAAAAATGTGGAGATTGCGATGAATACTATACCTTTAACTTTTGATGAACATCAGATTAACAGAACTGTTATTGGTGGTAGAAAAAACACTTCTAAAGACGCTTTAAATATCTCTGTGATTTTGTTGAATCAGAGCGGAAGTCATTTTAAACTCCACGTTTTTGAAAATCTTTTGGCCTGTAATTTTGAACACGTAATTTCAATCGAAAACAATTCTGAAAATTTTTCCATAGAAGATGTTGCAAAAAAGTTTCCGGCAGTAAAATTTATTGTACCTTTGGAAGAAGCGACCGACGGCGAAATGATTAATCTTGCAATGAGCGAAATAGATTCTGAATATGTTTTAATCATCCGCGACAGTCTTTATATTCCATCCGGAGTAATGCTTCCTCATCTTGCCCAGCGTCTTACTTCCGAAGAACTTTACTGCCTTGTTCCACGCCTCTTAGATAAAAATAAAAATGGAATTAATTCGATTTATGTTCCTGGAGCAGAAAAATCACACTTTGTAATTGATTCTTCTTCCATTGTTACAGACGGAGTTAAGACAATCTATCCTTTTGATTATATTGGCCTTTATAACAGAAAAAAGTTTATAAGACTGGGTGGTTTTGACTGGACAATTAAATCTCCTTACTGGCAGAATCTTGACCTTGCTTTGCGTTCATGGCTCTGGGGAGAAAAAACTCATCTTACAACAATGTTCACTTTTTCTTATATAGACGACATCCCTGTAGAAGACCGCACAGTAAATATTGATTATCTTAAATACTATTTAAAAAATGAAGCACCAAGATTCAAAAATGATAAGGGATACATCAGTTCTGCCTTTTTCTTTAAATTTTCAAAAAGATCATCCTGCGGATATCTTGAAGCAAGACGCCTTTTTAAAAATGCAAGGGAATGGGTAGAAAAGAATAAATATAATTTTAAAAAAGATTTACCAAACTTTATTCAGGGCTGGGCTTTGCGTGATGAAGAATAAAAAAGCTGTAATTGTTCAATGCAGATTATCCTCTACAAGACTTCCCGAAAAAGCTTTAAAAGAGCTTGGCGGTAAGACCGTGCTTGACTGGGTTTTAGCCAGCATGAAAAAGGTAAAGGCAAATAAATATTATGTTGCAACAGATTCAGAATCTTATAAAATAATAAAACCAATCTGTGATGCAAACGGATATAGCTGTTTTGCCGGAGATTTAAATAACGTATTAAAACGTTTCTGCGACTTAATCAAAAAAATCAAGGTAAATACGATAATCCGTGCAACAGCCGATAATCCATTTTTGTTTTACGAAGCAGCCCAACAGTCTTTACAGGAATTCGAAAAGAAAAATAAATACAGAAAAACTTGTGATTATTTAACTTATACAGGGCTTCCGCACGGCTCGGGAGTAGAAATTATAGATGCTTCATCACTACTCGAAGCAGCAGAGCTTACAGATTCACCGTACGACCAGGAGCATGTAGGACCGGCCTTATACAATCACAAAGAAAGATTTAACTGCGAATTTATTACAGCACCTTCTCGTTTTAATTTTCCAAATCTTAGAACTACAATAGATACTTATTCAGATTATTTACGTGCAATTTCCATTGTAAATTATGTTTCGCCGGATAAAAAGAAAGTAAAAGAGCCATATACAACAGAGCAGATTCTGGAAGCTCTTGATTCAAATAAAATTAAAAATCCTATGATTTTTTATCCTTCGTGTGTAAAAGGTCATGGAACAGGGCATCTTCACCGCTGCTTAAAATGTGCAATCGAAACTGATTCATATATTTATATTCCGAATGATTATACTCTTGCAGAAACACCAGATATTGTTAATTCTTACATAAAAAAAGGATTAAAAGATTACCAGATAATCCATGAACTTCCGGACGAAACATTTTCTCCTGTTATCATCACAGATTTATTTTATATGGAACGTGAAGATAAAATCAAGCTTTCAAAATATAAATCAATCATAGCGCTCGATGAAGGCTCAAAAAATTCAGATTTCTGTGATTATCTTTTAGACATTATTCCGTCCTATGATTTATCAAGACAGGCAAATTTTAATGACCCGTGTTTTATAAGTAAGCCCGAAAATACGAAAAAAAGAAAAACGGAATCATTCAATAAAATCCTCATCTGTGTAGGAGGGGAAGACCCTGCAAATCTTACAGAAAATGCAGCCGTCATCTTAAGCAGCCTTTATCCAGTTTCTGACATTACGGCAATCACAAAAAAAGACCTTGTTTCCAAAGTGAGCAATGTAAAATTTATTCCACCCGTAGAAGATTTAAAAGAAAAGCTTTTTGAATACGATCTTGTTGTTACTCACTATGGACTTACAGCATTCGAAGCAGTTTATGCAGGCTGTGCTTTATTAATGCTTTCTACAACAAAGCTTCACGAAAAACTTGCACAAAAATATAACTATGCATATATACCTTTTGGAAAATTGAACTTAAAGACAGTCAAATCTGTTTTGGAAGGTACAAATCTTTATCCGGATCAGGTAAGCCAGGAAAAAGAAAAATCACTTGGAATCTATCTTTCCGGAATCTCAAATGGAAAAAGAATCAACTGCCCGATTTGTCAGAGGCAGGATTTTGAACCAGATGAAATTGTTTCAAGAAATGCCACTAGAACTTACAGAAGATGTAAAGCCTGTAAAATCGTTTACATGTCGTGGACCTGTGAAGCAGAAAAGGTTTATAAAAAGTCCTATTTCTTTGAAGATTACAAAAAACAGTATGGAAAAACCTATCAGGAAGATTTTGAATCTATAAAGGCACAGGGTGTAAAGCGCGTAAACGTAATCAATACAATCTTAAAAACAGGAAAAGAAAAAAACATCCTGGATATAGGTTGTGCTTATGGACCTTTTTTAGCTGCAGCTTCAGAAAAAAAATATAATCCTTTTGGAACAGATATTTCTTACGAAGCAATAGATTACGTAAAAAATGAATTACATTTTCCGGCAAGTCAGGCTTCATTTCCAGAAATAGATACTACAGACGAATTCGGAGTTTCTCAGTTTGATGCAGTTACCATGTGGTATGTAATCGAACATTTTAAAAATCTTGATGTTGTATTAAAAAAAGTAAATCAGATATTAAAAAAAGATGGAGTTTTTGCATTTTCAACTCCTTCGGGACAGGGCGTTTCTGCCGTTACCGATAAAGATGCATTCTATAAGGCAAGTCCTACAGATCATTATTCAGTGTGGGAACCCTCCTATGCAGATAAGATTTTAAAACCTTATGGATTTAAAGTAGTAAAAATTGTTTCTACAGGACATCATCCTGAGCGTTTTCCTCAGATTAAAAAATCAGGAAGCCAGAAGGGAAGTCTCCAGTGGAATACAATTTTAAAATACAGCGAAGCAAAAAAGCTTGGCGATACAGTAGAAATTTATTGTAAGAAGATAAAAGAGTTATAAGACAGGGCTTATGGGAAGAAACAGTATATTGATTTTAGGTGCAGGCCTCATGCAAAAACCGGCAATCTTAAGTGCCAAAGAAATGGGACTTAAGGTATTCGTAATCGACGCAGATGATAAAGCAGTCTGTGTAAAAAAAGCAGATGTTTTTAAACAGATTGACTTAAAAGATAAGGAAAAAATTCTTGAATACGCTACAGAATTAAAGGCAAAAGAAAGTCTTACAGCAGTTTTTACAGCAGGAACAGATTTTTCTGCCTCGGTTTCTTATGTGTGCCAGAAGCTTGGTTTTGCTTCTCATTCTTATGAAGCAGCACTGAATGCAAGCATAAAAACACAGATGCGCGAATGCTTTGATAAAGCAAATGTTCCTTCTCCAAAATTCATGAAAGTAGAAGAGAGTGATATAAGTCCGCTTTTATTGAACAGAGTTTTAGAAAAATTAAGCCTTCCTGTTGTTGTTAAACCTGTTGATAATATGGGTGCGCGTGGTTGCCGAATGGTTAGGACAAAATTTGAATTTACTCCGGCAATTAAGGCTGCTGTTCAGGCTTCCAGAAGCGGAGTTGCAATTGTCGAAGAATACATGGAAGGAAAAGAATATTCCATTGACGCTCTTATATACAATAATACTATGACGATTACAGGTTTTGCAGAGCGTCATATATCTTATCCGCCTTATTTTATAGAGACTGGACATACTATGCCTGCAATTTTAGAACAGGACGTACATGACCAGCTTATCAGCGTATTTGCACTTGGAGCAAAAGCTTTAGGTCTTACATGCGGAGCTGCAAAAGCAGATATAAAATTTACAGATAAAGGTCCTATGATTGGAGAAATTGCCGCTCGTCTTTCGGGTGGTTACATGTCTGGCTGGACTTATCCTTATGCTTCTGATTTGAATCTTACAAAGCAGGGAATTGTGATTGCAAGCGGACTTGAACCAAAAGAACTCTTTGATAAGCGTGTTCCTGTTCCATATACTCCTTCTGAACTTTGTAAGGACAGTCCTGAACCGTACAAACTTTTTGAAATCCCGTGCGTAAGAACAAGTGCAGAAAGGGCATGGATTTCTATTCCGGGTACAGTTGAATACATAGAAAATATAGAAGATTTTACAGATAAAGCAGTGTTCGATTTTCTTCCGCGCGCCACAGTTAATCTTGGAAAAGACGTCGATTTCCCGCGCAACAACGTAGAAAAATGCGGCAACGTAATTTCTGTTTCGAACGACAGGAATATAGCCATAAAATCAGCGGAAAATGCAGTTTCCAATGTTTTTATAACACTTTCACCTCATAATCCGAGAACAGATCAGTTTTTGAACAACAGTTTTTCAATAGAAGAAGAAAAATTCCCGCCGTTTGCATTCGGAGAAATTTCCCTTAAAGAACTTTCGATGATAAACGGAATGCTCGAAAAAGACGCTCCCGCAGCAAAAAATATACCGGAATTCCTGAATTCTGCCGATTATATAAATAAGGTGGACTGGAATTATAACACAATTACTCAAACTGCGCAGAAATTCGATGTTCTGCGGCCAAAACATCCTGCAATTGATGCAAGAAAGTTCTGGCGTGCGGTTATGCGGGGTGGTCTTCAGGCAGCTGTGTATGTAAGTGATTCCACAAGGGGATAAAAATGAAGGTTAGAAAGCTTGCATTAAATTTTGTTTTATTCTTTGCGTTGAGTTGTAAACTTTTTGCTTTAAATGATGTGCTTCTTACAGAATCGGCAAAAAAAAATGGAATGACTTTCTACTGGGATTCGCTTTCGGAAACAGGAATGCTGGAAAAAGACGGTCATCAGTTTAGTTTTAGAAAGGAAGAAACTATTGCAGTTCTTGATAATTCTAAAATCATCCTTGTTGATGCGCCTGAAATTAAAAACAACCGCATATATGTTTCTGCGGATTTTATTACCAAAGCTAAAGACTTTTTTGCAAAGAGTCAGAGCGAGGTTTTATTTAGAGTTGGCGCCATAGTTATTGATGCAGGACATGGAGGTAAAGATCCTGGTGCATTAAAAACTTATAAGATTAGCGGTAAAAACGTAACAGTACGTGAAAAGGACATCAACCTTAAAGTTGCAAAAATGCTTTACGAAAGGTTAAAAAATGCCTATCCGGATAAAAAGATAATTCTTACCCGCGATTCGGATAAATTCCTTTCTTTGAGTGAACGAACAGATATTGCAAACGGAATTAAGGTTGGAAAAGATGATGCAATTCTTTTTATTTCCATTCACGTAAATTCATCATTGAATAAAGCATCTTCCGGTTATGAAGTGTGGTATCTTTCGCCTGGCTACCGGAGAAATGTTTTAGATAAATCAGTAGCTGGGGGAGATAATTCCTTATATTCAATCCTTAATGTGTTAACAGAGGAAGAATATACTACAGAAAGTATTATGATAGCAAAATTTATAATGGATGGACTGCAGGCACAGATTGGTGCTGAATCGAAGTCAAGGGGGATAAAAGCAGAAGAGTGGTTCGTTGTAAAGAATGCATTAATGCCAAGCGTTTTAATTGAGCTGGGATTTGTTTCAAATGAAGCTGAAGCAAAGAATCTAAATGATGATAAATACTTGAAAAAAGCGACACTTGGAATATATAATGGCATCACTGCGTACATTACACATTTTGAACGCTCAAGAGGATTTACAGTTGCAAATGAAAACTAATTTTAATTCAAAAGGGAACAGGATTGTTCCGGCACTCGTTGGAATAATTATTCTGTCGTTTCTTATTTCGCTGGTTGTATATGCTTTCAGCTACAGGGGAAGTTTAAGAAAATTTACTTTTCCTTCAATTGATGAAGGTGAGTACATCATCGAAAAAAGATACCTTAGAAAGAGTTCTGTAGACGATCCGATAACATCTTTTGTTAAGGAATTGCTCTTAGGACCAGAGAGTGAAAGAACAAAATATCTTTTTTCTAAAAACACAAGTTTACTCTCATGTTTTGAAAAAGATGGCGTTCTTTTTGTTAATTTATCAGATGACGTGCTCGATATGGGAGACAATGTCATACCATTCGAAGAAAGCATTAAGCTGGTAACTAAAAACATTAAACAAAATTTTGGCGGAATAAAATCCGTTGAAATATATGTTGATGGAAAAAGTATGTACGACAGGTATTAATCTGGTAAATTCTTTTTTCGTTGACAAATTTGGGGACTTGTAGGATAATTTATTATAATACAAGGCTACATCGAAAAAGAAATAAAAAGGAGCTTCAATATGAAGAAGACTTTAGTATTAACAGCAGCCGCTATGCTGCTTATTGGTGGAATTGCTTTTGCTGAAGAAGCAACTCTCATCGATTTTACTTACCTGGATGCTGATACTGTTACATCTCAGGACAGTAACGACCCACAGCAGAATGGTAGAACTATAATGGACTTTTCTTTAAGTGCTGGTGCAACCTTTACTGGTGAACAGAAAAAACTTATGAAAACTTCATTGGCTCTTCCTGAATGGGAAATCGTATTAAATTCATCTGCTAAGAATGTAGCCAGCTTAGCTGATTCAAAGGTTGTAGCTGCTCCAGTTAAATCAACAGCAGATCAGCCATTTGCCGGAAAAAATGTAATGGGTGTTCGCATTATATTCCCTACATGGAACTCTAATGCTAACGCAAAAATCATTCCTCCATTTGATATTCCTGCTTACGAACCAGTTGGAACAATTGATTCAGAAGGAAATCGTGTTGCACTTTCAGAAGGAGAAGATCCTTCAGCATTCAACGATGCATCAAACCCATCTTATGAAGCAACATTATTCGAAGGTGGATATGGTGTTGTAAAGAATGTAGGAACAGTAAAATCTATCGCTGTAACAACATTAGGTATGAACTATCCACACGGACTTTATGTTCACCTTGTTGACAATGATGGAATCGACAGACGTTACTTCATGGGATATCTTGGTTTCGACGGATGGAAAACACTTACTTGGAACAACCCACAGTACATTGCAGAAATCCGTAACCGTGAAATCCGCGTATATCCAATCTATCCACGTGGAACTCCATTCATTAAGTTCTCTGGATTCGAAATCACACGTGATGCTGCACACATCGGTGGTGACTTCATCGGATACTTCAAAGACGTTAAAGTAATTTACGACAAAGCTATTCTTGAAAGTGATCGTGATATCGCAGACGAAGATTTGTGGCAGATCATCACTAAGAAAGAAAAAGCACGCCAGAGTGCCGAAATGGAAAAATTCGGAAACAAACAGGTTAACCGCTATCTTGAAAAATCTAAGCTTGCAGCTGAAGATAGCTTCACACCAAGTTTGAATGAACAGGGCTCTGGAAACGCTGCTCGTGGAAACGGACAGGGTGCTGCAGACGCTAAATAAGTTACTTGCATAGTAATGAGGAGCACTTTAGTACAGAAATGTATTAAAGTGCTTTTTTTTTCAATAAATTGATTTATGGACAATAAAACACATATCCCTTCAAAAGATCTCATACGAAAACAGTATGAATCTTATTCACATTACTTTACGGAAATAATGGCAAACATTATTTCTATTCTTCAACAAAAAGTAAGTTTACAGGCACAGCCTACGTATAAAAGCCGTGTAAAAAGTTTTAACAGTTACTATAAAAAGATCCTGCGTTTAAAACCCGAAGAAGCTTCTGCATCAGACTCTCTTATTTGCCTTACAGATATGATGGGTATAAGAATGATTTGTGCCTTTCTGGAAGATATCAACCTTGGCCTTGATCAGATTAAAAAAATCTTTGAAATAAAAGAAGTAGAAGTAAAGGGTGCAGAAAAAAAATTCAGTGAATTCGGATATGAATCGGTACACGTTTTAATCGCTATTCCAGAAGAATGTAAACCGGCTTTGGAAGGAGAGTATAAAGCTTTAAAACCTCTACCCGAAACTGCCGTATGCGAAATCCAGATAAGGACAATCTTACAGGATGCCTGGGCAGAAGTTGAACATGAATTAATCTATAAGACAGAATTTAATCCTTTTGATATTCCTTTAAGAAGAAAGCTTGCATCGCTTAATGCTTCTTTAACGCTTGCAGATATCACTTTTCAAGAAATCAGGGACTATCAGAATAAACTTCAGAAAGAAATTGAAGACAGACGCCAGAGCTTTTACAGCCTTGCTGATAATTTATTAAACGAAAAACCAAAGAAAACAGAAAAGAAAGAAAACGTAAACAGAATCACGCCTTTTGTTCAGGGTACAATTGATGATATGCTGCTTCAGGCGATTCACGCTCATAACGAAGGAAATCTTGAAGAAGCGGTAAATGTTTATTCACAGATTCTTGATGCAATTTCGCCGGAAGAAAAAAATGTTATTGCCGTAATCAGAAAGCATAGGGGAATGGCATATTTTTCTATGAATAAGTTTTCCGATGCTCTTGAAGATTTTAAAATCAGTATAGAAAAAGATCCAAAGGCATTCAGAACTTATTATTATGCGGGAATTGTATATTCAATCCAGAAGGAATATGAAAAAGCGGTTGAATGTTTTAATAAATCGCTTGAGATAAATAAATTCCAGGCACACACATATTTCCGTCGTGCAAAAGATTATTACGAGCTTAAAGAATATGAAAAATCTATGGATGATTTGAATTCTGCGCTCAATCTTGGAATGGACGAAGAAGAGTGTAAGCCTTTACAGGAAAAACTGGTTAAAAAATTTGGTCTTAATATGTAAGTATAAAAAATAAACAAATAATCAGTTTTTTGTATTTTTAATATTGACCAAAAATTATATAATTGTTATATTAACTAAGTCAGTTACGAATTGACGTATGTCTCCTTCGTCTAGTGGTTAGGACATCGGGTTTTCATCCCGACAACAGCAGTTCAATTCTGCTAGGAGATGTAAGCCTGCTTTATGCAGGCTTTTTTTTTGCCTTAAAAAATTGTATAAATAAATAAGGTAAAATTTGCGGGTGGAATCTTTTTGAAAATTCAGAATCTTTTTACAGATGAAGTAATCCTCTTTATGAAAGAAGCCATAAAAGAAGCTTTGGGAAACGAAGTTTTTTTTACAGGAAAGATTAATCCCCAAGGTGTTGTCTACGAAATAAATGTAGGGGCAAGGGGAAATGAACACACCGTAAATATTAATTATACACACGCAAGAGTAGCAGAAGTTTTAATACATAATCATCCTGGTGGAAATCTTACTCCAAGCCAGGCTGATTTAAATGCTGCTTCCATTTACAGCGAAAATGCCCAGGGATTTTATATCATTAATAACGATGTAACAGATGTTTATGTAGTTGTAGAACCTGTAAAACCTGTAAAAATCGAAAAGATAGATAAAGAGGAAGCAGGCCAGTACATAAGTGATGGCGGAAGCCTTTCTAAAATATCAGAAGCTTTTGAAGAGCGACCCGTACAGATCTCTTTACTTCAGAATATTGTAGAAGCATTCAATAATAATCTTTTAGGAGTTTTTGAAGCCGGAACCGGAGTTGGAAAATCCTATGCTTATCTTATTCCATCAATCCTCTGGAGCATTGTAAACAAAGAAAAAGTTGTAATTTCAACGGGAACAATTAACCTTCAGGCTCAGCTTTGCGAAAAAGATATTCCTGCTGTAGAAAAAATCCTTGGAAAAAATATTAATTATATTTTGATGAAAGGGCGCCAGAATTATATCTGTAAAAGACGCCTTTGCGATGTAACTTCAATTCTTGATTTATTCGAAGATGAAAGTTCAGAAATAAAAAGAATAGCCGAATGGGCGGCTGAATCTGCAACCGGCAGCAAAAGTGAATTAAATTTTATGCCTTCTGAAAATGTGTGGACAAAAGTTAATTCCGAAAGCGATGCCTGCATGGGAATGAAGTGTCCTTTCCATAATGAATGCTTTGTAATGAAGGTTCGTAAGGAAGCGGCTGGGGCAAATATAATCGTTGTAAATCATCATCTTTTATTTGCAGATATTGAATCCCGTCTTAGCGGTGCAGGTTATGATGATGCAGCAGTTTTACCTCCATACCGCCATATCATTTTTGACGAAGCACATGGAATTGAAAATGCTGCAACAAGCTTCTTCAGCGAAAGTATGAGCCGTTTTAAATTGAATAAGCTTTTGAATCAGATGTATAGAAAAAGAAAAAATTCAGAAAGCGGACATCTTTGTACACTTGCAGTTCTTTCGAGCAATGAAGAAATGGCTGCCGGCGCCTACGAGATAGTCGGAAGAATCAAAAACTCCATAATCAACCTGGAAATTACTGCAAAAGATTTACTTGCAAACGATTATACAAAAAGACTTTATTTTGCTACAAAACGTGATTTTGGACCTTTTTTAGTTTCTGTTTCTTCTCTTGCAAAAGACCTTGGAGAGTTTACAGATTTAATCAGAAAATTAATCGAAGGCATAAGCGATGATGATAAGGATACTCCGTCTTTCTGGGAGTCACGTGTAATTTTACGACGCCTTGATTCTTATGTTCTTCTTTTAAAGAGTTTTCTTTCGTGGGATGAACATGAAAATGATGTATTCTGGATTCAGAAAAAGAGACTTCCGCCAGACATGGTAAAGGATGAAAGCGAAGCAGAATATGTGATTTTAAATTCAACACCGCTTGATATTTCACACCTTATGAACGAGGGTGTTTTTGAGCATATGGAAAGCGTAATCTGTACTTCTGCAACCTTAAAAACAGGTCGAGATTTCCGCTACTGGATGAATAGAACTGGTCTTAGTTTTGCAGAAAAAGAAAGACTTTTCTGTTCTGAATATCCGTCTCCTTTCCCATACGAAAAAAACATGCTTTTTGCAGTTCCTTCAGATGCACCTTTACCGGAAAAAATTGAATTCCAGCAGTATATAGAGATGGCTATTCCTCGCCTTATAAGAGCCAGTGAAGGGAGGACACTTGTTTTATTCACCTCTTATGATTCACTAAAAAGCGCACACAGGTCGTGCCAGACGCTTCTAAAAGGTTTTGGCGGAAGAATATTAAGGCAGGGAGAAGATGATAATGCAAAGCTTTTAGAAGCTTTTAAAAAAGAAAAAGAGAGCGTACTTTTTGCAACCGATTCTTTCTGGCAGGGAGTTGATGTTCCGGGAGACTCTCTTTCTCAGGTAATAATAGTAAAGCTTCCGTTTACAGTTCCAAACGATCCGGTTTTTGTTGCCAGAGCCGAAGCAATAGAAAAAAAGGGTGGAAACTCATTTATGGAATTAAGCGTTCCAGAAGCAGTTATAAAATTCCGCCAGGGAATAGGGCGACTTATAAGGCGAAGCGATGACAGGGGAGCTGTTGTAGTTTTGGACAGACGAATCTACGAAAAACGTTATGGAACCTTCTTTACCGCTAGCATGCCTGAATGTAAAAAAATATATGAACCGCTTGAAGAAATCATAAAAAAGGTAAACAACTTTATTTTTAATTAATTTTATTCTATACTGTGTGTGGAGGAAAAAATGTCCAGCTTTATCACACTGATTTGTCTTTTTGGTATGGTTATACCGCCTTCTATTGCAAATATTTTTGCCTATCCTGTAAGCCACAAGCTTAGCATGGTTATTTCGAATTATATAGTAAAGGTTTTAGCACCACGTCTTTTTGCAATCACAAGATTCTATAAAAAATTTAATTTCTTTGGCTATAACGAAGCAAAAAAAGAACTCCCGGACCAGTTTATGATTATTTCTAATCATCAGAGTCTCCTTGATATTCCGGTTTATATGAATTATTTCCGCGAAAAAGAAGTTCGTTTTGTTGCAAAAGATACTCTTTCGCGCCACATTCCGCTTGTTTCAGAAATGCTTCGTACACAGGAACACTGTATGATTCCCCGTAAGGCACGTCCTATGGATGCGATGAACGTTATGGAAAAGTTTGGAAAGCGTGTAGTAAAAAATAATCAGATTCCGATTTTATTTCCGGAAGGAACAAGAACAAAAGACGGTGAAGTTGGAAAGTTTTATTCGGCAGGTTTTAGAAAATTATGTGAAGCTTCGAACCTTCCTGTTGCAGTATGTGCTTTAGACGGCGGATATGCTCTTCGCGAGCTTAAAAAGCTTTTTGTAAATCTCCGCTGCGGATGCTATCGTGTAAAGGTTTTAAAAGTATACGATGCTCCAAAAACAAAAGAAGAAAGCCAGAAGATTTTAGATGAATCAAGGGAACTCATTCAGGCCCAGCTTAATGAATGGAGAAAGCTTCCTACTACACAGAAGTAAAGATCACGGATATATGTGAATGCCTGAAGGCTTTTGAAAAAAACTTCTTTAAAATAAAAAAACCGGGTGGTTCATGATTCCATCCGGTTTTTTAATAATAAGACTAGGTCGGCAGGTATAACTTGCCTCTGAGTCAATAGGATTATTTAAAATCCTTAGGTCTTCTTTCAACACGTTTGCATTTCTGGCATTCTGCAAGATTCTTAAGTCTGCCATTTTCCATCATTGTTTTCATTATGATTTCGCCACCACAGTCAGGGCAAATGAATTTTTGTGTTGCAACAGTAGTACGAGAGTTTTTACTAGCTCCAGCCATTATGTGCCTCCAATCGAATATTCGTTTTTATATATTAATGATTAAAAAACTGATTGTCAATAATTGAGCCTGTTTGTAATCATCGTTCAGGGGCTTTTATCAGCATAAAAAAGATTAAGGATTATTTCTTATATATGATTTGGATTTATAGTTTATAATTTTTGGTAAGTGAGGTGTTTTATGAAAAAAGTTTGTGCTCTTTTATGTTTATTTTTGTGTTTTAGTATTACTGCAGCAGAGAAAAAAGATAACAACAACACTAATACATTAAATGTTTATTCAATTCTTGGTGAAAATACAGATATTTTTATTAATAATTTTAATGCTGAAAATCCTGGTGAAAAAGTAAAAAATATTCCAATGGATTCATCTGATTTACAAGATGCGTATAAAGGTCTTTTTGAAAAAATAAGTAATGATAGTGCTCAAACTCCAGATATAATTATAATGGATCATTATTTTTTTGAAGCATGCGCCAATAACCCTGAAGAATATTTTCTTGATCTTACAGATATATATGAAAGTATAAAAGATCAGATTATAGAATATCCATCAAAAAACACTTTAATTGATGATAAAATATATGGCATAGGTTGTGCCGCCGATACAGGAGCATTTTTTTACAGAAGAAGTCTTGCAAAAAAATATCTTGGAACAGATGATCCTGTAGTTGTTCAAAAGGCGATTTCTGACTGGGATAAATTTTCAAAAACTGCAGAAAAGCTTTATAAAAAATCAAACGGGAAATGTAAAATCATATCTGCTACAGATTCACTGCTTGTTCCTTTCTTGGCTCAGAGAAAACAAAACTGGGTGGAAGATAGAAAACTTGTTATAGATCCTTTAATGCTTAAATATCTTGATATGTGTAAAGAATTTTCTGATAAAGGCTATGAAGCTAAAAATCTTATGTGGAGTGCTGAATGGCTTTCTTCAATGAATGTAAATTATGAGAAGAAAAAATCATATAATCCTGAAATATTTGGATATTTTTTTGTAGACTGGCAATATTTTAATATGTTTAAAGATGTTGCTTTAGATACAAAAGGAGATTGGGGAATTGTAAAAGGACCTGCATCTTATTTTTGGGGTAGTACAATTATATTAGTTAATAAAAAATGCCGGAATCCTGAATTTGCTAAAAAGTTTATAAAGTTTATGATGACCGATGAAAAAAGTATTATGGAATATTCAGACGAATATAAGTGCCTTTATGCTAATAAGGTCATAATGAATAAAAAATATTCAGATTACAAGGATGATTATCTTAATGGACAAAATGTTTATTTAGAGTTATTAAAATATTCAGAAGACATTATTCCTAAATCAATTCAATCTACAGATTCATATATGCAAGTAGATTGGATGTTGATGATAGAATATTATTTAGACGGCAGCGGCAGATACACAAAAGAGGGAGCTATCAAATTTTTTAAAGCTAATGTAGAGATTGATACCGGCATCTCAGATTGACAATAAATTCAGTTTTCGATATTATTGTATAAGTTAACTAAATATTTTTTGGGGGTCTCCAATTGGCAGGTAAACAAACTTCTGCAGAAAAAAGATACGCTCAGAGCGAAGTTCGTAGACTTCATAATAAGGCTATCAAAAGCACATGTAAAACTTACGCAAAACAGTTTGTAGAAGCTGTACATGCAAAAGATGAAAAGCTTGCTGAAGAAAAATATAAACAGCTTCAGAAAGAACTTGATAGCGCTAGAAGCAAGGGTGTTTTAACTCGCAATGCCGTATCACGCAAAAAGTCAAGAATGATGAATCTTTTCAATGCTACTTTTAAAGCAGCAAAATAACAGTTTTCAAAAATTAAACTTTTTGGTAATCCAGTTGAAGATTCTATTTTTTCAACTGGTTTTTTTTAAAATTATGCTGTACAATACTAGTATAAAACAAATCTATTAAAAAATGGTAATTAATATGAATAAAAAAGTTACTAAAATCGACCTTGTAGAATCAATTTACAAAGAAACTGACTGCGAAAGACAGGATATTCAAACTGTTGTAGATCAGCTTTTAGTTCATTTAAAAAAATCATTGGAACAGGGAGCCACAATCGAATTAAGAGGTTTCGGCACCTTTGAACCACGCCTCAGAAAGGGAAGAGCATGTGCAAGAAATCCTAAAACAGGAGAAACTCTTTCTGTAGAACCGCATTATATTGCAGCATTCAGGGCAGGTCAGTCTTTAAAAGAAAATCTCTGGAACCTTGATCCTGCAATGACCAGAAAATAAATGACTAAAGAAACATTTAAAGTTAAAAAGCTTATTCCTCAGGTTGTTCTGTTAATTGTTTCTGTTTTATTATCAGCTTTATCTCATCCTAATTTAATAAGTGTAAACGGTTTTGGTTTTTTGGCATGGTTTTCTTATCTTCCTTTATTACTCTTAATCAGAAAGCTTACTTTTAAAAACTGTTTTATCTTTTCATTTTTTTACGCATTTTTATACTGTACGATGTACGGCTTCTGGCTCATAAACTACGGCTTTTTTTCTTATTTTGTCGTGCTGATTATAAATATCATCTTATATACAATTCTTTTTTATATTCTTAAAGCGCTCGAAAAACTCTATCCTAAAAACAGCTGGGTTCTTGCATGGCTTGTTATCTGCAGTTTTGAATATCTTAAAACAAAAGGATTTTTGGGATTCAATTATGGAATTACAGCTTATTCTCAGTGGCGATATATCCCTGTCATTCAGATTACAGATATAACCGGTGTCTTTGGATTAAATGCAATTCTAATTTTTCCTTCGTGCTGTATTTACGGATTTTTAAAAAAGAGATTTGAACTTAAGGCTTATCAGCAGAGTGTAGAAAAAAATCTTAAACAGTTTGAATATGAATCGCATTTTAAGTTTTTACAGAATGATGAAAAAGAAATCAAAAAATATTCTGTAAAATCTTCAGTATTTGCATTTGTTCTTTTTATATTTGCGTTTACAGGACTTTTTATTTATTCAAAACATGCTCAGAAAGATTATTCAAAAAACGAGCAAATGAAGGTTGCCGCAATCCAGAATTGTGATACCCCCGATAAAAATGGTCTTGAAAGTTATATCGAAAATTTTTCTACGCTTTACACGCTTTCCGATTCAGTTATCGAGATGAACAGAGATTTACAGATTATTCTCTGGCCGGAAAATTCAATAGTTCCATCAATCAGTTTTAAATACGACTACGAAAATAATTTAAAAAAACTTTATGGCGAAAACCGTGAAATAACTGATTACGATATTCAGACGGAAAATTTTATTAAAAGATGTGTTGATTATTTTTCTCGTCTAAAAAAATATACTTTTATAATTGGAAACAATCATATGGAAGCTACGGATGAACATCAGCTTGTTTATTATAATGCAGCCCTTGTTTTTGATTCCGAGACTGATTATGAGCCTTTAAAAGTCCAGGCTTATAAAAAAATGCACCTTGTTCCTTTTACAGAAGGCTTTCCATATAAAAAATTATTCCCAAAAATCTACGAAAAGCTTTACCAGAAATTTGATTATCTTTATGAGCCTGGCCTTGAGTATACTGTTTTTAAACGCGGGAACTTAAGATTTTCGACCCCAATCTGTTTTGAAGATACATTCAGCGATACAGCAAGAAATATGTATAAAGCAGGTTCAAGGTGTTTTTTTAATCTTACAAATGATTCCTGGGCAGAAAGCCGGGTGAGTCAGTATCAGCATATGGCAATTTCGATTTTCCGTGCGGTAGAAAACAGGGTTCCTCTTGTGCGAAGTGCTGCAACCGGTCAGACATGCATTGTAGATCCAAACGGACGCATTACACAGATGGTTGAACCTTTTACAAAATATTTTGTAAGCGGATATATTCCCGTAATTGATGAAGAAAGAAATCCTACTTTTTATGCAGAATACGGATATCTTATTTTTGAATGGGGAATTATATTTTTAACTTTATTATTATTGATAATACGCATTATAATTGTTATAATTAATAAAATAAGAAAGGTGCAGTAAATGGCAGAACAGGTAGAACAGGTAAAAAGAAATATCACAGTATTTGGAACAGAAACTGATTTTGACGGAGTTTTGGAATTTGATTCAAGACTTGTAATCACAGGTAAGTTCAAGGGAAAAATTAATGCTCCAAAAGGTGATCTTGAAATTGCAAGAGACGCTGTATGTGATGTAGAAAATATCAATGCTAATTCAATCGTTGTTAATGGAACTGTTTCGGGCGATATGAATGCATCTGAAAGAGTAGAAATCTGTTCTGGAAGTACCGTTACAAGCAATATTAAAACTGCAAGAATCCGCATTGCAAATAACGTAGATTACAATGGTGAAGTTTCTATGATCGAAGATAACCCTGATGCTGATTTATTTGCTGTTGCTTCTGCAGAATTTAAAAAGGCTATGGTTGTTCATAAAGATCCTTTTAAAGTCTAAGTCTATAAAATGTAAAAACTTGACATAATTTAATAAATGCAGTAACAATAATGTATACACTTTTTTTACGAAATCAAACGTCTTTTAAAAAATCAATCAAATATAGATAACAAATTATTTTTTTATGGAGTAAATTTTTAATGGCAGCATTAAGAAAACGTCATCCCGAAGATGAAAATGATGAATCTCAGGCATCGCTTGATTTTGAAAATTCATCAGAAACAGAAGCTTCAGCATCAGAAAACACTGAAGCAAACGAAACACCACATTCAGATTCAGCACACGTAGTGGTAAAGAAAAGAAGGGTAGTTGTAAAAGCCGAAGAATCACAGGAAAATCCATCGGAAGCAGAAGGTCAGGCAGACGGTGAATTTAAATCAGCTAAAAAACCGGCTAATCAGAAATTTGCAAAAAAAATCCCACAGAAGAAAAATTACAATCAGCGTTCATTTACATCTTATCCGTCTCCAAGCGGAGAAGTTTCGGAAAGCATTGCCGCCGCAGAAGCAGCAGCACAGGGTGATGATAACGCAAATAAACCACGTCTTTTAATCAATGATCTTACAATCAAATCTATGCCGGAGCTCCGAGAAATTGCAATGCAGTATGGCTTTACAGCTGATGATTTAGCTCCAATGAAAAAGCAGGATTTGATTTTTGTAATCCTTAAAGCACATACAGAACACGGCGGAATTATTTTTGCTTCTGGTGCACTCGAGATTTTACCGGACGGATACGGATTCCTCCGCTCTCCACAAAACAGTTATTTACCTGGCCCTGATGATATTTATATTTCTCCAAGCCAGATTCGTTTATTCAACTTAAAAACCGGTGATACAGTTTACGGTCAGACACGTTCTCCTAAAGAAGGAGAAAAATTCTTTGCTTTACTCCGCATTGAATCTGTAAACTTTGATGAACCACGCATCGCACAGACACGCGTTCCATTCGAAAACTTAACACCGCTTTATCCTGATGAAAAATTAAGACTCGAAACTGTTTCTACAGAAGTTTCAACTCGTATCATCGATTTGTTTGCTCCAATCGGAAAAGGTCAGCGTCTTTTGATTGTTGCCCCTCCAAAAGCAGGTAAAACAATTTTAATGCAGAAGGTTGCAAACGCTATCACTACAAATAATCCTGAAGTATACCTCATCGTTTTGTTAATCGACGAACGTCCTGAGGAAGTTACAGAAATGGAAAGAGCCATCAAGGGAGAAGTTATTTCTTCTACATTCGATGAACAGGCAACACGCCACGTTCAGGTAGCAGAAATGGTTTTGGAAAAAGCAAAACGTCTTGTTGAACACAAACGCGATGTCGTAATCCTTCTTGACTCAATCACACGTCTTGCACGCGCATATAACCAGACTGTTCAGACCAGTGGTAAAGTTCTTTCCGGTGGTGTTGATTCAAACGCATTGTTCAAGCCAAAACGCTTCTTTGGTGCAGCCCGTAACGTAGAAGAAGGCGGTTCTTTAACAATCATCTCTACAGCACTCATAGAAACAGGTTCTCGTATGGATGAAGTAATTTTCGAAGAGTTTAAGGGAACTGGTAACTCAGAAATCAACCTTGACCGTAAGCTCGCAGAAAGAAGACTTTTCCCTGCAATCAATATCAAAAAATCCGGAACAAGAAAGGAAGAACTTTTACTTACAGAAAGCGAACTTCAGAAGATCTGGATTTTGCGTAAGGTATTAAACCCTATGGAAGATATCGATATCACAGAACTCATCCTCGACCGCATGAAGAAGTCTAAAACAAATGAAGCATTTCTCGCCAGCATGAACGCAGGCACAGCGGGCATGGAGTAATTTCTTCTTCTCTCCCTTTTTTTGTGAAATAAATAAATATATCACAGAAGAGGGAATTAATTCAAAAATATAAAAAAATTATATTACATATATAAAAATATACGGAGTTGGGAGTACGTCTGACAAACATCTGCACAAGCGAAGCGCGGAAGCCGTTTGTCAGATGTAATCACAACGGGAGTATATTTTTATGTACGATAGCCAACAAATCATTTTTTATAAATCCATTGTTTTTGAAATCCAGCCACTCCTTCGCGCTATTTTTTTAATCTATATATATATTATCACTCCTTGACCCTGAACGGCTAATTTTATATAATAAAACATTATTTTCTTGTGATATTATTTTTTATGACTGGCTGACGGTAACGAAATGATAGATGTGACTTTTCACAAGCTAGAGGTTGCCGGGAGTAATATCGGGCAAGAGCATAGGAGTTATTAAAATGAAAAAGGGAATTCACCCGGACTACAAACTTACAAAAATCACATGTGTATGTGGTAACGTTATCGAAACACGTTCGACTGTAGAAAACATCAACGTTGAAATTTGTTCTGCATGTCACCCATTCTTTACAGGTAAACAAAAACTTGTAGATACTGCAGGACGTATTGACCGCTTTAACAAGAGATACGGTATCAAATCAGAAAAATAATCACTTTACGTTGATTGTTCAGAAAGGCTTCCATAGGGAAGTCTTTTTTTTTGTTTGAGAAAATAACAAAATCAATTTATAATTTAAATAATAAAAAAAAAAGAGAGGGACTATTATGGAAAGTCAGGAAAACCCGGTTACACAGGATAATTCGAACGCACAGAATAATTCAATCACACAGGAAAATCAAAATACACAGAATAATTCCGCTTCACAGGAAATCACAATTCCAAAGTATAAACCATTCATAGAAGAAGTTGAAGAAAAGTCACCCGCTGAATATAAAGATATGAGTATAAAAATCAATATCCTTTTCTGGTTAAAGATTTTTTCATGGATTGTTGTTTTAATTTTTACAATCGTATCTTTTTTTGCAGGTTTAAAATATTCTGTAAATGTTGATTCTTTATTGGAAGTCTTGAAAAAAATCATCGTTGTTGCAACTTTTATAAACGTATTTTTAGGTGTTATTCAGTGTGGAATCACGCTGTATCTTGGAAAATATTATAAACAATTTACATATTCGGGGCTCTGGTGTATTGGTGTTGTTATCTTTGATTTTATAAATAAATTCTCAGGTATAAAAGGTATTCAGGTTGTTACATCCCTCTTATGGATTCCATATTTTATTTTCTTTGTAGAAGGAATCAGTAAATTACTTGAAGCTCCCGATATTGCACTTACAGATAAATGGGATAACCTTAAAAAATTATATCTTGGATCATACATAGCAATTCCTATTCTCATTTTTCTTGCCATAATTCCAGGCATCAATATTCTTGCTCTCTTTGCAATGTATATTCTTATTATTGTAATAATTATAGCAATGGTTTGGGAAATCGTACTTCTTCGCGAAACACGTAATTCACTCATCATATATCTTGCAAAGCCTAAGGAAGAAAAAACTGAATAATTTTTGGATGATGTAAATTTAAAAAAGGAAAAATTATGAATAATAAAGAAAACACCCTTGATTATCTTAATGATGCTCAAAATCAGTTCACCGATGATACTCTTTTTTCTAGAAGTAAATCACTTTTGGGAAAAATGAAATCGCTTTTTATTTTTAAGATAATAATCAGTGTATTATTATTGTGCTCCCTTGTTGTCCTCTGCATTCATCAGTATGTGTTTTTAGATTTTCCAAAGTCAAATATGGGAGCAAAAGGGTTTGTAACAATATATGATATTTTTGCATTTGTTTTTGCTTCTGTTGAATGTCTGATTCTTTTTAAGATGGGGAAATCTCATGTAGAATTTAAGATAGCTGGAATTTTAAATCTTTTTGCATACGCACACAAAATTGCTACCAGTTTTCTTTTTTTCCATTTGTGGGGGCCATTAGATTTATTGTTATTAGCCGGAATGTTTTATTTTTTTTCCGAAGGGATGATTAACAGTCTGGAAATGATTGACCTTTCTTTTACTAAAAAATGGGAAAATTTTAAAATATGGGGAATAGTTTTAAGTCTTATTTTATATATTGTATGTTATTCCTTAGACTTATTAGTGGCTTTAATGAAATACCCTGCTATCTTTTTAATCGTTATGAATATATGGCAGGCCGTTTTAATAAAAAAATCAATACCTTTTTTGAAGAATTATCTATCAGATAATTCTTCGGATGAATTAAAAGAGTCAGAATAATTTATTTTTCTATTGCAAACTTCCATACACGGTGGGGCTTTTTTCCTTCGTAATCTTCTGGAATAGTCTGTGGCGTGATTTCTTCAGTTGTGTAATTTTTCCCGAAAAGTGTCTTTGGCGGAATCAGGGATGAATCAAATTTAAGCTTTTCTGAGTTTGTAGAAAAATATAAAACTCCATCCGGGTTTAAAATATTAAGGCAGTCTTTTACAAGCTGGCTCCAGTCACGGTTTACGTCGAATACATCAAAAGTTTTTTTACTGTTAGAAAATGTCGGCGGATCTAAGATTATTAAATCATAAGTTTTAGGTTTTATATCGCCAGTATTTTTGTGATTATCTTTTTCTGTGCCAAAAAGAGATTTTTGTGCAAGTGCTTTTTCTTTTAAAAATTTTACACAGTCTTCGCGGGTAAAGGTATAGCGTTTTTTATCATCAAAACCGTTTAACTTCATATTGTCTTTTGCCCAGTCAAGATATGTGTTTGAAAGATCAACTGATTCAATGCTTTTTGCATTTCCTCCTGCGGCATAAACACTAAAGCTTCCCGTATAACAAAATAGATTTAAAACATCCTTATTACTGCAGGTGTCTCGTACAACTTCTCGTAAAGGTCGGTGATCAAAAAATAATCCTGTATCAAGATAGGAAGATAAGTCCAGGCGGAAAAGTGAGCCGCATTCAGCAGTAAGTCCCGTTATTTTTTCATCATCATAAATATCTTCTCCTGAATCATTTTTCTGATATTGATTTCCTTCTTTATGTGTCTGATGTTTTCTGTATTTTTTTATTATGTGATTTTTTTCTATCTGTAAAACACTGGCTGCAGCTTTTGACATTTCATCTAGCCAGAGTTCTTCTTCCTCATCAGATTTTTCGTACGGGCGTTCATAAAGATATAAAACAGCATAAGTTCTCTCTTTAATTTCTTTTTCTACAGTCGGATCGTTTTCGGAAAGCCTTGTATTCTGTGCCTGTAAAAATCTTACTGCTTCTATCGGAGTGTCCACAGCTTCGGGTAAAAATTCGTATAAATCAAGAGAGACAGGAATTTCTGGGATATCGCGGTTATAAAGGCGGTAACACATAATTCTGTTTTTTCTTGCCCATTTGCGTAATTCTTTATATTTTTTCTTAAGCCTGTTGCTGAATAATTCTGCCTGATAAGTTGTTTTATTTTCCATCAAGGTAAGTATAAAGAAAAAAGCTTTTATATGATAGAGCGGGGGATTTACTATTGACTTTTTATATTCTAGCCATTTTATTTGACAACTAGCCATTTTAAATATATTATAAGATAATAGATTTAAGTGTTTAATAACAGGAGGTAAGTATGTGCAGAAAAACTATATATGATGCAAGAAATAATTTTTCGGCGCTTATAAAGGTTGCAGAAAATGGTGAGCCTGTTGAATTAACACGTCATGATAAGCCTGTTGCAGTTATAATCAACTGGGAAGAATACGAGAAAAAATGTATTTCAGGAAAATCTTTTATAGATAAGCTCATGGAATTACGAGCTGAATATGCTGATGTCTTTAAAGATCCAAACTGGGAAGGTTTTAATCCTCATGATGATGGATATCCTGATGATGAATATGAAAGAAAAATGAAAAAGCTTTGGGGATAAGAATGAGACCTGTATATTTATTAGATACCAATGTAATTTCTGAATTCGGAAAATCTATTCCAAATCTTTCTGTTATTAAAAAAATAAAAGAAAAAGAAGAATTATGTGCAATCTGTTCGACTGTATGGCAGGAATCAGTATATGGTCTTAAAATAATGCCCGAAGGCAGGAGAAAAGAAGTTATTACAAAAATTATTGACTATATCAGGGAAACATTTGATATAATACCATATGATTCGTTTGCTTCGCAGATTTGTGGAGAAATCAGGGCAAAATGTAAAGAAGCTGGAAAACCTGCTCCCTTTTATGATTCTCAGATTGCCGCTACTGCAATTGCAAATAATATGATTTTAATCACTCATAATAAAGAAGATTATGAGCCTTTGTTAGAAAATTCCATGCTTCGTATTGAAGACTGGTGGGAGTAAAAAAATGACAGCAACAGAAAAATATTTAATGATGAACAATGAGTTCTGCCGCCTGCGTGATGCGATTTTTAATCCGGATGTAGACGAAGCCGAAGAAAATCCACGCATCCAGAAAAGCGTAGAAGCTGCCCTCGGTGTTTTATGCCAGTATCTTGATTATTACAAGGAACTGAACGGCTGTAAAACACATGCAAAACAATAAAAGTCATAAAAATCACATTTCCTGTTATCTATACATAACCTCCAAAAATCATTATACTTTAGGTCTATAAATTTGCATTTATCCTGCGGCCTGTGTGTCGTACGGTAAAAATATATAAGATTTCGGGCAAGGCTTTTTAGTATTTTCTGCCCGGTATCGTAAAGGAAAAATTATGAATTTTACGGAATTTAGTCTTGATGAAAGACTTTCTAAGGGTATTGAAGCTGCCGGTTATGTTAATTGTACACCTGTTCAGGAGCAGGTAATTAAAGCTTCGGTTGTTAATTCGGATATTAATTCTAAGGGCCCGGATTTATATGTTCAGTCACAGACAGGAACCGGAAAAACCTGTGCTTATCTTGTTGCTGTAATTCAGAGGATGCTTAATAATCCTGGAAAAAAATGTCTTATTTTAGCACCAACTCGTGAACTTGCCGTTCAGATTGAAGAAGAAGCAAAAGTTCTTGCAGGACCTGGCGGTCTTAAGGCATTCAGTGTTTATGGTGGTGTAGGTTACGAAAAACAGATTTCCATGCTCAAAAAAGGCGTAGATATCATCATCGGAACACCTGGCCGTGTAATCGATTTACAGGAAGGAGGAAACCTTTCTTTATCCGATGCCGCATTCTGTGTAATTGACGAAGCAGACCGCATGTTCGACATGGGATTTTATGATGACCTTAGAAAAATCCTTAAGTGTCTTCCGGAAGCAGAAAACCGCCAGACAATGCTTTTCTCTGCAACACTCAATACTTATGTAAAAAATCTTGCGTGGGAATATACACGTGATCCAATCGAAATTACTATCGAAGCAGAAAACATCACTGTAAGCGAAATCTCACAGGAACTTTTACACGTTTCAAGCGACGAAAAAATGAAGCTTTTAATCGGAATTTTAAAGCATGAACTTCCGGAAAGCGTAATCATTTTCTGTAATACAAAACGTACCTGCGAAGTTGTTTCAAAACGGCTTGCAATCAACAATATTAAATCAGAATTCCTTATCGGCGACTTACCTCAGTCAAGAAGACTTTCAATCCTTAATAATTTTAAGGCCGGAGAAGTAAGATGCCTTGTTGCTACAGATGTTGCAGCGCGTGGAATCGACGTTGATGATCTTGCCATGGTAATCAACTATGATTTACCTGTAGAAGCAGAAAACTATGTTCACAGAATCGGTCGTACAGCAAGGGCTGGAAAATCAGGTAAGGCTTATACTTTCTGTTCTGAACAGGATGTTTACAATCTTCCTGCAATTGAACGCTATATCGAAATGCAGATTCCTTCTACAGTAGCATACCCGGATCAGATGGAAGAAGATAAATCAGCCGGAATGTTCATTAAGACAGAAAACTGGCGTGGCGACGATGATTACGATAACCGTAACGGAAGAAGAAAAGGACGCGACGGAGATTTCCACAATAAGGGCGGAAAATCAAACTATCATAAAAATCATTCTGACCGCGGTGGCTATCACAAAGACGGCTACAAGAAAGACGGATATAAAAATCACAACAAGGGTCAGAACCGTAAACCATATATTGATCCTGCAAAGCTCGAAGGTCTTTCTTACGAAGAACGCATGAAGCTTTACAAAGAAGCATACGCTAATCAGTCTTCTTCAAAAGATAATAAAAACTATAAGAACTCTGATTACAAAAAGAATCAGTATGGTTCAAATAAAAAAGACGGATACAAGGGCGGACACTCTAAAGATTATAAGAAGGGTGGATACCAGAAAAACAGTTATAAAAACGGAAACAAAAATTATAACAAACCGCACAATGATTATAATAAAAACAAACCTGCTCCACAGAAAAAGTCTTTGTGGCAGAAGGTAAAGGGTTTATTCGGAAAAAAATAAAATATCGGAATATAAAGGAAATATAGATGATTACTGTAAGTGATGTTAGTGTTTCATTCAGCGAAAAACCGCTTTTTAAAGATGTAAACCTCAAGTTCAATAAGGGAAACTGTTACGGAATTACCGGTGCAAACGGAGCAGGTAAGTCGACCTTTTTAAAGCTTTTGTCGGGAGAACTCGAAAAAGATTCAGGCGAAATTTTTATGACTCCGGGCGAACGCATGGCTGTATTAAAACAGGATCACTTTGCTTTTGACCAGTATTCTGTAAAAGATACAGTTATGATGGGTTTCCCTCGGCTTTACGAAGTTTCTAAAGCACGCGATGAAATCTATGCAAAAGCTGATTTTACCGAAGAAGACGGAATTAAATCTGCAGAACTGGAAGCAGAGTTTGGTGAACTTGGCGGATACGAAGCAGAAAATCAGATTGAACAGATGTTGTCGGGGCTAGGTCTTGAAGAAGAATTCCACGACAGAATGATGAGCGACCTTGATGAAAGCCAGAAAGTTCGTGTTCTTTTAGCACAGGCAATTTACGGTAATCCTGATGCACTCATTCTCGACGAACCTACAAACGGTTTGGATATTGAATCAATCACCTGGCTCGAAAACTTCCTTCTGGAATTTGAAAACACTGTAATTGTTGTATCTCACGACCGTCACTTTTTGAACACAGTATGTACATATATCTGCGATATCGATTTTGGAAAGATTACACAGTTCAGCGGTAACTACGATTTCTGGTATCAGATGACACAGGTTTTACAGCGCCAGGCTCATGACCAGCAGAAAAAGACAGAAGAAAAAATGAAGGACCTCCGTGAATTCATCCTCCGATTCTCTTCTAATGCTTCTAAGGCAAAACAGGCAACAAGCCGTAAAAAGATTTACGACAAGCTTGCAGATTCCCTCGAAGAAATCCCGGTTTCTACACGTAAGTTCCCTTATGTAAACTTTAAGGCAGACCGCGAAATCGGAAACAACGTACTCGAAATCAAAAAACTCAACTATAAAGATTCAGACGGTAATCAGCTTTTAAAAGACTTTTCTTTAGTAGTAAACAGAACAGATAAAATCGCTTTTGTCGGAATTGAACATAATTCTGTAACAGCTCTTTTTGACATCATAAACGGTGTTAAACAGCCCGAAAGCGGTGAATTCTTCTGGGGACAGACAACAAGCCAGACATATTTACCACGTGATAACTCAGCCAATTTTGATAACGACATGAACATCACTGAATGGCTCAAACAGTATTCAAAAGAACAGGACGACGGATATGTTCGCGGCTTCCTTGGAAGAATGCTCTTTAGCGGCGATGAATCACTCAAGAAAGTAAAGGTATTATCCGGTGGTGAAAAAGTTCGCTGTATGCTTTCAAAATTGATGCTAAGCGGTGCAAACTGTATCACAATGGATGATCCTACAAACCATCTTGACCTTGAAGCAATTCAATCGCTCAATGAAGGTTTAATTGCTTTCCCTGGTGTTCTTTTATTCAGTTCACACGACCACGAATTCATCCAGTCTATTGCAAACAGAATCGTAGAAATCACTCCAAACGGTGTAATCGACCGCATGATGAGTTTTGATGATTATATTACAGATCCTACAATCACAGAACTCAGAAAGAAGCTCTACGAAGGAACCGGAAAGAAGATTAAATACAGGGTATAAGACGCCTTTGTTCTCTAAGAATATTCTTATTTTTTTCTTATTGAAAAAATATAACAATCTCCGATTCTTGAGATATAATTCTAATTAATCAAGGAGTTAATATGAAAAAATTAATTGGAATATTATTAATCTCTAGTTTACTCATCAACTCACTTTTTGCCGGAGACAAATCAAAGGCAAATAAAGTTAAAATCATGCCTATAAAGACTCCATATAATACAATCCAGACCAATGCAGAAGGAAAATCTACTCAGACCGTAGTTTCCGACAGTGGTATAGAAATCACACTCGATGCGGAACTCAAAGATGATGACCTTCAGTACAATCTTAAATTAACAAATTTAAGAAATAAGAATTTCAAAGTTCAGCAGGATTGTATCAAAACTTATTACGGTAATTTTGAAAAGGATGACTGGACAGAAAACGATTATACAGTTTATAAACTCCCTGAACAGACAACAACTCCACAGACTTCTACAAATAAATCTGATGAAGAAACAGCACTTCAGACCTGCCTTATAGTAGGTGCTTCATGTCTTTGTGCACTCGGCTTACTTCAGATCTGTAATGCAACTGAATCTTCAGGCAAGAAGACAACCGTTAAGAATTCTAAAACAAGAAGAGTTGAACCTCGTCATACACCTCCTTCTTCTTCAAGACATCATTCTTCAAGAGGAAATACAAACTTTATCTGGCTCTTTATTGATGATGATGCAGTTTCTTCAAGCTCAGACAGAAATACATCCCGCAATACAGATGATTACAACAAAAGAGATGCTGTTGTAACTCCAGTTGTACCGGAAGATGAAGAAATTACAAATCCAGATATTTATAAAGGTTCTTTCCTTGTACCTGCAGGAAAAGGCCCTGATTATAAACTCCGCTTTATTGTTTCAGATAATGAATATATCGATTTCTACTTTAGCAGAAGCGACAGGGATGATTATGTAAATCCATTCAAAGACAGATCTTACGCAAGACATTCCCTCCTTGTTTCTTCTAACCTCGACTTCTCTAAGTGGGGTGGATACTACATCTATTCTGGTGCTCCAGTGGGATTCTATCTTGGTGGTTCTGTTGCTGCTTCATTTAGTGGAGATACATGTGGAACTACAAACGGAAATGACTTCAACGATATTTTTGTAAATTATACAGCTGGTTATCCAAATCCATATGATCCATATACAGATTACAGATATGGACTTACAAATATCAGCGATACTATTTTCAACACGCTTACTGTAGACTTTGGATTTACAATCAAGGCTATTCCACATACATGGATTATGCTTGGTTGTGGTATGGATATGAACAAGGTTTATAAGAAAGGTGATATTTGCTGGAAGACCTATTATGAACCTGATTCTGCATACAACGATTCTTCCCGCAAAATGACTACAGGCTGGGTTGAACAGGATGAGGTTGAATTCGAATTCTATCCTGAAATTGGTATAAACTTAATCTTTGACCACATTGATATTGGTGCCCTCTGCCAGTACTCAATCGTAAGAAAAGAAGCAAGCTTTACGATAATGGCCGGTATTGCATTCTAAATCGTGGCTAAGTCCGGTTTGAATGTGTGCATTTGATCTAAGCCTATTCAGCCGGAATTGATTACAGTTTCGATTTAAAATCTTTAAGCATATCACTTAATAAATCATGAGTCTCTTCGGGTGTTATCTGTTTAGGCTCATGATATTCTACTAAGTTCGAAGGAATCTCGTCTAAAAAGCGGCTTGGTTCACATTCATTTACAACCTGATTATGTCTTCTCTTCCTGCACGAAGAAATTAAAAGCTTGTCGCGTGCTCTTGTAATCGCTACATAAAAAAGACGTCGTTCTTCTTCTACATCACCGTTATTTTCTTCTACAGAGCGGGCATGAGGAATAAGACCTTCTTCGGCACCTGCAATAAATACAACTGGGAATTCGAGTCCTTTAGATGCATGGATTGTCATGAGGTTTACTTTTCCCTTGTCGTTTTCGTCTTCCATATCGTCGCGGGAAAGAAGGGTGATTCTGTTTAAGTAATTAAAAAGACCTGGAGAAGTGTTATCAGGATCGTTTTCCCAGGTTTCCATAGAGTTTAAAAGAAATTCAATGTTTTTCATCTTAAACTGAACTGCTTTTACACTCTTTGAAAACTCTGTAACAAGGTGGTCTTTATAATTAATTTCTTCTACAAGCTCACGAACTTTTTTAGAAAGACCGTGTCCGCTTAAAAGCTTTGAACGGTTATTTTCGATTATATCAACAAATTCCTGTAAATCTTCTTTAAGGGTATCTGATGCACTGCTTACAGGGGCTTTTAACAAAGACTGAATTGCTGTCCAAAGCGTAGAGCCGAGTTTTTCTGCTTCGTCGTTTATAATTCCTATTGCAGCACGCCCGATCCCACGACGCGGAGTATTGATTATTCGTAAGAGATTTATATCGTCGTCGTGATTGGCAATTACACGAAGATAACTTATTATGTCTTTGATTTCTTTTCTTTCGAAGAATGAAGTTCCGCCGCTCATAGTGTACGGGATATTTGCAGATAAAAATGCTTCTTCTATAAAACGGCTCTGAGTGTTTGCACGCATTAAAACACCGAATTCATCGTATTTACGTTTTTCTTCTGCCGCAATTCCAAGAATGCTGTCTGCAATAAATTCTGCTTCGTCTGTTTCGTTTTCGGGCATAAAGATTTCTATTGGTTTTCCGCCGCCGTTTCCCGACCAGAGCTTTTTATCCTTTCTGTTAGTGTTATGAGAAATTACACCGTTTGCTGCTTCAAGGATTGTTTCTGTAGAACGGTAATTCTGCTCGAGCCTTATCTCTGTTACATCAAAATCTTTTTCAAAGTTGATTATATTCTGATAGTCGGCGCCTCTCCAGCTGTAGATTGACTGATCATCGTCACCTACAACAGCAACATTTTTATCTGCTAAAAGGTGCATGAGTTCATATTGCTGATGGCTTGTATCCTGAAATTCGTCTACCATGATGTATTTATATCTTGCTCGGTATTGTGTCAGGATATCAGGATTTTCGCGGAAAAGTTTGATTGGAAGGACAATAAGATCATCAAAATCTACTGCGTTATAAAGCTTAAGCCCTTCCTGATAGCTTTCGTAAAGCGGGCGGTACATGTCGTTGGAAGTGTCCCAGTTTTTTCGCCCTGTTTTTATATTGGAAATGAGGTTTCCGATCATGTAGATGTCCATTGCTTCGGGACTGAATTTAAGCTCGCGGCCACATTCTTTTATTAAAGAAACTCTGTCTGTTTCGTCGTAAATACTGAAGTTTTCCCTGTAGCCGAGTCTTTCTATTTCTGAACGGAGAACTTTTACACCGAATGCATGAAAGGTAGAAACCGTAAGATTCTGAAGTTTTTTCTGTGTTAAATCCTTGATTCTTTCTTCCATTTCTTTTGCTGCCTTGTTTGTAAAGGTGAGCGCAAGAATCTGACTTTGAGGAATTCCCTTGTCGAGCATGTGTGCAATTCGGAATGTGATTACGCGTGTTTTACCGCTTCCGGCTCCTGCAATGATTAAAATTGCACCTTCGGTAGTTGTAACAGCGCGGTACTGCTCGGGATTCAAATCATTTTTGAGTTTAGAAAGATCAAGCATAGGGTTATATAATACGTTTTTTTATTGAAAAAAGAAAGATATTATTTTAGTATTTAACCTAAAGAATAAAAAAAAGTTATTAAGAGAGGACAGCATGAATCTTATTTCCGAAATCAAAAAAAATAAATCACTATATACTTTTTTACTAGTGATGTTTTTAATTGCCTTATCCAGCTGTTTATATTTTTATGTTACGGCCAGAAACGAAGACAAAGATGTAATCAAGGGTTTAGAAGATGAACGAAAAGAACGACTTATTCTTTCAGAAACTATTCTTTCGGACGCTGTTCAGAAAAATAGTGTAAGAAAAATTCGTAAAATTTTTAAAGAGAACGAAGATTTAATAAAAGATTCATATAAAGAAAAATCATATGGCGAAAATGAATATTATTCGATTCTTCATTATGCAATAAATATTCAGAATTACGAGGCTGCAGAAGAAATTTTAAAAGCAGGCTACAATCCCGATGTAAAAGATAAAAACGGCAATACACCATTACTCTATACCGTAAGCACTGATACTCTTTTTATGAATGTAGCAAGAAAACTTTATTTAAAAGATTTTGACGAAGAAATAAAATTTATAAAGCTTTTGCTTGATTATGGAGCTTCGGTAAATGCCTGTGATGACGAAAACAGAAATCTTCTTATTCTGGCCTCTCAACAAAGCTGGATTTTAACGGGTGAAAATTTTTCTATTCCAGAATACTTAATCAAAGAAGCACATATAGATATAAATCATCTTGATTCAAATAATCATACTGCTGCTTATTATGCACTCTCACAGAAAGGTATAAGATTTGCGCATTTTCTTATAGTAAAAAATCATGCAGATGTGACAATAGGTTTTGATGAAACTTATACACCGGCTGTTCTTCTTTCTAATATGGATTTTGACAAGAATTATAATTATGAAGATATAAAAAAAGAACTTCCTGAAAATATAGATGATGAAACAAAAAAAACTGCTACTCTTTTATTAGAAAAAGCTTCGGGCATTGCATCAAGTTTTAAAAAATTAAAAGAAGAAATAATCGTAGAGTTTAAAAATCAGGGAATTACTGATCTGGAACTTTAATATATCTTTTAGTTATTCACAAAATACACGCAATCTTATATATTATAAATGTATGGATACCATACGGGATTTTACCTATAGGAATTAAATATGAACGCTAAAGTTTCTGCATTTTTAAACAAACACAATTTTGAAAGCCATATTGATGTTTATTCTGTGGCAAAAGATATCCAGGGCGATATGATTAAGGGCTTAAAAAAAGAGGGCTCTGATCAGGATATGATAAGGACTTTTACAAATCCGCCTGAAAGTTCTGCAAAAGGGAAGTCTGTAATTGTGATTGATGCAGGAGGAACAAATTTCCGTTCATGCCTTGTAAGTTTTGATAACGAAGGAAACCCTGTGATTTCCGAAATGGAAAAAACTAAAATGCCTGGGGTAGAAAAAGAACTTTCCAAAAAAGACTTTTTTAAACAAATTGCCGCAAATCTTGAACATTTAAAAAACAAAGCCGACAGAATCGGTTTCTGTTTTTCTTATCCGATGGAAATTCAGGAAGATAGAGATGGAATCCTTTTAGGTTTTTCTAAGGAAGTAAAAGCTCCGGAAGTTATCGGCTCTGCAATCGGAAAATGTCTTAAGGAAGAACTTGAAAATAACGGCTGGAATACAATCAAAAGAATATCTTTATGTAATGATACAGTTGCTGCTTTACTTGCGGGAGCGGCTTGTGCAACAGAAGGGGACCGTTTTTCTTCCTATATCGGTTTTATTTTAGGAACAGGAATGAATGCAGCATACCTTCAGCCTGAAAGTTCAGAATATAATATTAAAAAGCAGATTGTTGTATGCGAAAGTGGAAAATTCCTTGGAGTTAACCGCTCTGATTTTGATGTTGAATTTGATAAAACTACTGTAAAACCAGGAACTTTTTATCTTGAAAAACTCTGCTCGGGTGCATATCTTGGACCTGTTTCCTGGTTTGCCCTTACTGCAGCAGCAAAAGACGGATTATTTTCTGAAAATACATGCAAAAAAATCCTTGAACTTCCGGTTTTAACTTTAATCGAAATGGATAAATTCCTTCATAATCCGTTCAATTGTGAATGTGTTTTGGGAAAGATTGCATGCGAAACAGCAACAGAAGATGATACCGACATGATGTACCAGCTTTTAGATGCGATTGCCGAACGTTCTGCACGCTATTCTGCTGCAATTTTAACTGCTTGTGCAATTCAGACAGAAAAAGGTAAAAATGCAAGTATGCCAATCTGTATGCTCTGTGACGGAACAACATTCTTTAAGACAAATATGATTTTACAGAGGGTGAACGGATATCTTGACCAGGTGCTTACTAATCAGCTTGGAATATACTGGAAGATTGTTTCTTGTGATAATGATATTACACTGGGCGCTGCAATTTCTGGTCTGATTGATTAATCACTCAGATGTTCAGTAAGTTAATCACAAGAAGCTCCGTTTTATTTTTTTTACATATTTAATATTTCGTATTTGATAGACTCCCGATTGTATGATATAATATTAAATAATATTTGTTTGTGAGGGGAACATGTCATTTAAGAAAAATTTAGGAAAATCTTTTGTCCTTCTTCTTATAATAATCATCTTAATTCTTGGCGGGCTTTTGTGGTTTGATAAGCTTGGAATTGTTCATGTAAAATCAGTTTTTGCCCCGGTTTATAAAATGATGGGAAAAGACCCGCAGGTTTCTACAACTGCTACACAAACAAAACCTTTAGTAGGCGATTTAGATCAGGATAGAATCGATAAACAGAAAGAAGCAATAAACATTCAGATAGAAGAACTTGAAAAGCGCGAAGCTGATTTATTGGCCGCAGAACAGTTAAATGCCCAGATTGCAAGCGAACTTGACGAAAGACAAAAAAATCAGGAAGAAATAGAAAAAACATTTAACTCAATGGTAAATCAGTACGATGATAAGAATAAGAATATTGAACAGGTTGCTAGAAGTCTGAATGGTATGAAACCTCAGAATGCCGTAGAAATCCTGCTTAAGAGCGATGACCAGCTGGTTGTTGATATCTTAAGAAAATGTGACGAAATGGCTGCAGCTGAGGGAACAACCTCTCTTACTTCGTACTGGCTTTCTTTAATGCCTGCTGATCGGGCTGCACAGATACAGCGAAAGCGGGTTAGTAAACCAGACGCACTAGAGTAGTAATTCAGCAAAGGCAATCCTTCAATTTTTCTTATGGAGGTTTGCCATGCAGGTAGTTACTACTGATCTTTTATTAAATAACTCAGTTTCAGAAGTTCAGTTACCTAAAGACACAACAATCTCTCAAACTTTTCCTTCTGTTTCTTTTCAGGAGATGATGGATTTTGCAAAAAACTCAGAAATCAATCCGGAAGAAACTGTTTCTTCATATTCAGAGCAGTCAAATATTGCAAAAGAAAAATCAGATGTTGAAGACAAAAAAACAAACGAAACTCATGAATCGGTAAAAAATGAAAAAGAAGATTCAGATAAAGCTGAAGTTTCACAAATCAAAGTTACAGAAGAAGAAAAATCGGAAGCAGAGAACGAAAAAATCGAAGACAAAAAAATCAAAGATAATAAATCTGAATCAAAAATTCAGGTTACTAAAAAGACTTTGGATTTTGAAGAAGTAAATGTTCTTTCTTTTACAGGTGATGCATCTAAATCATTACAGAATGTAAAGGAAGAAAAATCAAATATACTTGAAAAAATTACTTCTAAGGCTGGAGCCGGAGACAAGAAAAAAGCAGGTGAAGGTCTTATTCAGTCAAAGCTCGATAAAGCCGGAAAAATCACTGTTACAGATTTAAGAACTCAGAAAGTTACGGAGACTGCAAATACTAAAAAAGCAGAATCAAAATTAAACTTCGACGTAAAATACAACGGTGGAAATACTGCAACAGTAAATATGAACTTCCTTGCACAGAACGCAGAAAACAACATGATGTCTCTTAATACTCAAGTGTCTGCAAGCGATGGTTCTAATTTCCAGGCAATGCTCAATAATCAGATTCAGGAAAATATCCCGGAATTTGTAAAGACAGGAAATTTAATCTTAAAAGATAATGATCAGGGAACAATCAATCTTATTCTTCATCCGGAAGATTTAGGTAATGTAAAGATTCATCTTTCCCTGGATGGAAAAACTATCAGCGGACATATCATTGTAGCTACAAAAGAAGCGCTTGAAGTTTTCAAAGACAATGCACAGACATTAAGGGAAGCATTTGAACAGAACGGTTTTGATAACGCAAGTTTTAATGTTTCTTATAATGATAACGGTTCTGGTTACGGACAGAATTCCGGTGAAAATTATAATTCAAACGATTTTGCAGCACGCCAGGCATATGATTTTTCCGGTGAAACTTCCGGGGTGGAAGAACCGCTTTTTGTAAACAATTCAGAAAAAAATTCTGAACATTCTATAAACATCGTCGCTTAATGTGTCGATAGAAAGTGAGTGAGGTAATGATGGAAGGACTTAACACACAAATGAATGCTGCAGATTTAGCAAGGGTTAACCAGGAAGTAGACAGGTTTAACAAAGAGCTTGCTGCAGAAAACAACGGACGAAAGACATCTAATGAACTTGGCAAAGATGACTTTTTAAAACTCCTGATAACTCAGATGCAGAATCAGGATCCGACTGAACCAATGGAAAACACTGAATTTATTGCACAGATGGCTCAGTTCTCATCTTTGGAACAGATGACTAATATGGCATCTTCTTTTGAAAAAATGTCAAATTATATTTCAGCATCGGAAGGCGCTTCCATGCTCGGAAAAACAGTACAGGTAAATGTTGGTGATGCTACTGTTACTGGAGTTGTTAGCGGTGCTATCAGAGGGGAAACTCCACAGGTTATTGTAAACGGTATGCGTTACGATTTAAATAAAGTTGCAGCTGTGTATGCAAACTAGAGGGTAGGGAAAGGAGAAATAGCTTTATGATGAGATCACTTTATTCCGGCGTTTCCGGATTGCAGAACCACCAGACAAGAATGGATGTTATTGGTAACAACATTGCCAACGTTAACACTGTTGGTTTTAAAAAGGCACGTGTAAACTTCCAGGATATGATAAGCCAGCAGATGCAGGGAGCTGCTAAACCTACCGAAGAAGTTGGTGGTGTAAACCCTAAAGAAATCGGTCTTGGTATGACAATCGCTGCCATCGATAATATCTTTACACAGGGTAACTTACAGTCAACCGGTGTACAGACAGATATCGCTATCCAGGGTAATGGTTTCTTTGTATTAAAGAGCGGTGACGAAAGTTTCTATACAAGAAACGGTGCATTCAGTCTTGATAAAAACGGAACACTTGTAAACCCTGCTAACGGTATGCGTGTTCAGGGCTGGATGGCTCAGGACTTTAATGGAGAACAGGTAATTTCTACAGCTGCTACTCCCACAGACTTAGTAATCCCTGTTGGATCTAAAGACCCTGCAAAAGCAACCCTCAATGTAAACTACAGATGTAACCTGGATAAAAATACTCCAGAAATCTTAGAAGGTGCAAGCCCTAAAGATATCGAAGAAGGAACATGGCGTACTTCTCAGGAAATCTACGACAGCTACGGTAAAGTACATCATCTTGAAATTGCTTTCCAGAGAGTACCGGGAAATCCTAACCAGTGGCAGGCAACAATCAACGTAGATCCGAACGATACAGAATTCACACAGGCTCGTTGTGGTATTGGTGATACAAACGGTATGGAAAATTACTTCATCATCAACTTCGATAACAACGGTGCTCTTGCTTCTATTGTAGACAGCGCAGGAAACGTTTCTAATCCGGAAGGTGATGTATTCCTTCAGGCTTCATATAACGTACCTGATTCAAATCCAGATGCAGACGGGAACATCGTAAGACAGACATTCAATCTTAATCTTGGAAAAGTTGGAGCTTGGGAAGATACAATTACACAGTCAGCATCTAAGAGTACAACAAAGGCTTTCTTCCAGGACGGATATAAAATGGGTTACCTTGATAACTTCAAGATTGACGCAAGCGGTATTATCACTGGTGTTTATGACAACGGTACAACACGTGTAATCGGACAGATTGCAATGGCTTCTTTCACTAACGACCGCGGTCTTGAAAAAGCTGGTGATAACACATTCGTTGAATCTAACAACTCTGGTATGGCTAACATTGGTGCTTCTGGAACACAGGGTAAGGGTAGCCTTATGGCAGGTACTTTGGAAATGTCAAACGTTGACCTTTCTGAACAGATGGTAGATATGATTGTTACACAGCGTGGATTCCAGTCTAACGCAAAGACAATCACAACATCAGATACATTACTTGAAACAGTATTGAGTCTTAAACGCTAAGTTTTAGATAAGATATAAAAAGAAATTTTTAGTCCTGAGTGATAACCATCAATCACTCAGGGCTTTTTTTATTTTAGGATTGATTTTGAATAAACATGTATTATAAATATGCATTCTGCGAGCGCAAGTTTTATGCGTTCACGGAGTTTTTAATTTTCCTTGTGATAAGGTTTTAATATTTTGATGATATTATCCTTTCTGAATAAGGTTGCGTATCCGTAGGCGGACATTCCCATCCAGTCTTTAATATCCGGGTCGGCTCCGTGTTTTGCAAGAATCTTTACAATATCTACTTTGTCGGCTCCAACTGCTAAAACAAGATTTGTCTGACCTTCTTTATTTATGGTATTTAATTCAGCACCTTTATTTACTAAAAGTTTTGTGATATCAAGGTTCCCTCGCCAGACAGCATCCATTACAGGAGTGTAGCCACGATCTTCGGAAACAATGTTTATGTCTGCTCCAAGGTCGATCAGTTTCTGGACAAAAGCTTCGTTATCGTTTCTGACAGCAATATTGAGCATTGGGGTTCCGTTTTCGTCACGAGAATTAATATCTATACCACCCTGTAAAAAGAGATTGCAGATTTGTGATTTATTTTTTGCGATATAAGTTCCAAAGCAGTCTGGAGTAAATGGAATTCCTTTGTTCAAAAGCTTTTTCTTTGCAAGGCGTTTGGTATTTGCATCAAAAATATCATGATACTGTTTTTTGATGTAAGAAATCATTTCCTGTTTTTTGGAAAGATAGATGATTGAATCTTTAGAAAAAAGGTTTGAATCAGATATTTCTTTAATGTCTGTCAGGACAAGAACTTCTTTTGCAGAAGCGTGTGCAGAAATCATAGCGATTGGAAGAAGTTTGTCAGATAAATCAACAGAATTTTTTGAGTAGATTACAAGAAGAGAAAGATCATCAACATGTTTTTTTTCTTTCTTAAGATTTTTTAATTCAAAATCGCAGAGAAAAATCTTTGCCGAATTTTCCTTTTCCCTTATAACACCCGAAACCTGCGCCTTAAATTCATCATCATCAGAAATCACCAGGAAGTTCATACAATAATTATAAATGTAATAAGGGGATAAAACAAGAAAAAAAAAGAATATTAATTTGAGTATCTATGTTTATATTATTTTACAAAGATCTTTAGAAATCCAGGAGATACAGATCTGGATGTTTTTATATTTTTGGTTTATATCAGAAAAATGAATAATTTTTTCATAATGACAGACTCTGTTTCTAAGGTCTCTTATATCATTAATATAAATCTGAATATTTTTAATATTCCTTTGTTTTTTTGGGCAATCTTTGAAAACTCTTTTAACAAGAAAACTTTGAAATTTACATTGTGTATAACGTTTAGAGAAGAGTGTTGTCCAAAAGCCTAAAGTAAGTTCTGAGATAATTCTATCGTGAGTTATTTGTTTGTTTTGTTTTGAGAGTCTATTTTTAACTTCTGTAATTTTATGTAGACTATCTTTATCTAATGGAAGGATATTTATCCAATCAGCTCCATTTACATAAGTAGTTAAAACTGAGTCTATAGCATTTCGTAAGATAATTTCGAAATAATGTAATTTGGTATAAAACATTTTACAAAGTTTAATATTCTTTCTATATAGTTGAAATTGTTTAGAAACAGATTTATTAGGAAGATAAGATTCAAGCCTTTGTCTGGAGAAATATTTTTGTAATTCAATTTTTTGTTTTGAATTCATATTTTAAATATATACTTGATTTTTGAAAATTTCCATAGTATATTGATTATGAGAGCCGCGGGATTCCTTCTCGCCTGTTTACCAGGTGGTTCATCGAAAGATGGCGTAGGGACCGCGGACTGTTTTTTTTTAACGGCAATCAGCAAGATTTAAATTTAAATAAAAAAAACTTCCAGCGAAAACTGGAAGTTTTTTATGCCACAGGTTGGAATCGAACCAACGACATACGGATTTTCAGTCCGGCGCTCTACCAACTGAGCTACTGCGGCGTATGTAAGAATTACTATATAAAAAAACGTGATTTGTGTCAATAACTTAAAATGAAAAATCAAAGAATTTCTGAATATTTTTTTCTTTTTAAAATCTAGGTTTAAATCCTATTTGAATTTAATTTACAATATAGTAAAATATAAGAATGAAGTTGAATCAAAACGTTATTGCTTTTACTGGCGGCGGAACCGGAGGACATATTTATCCGGGCCTTGCTGTTGCAGATGAACTTAAAACTCTTGCTAAAAAAAATAATATTGAATTAAAGATTTACTGGATTGGCTGTTCAACCGGCATGGATAAAAAAATTGTCCAGGCATCACTCGATTCAAACGGAAATCCTTTAATCGATAAGTTTTACGGTATTCCTTCGGGAAAGCTAAGACGTTATTTTTCTCTTAGAAACTTCACAGATATTTTCAGAATCATAGGTGGATACTTTTCTGCAAGAAGGGTATTACGAAAATTAAAACCTGCTCTTCTTTTTTCCAAAGGTGGATTTGTAAGCGTTCCTCCGTGCTTTGCAGCCAGTCGTCTTAAAATTCCTTTATTCACTCACGAATGTGATTTTACAATCGGTCTTGCAAACAGACTCAATTTTAAAAATGCCAAAAATATTTTTCTTTCCTATGAAGAAACTAAAAAAAGCCTTTCGCCAGTCGAACAGAAAAAGGTCGTAGTTACAGGAAATCCTGTGCGCCCTGTTTTTTATAACGTAAATCCAAAAGATGGGCTTGTGTTTCTTGGAATTAAAAAAGCTAAAAAGCCTGTTCTCTTAGTTCTTGGTGGAAGCAGCGGAGCAAAACAGATTAATGATCTTGTATCAGAAAATCTTGACTGGCTTTGCAAAAATTATATCGTTGTACATCAGACTGGTCTTGTAAATAATAATGCGGATACAGAAAAACAGTTAAAACAGAAATATGGGGAAGACTATAAGCCTTATCCTTTCATCTATTCAGAAATGCCTTCTGTTGTAGCATGTGCCGATGTAATTCTTTCTCGTGCAGGGGCAAACTCAATCTGGGAAGCGGCAGTTTTATTAAAACCTATGGTTTTGATTCCTTTGTGCGGAAGCGGAACAAGAGGAGATCAGGTAGATAATGCAAAATTCTTCGAGAATAAAAAAGCTGCAATCGTATTACTTGGTCAGGATGCAAATTCAAAAAATTTACAGAAAGCACTTACAACAATGCTTGATTCAAAAACACGAAAACAGTATTCAGATAAAATTAAAAAAATGACTGGCAGTAAAAAAAGTGTAGAAGTAATAGCAGAAAACTTATTCAATGAGCTTACGGGACAGAAAAATGTTTAATGTAATCGATATTATTTTTATTCTTATAATTTTAGTTTTTTCGATAATCGCAACTGCAAAAGGATTTGTAAAAGAAATCTTTAATAAAGCTTCGTGGATTTTGGGAATTGTATTTGGTGCTATCTTTTGTAAAAAATTAAGTCCATTTCTGGAAGGATTTGTAAAAAGCGAAACATTAAGAACTATCTGCGCTTTTCTTTTAATTTTTATGGTCGTTTTTTTAATTCTCCAGATTATTAAGACAATCATTCATAACGCCTTTGATACAGAAATTATGGGTGGATTAGATAAGGCTCTTGGATTTTTCTTTGGCATAATCGAAGGGCTTGCTGTTGTAATGCTCATAATTGTATTATTAAGTATACAGCCGTTTTTCCCTACAGAAGCTATGTTCGGAAACAGTTTTTTCTTTAATCTTTTAGCACCGCTTCTTGGCACAAATAAAAAATTAATTCCGGGGACCATTGCCTGATGTTTGAAAATTTAGTAAATCAGAATGCAGTTCAATTGATTTCTCAGGATATAAAAAATAACAGATTTCCGCGTACAGTTATGTATTGTGGTAACGAAGCAAGCGGCAAACTTTCTGCTGCTTTAGAAACGGCAAGAGTTTTTTCGTGTACCGGAAGAAAAAGGGGATTATGGACCTGTGAATGTCCGTCGTGTCTTCGTCATAAATCTTTAATCTGTTCGAATGTTTTGTTACTCGGTCCAAGAGACTGTTCTCTCGAAATCTCTGCTGCAAAAGACTGTTTTGTGCGAGCTTTTCGTGATAATGCAAAATACCTTAATGCCGCACGTTATTTATTTTTAAGAAGCATCAGAAAGCTTACGATGAGGTTCAGCGGAATTTTACTTTCTGGAGACAGCAATATAAATAAAATCGGTTCTGTTCTTGAAGAAATAAATGATAGTCTTGAACTTTTAGATTTTCCACGAGAACTTCCTCCTTTTGATGAAAGTGTGAAAATTACAGAAAATCTAGAAAAGCTTTCTTTTAAACTCGAAAGTGATTTTCTTTACGATTCCATTCCAATCAATCAGATAAGGAATATGGAAGAGTGGGCGCACATAAAATCAGAAGAAGGGAAAAAGACAATAATCATAGAAAATGCAGACAGAATGCAGAACAGTGTAAGAAATGCACTTTTGAAAATTCTTGAAGAACCGCCTGAGGATTGCATCTTTATTCTTTTAACTTCTAATAAAAATGCAATCATGGAAACTATTCTTTCGCGTGTTCGTCCATATAATTTTGTAACAAGGGATCTGGAATCTCAGGCAAAAGTAATAAAACTTGTTTTTCATAATGAATATTTCAACGGGGAAATTCAGGAATATCTTCAAACATTTTTACCGGTTGCATCTTCAAAGCTCAAAGAAGAATCAGAAAAGTTTTATAATATGATAATTCACGGTTCCATCCCCGAAACTGCATCTTTTGTAAAAGAGTGCGGTAACTTTGAACCAAGGATTGAATTAAAAATCTTTTTGACACATATATTGGCTCAGCAGAAGAAAATTTTAAACAATCAGGCAGGATGCGAAGCTTCGGCACAGACTGTAAAGGTTATTCAGAATGCTTGGGAAAATGTTACTTTATATAATCTTTCTGTAACCGCAGCTTTAGAGATTCTTGTGCGTGATATAAGTAAAATAAATATTACATACGGAAAAATATTATGCGCGGATATGTAAAAAGAGTTTCCCAAAAGGCAGATAAACTTTCTGTTGAACAGCTCCGTTCTCTTTTAGACGACATGATGGAAGAAAACGGAAATCTTTACTCAATTTTAGAATCTGTTTCTGCAGGACTTTTAATCGTAGACAATAATTTTATCCTTCAGCAGACAAACACGCTTGTAGAAAGCCGCCTTCCGTTCAACATCAGAACGGATGATATAAAAGCTTCTTCCGTACCAATCTGGGAAATCTTAGATGACCCTGATATAGCTCAATTTTTTAAAAACTGCAAGGAAAAAGAAATCACAAACTGCTCCGAAGAATTTACAACAACTACATCCGGTGGAACAATCAGATTTTTAACAATTACGATGACTCCTTTAATGCATGACGGTAAACTTTCCGGAAGAATTTTCCTTGTGATGGATGTTACAGAAAATAAAAATCAGGAAGTAATGCTTCACAGAATGGAAAACATGGCTAATCTTACAAATCTTGCTGCCGGAATGGCCCACGAAATCAAAAATCCTCTTGGAGCAATAAGCATTCATATCCAGCTGATTCAAAAAGCACTTAAAAAAGCACGCGAAAATCAGGATAAATTACCCGAGAAAAAATTTGTAGAAGATCACATAGATGTCGTAAACGAAGAGATTGAACATCTTAATAAGCTTGTAATGGATTTTCTTCTTGCAGTAAGACCTGTAAAAGCAACGTTAGAATTAAAAAATCCGGAAGACATCATCTTAAATACTGTGGAATTCATCACTCCGGAATTCAACCGCTCAGGCGTAAACATTGAGTTTAATAATTCAGGACTAAATAAAAAAATCCTCCTGGACGAAAAACTGCTCCGCGATGTAATTATGAATCTTGCACAGAATTCGCTTGCTGCAATTAAATCATATAGAAAGGATGACGGACTTTTTAAAATCCGCTGTTATATAAAAGAAAATAAATATATCATAGAAACAAGCGACAACGGCTGCGGGATGGACAGCGAAACTCTTTCTAAAATTTTTGAACCTTATTATACTACTAAGGCAAACGGCACAGGGCTTGGGATGACTATGGTTTATAAAATCATTAAAGAATTTTCGGGCGAAATTGTTGTTGATTCAGAAAAAGATGCTGGAACTAAATTTACACTCATCTTTCCTCTGCCTCAGAAAGATAAAAAACTTTTGACATCGGAAACAGAATAAAAAAGGAATCTGTATGGAAAAACTTACGATTTTAACAATAGATGATGAAGAAAATATAAGAAACGGTCTTGCAGATAATTTTGAACTCGAAGGCTACGAAGTAAAACAGACAGCGAGCGGAAAAGAAGGCCTTGATATAATCTCTAAAGAAAAAATTGATCTTGTAATTACAGACCTTCGAATGGATGGAATGACAGGTGACGAGGTTGTACGCCAGGTTGTTTCAAAGTATCCGGGTATTCCGATTATCGTTCTTACAGGACACGGAAGCATAGATGATGCAACTAAAGCAATTAAAGAAGGTGCTTTTGATTTTCTTACAAAACCTCTTGATCTAGACCACTTAAACATTGTTGTAAAAAATGCCCTTAAAGGCAGACTCCAGGAATTAAAGATAAACGAACTTCAGGATAAGCTTAAGAATGCTGTAAAAACTGATCAGATGATTGGTAAATCTGTAGAGCTCAATAAAGTTCGAAACATGATAGATAAGGCCGCACCTACAAAGGCAAGCGTTTTGATTACAGGCGAAAGCGGAGTAGGAAAAGAGCTTGTTGCAAGAGCAATTCATAATAATTCCCCAAGAAAAGATAAACCTCTTGTTATTGTTCACTGTGCGGCTTTGTCGCAGACACTTTTAGAGAGTGAACTTTTTGGACACGAAAAAGGTGCATATACCGGAGCTGATTATTTACAGAAAGGTAAGTTTGAACTGGCGGATGGCGGAACACTTTTCTTAGATGAAATTGGTGAAATCAACTTAAGCACACAGATAAAACTTTTGAGGGTTTTACAGGAAAAATCTTTTGAAAGGGTAGGCGGCGAAAAAACAATCTCTGTTGATATAAGAATCATTGCTGCTACAAATAAAAACCTGGAAGAGGAAGTAAAAGCCGGACGTTTCCGCGAAGATTTATTTTACCGTTTGAATGTAGTAAAAATTCAGATGCCGTCTTTGCGCGAACGAAAAGATGATATTCCTTTACTGATGCACGCTTTCTTAAAAGAATTCAACATTGAAAACAAAAAAAATATCACAGGATTCGACAATAAAGCAAAATCAGCAATTATAAAATATTCATGGCCCGGTAACATCCGTGAACTTCGTAACTGCATAGAAAGCGCAGTTGTTATGTGTAACGGAGAAATAATCACACCAGACGATTTACCTGAATCTGTAAGAAATAATTCTACAGAAAACGCAATCATAATTCCAATGGGAACTACAGTGGAAGATGCAGAGAACATAATCATAAGGGAAAATCTTGCATTCAATAACGGAAATAAATCTAAAACAGCAGAAATCCTTGGAATAGGGCGTAAAACTCTGCAGAGAAAGCTTGTAGAAATGGGAATAGAAAAGGAAGAAGACGAATAATTCCTGAATTATTGCCCGAAAAAGTGTTAAAAATCAGTTAAATAATCATATTTCTCGGCAGAAAGAGCATGTAAAGGTTATAATAATTCTTAACATGTATAAAAATTTATACATACATATTACTTGTGATTATAGTAGTTTTTGAGGATATTATAGGCCGAAATTACCTGTTCAACTGTATAGTACTGTGCTTCGCCTGTTTTATTTTCTTTCGTATCAGGATGTGCTTTTTTAAGAGCCTGGTGGTACGCTTTTTTAATCTTTTTCCAGTCACACGGGGACACTATATGTAGTGTGTCTAAGGAATCAGACACTTCTTTTGGAATATGCATTTTTTCTGCATATTTATGCAATTCTGAATATTCATAATCAGAAAAAGATGCGTCTTTATACACCTTTCCAACTGGAATTTCTTCGGTGAAAGATGTATTGTGCTTTATTCTTCGGGTATTTACTTTATTTTGATTAGTTTTTTCTGTGATTTTTTCTTTGTTAAATGAAAAAGGACCAGTTTTTGAAGCATTTTCGGCCTCTTTTTTTATTTCCTGGTCCTTTTTTTCGTTATTTTCGGGTATTTTGCCTGATTCAAGCACGTCGTTGAGTAAATCACCTAACTTTTCGTACATATCAGACATAAAAATTTAGATTTCTGTACCTGAAGGAATAATAGCTCCTTTTCTGATTACGATAATTCCATCTGCGCTGTAGAATGAACCGTGATCACCGTCTTCGTATTTCTTTCCTGAAACACCGATTTTACAGTTATCGCCGATTTTAGCGTTTTTATCGATGATTGTATTCGAAATCTTGCAGTTTTTACCGATTCCGGTTAAAGGAGTATTGTTCTTTTTAGCTTCTTTCTTTTCTGCATCATAATCATAATAGTCTGCACCCATCATGATTACGCCGTTTAATTCTGTTCCTTCACCGATTATTGAGCGCACACCGATTACAGATTTATTCAGCTTACAGTTTGTGATTATACAACCTTCAGAAGTCAAAGTTGATGTGATATCTGCTTTATTGATTTTTGAAGGAGGAAGGTTTCTCATGTGAGTATAGATTGGAACTGTTTCGCTGTAGAAATCAAATGCAGGATTTGGTTCTGTGAGTGCGATATTTGCATCGTAGAAGCTTCTGATTGTACCGATGTCTTCCCAGTATCCGTCGAAAACATAAGAATTAATTTTTTTCTTACTGATTGCAAGAGGAAGAATTTCTTTACCAAAGTCGGTGTATTTTTCGTTATCTCCGCCAAGGCATTCTTCCATTGTGTCTGCATTAAAGATATAAATACCCATAGAAGCAAGGAATTCTTTATCTTTTGGCAAAGCTCCGCGTGCATCTTCAGGAATCTTCCATGAATCAATATTTACATCAGGCTTTGGTTTTTCCATGAATTCCTTTACATGATTTTTATCATCAATCTTCATGATACCAAAACCGGAAGCATCTTTACGGTTTACAGCTGTAGTAGCGATTGTGATGTCTGCCCCGGATTTGATGTGAGCATCCATGAATGCCCTTAAATCCATCTTATAAAGCTGGTCACCCGAAAGGATGATGTAGTGAGTTGGTTTTTGTGTCTTAAAGTGAATAAAATTCTTACGAACGGCATCTGCAGTTCCTTCATACCAGCCTGAATGTTCAAGGGTCTGTTCTGCAGCAAGAATTTCTACGAATCCACCTGAAAAACGGTCAAAATTATACGAATTTGTAATGTGTAAGTGAAGTGAAGCAGAGTTGAATTGCGTTAACAAGTATATTTTTTTATATCCAGAGTTAATACAGTTTGAAAGTGGAATATCTACGATTCTGTATTTACCACCGAAAGATACAGCCGGTTTAGATCTTTCTTTTGTAAGTGGATAAAGTCGTGTTCCCTTTCCTCCGCCAAGAATGATTGATAAGACTCTAGGTTCTTCGTTTCCCATAAATGAACTCCTTTTCTATATTAGTATAATTATAAATCCGAAATTCCGTATTTGCAAACTAATTGAACAATAATAAGCAGAAATAGAACAAATCTATACAAAAAATTCTTCTAAACTAAAATTTTCAGATTCCGATAAGTGAAGTAGATGTAAATAATACTTTAGACGGAGGTTTTACATGATCAGAGGTTGGTACATCGGTGCCTCGGGTATGAATGCACAGCAGCACAGACTCGATACGATATCCAATAATCTTGCAAATGTGGATACTGCGGGCTATAAACGCGATGTTACAGTTCACAAAACATTTTCAGAATTATTGATTCGCCGTGCTAATTTTGACGGTGTGTACGAAGTTCAGGATGGTTCTTGTGATGATGCACCTGTTCTTGGTACTTTAGGACTTGGTGTAGAAACAAACGAAAACTACACTGATTTTTCACAGGGTTCTTTTAAGGTTACAGGCCGTAAACAGGATGTAGCTTTGAATGGAGAAGGATTTTATGTAGTTGATACTCCTTATGGAGAACGCTACACACGCAACGGAGATTTCTTTATAGGGAAAGAAGGATATCTTGAAACAAAAGAAGGATATCCTCTGATGGGAGAAAAAGGATATATCTACGTTGTTGATGATAAATTCAATGTAAACAAGGACGGTGTTCTTGTAAACGAAGAGGACGGAACAGAAATAGACCGTTTTAAGGTAGTTCGTTTTGATAATGAACGCTATCTTGAAAAAATGGGTCAGAATCTTTATGCAACAAACGACATTTCTGGACCTGCTCACATTGCAGAAAGCTTTGAACGTCCTCAATTTATTCAGGGATATACAGAAACAAGCAACGTAAATGTTGTAAACGAAATGGTTCAGATGATAGAAGTAAACAGAGCTTACGAAGCAAACCAGAAAACAATCACATCTGAAGATTCTATGATGCAGACTTTGTGGTCAAAAGTTGCTGTATTAAGATAGGAGTAAAAAATGGTTAGAAGTTTATGGACAGCTGCAACCGGAATGAACGGACAGCAGTCAAATATTGATGCAATTTCGAACAACCTTTCTAACGTAAATACAACCGGTTATAAACAGCAGAGAGTAGAATTTGAAGATTTAACATATCAGACATATCAGTATGCGGGAACACCTGCAACAGAAGATACAGTTAAACCAGTTGGTATTCAGCAAGGTACCGGTGTAAGAGTAGCTGCTACTCAGAGAATTATGAGTCAGGGTTCTTTACAGAATACACTCGTACCGACAGACCTTGCTATTACAGGAGAAGGATTTTTCCGTCTTTTGAACTATGATGGCAGTTATGTTTATACACGCGACGGTTCATTTAAAGTTGATTCAAACGGACAGCTTGTAAATGCTAACGGTTTAAGGGTAATGCCTGAAATAATTCTTCCAGAAAATTTTGATATTAATACTTTGAATATCACACAGAACGGTAAGGTAAGTGTAAAGGTAAATGGCGAAAACGATCCTGTTGAAGTTGGCCAGATTGAACTTTACAGATTTCCAAACCCTGTTGGTTTACATGCAGAAGGAGATAACCTTTTTAAGGTAACAGCTGCTTCGGGTGAATCTTATGCAGGTCGTCCTGGTATAGATGGATTTGGTGAAACAAGACATAAATTTCTTGAAATGTCTAACGTTTCGGTAGTTAATGAAATGGTTCAGATGATTGTCGCTCAGCGTGCCTACGAATTTGATTCAAAGGCAATCCAGACATCAGACAGTATGCTCAGTACTGCAGTAAACTTAAAGCGATAGGGAATCTGAAATAGAGGGGAAAACATATGGATTTAACTGCTGTTTCTAACGTTTACTTACATAACAGTTCAATCTCTTCTGCCCAGATTCTTGAAAGCGGCAGATTTAATGGAGATTACACAACTGGATATAAGGGAACTTTTACAAGCGAACTGGATAAAGCTGCAACTCCTACAGGTGCGGCTGCTAATCAGGGAAATTCGCATGTAAAACCTAAAACAATCGATAAAACAAGTGAATTGTACGAAAAATCGCTTGAATTAGAGGGATTTTTTGTAAAACAGATGCTCACAGAAATGAGGCGTACAATCATGAAGGCAAACGAAAGTGATTTTGCTCAGAATATGTACGAAGACATGCTTTATGATGAATACGCAACTGCTTTAACAAAAAATGCCGGATTTGGTCTTGCAGATCAGATTTACTTAAGTTTGGTTTAAAATATTTCTCCGGATATATTTGTTTACATCGTTTAAGGGCGTTTGACGTTGTCAAACGCCCTTTCTGTTTGCATAAAGCATTCATGGTTCGGGCGGAACAATCATCTTCCATCTTTGCGAAAAGCTCATAATTTTGATATAATTAAAATCATGTCAGACATAATTCATTTACCAGAAAATCTTTCTGGAGTTCACATTCATTTTGTTGGAATTAAAGGAACCGGAATGGCTGCCTTAGTAGAAATTCTTTTTCATAACGGGGCAATTATAACCGGTTCTGATGTTTCAGAAAGATTTTATACAGACGAAATTTTAGAAAAACTTGGTCTTAAAGCACTTCCTTTTTCGGAAAAAAATATAACAGATGACATTCAGTATGTTGTATATTCTTCGGCATATAAACCCGAAACTAATCCGGATCTTAAAGAAGCATTTAAACGAGGAATCCCTTGTCTTTTATACACCCAGGCACTCGGCTCTTATTCTAGCAGGGCGTATTCTTGTGGAATCTGCGGTGTTCACGGAAAGACAACTACTACCGGGATTACAGGAACAATCTTAAAAAATATAAAAAATCTTCCATGCCAGATTCTTGCAGGATCAATCATCAATTCTTTTGGTAAAACCTGTACTTATACTTCACCTGATGTTCAAAATAAAAAATTCTCGCCTGATTTTAAAATCACAAACGCACCTTTTAATTCTGTTTTTGTTGCAGAAACCTGTGAATATCAGCGGCACTTTATGAGCTTTTTCCCTCAAAAGATTTTACTCACATCCGTAGAAAGCGACCATCAGGATTATTATCCGACTTACGAAGATATCCGCGATGCCTTTGTAGACTATATCTGTAAACTTCCTGAACACGGGGATTTAATCTATTGTGCAGACGACAAGGGTGCTGTAGAAGCGGCACTTTTAGCATATAACAAAAGACCGGATATAAACCTTGTTCCGTATGGCGAAAATGCAGGTTCTGAATATAAACTCAAATTCGGAAAAGTAGAAGACGAAAAAAATAAGTTTTCTATGGAGATTTTTGAAAATAAAGAATTATATCTTAAAGTTCCCGGTATGCACGATGTACGCGATGCCTGTGGTGCAGTAGCTTTAGTATGTCAGATTCTACGCTATTTTGGAAAGCATCCTTTTGATTATGCAGAAGATATTTTAAATGGCTTAAAAGAATTTTCCGGAGGAAAAAGACGAAGCGAAATTACAGGGCATTTTACTTCTAAAAACGGAAACGACGTAATTGTAATCGACGATTATGGCCATCATCCTACAGCTGTAAAAACAACACTCGAAGGTTACCGCGATTTTTATAAGGGTCGAAAAATCATCGTAGATTTTATGAGTCACACTTATTCAAGAACTCAAGGCTTATTACAGGAGTTTGCACAGAGTACTCAGAGTGCCGATGTAATCATCTTAAATAAAATCTATTCATCTGCGCGCGAAAATGCTTCTGATTTTAATATCACAGGAAAAACTTTATACGAAGAAACTGTAAAATATAATTCTAAGGACAAGGTTTTTTACTACGAAGAAGCAACTGATGCACTTGATTTTGTAACAAAGCTTATAGAAGAACCTCTTTCTAAAGATTATCCGGACGGCTATATTTTAGTTACGATGGGTGCGGGAGATAACTGGAAGCTTGGTTCAAAACTAATCGAAGAATATAATAAATAGCGAGGTAAGAATATGACAAGTATGACAGGATATGCTTACGAAGAAGTTTCGTCTGAATCTACTGTGATAAGCGTAGAAATTAAATCTGTTAATTCAAGGTTTTTAGACCTCTTTATTGCACTTCCGCCTTTTTTAAATCCGCTCGAAATGTATTACCGTAATAAAATCTCTTCTAAGGTTGTTCGTGGTAAAGTTGATGTTTATATCCGTGTAAAAGAACTCCAGTCTGATGCAGAAATCACTGTTGACGAAAAACTCGCTGCCTCTTACATGGAAGCAATCAAAAAAATTGCAAAAGCATCTGACATAAAATTAAATCCTGATACTGCACTTACTCAAGTTCTTGCACAGCCGGGAGTTTTAAATTCAAACAAAACTTATGATGTAGAAAAATATAAAGCATTGATTGATCCTGTATTCGACAAAACGTTCGAAAAGTTCTGTGAAGACAGAAAACGCGAAGGCGAAAATATGAAAGCCGATCTTATAAATAAACTTTCCAGGCTCGAAGACTGTGCTTCTTTTTTCCTTGAATGGCAGCCAAAGATGGAAAGCATCTTTAAAGATCAGATAACTTCTAAATTTAATGAGCTTTTGGGTGAACATGCAGACCAGAACAGAATTATGACGGAAACTGCAGCTATGCTCGTAAAATACACAATCAACGAAGAAATCGTAAGACTTCACAGTCACATAGAAGCGATGAAGGATGAATTAAAGAATAATCCAACCCCTGGTAAAAAACTTGATTTTATCTGCCAGGAAATGAACCGCGAAATTAATACAATCGGAAGTAAAAATCAATTTGCAGAAGTAGGGGCTATGGTAATTACTGCCAAAGACAGCCTTGAAAATATCCGTGAACAGGCAAAGAATGTAGAATAGGATTGAATGAATAATCGATTTACGGCGCAAAAAATGGAGAACTTTTAATGGAACTTAAAAAAGAAATAAGAATTGCAATCAGTGGAAAATCTGGATGCGGGAATACAACTGTAAGTGGACTTCTTGCCCGGAAGCTTGGTATTAAATTGATTAATTATACATTCCGTCAGCTGGCAGAAGAAAAAGGAATGACTCTTAAAGAAGTTATAGAAGCTGCCAAAAATGATGATTCTTACGATAAATATGTAGACGCACATCAGGTAGAACTTGCTTTAAAAGAATCGTGCGTTTTAGGAAGCCGTCTTGCAATCTGGATGCTCAAAGAAGCAGATTTAAAAGTTTATTTATATGCAAGCGACGACACCCGTGCATCCCGCATATTTAACCGCGAAGGTGGAAGTCTTGAAGAAATCAAAAGCTTTACAGCAATGCGCGACAGCGAAGATACAAGGCGTTATAAAGAGTTTTATGGGATCGATAATAATGATTACAGTTTTGTTGACCTTGTGATTGATACTGCAAATTATAATCCTGAGCAGATTACAGATTTAATCATACAGGAACTTAAAAAGCGCGATTTGATTTAAGGAAAATCTCCCCGAAAAATAATCCCTTCAAAAACATTATCAGTTAAACAAAAAAGGCTGCCTTAAACGACAGCCTTCATTTTTTTATAAAGAATGTTTATTAGAACTTGCTTTCTGCAAAGCCAGCCCAGTTTTCTTTAGAAAGAATTGCTTTTTCTGAATCATCCAGCTTGAACGGATAACTCTTAGAAAGAGAGCCTGCAATAAGCTTTACTTTAGCTGTATCATCATCATTGATAACGATTTTACATTCTGCATCTTTATCTGCAAATGTGTGGAAAATATCTGCCATTGATTTTCTGTCGAGTTCAATTCCAAGAATATTACAGTTTTCCATGTTCTGTTTGAATGCTTTTGCAAAAGTTGGAGCAACAACAGTATAAATACCGTTTACTTCTAATGCCCATGGAGCGTGTTCTCTGTTCGAACCGCAGCCAAAATTTTCTCTTGTAATAATGACTTTACATCCCGCTACGTCTGTCTGTGGATTAAAACCTTCAATCTTTAAATCTTCAAAAAGATATGGCTGAAGTGTTTTTTTATCGTTTTCTTCCAGATATTTTGCAGGGATTATTTCGTCAGTATTGATATCTGAACGATCCAAGAAAAGTACTGAACCGCCGAAAGTTTTCATTTTTTTCAACTCCTAAAAATGTATTATAAGATTATTATATCATTTAAATCATTCTTTGTGTATTTTTATTCAATTTTTATCTAAAAAATATGCTATTATATATATGAGGTGATTATGCTTTTAAAATCGAAGAATGCTTTAGTGCTTAAAAAGGGTAACGAAACTTTGATGATTGAACCGTGGGGAAACAACAGCCTTCGTGTTCGTTCATCTTTGTCTTCATTTTTTATTGATCAGAACTGGGGATTAACAGAAAAAATCAATCATGGTATTGCAAAAATCATAATGAAAAGTGACGGCGCTGTAATCCAGAACGGAAGTTTAAGCGCATTTATAAGTAATAATGGTGTTTTAACTTTTTACAAGGGAAAAGAAGTAATCCTTCATGAATATTTTCATTCATATGACCCTGCGGCAACAAAACAGTCTTGTTGTACAAAGGTGATTGCCCGTGATTTTAAAGGAATTCCAGGCGGAGATTATAAGCTTACAGTCAGATTCGAAGCAAACAAAGGAGAAAAGCTTTTTGGTATGGGACAGTATCCTCTTTCTTATCTTGATATGAAAGGCTGTACACTCGAGCTTGCCCAGAGAAACAGTCAGATTTCCATTCCTTTTGCAGTTTCTTCACTAGGATATGGTTTTTTATGGAACAATCCGGCTGTTGGAAGCGTTAATTTTTCTAAAAACATCACTGAATGGAAAGCTGAATGTACAAAAGAGATGGATTACTGGATTACAACTGGTGAAACACCTAAAGAAATCATCAAAAATTACACTGATGTAACAGGCCGTGCTCCTGTAATGCCAAAAGAATATCTTGGTTTCTGGCAGTGTAAGCTTCGTTACAGAACACAGGACGAAGTTTTAAACGTTGCAAGAAAATATAAGGCAATGGGAATTAAACTTGATGTAATCGTAATCGACTTTTTCCACTGGCCTCGTCAGGGAGACTGGGGATTCGACCCTGAATACTGGCCTAATCCTAAAGCTATGTGCCGTGAACTTCACGAAATGGGCATAAAAGTAATGGTTTCTGTGTGGCCAAGCGTAGATAAAAAATGCTCTCATTTTTACGAAATGCTCGACAAGGGGTATCTTGTGCGCACAGAAAGAGGTACAAACCAGACTTATGATTTTAACGGCGACTGTATAACCTTTGATGCAACAAATCCAGAAGCTCGTGAATATATCTGGCAGATTTGTAAGAAAAATTATGCTGATTATGGGATAGATATGTTCTGGCTTGATAATGCAGAACCTGATTACAGCGTCTATGATTTTGAAAATTACCGCTATCAGCTTGGTCCGGCACTTTCGTGTTCGAATCTTTATCCAAAATTCTACAGTCAGGCTTTTTACGACGGCATGATGAAAGATGGAAGAAGAAATTTCGTAAATCTTGAACGCTGTGCCTGGGTTGGCTCTCAAAAATACAGCCAGGTTTTGTGGAACGGAGACGTGCAGTCTACATGGGAATGCCTTTCTGATTCAGTGCAGGAAGGATTAAACATCGGTTTAGCAGGAATTCCATGGTGGACAACAGATATCGGCGGATTCATGTATGGAAATGTAAAAGATCCCGCCTTTATTGAGCTTTTAGAGCGATGGTTCGAATTTGCAGTCTTTACCCCGATTTTACGCCTTCATGGAGACAGAGATCCTCACGATATTCCTCCACTTGATAAAGATCCAGAGCGTGGTTATGGCGGCGGATACTTATTCACAGGTCAGCCGAACGAAATCTGGTCTTACGGCGAAGAAGCGCAGAAAATCATGGAAGCACAGATTAAACTCCGCGAAAGCTTAAAACCTTACATCGACGAATGCATGAAAGAAACAAGCGTAAACGGAAGTCCTTTAATGCGTACAATGTTCTATGAATTCCCAAATGACCAGAAATGCTGGGATATTCAGGATCAATATATGTTTGGAAGTGAATATCTTGTAGCACCGGTATTAAAACCTGGTATGGCTATGCGGGATGTTTATCTTCCGGAAGGAAAATGGAAGAATATTCACACAGAAGAAGAGTACGAAGGTGGAAAGATAATCAGTGTAAGTACTCCGCGTGAATATATTCCTGTTTTCAAAAAGCTTTAGAAAATCAGCCTGAAAAATACTAATCAGCCGGCAGGATTCCGCTTTTAAAATCAATAAATTATTTTTCTGGTTTTATAAGCGGACAGGTGTGGCCGAAGATAATCATCTCTTTTGGAAGTTCGTTTTTAAAATCATATGTAACTTCTTCAGGCTTTTCTTCTTTATTACGTTTCCCAGGCATTACGAATTTAATTATATTACCATCAAACTCAGGCGGAAGAGGAATATTATAATAACCTGCAAAATCACGATTTTTAAAAACTAAAAGCTTAAACAAAAAATCTTTGTCATTATTGTCCATTAAAACAATAAAATTATTGTAAACATTTTTTGTGCCTGATTTTGCATTTTTTTCTGCATAAATTTCAAGACTGATATCAAATCCGTTTTCTACAATAAGAGATTTCTGGTAAGGTATAGTTTTTACAATTTCTATTTCTGTGCTTTTAAATCTGGAAATATTAAAATAAAATATGTCGTTATGGCTTGGAATGCTAAAATCTTTTCCTGTAAAAATACATGGCTGTGCATAAAAATCACTTTTTACTGAATTAAAAGAATCTGTTAAACCCATGTGGATAAGGATAAGATTTTTCCCCGTATTTATAACAAGCGGAGTGGTGTCAAATGTTAAGGTTTGAAGCGCATAATATTGATAATCATCCGGATCCTTTTCCAGTTTAATAAAAGTATGATAAGCGGTGTAGTTTTCTGTTTTGGAATATAGGAAGGTGTAAACAAAAGGCTCCCCATTAATTAAAACATTATAAAACTTCTGGTTAGAATTTTTAATTTTTATTTTTTTGCCACTTAAGGATATAGTTTCAGGCACAAGCGAAATATCATCGCAAGGGGTTAAATTTCCTTTTGATTTATAAAAATTATTAAGAATTGTTTCGTTTGTAGAAGGAGAGAGTATAAACATCTGAGAGCTTTTCGTAAGCTTATTAAGGGAATCAAGCTTACAGGAAAAATCTATAAAAAGCGGATCTTCTCCATCTGATTTTGTTACAGTAGCCTTATATTCAAGCTCGTTTTCATCAGCTGTAAATTCAATTTTTTTGATTTTTTTATTTTTCTTTACTTCAAAACTATATTTTCCGTTTTCTAAAAGGGCTGTAAAAGGAATGTTGATTTTCTTTTTTTCTAAAAAACATTCTTCCCTGTAATACCCGGAAACGCAGTCTTTTCCTTCTTCCGAAATTATGACAGAAATATTTCTGATTGTTCCATTTTTATCTTTTCCGTGAAAGTGATACTCTTCTGCAAAAATAAAATTTACGCTTAAAAAGATTAAAAGAAAGCTGATTAGTTTTTTCATTTATTTACCCCTATATTTTCCCCTTTATAAATAAATGGAAGATTAAGTGATTAAGTTACAACGTTTACAGGTTTACCCGAAATAAAAGCTTTTAAATTATTTAAAGCAATTTCCTGAAGTCTCTTTCGTGTTTCAAGCGGTGCCCATGCAATGTGTGGAGTGATTACGCAGTTTGGAGCATTTAAAAGCGGATTATCTTTAGACATCGGCTCTTCGAGTAATACATCAGCGGCATATCCTGCAATCTGTCCTTTCTTAAGGCATTCTGCAAGGTCTTTTTCTACAACAAAACCGCCGCGGGCAGTGTTTATAAGATATGCTGATTTTTTCATCAGTGAAAGTGTATCTTTATTTATGATATTTTTCGTCTTATCGGTTAAAGGTGCGTGAAGGCTCACAAAATCTGATTTAGAAAGAAGCTCTTCAAAGCTGACCATAGGCGGCATGTTTTCTTTTGGAGTTCTTGTCGAGCATATTATATTCATCCCGAAAACTTTTGCAATTTCAGAAACTCTTTTACCTATGTTTCCGTAACCGAATATTCCGAGTGTTTTTCCTTTTAATTCTGTAAGCGGTGCATTCCAGTAGCAGAAATCAGGGCAGCGGATCCAGTCTCCGTTTTGTACGGATGCATTGTGTAAGCTCACCTGATTTGTAAAATTAAGGATAAATGAGAAAACGTGCTGGGCAACGGAATCTGTGCTGTAAGATGGGATGTTTGTTACTGTGATATTGTGGCTTCTTGCAGCATCCAAATCTATTACATTGTATCCTGTTGCAAGAACACCGATGTATTTAAGGTTAGGGCAGGCATCGAGTATTTCTTTTGTGATATTGATTTTATTTAAGAAAACAGCGTCTGCATCCCCGATTCTTGAAATAACTTCTTCGGGCTTTGAACGCTCGTATACAGTAATGTCGGCTAAATTTTTAAAATCATCCCAGGGTAAATCACCGGGATTAACTGCATGTCCGTCGAGAATAACTAATTTCATGATTATTTTATCCGATTATTTCTACACCACAGCTTGTAATAGCCGAGTTGATTGCGCCTTCTGCACCGGCATCATCATAGTCTACAAGGACTTGAGATTTATCACAATTAGCGACTACATTTGTGACAGATGCTACACCTTTTACTGCATCCTGTACTTTGGAAGCAGTATCATTGTCAAACATACCTACAACATATATTTTTTTCTGCATCTCTTCGCTCCTGTATAAAAACTTTATTAATTTAATTAATTATAATTCGAAAAGTATTTTAATTCAATATTTATTTATGCATATTATAATTTTATGGAATAAGAATAACTTGAAGAAATATCTATGATTTCTGTACTTTTCCAAGCTGACCGCAGGCACCGCCAATCTTTCTTCCGCGCTTAGTACGAACAGTAACATTTAATCTGTTTTTTTCAAGAATAGATACAAATCTTTTTACTTCTTCCTGTGATGGCTCTTCAAAAGGAAGGATTTTTACAGGATTCCAGGGAATAAGGTTTATGTTTACGTCTATATCTTTTGCAAATAAAATAAGATTTTCCGCACTCTGATTATCTGTATTTTTGCCATGAAGCAGGGCTGCTTCGAGTGTAACTCTTTTTCCAGATTTTTCTGCATAATAAGAAATCGCTTTTTTTAGTTCCTTTAAAGAATTTTCTTCTGCACGGCAGACAGGCATGAGCTCTTTTCTTAATTCTTCGTTTGCTGTTGTAAGGGAAACCGCCAGTCTTATGTGAGGTCCGATATCTGCAAGTTCATAGATTCCTTTTACAATTCCGCATGTAGAAAGGGTAATTCTTTTTGAAGAAAGGGCTCTACCGTCTTTATTACACAGGATTTCTATTGCTTTTCTTATGGAATTAAGGTTTTGTAGAGGTTCTCCCATTCCCATAAAAACTATGTTATCAAGAGTTCCCGCTTCTTTTTCGAGGTATAAAAACTGTTCTACAATTTCGTCCGGAGTAAGGTTTCTTGCAAGACCGAGTGTTCCTGTCATACAGAATGCACACTTCATTGCACAACCTGCCTGGCAGCTTACACAGGCTGTTTTTCGGCCTTCTTTGTCTGTTAATAAAACTGTTTCGATTATATGGCCGTCAAAAGTTTTTATCTGTAGTTTGATTGTTCCGTCAGGGTCTTTTAAAGTGTCGTGGATTTCTGTGCTTCTTAAAACTGCCTTTTCTTTAAGCTCGTTTCTCAAGTCCAGACTCAGATTACTCATGGCATCAAAATCTGTAATGCCGCTTCCAATCCATTTAAAAATCTGTTTACCACGAAAAGCCTGGTTTAAACCAAGTCCTTCCGTGATTTCCTGCGGGAGTAATCCTGATAATACAATCTTAGCCATAGAAGGTATTAAATCTTATTTTTTAAGTTTTTCCAAGAGGTTTTTAATCTGAATGTTTTTTCCGTCGTTAGAAAGATAGTTATCAAGAAGTTTGATTGCTTCGTCTTTTTTTCCGATGTTTGCATAACATTCAGCAAGATCTACATAAAGTCTTGAATTTCTTGAATCGTTTTGGATCAGGGTTGTAAAACGTTTAATAGCTTCGTCATAATTTCCCTGTGCCTTACAGATTAAAGCAAGTCCGATTGCGGCATAGATATCAAAATCAATTTCGAGGGCTTTGTTGTAATAGGTAACTGCTTCTTCGTAATTACCTGTTGTTCTGTAAGCATCTCCGGCGCGTGTAAGAATAACCTTATTGCGGGGATCTATTTCGAGAATTTTATTCCAGTATTCAATCGATTTTTTCTGCTGGTTCATTCCGCGGTAACAGTCTGCCATACCAAAGAGGGCATAGAAATTGTTTGCATCGCGTTCAAGCGCTTTCTGAAAATAATATGTTCCTTTTTCGAAAGTCTTAAGCTTACGGTGACAGTTTCCTATTGCTGTAAGAACACGGATATCAGAATTATCTTCGTTTAATTCGTAAATTCTTGTCCAGTAGTAAAGTGCATCCTTATATTCTTTAAAATCGTAGCTTAAGTGACCAAGACCGATTAAAGCATAAGGATTATTTTTTTCCATCTCCAGAACCTTAAGATAAAGTTCCTTTGATTTTTTAAAGTCGTGTGTTTTTCTGTAAGCATCTGCAACACGTGTGATTACAGTGATGTTTTTATCGTCGTGTAAAAGATATTTCTGCCAGATTTCTATTGCCTTAGGGAACTGATTGAGCGCCTTGTAGCAGTCTGCAAGTCCGAATAAAGCATAGTTGTTTGTAGGGTAGAATGAAAGACATTTGTTATAGCAGGAAATTGCTGTATGAAAATCATTTAATTTTCTGGCTGTATCTCCAAGTCCTACAAGTGCATAGTTATTGTTCTCTTCGATTGCAAGAATTGATTCAAAAGCTTCGCGCGCACCATCTGTATCATTTTCTTTTAATAACTGATAGCCTTTTTTCGAAAGCTCCGAAATCTTATCATTTCCTTCATTAATTTTGTCGGAAGACATTTCCAGGTTATCTGGAGTCATAAAGTCCTGATTCTGATTAAATAAACTTTCCATATTATTTTTAAATCTCCTTTTGTAACAAACTTGAAATAACGGTTGCAATAGTTTCGTAAATCGGTTCGGAATCACGTTTGTTATGAGCGAGATAATAGGCTTTTAGGGCTTTAAGGCTTTCCTTGTTGTTCATGTAGTAATTACCTACACGCGTCAGACCATCGGAATATCCTGTAGTAATAAAAATACGGCGGGCATCTTCAATATTTCCGGCATTGAACATTGCATTGGCTTTTCTATTCAGAATCACCTTTTGTTCAGAGTTTAAGCCATCGACAGGATTGTCTGTGACTTTAATAAACCCATCCGGAATTACTTTTTCAGAAACTGCTTTTGTAAAATTATTTTCTAATTCTTCTCTTTTACTCATAAAAAATTTTTAATTAAAAAAACTACCACAATTTGTTATTAATAAAACAATTTTTAAAAAAATACTTTAATCTATACTTTACTTTTTTTTATACAACAATTTTAAATAATTTTAACATTCTTTTTACATATGTCAACTTTTATTTATATTGATAAAAATCTACAACTGAACGTCCATAGATTCTTTTATCAGTCCTTTTTAGCTTTCCAATTGTGTCCGGCATAAAGTGTTCTGCAGGGCGATGAACTAAAATTGTCCCGGTAGGATTTAATAATCCATTTTTATCGCAGTCATGAACAAGCTGTTCATGGAATCTGTAAGGGAAGGGGGGATCAAAAAAGATATAGTCAAACGAGGTTTTACATCTTTTAATAAAATATTCAACCGGCATAAAATGGCACTGGATTTTTACATTGCATTCGCTTTCGGTAACGCTTACATTCTCTAAAACAGTGTTCACCTTGATTTTATCTTTTTCGCAGAGTTCTATGTGTGTTGCTCCACGAGAGGCTGCTTCTATTGCAATTGTTCCAGAGCCCGAAAATAAATCGAGCCAGGATTTTCCGCTTAAGTCACCAAGAATAGAAAAAACTGATTCACGCATTCTGTCCATCGCCGGTCTGATTACTCCGTCCGGACATTTTATGATTCTACCTTTAAGTGTTCCGCCTGTGATTCTCATTTTTTTCCTGTTTTATTTTTGATTCAATGCCCAGAAGTTTTCGTCGTGAACAAGGGCTTTGTTGTTGATTGCATAATCGTAAGCTGTTTTTCCTTCGATTGAACGGATTGAAGGAGATGCTCCTTCGTCAATCAGATATTTAATCAGCTTTGTAGATGTTCCGAATTCTGCAGCATACATTAAAGGAGTTTTTCCTTCGTAGAAAGAATTAAGAGGAACTGATTTTTTTATGAACGCTTCGACTTTTGCAATTTTTGCGTATTCCGAAGAAGAATTATCAGAGAGTAAAAGAATGAATGATTGAAGCACTTCTTTTTCCGAAACTGAATAATAAGAAAGAAGCCTTGTGATGATTTCCGGATTATTATTGTATGTAGAAGCGAGCATCAAAGGTGAAAGATTATAATTATTTTTTACCTTAACCTTTGCTCCAGCAGCAAGAAGTGTATTTACGATTGTTATATTCTGCTGATACCTTACCGCATACATCAATGCAGTCCATCCGTCGTTATCTGTGAGGTTAACATCTGCTCCAGATTTTATGAGTGCATTGAGTTCCCAGTTGTTTCCTGATTCTGCAGCCTTCATCAAAAGTGTGCAGCCTTTGTTATCCTTTTCGTTCGGATTTAAGATGATGTATTCTTCAATTTCTGTTTCGTCGTATGGTGAAGGAATTTCTTCTTTCGGAGCAAAATCCTGTAAGTATTCTTTGTGATATCTTTCGAGAGACTGATTAGTCTGTGGAATTACAAAATCAACTTCGTTCTGTGTCTGAGGTAATTCGTTGTCTGGTACCTGTGGAGTTTTTGATTGAGCAGGAGGATTATTTTTTTCTGATGATGATGTTGTTGATTCAGTCTTTGCAGGGGCTTTTGATGTAACCTGGTTTTTTTCTGAATTATCAGAAGATGCAAAGGAATCTGTGCTTCCAAAATTTTCCGAAGAGCCGAAAGAATCTGAACTTGCGAAGTCGTTTGATGAACCGAATGAATCACTGCTTTCAAAATCGTTTGACGAGCCGAATGAATCATTACTTCCGAAGTCGTTTGATGATGAGAATGAGTCCGTGCTTCCAAATTCATTTGTGCCGAAAGAATCTGAACTGCCAAAGTCGTTCGATGAACCAAAGGAATCACTGCTTCCAAAATCATTTGAGCTAAAGGAATCAGAACTTCCAGAATCGCTTGAACCAAAAGAATCAAAACTACCTGAATCACCAGAACCAAAGGAATCTGAGCTTCCAAAGTCGTTCGAAGAAGCAAAAGAATCGTCACTTCCAGAAGAGAAGGAATCAAAATCGTTTGAATTATTTACTGCTTCCTGATTTTCAGGCTCTTTTACACTTTCTGTTTGTACTTCTGCAACAGTTTCCTTTTTTTCTTCTTCTGCAGGGAAAGAGGCAAGGCCGAAATATGCTTTGACGGTAAAATCTTTTCCAAATTTTTCTATCTGAGTTTTAATCAGCTCTGAATCTTCCTTGTAAAAATCTGCCGGATTATTTGTGATGAATTTTTCTTTTTGAGCAATACAGGAATCCTTTTTTGGCTTTAAATCAAGGTAAAACCATACTGCAATAGCCTGATTTTTATTTTCAAAAGGTCCGTAAAGAACTTTTCCGGCTTTAGCACCGCTTGCTTTTCTTATGTACCAGCTTGTTTTTGTTTCTTTTGTTGATTTTATTTTTGCCTGAACTTCATCAGGAAGTTTGATTGTTTCTTTAGCGAAAACCGAAGATGAGAGGCTTAAAATTGTCAGAATTAAAATAGATTTTCTTAAAAAATTCTTCATATTATTGTAATAAAATTATAACTTATAAAGTACAACCTTGCAATATTGACCTAATGCTTATTTTTGAGTATATTTTTACTTACACCCCTTGGAATTCCTTACGGGAATTTCCTTTGTCCATAAGGAGGAATAAAAACTTTTTGCCTTGTGCATTTGGTTTTTATTTACAGTCTAAAATCGTTGATTTGAGGATTGTATTACATGTCCTCCGAAATATTCTGTGTATGCAGAATCATTATTTCAGGAGTTACTTATGAAAAAGTACGAACTTATGACTATTTATCCGCTCGAAGATGAAAAGTCAAAAAAAGGTGCTGAAGACGTAAAAAGCACACTTACAAAATTCGGTGCCGAAATCGAAGAAGAAAAACCATTCGGTGATCGTGATCTTACTTACGAAATCAAAAAACAGAAGAAAGGACACTTTGTTCTTATAACATTAAAGCTTAATCCAGACAAGCTTGTTGATATCGCAAAAGAATTCAAAATCAATCAGAATCTTTTAAAATATCAGTTTGTTAAACTTGAAGAAAAATAATACTTTTTATACCGCGTAAAAAATCATTTTAAGGAGTTTGTTATGACAGATTTAAATCATGTTGTTCTTATCGGTCGTCTTACAAGAGATCTTGGTGAAGATGAACGAAGTTTTGGTTATGTTGGAAACGGACAGGCCAGAGCTAATGTTAGTATTGCTGTCAACAGAAGCCGCAAAAATGGTGAACAGTGGGTTGATGAAGTAAACTATTTTGATGTTACTATCTGGGGAAAAACAGCAGAAAATCTTAAGCCTTATCTTTTAAAGGGTAAGCAGATTTGTGTTGAAGGATATCTTAAACAGGATCGTTGGGAAAAAGACGGTCAGAAGATGAGCAAGGTTAGTATTGTTGCCAATAACGTTCAGTTACTTGGTGGAAAATCTGATGGCGCTATGCCTTCAGGGGGTGCTCCAAAATTCCAGCCTGTAAATAATGCTCAGTCTAACGACGGATATTCAAATAATTATCAGTCAGATTCATTCGGTGGAACTGGCAGTGATTTCCCTGAGGATATACCATTCTAATTAAGAGACCTTAAACGGTCTTATACAGGAGAAAAATATGGCTGACGAAAATCAGGAAATGGAAGAAAAACAGGATATGATGGCTCAGGAAGCTTCTATGACAGAAGTACCTGCAGAAAACGAAGGTCGTGAAGATGATAAAGACGGACGCGGTAAGGGAAAAACATATTTCCGCAAAAAGGTATGCCGCTTCTGTGCAAATAAAGCAAAAATCGATTACAAAGATGCTGATGCACTCCGCCGCTACATGACAGAACGTGGTAAGATTCTTCCACGCCGCATTACAGGAACTTGTGCAAAACACCAGCGTGAACTTGCAAAATCAATCAAACGCGCTCGTGCAATTTGTCTCCTCCCATACGTGGCTGATTAGTAAAAATGAAATTGCCTTGCAATTTCATTTTTTGAAAGTTTGCTTCGCAAACTTTCATGCATTTGGCATGCATTTTTGGATGCATTTTGCATAACATTAAATCAATTTGAAGGGGCCTCATACTCCGAGGTTCCTTTGTAAAAAAATAATAAGGAGCTTGAAAAATGAAAGTAATTCTTAACGTAGACGTTAAATCACTTGGTGAAGAAGGAGACGTAAAAAACGTTGCTAACGGTTACGCTCGTAACTTCCTCCTTCCAAGAAACCTTGCTGTACCTTACAACGAAGCAACTGTTTTGATGTTCGAAGCACGCAGAGCAGAAATTGAAGCACGCAAGGAACAGAAGAGAAAGGATTCTGCCAGCCTTAAAGAAAAGCTTGAAGGAACAACAGTAGAAATCGTAATGCCAGCTGGAGCAAACGGAAAATTATTTGGTGCTGTTAGCGCAAACGTAATTTCTGAAGCACTTGCTAAACTTGGTTTCGAAATCGAACGCAAAAGAATCGATATTCCAGGAAGCGCAATCAAATCTGTTGGTAACTACAAAGCTGTTATCAAACTTTACGAAGCACAGACAGCAGAAGTTCATATCGTAGTTAAAGCACAGGAAGTAGAAGAAACAAAGGCAGCTAAACCTGCTAAATCTTCAAAACCAAAGGCAGAAAAAGCAGAAAAACCTGCTGAAAAGCCAGCAGAAACTACAGAAGCTGCACCGGCAGAAGCTGGTGAAGATGCTGCAAACTAATTAGTTTAATTAGTATTTGTAACCAAAAGTCGGCACTTATTAAGTACCGGCTTTTTTTTACTGAAAATAGTCTTTTTTTTCGGGAGAAATGATTATGGATTCGTCTTTACAGGATAAAGTTCCACCACACAGCATAGAAGCCGAACAGGCAGTTTTAGGTGCCCTTCTTTTAAACTGGGGAGCAATGGCGGACGTTGTAAGTCAGCTAAGACCGGATCGTTTTTATTCAATCCAGAATCAGACTATTTTCGAAGCATTATTAAATCTTTATGCAAAAAACATTCAGGGCGACACACTTTCTTTAATAAATGAATTGACCGTACAGGGTAAGCTCGAGGCTGCCGGCGGAACAGCTTATATTGCTTCTTTAACAGATACAGTTCCTTCTGCCGCAAACATTGAATATTATGCGGACATGGTTTTAGACCGTTCCACAAGACGTGAATTAATCAAAATTTCTTCTGAATTAAAAGCTTCTGCATTTGAACTTGCAACTAAGGCACCGGACATTCTTGATTCAGCCGAGCAGAAAATATTCCGGCTTGCAGAAAGAAATGAAACTTCGGTTGTTTATGATGTAAAAAAGATCATGATTCGCGAAATCGAAATCATTGATTCAAGATATAAAAACAAAAATCAGTTTACTGGTGTTCCAACAGGTTTTGCAAAACTGGATATGATGACTTCCGGATTCCAGAAATCAGAACTCATAATCATTGGTGCAAGACCTTCCATCGGTAAAACTGCGCTCGCACTTTCTATGATGCAGCACATCGCTCTGGAAGAAAAGATTCCATGCGGATTTTTCTCTCTCGAAATGCCTTATGAATCAATCGGTATGCGTATTCTTTCTCAGGAAGCGCGTGTAAATATGTCAAGAATGAGATCCGGTATGCTCAAGCTTGAAGATGTAAAAAAGATTCAGGATGCAGCGGGAAGATGGTTCGACGCACCTTTATACACCGTAGATACACCGAACATGCGCCTTCTTGATTTAAGGGCAATGGCACGCCGTCTTGTCGTAAATCACAAGGTAAAAATCATTTTTATAGACTATATCGGATTAATCAGTACAGAAAATTCTACAGCACCTGTTTATGAACAGATGTCCGAAGTTTCTAAATCTTTAAAGGCTTTAGCACGTGAACTTGAAATACCTATTGTAGCGCTTTGTCAGGTAGCACGTGATGCGGAAGGGCAGGAACCAAATCTTTCTCAGCTCCGCGGTTCAGGATCTATTGAACAGGATGCCGACGTTGTTATGTTCCTTCACAGAGACAGACTGAAAGAAGAGACAAACATTCAGGAGGCTAAAATCATTCTCGCAAAACAGCGAAACGGTCCAACCGGCGATATTAAAATTATGTTTATCCCTTCTTACAGTAAGTTTGAAAATGCAGCTAATGATGATTAATCAAGCTGATTAATCATCATCAACAATCATTAATTATTTTGCATCCCCTGTATTTGTGTTCTTAGAATTCTTTGAACTCTGAGTGATTGCACTTAAATCAGAAGCAGAAAGAAGTCTGAGCTGTCCGTCTGGATCTGTTACTACAACTCCGGATGGTGTAACTGTGATAGGAGTTTCACTCTTAACTGCAACATTAGATTTAAGAAGGAGAGTGAGTGAAGAATCATATTTTCCGACAACCCATTTTCCATTGTCATCGATTACACAGTAGTAGTTGTTTCCATCTTTTACGAGTACAGAATCTTCTGCAAGAATTTCGTTGCTTTCTCTTGTAATTTCCATGTTTTCCTGGTCAATAAGAACAAGTTTGATTGTTCCGTTTCCAGTATTTTCTCCGGCAACAGCAACAAACTGGTCTCCATCCTGGTAAACAATTCTGTTACGGATTACAGAAACCGGTGATCTTCTTACGATGTCTCCATTTGTTGTGTTGAATTTAACAAGGCGTGAAAGCATATCTTTTTCGTCAACGATGATGATACCGTATTCAGTCTGCATTCTTTCTTCTGCAAGCTGTTTTTCCTGTACAACCTGCTGATCTTCTGCAATTTCTTTACGTTCATTCTGAGCTTCGGTCTGCTTTTTGTCTGCAAATTCCTGCTGTTCTTTAGCTTCCTGTTTAGCTTCGTCAACTTTCTTCTGCTGTTCGTCTGCAACCTGCTGTTTTTCTTCGGCATCTTTTTTAGCCTGATCAGCTTCTTTCTGAGCTTCTTCGGCTTCTTTCTGTGCCTGTTTGTCATCAGGATTTTCTTCTGCAGCTTTTTTAGCTTCGTCAGCTTTTTTCTGAGCTTCTTCGGCTTCTTTTTTAGCTTCGTCTGCTTCCTGTTTCTTTTCGTCTAATTCCTTTTGTTCCTGTACGGCTTCTTTCTGAGCAGCCTGTGCTTTTTCGTTAGCGTTGTCGGCTTCTCTTTCCTTTAAGTCTACCATGTCTTTTCTTGCATCAACGTTTCTGTCATCATCTTCTTTCATAGAATCAACAACTTTAGAATCGCTGATTACAGATGTATCTACAGTAGAAATACCGCCGTTTACATCATAAAGTGGAATTACGATTTCTGATTTTCCCGGCCAGTCTTTATAGTTTACAGAAAGACCACAGTTTGAACTTGAAAGGTTATCTGTAACTACTGTCTTATATTTTTTCTGATAGATATCATATTTTCCGCGGTATACGGCATTGTATACAGTAACGAAAACTGCAAGTGTATCTGCATCTTTTTCTGAATAACCGTATGCTGCCTGAAGATATCCGCTGATGATTCTTCTAAGGTTTTTAATGTGGTCAACAGTTGCATCTCTTCCAATAAAAAGAATGTCTGCGTCGAGTTTTCCAGTTTCAGAAGCATCTACTGCATGAACAACATAGTATTTATTTCTGTTTCCTGCTGTAGAAGATTTTGATGGAGTAATAGTATTTCCCAGACCCGTACCAATACTCTTAATTGCGCTTGCTGAATCGATTACCTTATGAGGCCCTGTATAGTTAATGAATTCAACTGTATCATTAACTCCTCTAAGTTCAGATTCATTAACTTCGAGTGCAAAAATATTGCACAGAACAAATAATGATAAAACTAAAATTCCTGATAATTTTTTCATATTGCATCCTTAAGAATAAGTTAAAAATAATTATATCACACAGTTTTTTAATTTGCCATATTTTTAAATCCGAAGAAAATCCTGTGGTATTAGTGTGATTTTTTACGCTTTACTTATAATTTCTTTACAATTCCAGTGCAGAAATCTTTTTAAATGTGTCGCGGGCGTAATTTCTTACTTTTGAGCTGTATTTTGGATAAATGAAGAGGGTTAGGATTTCTTTTCCCTTGGTGTAGAATGCAGGTTTTCCATTAAAAAGACAGAGTGAATAAACTGCATCACAGATTTTAATCAGTGTGGAATCTTCTGTTTCGGAGCATTTTCTAGAAAGATGATAGATTGAGTTGATTATTTTTCCGTCCGGGTCGTAGCCGTTCTGCGGAATTCCTTCAAGTAAGGTCTGGATTACAACTTTGTCGTTATCGTTTGTAAGGTAATATGCGATGTAGTCTATGAATGTGTCTGTTCCCAAAAGTGACATCTGTTTTAATAAAAGCTGAAAGCCGATGTAATCAGTCTGGAATACAGAACGCTCTCTTTTTCCCGGAGTATTCGGTCCCTGGATTAAGTCATCCTTACGGGCTGCACAGGCAGAAAGAAGATTACTCATCCATTTTTCTTCTTTTTCTGCATAGTCTCCTGTCATAAGCTCCTGGATGATTTTTTCGCCGGAAACTTCTACATCGATTTTTTCGCTCATCATATCTGCAGAAAAGAGCTCTGGTTTTATGTAATAAAATGCTTTGTAGTTATATTCGCTTTTGTTGTATACGGGAATAATTTCTTTTTTTGAATGAGTGACCTTCTGGAATGTTCTGAATGCGTTTGCTGTCCAGTTTTTATCAAATATGATGAGGTAATCGTCCATTGTAAAAAGATAGTATTTCCACTGTGAATTTTTTGTCTTTGCAGGGAAGAGTCCTCCAAAAAGCTGGATTCCGTCTGTGGTGTAAAAATATGCGCTTTTATTATCAGTTACAAAAATTCCATCCTGATTGAATACACACTGTTTTACGATTCCAATGTTTTTAATTTCGAACGAACTTTTGATTTCGCCGTTTTCAAGATTAATCAGATTTACCTTAAGATAGTTTGAGTACTGAAGGAAAAATGCCGCGTTTTTTTTGTCTGTAGAAACTGCAAAAAAATCTTTATTCAAAGGACTTGTGTTTTTTTTGTTAATAACCCATTTGTTCTGGGCTTTGTTATCGGTAAGAGAAAATAATCCGCTCAATCCGTTTGTAAAAGAAATTAGGATTCCTTCGGGGCAGGTTACAGTTGAATATACTTCGCCCGAAAAGATAATTTCTTCCAAAATTTCTCCAAATGGCGAAATCCTTAATCCTTTTGTTTTTCCTTCTACAAGGGCTTTTAGAAAGATAATCAGACTTCCGTCCTTTAATTCCTGAACAGGTGTGTCTGATTGCTCGGGTGTTTCTAAAACCCATTTTCTTATTCCGTTTATTCCGTAGCAGGTAATTTTCTGTGAATTTCTTATAAAGATTCTTCCGTCGCGGCCTGCATAAGGTTTTTGAGTTACAGGTTCTTCAAGATTTTTATACCAGATTTCTGTTCCGTTTGGATTTAAAAGTGAAAGTCTTTTTCCGGAATTTGTGATTACAGCAAAAAAGTCGTTTGGGAGAACTGTGAAAATTGTGTTGTTTGCGCGCTTTAAGGGTTTATCCCACAAAAGGTTTCCGTTACTTGAATAGCAGGTAAGATACTTTGCATCGGTTATAAAACAGAAGCCGTAAGAAGTTTCCTGTGGTTCGGACATGAGTTCGCCGGGCATTACTTTCTGCCAGGAACTGTTTACTGAGGATAAAACAGGTTCGTCTGCGAAAAGAACTTGTGTAAGGCAAAGAAAATTAAAGCTGATTAAAAGAAAACTCAAAAACTTTTTCATCTTTTTTAATATTATAGCCCTAATCTGAATATTGCAAGACTTTCTATATGACTTGTGTGAGGGTAAAAATCAAGGAGATAAATTTTTTCAAGCTCATATCCGGCTTTAATCAGCCTTGAACAATCCCTTGCGTGTGTGGAAGGATCGCAGGAAAGTGAGCATATTACAGGAATCTTACTTTTACACAGATAGTCCATCACAGCTTTTTCTATACCCGAACGGGGAGGGTCAACTACACAGGCGTCAAAAGGAGGGCAGAAAGAAGAGCAGTTTTTTACCCATGCTTCTCCGCTCAAACCATAGCTTGTGTGATTTAATCCCGAAAGATTTTTCTCTGCATAGACAAGAGCATCCCTGTTGTGTTCTACGAGTACTACGTTTTCATATTTATCTGTCAAAAAAAGAGAGATTGAACCGCAGCCGGAATACATGTCTAAGATGTTTTTTCCGCCAGGAAGATTTTCGAGGATAAGGTTTAAGACTTTTTCGAATACATTCAGGTTTGACTGGAAAAATCCCCTTACATCAAAGGAAAGTTTTTTGCCGTTTAAGTTTACTGTAACAGTGTTTTCTTCCGAAAGGATTGTCCCCGAAAAATAATGTCTTTCTTTTATTTTGATTTTTTTATCTTTTTTTGAAGGAAGTTTTTTTTCTTCTGTTTTTTCGATTTTGAGTTTATTTTCTCCTTCTGTTTTTTCGCTTCCAAAGTAGTGGATTCTTCCTTTAGGGCGCTTTTCAAAGTCAGTGTTTTGTAAAAAGTCATTTACAGGCTTTTCTGCGCACAGGCATTCATTTATTTTTATTACATTATTTGATTTTTTTTGAGAAAGTCCGCCATCTATAAACTGAAATCTTGAGCGGTAATTAAAATCAGGGCCATAAACAACTTCAACCTTATCCTGAATATCTATTTTATTCATGCCAAAGGCATCGCAGAGCATTCCTTTACGAATCTCCCTCTGATAATCAGTGTCTATGTGCATCATATTACAGCCGCCACAGCTTCCGTAATATTTACATGGAGGTTCAACACGGTGACGAGAAGGTTTTAAAACCTCCACAATTTCTGCGTTGTCATAATCATTTTTGTGTTGTACTATGTTAACAGAAAGTGTTTCATCAGGCATTGAATAGGGAATAAAAACTGTTTTTGAATCTATTTTTGCAATCGTATTTCCACCGAACACTGTTTTTTCTGTTTTGACGGTTTTAATTTCCATAAAAAATAATTTATCATTTATATAAAAAAAAATACATATTACAAGGATTACAAAGGGGTAAAAAATGCAGCTTAAAAGTTTTTCGTTTAAAACTTCCGACGGAACAGAGCTTTGGGTAAACAGATGGATTCCGGATCAGGATGTAGAAATTAAGGGACTTGTGCAGTTGAATCATGGAATGCAGGAACATTCACTCCGATACGACAGACTTGGTTCAATCCTTTCGGAAAACGGATATGTATTGAATGCCTTTGACATGAGAGGGCACGGAAAAACAAGCGAAATCGCAGAGAAAAATAAAACAGGAAAAATGGGGAAAATTGCTTCTCATGGTGGAGCAAAGCTTGTAATAAAAGATTTATATGAAGTTACCCAGGCTTTTAAAAAAGAATATCCTGGTAAAAAAATTGTTCTTCTGGGACATTCGTTTGGTTCATTTGTTTCTCAGGGATATATCGAAAAATATCATAATACGCTGGACGGTGTAATTTTGAGTGGAACTGCGGGACCAAGAAGGGCTATGATTGGAGCTGCAAAGGTTTTATGCAGGATAATCCAGCTTTTTAAAGGACCCGATAAGACTTCTCAGTTTTTAAACGTACTTGCTTTTGGTACATATAATGCTCATATTAAAAATCCTAAAACAACAGTAGACTGGCTTTCTAAAGATACGATGATTGTCCAGATGTATAACCTTGATCAGTGGTGCGGAAACAGTCCTACAGTTTCTTTTTATAAGGATATGATGTGTCTTCTGAATATGGTTCACCGCCGGGGAGCAATGAAGAAAATCAGGAAGGATTTACCTGTTTATTTTATTTACGGAACAGAAGATCCTGTAGGGGATTACGGTAAGTCTGTAGAAAACCTTATTTCGATTTACAAAAAGAACGGAATGACAAAGGTTCAGAGTAAGGCATATAAAAATGACCGTCACGAAGTTTTAAACGAAACAGACAAGGAAACTGTAGAAAAAGACCTCCTTTTATGGCTTTCCAAGACCTTGACTGAATAGCCGAATGTGGAATATTATTTTATATTGTGTTATTTCGTTATGGTACAGATGCCAACGGTAAACTTGTAAAGAAAGCCGTTGTTTATACAAAGACAGAACATTTAATTAAAAATGAAAATATAGACAAAGATGCTCTTCAGATTGTAAACCGTCTTCGTGACGCAGGTTATACGGCTTATATTGTCGGTGGTGCTGTACGAGATTTAATCATTGGTAATATCCCTAAAGATTTTGATATTGTAACAGACGCAACTCCTTCCCGCATTAAAAGAATTTTCAGAAACTCAAGGATTATAGGGCGCCGCTTCCGTCTTGTTCACGTAGTTTTCGGTTCAAAGATTTTCGAAGTAAGCACATTCAGGTCGAATGCAGAAGGTTCTGTCGGTAATGATTTTGGAACAATAGAACAGGATGTTTTAAGGCGTGATTTTACAATAAATGCACTTTATTACGATCCAATTCAGGAGCAGATAATTGATTACGTTGGTGGTATGCGTGACATAAAAAAGCATATCCTTAAGCCAGTAATACCAATCGATACAATCTTTGTGGAAGACCCCGTTCGCATGCTTCGTGCAATCAAATATTCTGCTACAACTCATGCAAAAATGTCTTTCAGTTTAAGGCATAAAATAAGACAGTCTGCTTCTTTACTCGGACAGATTTCTCCTTCCCGCCTTACAGAAGAACTTTTAAAAATCATAAACAGCGGGCATGCGTACGACATTATACTCGAGGCAATGGATACAGATTTGTTTATGTACCTTCAGCCGAGTGCCGCTTCAATGATTTTCGATAACAAAGAAATTCAGGAAAAATATCTAGAAAACCTCAAAAAACTCGATTATATAAACAAGACAGAAAAAAATGTCCGCCTTGGTAAAAAGCTTTATTATCTTGTTTTTGATTTTATTTCGATCCTTACCGACTGGAAAAAAGAGGTTGCCCAGAAATATTCTTCGAATGAACTTTACATTAAAACCTGGACAGAATGCAGAACCTTTATTCTTCCGATGAATCCTCAAAGGCGCGAGCTTGAATACGCAATCAGACTGTCGCTTAAAAATCTTGGAGTTCAGATAAAAACTTCCTCTAAAAAAACTAAAAAAGAGTCGTAATAATTGTTCTGGGATTCTTTGATTATCCTTTGATTTTTTATTTATCCTTGTGGGTTCTTGCAAGGGTGCGCTTCATCATCTCTAATTTAGAAACTTCTTCCATGCTTTTTTCCGGCGGATTATCTGTCTTTGTGATTTTGTCTATAATTATGCTGACTTCTTCGATTAAGATTCCGGTAAAGGTTTCGATTTTGTCGATGATGTACTGCTGGAGCTTATGAACTTTTCCCGTAAGCTGTGTTCCAAAAGGTACGTCGATTGTAACAAAAAGCCTGTATCCGCGTACGTTTGTCTTTATGGAGATTTTCTTTATTTTTACATCCGGTGAACATTCCTGAACGCAGTGCATTACCATCTGGGTGAGTGCCGCTTCCGAAATTTCGATTCGTCCTTTTTTGGAAAATTCCGGCTGAACGATAGATTTTTCTATCATCTTGCCGCTGTTTCCCTTAAGGTTTTTGAGTGATTTTTTCTTACTGAAAAAGTCGTGGATTGAGTTTGAAAAAATCTGCGGATAAGATTTTTGTACTTCAATTGAAGGAACTGGAATTACGTGTTTTCCTTCTACCTGGCGCGATTTTACTGCTTTTTCTATATCTTCTTTTGATGCAATGTCTTCTATGCGGATGATTTTTGAAGGCTGTGGAAGCTGAAGCCTCATTGCAATTTTGGTAACCATTTTTTCGGAAGTGCCGAGTAAAAGTATTTTTTTAAGTTTTGATTTTTTAAACGCTTTTGCAACGTCATCACGCTGTTCTTTGTCGTCGAATAAGGCTGCACGCACGGCACCCATGTATGTTTTTTCTCTTTTAGCTGAATGACCTGCTACAATCTTTTCATCGATGATTAAAAGTCCGTCGTCTATAATCGCATGAATTCCATGTTCTTCGGCCAGAAGTTTTGAGCGGAAGCTCTTTCCCGTGCCGCTTTCTCCGATGAGTGCATAAACTGTAATAGGTTTAAAATTGAGTATTAATTCGCTAAAAATATTTTCCATGATGTACTTGCCTTGTAATTATAAACTACAATTTTTAATATCACAAGTTTTAAGAAGAAAATCAGAGAAATCTTTGGGAAGAGGACATTCAATTTGGGACGGAAGTCCAAGGTTATTCTCTGGAAAACGAATCTTCCATGCATGAAGAAAATATTCCAAACTTAAATCGGTTTTTAAAGCTTTATATGCGCTGTCTCCTAAAAGCGGGTAGCCGTGATGTGCGCTTTGACTTCTTATCTGATGAGTTTTTCCGGTTTTAATGTTGAATTCAACATAGGTGATTTCTTTTCCGTTGCAGGTTCCTTTTGCAAGAGGAGTAACTTCCGTCCATGCATTAGACTCTTCATCATCCTGGATTTTAACAGTCTGGAATTTTTTTGAAGAATCATAATCCTTCTGGATATTATCTTTCCAGGTTTCTTTGTGATTAAGGCTTCCCTGAACAATTCCGCGGTAAATTTTAGTGATTTTATGATCCTGTAAGTTTTTGGAAAACCATCTTGCACCTTCCAGCGACCACGAAAAACAGATAATTCCACTTGTCTTTTTATCTAAGCGGTGGAGGGGACCTGTTTTAAAAGAAATCGAATCAGCTGTTTTATTTTCTTCGTAATATTGTGTTACAAGCTGATTAAGGGAAGTTTCGTTTGTGCCATTCTGCTGGACTAAAAGACCTGCAGGTTTATTAAAAATAATTATGTGTTCGTTTTTAAAAAGAACCTCTGGCAGCTTAACATGATTTTTTTGTGCCGGGGCTTTATTTTTTTTATCTTTTACGGGAATCTGTGTATCATAATCATCTTTTTTATTTATAAGGAAAGCGGCTATAGAGATTTTATCGTCTTTTTTAACTCGAGCATCTGCAGAAGTTTTTTTATCGTTTAATTTTACAAGACCTTTTCTGATTGCTTTATAAATTTCTCCCAAGGTTAAATCATCTTTTAAGACTCTTATAACCCTGTCGAGCCTTCGCTGTTCATCGTCCTGGCCTGCTGTAAAATCTACAAAATCCATAATCAAAATATATATAAAATTTTTGAGAATTACTACTTATTTATTATGCTTTCTACTAGTAAAAATCGGCTTGTAATGGTACAATAATATAAGTATAAATTGGAAAAATATTGATATGTTGATTACTTTAAAAGAACAGCTTAAACTTTTTCTTACTAATCCAACTTTGCTTGCAGGAATCGTAAGCTGGTTCTGTGCACAGTTTATAAAAACATTAATTAATATTATTGGCTCTAAGGTTCACACTCCAGGTGAATTTGTTGAACTTTTATTCTGGCGAACAGGCGGTATGCCTTCGAGTCACTCTGCAATTGTAACATCTTTGTGTACTACAATAGCTTTTAAAAACGGACTTAATTCAGATCTTTTCCTTGTTTCATTCGTATTCCTTTTAGTTGTTATAAGAGATGCTTTAGGAGTAAGGCGTTCAAGCGGAATACAGGCTCAGAAATTAAATGAACTTGGAAAAGAACTTGAAGATACAAAAGTTTTAGAAAATTATAAACCACTTAAAGAAGTAAACGGTCATACACCAATGCAGGTTATTCTGGGGTGTTTATTAGGATTTTTAATTGGCCTTGCTTTTTCTTTATTAAAATAGGCATGGCAGAATGAGTTTACTAAAAAAGTTTATATGTTTAATCATCTCTTTTTGTACGGGACTTCTTCTCTTTAATTACAGAACAATACCAAGCGGACGTTTATGGGAAAATTATACAGTTTTATATATCCCGGCCCAAGTTGATGATTCAATCATTACATCAGCTTTTAACGAATGCGGAATAGAAGAATTTGTGAGTTACGAAAATCAGAGGATTCCTGTTTTATTAAAAAATGATTCAGTAGAAAAATCGATGTTCACTCTTAATTCTTACGACAACGGATATAAATACTTAAACGGACGATTAAACTACTTTTTTGATTCATCAAAACAATACAGGCTTTATTACATCCCTAATCAGTACAGAGAAAACCTGAACGATTGTGTAAAACTAATCGAAGAAGGTGATAATGTTGCCGGAATAGACAGCAATTTTTCTTATCCCTGGGTGCTTCCTCTTTTGAGTATAATTCTTGCTGTTCTTCTTCTTGTTTTTGTGAAGAATATAATCATCTTTGCTTTAAGTGCAATTCTTCCTGTTTTTTATGTATTCTGTAATCCTTTTTATTCGTGCGCCGCTTCTGCTTTCATGCTTTTAGTAGTTTTCTTTATGATGGCTAATATCTGGCAGAGGGAAGGTTTTGTAAAAAGAATTCTTACTTCGCATTCATTTTATATATTCGCCGGATGTTCAATCCTTCTTGCAGTGACAAATGCATTCATTTCGTTTGTTTTCCTTCTTGCCGTAATTCTTGGATCCCTTTGTCTTCTTTACATCTGTAAGAGTTTTAATGACGACATAGATAAAAAATCAACTTACAAATATGTATTCATCCGTAACGCAAGACTTACCTCTCTTTTTGCAGGAAAGCTTAAAACAATATGTATTGTATGCGTTGTTATGGTTGCATGCATCTTTGTTTATTTTATCCTTAATTCTTCGGATTCTTTTTCCGGTCATTTTGCTCGCGTTCTTCTTCCCGGTGAATCTTCTATTTCTTCTAAAGAACTTCCAAATCTCGAAGATTATTGTAAATGGGACTGGGACGTTACAACATATCCTTATAAATCTACAAACGTAAAGAATTATGATGATGAAGTAGTTTATCCTCACTTTGTAAAAGAGGATGGAAAAATAAAGCAGGTTGATCAGGTATTCAAATATGATGATGCTTTTGTGAACGAAACAATTTCATCAATCGATAACCTTGATTTTTATTCGATTGAGCAGGTTTTAAAATCACAGGGCAGAAATTCTGTTTACGGATACACGGCTTCGAGCAGTTACAATGTTAGCATATTGAGTATAATTATGATGATATTAACTCTTGGTATGTTACTTTTTATTTATATTTCAGCTATTATAAAAAAAGGTGGTAGAGAATGAACACTTTACAGGACGTATCTTCTAAATTAAAAGATTATCATTATTCGGGAACGGCCTTTTTACCAAAAATTGCTATTGTTCCTCTGGCGCAGGAAAAAAACTGTTCCTGCAAATGTCTTGTAAGTCCCGGAGAATATGTTAAGGAAGGCGATATTATTGCGCGTCCTTCTTCCGGCGACGGATATAAATCTGTAATTCATTCACCAATTCCGGGAAAAGTTCTTGATATTATTTCTACAACATGTCCGAACGGTAACCTGGAAAATGCGGTAAGAATTCAGCTTGGAGGTTCATTCTCTTATACCGGTAAACCTTCTCCGGCTGCAGACTGGCAGTCTCTTTCTTCAAGTGCCATCATCACAAAAATAACTGAATACGGAATCATCAATACATTTTTAACTTATGAACCAAGTTCTCTTGGCGAACAGATTAAGAAGCAGCAGAAAAGAAAGAACCGCTCGCTCATCGTAAGATTTTTTGACGAAGACTTTTTAAGAATTTCTGATTCGCTTTATACAAAATTCTTCTTTGACGAAATCCTTGTTGGTACGGAAATTGTTGCAAAGGCAATGGATGCTACAGAAGTTGTTTTTGCAATCGATGAACACTTTGACAAAAGCTTTATTGAATATTTTTCAAGGATTAAAAACGGACATATTCTGGAAATCGGCTCTGGTAAATATCCTGCAGGATTTAAACGGGAAATTGCACAGACTTTCAATAAGTTGTTTAAAAAGACAAATAATATAAGCATCTCTCAGGATGATTTATACGTTGATTCGTGCACAATGTATGATGTTTACAAGGGAATTGTTACAGGCGTTCCTTCGATCAGTAAATTCATTCATTTTTCGGGAAATTGTCTTAATGCTTCGGGCTTTCTGGATGTAAAGCTCGGATTCAGAATCAAGGATATTGTTGCACAGCTTGGTGGTTTTAAAGAACAGCCGGCCCTTGTTGTTATAAACGGACTTGTCTGCGGATACACTGTAAACAGCATGGATATTCCTATTACAAAATATGTAAAGTCGATAGAGTTTGTATCTGAATTTAAAACTACAGACTATCATATTTATGAATGTATTCTTTGCGGAAGCTGCCGTTATGTCTGCCCTGTAAATATCTCCCCAGATATTCTTTACAACTACATGGTAAACGGCACTGCCACACTCGAAAAATATAAATCAACATCTCTGCTTTGTACCGAATGCGGATTGTGTAATACAGTTTGTACAGCACGTCTTCCGTTGTGTCAGACTATTACTGCATTAAAAGAAAATATTGAAAAAACTATAAAGGATAAGAACTAAATATGAGAAACAATGAATTCGATTATAAGATAAAAAGAACTCCGGTTCTCTTAAAACCATATTTCTTTATTAAACCTTCTATTTCTGCAATTGCAATAAGGGTTTTAATCATGCTTTTAGTTCAGATTCTTTTTCTGGCAATTTCTAAAAGCTACCACGCTCTTGGAGTAATCTGTGCTTCTACACTGGGTGCTGCATGTACGGCCTTAATCGGTTATTTCTTTAAAAAAGACCAGGGCTTTACAAGCATCATAGTTATTGTTCAGGGCATTCTTATAGGAATGTTTTTACCGGAGAATTATCCGGTTGTAGTTGTCTTTTTCCTTGCATTCATGATTTTATCTATCGAAAAAATCATCTTTTCAAATTGCGTAAACTCGTGGGTAAATGTCGTATGTGTTGCGGTAATAATTGCATGGTCAATCGGAAAAATGTACTTCCCTGAATGCCTTGTAACATCAGATTTTCTTTCTGTAAAAAATCCTTCTGCGCTCATGGTTAAAAACGGAATCTTCCCGGTTTACGATTTTGACAACGTGATTACAGGGGTTTTGAACAGCACGGTTTTATACTGGTTTAAGGTAACATTACCAGAAGGAATCATCTCGCTTTTATGGGATTCTCATTCAGTAATTCCTGCATTCAGATTTACACTTTTTACACTTTTTTCTTCTGTATTCCTCTTTTCGGACAGAGCTTTTTCTGGAATCATTCCGATGGTTTTCACAATCGTTTACGGACTTTTAATCAGACTTGTGCTTCCTTTAATCACTAAGGCTCCTTTATTCCAGGGTGATTTAATTCTTGCATTCTGTACAAGCGGAACAATCTTTACGGCAGTATTCCTCTTACAGTGGTTTGGAACAAAACCTATAACCATAGCGGGAAAAATCATCTACGGTATTATTGCAGGTTGTATTGCCTTTTTAATTGCAGGCTGCGGATATTCTGCGGTAGGTATGTGCTATACGGTTTTAATCTGTAACACAGTTAATCTTTTAATCAAAGTAATCGAAGAAAAACAGAACGATAAAAAACTTACACGCCTTGTGGAAGTTGCAGAAAAACTTTCAGATAAGGAGGATGAAGAGTAATGAATAATATTTCGAATAAAAAATTCTTTAAGAATTATGGTATTTTTCTTTTAATACTCATAATTTCTTTTCTGGTTTTAATATATATGGTTTATCTTTCTAAAGGTTTCTGGAAAGACAATCTTAAAAATTCAATCGAAACTGTGCTGGAAGAAAAACAGCCTGGCGAATGGATTATTAATGATTATATCGATATAAAAAATCCGATGACTACAAATGCTGCTGCATACAATATTGTAAATAAAAACGGAACAGAGGCAAAAGCAGTCATCTTAAGGGTAATTACTTTTTATGGTCCTGCTTCGGGAGTTTACATCATGCACGACGAAAACAACATTGAGTTTGCAGGTTTCTGTTCAATTCACGGACGCATTGCAAATCAGATAAACGGCGGTTCCAAAGATATCCGCGTTGAATACTGGGCAAAAAGAATCCCGGAATTGTTCGAGTAGGGGGGTAGAAGATGAAAAGAAGATCTATTTATGTATTTGTATCGGCTACTCTTGCAATGATTGTTCCTTCTCCAGGACGCTTTGTTTACGGCCTTGTATTGATTTTACTTTTGAACTTTTTAATGCTCATCGGTACTTTTGCAAATTCAATCGTAAAAAAGTTTAAGCTTGGTGAACTTCAGTCTACAGTAATTTTTACCTTCTTGATTTGTGGAACAATTTTCTTCCGTCAGCTTATGATTATGCTTAATCCGGAAATTGTTTTAACACTTGGATTTGTAATGTATCTTACTCCGGTTTCTTTCTTTGTAATTGGATATCTTTTTAATAACGATGAAGAACCGTTCAATAAAAGGATTAAGTTCAGTTTTACACATTCGCTTACTTTCTCTTTCTACGCATTGTTCATATTCCTTTTGCGCGATATTTTTGGTTACGGTACATTGACTTATTTTGGTTCGGGCTTCCAGATTGTAGAAAAAATCATCTTCCCGCCTGAATATTTGAGCATACTTTCTGTTTTTGCTTCAATCCCGGGTGTATTAATTCTTTCTTCTGTTATTCTTTTCTTCCACATCATGAGCCGAAATAAATTAAATATTATCCGCAATACTGATTCAATTAAAGAAGACAAAAAAGATGATAAAAAAGAAGATAAAAAGGAGGAAAAGAAATGATTTTGATTTACACATTTTTCTATTATTTCTTTTTCGGTTCTGCCGTTTTACTTTATGGAATCGGAATCAATAAGACAACAGAAATCAACTTCTTTACAAAAAAAGATTTCTTTTACCTTATAAAAGTAATTCTTTCAATCCTCATAAGTTCAGTTCTCTGTTATCTTTTTACAGATAAGATACTCGTTCCGCTTGAATCTGTTGAACTGTATCCGATTGTCTGCCTTTTAATCTATCTTTGCATCACAATTCTTTTAGAAGCAATTGTCAGACTTACAACAAATAAATCTGCAACTGAATTTATTTTCTCTTATCTTGTAGTTTTACTCTCTGTTACAGAAAGCAATAGTCTTATTACAGCCGTAATTATAAGTTTGAGCTGTCTTGTTTCTATAGCAGTGATTATTCCTCTTGTTTATTCATTCAGAAAACGCAATCTTGAAAACGAAACTGAACCTGAAAAATACATCAGCCGTCTTTTCCTTTTCCTGATGATTCTTTTTTTGATTATTTCTGTATGGGATGTAATGTGGATTAATCCGGAGGTGATTAAATGATTTTATCTTACGTTTTACTAAGTGTTTTTATAATCCTTATAGCCATCTTAATCTGTTTTTTCCTTTATGTATTAACTCCTAAAAGTACAAGGGAAATCACTTACACAGATGATGATGCCGTTATTTCGGATGATGAATTAAATTATATTACACCGGATATTCCTTTAACAAAACTTTCAGATAAAAAAGCTTTTGTTATGTGTTCATGTAATAAAGAATTTAATGTTGACCGTTCCATTTTTAACAGACAGCACACCTGTTTTATGATTAATTCTGATAATGGAACCGGAACCGACTGTAAATATTCATGTATAGGCCTTGGTGACTGTGTAAAAGCATGTCCTCAGCAGGCTATAAAAATCATAAATAATACTGCGGTTGTAACATCACTTTGTATTGGCTGTGGAAGATGTATTGATATCTGTCCTTTGCACATCATAAAGCTTATTCCGGTTAATACTTCGAAGATGGCAATCTGTTCTAACTGTAACAACGATCCAACCAGCTGTTCGCTCATACAAAAAGAGCAGAAAGTTGAATGGATAGAGAAAAAAGACTTTAAAATTTGGTCATCTTGTTATAAAATTATTAAGAAGGTTATTAAGAAATAAATCTTGGGGAAAAGATTTTATTGTTAATAATTTCGATTGTTTAGAATTCAAAAAAGGAGCAGGTTAGTCATACAGGGTGGGAAGCGGTATATCGTTTTATGAGTACAATATACATTTGCTTCAGTTTAAAGTCGATTTCCAACTGCATGGAATCAAGCGAGATTCTCGAAAAAGACTATCAGACTGTTTATAAACCTTTAATCAAATTTCTATATACTCATCCAGAGATTTCCTTTTCTTTTAACTGCACGGGAAATCAGATTAAGTTTTATAAAAAACGTAAGAACGAAATACTCACAATTTTAAAACAGCTCATAGAAAAACAGCAGATAGAAGTTCTTGGCGGTGCATATTACGATGCAATCCTTCCGCTTTTATATCCTGCAGACAGAAATGGGCAGATTGACCTTCTTTCTACAGAATTAAGACAGAATCTTGGAAAAAGACCACGCGGAATTGCCTTGTATCAGGATTCGTGGGATTCTTCTTTAGTAAATTCAATTCAGTCTTCGGGAATAGAATACATTGTTTTAGATGGATCAATAATCAAACCTGAAGATAAAAAATTCCTTCCTCTTGTTATGACAGAGATGGGAAAATCAATAGAAATTTTTCCTTATCACGATGAATTTAATCCAGAGCCGGATATTTCTCCACGTGATTTTGCCCTTGATATTATTAAAGCAATTGAAAAAATCGAAAAGAAAGATAAATATGTACAGCTTCAGCCCGATAGGGTTGTAACAATCTGTCTTGATCATAAGTCAATGGCAAGGTTAATCGAAGCAAAATGGTTTGAATCCTTTGCAAAATATTTAAAGGCAAATCCTGATTCAAGAATCAAAACAACAACGCCTTCATTATTTAAAAAGACAAATATCGTAAAGATTCCTTCTTACGTAGTCTGTGGAATAAATAAAAAAGTTGCAGAGTGGAGCTCTGAATATTATGTTCATAATGATTCAAAAATGAAGAGCCCAGCAAATATTTTTGATTATTTAAAGACATATTCAAATTCTCATGCACTTTATAACCGCATGATTTATATGAGCATGCTCGTAAATCAGTTAAAAGCCGATAAGATGAGGAAGAAGGCTGCGAGAGAAAAACTTTGGGAAGCTCAGACTGGCTCTGGTATTTTATATGCAGACAATGGAACTCTTTCGTGTGTGCTTTGCCGTCAGAAATCTTATAAAGATTTGATGGAAGTAGAAAAAATTCTTCGCGAAGAGGGAAATTTTAAAGAAGCAATCACTAATTTTGATTACGATGGTGACGGTCTGAACGAATACGTGTGCCGAATGCAGAATTATTTTGCATATATTTCTTTAATAAGCGGTGCAATTTACGAGCTTGATTTATTCAAAAATGCCGGTAACTATGCTGATAACCTTTCCCGTATAGAAGATTTTGATGAAGTAACAGATTCTTATAAACGCGGTCTTTTTGTTGATTTCCTTTTTTCTTCTGATCAGTATGATAAATATATTTTGAATGAGCCTGCAGGAAACGGAGTTTTTTCGAGAATTCATTATTCACAGCTCAAGTTTGCACCTAACAGACACGAAATCCAGCTCGAAGCAAGAGCAGTTTTCAAACCGACAAAACAGAATATCTATCTTAAAAAGCGTTATATAATCAACTCAGATGGTATGAATGTCCAGTACATCTTAAGAAACGAAAGTCCTTATCCTTTAAAGGCTAAATTCGCCGTTGAATCAAACTTTTCTGGTATAACGTTTAACAAAGATGCGATTGAATACATGAATGTAGAAGTTATAGACAAGGGAGAACGAATTATTATTCCTGCAGAGACTTCTACCCGTAAACTTAATAAACAGAACAAGCTTAAGACAGTTGATGTTGTACGCCTTACAGATAACGAAAACGGAAACTCATTTGCATTTGAAGCTAACGAAAAGTGTTCTTATTTTTACAGCCCGATTATCTTCCGTCGTCCAGACATGAATACATTCGAAGAAGTTTTAACAGGCATGACTTCTGTTTCTACTTTAATCTGGGATGTGGATATTGAAAGCGGTAAAGAAACAGAGAAAAACATCAACTTTACAATTTCGAGTGTAAAAAAAGCAAAAAAATAACACTGATTCTGCGGGATTGATTCCATGTGAAAATTGCTTGTGCGGGGGGATTAAGCATTTATTCTGCGGGAAAATTGCTTCTGCGGGTACTTATCTCTTTTCCGAAAGTTTTAAAATCAGTTCCAGAAGTTCATCCAGTTTTTGATGAGTCATAAGCGGATTAAGAAGGGTGAATTTTAAACAGACATTTCCATCTGAGACTGTCTGCCCGACAACAATTCCATGCTCATGTAAAAGCTTTCTTCTGACAGTTTTATTTATTTCGTCGCTGTCTTTTTTTCCTTTGTAGCGGAATACAACTGAACTTATTTCGGGCTTTGTGATTACTTCAAAATCAGGATTCTGAGCAATTTTTTCGTAAAGATAGGCGGCATTTTCTACACATGTGTTTATGATATTATTCCAGCCGTCTTTTCCGCGAACCTGGAATGAAACCCATACTTTTAATGCATCGAATCTTCTTGTTGTCTGAAGAGATTTATCTACGAGGTTTATATATCCGTCTTCTTCGTCTTCTTCTCGGTTTAAGTAATCTGCGTGGATTGTAAGTGAATCAAAGTCACGGGCTTCTTTTATTAAAACTGCGCTGCAGCTTATAGGCATTAAAAACATCTTATGGAAATCTACAGTGATTGAATCACATAAGTTTATTCCATCGATGCGGCTGGCATATTTTTGGGAAAGGATCAGACCGCTTCCGTATGCGGCATCTGCATGAAACCACATATTGTTTTCTTTTGCTATACGAGCGATTTCTTTTATATTGTCGATGCTTCCAAAGTCTGTTGTACCAACGGTTCCTACTACAAGGAACGGAATATTACCGGCTTTTTTATCCTGTTCTATAAGCTTTTCGAGCGTTGTTATGTCCATTTTTTTCTGTGGTGTTACCGGGACTTTAACAACGCTATTATATCCAAGACCAAGAATGTGGGCAGATTTTTCCATGGAGAAGTGTGAAATCTCGCTTGTATACATTCGGAGTTTAGAAAAGTTCTCAGGTAGTCCACTTTTTTGTACATCCCAACACAAAACTTTGTTACAAAACCAGTCGCGGGCAAGAATAATAGCTGTCTGATTAGACTGACTTCCGCCCGAAGTAAAAACACCATCAGATTTTTTGTCGTAGCCGTAGAGTCTACAAAGATGATTAATTACATCTACTTCTATTTCTGTTGCAGCAGGGCTCTGATCCCAGCTGTCCATTGACTGATTAAATGTTGAAATTATAAGTTCACTGGCGATTGTTTCTATGAGGGCCGGGCTATGAAGATGCGGCATATAATCTGTAGAAGAAGTTTTTAAAAGATTTGGTAATACTTTTTCTTTAAGGCTTTTAAAAACTGCGTCCCATCCAAGTCCTTTCTGGGGGAGAATGGATTTCTGGCAGATTAATTTTCTTAGTTCATATGGGGTCGGACCTGAATAGGCTTTATCATCAGAAAAAACTTCTTGGATAGCTTTAGAAGTTTCGTTTAATACAGAGGATAATTCTTTTTTTGAGTCTTTATCCGAGGTAATAAAGTAATGATTCATCTAAAGCTTACCTGTATTTTTTATCTGTTTCTAAAACTGCTTTTTCGAAGATATCAAGACCTTTGTTTAATTCTTCGTCCGTGATATTTAAGGCACAAAGACAGCGCATTACAGCACCGTTTCTTCCGCCTTTTTCCATGATAAGTCCGTTTTTAAAACAGATCTTTTGTACTGTAGCAGCGATGTCTCCGTTTGCAGGATAAGAGCCCATCATGTCTTTTCTGGCTTTCGGATCTATGAATTCCACACCGAACATAAGACCTTTACCTCGAACATCGCCGATGATTCTGGCTTTTTTCTTAAGCTGTTCAAGGCGTTTTTCTAAAACAGCGCTTTTTCTGTTTACTTCCTTTAAAAATGATGGAGAAGAAACTTCGTTTAATACGATTGTTCCGGCTTTCATTGCAAGCTGATTTCCGCGGAAGGTTCCCGCATGAGCGCCCGGTTTCCATGTATCAAGTTTTTTATTGTATACAACTACAGAAAGTGGCTGTGAGCCTCCGATAGCCTTAGAAATCAAAAGTACGTCTGGAATAATACCTGCATATTCAAATGCAAATAATTTACCGCTTCTTCCCATTCCACACTGGATTTCGTCTACGATTAATGGAATATCAAGTTCCTGAGTTACTCTTCTTACAGTCTTTAAAAATTCTACAGGAGCAGGAATTACACCACCTTCTCCCTGAATCGGTTCTAAGATTACACATGCAGGTTTTGAAATTCCGCTTTCGGGATCTTTAAGAGTGCGTTCAAAATAATTTGCGCAGGCTTTAATTCCTTCTTTTCCGCCTAAACCGAACGGACATCTGTATGAATACGGATAAGGGAAAAAGTATACGCCCGGCATAAGTCCGTTTACTGAATCTTTTGCATTAAGATTTCCCGTGCACGAAAGAGCTCCGTGACCCATTCCATGGTATCCGCCGGAAAAAGAGATGATATTAGCTCTGCCTGTTGCTGTCTTACATAATTTGATGGCAGCATCGGTTGCATCTGTTCCGCTTGGTGAACAGAACTGAATCTTTGCGTCTTTTGCAAATTCTTTTGGCAGCTTTGAAAAAAGAGTCTCTACAAATTCATCTTTTACGGGAGTGGTTAAATCAAGAGTGTGCAATGGTTGACCGCTTGAAAGCATGTCTATCATTGCCTGATTTATTTTTTCATAGTTGTGGCCCAGTGCTAAAGTACCGGCTCCACACAAAAAGTCCAGATATTTGTTTCCTTCTACGTCCTCAACCCATGAGCCTTTAGCTTTATTAATCGCGATTGGAAATTTTCGCGGATAACTACGGGCATTAGATTCTGTGGTTTCCTGTCTGGTAATGTAATACTGATTGGTGCCTTTTTTCGACATCGACTTTCTCCATTACAATATGATAATCCAACAGAAATTCTGTTATAGAACTAAAATCTACACGATATTTGAGTTTGGGGCAAGCAATATAACAAAATATTTTATCTTTTTTTTTAAAATATGATATACTCAAATTTAAGAGGATTTACATGTTAGAAACAATCAAAAACCGTTATGACGCTTTTGGACCAACAATGGTAAAAGCACTTACAAGAAAACATTTTGAAGCATATTACTGTTCAACAAAAGAAGAAGCCCTTGAAAAGGCACTCACTCTGATTCCGGAAAATCACAGTGTTTCATGGGGTGGTTCTATGACTGTGGATGCAGTTGGACTTAAAGATGCATTGCAGAAAAGAGGAAATAAAATCATAGACCGCGATACAGCAAAAACTCCAGAAGAACGCACAAAGATGATGAAGGAAGCTTTAACCTGCAACACTTTTTTAATGAGCAGTAACGCCATCACACAGAACGGTGAATTATTTAATATAGACGGAGTTGGTAACAGAGTAGGCGCTTTGTGTTACGGACCAGACAGTGTAGTTGTAATTGCCGGAATGAATAAGATTGTAAAAGATATGGACGAAGCTTATTCAAAGGTAAGAAATTATACAGCTCCTTGTAACAACAACCGCTTTAATCTTGATATTCCATGTAAGATTAACGGAGCCTGCAATGACTGTGTTTCTCCTCAGAGCTGCTGCTGTCAGTTTGTAGAAACAAGAATGTGCCGCCCGGAAGGAAGAATCAAGGTTATTTTAGTTGGAGAAAACTTAGGTATTTAGGTGCCGGGTTTTAATCAAAATAATACTTAAAATACAAAGAGACGAAGTCAGAAACCTGGAAAACAGAACTGATTTCGTCTTTTTTATTCATATCGTTTTTGATGTATAAAAAGTTATTGAGACCAAGATAATAGTTTTTGTAGATTTTATATTCTGCGCCTGTGTTGAGCGTTGTAATAAAGGCATCGCTTGTAAACTTCTGGTCTTTTGCGCTTCCAGGATATGTAAAAAGATATTCAAGGCTTAAGTCAGAAAAAAGATTAAACTTTTGAGATTTGAATTCTAAATTGATTTTTGCACCCGCTCCAAGTTTATATGTGTATAGAGGCTGGGTTGCACTTTTTGTTATATCCGGATCTTCTTTTAAAAGAAAATAATTATCACAAAGAGAAAGATAGATAAAATTTATTTCTAAGTTTGTTCCAAGCGATGAAGTTCCAAAATCAAAAAGATGCTTGTCTGTAAAACCAAGTGAAGAAAGACTTAAGTTTATATCCGTCGATTTTAATACATCATAATCCATGGAGATTCCAAGTGAATTTTTTGTGCTCTCTGAATCTGTAAAATAGGGAACTGAATAAAGGGTAGTATCACAATTCATAAAAAGAAGTCCGTAAGAAGGTGCACCGTAAGTTCCTGTTTTAAATGTAAACTGATCCATCGCTTCTTTAGTTTTATGTCCGTATGGATTTTCATAAACTATATTTAAGGCAAAACCCAGGGACGGAAAATACCATGATGAATAATCAGACAAAGATGATGCAAAAGAAAAGTACGAAGAATTAAAGCCGGAGTTTACAGAAATATCCATGCTGTAGATTTTTCCTTCCGGCCTGTAAGAAGTCTGTCCCCTCAAGAATTCGTTTAAGGCATCCATAGGGCTTAGAAGCCAGGAAAGAGGTTTACATAAATCGTAAGTGGGAAAATAAAGGCGGTGAAGGATTTCTCCAAGAATCGCTCCGTCTAAAGGAGTAGTGATAAAATCATTTAAGGAAATTACAGGACCTTCGAGATAGGCTTCCCACATAAAAGAGCCCGCTGTAGCAAGTAAAAAAGACTGAATAAAATTAAGATTATTCGCACGCCCGGCATTAAAATATGAAGCTCCTATGTAAGGATGAAAAAACTGGTTTCTTTTAAAGCTCGAAAAATCCCAGACCCACGGAGTTTTAAGATTGTTCAAAAAAATATCAAAGCTCACTTCCGGCGGATTTGATTCTAAAAAAAGTGTATTTAAATCATAAAGGAAAAGATTAATGGCAGTCATCTCGCCGATTGCAATAACGTGGTCTTTAAATTCTGCCTTTTTTGGTTCAGTAACTTCCTGTGAACTAAGTGGTTGAAAAGTTATAAAGAAGAATAATAAAGATGTAAAAATTGTGGTTTTGAGCTTCATTAAAATAGATTTTATTGTGCAATCAGTATAAAATCAAGGAAGAGAAAGGTATGAAAAAACAAACTGCAGTTTTATTTCTTTTGGGCATATTCTTTTATTCTTTTGCGCAGGGTACACAAGGTACACAATATTCACAACTCACATACACTTTAAATGATAATCAGATTATCTACAGGGGAGACCGTAATTATTCTTTAACAGAAAGAACTGATTTAAGGCGTTACGATAACGGAAAATACAAAGGCCTTATGTCACGCGAAATAAAATCATTTATCTGTGCAAAACTTGAAGGGGAAGATTATTACTATGCAGGTGAATTTTATGTAAATGAAGATACAAGAAGGGGCACAAGCTATATAAATTCGGGCATTCACGAGTCAATTTTTTCTTCTTTTTATATTGATAAAGAAGGAAATCTAAATATGATCGAAGATAACGGTTATCCTTCTTTCCGAAGTTTTCCATCCTATACAGAAGAAAAGCTTAAAAAAGGGGACACTTGGGAAGCCTATGCTGTTCGTGTGGTAGATCCTCTTAATAAGGGCATTTTTACAAGAATGAAAATTTATGTCCAGTACACTTATCTTAAGGATTCAGTTTTTAATTCTGAAGAAGTGTATGAGATAAGCGCAAAGTGGGCTACAAGATATTCAAATATTTCTGATGATGCGGATGAAAACGGAGATTCTGAATTAAAGCAGGCTTATGGAAGTCATTCGGCAAGAATACTTGTTAGTAAGAAAACAGGAACTGCTCTTTTAGTAAGTGATCAGGTTGATGAAACCTTTGTTTATATGGATGGTAACCGCTATCAGTTTAAGGGAAGTATTTCTTTGTTCACTGATTATCCTCCTTCGGTTAATAATGAAGAAGTTCAGACAAAGGTTCAGGGTATTCAGGATATAGAGTATGAAAAAACAATATGGGGTTTAAAACTCAAACTCATGAATTTGCAGTTCCTTCCTGACAGTGCAGTTTTAGTAGACGGTGAAGAAGATCGTCTTGATAAGATTGCAGAGGTTTTAAAAACAACTGATTCGATGTTCCTTGTAGAAGGTCATACTGCAAGAGTTGGAAGCCTTGAAGGCGAAAAAGAGCTTTCTTATGAACGAGCGATGACAATCATAAAAGAGCTTGTTAAGAGGGGTATTAAGGAAGACAGGTTTATCTGTAAGGCAAGAGGTGGCTCAAGTCCTATTGATACGAACGAAACCGAGGAAGGAAGAGCAAGAAACAGGCGTGTTGAAATAACGATTTTAGAATAGTAAAATACAAAAAAGGAATAAAGATGACAGAAGAAGAAAAATTAAAACTTTACAGCGAAGCAGATGAACTTTTGGATATATATAAGGAATTCAGCCCTGTTTCTGAAAACGGAACCTATGTAATGGAAGCAGTAAAACCCTGCTTTATAGAAATGATAAATTACATCATAAAGAATAAGACTGAATCAGCCGCTTTGTGTGACTGGCTTGATGAAAGTGATTTCTGGACAGCACCGGCTTCTGCAAAATATCATGGAGATTTTAAAGGTGGTCTTGCAGTTCATTCTTTGATGGTAATCCGTCAGGCTCTTATTTTTACAAAACCACTTATAGAAAATTTTCTGGAATGTCCTAAAAAAGACAGATTTATTATCACAGCATTCGATATTTTTGTTTCTGCCTTATGCCACGATTTTTGTAAGACAGGCTTTTATACAACAGAATTCCGTAACACAAAGGATATCAACGGTAACTGGGTAAAGCAGCCTTTCTTTAAGACAAGAAACGATAACAGAAACCTTGGCCACGGAAACGAATCAGTTTTGAAGATGCTCGAGATTTTCCCATCCCTCATTAAAAACCGCACAGTGCTCGAAGCAGTAAGCAGACACATGGGATTTAGCGATTTGACACAGACAGAACAGATTAATTATTCGAACTTTCTGGAAAATCCCCTTGTAGTTTTACTGCAGCTTGCAGATCAAACAGCGGCGCAATGGTATAACGCCTGATAACGCCCGATACACTTGTATTCCAATAAACCAATTATTAACGGGCGTTTGTAGTTTTCTGGCGAAAACTACTACATTGCTATTTTTTAACTTTTTGTCATCGTTCGTTGGTTCTGTAGGCGTTTGTAGTTTTCTGGCGGAAACTACGGCATTGCTATTTGGCATAATTACTCACACTAAAAAACTTTAATAATATTAAAGAAATTTAATATAACTGTATTGTATTTATTTTCTTTTTTTTATATTATATGGTTATAAAATAATTTTTCTGGAGTTTGTATGGCTAAAGGAAAACCACTTATCGACAGGGAACGCTGTAAAGGCTGCGGATTATGTATCCGTGTTTGTCCTAAAAATATTTTGGAAATGTCAAAAGATACAAACGGACAGGGTGTAAATTATCCTGTATGTAATGATGAGGCAAGCTGTATTGCCTGCACTTTCTGTGCAACTATGTGCCCTGATTGTGTTATAGAAATTGAGGCTGAGTAGAATATGAGTAACAAAGTATTGATGAAAGGAAACGAAGCAATCGGTGAAGCTGCTTTAAGAGCGGGCTGCCGTTTTTATTTTGCTTATCCTATTACACCACAGAACGAAATTCCGGCTTATATGGCAAAACGTCTTCCGGAAGAAGGTGGAACATTCTTACAGGCTGAATCAGAACTTGCCGCAATCAATATGGTAATGGGTGCTGCAGCTGCAGGGGCTCGTGCAATGACTTCATCATCATCTCCTGGAATCTCTCTTAAACAGGAAGGTATTTCATATATTTCTGGTGCACAGCTTCCATGTGTAATCGTAAACATGATGAGAGGTGGTCCAGGACTTGGAAACATCAGTGGTGCACAGGGAGATTACTTTCAGGCAACAAGAGGCGGCGGAAACGGTGACTATCATGTTGTCGTAATTGCTCCGGGAACTGTTCAGGAAATGGCAGACTGGACTGTAAAAGCATTTGATATTGCAGACAAATATCGCGTTGCAGTCATGATTTTAGGAGACGGATATCTTGGACAGATGAGTGAACCATGTATCCTTCCGGAAAAAGTAACAAAGTTTATAGATAAACCATGGGCTTTAACAGGAAAGACAAAAGACCGTAATCAGAATAAGGTAATGTCATTAAAGCTTTCCGGAGTTGACGGTGAATTAAACGAACATACAAAACAGCTTTTCAAGAATTATCAGAAAATTCAGGATAACGAAACTGCTGCAGAAGTTTATATGTGCGATGATGCAGACTACATTCTTACAGGTTATGGAACTGCAGCACGTGTATGTAAAAAAGCAGTAAAGATGCTTCGTGAGCAGGGAATTAAAGCTGGTTTATTCAGACCTATAACTCTCTGGCCATTCCCTCAGAAAGAACTTGAAGCTTCATGTAAAAATGCAAAAAAGATTTTAACTGTAGAAATGTCTATGGGACAGATGGTACAGGACGTAAAATTATACAGCGGCCGCAAAGTAAGTGATGTTGATTTTTATGGTGAACCGGGCGGAATCATTCCAAAGGTTGATGCAATTATTGAGAAGGTAAAAAGCTATGAGTAAGAAATATGAATTTCCAAAATCAATGTGCGATGTAAAGACACATTATTGTGCAGGCTGCGGACACGGAATTGTTCATAAGCTTATTGCTCAGGTAATAGATGAACTGGATATCCAGCAGGATGTTCTTTTGGTAGCTCCTGTAGGATGTGCCGTATATGCATATAACTATATCAATGTAGATGCATGTGAAGCAGCTCACGGACGTGCTCCAGCTGTTGCAACCGGTATGAAGAGAGTTCATCCGGATAAGATCGTAATCAGCTATCAGGGTGATGGGGATCTTTTAGCAATCGGTACTGGTGAAACAATTCATGCAGCAAACCGTGGTGAAAACATCACTGTTATTTTTATCAACAATGCAATTTATGGTATGACAGGCGGACAGATGGCTCCAACTTCTTTGGTTGGCCAGGTTACAAAAACAACTCCATACGGAAGAAAAGCAGAAGAAGTAGGATATCCAATCCGTGCATGTGAACTTTTGAATACTCTTGTAGAACCAAAATATATTGAACGCTGTGCGGTATACGATGTAAAGCATATCAATCAGACTAAGGCAGCAATCAAAAAAGCATTGACTTATCAGAAAGAAGGTAAGGGCTACAGCTTTGTAGAAATATTGAGTATGTGTCCTACAAACTGGGGTGTGAATCCTGTAGTTGCCGCTGACTGGGTAAAAGAAGAAATGGAACCATATTATCCTCTTGGTGTATTCCGTGATATTCCAGCCGGAAATGCTCCGGAAGCCAGTACACCAAAGGCAGGAGTTGTAGGAGGTGCAAAATGACAACAGAAATAATTTTTGCAGGCTTTGGCGGTCAGGGAGTTATTCTTGCCGGAAAGATTCTTACACTCGCCGGAATGAGCGAAGATAAATATGTTTCTCATATTCCATCATATGGTGCAGAGATGCGCGGAGGAACTGCAAACTGTTCAGTAATCGTAAGTGATGAAGAAGTTGCTTCACCGGTTATCGAAAATCCTGATGTTGTAGTTGCCTTGAACAAACCTTCAATGACAAAGTTTGAACCTCTTTTGAAAAAAGGTGGTCTTTTAATTTATAATTCAAGCCTTATCGATATTGCCCCTGCACGAAATGATATCAGAACACTTGCTCTTCCTTGTAACGAAATGGCACAGGAAAGCAATAATCCACGTGGTGCAAACATGGTAGTTTTAGGCTGTCTTGCAAAAGTTTGTCCTGGTATGGTAAGTGGTGTAAAGCCATTTGAATACGCTTTGGACGAAGCAATTTCTGCGCGCAATAAAAAGTTCAATCCTATAAACATTGCAACAATCGAAGCTGCATATAATAAGGATTATGAGATAAAAGGATAAAATTATGAGTGAAAAAAATAAAATTGGTGCAAAAGTAAAACTGGTTCGCGAAAACCGCAAGCTTTCAATTGAGGATGTTTCAGAACGCACAAATCTTTCTGTTGCACAGATTCAGAGCATCGAAGACGGAAGTCTTGTTCCAAACCTCACACCGCTTATTAAAATTGCACGTGTTCTTGGTGTACGCCTTGGTACTTTTATGGATGATGATGAAAATTTAGGCCCTGTTGTAACACGCGCTCAGGATAAAAAAGAAGTAACAAGATTCAGTGATCGTGGAAATGCCGTTAATTCCGACCTTGATTTTTACACACTCGCACAGAACAAAGCCGGCCGTCACATGGATCCGTTTATCATCGATATTTTCCCTTCATCAGAAGAAGAAATCAAAACGTCTAGTCACGAAGGCGAAGAATTTATTTATGTCCTTGAAGGCGAAGTAGAAATCATTTACGGTAAAGATAAGTACGAGCTCAAACAGGGCGATTCGATTTATTATGAATCAATCGTAGCACACCACGTACACAGCCATGGTGAAAATAAAGCAAAGATTCTTGCAGTTATTTACACGCCTGCCTGATTTGAGTATTTTATGTAATTAATTATTTATATGGATGTGTATAAGCGGGACGCAGGAAAAAGAAAGTAAGGGGGACCCGGCATTGAATCGGCCGCGTTTACGCCGGCTGAGGCACGGAAGACGGGGGATACCTTGCTTTTTTTTCCGTCGCTGGGACCCGCTGGAATAAATGAATATAAGATAATTAATTACATAAAAAAATATTGATATGGACGATAAAGAATATTACAGCCTGATGAACCGATCTTCAACATGGGCGTTACAGCAGGAATTGAAAAAGAATGCCGCAAAAAAAGCTCAGCTTAAGAAAAATGCTGTTGACGGGGTTAATTCATATACCAACCTCGAAACAAGGCAGGGGCGGGCGGACGCGGAAATGCTGATGGAAAAGCAGGAAAAAGATAATTAAAATTTACCGTAATTGTTTATGGCTTCATCAATAGTCATTTTACCTGTTATTACTTTATAGCCTGCCCATCTGAGCTGTGAGTATGTATTATCTAAAAGACCAATTTCCAGCTGATAAAGATGTTCTGTATTTTCAATTGGTGCATAAACATCATCAAAGGAATAAATTGTTGAACAGGTAATAAGTCTTTTAATTTTTGCAATATTGTTCAGCTCTTCGGTTCGTAAAAGAAATCGCATAAATTCATTTGCCATTTCCAGATTCTGTCCGTTTTTATTTACTGAAAATTCTATTGAGGGAACTTCCAGTACAGCTCCTCCTTTTTCCATAACCGGAACTGAATAAAAGCTGTATTTAAAAGGGTTCTTTGAAAAAGCTTCTGACAGCTGTTCACGTTTTTTTGTACCGGAAACTACATCGGAAGAAGCAAGCATCATAGGAACATCACCTTCGAAAAAGCGCATTATGACTGCTGCATAATTGTTTTCGATTTGCTTACATTCAAGTTGATCAATAAATCCATATTTTTTGAATTCTTCGAGCCATTCCAAAACAGGTCTCATGTATTCACCGGCTTCGGGTTTAAGTTCATTTAATTTTGCAATGGCTTGTTTATCCTTCATAACTTCTTTTGTAAAATATGGATATATTAAAGAAGCCATGAGGGAAGTTTCTGAATAATGTGACATGATCGGGCTTTTATAACCTTTATCCTTAAATTGCTTACAGACAGTAATCAGTTCGTTATAATCTGCCGGTATTTCGATTCCTTCTTTATGGAATAAATCTTCGTTTACAAGCATGCCGTAAGCACTACAGAAAATCGGAACCATTAGAATTGAACCATCACTCATATGATATAAAAGCTTTTGATTAACTGATGAAAGATTAAGGGCAGTGTTTTTTTTATCGGCAAGGTTTTCTGCATAACCATAAAGATGTTTATAATTTGCTTTATCGAGCATCCATGGAAAAGTCATGAAAATATCAGGTGGATTTGGGCCTGCAAGAGATGTAGAAATTGATGTTTTATAATTATCAAGATAAGTATAGGCAAGTTCTACATCAGGATAAAACTCATTAAAGCGATCAAATTCTGCTTCCAATGCTTCAAAGTTATAATAATTTCCGGCGATTTCGATTTTACACTTAGTTTGAACGTCAAGCTTAGGAACGAACACCGCTTCTTCATTTTTCCTTGTGCACGAAAAAAAAGAAAAAAGAATGCAGAGTGCAATTGAAATCTGTAGACTTGTTTTAATAAGTTTATTTTTCATAATCATCCCTTTTCGTAAAATCAGGTTTTGCCTGACGTATTTTCTTTAGTTCTTTAATTACATTATTAATATCTATTGGTTTTGCAATATGACCATTCATGCCCGCTTCAAGACATTCTGCTACGTTTTCAGAGAAAGCATCTGCAGTCATTGCTATAATCGGAATACCTGCAGCATAAGGATTATCAAGCTTTCTGATTTCGCGGGTTGCTTCAAGACCATTCATCACAGGCATCTGTATATCCATAAATACAACATCATATTCTGCAGGCTGAATATCCTTTAGCATATTAAGGGCAATTTTTCCATTTTCTGCACGATGACACTTAATTCCGTACATATCCAGCAGTGTAGAAATTACTTCCCAGTTTACGTCCATATCTTCAACGACAAGAATCTTCATATCTGCAAGATCAGAATCCTTTTCCTCTTGAGAAGTTGTATTTTCTTTAAGCCCCAGCATTTCGCTGATTTTTTTGAATAATGAAGAACGGAAGAGTGGTTTTGAAATAAATCCGTCTATGCCGGCTTTTTTTGCATCTTCTTCAATCTGTGTCCAGTCATATGCAGAAACAAGAAGGATGGAAATATTGTTTCCCGCAATTTTACGGATTTTTTTAGTGAGTTCAACTCCATCTGATCCGGGCATTTTCCAGTCAAGAATTATAACATCATAAGATTTGCCGACCTCTTTTTTGGACTGGAGTTTTTTAAGTGCATCTTCGCCAGATTCTGAAATTTCGGGATTTGTTCCAAGAGCTTTAAGGGTATCGGAAGCTGTTTCCAGAAGCACTTCATCATCATCAATAATAAGCACTTCGAGCGGAGGAAGTTTTTGTTCTGTCTGTTCTTTTGAAGAAATTTCTACATCAAGTGTAACAGTAAATGTAGTTCCAACGCCTTCTTTGCTTTCACATTCAATCTTACCGCCCATCATATCGACCATTTTTTTTGTGATGGCAAGACCAAGCCCTGTTCCCTGAATTGTATTTATGCGGCTGTCGGTCTGGCGGATAAAAGGCTCGTACATGACTTCCATAAAACTTTTTGTCATTCCGATTCCTGTGTCCGAAACCTTATATTCAAGCTTTACAAAACCTTTTTTCTCGCTCGGAAATTGTTTTAAATCAACATAAACCTGTTTATTGGCAGGAGTATATTTTAATGCATTTGAAAGGATGTTTATAAATATCTGATTCATACGCAGCTGGTCTGCAAAAAGATATTCATATTGAATATTTTTACTTCTGAATCTAAAGTCTATATTTTTCTGACGGACTGTAGGCTGTGAAATATTTACAAGGTTTTCTGCAGAATCTACGATAGAGAAGGTAACAGGCGAAAGACTTATATTTCCGCGTTCTACTTTAGAAATATCAAGAATGTCATTTATGAGTGTTAAAAGATGATTGCTGGCCAGCTTGATTTTATGAAGATTATCCTGAACGGAAATAGAATCATTTACATTTTTTTCTGCAATTGTTGTAAGCCCGATGATTGCATTCATTGGAGTTCGGATATCGTGAGACATTGTAGAAAGAAAATCAGTCTTTGCCTTATTTGCTGAATCTGCTTCTTCGGCAGCAATAATAAGTTTTCTGTTAAACCTCATGATTACAAGAATGTCAAAAACAAGCAGAACTATCAGACATAATGAAACAACAATGACTAAAAGCCAGTCGATATTATTTTTTGTAATATCGGTCATTGGAATATAAGTGAGGAGAGTCCAGTCAAAGGAAGTATTAACCGGAACATGAACTATGAGTGCTTTTTCGCCTTTTGAATTCTGCATTGTGATCATGCCGGTTTCGTGAATTTCGGATTGGAGTTTTTCATAGTTATCTTTTGTAACCTGATTATAGGACTTGTAAAATTCGAAGAAGTTTGAATTTTTAAATGACTTCCCTTTGATAATATAATTCCCTTTCCGATCAATAATCGAAATCTGTGCATCGCTGTATTTTTCTGACGGGAATACCCATTTACTCGAAAGAACATCAATCGGTATAACGCGCATGAGAATGGCTTTTTGGGTTTCGGAAGTATTCTTTTTTAAAGGATCAGCGTAAAGCTCAATAAGATCACAGAAGGCAATAGACTGAACACCGTTCATAGGATTTGTAAAAGAACGTGTAACCCGTACCTGATTCTGTTGACCAAGAAGTTCATTCAATGAAGAAAAAATATCGATTTCTTTGTAGGATACATTGTAATTATCGGGATCATTTATTTTCGGTCTGTTGGAATAACCCTGAAAAGAATCTACAAGAACAATATGGGCAGATATATTCGGGAGGCGCTGGGCAACATCAAGATAAGACATTGCTTCTTTCATATTCATATTGCGGCGGTTTATACAGGCAGCCCATGAATCGCAGAGGCGTTGTTCACCTTCAAGATAATTTGTGGTTACCTGTTCCATTCCGATAGACATATTTACAAAATTTTCGGTGTTATAGTTCTCCATAAAGTCACTTTGTTTTCTGATGTAAAGAAGAACAAAGAAAATTGTAAAAAGAACAATCAAAAAGTTAGCAAAAATTATAAGAGTTTTTTTCATGATTAGAGTTCCCGGAATTTTGAACGGATTGCGATAATGTCTGAATACATGCCTGCATAATCGGCTGGTTCGCGATTACGGAGTTTTTCTGTTAAATTTGAAAGAGCGTCAAAAAGTGGAGTGATTGCGAGGTTTCCTATAACACCTTTCAGGGCATGACAAAGTTCAAAGGCATGGGATAAATCATCTGATTTAAGGGCAGTTCCAAGCTCTTCGAACTTTGTATCACCAAGACCGATGTTTACAAGCTTAAGATATAAATCTTCTTTTCCTACGCAGCGGGAAAGACCTGTCTCTACATCGGCTCCATTTTTCTTTAACTCTTCGATTGTAATCATAAAAACCTCGCCATCTCTGAAGGTGGAATAGGTTTAGAGAAATAATAACCCTGGATAATGTCGCAGCCGGCTTCTTTAAGCATGTTTAATTCTTCTTCTGTTTCAACACCTTCTGCTACAACCGGAACTTCAAGATTCTTTGCGATATTAAGAACGAGTTCAACAAGTTTCATCTCTTTATTACCGGGTTTAATATTTCTTATAAATGCCTTGTCCATCTTAAGTACATCAATAGGCATGGATGTGAGCATATTAAGCGAAGAATAGCCCGAACCAAAATCATCCATCTCGACTTTATGTCCAAGGGCACGAAGCTTTTCTACAACTTCGATAATCTGTTTTGAATCGGCAGTATAGGCAGATTCTGTAATTTCGAGCATATAATCAGCAGGCGTAAGTCCGTTTTCCTTTACGATTTTTGTTATAAAGTCAATCATATCAGGAGCGGCAATATCTACACGGGAAACGTTTACAGAAACAGGAAGTGTCTTTCCAAATTCTTCTTTCCATGCTTTTACCTGTCTGGCACTTTCTTCCCAGACGTAGCGGTCTAGTTTTGTTACAAGACCATTTTCTTCGAAAAGAGGAATAAATAAATCAGGACGTACACGACCAAGTTCAGGATGTTCCCAGCTGACTAAAGCTTCTGCACTGCATAAAACAGGCTTTCCGCTTTTGATATTAAACTTTGGCTGATAATTTACCTTAAACTGTTTTTGTTCAATAGCGGCTTCGAAATTCTGTAAAAGCTTTGCATCAAAAACTTCTTTGTCGGACATCTGTTCATCATAAATGCAAATATCTGTTGCTCCGGTAGTTTTTGAGCGAAGGGAATTACAAGCATGAACCGCATGATCAAAACGCTGGATTATTGCAAATTTCTGATAGGTATCTGTATAAACCCCAAGACGTAATCTTATTTCCGAAGGTTTTAAAAGAGAAGATAAGGCTTCTTTGATTTTCTGAAGGATAATATCGTAATTATCGCGGTGAGGAATATAAAGATAAAAACTGTCTGATTCGTTTCTACCGGCAATTCCGCCTGTTACTTCGAGTGCCTTACGGATTCCTTCTGCCATTGCTTTTAAGATTTTATCTCCGACATTTCGTCCCTTAAGCTGATTCAAAAGATGGAAGCGGGTAAAGTTTACTGCGAGCGCATCCATTACTTTATTTGGAGAACGGTAATCAATCTGGGATGCATATTCAAAGAAAAATTCAGGAGTGTAGAGGTGTGTAAGCTTTTCGAATTCTGTTGCATGAATTATTTTTGTGTTTTCAAAAAGCTGGATTGAATGACGTACGCGGGCAAGAATTACTTCGGGTAAATCATAAGGCTTTGTAAGAAAATCTGCGGATCCAAGCTTAAGACTTTCTATTTCGCTTGATTTTTCGGAAGTGAGGACAATTACAGGCATTTCCGTAATCAATCCTTCTTTGTTCATTGTCTTTAATACTTCATTTCCATCCATGACTGGCATAAGAAGATCCAGTAAGACAAGAGAAATAGAACTGCCTCCGGAGTGAATTTTTTCTAAGGCTTCTTTTCCGTTTTCGGCATAAATAACCTTGTATTCTTCCTGAATAATAGTTCCAAGAATTTCGCGGTTGATTTCTTCGTCATCTACAATAAGAATTGTTCTTTCAAATAAGTTTTCCATATTTACTTATTATATATCGAAAAAGTGCAGTTTGCGAATTTTTTTGTTACATTTTTTTTGCTTTAATAATACTAAATAAATTTATTATATTTTAAGTTTTTATATTGAATAAAGCATTTTTTTTGTATAAAATAAAATCATGATTGAATTAACTTTATCCCAGCTTTTAAGACAGAAAACACAGGATAATCCTGAACATGAATTCATGGTTTATGCAGATCGCGATCTTCGTTTTACCTATGCTCAGTTTGATAAGCGCGTTGATGACCTTGCCTGCGGACTTTATGCCATTGGTGTTCGTAAGGGCGATAATGTTGGTATCTGGGCTACAAATGTTCCGGACTGGCTTACTTATATGTTTGCCTGTGCCCGCCTTGGTGCGGTAGGTGTTACAGTTAATACATCATATAAACTTCATGAACTTGAATATCTTGTTAAACAGTCTGATCTTACAACTCTTTGTCTTACAGATGGTGTAAAGGATTCAAACTATGTTCAGATGATTAAAGAGCTTGTCCCGGAAATTGATGAATACGAAAGGGGATGTCTTAAATCAAAGCGTTTCCCATGCCTTAAAAATGTAGTCTTTATGGGACCTGAAAAATACCGCGGACTTTATTCGACTCCTGAGCTTCTTTTACTTGGTCAGCACGTTGATATTGAAATCATTCATAAAATCGAAAGTGAAGTTACTCCCGAAGATGTTGTAAATATGCAGTATACTTCGGGAACTACAGGCTTCCCTAAGGGTGTTATGCTCACAAGCCGTAATATCATAAACGATGGTTTTATAATCGGCGAGCGAATGCGTTATACGGCCGATGATAAGCTCTGCCTCCTTGTTCCACTTTTCCATTGTTTTGGAATTGTACTTGGTGTTATGGCAGTTTTAACCCACGGTGGTACTCACGTATTACTCGAAAGCTTTGATCCCCTTGTTGCCCTCGCATCGATTCAGAAGGAAAAATGTACTTCGCTTTACGGCGTTCCTACAATGTTTATTGCAGAATTAAATCATCCTATGTTCAGCATGTTTGATTTATCTTCTTTACGTACAGGTATTATGGCAGGTTCAGGCGTTCCTGTTGAACTTATGAAACGCGTAAACGACGAAATGCATATGCCGGAAATCACATCGGTTTACGGTCTTACAGAAACAAGCCCCGGTATGACACAGAGTCACTGGAACGACAGCCTTGAAGTTCGCGCCACAACTGTAGGCGATGCCTTTGAAGGAATTGATGTAAAGGTTTTAAATCCCGAAACAGGCGAAGAATGTCCGGTTGGAGTTCAGGGTGAGATGTGCTGTAAGGGCTGGAACGTAATGAAAGGTTATTACAAGATGCCTGAAGCTACAGCCGAAACAATCGACAAAAACGGATACCTTCATTCAGGCGACCTTGGTGTAAAAGACGAAAACGGAAACTATAAGATTACAGGCCGCATTAAAGATATGATTATCCGCGGTGGTGAAAATATTTATCCGCGCGAAATAGAAGAATTCCTTATCCAGATTCCGGAAATTAAAGATATTCAGGTTGCAGCAGTTAAGAGCGAACGTTACGGCGAAATTACCGGTGCATTCATCGTTCTTCACGAAGGAAAAACTTTAACAGAAGAAGATGTAATCGAATTCTGCCGCGATAAGCTTTCAAAATTTAAATGGCCTCAGCTTGTCATGTTCTTAGACGAATTCCCTATGACAGGCTCGGGAAAGATTCAGAAATTCAAGCTTACAGAAATCGGTACAAAGTATCGCCGCGAAGTTCTTAAAGTTCAGGACTAAAATGATTTCCGCCTTTGGCAGGATGTTTTTAGTATAAAAGATTAATCTTTATCGAGCAGGGCAGTGACGTTTTCGCCCCAGCTGTACTGACTCATAAATTCCTTTACTGCAGGAATGGAACCGTTTAAATAATCATAATAATCACAATCTGCATATTTTGTATTAATTCCCATTTTTCCCCTCTGGCGCACAAGGATGTTTTCACAATTCAGGTTACAGAGGGTATTATCAAGGTCCTGCCGGAGCTGTTTAAAATAGGAGTTGTGGTCATTAAAATCTTCCCACAACACACTGATGATTTCTTCGTTGCTGCATAAAGCTCCTCGTTTATATACAAGATAGGCTAAAAGCTCTTTTGTTTTAGTGAATTTAAAATCGATTGGTTTTGAATCTACAAATGCCTCAAAGTTTCCAAAGCACTGGAAGGTAATTTTTTTATTCATCGTTTCTTCAACAGGGTAGCGGAGGTTATCAAGCTCTTTTTTTATGCTTTCTTTTGTAACAGGCTTACTGATGTATCCGCTTGCATTGAGCTTAAAGGCATCGAGGGCGTAAGAATCATACCCTGTAGTAAAGATGATGTTAATTTTGGGATAAGTTTCCTTTAGTTTTTCTGCAAGCTCAAGGCCTGTAATCCCCGTCATATGAATATCTAAAAAAGCGATGTGGATTTTATTGTTTTCTGCATAATTTAATGCATCCTGGCAGTTATCAAAGCTTATGACAAATGCTTTAGGCACAAGCTCTTGTACTCTTTTTTCCATGAATTTTAAAAGGATGTGTTCGTCGTCAACTATGAGTATATTCATTATTTTGTCCTTTTTTTAGGAATGCGGATTTGAACCGTTGTTCCTTTGTTTATTACTGAATCAATTGTTACAGATCCATGACATATATATTGAATCCTTTCTTTTACGCTTGTTGTTCCGATGTGAACTTTATTGTCGTGCTCCAGCTCTTCTACAGAAAAACCAACCCCATTATCTTCTACGCTGATTATGTATTCCTTTTCGTTCTGATCCGTGCTTATAGTAATTTTTCCGCCTTCGGGTTTTGAGCATATTCCGTGTTTTACGGCATTTTCTACAATCGGTTGTACACTCAATGGAGGAATTTCAAAATCAGAGCATTTAATATCATAATTGATTGTAAGACGATTTTCAAAACGAAGCTCTTCAAGCCAGAGATAAGTCTGTATGTGTTCAAGCTCTTTTTTAAAGCTGATATTATCCTTACATTTGATTGAATAAAGGTTCATCTTCAGATAACTTGAAAATCTTTCTACTGCATTTTGTGCAAGTTTTGGATCAAAATCACAAAGAGCACTTATGGTGGCAAGAGAATTATAAACAAAGTGAGGCTGAATCTGACTCAGCATAATATCCATGTTCGCCTGGGTAAGTTCACTTCGCTTTTGTTCAAGCTCAATCTGTTCTTCTTTCTGAACATTAATATAGATTAAAAAAAGTGATAAAAACAGCGTCTGCTCCGTTAGTGCAACTCCGTAATGATTCAAATGGTAAATGATAGGGAAAAAGGCACTGACTGTTATACACGAGAACGTAATCTTTTTTTCCATTGATTTAGTTGAGTATAGAACTGTAAAAAGAATGTTTGTAAAAAGAACATAGAAAATAAAAATATAGAATATCCAGAAGTTAGGGCTTCGCTGGTAGGCAGCATTTTCATAGTAAGACAATATTCTTGTAAAAGGATTAGTGATGATGATGATGATGGAAAGATAAAAAAGTATATCACCTGTTATTTCGAGGATTGTAAAAAGTTTTGTTTTTTTACTTAAGGTTTCTTTTAAATATTTTTTATAGGCAAAAAGAAAAGTATGGGTCATCAGGTAAACGTTTGTATCGATTATGTATTTTGTGTATTGATGAACATTAGGACGGTAAGTCCATTTTAAAAAAATTGAAAAAAGATAAAAGAACATTGCAAGCCAGCATAGCTGAAAACTTAAGCTTTGTTTTGGCTCAAAAACTTTTTCCACCGCAATGGCGGTAAACAATATTGCTGAAATAATCATTGCTATAAAGGAAAAAGCAACATTGATTAATAAAAAAGTTCTGATGTGTCCGGTTCCTATTGCTAAGAGATAAAAAGGGCACATGAGGATGAGTGTAAAAAGGATTATGGAAACAGGTATGTAGATTATTTTGCGTTTTAAGAAAGGTATTTTTTCAATTTCCATATGTTTATTATAACATAAAATTAAGAAATATGAATTGCCGGTAAAAAAGTATCTAAGTTAAACCTCCTCTATTGCAGGTATAGAGGAGAATAAAATAAAAAGGATTTTTTGTATGAAAAAAAATAGCCTCCCGAGAAAGACACTTAAAATCCCCAGGAGGCCCGTTGGAGAGAGTTTATATGAATTATATTAACACCCCAAAGGACAATAAATGGACAATAAAAAAGAAAATATTACAAACTTTAATAATATTAAATATTTTTAATATTTTTTAATTTTTCTATTGAATTTTTAGTGTTTTTTATATATTATTGACTTATTACAGGTGCAGTAAGGGCACTTAAGGAGAAATTATGAACGAGGAGATTAAAGCAGTAGCAGACCGATTAAAAGGTCTGCGTGAAATTATGGATGTGTCGGTAGAAGAAGCTGCAGGGGTTTGCGGTATTTCGATTGAACAGTATCAGAAGTATGAAACCGGCACAGTTGATATTCCTGTAGGTATTTTACAGTCAATGTCAAAAAAGTACGGAATCGACCTCGGAACTCTCATTTCGGGAAAAGAACCTCATATGCATTCTTACTGCCTTACAAAAAAAGACAAGGGCCTTTCTGTAGACAGAAGAAGTGATTATAAATATCAGGCACTGGCAGCCGGTTTTCAGAATCGCAAGGCAGATCCTTTTATTGTTACAATCACTCCAGAAGAAACCCGCGAAATTCATTTTAATGCACATCCCGGCCACGAGTTCGAATACATGATCGAAGGCTCAATGAAGCTTGTTGTTGATGGCAAAGAAATGAAGCTGGAAGAAGGCGACAGCGTATACTTTGACGCTACAAAGCAGCATGGTATGCAGGCCCTGAATGATAAAAAAGCCAAGTTTCTGGCAATTATTATATAAGCATTATTTTATAATTTTTTTGTAAATTAATGTTGATTTAAATATATTGACTTACGGGTCCCAGCGACGATGTAAAATAAGGCATCTCCCCGTTTTCCGTTTGGAAGCGTGGGCGTAAACGCCGCTTCCGGCACTAACGGGGGCCCCCCTTATTTTCCATCTGCGTCCCGTAAGTCAGAATGTTATTCAAATATTTGATTTATAAAATATTTTTATAAATAAATGTTTTTATAAATGACTATTGAGGGAATGCATTCAGGGCGAGCGGGGAGCGCCGCCAGGAAAGGATGTATAGATAATATTTGAGGTAGATAGGATACGTCAGTTTTCTGTGCGCCTACTGAATGAGGTGGAATACTGAATGTATTTATAACCCGGTGACCCGCAATGGAGAATAGATTAAAAATCTTGTTGTGGGACGCAGGGAAAAAAAATAAGGAGGCCCCGGCAGAGAGACAGCCGCGCTTGCGCTGGCTGTCGAACGGATGTCGGGAGATACCTTGTTTTTTTTCCCGTCGCTGGGACCCGCAACAAGATTTTTGATATAAAAAGGAATGATATATGCTTGAGGATTTTTTAGAAAAGACAGAATTCAAAGATTACAACGATTTCTTTGAACACTATAAAATAAACGTACCTGAAAACTTCAACTTCGGATACGACGTCGTAGACGTTCTTGCCAATCGCACCCCTGATGCAAAAGCATTCGTCTGGTGTAACGATAACGGTGAAGAACTCGTGATGACTTTCGGCGAGCTTAAGGAACGAACAGACAAAGCGGCTGCATATTTTCGTAGTATAGGAATTAAACGCGGGGATTTTGTAATGCTCATCCTCCAGCGCCGCTATGAGTTCTGGATTTCTATTGTAGCTCTTCATAAAATCGGGGCTTCTGTAATTCCTGCAACACACATGCTTACAAAAGAAGACATCGTTTTCCGCTGTAATGCTGCATTCATTAAGGCTGTTGTAGCGGTAGATCACAGAGACCTTTTTACATATATCGAAGAAGCACAGAAGGAATGTCCTTCGCTCAAAACTCTTGTAGCAGTTCCTCCTTTCGGAATTGATCAGGGTATGAGTGTCGAATTCAAATCAAAACATCCATCATGGCTTGATTTTACAGAAGGCTGTAAGGCTGTTACAACACAGCAACTTGAAGAATTCCGTTCGCTCAAACGTTCAGACATCAGTAAGAATGACGATATCCTTTTAGCTTATTTTACATCGGGAACTACAAGTCATCCAAAGCTTGTTTCTCATAACTTTCTTTATCCTCTTGGACACATTGTTACTGCATCATACTGGCAGCAGGTAAAAAAAGGTGGATTACATCTTACTGTTGCAGATACAGGATGGGGTAAGGCTGTATGGGGAAAACTTTATGGTCAGTGGATTGCAGAATGTTGTGTATTCATTTACGACTATCACGATAAGTTTAAACCAATCGATTTAATCAAACAGATAGAAAAACATCACATCACATCATTCTGTGCGCCTCCAACAATTTACCGCTTTTTGATTCAGGAAGATTTAAGTCAGTATGATTTTTCTTCATGCGAACACTGGTCTACAGCAGGAGAACCTCTTTCGGAAGAAGTTTTCAATAAGTGGAAGGAAATCACCGGTAAGGAAATCCGCGAAGGCTTTGGTCAGACAGAAACAACCTTATCACTCTTTAATTATGGTAACGAAAGAATAAAGCCCGGAAGTCTTGGAAAACCTGCTCCATACTACAACGTAACGCTCATCGACGAAGAAGGAAACGAAGTAGAAGACGGTGAAGTTGGTGAAATAGTAGTCGACATGAAAAACGGATATTTCCCTGGCCTCTTTATGGAATACTTTGGCGATCAGGCAAAAACAAAGGCTGTAATGCACGACGGATACTATCACACAAGCGACAATGCATGGCGTGATGAAGATGGATATTTCTGGTTTACAGGACGTAACGACGACGTAATCAAATGTTCAGGATACAGAATCGGAACTTTCGAAGTTGAATCAGTTTTGATGCAGCATCCGGCAGTTGTTGAATGTGCGGTAACTGCAGCTCCGGATCCTGTGCGTGGTCAGGTTGTAAAGGCAACAATTGTTCTTGCAAAAGGTTATGAGCCTTCTGATGAGCTTGTAAAAGATATTCAGAACTTTGTAAAGAAAACAACTGCGCCATATAAATATCCAAGAATCGTAGATTTTAAGGACAGTCTTCCAAAGACAATTTCCGGTAAAATCATGAGAAAGGATATTAAATAGTTTTGCAACAGAAGAGTAAGATTATTTTATCCTGATAGAAGCAATTTTAATCAGGAGTAAAATAATTTTATATAAAACTATTATTGAAGTTTTTTATAAAACGATATATATTTTGAACAATAAATTAAAGCACAACACCAATCCTGTTTCTGCTTATTAAAATCTGGAGTATAAAATGAAAAAGATTGCAATTTTATTTTCAATTCTTTTAGCCGCTTTATTTGTTTCCTGTGGTGGAAAACAGAGTGTAAGCGTAGTAGAAATCTGGCATACTTATAACGGAAGTCAGAAAGAATATCTTGAAGCTTCGGCTCAGGCTTTTAATGAATCTCAGACTAAGTACGTTGTAAAAGTTCTTGCACAGGACACAACCGGTTTTGCTGATTCTGTTTATAATGCAGTTGCAAACGGCATCGGACCAAGCATCATCTTCAATTATGGTTCAACTGCAATTGACTATGCAAATAACGGACTTGCAGTAAATATTCAAACTTATATCGACGAAGACCTTAAGAAGGGTGATTCAACAATGAAAGATCTGATTGAATCTCTTCCTGTAGCAATGAAAACAGATATCTACGGTTTCAGCGACGGCGGTATTTATTATGTTCCGGGCTGTACAACAGGTCCTGTATTCTTCTATAACAAAACACAGTTTAATGAGCTTGGATTAAATCCTCCAAAAGACTGGAAGGAGCTCGAATCTGTTTCTAAAAAATATTTTGAAGCAACAGGAAAAGCTGCATTCCATTCGGATGGTCTTGTAGACAATCTTCAGGCAATGCTTATGCAGGGTGAATGCGGATATATCGATGTTGCAAAAAAAGAAGTTTCATTTACTGCTAAAGATATTGCAGATATCTATCAGTGGTATTCAGACTGCTGCAACAAGGGTTACTTTGAATTTAATACAGTCGGAAAATATTCATCAGAAGATTTGGCAAACAGAACAATCGGTTCTTTCAGCGGTTCATGTGTAAACGATCAGTACATCACAATGCTGGACGGCGATGAACTTGGTATTGCTCCATGGATCGGTTCTTCTAACGGAGTAGAATTCTATACTGCATGGAACCGTGGACCAATCTTCCTTAAGCGTGCAGACGATGTAGATAAGGGTGCATACGAATTTGTTAAATACTTCCTTGCAGGAGAAAACGGTGCTAAGTGGGCAATCGCTAACTCAGCTTTAACTCCATACGGAAAATGTTCTGAAACAAAAGTATATCAGGATTATATCAACAATATTCCTTCAACATCGGCTTTACCGGCTGTACAGGCAAACATGAGTTACAGTGGTTCATTCCCTAACGTAACAGGTGCTGCTCAGATCCGTAACATTCTTGTAAAATATTTGAACTACACTGTAGACGGTCAGATGTCTGCTCTTGAAGCTGGCGAAGAATGTGTAAAAGAATGTAATGCTGCTTTAAACAAATAGGATGAAAGTTACTTTACAGAATATAACAAAAAAATTCGGCTCAACAATTGCCGTAAATGATTTTACCGCAAGTCTTACGGATGGACATTTAATCTGTCTTTTAGGTCCTTCGGGTTGCGGTAAAACAACTATTCTTAATATGCTCTGTGGAATCACTAAGGTTACACAGGGTAAAATCTTTTTTGATGATGTGGATGTAACAGACCTTCCTCCGGACCAGAGGGGAATAGGTATGGTTTTCCAGAACTATGCTTTATATCCGCATATGACTGTACTCGAAAACATTGCTTTCCCGCTCGAAGTACAGAAAATCAGTAAGAAAATCAGAAACGAAAAGGCACTCGAAATTGCAAAGCTTGTTCACGTAGAAAACCTTGTCCAGAGATTTCCATCTGAATTAAGCGGAGGTCAGCAGCAGAGAGTTGCAATTGCAAGAGCGCTCATAAAAAATCCAAAGCTTTTATTGATGGATGAACCTCTTTCTAACCTTGATGCAAGATTAAGGCTCGAGATGAGGGAAGAAATAAGACGCATTCAGAAAGAAACCGGAGTAACTACAGTTTTTGTTACCCACGATCAGGACGAAGCAATGGCAATTTCTGATTCAATTCTTTTGATGAAAGACGGATTTTTTATTCAGGAAGGACTTTCGCAGGAGCTTTACAATAATCCAAACTGTAAGTTCACAAGCGATTTTCTTGGTAATCCTCCGATAAATCAGATTCACCTTAAAAAGAATGAACTTGAAATAGAAAATCCAGGCTGGAAGATTTCATGTGGTATTCTTTATAAAGACAAAGAAAAGATTGAATTGCCGGAAGAATATACACTTTCTGTCCGCGCTGAATCATTCGATTTTTGTAAGGACGGAAAAATAAGCGCGGACACAGAATCTGTGGTAGAGCTTGGAAAAGAACGCTTTGCATATTTACATCTTTTTAACACAAGTGTGCGCGCATTTATTTATGACGAAGAAGAGATAAACGAAGGAGAAAAGGTTTCCTTTAACTTCAGAAAACGCGGTGTATTTATCTTTAATACAAAAACAGGCGAGAGGTTGATGTGAAATTTTCTCTAAAGCGAAGACAGTTTTTTGACACGACAGAACCCTGGCTTTATTTAATGCCTTTCCTCGTTTTTATAATTGTCTTTACTTTATATCCTATTATCAACGTTTTTGTGGTTTCGTTTAAAAATGATTATAATTTTTTAAAAGGGGATTATAAGGGAATAGGTTTTGAAAATTTCAAATCTGTATTAAACGACAAGGAATTCAAGCAATCCCTTTTAAATACATTTTTATATGTCCTTTTTGTAGTTCCGCTTAGCACTGCAATTGCAATAATCTTTTCTTATCTTCTAAACAAAAAAATCAAAGGTCACGCATTTTTCCAGACTGCTTTTTTTATGCCGATGGTAACTTCAATCACAGCGGTCGGACTTATCTGGCGCTTTATGTATAACAAGGAATACGGCTTATTCAACTTTATCCTTACAAAGATGGGCTTAAATCCGATCGGCTGGGTTGTTGATTCAAAATATTCTCTTCTGGCACTTATCATCTTTGGTATCTGGAATATACTTCCTTTTACAATCATTCTTCTGCTTTCGGGCTTACAGAATATAAATGAACAGTATTATACAGCTGCTAAAGTGGACGGAGCGGGACCATTTAAAATCTTTTTCAGAATCACAGTTCCTCTTTTGTCACCGACTATTTTTTTAGTCTGCATCATTAATACAATTTCCTGTTTTAAAGTTTTCAGCGAGCTTTATCCGCTTTTTAATGGAAAGCCAGGCCCATATTATAATCTTTATACCGTTGTTTATTATATCCGCTATGCAATGATAGAAAAACACGAATACGGTCTTGCCGCAGCGAGTGCTGTAATCTTATTTTTCTGTATTCTTGTTTTCACTTTGATTCAGTTATGGTTAAAAAAACGTCTTAGAAGAAGGGGATTTGCGGGATGAAATTAAATAAAGAATACCTTTCTAAAGCAGTTGTTTATTTTTTCCTCATTGCAGGCTCTTTTATGATGATTTTTCCTTTCATCTGGATGTTTTTAAGCTCTTTTAAAACCATGCAGGAAGTAATAGCATTTCCGCCAAAGCTTTTCCCGTCACACATCTCTTTTGAAAATTATAAAAAAGCATTTTCCATGGCACCTTTCGGACGCTACTTCTTTAACTCTGTAGTCGTGATGATTGGTTCAGTTTTGTGTACTACAACTACAAGTATTCTTGCATCCTTTGCTTTTTCAAGATTAAATTTTCCTGGAAAGTCTCTGCTTTTTTCTTTTTTCATCTGCCTTATGATGATTCCTTTTGAAATGCTCATCATGACAAACTATACTACGATGGTAAAATTAAAGCTTTTTAATACTCTTCCGGCTCTTTTACTCCCGTTCGTAGCAAGTATTTTTTATACATATATCCTTAAAAACTTTTTTGACACTGTCTCTGATTCCCTTTATTATTCTGCCAGAATCGACGGAGCAAATAACTGGAAATATCTCTGGCGCATTTTAGTTCCTCTTGCAAAGCCTTCGATTTTTACAATCATCCTTTTGAATGCACTTTCTTCGTGGAACAGCTTTATGTGGCCTTTGTATATAACTTCTGATTATCATTCAAGAACTCTTCCATACGGTCTTCAGGTTTTTACGACTGAGGCAGGTTCTTTTCAGGAGCTTTTGATGGCCGCTTCTACAATCATCGTTTTACCTATGATTATTCTTTTTAGCTGTACAAGAAAATACATTGTAAATGGTGTTGCACGAGGCGGCTTAAAAGGCTAGGTTTCAGCTGATTAGTTTTTTAGAATAAGATTTAATCTTTTTTTCTTATGAATGACGGGCGGTATTCGTGGGGATTATACCAGTTGTTTATCGCCTGGACAATTTCATCATCCTCGTATTTTAAGTAGCGTTGCCAGAGTTCTTCTTTTATGAGGACATAGTTTGTATCAAGCTGGATTATCAATCTGTCTAATTCTTCGTCTTCGTATTCACCAAAAAAACATTTTAAGTATTCTGCATCAACCTTGTAGGCAAGACGCCAGACTTCGTTATTCGGAACATCAAAATCACAGTTGTAATTAAGGCAGTCTTTAAGTCCGCAGTAATATGTATAAACATGATTAAGTCCAAGATGTGCAATTAAAAGAGAAGTATCCGGAAGATTGATTTTTGAAACAAGCTTTTTGTAGTATTCATAAGGCGGATCTTTTTTAGGATTATAAATTTCGTTTGATTTAATCTTGAAAGAAAGAGCTATGAAAATAAATAAAACAAAGGCATAAAGTCCGCGTGTATTTTTAACCGCTATTTTAGAAAAGATGATTAATATAAAGCAGATTGCACAAGGAAGACCATTCAAAAGCATTCTGTAGCCCATATCTACCGAGTCAAGCTTCCAGAGTGGGAAAGAGATTATGAGTGGTAAAAGAAGGAATAAATCAAAGCGCTTTTTATAAATGGCATAAAAGATTGCAGAAAGATAAGACAGAATAAAATAAAGCGAAAGCTCTTTGCACATCAAAAGTCCAAGGATTGATTTAAGCTCGGGTGAAAAAATCGGGAGAACAGGGCCTAAAGAAAAGACATTTTTGAATCTTCCTGCCTGAGTTATAAAAATAAGTATAAACAGGACTATGGCAGATACAGAAAAAATAATCTGATATTTCAACTTTAACTTTTGTAATAAAACAAAACATATGAATATAAATGCAAATGCAAAGGAAACAAGATGAGAGAAAGCGGCTCCGCAGAATAAAAGCAGGGTGATTATGATATATAAAGGCTTTCTTTTAAGAGATTTAAAGTTTTCTATAAGGTAATAAAAAGCTGATGCAAAAAAGAAAAAGAAGAAAAGGCCTGTAAGGTTATTGATGTAATTTACTTCAAAATAAGCGAGGTTTGGTGAACAGAAGGCCGAAATCACAAAGGCTGTAAACGGAATATAGCGTTTTTCGCTAGAAAAAGTCTTAATTAGTATAAAAATTGAGACACTTAACAGCGTTGAAGCGATTGTGGCCCAGATTTTACAGCCTAAAATTGCATCTTTTACTAAAAAAGAACATAAACCGCAGAGATAATATCCGATTTCCGTATCTGGATTTTCTAGTGTTCCGTTTGTTATAAGAGACTTTGCCTGGAGTGCATAATAATATCCGTCTAAACCCGTCGGATGGCTTGATTTTAAAAGCATTGTAAAACGGAGAACAAAGAGAAGAATCACAGAAAAAACAAAAATTAAAGAGAAAAAAATCTTTCGTATTTTTGATTTATCTTTCTGGGGAGATAAAAGTTCATTTTTTAAGTTTATTAAAAAATCGCTGATTTTATGCATTTTTATCCTTTGTCAGGCTGCCACCGGTTTTAGACTTTGTATTTTCGTTTTTTTTGTTTTCGCCGGTCTTATCCTGGATATATGGATTATACATCATAAGGGCGTGGTTTTCTGTGATAAGTTCGTCTTTTTTTAAGTTATGATTTTTATCAAAAGTTTTTCTGTAAATTGTGTTGTGTCTTACAAAAACGCCAGGTGCTTCGCTTGTGATCCAGTGATCCTTCTGGTAGACTTCGTAAGCTTCTTCTACGGGAGCTTTTGAACGGATTTCTCCACAGAGCCTTTTATTTTCGATTTTAAAGATAAAGATGAATTCGTTGTCACCATGGTTTTTTAAGATTAAATCGCGGTAATTATATACACAGGTTGCACCGCTTCCAAAAGGGAGTGTTCTGTTTGAGTCGGGGAAAACGTCGTAGCTGTGGCGATATCTTTCTTTAACAATAAGTGGAGAATGAAGGCTCATCCAGTAAATAAGATTCGAAAGGGCACATAAACCGCCTCCCGTAGCTTCAGAAGGCTTTCCGTTTACAAGCATCATTCCTTTTTTATAGCCTTTGTGTTTTACAGGATTTCCGATGAGCTTCCAGTAAGAAAAGAAAAGCCCCGGTTTTATTACAGTACAGTTTATTTTTTTTATTGCAAGATTTATGTTGTGAACTTTTCCCTCCTGTAGTTTTGTATCTTCCTTAGAAAGATTTCTGTAAAGCGGGGAGGAATGAGTAAAAACTGAATAAGGATAATCTTTTACGGCAAGATTTATATCTTTCTGATACTTTTTATTTGTTTTTGCAAAACAAAATGAGTACCTTAGCCATAAAAAATAACGCAGAAGCGTATAAAAAACGCAGCCAAGTTTAACCCTAAACCCGCTGCGTCTTTTTGGAGGGATGTATTTATACATTATTAAAGCTCTTCATAAGCATCAAGGATAATATAGTCTTCGGGTGTACAGACGGTATAATGTATTCCGTTTATGTAAACGCTTTTTGTACCGTCGAGCTTTATGAGCATTGATGTAGTTGTAGTAACATAATCAATAGTTTTATCTTCGATGATTCTGAAATTTCCCAGAGTATAATCAGTTCTTATACTCCATGTAAAAGGAAATTGGATTACAACAATATCTTTTTTTGTGGTTTTAAGTGTTTCAGAAGCTTTTGTAATGTCTTCTTCATTGATATAGTAATAATCATTCTGGAAAACTTCGTCTTGAATTTTCTTTAATGATGTTGAAGATTTATAGAGTTTTCCGTCTTTGATTGATCTTAAATCTCCGTCATCATCCATGATAATAGCCATAATGTCTTTTTTGTTATCTGCCATGAGGATTAAAACTTTTTGTTTTGAATCTCTGTATGGTCCAAAAAGCGAAGTAAACTGTTCTTTAAAAGAGCCTGCATCACTCTGGAGCATGAGCTTTGAATTTTCTTCCTGTGTCTTTTTAATCTGATCAACGTTTTCAAAAGGAATTACTTTTCCCTTGTATAAAAGGCGGATATCGTCAAGACAGGTGTCGTCGTATTTTGTTCCTTTATAAACGCTCACGATTTTAAATGTGATTGTCTGTGCAGTCTGTGTGTATTCAAATTTGATTGACTGCCATTCAGGTTTATTATCTTCGAGGGTATAAGTTTTCTGCTGGAAGTGTTTTTTTGCAACCTGTGTAATCTGGATATCTTTAACACGGTTATTTTTCTTGTAATAATCTTTATATGCAAAGCCGTTTACAATCTGAATTTCATCAAAACTTACAGGCTTTGTAAATTCAATAGTGATAGATTCACCGATTCCTGGCCCGTCCTGTACTGATTCACACCATGTATTATCAAGATTTCCGTCAACAATATTTACAGGCGGATAGATGTATTTTCCTTCGTATTGTGCTTCGATTAATTCTGATGTAGCAGTGATTGAACTGATTGGAGCCTTTTTAGTCTGAGCCATGAACCAGTTATCGTCGCCGGCAGCAAAAAGACCGAAAGAAAAAATTGATAAAATTGATACAGCAAAAAACTTTTTCATATTATTTCTCCTCATTAGAAAAATTATATCACATAATATTTTGAAAATACAGTATAGAAAAATAAGAAAATTTTTAGAAATATTTGAAGATTTTAATATTTGAATAAATAAATATTTGAAGATTATATTTATAAAAAACAATGGTGCGCGGGTCCCAGCGACGGAAAAAAAATCAAGGTATCTCCCGTCTTTCGTTCACCGTGCTACGCACGAGTTCACTGACGGGTCCTCCTTAATTTCTTTTTCCTGCGTCCCACTTACCATTGTTTTTTATAAACAGGTTATTTAATATTTTTTGATATTTAATTTTTCATATTTGTAATTGCTTCATATATTAAATCCAAATTTATTTATAAGAATTACATATTTACTTATAAAATATATCTAGTTTAATCATCTTTTCTATGCTATATTTTCAGCATGTCTAAAAAGATCATATCATTAATTCTTTTCTTTTTTATTATTATTTCAACCACGTCTTTTAATAATGATATAATTCTTCAAAATCTTTCTAAACTGACATTGCGCGAAAAGGTGGGACAATTATTTGTTGTTTGTCCCGACGCCATCGACCCTGATTTAAGTTTAATCGACGTAAATTCTGGAAAAAAAGGCATAAAAAAAATCACCCGGGAGATGAAAAATTATTATAAAAAATATCCTGCCGGGGGATTTATCATTTTTGATAAAAATCTTGAAAGTAAAGAACAGCTTATCAAGTTAAACGAAGACCTTCATTCGCTTGGAAAGGTAAAATCATTTATTTATGTTGATGAAGAAGGCGGACGGGTTGCTCGAATTGCAAATAATAAAAATTTTGATGTCCAGAAATTTGATCCGATGTACACGGTTGCAAAGGAAAATGATGAATCAAAAGTTTTTAATGTTGGAAATACAATCGGAAAATATCTTTTTGAACTCGGGTTTGATGTAGATTTTGCACCCGATGCAGATATTTTTTATCCGGAAGGGAACAATGTAATCGGAAACAGGGCATTTTCGGAAGATCCAGAAACTACAGGAACTATGGCTGTAAAGATGCTCAAAGGTCTTAAAAAAAATAATATTCTTGGCTGTTTTAAGCATTATCCGGGGCACGGACCTTGTCTTTCCGATACTCATTTTTCTTTTGGTGTAATCGAAAAATCCTGGGATGAGCTTTTAAAATCTGATTTAATTCCGTTCAAAAAAGGAATCGAAGAAGATGTTCCATATATCATGGTTTCTCATATAAATTATCCAAATGTTACAGATGATGATCTTCCCGCAAGTCTTTCTTATAAGCTTTTAACAGAAAAACTTCGAGAAGAACTTGGTTTTGAAGGAATAATCATCACAGACGGAATGAGCATGGGTGCAATCCACAATAAATATGATGATGAAACTTCGAGTGTGATGGCAATCTTAGCAGGAGTAGACATCATCCTGGCCCCTTATGCTTATGAAGATGCATTTAAAAGTGTAATCAGGGCAGTCATAAGCGGAAAAATAACAGAAGAGCGTCTTAACGAGAGCGTGTACCGAATTTTAAGCCTAAAGTTAAACTGATTCTGGGAACGGGGTAATTTTCTACAGCTTCATAATCAGTGTTTAAGATATTCGAAAGTTTTAAATATGGAGTGAAGATAAAATTATCCGTAAAAATATCCATCTGGCCGCCTGCATTAAGTAAAAAGTATGGTTCCATAAAATAGATGTTTGCATTCGAAGTATAGCGCTTCCCAACATAAGAGCCGTTAATCCATATGTTGTAATTTTTATCCTTCCATTTTGCAGTAACAGAACCAGTCCAGTCAGGTGTCCACATGATTCTTTTTCCATATGTGCCGGGGCTGTTTTTATTTAAAAGCGATGTATAAAGATATTCAGCATTGGCAGAAAGATTTAAGCGACCATCAAAAAAGGATTTTTTAAAGATTAAATCAAAGCCAAGGTAAAAAGCGCTAGAAACATTCTGCGGCATATTTCCTGCCCACTGGATTTTATTTTCGTAATAATTTGTAAAAGTACACAAAGAAAGGCAGTCAAAAATATTTGCAGTAAATTCAGCACCCCATCCTGATTCTTCCTTTAAGTCAGGGTTTCCGTGGTAAACAGAATCTTCCCAGTATAAATCATCCATGTTCGGAAACTGAACCATGCGGTAAAAATTGAGGATTAAATCAAGATATTTCCAGTCAGCCTTAAGCCCGAGCTTTGGTATGAATGCACAGTTTTTTCCGCTTGTTTTAAAAATTAATGGAATAGAAATTGTGTAATGATCTAAAAAAGTAAAAGTGCTTGTTTCTGTAAGTGCAAACTCAAATAAAAAATGATTTCCGTCGGTCGTAGATTGTAAATCAATCAGATTGATAAGGAGGCCTGCATTCTGAGAGTAAAATGATGCAGGCTTTGTTTCGATTGTCCCTTTGTATTTTATTGTATTTATGTAATGCTCCGTATGGCCAAGTGTATCATCATAAAAACGGAGGGTGTAAAGCCAGGCGAGCGTATTATTCATTTTGAGGCAGTCTAAAACTGCAGGATTATATAGATTTATTGTGAGGTTATTGTCGTAATCTTTTTGAAGGCCGATGTTTGTAGAGTTTTCTGAGCCGGGGCAGTTTTTATTTCCTATGTAAAAATTATCTCCGATTGAAAATGAGTTTCCGTCTCCAAAAAAGTTCAGATATTTTATACCGGCTGAACCATCGATTACGCGGCTATTTTCCCTCTGTTTGATTTTGTTCTGATAGTTATTAAACAAAAAAAGATTTTCTGCAAAAGTTCCCTTAAGCGAAAGCTTTAATGATGAGGTATCTGTAAGGGGGGTGTCATAATTAAGACTCTGTGAAAAAGTGTCCAGAGGAAAGTTCAGATTAAAAAAAGTTTTTACGCTTGAATCGGAAGTAAAACTTTTCTGTACTGATTGTTTTTTTGTTGTGATATAGATTGTCCCGCCGACAGCTCCTTCGTCTCCGGGTTTTTCGGAAAAGCCACCACGTACAATTTCAATTTTTTCTATATCGTCGATGTTTATGGAAGTAAAATCAGTAGTTCCATACTGGGGATTATTTACGCAGACCCCGTCTATAAAAACACGAACAGTTTCGTCCGTAAAGCCACGGATACTTGGTTTTGCTTCAAGACCGTAAGCACCGTAAGTAAGAATCTGCATACCCTCGCTTTCTAAAAAATCATTCAGTGATTCTGCGTTTGAATCTGCTATATCTTCTGCCGTAAAAACCTGTCTCTGCTCAACTGTAGAATCTATGTAAGTAGTGATATCCGGAAGGATGATTATATCTTCCTGGGCAGAAAGCAGGCTCTGAGAAAGGATGATTAAAAAAAACAAGGCGATGCAGATTTTTTTCATTATTGGAAAAAAATTAATTTATTCTAATGGATTTTCTATATGTGCTGTGTAAAATTCAAAATATCCTTTTTCGATAGTAAATTCATTCACAGCTTCTTCCAGTGTATTACATGAAGTTACACCATCAGCTTTCCACGCGCCTGAAAGATTTACTGTCTTATTAGTAGCATTTAAATCTTTATAACTTACTGCATACCATTTTCCAATATCGGGAGCCTGTGATGGATCTGTTGTATAATTCCAGTTAGCGTCAGCGGCTCTTGTATACTTAATAAATATGGTTCCGCTTGTTTCAGAAAGTTTTAATACATAAAGATTATTTCCTTCGTAGGATTTATTCCATAAATATGTATCGTTATCATAATCATAGAACTCACCATCAAGGTCTAAATATTGATTAGACAAATAATCTTTTGTAATAAGAAATCTACCAACAGTTGTATCATACCAGTCATTAACTAATGGATCATCATTTGTTAATTTTTCAAGGATGACAATTTTTGTTTCAGTCTGAATTTCTGTTACTGGTTTACATCCGAAAAGTAGAACAGAAAACAACACTAAAACGAACAGAGCGCTCGTTTTGCGGAGGGAGAAAATAAACTTTTTCATAAAATCTCCAGGAATCGAAATCGTGCAATTCCCAAAAAAAGATATATCCTTACATACGTAAAGATTTGAAGTACAGATACTTCCGGTGAAGTAAAGCATTCGGGCTTAAATATAAATTCTTACCGTTGCACGCTCAGTCAATGATTCTCACATTGTTTCCTTTAAATCACGAAAATTATTTTAATAAAAAATTAAAACCTTGTGAATTGTATAAACCTTAAAAAAAATGTAATATAGAAAAAATCTCATAAATCAATATTTAATCAAGGAAAAATAAACTGATATGAACAGAAGACTTATCACAGCAGCATTACCTTATGTAAATAATATTCCTCATCTTGGAAATATAATTCAGTCTCTTTCGGGAGATGTTTTTGCACGTTTCTGCCGTAACCGCGGATACGAAACTTTATATATCTGTGGAGTTGATGAATACGGAACTGCAACAGAAACTAAGGCTTTGGAAGAAGGAAAAGATCCACGCTCATTATGTAATCATTACTATCAGGAACATACAAAAATCTACAAATGGTTCAACATCAATTTTGATAAATTCGGACGCACATCTAATCCTCAGTGTACAGAAATCACTCAGTCACTTTTTACAGATCTTGATAAAGCAGGGCTCATTAAAGAGCACACAAACAAACAGCTTTTCTGTACAAAATGTAATATGTTCCTTGCAGACCGTTATGTAGACGGAACATGTCCAAAGTGCGGTTCAACAAAGGCAAGGGGAGACCAGTGTGATGAATGTGGTACTCTTTTGGACCCTGTAGAATTAAAAGATCCAAAATGTCACACATGTGGTTCAACTCCGGAAGTTCGCGAAACAAAACATCTTTATATAGATCTTCCATCATTAACTTCTAAATTGAATGAATGGATGGAAAAGGCAAGCGTAGAAGGAAAATGGTCAGACAATGCGCTCAACATGACTAAGGCATGGATCAGAGACGGTCTTCAGGAAAGGGCAATCACACGCGATTTAAAGTGGGGTATTCCTGTTCCAAAGCCTGGCTACGAAAATAAAGTTTTCTACGTATGGTTTAATGCACCGATAGGGTACATTTCTATTACAAAACAGCTTGCAGATGAACTTGAAAAATCAGGAAGAGGAACCTTTGACTGGAAGAGCTGGTGGATTCCTGAAGAAAGCGAAGAAGCAAAGGGTAAGGGAAAGGTTGATTTATTCCAGTTTATTGGAAAAGACAATATTCCTTTCCACACAGTTATTTTCCCATGTACAATGCTCGGATCTCCACACAACTGGACAAAGCTTCACCACATGTCGAGCACAGAATTCTTAAACTACGAAGACGGAAAGTTTTCTAAGAGCCGTGGAATCGGTGTATTTGGAACAGATGCAATTGAATCTGGAATCCCTGCCGATGCATGGAGATTCTATATTTTCTACAACAGGCCGGAAAAGCAGGACTATCAGTTCACTTGGAAAGACTTTATGGAAAAACTCAACGGCGAACTCATCGGAAACCTTGGAAACCTTGTAAACAGAACACTTTTATTCGTAAATAAATATTTTGGCGGAGTAATCCCTGACGCTCCAGTTGACGAAGAACTCTGGGCTAAGGTAAAGGAACTCGAAAAGAAAGCTACTGATTATCTTGAATGGGCTGACTTAAAAGATGCCTTCCACACAATTTTTGAAATCTCTGATATCTGTAACAAAAAATTCCAGGACAGTGAGCCATGGAAGACACGTGAATCAGCTCCAGAAGAATGTGCAAAACTCATTCATAATCTCTGCTATGTAATCAAAGATTTGATGATTATGGCTAATCCGTTTATGCCTCAGTATACACAGGTAATCATGTCTTACTTTGGAAAGAGCATTCAGGAAACAAAGGCTGGAACCCAAGCTAAACCTGGATACACATGGGCTAACCTTGGTGAAACAACAGGACTTGATAAGGTTGGACCAACAGAAGTTTACTTTAAGCCTCTTGATCAGAAAACTATGCTTGCATTCAAAGAAAAGTTCAGCGGAGCACAGGCAAAGAAGGCAGAAAAAGAAGCTAAAAAAGCAGAAAAGAAAGAAGAAAAACCTGCCCTTACACCAGAACAGCAGATTGAATTCTTTAATAAAAATATCAACCTTACAGTTGCAAAGATTACAGACATCAAGCCTAATCCTGAAGGAGAAAAGCTTTATATCGAAACTCTTGATGATGGTTCTGGAACTCCACGAACTATTCAGTCGGGACTTCGCATGTACTTAAAAGAAGAAGAACTTTTAGGAAAGCATGTAATCATTGCAGAAAACCTTGCACCAAGAACAATGCGCGGAGTAGAAAGTCGTGGTATGCTTTTAGCAGGTGACTATAAAGACGAAAACGGAAAAGAATGCGTAGAAGTTTTAGATGCAGGATGGGCCGCTCCTGGAACCCGCGTAATTCTTGAAGGTGCAGATGTAAACGCATCTAAGAAAGAACAGATTACAGGCGACGAATTCTTCAGCGTTTCCATCGAAGCAAAAGACGGAATCGTTCAGATTGCAGGTAAAAAACTTATTGCAGACGGAAAAGAAATTAAGACTTCTAAAGCTTTGAATTCTGAAATAGGTTAATTGGCCAAAGATTAATCAGCCAAAGCTTAATCAGAGTATCTGGTGGGAGGAACCTTGCTCTTAGACGAATTAAACGAAGAACAGAAAAAAGCAGTAACCTCTACAGAAGGATTTATCCGTGTTATTGCAGGCGCTGGTTCTGGAAAAACAAGGGCCCTCACTTACCGTTTTGCCTATCTTGTAAACGAAATAGGTATTCTTCCGTCTAACATTCTTTGCGTAACTTTTACAAATAAAGCCGCTAACGAAATGCGAACCCGTATCAGAAAGCTTACAGGCGATAACGATACGGGATATATTTCTACCTTCCACGGTTTTTGTGTAAGCATTCTGCAGGAAGATTCCAACGCAGTAAATTATCCAAAATCATTTTTAGTTTTAGACAATTCCGACATTGATGCCATGCTTTCAATCATTTACGAAGAGCGTGGATTAACTCTCCGCCAGATGACATTCTCTCATGCCCGCGACATGATAGAAATGAAAAAACTTTTTGAAATTCCTGATTATTATGAGGATATGATAAGCATGTCGCTCGAGCAGGTTTATCAGAAATATTTGAATGCCCGGGAAACAGACGAAATCATTTTTTACGGCTATCTCTATCAGGAAAAAAAGTGCTTTGGGCTTGATTACAACGACCTTTTAAAATTTTCACTTTATATATTCCAGAAAAATCCTGAGATTAAAGAAAAGTGGCAGAAGCGCTTAGAGTATATCATGATTGATGAGTTTCAGGATATAGATTTGATTCAGTACGAGCTGATGTCAGTTTTGTGCGGCTGGCATAAAAATCTTTTTATAGTCGGAGATCCGGATCAGACAATTTATACCTGGCGCGGGGCAAATGTAAAATACCTTTTAGATTTTGATAAAAATTTTCCGGACGTAAAGACAATCATGATGATGAAAAATTACCGCTCATCTCCCGAAATTATCCAGACGGCAAATTCACTCATCTCTAAAAATAAATCAAGAATAGAAAAAGATCTGATTCCTGTCCGTGAAAAAATTAAAAAGCCAGAATACTATCACTCAAAAACACCGGAAGAAGAAGCGGAATTTATTGCAGACGAAATCAAATCACTTATAGAAAAAGGCGTAGAACCCTGTGACATTGCAGTTTTATACAGGGCACATTATATAAGCCGGACTATCGAAGAAGTTTTCCAGAAGAAAAAACTTTTGTACACTCTTTATTCTGGGCTTCCATTTTTTGAACGCTCAGAAATAAAAGATGCTCTTTGTTATTTAAGGATGATTGCGTATAAAGATGATTTATCTTTTTTACGCATCGTAAATGTTCCAAAGAGAAATGTCGGGGAACGAAGAATCAAGTTTTTACAGGAATATGTAGAAAAAAACGGCGGCTCACTTTTTGAAGCTCTTAAGGCTTCGCTTGATAACGAGCTTTTTACAAATACCAAGGCTGCATCTTTTGTAGAACTTGTTGAACGCTATAACGGAATGTATTCAAAAATGCAGATTTCGGAAGTATTCAGTCACCTTATGAATGAGTCGGGATATGAACTTGCTCTCAGAACGGAAGGCAGTCAGGAACGTCTTGATAATCTTGCTGAATTAAAACAGTCTGTTTATGAATACGAAACTTCATGTGGTGAAGAATGTACGCTCGAAAATTATCTTAGCCATGTAGCGCTTTATACAAATACAGATCTTACCGTTCACAAAGATTCTGTCCGTTTTATGACGATTCACAGCGCAAAGGGACTTGAGTTTAAGGTAGTTTTTATTGCCGGTATGAACGAAAACATGTTCCCAAGCAAAAAGACAGACAGTCAGGCAGGAATGGAAGAAGAGCGGCGTCTTTGTTTTGTTGCATACACCAGGGCAGAAGATTATCTGTATCTTACAGAAGCAGAGGGAAACTTACAGGGACTTGGCTTTCGTTATCCCTCACGTTTTATATTCGATGTAGAAAAAAAATATCTTACCTACAGAGTTGAATTACCCGAAAACCTCATCAAAAATACAATCCGCTATATTGATGATTCAAATACAGTCCTTTCAAAACTTACAGCTTTATCTGTCTTAAAAATGAACGACAGAGTAGAGCATAAAATCATGGGGAAGGGAACTGTAATCGAAATTGACGAAACAAAGCATGTTTACACAGTTAAATTTGATGATATTCCGACTCCACGAAAGATGAGTTTTAAAGCTCCTTTAAATAAAATTGAAAAATAAACAGGTGGATTTTTTCTTTTAAAAGTATCATAATCTTTAATATGAATTTAGACTTTATAATCACAAGTTTACTTGAAACAGATTTATACAAATTTTCAATGGGACAGGCAATCTACCATCAGTACCCGTCTTACAAAACTCACTGGACTTTTAAATGCCGCAATAAGGGAATAAAATTCAGTCCGGAAATGGTAGAAGAAATTAAAGAACAGATTAAACATTTCTGCTCTTTAAGTTTTACGGAAGAAGAACTTGATTATCTTTCTAAAATAGAATGGCTTCATTCAGATTACATAGATCACCTTCGTTTATGGAAAGCACGTTACGAAGATTTTGAGATTTCCACTGATTCTGAATGCGGTTTTTATCTTGAAGCAAAGGGAACCTGGCTCAATACATCGATGTACGAGATTCCTGTTTTAGCAATCATAAACGAAGTATATTTTCGCATGTCTTACGATTACGATAAGCTTTTTGAACAGTATAAGCGTAAGCTCGAAGAAAAAACAGGATGGCTTATAAGCGGAAAATATAACCTTGGAAACTTTTCTGAATTCGGTTTAAGGCGTCGTCTTTCGGCCGAGGCTCAGGAGCTTGCGGTAGAAACTTTAATCAAACACAATCCTGAATATAAAGAATCGCGCTGCGTGGGAACTTCGAACGTTTATCTTGCTAAAAAATTCAATGTTACTCCGGTTGGAACAATGGCCCACGAATTTATCATGTGTGTGGGTCAGGGAGATCCAATGTATAATCCGGCCTTTTCGAATAAGCTTGCAATGGAAGCATGGACAAAAGAATACGGTGTATTAAACGGAACTTACCTTACAGATACAATCGGTGAAGAAACTGCCCACCTTGATATGGGATATACATTCTCCATCTGTTTTAGCGGTGTAAGACACGATTCAGGAGATCCTTATAAATGGGGTGAAGACTGGATTAAGCACTACGAGACCTTCTACAATAAGTATAAGGATGAAAGGGTAAATCCAAAAAATAAGACACTGCTCTTTAGCGATAGCCTTGACTTTAAGCGTGCAAGTGATCTGTATGCTCATTTTAAGGATAGAATCAAGGTTGCATTTGGAATCGGTACATATATTGCAAACGATACAGATGTTGAACCTTTGAATATTGTAATGAAGGTTTCTTCGTGTAACGGACGCCCTGTGGCAAAGCTTTCCAACGATGACGGAAAAACAATGTGTAAGGATGATGAATATGTTGAATACCTTCACAAAACTATAGAATGGAGACTTAATCACCAGTAGCCCTAAATTTTTCACAAGAAATTACAGATTGTGCAAAATTGTATATAAGGCTTAAAAAAGGTATAATTAATTATGTTTACTTTTGATATTACTAAAATTGATTCAACAAAAAATATAAATAACGGAACATTTTTACAGACTCCGTTCTGGTGTGAATTTAAATCCCGCCACGGATGGCAGTACAGAAGATTTTTAATTAATACAAGTATACCTCCTTTAGATACCGGTGACGGATGCGAAAAAAAAGCAGGCGATACAGAAAATAAAAAGCTTTCATTTGAACTTTCTGTATTAAACAGAAACTTTTGTAAGGGCCTTATGAGCATTGCCTATATTCCTTTAATGCCAAAGCTTTTATATGAATGTACACCGGAAGAAGTTTTAGATAAAGCTTTTGATGAAGAAGGTGAATCTACAATTACAGAACCTGTTGTAACCGCAGAAACCCAGGCAATTGAATTTGCCGCTTTTATGAATGACCTTGCAAAAGCATTAAAATCATTCCTTCCAAAAAATACCATTGCAATCCGTTTTGACCCGGATGTTGTTTTTACCACTCCCGAAGAAAGAGATAATTTTAACATCGGTTTAAGAATGGTTTCTCTTGCAGATCACTTAAAGCTTAAGAAAAACAAGGTTGATATTCAGCCGCCTGACAGTACCTTAATCGAGTTAACTTCTGGCGAAGAAGAAATCTTAAACAGGATGCATCAGAAGTGGAGATATAATATCCGTCTTAGCGAAAGAAAAGGTGTAACAATACACCGCTACCTTGGAAATAGTCTGAACTTGTCCAAAAAATTAGACAAATTCTACGAATTAACAAAGGAAACTAACGCAAGGGATGGAAACTCAAGTCACGCAAAAAGCTATTATCTTGACCTTATAAAATCTTCTGCAGAAGAAAACAATCTTAAAGAAAATGAAGTTCCGGTAACTACAGATAAACCTCTTGTAAGCCTTTATATTGCAGAACATGAGGGAGACGAAATTGCTTCCATAATGACACTTTTTTCGCACGACGAAGCAATCTATCTTTACGGTGCAAGCTCGAACAATAAGCGTAATTTAATGCCTAATCATCTTTTACAGTGGACAGCTATGAAAGATGCAAAGGCCTATGGTTCTAAAGTTTACGATATGTACGGAATGCCTCCTGAGGGAAAGGACGAAAATCATCCAATGCACGGACTATATATGTTTAAGGCTAACTTTGGCGGAAAAAATATTCACAGACCGGGAAGCTGGGATGTTCCCCTTAAGTTAATCTATAAGCCTTACAACACCGTAGAAAAATTAAGAGCCTTCTGGTACAAAAAAGTAATCAAAAAATTAAAGGGCAGATAGTTTATGGCAGAAAAGACAGGACTTGTTTTAGAGGGCGGAGCATTAAAGGGGATTTTTACTTGCGGAATCCTGGATGTTTTTATGGAAAAAAACATCAGTTTTGACGGAATTGTAGGCGTTTCTGCAGGTGCTGTCTTTGGATGTAATTTAAAATCTCATCAGGCTGGAAGGGCTTTAAGATATAACAAGCGTTTTGCCCGCGACAGACGTTATGCAAGCTGGTGGTCTTTTTTTAAAACAGGGGACTTTTATGGTGCTGATTTTTGCTACCGTGAGCTCCCGGAAGTTTTAGATGTATGGGATGCAGAAGCTTTTAAAAAAGATAAAACCGATTTTTATGCCGTAACAACAGATGTTATAAGCGGTAAACCTCATTATCAAAAGCTCGAAAACGGAAACGCGGAAGATATTCAGTGGTTAAGGGCATCTGCGACAGTTCCAATTGTTTCAAGAATTTGTGAATTAAACGGCGGAAAATATCTTGATGGTGGCTTGAGCGATGAAGTTCCTTTAAAATTTTTTGAAGGTCTTGGCTACAAAAAAAACATTGTAATTTTAACAAATCCATTAAGTCATAAAGAAAAATATAATCCCCTTCTTTATTTTATTGAAAAACTCTTTTTTAAAAAATATCCGGAGCTTTTAAAGACAATGAAGTCTGTTTCGGAGCGAAATACAAAGACTTTTGATTATATAAACGAGCAGGAGAAACTTGAAAACATCTTGGTCATTCGTCCACCTTACGAGCTTCCGATTGGTGCAAAGGCTAAGGACGAAATTCAGCTTGATCAGGTATATGAGCTTGGAAGAATTACTGCTTTGGAACGTCTTGAAGAAATCAAAGAGTTTTTAAAAGTCAAAAAGGAAGGAAAATAATGGAATTAATAAATATCCCGTGTTTTGGTGTAGCAGGAAATTTTACAGGACATCTTGAACAGGCAGGAGAAGATAAGGATTTTGTTAATCTTAAAACAAAAGAAGTAAACGCTCCAAAAGGTATTTTTCCGACTTACATTCCCGGTTCTCCTACTAAAAATAAAACACCGGATTTTTTGTCTGTTTTTCCGTTTAACCCCGAAAAGATAATCTTTCCAAAAGGCGAATCAAAGCTTCAGATTGAAAGCGAATGTGCCCTGATTTTTAATGTTGTATGGAAGGACGATTTAATCATAGATTTAATTCCGATTTCTTTTGGTGCTTCCAATGACTGTTCGATCAGAAAAGAGGGTGCAAAAAAAATCAGCGAAAAAAAGAACTGGGGAAAGGCATCTAAAGGTTTTTCTTCCAATCAGATTAAAATTACTTCTTTTGACGAGGCTTCAGTTATAAACGATTACAGAATTGCATCTTTTCTTGTACGCGATAACAAGGTTTATGAATACGGGCAGGATAGCAGGGTAAAAGATTACAGCTATATTTACTTAAAACTGAAAGACTGGCTCATAGAAAAGTTCAACTATCAATCTGATGAAGGTCCGCTGGAAAATATTCATGAATATTTTTTAGAGGCTGGAAAACCTTCGTCTCTTATGGTATCGATTGGTGCAACTCGTTACACCGCCTGGGGCGAAACAAACTTTTTACAGGATAAGGATAAAGCACTTGTGATTTTGTATCCCGAATCTAAATATTCTAAAGACGATATTTTAGAAATGGTTCAAAAGGGTGATTTTAGTAAAGATATTTCGGCACTTATTCAGACAGTAGAGATTTAAACAATTCCGCCCACCCGAAGTTAAGATGCTTATCCCCCGAACAATCCCGCGCCCTTAAGACTCTATCATCCTCAAAATCTCTTCTTCCGCGCCTTTTATCTCTCCTTCGCTTCCCTTGATTATGCATTCACAAAAACCTTTTTCCCTTTCCTGCCTGGCTGCTAAATCATTCGACTGGTTTAAAAGTTCTACGCACGGTATGTTTTTAAGTTTTGTTAATTTTTCTTTTTCCATCACATCAAGCTTTATGTCTTTAATAAAGGCGCGTGGTGTTTTTGAGTAAGGCTTTTTGTTTCCCTGGATACATAAATCAAAAATCAAATCATAAATGGAGCGGCTAAAACTTTTTGCATACATAAAACTCATCCCCGAAAGTCGCGGATTAATCTCTATGATAAACCATTTACCACCAGAAAAAATCAAATCAATCTGACAGAAGGTCTGTATATCTAAAAGACTGCAGAGGCGTTTAATTTCTTTTTTAAGGGCTGATATTTTATATTTTTTATCTGTTACAGGTCCTGTTTTAGTGCTTTGTTTAGGGCTGGTTATTCCGTACTGGTTTAAGGTAAATCGGTATGGATCTAAAACAAGAAAATCATTTTTAGATTTATAAACTTCGAGTCCAAAATGTTCACCTTGGATATATTCTTCGATAATCCTGTTTGAATTGTTTCTTTTTGAGTTAAGATAACCCATCGCCTCTGGATATGTATGAACGACAGTTACTCCGTATGAACTCATTCCCACAGTGTCTTTAATCACAAGTGGAAGTTTAAGATTTTTAATCTGAGAAAGGATACTGTCCTGGTAAACGTTATGAAGCACTTCTTTATGACTTCCTGCGCAAAAGTATAAATCGTGATCTATAAAAACAGAATCAGGAGTATTAAATTTATGAATCTTTAAAAACTGGCTTGTCTTATATTTATCAAAAGAGATAAGAGAGGCAGAAAGGGGATTACAGTAGGTTTTTATTCTGTTTTTTTCAAGTTCATTTTTTATAAGCGCATCATTTACAGAAAGCCAGTCGTAGGGAGAAACCCAGAAAGAAAGGGCAACCGCGATATCCGGTTTTAGTTCTAAAATCTTTTGTGCAAATTCTTTGTAAGAAAGTTTCTGGTCTAAGATGACAGACGTTTCTGGCATGAACATGAGCGGTAACTGAGTAACAAAGATGAATTGGTGCTCAGGATATTTTTTTGAAAATTCTCTAAACTGTTCCTGGTTTGAAGGAAGAACATCAATCTTAAAGGTTTCTGGGTCAAAAATGTTTGAATTGGAACTGTAAAAAACTATCTTCATTTTGTTTTCACTAATCCTATTTTGCAAGAATCACATTAATGCATTTAAGAAATTCTTTTTCTTCTTCCAGAGGGAGAGTGTCTTTGTCGTATAAGGCTTTTTCGAAAATCTGACCCGCTTTTACACAGGCTTCTGCTTTAAGAATAGATTTTTCATCTTTTGATTTTTCGAGTAAATGATTTTTTAAAAGATTTGTATATTCGCATGGTGCAAGATTTTTTGTGTAATTGATTTTATATCTTGTTCCAAAACCGATAACTTTTATAAACTGTCTTGTAAGCCTGTCAAGTTCGACTCTTTTTTCCTTAGATTTTTTTGTACGTTTTGAATTTCCAATAATTGAATTAAGAAAATCCTGTTTTGAAACTTTTACATAATCATCATTCAAAGTATTTTTTTTAGAAAGCCCCTTAAATCCGTTTTTAAGTTTAAAAGCAAATCTTTTTAATAATTTAGAAACAAGCTCGAAAACTCTTTTGTAATTAACATCGCGGAAATAAAGAACAATTCCACTTCCTAAAAGTAATGGTAAATAAAAATAATAATATGACCAGATATGTCTTCCTACGACTTTTATAATACTACCGATAAATATAGCAATACAATCAAAAAATTCATAAATAGCATTAATGATTTTTGAAAGTACAGGGTAATCAGAAAGAAATACGCCTTCAGGATTTTTCACCGGAATATATTCATTTTGAACAGGTGGAAGAATTTCTTCTACGGTTTCTTCGGCTATATAATCACTGACTATATTGATTTTTACAGGCGCCTGGTTCCTTGCAAAAATACTTCCAAGTAAAACAGAGACAGTAAGAATCAAAACTAAAAGGCGGTAGAATTTTTTTCTTTCCGGGATAATCTGGGTAAGTCCGATATTCAGATAAAATATCTCTTTTTTGTAATAACTCATTATGTAAAGATAGATGATGTAATTGAGCAAAAACAAAAGTGAAATAATTATCAAAAAGGTATTTAATCCGCGTTCAAAATGCTCTGCAATAATAATTCCGATTATGTAAACCGAAAGAACGTACATGATATTTTTTGTCTTTTTAATCTGTTCTCCAAGATCCATAGCGGCAAATTTATTCTGGTAAAGATGATCTTTGAGTTTATAGCCTTTTAAATCGCCGCAGAGTTCAATAAAATCATCATGAAAAACAATAACTGTAGAAAGCTTATTGATGATTAATATTTCGAAAATCGTAAGGATGGCAATTTCAGCTTTGAAACTTTGAATAAGAAGAGAAAATCCCGTAAAGCAGATTAAAGATATGATTATAATTGCAACAAAAACATAAGATGGCCGGAATTTATCAGAAGCGGTAAGGTATGCAGAAACAATCCCGATTATTCCAAAAATAAAAAGATAGATGTAAGAAAAAACTGCAATGCTTAAGGCAGGGCTTGTTGCATAATTGATTAGATATTCAATAAGGAAAACAAAAGGAGTTACGAGGAATAAAACTACAAAATGTTCAAAAAAGGAAAAGAGGCTTTTCATTTTTTCATAGCTCCTATGTTTTTAGTATTTATATCTTCTCTGGAAGCTTCTACTTTTACAAAGTATTCCCGGACAACTTTTTCATCAATAACAAAAATTAATGTTCCGGCCGAAAGCTCATCTGTATATTTTATATATGGATTAAATGTAAGCTTACCTGGTTCAGTTTTTATTACAGCAAGAATATCGAGGATTGAATCAGCCTGATTTTTTGCAGGTTTTAAATATGGTAAGCCTGTCCCATTCGAAGCAAATCCAACATTCTGGCGGAATAATTTTGATTTTTCCACGATGGAGGCAGCAATTTCAATGGCTTTTTCTGTGTAATAAGCTCTGTTTCTTATATCATAATCATCTTCTGCAAGATTAAGAAATACAAAAAATGGAGCGTTATATGAATTTTCGTACTGGTTTGTAAAAAGCTTTGAATATTTTGCGCTCATCCTCCAGTTGATTCTTTTTTGTTCATCACCGTTTTTATATTCCCTTACAGATTTTCTGAGTGTTGTATCTTCGTAACAGATGTTATTGATTTTAATTTCTCCCTGAGGGATTCCAGGTTTTGTTTCTGTGATGAGTTTGATTCTAGCCGGCTGAACGATGATTTTCATATCTACCGGGAATTCTTTTTTAATCGTAAAAAAGTTCATAGGATCCGAAGTTTCTATTACAACAGGTCCAATTGAATATTCTCCACGCGCCTGAGCTTTAACCTTGTATTTAATTTTTTTCTTTTCGTATTTATGAAGGGTTAAAATGCCTTCGTTTTCGTTATGATAGATATAAAAAATTGGAACTGTATCGCGGTAGTAAAGCAGGTGGGCCGTAACGCGGGAAAGATTTTTTATCTTAAAACTGATTTCGATGTCTTCGTTACAGGCAACCTTTAATTCTTTAAAATGTCTTTCTACAACAATGCTTCTTGAAAGTTTTAATGCGTAAAAAAAGTTTATGATGAGTATGAATAAAACCGTATATGCAAAAAACTGGCATGTTCTTGAAGGAATGATGATTACAACGGCCAGGAGGAGAATCAGGATTACAAAAAAAGACGGCTTTATCTTCATATTTTGTGATTTATACTTTTGCCTTAAAGTCCGGGAGGTTTGTCTGTTCGAGCATTTCTTCTAAGATGCTTTCTGCCTTGTAGCCTTTTAAAACTGAATCTGTAGAAAGAATGACATGCTTTCTGAAAACAGGAATTGTAAGCTTTTTAATATCTTCGGGAGTAACGTAGTTTCTGTTATTTACCGCAGCGTAGCACTGACCGGCTTTGTAAAGAGCTAATGTCGCGCGAGGGGAAACTCCATTTAAAAGGCGTGAATCTTCGCGTGTGTATTTTGCAAGAAGGAGGATGTAATTTAAGACAGAGTCATCAACATAAACTTTGAGTGCTTCTTCCATGCATTTAAGAATTTCTTCTTTTGTTACAACTGATTTTACATTTTCTACCGGATGAACCATTGTATTTTGTGCAAGAATGATTTCTTTTTCTGCATCTTCTTTAGGATATCCCATAGAAAGGCACATCATAAAGCGGTCTTTCTGGGCTTCGGGCAGCGGGAATGTTCCTTCTGATTCTACAGGGTTTTCTGTTGCAATTACAAAGAAAGGTTTTGGAAGCTTATACATGTTTCCGTCAATGCTTATCTGATTTTCTGCCATACACTCAAGAAGTGCAGACTGAGTTCTTGGAGTTGCGCGGTTTAATTCATCAACGAGGACCAGACCTGCCATTACAGGTCCTTTTCTGAATTCAAATTCTGATTTTGAAGGAATCCAAACTGAACTTCCAGTCACATCCGAAGGCATAAGGTCTGGGGTACACTGAATGCGCGAAAAATCAAGACCGGATGCTTTTGCAATTGATTTAGCAAGAACTGTCTTTCCTGTTCCCGGAACATCTTCTAAAAGTACATGACCGCCTGCCAGAAGACTTGCAATAATCATGTCTACAACATCTTTATTACCTTTAAAAACATTTAAGGTTTCTTTTCTGATTTTTTCTGAAAGTTCAAATATTTTACTCATAAGTTCATTATACATATTTGATTAATATATTAAAAGTAATTAAAATGCATTCTATGACAAAAGAACAGCTGTTTTTTTATGTAGAGACTCAAAAAGTGTTCGAATTTACCTATAAGGGCAAAGTCTATAACATGACTTATGACAGGGATGAAAAGGGAAATACTGTTCTTGTTTTTGGGCGTTTATACGAAGGAAAGAGATATGCAGGCGTTGGAGAATTGCTCAATACGGCAAAAATCGAAAATCACTTTTTTAAAGATATGCTTGATACAATAGACATAAGATAGTTTGAATACTTAAGACTGAATATGTACAAAAAAAATGAATTAGATTTAACGCAAGGCTCTGTTTTCCTCAATCTTATAAAATTTTCTGTTCCGCTTATTTTTTCAAGCATTCTCCAGATTTTATTTAACACTGCAGACAGAATTGTTGTAGGACAGTTTTGTGAACCGGCAGCCTTTTCTGCAGTTACATCTACCGGCTCTCTGATTAATCTTTTAGTAAATCTTTTTACAGGACTTTCTATTGGTACAAATATTGTTGCAGCAAATTACTACGGAGCAAAGCGTAAAAAAGAAATTCAGGATACAGTTCATACATCAATTCTTTTGTCCATATACAGCGGAATAATACTTACCGTAGTGGGAATCATTCTTGCAAAACCGATTCTTATTGCAATGGGAGCTCAGGATGAGTTTTTAGACCTTGCAGTTATTTATTTAAGGATTTATTTTGGCGGAATCATTGCCACAATGATTTATAACTTTGGAAGCGCAGTTTTAAGGGCTAAGGGCGATACTAAAAGACCTTTGTACATTCTTACTATTGCAGGTGTAATCAACTTTTTATTGAACCTCTTTTTTGTAATCGTGTGTAAGATGTCTGTAGACGGAGTAGGGCTTGCAACAGTTCTTTCGCAGGTTTTTGCCTGTATTGCTGTTTTAGTAATTTTAAAGCGCGAAAAAGATGATTTTCATCTGGACTTAAAAAAATTAAAAATAAATACACACATCTTTCATAAAATCATAAAAGTAGGACTTCCTGCAGGATTTCAGGGGATTATGTTTTCCTTTTCGAATGTCATAATCCAGTCTTCCGTAAACTCATTTGGAGAAATCACAATTAATGGAAACGGGGCTGCCTGCGACCTCGAAGGATTTGTTTATTTTACGATGAACGGATTTGCACAGGGAGCTTTAACCTGCTGTTCACAGAATCTTGGTGCAAAAAAGTTTAATAGAATTAAAAATGTTGTTCTTTCATCCCAGGTTTTAACCTTCCTTTCGGGTGGAATAATGGGAATGATGTTTTTATTTTTCGGCCGTAAGCTTATAGGATTTTATCAGAATGATCCTCTGGTAATCGAAGCGGGAATGATTCGTGCCGGGGTAATTTTTTCTACATATTATCTTTGCGGTATGATGGACGCTCTTTCTAACTGTATAAGAGGCATGGGCTATTCGATGATGCCTTTTATTTCGAGCCTTACCGGTGCATGTATATTCAGGATAATCTATCTTTTTACGATTTTCAGGATAGAAAGGTTTCATAAGCCTGTAACAATCTATCTTACATATCCTTTTTCGTGGATTTTAACCATCTGTGCAAACCTTGTCTTTTTTATTTACATTTACCGCAAGATGAAAAGAGAGAATTCTAATCCAGATTAATGACTTTATTTTGTAAATTTGTTACTATAAAAGCATGAATATGGAAGCATTTGTTCTTGGGTGTGGCGGAATGATGCCACTTCCATACCGACATCTTACATCAGTTCTGCTTCGTAGGGACGGAGATTTATTCCTGTTTGATGGTGGAGAAGGAACCCAGGTAAGCTTAAGGCGACTTAATCTTAAGTGGAAAAAGATAAATGCTATTTTTGTTTCCCATACTCATGCAGATCACGTAACTGGTTTGCCGGGTATTCTTATGCTTTCGGCTCAGGTAGACAGAGATGAACCTCTTTATATCTACGGCCCTCCAAAGATTAAGGAATACATTGAAACAAGCAGAAAAGTTCTGGATATGTACATAAACTATCCGATTGTCGTAAAGGAAATTACGGCTCCCTGTGTTGTTCACGAAGAAAAAGACTTTATTGTAAGGGCTTTTCCACTGGATCACACAAAAACCTGCGTTGGTTATACGCTAGAAGAGCATGAAAGACCGGGAGAATTTAATCCCGAAAAGGCGAGGGAACTTGGAGTTCCATGCGGTCCTTTGTGGTCTAAGCTTCAGAACGGAGAAGAAGTTCAGGCTTCCGATGGAAAAACTGTAAAACCCGAACAGGTGATGGGTAAAAAGCGAAGCGGAAGAAAATTCAGCTTTGTAACAGATACACTTTATAAGGAGAGTATAGCAAAAGAGGTCAAAGATTCTGACTTATTAATCTGCGAAGGCATGTTTGAAGATGCACTTATAGATCAGGCAAAAGAAAAAAAACACATGACCGCTTCACAGGCTGCAACAATCGCAAAAGATGCGAATGTAAAAAGAATGTGCATGATTCACTACAGTCCGAGGTACAACGACAAGGAACTTCACATACTTTTGGAAGAAGCTCAGAAGATTTATCCCAATGCGGAACTTTCCAGAGACAGAATGCAGATTGAAATCCCATTCAGGGATTAAAAATATATAAGGTAATCATATAGGAGACAAAAATGAAAAAACGTTGGTTTATTGCAGGTCTTTTAGTACTTGCATTGGCTCTTACCGGATGTAATAAAGACAGCGGTAAAGCTGGGGAAGGAGATGCTTCTGTTGCAACTACTGTAGACGAAAACGGAAAAACAAAGTCTGTGGCTTTAGTTCCATGTGTACTTTTCTATCCGGAAGGAAGTTTATGGTCAGAAGACAACAAAGGTCAGCTTGTATGGTATAACACATTCTATGCAGGACAGACTTTCTATGCATATCCTACAGAAGAAGGAAGTCTTTCAGAAGAAATTTTCACTGCTAAAATGACAAAGCAGGGTAAAAAAGAAGCTGAAAAAGACGATTACGCAAAGATTTCTTATAACAACAAGGTTTACTGGATTGTAAAAGATCTTATCATTCCTAATGCAGTTGCAAAGGTTATTATTCAGGATGGTTATAACTACTCAAGCGATACTATTGCAGACATGACTAAAACAACTATCACTAAGGGACAGATTGTTGCAGTTAATCCTGCATATGTAAAATCAGCTGAATCAGATCTTGAATGTTACAATGTTACCTGGAGAAAAAACGGTGGTAAAAGCTACAGAGATGTTTACATCAAGAAAGACATTGTTTCTGACAAAGATGATGACCTTATTGCACAGAGATATCTTAACCGCCTTAGCAAGATCAAAGAATCTGGAAATCAGATTGTTTTAGACGAAATATATGAAAATTGTAAAGCACTGGATCTTTCTCCTTATTACAGAGAACTTATCCTCGAAGCTTTTCCAAACTAAGGGACGGAGGATAATAAAATGAAAAAATTAATTTCTATAATTTTAGCTTCTTTTGTTGCAATCACAGCTTTTGCAGCAGAAAAATCAATTCCTGCAGTTATGCTTCAGGATGACGGAACTTTATTTATCGAAGAAGATGGACAGATGAACTACAAGATGTCTATTCCTGCAGGTTCTGAACTCGAAGTTCTTACTGTTAAAAACGAAAACGGTGTTGTTGTTCCTGAATTAAAGAAATCAAAGAGAATCATCAGTGAAAAACTCAGAGATTGTGAATGCTACCACGTAAAATACAACAACAAACCTTACTGGTGTCTTCCAAACAGAATCGGTTTGAACGAAAAAATCGGTATCATCGTAAAAGATACAGCCGTTTACCGCTCTCCTGATGTTTGTGATATCAAGGAAAAATCATCACTCGCAGTTGGAACAGTAATCTCTTTCGGAGATGCTTTTGTTGCAAACAACAAGTTCAAGCTTTTAAAAATCACTTATTACGATCCTGCAAACTATGAAGTTTATACAGGTTATGTAAAACAGGAAAAAGTAAGCTCATCTAAAGATGATTACAAAGGTATTAAAATCATCAAGTCTATTAAGAAAATCTTAAAAGACGGAGAAAAAGCCGATAAGGGGCTTCTCGAAGAAAACTATAAAAACTTCAAACACCTTTCAACTTCACCTGCAATTACACAGATGTGCGATGAACTCGTAAACTCTGTAAATCAGGATGAATCAGAAACTTCTAACGAAGCAGCTGCTTTACGCGAAGCAGAACCATTCTCTTATTACGGAGCACTTGTTGTTTCAGACGAAGAAGATTCAAACATCAACATTCGTGATTATCCTTCTACAGAAAATTCAAAGGTTGTAGGACAGTTTAAGTTCAAGGGTGGAAATTTCTACGAAGTAAATGTAACTTATCGTTCTGCTTTTACAGACATCATCAATGGTGACGAAGAGTACTGGTACTATATCTCTAATGATACTGTATCAGGATGGATTTTCGGTTCATACCTTGTATTCTCTGCAGAAGATGAAGGCGGTGATTACGATTATGCAACCTATGACGGACGCGAAGAAGGTGCTACAGCTCCTGGTCAGTGATAAAGACTTAAAATGATAGAGATAAATAATTTTACTAAAAGTTATTACAGTTTCTCTCATAAAAAGCCTTTATTCAGCGTTCATGATATAAGTTTTAATGTTGAGCCTGGAAATATTTCCGGGCTCTTAGGACCAAATGGTTCTGGAAAAACTACTATCATGAAGGCTATATGCGGTTTTCATTTTCCCTGTTCCGGAGACATTTTTGTTACGGACAGGGATGGAAACAAAATTAATGCCTGTGAAAATTCGGAATTAATTCCGGATTTAATAGGCTATGTTCCCGAAAAATCAATTCTTCCGCCGGACATGTATGTTAAAGACTTTCTTGATTATGCGGCGAGTATGCATGGACTTTCCGGCGAAGAAAAATCAAAAGCATTAAAAAAAGTAATCGATGAATGTTCGATTTCTGATGTAACTCATAAAAAAATCAAGACACTTTCAAAAGGTTATCTCCAGCGTGTTTCTTTTGCCCAGAGCATCATTCACGATCCGCCTAATCTTATCTTAGACGAACCTGTTTCTGGCCTTGATCCTGCTCAGATTATCCAGATGAGAAAACTGATTAAAAAAATGGCAGAAACTAAGGCTGTTCTAATGTCTACTCATCTTTTACAGGAAGTTTATTCTCTTTGTAATAATATAAATATCATAAGTAATGGAAATCTTGTTGCATCCGGAACAGAAAAAGAAATACTTGCACAGACAAAGTGCAGGAATTTAGAAGATTCTTTTATGAAGCTTACAGCAGGCAAAGCGGAAAATGGCAATGAATAAAAAAATCAGTTCTTATTACAAATACAATTTATTTAATTTTTTTCATCATCCGCTTTTTTATATAACAGCAGTATTTTTTTCTGTTTTTACTTCTGCTTATTTTTTCTATAAAAATCAATTCTTCAGCGGGAATGGAACAACAGATTTACTCGCATTTTTTGCAACAGTTCCTTATGTGAGCATCATTGTAATTCCGGCTTTATGTTATAAAAGATCAGATCAGATTTACGAAAGCTTTGTTCCCCTCAGCTTTTTTACCCGAATTTTTGTACGCTTTCTTTCTGTTTTAACTGTATACGCAATTTTAATCATAACTCTTTTACCGGTTCCTTTTTTGGTAAATATCTTTGGTAGCGTAGACTGGGGACAGGTTTTTACAAGCTTTATCTGTCTTGTTTTTTATGCTTCGGCAGTCATTTCTTTATGCATATTAATAAGCGAAATATTCGAAAGCAGCATTTCTTCTTTTGTGATTTCTGCTGTTTTTCTTGCTCTTTTTAACAGTTCACATGTTTTTACAGTCTATGTAAATTTAAATAACTTTTTTTCTTCACTTTGTAAATTAATCAGCTTTGCCTGGCACTTTGATGCAGCAGGAAAAGGCATTATAGATACACGCGATATTATCTGGTTTACAGGTCTTACTGCAATAAATCTTTTTGTAACCTGTCTAATCCGTTATAAAAAGGCAGGAAAAGTTTTCAGTAAGACTTTAAATATCCGTCATATTTTTATAATGATTATTTTTGTTCTTGTTGTATTAAACGGTAACAGATGGTACACAAGAATTGATTTTTCTAAAAACAAGACCTATTCAATTTCTCCTTTTACAAAAGAAATTTTATCTAAGGCAGAAGGAAACATCAAAATCACATATTACCGCTCTTCCACACTTGAAAAAAAATATCCTCAGGTACGCGATATCGCAGACTTTCTTTCTACATACACATCTTTTGGAAAAAACATAAACCTTAAAATTAAAGATCCTGATAACGACGAAGAAACAAAGAATCTTTTACAGACTTATGGAATTACAACTCATCCGATGCAGTCTGTAACAGACAATTCTTTAGAATATATAAACGTTTATTCTGCAATTACTGTCGAATATAACGGAAATACAGAGCTTATACCTTTTATCCTTTCTGCAGAAACTCTTGAATACGATTTAGACGGAAGACTTATTCATCTTATTACAGGTGCAACCCGTTTAGTAAATGTGATTGTAGGAAACGGAATGGGACTAGATAACGACAAGGGCTATAATTTTGTAATTCCATGGCTTAATTCACAGGGCTTTGTATGTTATCCTTTAGACCCTTCAAATCCTGATTTTGCAGAGATTTTGAACACAACTATGGGGCCTCTTTTAGTGATTGGTGACAGCCAGATTAATATTGATGCAGCGGTTGCAATAGAAAGTTATATTTTATCTGGTAAAGGAAATGCACTCTTTTTTGTAAGTCCATACAGTTTTGATTTTGATCAGTGGCTTTTAAAACAGAATATGTCTACAAATATCGTAGAAATGCTTGAAAACTGGGGAATAAGATTCGAAGATAAAATTGCAGCAGATGTTTCTTCACAGGTTCTTACAATGGAAAGTGCTCCGTCTGATGAAAGTTTTTATGCTGAAGGCAGTGTGTACCGCGAAAATGTAAATTATCCGCTTTTTATAAATCTTCTGCCTCAAACTTATACAAATCTTGGTGCAACGCTCTTCTGGGCAACTCCGATTCTTATAGAAAATCAGGAAAATGTAATACCTTATTTAATCACAAGTAATTTGAGCTGGAGCTATAAGGTTGATCCTTCAAAAGAAAAACTCATAGAAACAGTTCCGGAATTCTATAAAACACAGGATTATTCACAGTTTGAAACAAAAACACAGAATGTTGGAGTACAGATTAGAGGACCTTTAAACGGATTATTCACTTCTTATTCAATTAAAGATTCAAACCTCATCGTAATTCCTGATCAGTATTTTTTAAATACAATGACTGTTTTTGGAATGGTAGGAAGTGGCTACGGAGATTACAGAAATTATGAGCTTCTTACAAACATGCTTTTAAAATTGAATGGGGAAGAGGAGCTTGCAAAACTTCAGTCTCATTCTTCTACCGATAAGAGCCTTACAAAGATTACAGACGCTAAAAAGTTTAAGGATATGAAAAACCTTACAAACATCATCCTTTTTGTAATAATTCCTCTGATTTATATACTTTCGATGTGTGTAATCACCTTTGTTCATTACAGGAAATTAAAGAATGAAAAAATTTAGCCTCAAATTAAATCATTATCTTTTTATTGCTATCTGTATTCTCTTTGTTTCCTATATTTTATCTTTTAAAGCACAGGATAAAAGTCACGATAAACGAAAGCTTATTAAAACAGAAATCATAAACGAAAAAAATAAATACGCAATCCAGAGTTTTAAAATTTTACAGGATGATAATGAACTTACAATAGCCCGCCTTGATGACATATGGGTAGCGGTGCAGAAAGGCTCTTCAAATTATATTCCCTGTGATTTAAAACTTGTTAATAATTTTATAAATGACTTCACAAGTCTTCGTAATATGTATAAATTATCAGACAGTATAAACCCGAATAACAATAATTTTGGCTTTTTTGACAGAAATTCAACTAAAATTACGTACTCACTCGAAAACGGCCAGACTTACGAGCTTTTATTCGGAAAGCAGGATTTTTCTTTTTCGGCAAGATATTTTATGAGCGGAAAATCTGCTGTTGTTTACGAGATGGATAATACACTCGATAAATATCTTACGGCTTCGATTCAGGTGTGGTCTGATCCATATTTACTTTCAAGAACAATTCTGCAGCAGGTTACATCAAAAGATATCCAGCGCATTCATGTAAGTATTCTTGAAAACGGCTCATTAATTACCAAAACTCTGGATCCTTCAGACAAAGATTATGCATATAAAGCAGAAAAACTTTCTGAATATCGCCACGGTGGCTTTGCGATTAAAACTACAGAAAACCAAAACGTAGAGTTTAAACTTAAGTTTGAATACGGAAATAAGTGGGAAGCAGAGCTTTCTTTTTATGACACTCAGGATCAGGATAACGATTACAACGTCGTAGCAGAATATTTTATTCCACAGATAAACAAACGCTATAAATTCAGTACAAAAATAAGCGCATGGACTTATAACAATATCAAAACAATGGTGTTGTAGATAAAGTGCGAAACAAAGGTAACAAAGATATTTCCAGTCTGTTTATAAACGCTTCTGAAAATTAAGTGCGAAAGACCTGCAAAAATCACGGAAAGAAAACCTGCATAAAGATGTCCGAACGCAAATAAAATACAAGTTAAAAACTCACAGACAAAGGTCACAGTTTTATTATCATATTTATGATTTATGATGTGGTGGAGCATATCCGGAAAATAATATCTGTATATAAATTCTTCAGAAAAAGATGCAATCAGAAGGTATGAAAGGCTTTTATAGAGCCAGATATAATTTTCATCTGATTTTTGTATAGAGTAAATATTCTGTTTATAATCAATAAGGCTTGCAATTGCATTCATCATAAAAAGAAGAGAAAAAAGAGCTGCAAGACAGAACAAAACAGGGATAATGAATTTAAAGAAAAATGTTTTTATGCGTGTTTTAAAGGCAGGGTTTTCGTTAGTTTTGATTATATCAGTTTCAGAAAGTCCTTCGTTTAGGTCGGATTTATTATTTTTGCTTGATCTATCCCTATAGTAAATGTAGCCGAATATAGAAAAAATCCATGTAAAATTAAAATATGAAAGAGGAGAATCGGTGTAAGAAGGATTATTTAACACAAAACAAGGGGGTAAAACAAGAAAAATAAGAACAATAAGAAAAATTATAATTTCTGACTTTAAATAATGATATTTCATGAATTTTGTGTTATTATACTATATAGAGGAAAAATTGTGTATATATTAGTCGGAATAATAATTCTAGCCTCAATTGTCATCATTTTAAGCGGTTTATACTCTGTATTTAAGACTAAGATTAATTTTTATATAACAGGTCTTGATTCAAAATTTTCTATCCCGAGTTTAAATCTCTTATGGAAAGTTGCGACTTTATGTAAACTCGAAAACCCAACATCTTTATTTTTCTCTCTTCCATCCTTACAAAAATGTATGTCCGAAATTACTTCCAGAGCTTCTGCAGACGGTAATTCAGGTGACCCTAAAATGCAGCAGCTTATCTCTAAGCTTTTTGAATACAGAACCAAGCTTCAGAATGAATCGGACGAAAAAAAGGGAATGGATTCAACAAAGAGTCTTGAACGCGGACAGAAATTAAGGATTATTCTTCCGGGAAAAGGTGTATTTGTTTCTGAAGTTTTAAATTCTTCAAGCCAGCTGATTATTTCGGTTCCACGCCAGAAAGATTTAATTCCGATTACGGCAGAACAGTGGGTTGGAAAGGTTATTAATGTTTACCTCTGGAAAAAAGGTGATGCCCGCTATGTTTTTGATACAACTGTAGAAGGTCACGGGCTTTTTATTGGTGAATCTTCTCTTTCTTTAAAACATTCTACAAATCTTGTACGAACACAAAAACGTAAATCGGTTCGTGCAAAGTGTAAAATTAACGCACAGCTTTTTATCATCAAAGGCGAAGTTATTGATTACAATGCAGTAGAAACTCACGACGGCTACAAGTGTATCCTTGAAGATATTTCTGAATCCGGAGCACTCATCAGAATTGGTGGAAAGGGCGCTGCAAACGTTCAGATTAAACTTCAGTACAGCATCCAGAATGTATTTGTAATTATGTTTGGTGTTGTACGAACCGTAGAATATAATGCAGAAACAAATCAGTCGCTTCTTCATTTTGAATGCATTCATATTGAGCAGAATATGAAGAATGAGGTATTAAAATATGTTTACGATATGCTTCCGGAAGAAGAAAAGGAAGTTTACGAAGCCCTCGATTTAACCGATGCAGACCAGAAAGCAGATGAAAGTTCAGATTCAGATGCAGGCGAAAATATTGAGAAAAATCTTACCGAAACAGATGTTACGATTCCTCCGCAAAAACCTTTAAATAATGAAGACGCTGCAAAACAGGTAGCGGCTCAAAACCAGCAGTCGGAAGCTGCGAACGAAGGAATTCAAAAGCTTAAGAAACTTATTTCTGCCGATGCACTTCTTCCTGCAGACAATGCTCCGGTAGAAACATTGAATCTGTTTGATGATTACGATAAATAGAAGGGGTAACCTTATGAAAAAGATATTATTACACACATTGTTATTACTTTCATGTTCATTTTGTTTTTCACAGACTCTTCAGAATAAATTTATTAAGGGAAATATTACCGATAAGACAGCCTGTGTACGCGAAGGTGAAGGAAAAGAAGGTTTATGGCTTTCTAACGAGGCAATCCGTTTTGTTATAGATAATGTTCAGTATCTTGGAGAAGACCGAGAACTTGAAGGTCTTGCTGTTGCTGCAATTCTTTCTCTTCCTAATGATTATGGAATGGGAAAAACAGAATCAGAAAAAACAGAAATTTCTGATGATCTTCTTTTAATTTACGATAAGTTTTCTTCGAGCAGCACGGTTAAAATCGCTGTTCTTTCAAAATATCTTGTGTTAAAAAACTATCTTCCGGTTGAACCATTAACAGAAAAACTTAATTCTTATATGGCTTCGGGCGAAAGTTATTATACAGATCCATCATTATTAAAGACTATAATCAACACACTCGGATATATCGGAAACAATAATTCTTTTACAGTTTTGTATAAGTGCTATCTTGATTCTCATTTTGCAAACTTTAAAGAAGAAATTGAACAGACACTCATAAGCCTGATTCCGGTTTCTATGAACGAGGTTTTACAGATAGTTCACAGCAAAGATATAGGCCAGGTATCCAAAATTTATGCTTTAATCTTAAAAAATGACAAAATTTCTCAGAATTTTATCTCTGAAATTGCGGAAAATCTCTTAAATGAGTCTATATTATTAGCAGGCAATAAGAGCAGAAAGGACGAAGTTGTAAAAATCCAGCTTGGTTCTTTAAAGATTCTGAACGAAAACAAATGTACAAGGGCATCTTCTAGTGTTCTGTCTTTCTTTAAGGTTGCAAAGGTTGAATACACAGAAGGGCTTATTACAGAAGAGCAGTTCATAGAAGTAATCAATTCTACAGGTAATCTAGCTCCGATTGATTCTGTTTCTTACCTGATTGATTATCTTGAAGAGATGAACCTTATGACCGAAAACGAGCGCGAAGTTTCTCCTGCTATAGTTATTGCCGTAATAAACACATTGGGTGCAATCGGCGATAAAACTGCATTTGATTCTTTGCTTGCTGTTACTTACATAGACTATCCTGAATCAATCCTGTCGGCTGCACGCAATGCACTGGCAGGACTTAAGTGGTAAAGTATCTAAAAAATCCGGTTTTTCTTTCTTTTATTTTATGTATCCTCATTTTTTATTCAGGTCTTTTTAAGATTGATGTAGAAAAAAAATTTAACTCGTTTTACGATGAATCTTTAATCACTGTCGTAAACGGAAAATTAGAAAGCTCTCCTGTAAAAAATGCAGCTAAAAATTATTATACATCTTACATAAGATTACAAAGTCTTGAATATAAAAACAAACTCAAAGCCCAGGCAGAGGGAAGCATAAAAGTAATAATCCCTGCAAAACTTGTAGAAGCTTATTATCCTGGAAAGCTTTATTCAGATTCAGGGACAGATAAAAATGCTCTTTTTGAATCAGGGGGAAATTATACTCTTAAGGGCTATTTTAAAAACAAATGTTTTTATGTAAAGTCCTTCGAAGAGGTTTGGTGGGACACAGATTTATGGGGAAGAACAGAGTATTTTCGTGCCTTATGCCGCTTACAATTTAAAAGACTGATGTATACCTGGGGAAAAGCAGGCGGGCTTTTACTTGCATTGCTATCGGGTGCAAAAGAATATACAGAAGAAAGCTTAATCGAAAGTTTCAGGAACACAGGATTAAGTCACATACTTGCACTTTCGGGCATGCATCTTTCTTTATTTTCCGGGATTGCAATGTTTATAGGAAAAAAGACAAAAAGAAAAAAGCTTTCGTTCATAATCAGGATTTTTGCACTATTCTTTTTTGTATGGTTTGCAGGTCTTTCGCCTTCTTTGTGCCGTGCTTTTTTATGCAGCATGCTGACTTTGATTGCGGCAGCATCAAACACAGAAAATCCTGATCTTTTATTAATCCTTGCTTTAAGTTACCTTATACAAATTAATATTTTCCCATGGGATCTTTATAATACAGGGCTCATCCTTTCATACGCCGCCCTTGCCGGAATCCTCATCTTTTCTGCGCCGATAAAAAAGTTTTATTCTAAAAAATTACCCGCATATTTTTCATCGTCGCTATCCGCTTCTACCGGGGCTCAAGTCTTAACAATGCCAGTCTCTTTAAAAACATTCGGCTTTATCAGTCCGATTGGTATACTAGCCACAACCTTTGTTTCTCCCTTAATCATCTTTTTTATTTATATAGGACTTGCTTTTATAATTTTATGTCTTATCTGTCCATACCTTTCTTCTTATAGTGCAATTATTATGAATTTTTTGTATACTGTTATTAAATATCTGGTATTGATTTTTTCTAAGGTACCGGGCATTCGAATTGGAGAATAAATTGAATCATCCTGATTATAATTCAGCATCAGAATTAAAACAGCTTTTAGACGCAAACGGTTTTTCCATGCAGAAAAAATTCGGACAGAATTTTTTAATAAACGGTGAAGCAAGAAAAAAACTGATTGATACTCTTGATATAAATGAAGATTCGACTGTCTGGGAAGTTGGACCGGGGCTTGGTGCAATGACCGATGAAATCCTTAAAAGGGGAGCAAAATTAACTTCTTTCGAAATTGATAAGGGATTTGCAAAGCTTGTTCAGGAATTTTTCTCTGATTATTCAGCTAAAAATAAATTCAATCTTGTAGAAGGCGATGTTCTTAAAACCTGGAAAAAATATAAGGACGAAAACGGAATACCACAGAGATTTTTTGGAAATCTTCCGTATAATATTGCTGCAACAATTATAGCAGATACAATCGAAAACGATGTGCGCTTTGAAAAATGTGTTTTTACAATTCAGAAAGAAGTAGCAGTAAGAATGTGTGCAAAGCCCGGAACAGAAGATTATTCATCCTTTTCGGTTTTATGCCAATGGGCTTATGATGTAAAACCTGTTTTAGACTTATCTGGTTCAAACTTCTGGCCAAGACCAAATGTAGATTCACGCGCTGTTTTAATGATTAAAAAAGAAGATTTTCCGCGCTGTAAAGATCCTTCTTTGTTTATGAAAATCCAGCGTTCATTATTTTCTTCAAGAAGAAAAACCGTAAGAAATAATCTTTCTCTTTTCCTGCACGATAATGATTTAGTTCTGGAATGCCTTAAAAAAGCAGATATAGATCCGATGAAAAGAGCCGAAGTTTTAACTGTTGATGATATGCTTCGATTGAGCGATATTGTAAAAGAGGAGTTAAAAAAATGAGCATAAAAGATAATTTATTAAACATAAAAGATCAGATTTTACAGGCAGAACTCAAAGCCGGAAGAAAAGAAGGAAGCGTAAAACTCATGGCTGTAAGTAAATTTCATCCGGGCGAAGCTGTTTTAGAAGCAATTAAAGAAGGGCAGTTTTTATTCGGAGAAAACAGAGTTCAGGAAGCGTGCCAGAAGTTTCCATCGATAATCGAACAGAATAGGGATGTTGAATTACACATGATAGGCCAGCTTCAGTCAAATAAGGTAAAAAATGCTGTTACAGTTGCTTCCTGCATTGAATCTGTAGATAGAATTGATTTATTAAAAGAAATCGAAAAGCAGTGTGCAAAAATTGATAAAAAGATTAAGGTGCTTTTTGAATTCCATACCGGAGAAGATTCAAAATCAGGCTTTACTGATGAAGATACTTTGTGTCAGGCCTTAAGTTTATGTGCCCAAGGCAGTTTTCCACACATAATTCCCTCAGGTTTTATGACAATGGCACCTTTTACAGACGACGAAAAATTAATCCGTAAATCATTTATTACATTAAGAAATCTTTCGGAAAAACTTTGTAAAGAGTATAATATGTTTAATCTTAGTGAGCTTTCTATGGGAATGTCGGGAGATTTTAAGATTGCCATAGAAGAAGGTTCTACTTTAGTAAGAATCGGAACTGCAATTTTTGGAGAAAGGGATTATTCAAAACAATGAAAAAGTTTTTAAAAATCTTTTTTACATTATTTTTATTATTCTCATGTATAAACTGTTTTGCCCAGGAAACAGATACAACTCCAAAGCCATACGAAGACCAAGAATTTGAACAGTGGCAGCTTGATTTAAGACGTTTTGAAATAATCACATTAGGTTCCATGCCGTTTATTACACTCGATACAATCATCATTTATTCAGGAATTACCTGGGGGATTAACGGCTTTCAGGGAGCTTTTCCAAATCCTTTTAGTGCAATGGCAAGTTATTCTCAAGGCGAGATTATAGGAATAATTCTTACGTCTTTTACGATTTCTTTGTGCATTGCAATAACTGATTATTTTATTATTAAAGCAAAGAGAGAAAAAGCGGTACAAAATAAAACGCAACAAATATATGTAATGCCGGAGGAATTAAATCCGCCGGTGCAGGATGTTCAAAAACCGGATGAGTAAATGCCTTTTTTTAGTGTAAAAGTTCCAAAGGATTACGAAAAATCAGAAAGACTCGATAAATATATAGCCTCGCTTCCGGACGGAATGAACCGTTCAAAGCTAAAAAGCGGTGTAAACGAGATTTTAATCAATGCTAAAAAGGCAAAGCTTTCTCAGAAAATAAAGGCCGGAGACCAGATCGATATTCAGTGGGAAGATAATATTCCCGATAACATTGAACCCCAGGATATTCCACTTGATATAATCTACGAAGATGATAACGTAACGGTTGTAAATAAAAAGCAGGGAATGGTAACTCATCCTGCATGCGGAAACTGGGACGGAACGCTTGTAAATGCGCTTTTGTATCACTGGGGAAGGCAGTCAATTCAGACTTTAAAAGAAGGTACAACTTCGGAAATTTTAGAAAGAAGAAGACCCGGAATTGTTCACCGACTTGATAAGGAAACTTCTGGAATTATAATCACTGCGAAAAACCGTGACAGTGAAGAATGGCTTCAAAAGCAGTTTAAAGACCGCACAATCCAGAAAGAATATATTTGTATCTGTACAGGACGTCCTCCGGCTAGAGCAGGGGATGTAAGAACTCAGATTATAAGGGACCCAAAAAATAGACATCGCTTTAAGGCTGCAAATGACACAGATGATGGAAAGTTTGCAAGGACAATCTATCACTGTATAGCTCAATATGGAAATTATTCACTTATAAGGGTGAGGATTAAAACAGGTCGGACACATCAGATAAGGGTGCATATGAAATATTTAGGATGCCCTATTTTAGGAGATTCAGTTTATAATAAACCTGATAAAAACTTTCCCGATGCAACACTAATGCTTCATTCATATTTTATGAAGATAAGGCTTCCAGGCCAAAAAGAACTTACTTCTTTTAAAACACGTGTTCCTGCCCGTTTCCAGAAAATCGAAAAGAAATTAAAATCGATGTATAAAAAAGAGGTTCCTGTTGCAAAACATAAAAATACTAAATAATCCTACAGCTGATTCTCCTTTTTTAGTAATCTATAAACCGGAAAATCTTCCTTCGGCACCTCTTAAGCAGGATGATGAAAACAATGCGCTTTTTGAAGCAATAAAACTTTATCCCCAGATTAAAAACATCAAAGGAAAAAAAGAGATTGAATATGGCCTACTTCACAGGCTCGATACCGTAACCCGGGGCCTTCTTTTAATCGCGCTCGAACAGAAGTTTTATGACCATATAATCAATGAACAGCACTATAACCGCTTTATAAAATATTACAGTGCAGAATGTGCTGTTCAAAAAAATCTTCCAGAAGGCTTTCCGAACTTTGCTTTTTCCCAAAACTATGCTAAAAATGCTTCCACTCAGAATGCATTTTCCCTGACACAAGATATTTCTGCCGGTCAGGAATTTACTGTTGAATCTTATTTCCGCTATTATGGACCTGGAAACAAAGAGGTAAGACCTGTTTTAAAAGATGCCGGCGGGTATGCCTTAAAAAAAGCCGGGAAATTAAAGCTTTATAAAACAGATATCAAAATCCTGGAAAAAAATGATGAAAAACTCAAGGTTATGTGTTCAATTGCACAGGGGTTTAAACATCAGGTAAGAGCACATTTGTGCTGGTGTGGCATTCCTGTAGCGGGAGATAAAATCTATGATATGAGTTCCCGGGAAAATGAAGGATTTAGTGAAGACTTTAATTTTGAAGCTTGTGGATTTGAGTTTGAATATGAAGGGGAAAAGTACTTTTTTGGAAGAAAGTAATACCCGAAAGGAGACTTGAACTCCTATGAAATTGCTTTCACTTGGACCTGAACCAAGCGCGTCTACCAGTTCCGCCATCCGGGCAAAAATTATAAAATCATTCTACAAAATTATGTATTGAAAGTCAATCAGAGGTAGTAAGGGGATTAGAGACAGCTGTAGATTCCGCCTACTACAAAGACTAAAACACAGATGCAAACTGCATAAATCCAGAAGGGAAGGCTTTCTGAGTTATATTCTTTTTTACGGCCAGAAAAAATACGTGATAATGGGTTTTTTGATTTTTGAGAAGATGAACCTGTAGTTTTTCCGTTTCCAAAATAAAAGTTTTTACCTGGAATTACCGCATAACCGCATGAAGGACAGCCGTTTTTAAAATCATCTGTATTTCCCGTCATACCGCAGCGGGGACAACGTACAGAAGAAAAGAATTTTCCGCAATAAGTACACACGCGTGCATTAGGTTTTACTTCTGCACCGCAGCTTTCACAGAAAAATTTTGCCTGTTTTTCTTCGTTATTTTTTTTCATATCTGTTTAATTTTCTATGCTGAAAATAACCAGCTGTTCACCGTTTATATCCATGATTTCTTTAAGCCTGCAGGTGATGTTTTTACATTCATTTGCATAATAATATGTAAAATCAGGGACTAAAGTTTTAATGGACATATTTTTTATATCATCATCAAAATCAAGTTTAACTGTAATCTGAGTTTCGTTTTTGTCAAAGAAAGAACCTTTTACAAATTTTTTAGATACCGGATTTGTAAAAAGGATATGACCTGTTCCACTCAAGGGAGCAGCGTTTTCTTTATTTTTGATTTCGTTTTCTGTTGTGATAATCTGATTATCAATCTTTGTTTTTCCAAAGAAGGCTTCTATGCTTGATGCAGTTTTATTAAGTTCATCATCTTCAAGGCTTGTGATATACCCTGTAACACCTAAGGTCACTGCTTTTTTCTGATCTTCTTCGGAAAGCGGGTTAGGTTCATAAAGATAGATTCCGATTTTTTCTCCGCCAATACCACTTTTTAAAAACTGTACAAGGGTTTTCCAGTGGCGGGGATATTCTGATGAACTTACGATTACGCAGTCAGGTCTGATTTCTTCAATATTGTCCAGGGCTTTTAATAACCATCTGTAAATGATTGTACCAAAGCCCTGTTTTGAAAGAAAATCGTCGAGGCGGCAGATTGTAGATGTATCATCAGAAATAATGAGTGCTTTCATTACTCGGTTCCTAAATTCTGAACAACATAATCATAAATAATCCAGATTCCTTCTCTCTGGCGTAATTTATATGTGTAGCTCTTCTTTTCGCTGAAGGTTGGATATTTAAACCATTCATAAACAACAACTGTTCCTTCTGTAGGAGAGTAGGTTGTCTTTATAATCTGGAATTTTTCAGGTACGGCTATGATGTCGTTATCGATTCTGTTCTGCATTAAATCAGCTTTGTAAGACTGAATCATTCTTTCTCTTTCTTCTGCAGAAACTGTGATGTATTTATTCTTTAAGTTCTTGTTTCGTTTTAATAAAGATTCAACGTCGATATAGAGGAAGTATTCATCCCATAATGATTTCTGGCGTGCAAGAATTGTCTGTTCTACAACCTTATCTGGAGCAAGCATTTCCTGTTTTAGAATCTCTGCTGATTCTTCTCTTACAGGAATATAGTTTGAAGAACTTGAAGAAGGACTTGGTCTTACATCTAAAGTTAATCTGTTTGATTTTAAGCTTGTTCTTTTTGATTTATAAAGTTCAGGGTAGAAGGTGAGTTCAAGATAATAAACAGATGGTTCTTCGATCGAAAGATAATCTTTAAGGTTTTCTACAAAGGAATATTCTTCACCAGATTCAAGTGCGATTTCGCGGAAGTAAACAGTTTGGTTTGTTGTACGCTTTTCGATGATTTTTGGTGTCTGACTGAGTTTTTTGTTTTTTACTGTGAATGCATCAAAATCAAGACTGAATGCTCTGTCATCAGCGAGCTTAAATCTTAAGGTTTCAACTCCGTTGTTTTTTACGGTGATGTGAACCATAACTGGATTTTCTTCTGCATCTCCAGGATAGTAAATTGTGCGGTTAGTATATTTTATAGAGACAGAAGCCTGAGAATAATCCCCAGTTGACTGTGAAAAAACTGTCTGTGCAAAAGCAAGAATAACTGCTATAATTGAAATAAATTTACGGATTTTCAAAATAATCTCCTTAAATAAAATTTATCTTTTTCTACTTATATTTTCGGTAAAATTGTATGAAATCATTATCATCTTCTGTAAATAATTTACTATTAAATTGGACAGAATTAAAGACTGTCTTAGAAAAAATTACAGCCTCAAATCAGGAAGAAAAATATTCATGCAGCCTGGAAGGCCTTCACGGTGCAATGTTTTCATACTTTGTGAACAATTTTTGTAATTCAATATATTATAAAAATTTACAGGCAATTCAGTATAGTAATACAAGTAAAAGCGGACCTTCGTATAATACAATTCCAAACGATATCTTAATCGTGGTTCCAACTGATTTTGAAGCAAATAATATTGCAACAGATTTAGAAACTGTTTTCCCGGAAGCAGAAGTCATACTTTTTCCTTCGTGGAATGCAGTTCCTTACAGACCTGCTTCTAAAGGCTCAATCATCTTTGGAAAAAGAGCAGGTGTTCTTTCAAAATTAAATCAGAAAACAGAACTTTCAGCCTTAAAAAAACAAAATACTATTTATATTATTACACAGAGATCTTTTTTAACTCCTCTTCCTTCTCCTGATTATGTTTCTGAAAATACATTTTCGCTTAAGATTAAAGACAGCCTTGATACAGTTAAGATAGCAGAAAAATTAACAAAGCTTGGATACACAAGAGTTTCTAAAGTTGGGGTAAGGGGAGAATTCAGTTTGAGGGGAGAGGTACTCGATATTTTTCTTCCTCTTGATGAAAACGCTGTTCGAATCATTTTTGATTTTGATGAAATTCAGTCTATTAAAACTTTTGATGTTCAGACTCAGGTAACGCTTGAAACTAAAGAAAGCGTGCTTTTTTATCCTATGAAGGAAATCATCTGGACGGAAGAACTCATAGAAAAAGTTGAAAAAAAGCTCGAAGATTACCAGAATACGGCTTTACACGAAGATATCAGTAAAGATGATGTTCACCTGCCATTTACGGAACAGGCTCTTTTGGTAAAAGAAAAAATGCTTTCTGAGCTTAAAACAAGGTTCGAAACAGAAGGCGAAGAGTTTTTTTATAACCTTGCTTTTGATAAAACTTATACGATTCTTGATTATCTTGAAAAAAATACTTTTGTTTTATATTACGATTATGACAAGCTTGTAAACGGACAATTGACAATAGACAGGGAATATAACGGTATGTACAGAAGGACAAGAGAAGAACTTCCGATTCTTCCTCCTTCGATGTGTCTTGAAAACTTTGATTCAATGCTAGAAAAATCCTTAAGATGTCTACTTTTTCGTACATTCCCTGATGAAAATAATGTTAAATTCGACTGTGAAGTTGCAAGAAGCTTCTTTGGAAACATAAATTTCATGAAGGAAGAGATAGAAAAGCTTCAGAAAGACAACTGGAACATTTTTATCTTTACCGATAATGATAATCAGCTTTTAAGAATAAACGAAATTTTTAAAGCTTATACAGAAACCCAGGCTCCGGGTATAAAACCTGTCAATCTTATTCCACAGGCGATTTCTGCAGGATTTTCAATTCCTTCGTTAAAGCTGATTGTTATTCAGGAAAACGAGATTTTCGGGCGCCGTAAATATGTTCCGAAATCTCTTACAAAGGCAAAGAGCCAGGTTATAGATACCTTTGTTGAATTAAGTCCCGGAGATTATGTTGTTCACGTAAATTATGGAATCGGTAAATTCCATGGAATTGAACGCGTAAAATCCATGGGAAATGAGCGCGATTACATAAAACTTGAATATGCTGGCGAAGATTTTGCTTTTGTACCAATCGAGCAGGTAAATCTTGTTCAGCGTTATATCGGGAACGAAGGAGAAAAACCTCGTTTAGATACAATTGGTAGTAAATCCTGGGAAAACCGTAAAAACAAGGTAAAACAGGCCGTAGAAGACATTGCCGAAAAGCTTATTGCATTATATTCAAGAAGAAAGGCCTCTGTTGGCTATGCATTCCCCAAAGAAACTGAATGGCAGGCAGCATTCGAAGCAGCTTTCCCTTACGAAGATACACCGGATCAAGTAACGGTAACCGAAGAAATTAAAAAGGATATGGAAAAACCTGTTCCAATGGACCGTCTTATCTGTGGTGATGTTGGCTACGGAAAAACAGAAATTGCCATGCGTGCCGCTTTTAAAGCTGTTATGGGAGGAAAACAGGTTGCTTTTTTAGCTCCTACAACTATCCTTGCAGAACAGCATTTTGAAACCTGTAAAGAAAGATTTAAGAATTTTCCTGTAAAAATTGAACGGCTTTCACGCTTTGTAGCTCCGGCTCAGGCAAAAAAAATACTTAATAAACTTGCCCTTGGCCAGGTTGATGTTTTAATAGGGACACACAGAATAATCCAGAAAGATGTAGTATTCAAAAATCTTGGGCTTATGATAATCGACGAAGAGCAGAGATTCGGTGTAAAAGACAAGGAAAAACTTAAGGAGATGAAGAATAACATAGACTGTCTTACAATGTCTGCAACTCCGATTCCTAGAACCTTACACATGAGCATGGTAAAAATCCGTGATATGAGTCTTTTAACCACACCTCCGCAAAACCGTCAGCCTATAGAAACTGTAATCGATGAATATTCTGACGATAAGGTATGCCAGGCAATAAGAAGAGAGATGGAAAGAGGCGGACAAGTCTTTTATCTTCATAACCGGGTTGAATCGCTTATGGAAACAAGAATCAGGGTGGAAAAAATATGTCCTGAATGCCTTGTAGATGTAGCACATGGTCAGATGACGAGTACCCAGCTTGATGATATTTTCCACCGCTTTAAGATGGGAGGCTTTCATGTTCTTATTGCAACTACGATTATTGAAAATGGAATTGATATTCCGAATGTAAATACAATTATTATCGACCGTGCCGATATGTACGGTGTTTCCCAGCTTTATCAGCTAAGGGGACGAGTTGGCAGGAGTGACCGTCAGGCGTATGCATATCTTTTGTATCCTGAAAATAAAGCGCTTTCTGAAGTAGCAATGAAGAGGCTTCAGGTTATAAATGATTTTACAGAGCTTGGAAGCGGATTTAAGATTGCCATGAAGGATATGGAAATAAGGGGAGCGGGTAATCTTTTGGGAAGAGACCAGTCCGGCGATGTTTATGCCGTTGGTTTTGATTTATATGTAAAGCTTTTAAACCAGGCAGTAGAAAGATTAACTTCGGATAAAAATTATAAGGCTCAGGATGATGTTCTTATGGAACTTGAATACACAGGCTTTATACCGGATACTTATGTTACAAATCCTCAGATAAAGATGGAAATCTATAAAAAGATTGCTGCTGTAACAACAGAAAGTGAATTTGATGCAGTTTTATCTGAACTTTCAGACCGTTTTGGTCCTATTCCTGATGAAGTTTCGAGTCTTCTGGCTCTTGCCGAAATCAGAATCATATGTAAAAAGCTTTCAATCAGTCAGATTAAAGAGCATAAGGGCGAAGTCCGGATTGATTTTATGCAGAATACAACATTGTCCATAGATAAAATCCTTAAGATGATTCAGAAAAATCCTTCTACAATCAAGCTAAATCCACAGTATCCGAATGTTATTTTCATAAAGCTTGGGCAGATTGGATTAAAGGAAAAATCAGAGTTTATAAGGGAAAAATTAAGCGAACTTCTGTAAAATATCAGCCATATTTTTTTATGATTTCGTTTGCAATTTCTGTTTTCTTCATGCTGCGGTCCATAGCTTCTTTTTCGATGTAGTGATGAGCCTGTTCTTCTGTAAACGAAAGAAACTGCATTACAAGCATTTTTGCGCGGTTTACAAGCCTGATTTCTTCCATCTTGATTTTTAATTTTACATTCTGGCTCGAGAAAACCTGAATCTTATATTGAACCGCAATCGCAACCTTAATCATATTGTAAAAGAAAAACTGATCAAAAGGCTTTGTTGTTGTTAAAATTCCAAAGGATTCAACCTTATAGCTTATTTCATCAAAATGTTCAGGCGGTGTGAGTAAGAGGATTGTACTTGTGGACTGCGAAATATCTGTAGCAAAATCAACACCTTCGCCATCAGCATAATCAACAATCACAATGTTATAAACTCTTTCGCCGCATTTTCTTCTGGCTTCATTAAAATCGCTTGTGATTTCTGTTTCGAAAAGAGGTGCAATGAGCATTGAACTTATCTGTGAGGAGATTTTACTGTCTTTACTAACAACTAAAACGCTGTGGATGTCTTCGCTCATGATTTTCTCTTATTTCTTTAACGCATCCTTTATAAACTGACTGTTTTCTGCAATTTCTCTGGCAGAATCAAGTGTATCAGGAAGGGAATCAAGCTTTGATTTTTCACCGTTTATGATTAAGTTATCTGTTACAGGCTGTGGAGGAACAAGTTTATTTTCGATTCCGTCCATTGCTGCATAGATGATGAGAGTAAATGCTATATAAGGATTACATTCAGGGTCTGCCGAGCGAAGTTCAAGTCGTTCAATTTCTTTTGTTGCCGGTTTTCTTATGAATGTGGTTCTGTTTTCCGGTCCCCAGGCAATGTATTTTGGAGCTTTATGTTCACCAAGGCGGTCGTAAGATTCTTCTGAATTATTAAGATAATAAGTCATCTCTTTTGCATGCTTTAAAAGCCCCGCAAGAATATTGTCTGTTTTTGATGGATCTGAGCATGAAATATTGATGTGGAAACCGCTTCCGGCCTTATCTGCAAGTGGTTTTGGAGAAAAATCTGCATATAATCCGCTGCTTGCGGCCTTTGTTCTTACAATCCATTTGAATGTTGCTGTGTTGTCTGCAGCTGTAAGAGGATCGGAATAGTGGAAGTCGATTTCGTTTTGTCCGGGACCTTCTTCGTGGTGGCTTGATTCAGGATCAATACGCATTTCTTCCATGGTAAAACAGATTTCGCGTCTGATGTTTTCGCCCTTATCTTCGGGAGCAATATCCATGTAGCCTGCTTCGTCAAAAGGAATCTTTGTTGGTTCGCCTCTTTCGTTTAATCTGAAAAGATAGAATTCTATTTCGGAACCGATGTTGAGCGAACAGTTGTATTTATCTTTTAATTCTTTGATTGCATTCTGAAGCATTGTGCGGCAGTCTTTTCTGTACTGAGAGCCATCCGGTTTTTTGATGTTGCAGAACATTCTTACAACTTTACCTGTGTTTGGCCTCCACGGAAGGATTGCTATTGTTGAAGGATCCGGATGTAAAAAGAGATCTGATTTTTCAGGATTTTCAAAACCGCAGATTGCAGAAGCATCAAAACTGATTCCGTCTCTGAATGCCTTTTCGAGTTCATCTGCCATAATCGAAATATTTTTCTGTTTTCCATGAAAATCAAAAAAGGCAAGACGTATAAATTTAACATCCTCTTCTTTGATTAAATCTAAAACTTCTCTTTCTGTATACATGAGATTCTCCTTTGACTGTTTTTATATTATAAACTGCAACTCTTCAGAAATTCAACAAATAATGGTCCTGCAGCGTTTGGTCGGGATTTAAATTCCGGGTGGAACTGAACGCCTGTATAAAACTGACCTTTGATTTCTACAGCTTCTACAAGAGTTCCATCTGGGGAAGTTCCGCTTATTGTAAGTCCTGCCTTTATCATTTCCTCGCGGAAATCGTTATTGAATTCGTAGCGATGGCGATGACGTTCGTTGATTGTAAGCGGTCCCTGAGCCTGCCCAAGGGTGTATGCTTTTTCGAGGATTGTCCCAGGTGTAACTTTACAAGGATAGCTTCCAAGCCTCATTGTTCCGCCTTTAATAACACCTTCCTGGTCTTTCATTAAATCGATTACAGGGTGTTCGCAAAGTTCATCAAATTCACGCGAATTTGCATCTTTATAACCAAGTACGCTTCTTGCAAATTCAATTACTGCAATCTGCATACCAAGACAGATTCCAAAGTACGGAAGCTTGTGTGTTCTGGCATAACGGCACGAAGAAATCATTCCTTCAATACCTCTGTGACCAAATCCGCCCGGAAGAATGATTCCTGCACAATCTGCAAAAATCTCTGGAGCAGTCTGGTCTGTTACGCTGTCTGAATCAACCCATTTAATCTTTACGTTTTTACCGACAACAAAGCTTGCATGATTCAATGATTCAACAATACTTAAATAGGAATCGTGGAGCTTTACATATTTTCCTACGAGGGCAACCTGGATTTCGCCTTTTCTTGCGTGAATCATATCTACCATTTTTGACCATTCATCAAAGAAAGATGATGATTTAGATTCAAGTCCAAGATCTCTTGTAACTACATCATCCATTTTCTGTGCATGAAGCATTAAAGGTACTTCGTAAAGGCTTGAACAGGTTGTGTTATTGATTACGCAGTCTTCGCCAACGTTACAGAAGAGGGAAATCTTTTTACGAATATCATCAGGGATTTCTTTATCGCAGCGGGCAACTATGATGTCCGGATGGATTCCAACCGCCATGAGCTCTTTAACAGAATGTTGTGTTGGTTTACTTTTATATTCATCAGAACCGCTTATGTAAGGAACAAGACAAACGTGGATAAAAAGACAGTTTCTTCTTCCAACTTCTAATGCGAGCTGACGTATTGCTTCTAAGAAAGGCTGACTTTCGATATCACCGATTGTTCCACCAACTTCTACTATGCTCACATCGGCAGGATTTCCATCTTTTCCACCGGCTTCTGCATTTTTTAAGATAAAGTCTTTGATTTCGTTTGTTACGTGAGGAATAATCTGAACAGTTTGACCAAGATATTCACCCTGTCGTTCTTTGTTTAAAACATTCCAGTAAACTCTTCCACTTGTAAGGTTGGAATATTTTGTGAGGTTTTCGTCGATAAATCTTTCGTAGTGGCCAAGATCAAGGTCAGTTTCGGCACCATCTTCTGTAACGAAAACTTCACCATGCTGGAACGGACTCATTGTCCCCGGATCTACATTCATGTAAGGGTCAAGCTTCTGACTGATTACTTTAAGACCCCTGCATTTTAATAAACGACCAAGACTTGCAGCAGTAATTCCTTTACCAAGTCCCGAAACAACCCCACCTGTTACAAAAATAAACTTTGTCATATTTCCCCTCGTAAATAAAAAAAAAGACGCTCATTTTTTTTGACGACAATAATGCCATCAGAAAAAATGAACGTCTTTGTTCAATTATTTTATTTTAAATAATCATTTATTCCATGTCAAGTGATTTATATCTATAAGGCTCGTGTTATCAAGCGTATAATCCGAAGTAAGACAATCTGCAAAAGCATTGGCTGTATCAATAGATGTAAAGCAGTCAATGTCGCGTTCAACGGCTAAACGACGGAGTTTTACACTTTCTGCAACTGGATCTCTTCCTTTAGCTGATGTAGAAATTACATATGCAATCTTTCCGCTTTCGAGGAGTGTCATTACGTTTTCGTTGTAATTTTCGTGAACTTTTGCAATATGTGTTACAGGCATACCACTTCGTTCGATTGTTGCTGCATTTCCCGTTGTAGCGTAAAGACTGAAGCCAAGATTATAATATTTTTGAGCAAGGGCAGGGAGCTCAGGTAAATCTGATTCTCTTACAGAAAAAAGGATTCCTGTGTTTTCTTTATTTTCTTCCGGTCTGATTATTTTTAAGCCTGCAGCTGCCATTCCCTTAAAGATAGCTTCTTCTCTTGTTGTTGCAATACCAAGAACTTCACCTGTAGACTTCATTTCTGGTCCAAGGTGTGTATCTACATCCATGAGTTTTTCAAAGCTGAATACAGGAACTTTTACTGCAAAATAATCAGGCTTTCTGTAAAGACCTGTTCCATAACCCATGTCGCGGACTTTTTCACCAAGCATTGCTCTTGTTGCAAGATCAATCATAGGAACGCCGCTTACCTTACTAAGATAAGGAACAGTACGGCTTGAACGTGGATTTGCTTCGATGATATATAAATCATCCTGGTAGATTAAATACTGGATATTTACAAGCCCTTTTGTTCCAAGAGCGAGTGCCAGGTCTGTAGACTGACGGATTATTTTCTGTTCGATATCATCATCAAACTGGCCAGGGTAAACTGCGATTGAATCTCCCGAATGAATACCTGTTCTTTCGATGTGTTCCATGATTCCAGGAATTAAAACATCTTCTCCGTCGCAGATACAATCAACTTCGAGTTCTTTACCTTCCATGTATTTGTCGATTAAGACAGGGTTTTCAATTCCGGCACGAAGGATGATTTTCATGTATTCTTTTACATCAGCATTGTTACGTGCAATAATCATGTTCTGACCGCCTAAAACATAACTTGGACGCATCAAAACAGGATAAGTGATTCTTGCTGCAGCTTCGAGCGCTTGGGCTTCTGTAAATACTGTTAATCCTTTAGGGCGTTTGATATTTAATTTGTCGCAAAGTTCTTCGAATCTTTCGCGGTCTTCTGCAAGGTCAATTGCATCAGCAGAAGTTCCAAGGATTTTTACACCCTGACTATCAAGATATTTGGCAAGCTTGATTGCAGTTCCGCCACCGAAAGCGACAACAACACCAACAGGTTTTTCTACAGCTAAAACATTCATTACATCTGGCGGGGTAAGGGGTTCAAAATAAAGACGGTCTGCAGTATCAAAATCGGTACTTACAGTTTCCGGGTTATTATTAATGATGCTAACCTTATAGCCCAGTTTTTTTAATGCATTTACACACTGAACGCTTGCATAGTCGAATTCAATTCCCTGTCCTATACGGATAGGACCCGAGCCTAAAACAACAATTGTATTATCACCCATATTAAAACCTTTATAACAGAAACAGCCTGATATTTAAAAAAAAACAGCGACCCCATCAAAAGAGTCGCCATTGACCGTATCCTTAAACAATATATCACTTTTAATATTTTATGTGAAGATATAGTGTTATTTTCCAAAAACTTTTTGGGATTAATTATATTAAATCAATCTACGGATGTTTTTAGATGTAATAATCGTATCCCACAAAATCCTTATTCTTTTTAATCAGTTCACTCAGTTTAACCGAATCAACATAATTATTGATTACAGCTTCAAATTCCTTCCAGAATGAACGGCTACCTTCCGACATAACCGTGTTATTTTCGAAAGAAGTCATAGGGCAGAGTTCTCCTTCCATCACACGTAAGATTTCTCCTGCCGTGTATTGATCTGCTTTTTTGGAAAGTTTATATCCGCCATTTATTCCCCTTGAACCGATTACAAGACCAGCTTTGCTTAAATGTATTAAAAGCTGCTCAAGATATTTTACAGAAAGATTTCTTCTGTGCGACAAGGTTTTAAGAGGGATAAATTTATCCTCCTGTCCCATCGCAAGGTCTTCCATAATCAAAAGTGCATATTGTCCGCGGGTAGAAATCTTATACATCTTTAGTTACTTGAAAATAATGCAGTACTCAGATAACGGTCGCCTGAATCAGGAAGAAGAACTACAATTGTTTTTCCTTTGTTTTCAGGTCTTTTTGCAAGAACGTTTGCGGCTTTAAGTGCTGCACCACTTGAGATACCAACTAAGATTCCTTCGCTTGTAGCAAATGCACGGCCTTCTTCAAAAGCATCATCATTTTCTACAGGGATGATTTCGTCATAAATCTTTGTATTCAAAACATCAGGTACAAAGCCGGCTCCGATTCCCTGAATTTTATGTGCGCCAGGAGTTCCCTTGGAAAGAACAGGGCTTGAAGCAGGTTCAACCGCAACAATTTTTACTCCAGGATTTTTTTCTTTAAGATATTCGCCAACACCAGTCAATGTACCACCAGTTCCAACACCGGCAACAAAGTAATCAACTTTTCCGCCAGTCTGATCCCAGATTTCAGGACCTGTTGTTTTTTTATGGATTGCAGGGTTTGCAGGGTTTATAAACTGACCAGGAATAAAGCTTCCAGGTGTAGCAGCGTGTAATTCTTCTGCTTTTGCGATTGCTCCCTTCATTCCTTTTGCACCTTCTGTAAGTACAATTTCTGCTCCGTATGCTTTAAGAAGATTACGGCGTTCAACACTCATGGTGTCTGGAAGGGTAAGAATAGCATGATAACCTTTTGCAGCAGCAACAGCGGCAAGACCAATTCCTGTGTTTCCGGACGTTGGTTCGATGATTGTAGCACCAGGTTTAAGTAAACCTTTTTTCTCTGCATCTTCGATCATTGCTAAAGCGATTCTGTCTTTTACGCTTCCTGCAGGATTAAGATATTCAAGCTTTGCAAGAATAACTGCATCTTTAATTCCAGCTTTTTTTGAATAATTGTTTAACTGTAAAAGCGGTGTTTTTCCGATTAATTCGAGTGAACTCTGTTTAATATCTGCCATAATTTTCTCCTGATTTTTTGTGATTAATTCCTACTAAACAAGTAGGATTTAATATTAATATAACCTTATTTACCTATTATGTCAATAGGTAATTGCAAAAAAAATTTAATCATTTAAGAAAGCATTACAAATCTGTTCAAGTGCTTTTTTTAGGAGGCGGCGTGGGGTAGCGCAGTTAATTCTCTGAAACTTTTCTCCTTCGCTTCCAAACATAGAGCCCCCGTCGAGCCACACTTTTGCAACGTTTAATATACGATTGTCTATTTCTGCATCTGTTAAATTAAAGGCATTAAAATCAAGCCACAAAAGATAGGTTCCTTCGAGTTTAATTACTTTTATTTTATTATTATGTTCGCTTATATATTTTTGAGTAAATTCTATATTTTCCTGAATATAAGTCTTTGCCTTTTCAAACCATTTTTCTCCTTCGCTGTATGCACTGGTTGCAGCTACAATTCCCATGAGATTTGGTTCATCGTAACCAGCGCACGAAATTTCTTGTCTGATTTTTGATCTGAGCTTTGGGTTTTTGATTATGATGTTAGAAAACTGTAAGCCTGCAAGATTAAAAGTTTTACTTGGAGAAGTACAGATGATTGAATTGAGCGATGCCTGTTCGGATAAAGAGGCATATACTGTGTGTTTATTGTCGCCGAAAGTGATGTCAGAATGAATCTCATCTGAAACTACAAGTACATCGTGCCTTATACAGATTTCGTTTATTTTTAAAAGCTCTTCTTTTTCCCAAACTCGTCCTCCGGGATTATGAGGGGAGCATAAAATAAAGAGCTTTACGTTTTCGTCTGTTATCTTTTTTTCAAAATCTGTAAAATTCATTCTGTAGCGGCCGTCTTTGAGGATAAGAGGGCTGTTTACAACGCGACGGTTTAATTCTCTAATAGTATTGAAAAACGGATAGTAAACAGGCTTCTGGATTAAAACTCCGTCTCCTTCTTTTGTAAACGCGCGGATTGCAGCGGCAATTGCAAAAACAACACCGGGAGTATTAACTATCCATTCTTTCTGAAGTTCAAAATTATGGCGTTTTAAAAACCATTTTTTTACAGCCTCGTAGTAGCGGTTGTCCGGGCGGCTGTATCCGAAGATTCCATGTAAAGAAGCTTTTTTAAGCGCTTTAAGAATGCAAGGCGCGGTAGGAAAATCCATATCGGCAACCCAGAGAGGAATCGCATCAAGAGGTTTATTTCTGTCCGCTGCTAAATCGAATTTAATAGCAAATGTATTTTTTCTGTCAGTAATTTTATTAAAGTTCATAAAAACTCCTCCCGGCTTTAATCTGCCTGTAAAGCCTGACTCAAATCGTTTATAAGGTCATCCGCATCTTCTATTCCAACCGAAAGACGCAAGGTTGTATCTGTTATTCCGTTTTTAAGTCTTATAACTTCGGGTACATCGGCATGAGTTTGTGTAACAGGGTAGGTGATAAGGCTTTCTACGCCTCCAAGACTTTCTGCAAACTGAATAAGGCGGACCTTGTTCAAAATGGAAAGTGTAGTTTCCTTTGAATCAGTCTGGAATGTAATCATGCAGCCAGTCCCACGAGCCTGTTTTTTCTGGATTTCGTATCCTGGATGTTCCTTAAGACCAGGGTAAATCACCTTTTTAATGTGAGGATTTTTTTTAAGATACTCAACAATTTTTATGGCATTACTCTGCGCTTTTTCCATTCTTACGGCAAGGGTTTTAATTCCGCGTAAAGTGAGCCAGCTGTCAAAAGGAGAAAGGCCTGCCCCTGTTGTTTTTATGAGGAAGCGTAATTTTTCTTTTATGTCCCCGCGGTTAGTTACAACAAAGCCCGAAAGAGTGTCGTTGTGTCCGCTAAGATATTTTGTTCCTGAATGAATTACAATGTCTGCACCAAGTAAAAGCGGATTCTGGAAATAAGGCGACATAAAGGTGTTATCTACAATCAAAAGAAGATTGTGTTTCTTTGTGATTTCTGCAAGGGATTTTATGTCGGTGATGTTCATCATCGGGTTTGTCGGAGTTTCTATGTAGATTGCGCGGGTAGAAGAGGTGATTGACTTTTCAAGCTCGCCGGCACTTGTTCGGGATATTTCTTTTGAAATAATCTTTACACCGTTTTTCTTTGAAACGTTATCAAAAAGTCTGATTGACCCGCCGTACAAATCGCTTTCAGCTATTATTTCATCTCCCGGAGAAAAAAGTTCAAACACAAGGGAGATTGCCGCCATACCGCTCGAAAGGGCGAGTGCATCAATTCCGCTTTCAAGATTACACACTATTTTTTCAAGATGTTCTCTTGTAGGGTTCTGTAATCTTGAATAATCAAATCCTGTACTTTCCCCGGCTCCAGGATGTGCAAATGTCGCTGTCTGATAGATTGGAAAACTTACTGCACCAAAATGACAGGGACCGTCTCCATTATCTTCTTTTTCTATATGTAGGCATTTTGTCTGAATCGAAATACTCATTTAAAACTCCTTGAAGTAAAGCTTAAGTCTAAATCCTGATTCAAAACCCGTGTGAAAGCTTAAATTACATATTCAACACGGTTCAGGATTCTCTGCAGGAACTGCTTTGTTCTTTCTTCTTTAGGATGATTAAAGATTTCTCTGCTTGTTCCCTGTTCAACAATTACACCGCCATCCATGAATACAACCTGCGAAGCAACCTCTTCTGCAAAGCTCATTTCGTGGGTAACGACAATCATAGTTGTGCCTTCTTTTGCAAGCTCTTTGATTACTCCCAGAACTTCTCCAACAAGCTCAGGATCAAGAGCACTGGTAGGTTCATCAAATAAGATTACATCAGGATTAGTTGCAACCGCACGTGCTATACCGACTCTCTGCTGCTGTCCACCCGAAAGCTGAGAAGGATAAAAATCCTTTCTGTCGAGTAAGCCGACTTTTTTAAGCGCATTTTCTGCAATCTCTTTTGCCTTGTCCTTTGGAACCTTTCTTGCAGTAACAAGTCCTTCCATTACGTTTTCGAGAGCAGTTTTATTTGCAAAAAGATTATAGTTCTGATAAACAAAGCCTGTTTTTCTTCTTACGCTTAGGATTGTGTTTTTATGAGCGTGTGCTAGAGAAGTTTTAATCTCGTCAAACTCGAGCTCTCCTTCGTCTGCAGTTTCAAGAAAGTCTATTGTGCGAAGAAGTGTAGTTTTTCCCGAGCCCGAAGGTCCAAGAATTACAATAACATCACCCTTCTGAACTGTAAGATTAACACCCTTTAATATTTCGTTTTTACCAAATGATTTATGTACGTTAGTTATCTTTAACATATTTGTTCCTCCTGTAGTAAGGTTTGCTATTTAAGAACAGCCGCCACGGGCTTTGCATTCTTTTCTTCTGTGACACCATGTTTGAACACAGAACTCTTTTTCTCCCATTTCTTGAACAAAAACTGAACAATCGAACAGATAATTACATAAATCACAAATATATCAAGATATGATTCAAGGTAATTATATCCGTACGATGCTTCAATTTTTGCTACTGCAGTAATGTCTTTTACTGTCATCATAAAAGCAAGTGATGTATTTTTAATCAGGTTGACTGTTGCATTACAAAGGTTTGGAATTGCTGCTGTCAGAGCCTGAGGAATAATTATCCTTCTGTAAGTTTGTGCAAAGGTTAAGCCGCTTGTGTATCCCGCTTCGAGCTGTCCCTGGTTTACAGTAAGGATAGCGGAACGGAAAACCTCCGAGAGAGTTCCTGCCATGTTGAGTGAAAAAACAACAAAGGCATAGACAATAGGATTCATCTCGAAAATATTTATGTCGCTTCCGGCATTTTTGAACATTACATTCAAAAGAGACGGAACAATCGAATAAACAACTAAAATCTGAAGTACTACCGGTGTTCCCCTTATAACAGAAACATAAGCCCTGCCTAGCTGGCTCAAAACCTTTATTTTATTTACACGTGCAAGTGCAATAAAAAATCCTAAAACACTTCCTATTGCAAGAGATACAACAGTAATAATCAGTGTTGTCGGAACAGCCTTCCATAAAAGCAGAAAAGTTCTTGTAAGATATCCAAAATCAAACATATTATCTCCTTCAGTTATTTAGAAACTGCCTTTCTGCCTTTAGAAAATTTCTTTTCGGCAAACTTAAAAATCTGTTCTATAACAATTGTCAGAACCCAGTAAATGATTGCCAGTGCAATGTAAGTTTCTGCTGCAAAGGCACCAAAATTCATGCTTATAAAAAGGTTTCCTTTTCCCATTACGTCTACAAGTCCGATTGTAAAGGCGAGGGAACCTTCCTTTAGTAAAGCAATTACGCTGTTACCAAGATTCGGCAGGGAAACTAAAAACGCCTGCGGAAGCATGATTCTTGTAAACGCCTGACTCTCCGAAAGTCCTGAAGTAAGTGCTGCTTCTCTCTGTCCTGCTGGAACGGCAAGATAGCTTGAACGCATTATCTCCGATGCGCTTGCACTGAACAAAAGTCCGAGTGCGGTGATTACATAAAATCCTTTTGACCATTCATTTATATCAATCTTAAAGATGGCCCAGAAAAGATTTGGAAGGCCGTAAAAGATTACGAACAGCATTACGATAGCTGGAGTACAACGGAAAGCATTTACAATAAAGTCCGCAATTTTCCGTGGTACCTTCTTTTTTGAAAGTCTTCCCCTGGCAAGAAAAAAGCCAAGGAAAAGACCTGTTATAATTGTTCCAAGCATGATTTCAAAAGTAACTCCAAGGTATGGAAGTAACTCTGGAATTATCGAAATTATTTTCTCCGGATAAAAAGGTCTGTCCATGGCTTTCCTCCTTGGGGCTCTTTGAATTAATCAAAGGTCCCCGTCAATAATTTATTTAAGCAAAGCAGATACATCTTCGCCAAAGTATTCAATTGCAAGGCGGGAAACTGTTCCGTCGGCAATGAGCTTTTCAATTGCTTTGTCGTATGCATCAGCAAGTTCCTGTTTCTTGTTGTTGAAGATAGGCCATGTTGGGATTCCCTTGTAAGGAATGTATGTAAGCTTATCTTTGTATTCTGCATATGGAGCACCGTCTTTTAATACGTTGTTCTGGAAAGAAAGCTTGATGTCGAAGAATGCATCGTAACGTCCTTCGTTTACCCATACGTAACCGTCAGAAGCACCAAACTGGTCACCTGCAATAAGGTCAATCTGTGCATCAGGATGTTCTCTGTTGTAATCTTCTACTACAGCGTACTGTGCGTTAGCAGCTCCGATCGGAACAAGCTTTCCAGAGTATTTTGCAAAAGAAGGAAGATCATGGATTTCGTTTGCAGTTTCACTTCTGATTACAATACCGATGATGCTGGCACCGATTGGATTTTTAGGGAATACATACTTCTTTTTTCTTTCTTCTGTAATCCAGACACCCTTTGTACCAAAATCATATTTACCCTGAAGAACTCCAATAAGAAGATCATCATCTGAAGTAGGTGTGTATTCAAATTCGTATTCAGGAAGAAGCTTATCAACTTCTTTAAGAACTGCAACTTCGAATCCGTCTGATTCACCCTTGTCATTTACAAAGTCATAAGGAACATAGTAGTTTGTGTGAGCAACACGTACTTTTGTTACTTTTCCTTCTTCTGATTTTTTAGAGCATCCGAAAAGTGATACTCCTGCTAAGATTCCTGCTATTAAGATTACTGATTTGTTTAATTTCATATTTTACTCCTTTAAGGCTTCTGCCTCAGATTAATTTATTTGTTTGTTTTTATTTTGCTGCTTCACGAACCCATTCAAAGCGGTCAAAGCTGATATCCTTTGGAACTGTACAATCGGCTCCAAGAATGATTCCTGTCTTTCCGGCTTCTTTGATAAGTCGTTTAGTTTCTTTCTGAACATCTTCTTTTGAACCTGTGTAAAGAAGACCCTTCTTAGTATTTTCAAAACCACCGATAACTGCTTTTCCGCCAAAGATATCCTTACCTTTTTTAAGGGAGATTCCTTCAACAACAGAAGCAAAGTTGATTACCTTTGCAGGATAGTTTTTGAAAATTGCCAGGTTGTTTTTTGCACCTTCGTATCCGCAGATGTGGAGAATGTTTGTTCCTCCGGCTGCATTTGCAGAAACGAGTACAGAAAGCTCAGATGGAGTGATTACTTCTGCATAAAGATCCGGACCAACGCTTATATCCTGAATCTGCTGAACGCTGAGGTATATACCATCGGCTTTTCCAGTTTTGATTACTTCGCGTGCAAGAATTGCTGTGTTCTGTGCTATTACAGAAAGAGCATAGATTACAGCTTCCTTATCTTCTTTAATGAAAGCTGCAAGTTTTTTGTCTCCTCCTGCTGACCATTTGAATGCTGTTGCTGGTGCAAAGACATTGTAGAAAGTTGCAACTTCGTTTCCAAAAGAAGAAGTAAGTTTTTTTACAAGCGATACCTGGTCTTTAATCCATTTATCGTTTGCAGCAATAGGTTCAAGCTTTCTTAAATCAGAAGCCTTTTTTGCTTTTGAGATAAGCTTTGCAGTTTCCGGTTCAAAGAAATATCCGTCGCTCATAAGCTTTACAAAATCAGGCTTGAATGATTTTACAAAGTTTTTGTGTCCGTTGATGTTGAGGTCACGGTATTCAGGATGATCATAAGCCGAAAGAATTTCGTTCGGTGTGTAATGAAACCAGAATCCAACCGGTACACGGTCAACAGGTTTGTTATTAAAAGCATTAAATACTAAGTCTCTTTTTTCAGACATAATTACTCCTTATGTTTTCTGCATACTATTTTTCCTGCAGATTTTTTTTGTGATTATTATTTGTTTGATTAAGTTTTATAGCTGGAGGTCTTTCAGCTTAGTCGGAGAGACAACAGAGGCACATGACTCCGTTTCGGAAATTTTCACGAACTAATTTTTGAAAGAAAATTTTCATATATGCCTCCTTGTTATGTGGTTGTAAATTAGTTACCTACTAAACTAATAGGTATTTACTTGATAATGAGAATATACAGTCTATTACCTATTATGTCAATAGGTAATGAAAAAAATATTTACTTTTTTGATTTTTTTTGTGACGAATCGTTTATTTAATTATATTACAAATAATTATGTCTTTTTTAAACGCTAAAAATTTATTCATTTATGAACATTTCTGCTTCGTTTTCGCCATTTGTAGTTGAATAAAAGTATGGAGTTTCTGCGTTAAATTCTCCGGCACAGGTATCAACCATTTTGAATGAGCGAGGAGGGTAGAGCATTGCGGTAGTTGAACTTTTCGAAACAACATTGTCGCTTGACTTTGACTTGCTTGATTGGTTCGAAAGTTCTTTTTCCATCTGGACAATTTTTACCAGTTTTTCAAGGAACCATTCATCAATTTTTGTTATGTTATGAATTTCATCTATGCTCAAAAGATTTCTTTTAAGGGCCTGGTAGATTGCAAAGATTCTCTGGTCAGTACACTGATTTACACGTTCACGGATTTTTTCATCACCTTCTTTTTCAAAAGCGGGGAGATTTAAATCCTTTACACCAACTTCAAGACCGCGTGCAGCCTTTAGAATTGCTTCTTCAAAATTCTGTCCTATTGCCATAACTTCACCGGTTGCTTTCATCTGTGTACCAAGCTTTCTTTGTGCATAAACGAATTTATCAAACGGGAATTTAGGCATTTTTACAACTACATAATCAAGTACCGGTTCAAAACAGGCCTTTGTTTTTTTAGTTACAAAGTTTGGAATTTCATCAAGTGTAAAACCAACAGCGATGAGAGCAGCAACTTTTGCAATAGGATAACCTGTCGCCTTACTTGCAAGGGCAGAGGATCGTGAAACACGAGGATTTACTTCGATTACTGCATATTCAAAACTATCAGGATTTAATGCAAACTGGCAGTTACATCCACCTTCTATTTTTAATGCGCTTATGATGTTTAAGGCGGCAGAACGAAGCATCTGATATTCTTTATCTGCAAGAGTTACAGCCGGTGCAATTACGATTGAATCTCCTGTGTGAACTCCTACCGGGTCAAAGTTTTCCATTGAGCAGACAGTGATTACGTTTGAATTAGAATCGCGGATAACTTCGAATTCAATTTCCTTCCAGCCCGAAATACATTTTTCTACAAGAATCTGATGAATAGGCGAGCGGTGAAGTCCGTTGTGTGCAATTTCGTCTAATTCACGGTCGTTGTTTACAATTCCACCGCCTGTTCCACCAAGGGTAAATGCAGGACGGATGATGGCAGGAAAACCTATTTCATTATGAACAAAATCTACTGCATCTTCGTAAGTTGTTACTACTTTTGAAGGAATGCACGGCTCTCCGATCGCTTGCATTGTGTCCTTGAACATCTGGCGGTCTTCTGCCTTATCGATTGTTTCAGGTCTTGCTCCTAAAAGCTGTACGTTGTGACTTTTTAAAAATCCTGATTTTGCAAGCTCCATGCTGAGCGTTAATCCAGTCTGGCCACCGAGAGTCGAAAGAAGGGAATCAGGTTTTTCTTTTTCTATGATTCTTTCAAGGGTACGGAGATTGAGGGGTTCCATATAAATTTCATCAGCCATTTCATGATCTGTCATAAAGGTAGCAGGATTTGAGTTTACAAGACAAACTTCAAGACCAAGCTGTTTTAAAGCCTTACAAGCCTGGTTTCCTGCGTAGTCAAATTCTGCGGCCTGTCCGATGATGATAGGACCTGAACCGATAATCATTACTTTGTGAATGTCTTTATTTAAACCCATAATCGAAAAGCATTAAAAACGTGCAAGTTTTTTAGCTTATCCTCCTTTTTATCATTTGCATAAATCTATCAAAAAGAAAGTTTGTATCGTGTGGACCACCGCATGCTTCGGGATGGAACTGAACGCTGAAGGCTGGAATATCTGTGTATGTTATGCCTTCTACAGTTCCGTCATTTACATTAAAAAAACTCATCTTAGCAATCTGTGGAAGAGATGTGTTTTCTACAGCATAGCCGTGATTCTGACTTGTGATATAAACGCGGCCGGTTTGTGTATCTTTTACAGGATGATTTCCGCCGCGATGACCATATTTAAGTTTTGATGTTTTGCAGCCGCGGGCAAGGGCCAGCATCTGATGACCAAGGCAGATACCGAATATAGAGATAACTCCTTCTGTCTTTGCTGGGCTTGAACCGGTAAGCTCTTTATTGTATGCACAAAGCTTATTGATTTCTTGAATTATTCCTACATTTTCTGCAGGATCACCGGGACCATTGCTAAGCATTACACCGTCCGGCTGCATTTTTAAAATCTCTTCTGCTGTAGTGTTATATGGTACTACCGTAACTTTACACCCGCGTTTTTCAAGTTCCCGCTGGATATTTGCTTTGGCGCCGAAATCCCATAAGACAATATGTTTTGGGGTTTTTAAGGGGGTGTCCCCCTTAGGAGAAGGGGTAGTGAGCAACGAAGTGCGAGCGAGGGGAAGGCTTTCCCCTTCTTTGTTACTTACTTTTTCAACAGCGCGTTCAATTTTATATTCACTGATTTTTTCCAGAAGTTTTTTATTTACATCAGGCTTTTTATTTACACCGCTAATAATCATTCCGTTCATAACACCAGATTCGCGGAGTTTTTTAGTCAAAGCGCGTGTATCGATTCCAGAGATTCCGATTATATTATGTTGTTTTAAGAATGTATTTAAATCCTGTTCGCAGCGGAAGTTTGAAGGCTTATCGCAAAGTTCACGAACGATATATCCTTTCACCCATGGCTTTTTACTTTCAAAATCTTCGGGGATTACACCATAATTTCCAATGAGCGGAAAAGTCTGAGTTACAATCTGACCGAAATAACTTGGATCTGTAAGTGTTTCAAGATAACCTGTCATACCGGTTGTAAAGACAGTTTCGCCGATAGTTGTTCCTTCAAAGCCGATTGACTTTCCTTCGAATAAAGTTCCATCCTGTAAAATAAGATATGCATTACTCATTTTACATCTGCTCCTTTAAAGTTCCCCAGGGATAATCGTCTAGTAAAAGAGGGAAGTCCGGAACAAAACAAGGCAGCTGAATTATTTCGAGCTTGAATCTGTTTCTTTTCCATCTTTTAAGAATCTCTTCATAATGAGGGCCTTTTATATTTTTACGTATTAATTCATTTACTTCGTGATAAGTCCATCCAAGATTATCTTCATCGGTTTTTCCGCACATTCCGTCGCTTGGAGCCTTATGTGTGATTTCGTGAGGAAGTCCTGCATAGTCTCCGATTGCTACAACTTCGTCTGTTGTAAGTTTACTTAAAGGAGCAAAGCTTCCGGCACTGTCTCCGTAAAAAGTACTGTAGCCCATGATGTCTTCGCTCAGATTACAGGTATTTGCAACCATTGCATTTCCAAGAATTGCGGCAATTCCGTAGAGGGTAGTCATGCGGATGCGCGCTGGTGTGTTTGTGCTGTAATTATTGTAGCTGTATTTGTCATCCGGGAAATCTTTTTTAATTTCGTCTGTAAGGCCTTTATATGCATCCCTGATATTAATCGTACAGTAATCTATTCCAAGAAAAGTACACACTTTTATACTGTCGCTTATGTCTTTTTGTTCGCCGTTTGGAAGCAAAACTCCCTGGACACGGTCCTTTCCAAGAGCATCGCAGAGGAGTTTTGCAGTTACAGCAGAATCCTTTCCGCCCGAAATGCCAATTACAGCCTTAGTTTGTGGTGAAGCATTTTTAGAAAACCAATCTTTAATCCATTCTACACAGAGTTTATATGTTTTTTCTGCATCAAAATTGTAAGACATAAGACCTCCGTAAAATTAAATCTGAATACAATAAAGGCGTTCATCCTATTTGACCACCCGTTGTAAAGACAATGAAAGTTTATCAAATTGAATGAACGCCCTTGTTCATAAAAGTTATACCGCGTTTAACAATTGTCGTCAAGATGACAGGGGGATGTAAAAAAAAGTTATTTCTGTTCTTTTTTTCGGATTAAGATATAAACAATCGTGCCACAAATTAAGATAATGGCTCCAGCTCCGGCAAAAAAGTTTGTTAAAAAATTTCTAAGAGTACTTTCGTATATAGATTTATTGTAGTCCGATTTACTGTAATAAACTGTTATCTGGGTACCTATAGAAAATTCTGGTGGATATGAAGCTGAATTAGCTGTATTTGTATGTTCATTACCATCTTTGTCTTTATAGGTGTATTTTATAGAATAGGTATTATTGGTTTTTCCTTTATCAATTTCTTTATGTTCTTCATAATCCGTTACAATTCCTATTGTGTTGTAAGCGTTCCTTTTAAAAAGTTCATCATGTATAAATAAGCATGCGCCACATATAAGCCATCCTGCTCCAAAAAAAATTGCAAGCACCGAAAAATATTGTCCTCTTTTGGTTATCTTATAACCATATTCATATGGTATTTCATTTATACTTTTTTCTTTTATTCTGATAAGTGAAAGAAGAACTGCAAAAATAATCGGACTTATCATAAAGGGCATAAAAGATTTAATATCTTGAAAAAATGGAAGTACAATATCAATTATAATAGCAAGGAAAAGAACAAAAAAACAAACACAGATAGAAAAGTCATTTTTATAGTTTAATTCATTCAGTCTTAAAACTGGATTATATTTTTTGTGAAAGTTATAGCTTAATTGAATTAGAAAATATAAAAGTGGAGAAATGACAGCAAGAATCACCAGTAAAAAAATGATAAGGGGTAAGATTTCAAAACCCTTTGTAAAACCTGTAAATTGATGAATACATGCAGTACAGATTACTGCTATAAAAAATAAGAATTTGTTATTTTTAATAATTTTGATTATTTTTTCGGTCAAAATATCCCTCTGATTTATATTCCTTAGTTTATGATAGACCATATTGACACTTTTTTCCATAAATATTAAAACAAAGTAAAGGCAAAGAGGCCGCAGATATTTATCTTATTTATTCAGGGTAAATTTCTGCGGCTTTTTTGTTTTCGAGGTGGATTTTATGAAATTTACAAAAATGCATGGCTGCGGAAATGATTATATTTATTTTGATTGCACAAACCAGGAATTCCCGGGCGGTTCCGAAGGCGAAAAGCAGGCTGCCATTAAATTGTCCGACAGGCATTTTGGAATAGGAGGGGACGGAATAATAATCATCAAAAAAGGGCAGAAGGCTGATTTTGAAATGGTGATGTATAATGCCGACGGAAGCCGAAGCCAGATGTGCGGAAACGGAATCCGCTGTGTAGGAAAATTTGTTTATGATGCAGGTTATACTGCGTGTTTAAATAATCCGCGTGAGTTTACCGTTGAATCGATGGGCGCTGTAAAAATACTGACAGTTGTAAAAGGGGAGCCCGGAGAAAAGGAAACAAGGTTCAAAGTTGATATGGGAAAGCCGATTTTAGAAGCCGGAAAGATTCCTGTAAATATTGAATTATTGGGTGCGGTTTCTGAGAATGTCGAAGGGACTTGTGATTTTGAAAATAAACATGTAATCATGCACCCCCTGAATATCGGAGGCACCGGATATAAAATCACCTGCGTTTCTATGGGGAACCCTCATGCAGTAGTTTTTATTGACAAAAAGCCTTCGGATTTTGATGTCTCTGGTGTAGGCCCACTTTTTGAAAACAATGCCTTTTTCCCCGAGCGTACAAATACAGAGTTTGCCTATGTAGAAGATCGTCATACAATCTGGATGCGCGTATGGGAACGTGGAACAGGCGAAACCTTAGCCTGCGGAACCGGAACCTGCGCCACAGTTGTTGCCGCAATTTTGAATAATCTTGTAGATGCCGACAGTCCTGTTACCGTTCATCTTCTTGGGGGAGATCTTGAAATAAAATGGAGCGGCAGGGAAGGTGACAGCGTCTTTATGACAGGACCGGCAGAGGTAGTATTCAGTGGAGAAATATAGGTCTCCGTGATTTTCGACAATGAAAACAATAATTACTCTGGTATATAATTTACTTTGGCATGCGTCTTTTATTTAAGAGGCTTTCATTTAGAGGGCCTCTTTTTTTATAGTGGAAAAAGGGAATGTGTTGTATAATAAGACTATAAGGAAAAGAAAATTGTATAAGATTGAGGATTTTAGAAAGATCAATAAGAGCGAAAATATTATAATTTCACTACATGGTCAGTTAAGATTAAATGAACGTAGTATAACTGTAGATGATGTTATTAATGCAATTAATAACGGCGAAATTATTGAACAATATCCGACAGATTTTCCTTTTCCAAGCTGTTTGATTTTAGGGTTTACAATAAATAATGAATATATTCATATAGTAGTAAGTATGGATGAGGGAAAAATATATTTAATAACAGCATATAAACCAGGTTTAGATAAATGGGAATCGGATTTTAAAACTCGTAAGGAGGTATAGTCATGAAATGTATTAAATGTGGTAATAATACCTATGAGAGTACAACATCAGAAGCAATTGAATTAGAAAACGGCGTTCTTGTAATTAGAAATATTCCCTGTTATAAATGTGAATTTTGTGATGAAATTCATTTTACAGGAGATGTTGTTAAACAACTGGAAAAAATTATTATGCAGGCAAAACAACGAATGGAGCAGATTTCTGTAGTAGATTTTTCAAAAGTATTAACGGCTGCATAAGTAGTTTGCTAACCACTTTCCGGAATGCAGTTTTTTATATTTTAAAATTTTTTAAGGAGGATTTTTCAGAATGAAAAAGACGATTATCGGTTTATTTGCAGCATTATTGCTTGTAGGTATGGCAGGATGTAAAAACGGTGTTGAAAGCTTCGGGGGTAATATTGTAACCTTTGGAAGTTTTCCGCAGTCGGAAAAAGCTTCTACTGTTTCAATAACTTCAGAGACAAAAATTGTCGGTTCATTTACTTATTACAAGGGAGACGACAACGAATGGTATGCAGAACTTAATTCAAAATACTATAAAGTAGAACCGATTAAATGGCGTGTGCTTACGACAAACTACGATCACGACGGCAATGCCTCTACCCCAGGAAAAAAGCTTTTGCTTGCAGAAAATATTCTTATAAACTTTATGTATTATGATTGCTACAGTGTACAAAGAACTATTGGTACTGCAGCTGTTTACCCGAATAACTATGAACACAGCAGAGTGCGTGCATATTTAAATGGACTTTCTTACCAGAAAAAAGTAAGTAATTCTGAAACTCAAGAAGCAGATGAAACTCTTTTAAATAAAGGCTTTTTCCAGACAGCATTTACACAAGCAGAACAGGATGCAATTGCAGCGACAACAGTAATAAATAATGCAAGAAGCACAAATCCGGACAGTAATGCTACACTGTGGAACAACGGAGCTAATCAATACGCCAGTGACACTCCAACCAACGATAAAATCTTTTTGCTTAGCGAGCAGGAAGTAACAAAAGCGGATTATGGATTTGCAGAAGGCAATGAGTACAAAGGAGACGGTACGCATAATGACAGTACAAGAATCCGTATGGCAACAGCTTTTGCACAGGCAAATGGAGCATACCAGAATAGTACAGAAGGCTGCGGCGGTAATTGGTGGCTGCGCTCTCCTCGCAATAATATTGTTAACTACGCGCACATCGTCCGCGATGATGGTTATGCGAGCTACACCAACGAAGTGATTAACGATGGTATAAGTGTTGTGCCGGCTTTGTGCCTAAAATAAAATTGACTTTGCAAAACTAAGGAAGCAGTCTGCCTTGTGCAATGTACATCAAAGGCAGGCTGCTTTTTTTATAAAAAAGAGGCTTTATTATATTCTTGACAAAACCCTTCTAAAATAATAAAACATAAACAGACAAAGAAGTCGTAGAAATTTTTCTTTTGAGGAAAAGTGTCTGCGACTTTTTTTTTGTTTTAAACATTTTTTTTGTGAAGGATTTAATTATGAAAATAAACAAAAATTTTTTAGATTTGGAAGCAAGCTATCTTTTTTCTACCGTGAACAAAAAGACCCGCGAGTTTATTGCTGCACATCCTGAGGCAGATGTAATAAAACTTTCGATTGGTGATGTTACAAAGCCACTTTGTCCGGCTGTAATCGATGCAATGCACAAGGCTGTAGACGAAATGGCTGACGAAAAGACCTTCCGTGGATATCCTCCTGAACAGGGCTATGATTTTATTCGCGAAAAAATCCTTGAATGCGATTATAAAAAACGTGGAATCGACCTTAGTCTTGATGAAATTTTCCTTTCTGACGGTGCTAAATCAGACTGTGGAAACATAGGCGATATTTTTGCAACCGATAATACTGTTGCAATCTGCGATCCTGTTTACCCGGTTTATATCGACACAAACATCATGAACGGTCGTAAGGATAAAATAATCATTCTTCCGTGCAGCGCAGAAACTGAGTTTTTACCTGAAATTCCAGGGCCTCAAGACACAGTTCCTGATATCATATATCTTTGCTTTCCGAATAATCCTACAGGAACTGTTGCTTCAAAGGAATATCTTAAAAAGTGGGTTGATTATGCAAACTCTCACAAAAGCCTTATTCTTTATGATTCTGCTTACGAGGCTTTTATAACTGACGGTAAATATCCAAAATCTATTTACGAGATTGAAGGAGCAAAATCCTGTGCAATTGAGCTTCGTTCTTTTTCTAAAACTGCAGGCTTTACGGGAATCCGCTGTGGTTATACCGTCGTCCCTCATAATCTTGTTTTTGACGGCACTGAATTAAATGCATTATGGTTCCGCCGTCAGTCAACAAAGTTTAACGGTGTTTCTTATATAACACAGAGGGCAGCAGAAGCGGTTTATTCAGAAGTAGGGCAGAAACAGATTCAGGATAACCTTTCGTTCTACCGTGAAAATGCCCGTATTATTTTTGAAGGCGTAACTAAAGCAGGCTTTAAGGCCTTCGGTGGTCAGTATTCACCTTATGTATGGATGCAGATTCCTAAAGGTTTTACAAGCTGGACTTTCTTTGATGAGCTTTTAGAAAAATGTAATGTTGTTGGAACTCCGGGAAGCGGTTTTGGTAAAATGGGCGAAGGATATTTAAGACTTACAGGTTTTGGAAGCCGTGAACGTACAATAGAAGCTGTAGAAAGAATTAAAAAAGTGTTTGGCAAATAGTTTTAATTTTTACAGGATTTATAATAAATTATAGGGGATATCATGCTGTAAAAGGCTGATATCCTTTATAATATGGTTATTGGTAGACAGAATATACATTATGATAAGTAATATAATATGGATTTAAGGCCTAAAAATGCTGATTTTACCCCATAAAAACTTAAGAAAACATATTAATATGTATAAATTTTAATACATATGACTGAAACAATAACATCTGGAACAATAATTTTATTACTTATACTAATTACAAGAATAACTACACTAACTGTAACGCAACAATAACAAAATGAATATTTAATCACACAGGATACATTCCGTTAAAACATCCCTTACAGAAACTGTCATCACCGAATGCTTTAATCATACCTTCAAGGCTTATAAAAGACAGCGAATCTGCACCTATTTCTTTACGGATTTCTTCAAGTTCATGTGTGCTCGAAATTAATTCATTTTTACTTGGAGTATCTATACCAAGATGACATGGAAATTTTACAGGTGGCGAACTTACCCTAAAATGAACTTCTTTAGCTCCTGCACGCCTTAATATCTGTACAAGTCTTCGGCTGGTTGTTCCTCTTACAATTGAATCATCAATGACTATTACACGCTTTCCCATAAGATCGCTTTTGATGGCATTAAGCTTTACAAATACCATATTTTCTCTTTCTTTCTGAGTTGGCGCAATAAAGGTTCTTCCTATGTATTTATTCTTTATGATGCCGGTTACGTAAGGAATTCCGCTTTTTCTTGAATATCCAAGAGCTGCTGCAAGACCGCTGTCCGGAACCCCGATTATTACATCAGCTTGTGTAGCCGATTCTTCTGCAAGGATTTCTCCCATTCTGTATCTTACTTCCTGTACAGGAATTTCATCTATAACTGAATCAGGGCGTGCAAAATAAACGTATTCAAATATACAGGTCTGTTTAGATACTTTTTCTGTATTTGGAATTGATTGAAGCCCTTCTCTGGTTACTACAACGATTTCGCCAGGTTTTATATCCCTTACAAACTTAGCATTCACAGCGTCTATGGCACAGGATTCAGATGTGATTATGTAGCCTTTAGAAGCATTATTTGAATCAGTTTCATCGTAAATTTCATCATTTAAAACACCAAGACAAAGCGGTCTTATTCCGTATGGATCTCTTACTCCAATCAGCATATTTTCTGTCATTATACATAGTGCAAATGAGCCCTTAATCAGTTTTGAAGTCTGAATTACCGCTTCTATGAATATTTTCTGATTTTCTTTACTGTAATAATGTTCTTTATTATCTGAGCCTGGCTTTCCACCGTTTTCTATGAATTTTTTTACAATGAGTTTTAAGATAACTTCTGTGTCGCTCAAGGATGAAAAAGTACTTCCACCGTCTTCGAGCATGGCTTTTAATTCTTCGTAGTTTACAAGCTGACCGTTATGACAAAGTGCAATAGATCCCATTTTAAAAGAGTTTACGAATGGCTGAGCATTTTCTATGGATCTTCCGCCGGCTGTAGCATAGCGTACGTGCCCTACTCCAATATCACCCTGTAATTTTTCAAAGTGATTAGAATTAAAAACATCGCTTACAAGACCCGTGCTTTTATGTAATTTGATTTTGTTATGATCGCTTACAGCAATTCCGGCGCTTTCCTGTCCTCTGTGCTGAAGGCTTGTTAAAGCAAAATAACATAAAGATGCGGCGTTTTCTGCTCCATAGATTCCAACTACACCACATTCATCATAAAATCCCATAGTTTTATCCCTAACTTGAAACTTAATTTAAAATAAAAAATGCCGCAGACATAATTCGACCAGGGAATGATTCTGCGGCATCTTTGCCATATATTAATTATCATCAATTAAAGGCCGGCTGTCAATAGCATATGATTTTCAGTTTTTTGTCTTTAACTGATAGTTTTTATTTAAATTTGCTTTTTTTGAATAAAATGCGTTTTTATTTTTATACATTAAAGCATCAACTTCAAGTAGGATTTCTTCGATTGTTTTTGTAAGATTTGACCTGTAAGTTACAATTCCGTAAGCAATTGAAAGTTCATCAATATTTTCGCTTTTCCATGAGGCACAGTTTTTTTCGAATTCAAGACATAAATCTTTTTCGGAAGGAACAGGTTTGTCCAGTATTGCAACAAACTCATCACCACCAATACGAAAACATTTTCCATATTTAGAAAAAGTTTTAGAAATACACATTGCAGCAGCTATAATCAGTTCATCACCGGCTTTATGACCTTTTGTGTCGTTTATGATTTTTAATCCGTTTATATCAAAACCTAAAATCGTGCAGTTGATTTTCTCTGATTTGATTTTTTCAAGAAATGTATTAAAGCTCCGGCGATTATTTAAGCCTGTAAGCTGATCATTCTGCATAAGAAAGCGGTAATTTTTTGAGTTTGCAATACCCTTAATCTTGATATTCATCATGTAGGTAGAAAAAAGAATGCTCATAATGCCATAAATGATTCCGTTTGAACGGTTATGAGCAGCAATAACTCCGGTCTGCCTTGTGATTACAAGATAGATATAAACGGCATCTGCAATAAAGATGATTAAGGAAGCATAAACAGGTCTTACGGTGAATAAAAGTGGAACTGCAAACATAAATACCATAAAGGTTGTTGTCTGTGCATTCCCGTTTACAAAAATACCGATTACAGCTCCAAGTACGAGTGCTCCAAGTATTCCTATATAGGCCGAAAGCCGGAAGTTTCTTTTTAATTTACGGAAAACTGTTGAAACAAGTGCGAGTGAAAGATAATAAATGGCACTGATTTTATAGATATTTGCCATGATTGATAAAACAGATGAATTTGATGCCTGAAAAAATAAAATTACATAAGTAATAAAACCAACCCAGGAAAAGAAAAATGTGTTTTTCAGGTTACTCGAGAAAATTTCTGTTTTAATTTCGCTGTATTCTTCTTTTGTAATTCCACCGTAAAGAATACAATTTAAAATCTTGTTCTTCAAAAGTTTTACCCTATGCTGTATATAACTGATTATATACCTCAAAAAACTGATTTACCATAGGGTATTTTATTGAAATATAATAAAATGTTATTTAATTAAGAAACTATCTATCTGTCTTGCACATTCACGGCCTTCTGCAATTGCCCAAACTACAAGGGACTGTCCGCGGTGCATGTCGCCGGCAGTAAAGATTTTTGGAACGCTTGTTGCATAACCATTTGGGCTGGCTAACTCCGAAGTATCTTCTCCAAAGGATGCAACAGTTCCCCTTGGACCAAGCTCTGTTCCAAAAGCCTGTGCGGTGTATTCTTCGCAACCTGTAAAGCCTGCGGCAACTAAAAGAAGATCACAAGGTAATGTTTTTTCTGTACCTTCCCTTTCGCATAAGGTTCTCTTTCCGTCAATCATCTTGAATTCTACTTCGATTGTTTTTACGGCTTTTATATGTCCGTCTTCGCTGATCACTTCTTTTACTGTTGTTTCGTAAACACGAGGGTCGTGTCCAAACTTTTCGATTGATTCTTCTGCACCGTAATCAACCTTAAGTACTTTTGGCCACTGTGGCCATGGGTTATTTGCGGCTCTTTCTACAGGAGGACATGGCATCATTTCTATCTGTGTAACAGATTTACAGCCAAGACGGATTGCAGAACCTGTACAATCGTTTCCTGTGTCCCCTCCTCCAACAATTACAACATCTTTTCCTTCTACCTCGATACCAAAGTCCTGGACGAGCATCTGGTCTATCTGTTTATTTGCAGGAATGATTCCGATTTTTTCTAATGCTTCGCTTGTGGCAATTACGCTTTTTGTTACGGCAGTAAGAAAATCAACTGCAAACATAACTCCGCCTTCTGCACCTTTTTTACCTGTTTTAAGCTTATCCATTCCGGTAGCAGAAAGAGAACGAGCTTTTTTTGCACCACAACAGAGGGCAACAGCATCGTAATCACTTAAAATCTGCGAAGCTGAATAAGAGCGTCCTACATCGGCATTAAAGATGAATTCTACCCCTTCTTCTTTCATAAGATTAATTCTTCGTTCAACAATTTTTTTGTCGAGCTTCATATTAGGAATTCCGTACATTAAAAGACCACCAGCTTTATCTTCACGTTCAAAAACAGTAACATTGTGACCACGGCGGTTGAGCCAGTCTGCACACGCAAGACCAGATGGACCAGCTCCGATTACAGCAATTTTTTTACCAGAGCGCTGTGCTGGAATTTCTGGCTTCATGTAGCCTGTTTCAAAAGCTTTTTCGATTATAAAAAGTTCATTATCGTGAACAGTTACCGGACCTTCTTTTACCACAGGACTTCCGGCATTACATGCTTTTTCGCAAAGGGCCGGGCATACACGACCTGTAAATTCCGGAAAGCTCGAAGTTTTTAAAAGTCTCCAGGCAGCCATATCAAACTGGCCGTTATAAAGAGCATCGTTCCATTCGGGGATATAGTTATGCAAAGGACATCCTGTTACCATTCCAGAAAGTTTAATGGCACTCTGACACATCGGAACACCGCAGTTCATACATCTTGCGGCCTGCTCACGTCTTGCTTTTTCGTCAAGCTTTGGATGAAACTCTTTAAAATTTGTAATGCGTTCCAGTGGCGGAATATTGCCGTTTTCTACCCTTTTATAATCCATAAATCCTGTAGGCTTTGCCATATACAAAACTCCTTTTAAATCAAAAATCACGGAAATAAAAAAAGAGGCCGTAGATTAAACTTCTGTATACAGATACAAAAATTTATTCTACGACCTCTTTGTCGTTATTTATTATATTATTACGAAAAACTGACTTGTTGTCAATCACGCGAGTTTAGTTCTGGAGATTAACAAAGTCAATTAATTTTGTTCTTCTACCTCGAATTTTAAATACATATACATATAACAATTACCATTTGTTAATCGTCCGGTAAAGAATATCCAGCCATTAGATCCTCCAGGTGGATCGAGAGTGTTACTGTTATATGTTCTGACTGTTGGAACGGTAACATTTTTAATAGCAGAAAGGGTCTTTTGGAGAGTGTGTGAACCAAAATTACCTTCTTTTTTGCGTCTTCTCATATTAATCATTTCTAATGTAATTTTATCATCAGGTGAATAAAGAGTTCTTTCATAAGAGCGTTCATCTGTATCTGTATTTAAATGATCCCAGTAATTTGAATGAATTATAGGATATTCAGATGATCCATAACCCCATATTGTTGTACCATCAAATTTAATTTCACCCAAAAGATCAAAACCATCTATGTCTTTAATTCCTCCAACACAAATTCTGGCATCCCCTTTCAGACCACCAGTTATTCTTACATTGTGATAGATAAGTTTAATCGGTTTAATAATACCTTTAACATATTTATGTGTTATTTTTGTTTTACAGTATGGTCTTGTCTGAACGATTACAAGGTGTTTTACACTATCGTAACCTACAGAAAATCCTGATGTAGGATTTGAGAACTCAGTTCCATCTGTAGCATTAAGATATACTTTAACAGTATTAGGATTATCACCTCTATTTCCAGGTTGTATATAAACACTTAGTGAAGGATCAGACAGATAACTGAATTTCCATATTTTTGGATCATCTTCAGTGTTTCCAGAGCCAGTTTCACCGCTTCCATTATTAGCAATAACTGTAGGTTCAGCAAGGATACCCAGAATATAAATATCTTTGTTGATTACTTTAGGTGCATATCCTGCCTTTGAAACAGTAATCGAAAGGTTATGAGGTCCAAGAGCAAGTTCATATCTGCCATTTTTAGCAGTGAGTGTATTTTTGCCATCTTCGACTGTTACAGTTTCACCAGTACCCGCAACAACTTCTAATGTTGCATTACCGGTTCCACTTGTAGTAAGGTTAAGATCATAAGTTGTATATGAATCTATAGAAGATTCTGATACAGATGTATCTATTCTGTTATTTGTATTGTTTGCATAAAAGTAAATATTTGGTTCATTAAATGTTGTAAGGACCTTTATATATTTTGTAACCTGACAGGTTGTATAGCCAGTCTTAGAGCTTGTTACAGTAATTTTATGAGTACCAACACCGAGTTTACCTGATTTTTCGCCTGTAAATGATTCATCATCAATTTTACCGCTGATAGTTGCTTCGTCCTGTGGAGAAATCTTGTAAGAAACTTTTGATGAAGAGTCTGCAACTTCTATACATTCATAACCGTTAACGTCTCTAACTCCATTAAGTCCCGGATTAAATTCAATTAAAGGTTCTGCTGCTTCTTCTGAAAGAATTACATCAACCCAGTAACGGCTTTTATGTTCATCTTTACTTCCTTTGTAATCACCTGTATCAATGCTTGGATTTTCTTTAAGCTCTTTTAAGGTTTTTGTAGCTTTTGAATCTCCTCTACTTACAGTTCCAAGGTCATCCCAGTTACTTTGATACTTTCCATCTCTATCCCATGCCTTAGAAGTATAGAAGTAAAAATTATCTGTTTTTTCATAAAGATATACTGCTTTAGTAACATCAGTTGTACTATAATAATCATGGCAATTATCTATGTGTTCCACATTACAATAATATATAGACTCTTTATCGCTTTTTGATGATTCAATAAATAATTCAACAATTAAATCAACATCTGCTCCACCATCTGTATGCCAATGATGAAGATCATTTTTTACCTTAGCCTTTACTCGTTTTATTCCGACCTTATAATTCTTCTTTACAGTAAGAGGACGACAATATTCTTTTGTAATATTCATCTCGAGTGTGTAATATCCGTCTTCCAGTGTTCCGCTTAAATCTGCATCAGAATTATTAATGGTTAATTTTATTTCAGAATCCTTGTTTACACTGTTATCAACAGAATAAGTATAGTTTTCGTATTTGAGGTAGCTATACTGCATTTTGTCGTAATTTATGTTTTGATAATTATGTGTGCCTTCGTTACTTGCATTTGAATTAATCTTAGGTTCAACAAGTTTTTTTACTACATAAATATTTTTTGTGACGGTTACAGGGCGTGCACGGTTTTTAGAGGCTGTTGCAGTGATTTTATTAAAGCCGTCTTCAAGAGTGGCATCAGCAGAAACTGTTTTACCGTTAACTTTTACTTCCAGATCAGAACTTAAATCAGTTTTTATAACATTGATTCCAAAACTGTCTCCTGTGTATTCAAGGACATCATAGGTTTTTGAATCGCCTTCTCTATTAGCTTTAAGGTTGTTTAATTCACCGTTATCACCAAAAAGAATTTCCGGTTCGGTTACATAGCATAATCCGAGTGCTTCGGATGTAGAAACAACTTTACTCTTTACTCCTTCCGGGCTTATTGCAGTAACAACATAATCATACTGGAGGGAAGGTTCCTGCTCATCAAAATAATAGATAAATTCATTCGATTTTGAACCTGCTTTTTTAGCCTGATCTGCCTTTACATCTGCAGTCGCAACAAAAGAAAAATCACCCGGAGTATTGCTTGAAAAACAGTCGATTCTGTAGGTTAAATCTTTATTTCTCTTATATGATGAATCAGGCATATCAAAGTGAAGAGTGTGATATGAGTCTGTATCTGAATATTCAGGATTTTTTAGATTTTTTGGATTGTCGGGTGCAGAAAGCTGTTTAAAATCATATGAATAATTAACTTCTTCTTCATATACTCCTGTATCACCCTGTTTAAAATATTTAAACATACCTTCGAGCATAAGTTTTTTTCTTTCTGTATCGTTGGGAAGTTCTGCGCTTAAAGTGATGATTGAACCGTCAGAGGAAAGTTCTGCTTTTTTTGAATAGTTTATTGTAACATCCGATTTTGTTTCATCATCAGTCTGATAGATTGTAAAATTCGGTTGTCCTTCTAATTCCAGTTCAATTTCATAATTATTAGGATTTGTAATAATAAGATTGATTTTAATCGGTTCGACTGCAGAAAGATTTCTTCTTCCGTCTAAAACTGTTGTTTCGGAAATGACATCATAACGACCGATTGTAACAGTGTTTGACCAGTAATTAAGATAATCATCAATTGATTTTGAAAATGGTGAATCGCAGGCTGTAAATAAGTGAGCGAAAATAAAAATAATTGTAAATAAAGCAAAAAAACGAAACTTTAAACTGATTTTTTTAAGCATACCCTAAATCTCCACAATAAATATACAGTGTTATTATGTGGAGAAGCACTACCAAAAATGGTAGTTTTTTAAAGAATTTTATAAAATTCCAAGAGTTCTTGCATTCCAGATGGCCTGGGTTACGGAGTTTACTTCCATTTTTGAGTAGATATTTTTAAGGTGAAAGTTTACCGTGTTTTCGCTTATAAAAAAGATTTCTGCAATCTCTTCGCGCGGTTTTCCCTGCTCCAAAAGTTTTAGAATCTCTATTTCCCTCTGGGTCAGGTTCGTATCATTTTTTAATTCTGCCTTAAGATAAAGCGGATGCATGATTGCCATACTTCTTGTCATTTCCAGAAGGTTCATCAAAAACTCAGATTCACCTTTTTCCTTTATATAATCAACAAGAATGTGTAAGACAGCATCACCTTCATCTGCAATCAGGCGGAAATATTCCCTTCTTTTTGCAATTTTAAGGGAGCGCTCAAAAGCATCAAAGGCAAAATCCTTATTTCTGCTTCTGTAAAAACAGATTGCAAGTAAAAGATCTACTTCGCATAAATCAATATGGCGTTTTCCTGCTTCTAAAAGAGGCCTGAGTCTTTCTGCAAGAGCGATTACAGCGGTATATTTTTTCTGGATGATGTAACAGCGCATTTTAACCATATAGCGGTAAACATCGATCATATTAAAATCGGCAAACTCATCGGGGGCATCGTTTTTAAGCCATTTATTAATCAGTTTTAAATCCCCTTCGTAAAGTCCGGAAAGAACCTCTGCCGCTTCGATATTGTAAGAGAATTCGGCCTGTCCGTTTTCCTTGATATGATTCTGGATATTTTTAATATAACTGTTCGGGCTTACGGTTTTTCCATAAGCAAGCTGTATTTTTGCCTGAAGATAAAGAGCTGCAAATAAAAGACGGTGTTCAGATTCCTTGTCGAATTCCTTTATAGTGCGGCTTACAAGTACTTCCGATTCTATTAAGTTATTAAGCTGATAGTAATATTCTGCAAGACAAAGGTTATAGATGGCAGGACAGACAGTAGAATTATAAAGGCATCTTAAATCTTCTATAAATAAATCTTTATGAGTTTTTAAAAGCGGGCCTATTCTTGTAAAATCATTTACGCCGTTTAAAAGAGTCGGTCTTCCGGCCGTCAGGGAAACCTGCTGTAAAGAGATTTTATTTTCTTTTAAATAATGAAGGAGATTTATAAATTCTTCCCAGGTAATTTTTGGGTGTACGAGCTTTAATCCGATTTTTATAAAAGGAAAATGCCCCTCGTCCGGAAGAGATTCAATTATCCGGTCAGCTTTATCGAGCTCTCCATCCATAAAAAGATTCAATGTAACCCCGCAGACGGTAAGAGGAAATTTTAAAAAATCTTCATGTGTAAGAGCGTAAAAAGAATCCCGGTCTTTGTGAAAATCTGTTAGAAAATAATCTTTAAGGAATAATGAAACTCTATTCTGCAATTCTTCCGCAGGTACAAGCTGATTGGGCATATAATAATTTTATTATAAAAAAAAGAGCCTTGCAATTAAAAAAAACTGCAAAGCTCCTTGTTTTTATGTACCCGGTTTTATGCGTTTATTTTTTATTCGTTTTGACAAGTTTAAGCAGTTGCCTTTCGGAATGCGTTGAGGACTGCTTCTTCGTGTTCAGTTCCGGCCTTTTCTTCAAGGGCAATCTCTTTCATGATTTTAAGATAATCGTTCGGGATGATTTTCTTAAAACAAAGCTTGTAATGCTCCCAATCAGAAAGGATTTCTTTAGCGCGCTTACTTCCTGTTTCCTTTGCATGCTCACTTATAAGCTTCTGAAGGCGGGCTTCGTCGGTTGTGCCCTGCAGGGTTGTTGTTTCATCGTCTAAGGCATACATCTTTACAAGCTCGTGGTTCATGCGTTTGTAAAGGTCATGATTTTCGTCCAGAACATAAGCAACACCACCGCTCATTCCGGCAGCAAGATTTTTACCGGTAGGACCAAGGATTACTGCTGTACCGCCAGTCATGTATTCAAGACCGTGGTCACCACATCCTTCTGCTACGACAGTCGCTCCCGAGTTACGTACACAGAAGCGTTCCCCTGCTACACCGTTTATAAATGCAGAACCGCTTGTTGCACCAAAGAGAGCTACGTTACCAACGATGATATTGCTGTCTGCTTTTCCGTCAAAGCTTTCCGGTTTTGTAAGAACAAGCTTTCCACCGCTCAAGCCCTTACCAAATGCGTCATTTGCATCTCCTTTGAGTCTTAATGTAAGTCCCTTTGGAATAAATGCACCAAAGCTCTGTCCCGCTCCTCCTTCAAAGTGTACCGTATATGTGTCGTCCGAAAGCGTGTTTCCGAATTTTTTCTGAATCTCGCTTCCAAGAATGGTTCCCACAGTTCTGTCTGTCGACTGAATTCTGATGGGGGAAGTCTCCCCCTCGTTCCCAAGTCCTCGCTTTGCTCCGGTCTTGTCCACTACCCCTTCTAACGGGGGCTTGGCCCCCGTAACGCCCCCGTTAAACCACGGAAGCAGAGATTTTTCATCTATTGTTTTTTCGAGTTTAAAATCATAGAGCGAGCGGTCTTTTTTCCAGTCGCCGAAAGCGGCTTTTGAAGATTCAGAAACCGAGGTTGCAAGAACACGGCTCATGTCTACAAGACCGGCACGCTTGAATCCCTGCTTATCTTTAAGCTTGAGTAAATCTGTTCTTCCGCAGAGTTCTTCTACCGAGTGTACGCCAAGCTTTGCCATAAGCTCACGCATTTCCTGTGCAATGAACTTCATAAAGTTTTCTACGTATTCAGGCTTTCCCGGGAACTTTGCACGGAGCTTTTCGTTTTGTGTTGCAACACCAAAAGGACATGTATCGAGCTGGCATACGCGCATCATTGAACAGCCCATTGTGATAAGAGGGGCTGTTGCAAAACCGAATTCTTCGGCACCAAGGAGGGCTGCAATTACAACATCGCGTCCGCTCATGAGTTTACCGTCTGTCTCGATTACAACTCGTCCGCGAAGACCATTCTGGATCAAAGTCTGGTGTGTTTCTGCAAGACCAAGTTCCCAAGGAAGACCTGCGTGGTGAATAGACGAAATTGGAGCAGCACCAGTTCCGCCGTCGTGACCGGAAATCAAAATAACCTGTGCACCGGCTTTTGCAACACCTGCTGCAATTGTACCGACTCCCGCTTCGCTAACCAGCTTTACGCTTATGCGGGCCTCGCGGTTTGCGTTTTTAAGATCGTATATGAGCTGTGCTAAATCTTCGATAGAATAAATATCGTGGTGAGGTGGTGGCGAAATAAGTGCTACACCAGGAGTTGCGTATCTTGTCTTCGCAATCCATGGGTAAACTTTTTTACCAGGTAAGTGTCCGCCTTCTCCAGGCTTTGCTCCCTGTGCCATCTTGATTTGAATTTCGCGGGCGCTTAAAAGATATTCTTCTGTAACACCAAAACGTCCCGATGCAACCTGTTTGATTGCAGAGTTATATTCAGTTCCTAGGCGTACAGGTTTTTCTCCACCTTCGCCCGAGTTTGATTTTCCGTGAAGATGATTCATCGCTGCAGCCATACACTTATGTGCTTCTTCGCTGATAGAACCGTAACTCATAGCGCCTGTCTTAAAGCGCTGAACAATCTGTTCTACAGGTTCAACATCATCTATCGAAATGCCGCCGTCACTAGGGAAATTAAAATCAAGCATTGCACGTAAAGTGTGTGGATGAGCATTATCGTCGACTAACGCAGTGTATTCCTTAAAGCGTGCATAGTCTCCGTTACGTGTAGACTGCTGGAGTGCTACGATAGTTTCAGGATTATAAAGATGGCTTTCTGCATTTGGTCCACGGCGTAATTTGTGGTTTCCGACAGAATCAAGATGAGTGTTTACTGTAAGACCGGCTGGATCAAATCCCTGATCGTGATGATATTTTACATCTTCTTCTATTTCTTTAAGGCTCACACCACCAACACGGCTCACTGTATTTGTAAAGTATTTTTCTACAACATCAGATGCAATTCCTACTGCTTCAAAAATCTGTGCCGACTGGTAAGACTGGATTGTAGAGATACCCATCTTTGCAGCAATCTTTACAATTCCGTTTATGATTGCTTTGTTGTAATCGTCGATTGCAGTGTGATAATCCTTGTCCAAAAGCTTCTGGTCAATCAGTTCTGCAATTGCCTCGTGTGCAAGATATGGATTGATTGCACGTGCACCATAACTTAAACACATTGCCGACTGGTGAACATCGCGTACTTCTGCAGTTTCGAGGATGATGGAAACGGCAGTTCTTTTTTTAGTTCTGATTAAGTACTGTTCTACAGCGGAGGTTGCAAGGATTGCAGGAATTGCGGCATAAGTCTTATCTACGCCACGGTCGCTTAAGATGATGATGTTATAGCCTTCTGCATAAGCGGCATCAATCTGCTTGAACAAATTATCCAAAGCAGCTTCCAGATTCTGTTCAAATAAAATAGAAATTGTCTTTGCTTTTAAGCCCGGCTGGTTTAATGCTGCAATTTTGATTAAATCAGTTCCGGTCAAAATCGGATTATTTATTTCGAGTACGCGGCAGTTATTAGCTACAGGCTCTAAGAGGTTTCCGTCTTTTCCAACATAGACAGTTGTATCTGTAACGATTTTTTCACGAAGACTGTCAATCGGAGGGTTTGTAACCTGAGCAAAAAGTTGCTTAAAATAACTGAAAAGGCTCTGATGTTTTTCGCTCATTACGGCAAGAGGAGTATCAACACCCATACTTGCAGTCGGTTCAACACCATTTTTTGCCATAGGTAAAATCATTTCGTTTACGTCTTCGTAATTCCATCCGAACGCACGGTACATGATGTTTCTTTCGTCCTGTGTAAATACAGGAATTTTTTTGTTCGGAATTTTAAGGTCTGCAAGGTGAACAAGATTCATATCAAGCCATTCACCGTATGGATGACTTGAAGCATACATGTTCTTACATTCTTCATCGCTGATTATTTTTTTCTGAACTGTATCTACGAGTAAAATGCGTCCTGGTTGAAGGCGTGATTTTATTTTTATGTTTTCTTCCGGAATATCAAGAACACCGACTTCGCTCGATAAAATGAGCATTCCATCCTTTGTGATGTAGTATCGGCTTGGGCGTAGTCCGTTTCTGTCCAGTGTTGCACCAAGGATATCACCATCACTGAATAAGATTGCGGCAGGTCCATCCCAGCTTTCCATCATTGTTGCCCAGTAGTGATAGAAATCTTTTTTATTCTGAACCATGTTATCGTCGTGTTTCCATGGCTCTGGGATACACATCATTACTGCAAGTGGAAGAGGAACTCCGTTCATCAAAAGGAACTCAAGTGTGTTGTCGAGCATTGCCGAGTCAGAACCGGTTGTATCTACTGCAGGAAGGATTTTTTCCATCTGAGCTTTATCGAGCTTTGTTGATTTTACGGTTTCTTCGCGGGCAAGCATTCTGTCTACGTTTCCGCGGATTGTGTTGATTTCTCCGTTATGTGCAATAAAGCGATTTGGATGAGCGCGCTGCCAGCTTGGCTGAGTATTAGTAGAAAAGCGCGAATGTACGATTGCAAGAGATGATTCGTATTCAGAAGACTGTAAATCGCTGTAGAAAGTGCGAAGTTCATGAACCAGAAACATTCCCTTATAAACGATTGTACGGGAACTCAAAGAACATACATAGGTTTTGTGAGTTGTGTCAGCCTTTTCAAATTCACGGCGTACAATATAAAGACGGCGGTCAAAATCAATCCCTTTCTCGCAGGTCTCAGGTTTTTCAATGAATGCCTGCCAGATTTTCGGCATACAGTCACGGGCTTTTTTACCAAGAACGTCTGCATTTACAGGAACTTTACGCCAGCCAAGGAACTTAAGTTTTTCTGCTTTTACGCATGCTTCGAAGCGTTTCTTTTCTGATTCACATTCTCCGCTGGAAGGAAAAAAGAACTGTCCGATTCCGTATTCTCTTTCTTCAAGGTTTCCCACAAAATCTTGTGCTGTCTTTTTAAAAAACTCATGGCTTATCTGAACAAGAATTCCAACTCCATCACCAGTTTCACCGCTGGCATCTTTACCGGCACGGTGCTCAAGTTTTTCAACAATGCTAAGGGCATTATCAACAATTTTGTGTGACTTAGTACCGTCAATGTTTACAACTGCTCCAATACCGCAGTTATCATGTTCAAAAGATGGTTCGTATAAAGTTTTCATTTTTAACCTCGAAAAAAAAGAGGCCGTAGACAAAATTTCACCATCAGTGAAACTTTATCTACGACCTCTTTGCCGTTTTCAGTTATTTAATAATAATAAATTTTTATAAATATAGTCAAGTAGTACTAAAAAGAACTACTATTTTTTATAAGCATCGTTGTGAACGCCTCCGATGGCACGTCCGCTTGGTTCGTCCATGTTTTTCCATGCAGCATCCCATTCAAGTGCTTTTGCTGTAGAACATGCAACTCCTGCTTCGTGTGGTACACATCGTGCTGCGCTGTCGCTTGGGAAAAGTCTTGAATAGATTTCGCGGTAGTAATATTCCTCTTTTGTCTTTGGAGGATTTACTGGGAAACGGTTTTCGCGTCGTGCAAACTCTGCATCGCTTACTTTTTCTTCCGTCATCTTTTTAAGGGTATCAATCCAGTTATAACCTACACCATCACTGAATTGTTCCTTCTGTCTCCAGGCAATGCTTTCCGGAAGAAGATCTTCAAATGCCTTACGCAAAATCCATTTTTCCATTCTCTGTTTGCCATCAGAAAGACGGATATTCATCTTATCGCTTGGGTTTAATCCCATTGCAATATCAATAAAATCTTTATCGAGGAATGGAACACGACCTTCTACACCCCATGCCATAAGAGACTTGTTTGCACGAAGACAGTCGTAAAGGTGAAGCTTACTCATTTTTCTGACAAGTTCCTCGTGGAACTCCTGAGCATTTGGTGCCTTGTGAAAGTAAAGGTATCCGCCAAAAAGTTCATCACTACCCTCGCCGCTTAAAACCATTTTAATTCCCATAGATTTGATTACGCGTGCCAGAAGGTACATCGGTGTAGATGCACGAACTGTTGTGATGTCGTAAGTTTCTATGTGGTAAATTACATCAGGTAAGGCATCCAGTGCTTCCTGAATCGTAAAGTGTACTTCGTGGTGAACGGTTCCGATGTAGTCTGCCGCTTTCTGTGCAGCGATGAGGTCTGGAGAACCTTCGAGTCCGACTGCAAAACTGTGTAACTGTGGCCACCATGCAGCTTCCTTACTGTCTGTTTCGATTCGTTTTTTACTGAACTTCTGTGTTACTGCAGCAATGATTGATGAATCAAGCCCTCCCGAAAGAAGAACGCCGTATGGAACATCACTCATAAGCTGTGCTTTTACTGCAGATTCAAGTCCGTTACGAACTTTTTCTATTACAGCAGGATTGATTACATCTCCCTTTTCATCTGTTGCTTTTGGAGCATTTTTTACTGCATCATAAGATTCCCAGTCACGCTTATACCAGCGAACAGGTTTTCCATCATCCTTACCGTACAGATAACTTCCATTAGGGAATTCTTCGATTGTCTGGCACTCACCTTCGAGTGCTTTAAGTTCACTTGCTACATAATAACGGCCGGCTTTATCCCAACCCTGGTAAAGAGGAATAACACCGATTTCGTCGCGTGCAATAAGATATGTGTCGTGGGCAGAATCGTAAAGTGCAAATGCAAAGATTCCCGAAAGCTCTTCGATCATTGCGGTAAAATCGCCTGATTCACGATATTTTTTATAAAGAGGAATTATTACTTCGCAGTCACTTCCAGTTCTGAAATTATATTTTCCCTCGAACTTTGCACGGATTGCCTTGTGATTATAGATTTCTCCGTTTGCCGCCAGAATGATTTTTTCATCGTCACTTACAAGAGGCTGCTTTCCTGAAAGAGGGTCTACAATGGAAAGACGTTCGTGGCTTAAGATTGCATTATTGCCTGTATAAACCCCGCTCCAGTCCGGTCCACGATGACGTATTTTTTTAGACATTTCCAGAACCTGTGCCCGAAGTTCTTCCTTCAATCCTTCCGCAATCGGAGCACTACCACTGTTCAAATCGAAGCATCCTACAAAACCACACATTTTCAATTCCTCCTGTACAAGTAATAAAAAAAGAGGTCGTAAATACTGGCTCTGTGCGATATGCACAAATACAATATCTACGACCTCTTTGTCGATAATTTAGTTATACTTTAATCAAAAATTTTTGTCAATCATATAAAAAAAGAGCCGAGGAAATACCTCAGCTCATGTTTATACGGCAAGCGGCTCGCATAGTCTCGCCGCCCAGGCGTTCTTTCGATGAACCTAAAGTGACCCGTTGTCGCAGCTCACTTTTTAACGGTTCTTCGATTTTAGCCGCTCGATAAATCTCGCTAGCCGTTCTTGTGTAAATCCTAAACGACAGTCCCGATGGACTGTCGTTTTTAACGGATTTGCTATTTTAGGCTTAATCTTGCAGGGCTTCGTAGCCTTCTTCGCCGGTTCTTACTTTAACTACGTTCTGAACGTCGTATACGAAAATCTTTCCGTCTCCGATGTGGCCGGTGTAAAGGACTTCCTTAGCGGCTGTTACAACAAGGTCAACAGGAACTTCGCTTACTACGATATCAACCTTAACTTTTGGTAACAGAGTCATATCCATTTCTACACCACGATACTTCTGTACGTTTCCGTGCTGAACCCCGCAACCAAGAACGTTTGTTACAGTCATACCAGTTACGTTGATGTCGTTCATTGCGCTCTTGAGCTCGTCGAACTTGCTCTGACGTGTGATGATTGTAACCATGTGGAACTTAGCCTTAGGATGACTTGTAGCCTTAGCAACAGGAACAGCCTTTTCCATAGGAACACTTCCATCAGAAGAAGAATCTCCGCCGAGTACCTGAGGAGCCATGATGAATCCTGCATAACTTGAATCAATTCCGTGTTCAAGTTTATCAAGTCCGACAATTTCTTCTTCGCGGCTTGCTCTAAGACCGTGCAGCTTTTTAATCAATCCGAATGTGATAATCATACATACGGTTGTCCATGTAACAATACTAAACTCTCCAAGAGCCTGAACTCCAAGATGCTTTAATCCGCCGCCGTAGAATAAACCGCTTTCGACGTTGAAAAGACCATCAGATAAAGTACCCCAGATACCGTTTGCAAGGTGAACAGCTACAGCACCAACAGGGTCATCAATGTGGAGCTTAAGATCAAGAAGTTCAACAACAAGCACTACGATAATACCGGCAACAATACCGATTATACTTGCACCAAGAGCATCAACAGTAGCACAGGTAGGAGTGATAGCAACAAGACCAGCAAGAGAAGCGTTGAGTGTCATAGAAACATCAGGCTTACCGTTCTTAATCCATGTAAAGATCATTGTTGTTACAGCGGCAACAGCAGGAGCAATTGTTGTTGTTGTGAATACAGCAGCAAGTCCACCTACTCCCAAAAGCTGTGTACATGCAGCACCGTTGAAGCCGTACCATCCGAACCAGAGGATGAAAGTACCAAGAGCACCAAGAGTCAAAGAGTGTCCTGGGATTGCGTGTACCTTTGTTACTTTTCCGTTCTTATCATAATCATACTTTCCGATACGTGGACCAAGGAATATAGCACCGATTAAAGCAGCTGTACCACCAACAGAGTGGATTGCAGCACCACCGGCAAAGTCAACAAAGCCAAGACCAACAAGCCAGCCCTGTGAGTTCCATACCCATCCTGCTTCGATCGGATAAACAACAGCAGATATGATTGCAGAATAAATACAGTATGCGCTGAACTTAGTTCTTTCTGCCATAGAACCCGAAACGATTGTTGCGGCAGTAGCACAGAATACTAAGTTGAATACAAAGCTTGACCAGTCAAGTTCTGCAAAATTTGTAAAAAGCTGCATATTTGGTTTACCGATTAAACCAAAGAAATAATTTTCACTCATCATCAGCCCGAATCCGAGCAGCATAAACATAGGAGTTCCGATACAGAAGTCCATCAGGTTTTTCATGATGATGTTTCCTGCATTCTTCGCTCTTGTAAAACCGGTTTCTACCATTGCAAATCCGCACTGCATAAAAAATACAAGTGCTGCGCCGATTAAAAACCACACACTCCATACTTCATTCATAGAGTACCTCCTGAAAATAAAAAAGCGACAATATCAGACATTGTGCACAAAATGCCCGACATCATCGCCGTAAAAAAAAACGCTGTAAATTCAAAAATGAAAATACAGCGCCTTTGCCAGATTAATTTTCATCAGATAAAACTGATGATCTGTTAAACAAAAAAAGTCACAAGAAATATCCTGTGACCTCATTGCCATTTGTTATCACCCTTATACAACTTATAAAAAAAAGAGTCAATAAGTTTTAAGAAAAAAAATCAGAAAATTTAAAAAATAATTGCTTAAAATTGCGGTTTTTTAAAAGTAATTTCTATATTTGTAGTATGACAATCATAATAAGATCATATGACAATAAAAAATTATCAGTTTCACTTTTGAACGGCTTTAGTCAAAATGTCCTCAATGTAATAAGAAATATTGAAGGCCGGTGGTGGGATAACGAAAAAAAAATCTGGCAGATCCCTGATTCAAAAAAAACAGTTGAAGAGCTTCTAGACAATCTTTACAAAACAGAGGAATTTAACTACGAAGTTCCCGTTTTTCATGTAAGTTCAGATGCAGAGTTCACGGAGGAACTTACAAAATTAAAAACTTTTCTTTTAACAAAGCATTACAGTAATCACACAATTGAACGCTACCGGTACTGGGTGCTTATGTTTTTAAGAAGATACAGGGAAACCGAACACAAAGATCAGAAAGAAATAAATGATTTTTTAACGGAGCTTGCAATTAAAAAACATGTGAGTCCATCCACACAAAATCAGGCCCTTGCTGCCCTTCTCTTTTATTTTCGCTTTGTAAAAAATGAAAACCCGACTGAGCTTGAAAATGTGATTCATGCAAAGCTTAAAAGAAGAGCTCCGGTTGTTTTAACAAAGGAAGAAGTAAGAATGATAATCAATCATCTTGAAGGAAGTAAAAAGCTTGCGGTGGAACTTTTGTACGGAACGGGGATGAGGCTTAATGAAGTTCTAACGCTTCGGATTCTTGATGTTGATTTTGAAAGAAACGAAATCACAATCAGATACGGAAAAGGTGCAAAAGACCGCCGCGTGATGATTCCTTTATGCCTTGTGATGGAATTAAAAAAGCATATAGAAAAAGTAAGAAGAATACATCAGCGTGATATTCAGGATGGATGGGGAGAGGTGCAGATGCGGGATGGTTTAAAAAATCGTTCCCCTTCCCTCGCAAAAGAATTCCGCTGGCAATGGCTTTTCCCACAAAAAAACAGATGGATAAATAAAGAAAGCGGAGAACAGGGACGACACCACATGGATGAAAGTCTTTTACAGCGTGCAGTTAAAGAAGCAGTGCGGGAAGCCGGGATTATGAAAAACGCAAGCTCTCACACACTTCGCCATTCATTTGCAACACACCTTTTAGAAAATGGTTATGATATTCGTACAGTCCAGGAACTTTTAGGCCACAGCGACATCCGAACCACAATGATTTATACCCATGTATTACCAAGCGGCGTGAAGGATGTAAGAAGTCCATTGGATGGGTTGTGATTTTTATATTTTGGATGAAGGGGGCGGATTTTTTTCCTAAGAAAAGTCTTATGCCTATCCGCATAATATTCCTTGATAAATGTGTATTTTCTGATATTATTTAAACATTGGTTTTCATGGGAAAAGATTATATGGACCCCCTTTGGGAAATAAAATCGTTACCGTGGATAGGGAGAAATTGTAGTTATGTGGACGCCCACACTGGGGCGCTTTTTGGGGAAGGAAGAAAATGAAAAAAAAGTTAATTCAATTTTTTTTATTGATAATATCAATTAGTTTACATGCACAAAACTGGGATTCTTTTTACGAAGTTTCTGAAGGCGATAATTATACTGAAAAAAGCTACAAAGTAATTAAAGATTCAAATGTGTATGATAGCAATGGTAGAATTATTAATCATGTTTCTGCAGACGTCCTATTTAAATCTTCAAAAATCGCTTCTGTACAAGATGAATCTGTCGAACCATTTGATGTTTTTGAATATTTTATTGGTTATGAAAACGGTTGGATTTCTACAGACAATATTGTTCTTTCCGATTTTGAAGGATTACCTGATTCGATGGTAACTTACAATAAGGATCGTCAAGAAAAAAGATGGATTCCTGCATGGTATAATCAATTATTGACTTCCAATAAAAGAATTGAAGATTTTTCTGATATTTATGAAAGTTTTGGTTTAAAGGATAAAGAGGCTTTTTCTCTTAGCGATACACATTATGTCATAATAAATCATAATTTTCTAATTTTTTATTCGATACTGGGACAATATTATTTTTTTCCAATAAAAGGGATAGATCAAAAAAATTCTGTTTATTATGTTTATTGCGAAATTGGAGAAGGTCAACAATCTGGCTACTATAGTTACAATAAGATTCTCTCAAGAGATTCTTTTTGCAATCTCCCTGATTTTACAGAAAATCGTAATTGCATATTTATAATAGAACAAAATGGTAATCGACTTCGGCTTTACAATGGGAAAGACTTCAAACTTATAATTGAACTCATGAAGACAGACAGTGCCTGGTGTAATTCAATGGTTGCCTATATTGATTCAAATTATAAAACAAAACATTCAAATCTAAAACCAATTAAAGAAAATCTGGAGCATACATGGGCAGATCTCAGGAATGGTTTACCCGAAACTTCCGCATATGTTTCTCAGGTTTCCATAAATAAAATAATGAAGGTTTCTGAAAACCTGAAACTCCGCTCTGGCGAATCCACCTCCACCCAAGTCCTTGCTGTAATGCAAGCCGGCACAAAAGTAAAAATCCTTGAACTCGGTAAAGCAGAAACAATCGACGGAATTTCATCAAATTGGGTAAAGATAGAGATTCAGTCTGGGGCAAAAGACAAAGACGGAAAAAGCATAAAAAAGGGAACCGTAGGCTGGTGCTACGGTGGATATTTGAAGTAGAATAATCACATAACAAAGGTTCGTAGCCGACAGGCAGTCAAGCTGCCTGCGGTACAACCAGTTGTTATGTGGACGCCCGCACTGGGGCGCTTTGGAAGGAAAAAAATGAATCAATTAGAAGAAGCCATTGCTATATCAATTATTGGAGGAGCTGATGGACCAACTTCAATTTATATTTCAAAACAAAGCCTATGGTTACTTATAATTGAAATTTTAGTTTTTCTCTTTATATTTGGTTTTGCAATATATGGATTCATAAAAAATATCAAAAAGCGAAAAATTAGAAAGTCAATTATTTTTGGAATAATTATCCTAATTTTAATTTCACCGGTTATTATTTTTGGAGTAAAAAGATACAAAATTATTAAAGAATATCAAAAATTTTATGATAATCTATTTTTATCAGAAAATACCTCAGAACTTGGAATTCATACTGAGGCGTAAGATTTTGAATATTTTAGAAAAAGTAACAAGCTTATAAATGTTAATATTGGTTCTGCAGGAACGGGATTTTTAATCGGAAAAAAACTAGGAGATAATGAATTTAAAGTAGTAAAAGAAATATATGGAAGCGGACTTCCTGTTGTAGCTGAAGAAACAGAACTTGCCATATTGAATAATAATATTTTACAAATAAATGAAGATGAATATTTTATTCTTGAAAATCATGTATTAAAATATTTTAATAATAAAAAAGAATATTTAATTTACAGTATTGAAGACGATTGGATTTCCCAATGAAATGACTGTAAATAAAAAATCACATAACAAAGCTTCAAAGCCGACAAACCGATCAAGCCGGTTTGCGGTTTAAGCAATTGTTATGGCGACACGCCACTGGCGTGCTTTTTTTGAGGAAAAATGAAGAAAAATATTTTACTTAGTTTTGTTTTTATTATTTTATCTCTAAATGCTTATTCAAAAGCTAAAGAACATTTGGTTTATGTAAAATCAGAATCATCACATTGCAATGTTTATTTTGAAGAAGACAAATGGATTTCGGAAGAAAAGATAACAATAAAGAATTCTGCTGACAACAAAATTATATTTGAATTAGAAGGAGTTTTCAAAACTGATTATAAGAATAAATTTATTGCCGAGACATATAAATTAAAAGGTTATGCAGATAAAGATAGAAAAGTTCGTTTTTTTGAAATTGATGCGAACGAAGTAAAAGAATTTAGAATATATTTTATTGGCAAGAATACAGGAAAAAATCAAAAAGCCAATAGACTTCCTGTAGAAAAAATAATGATTTCGGAATGCGGGAATACAATAAAATTATTAGAATCTGATTATAAAATTATAAGCCGAAAAAAAACAAACGGACGTATAAAGTTAGAATTTAAATTATTGAACGAGCAGATTATATTTATGCTTCAAGAGCGAACAAACCCGTTAATTGAATTTAGCCTAGATGGTAAAAAGAAAACAGCAAGAGGAATACCTGTTTACCTTTCTTGTCCTCCTTTTGGCTGTGATTATATGTTTATTCTAGATAATGATGGAAAAATTATTTTGGTTGATAATGTTTTGATTTTAGATGAGATAAAGTTTAATTTGTAAAAAATATTTTAGAAATCAAGTCAAGCTTGCTTTCTAAAATGAAATTGAACTTTAGGGATTACGCAGGTAGCGGTAGTACGCGGCTTTACGCCGCTTGAAAAATAAATAATAATAATAGAAGCATAGCTTCGGAAAATATACAGAATAATTCTAAAAGAAAAAAAGGAATTAAGAAATCTTGTTCTGTATAAGAAATATAATTGCCATAACAAAGGTTCGTAGCCGACAGCGGGTCAAGCCCGCTGCGGTACAACCAATTGTTATGTGGACGCCCGCACTGGGGCGCTTGAAGGAAATAATAAAAAATGAAAAAAACTTTTTTAATTCTTTTATCGATTTTTAGTTTATGGTCAATAAACGCCCAGAATTATGGCAATGGAAATGGTTCTATTATTTCTGAAGATACAATTCACGATGATTGGCAAATTATCCGTAAAAAACATATTCAGACCGTAAAGATGGCCGAAGATTGTGATGTTCCAAATGATTATAAATCCCTGTGGAAAGATTTTTCTCCGCTTTATGAATCTGATTATACATTAATACAAGAATGGGGTGAGGTTCCCTTAATTTCTGACTGCTCTGGTAAAATCATTAATATCAAAGAAATCATAAAAATAAGTCGCAATCACTATTATAACCCTGACTTATTTTTATTTTATGTTGAAGTTGATGGACAAACTGGTTATATGAGGGCTTTTCAAACCGAATGGGAATTATATGAAGACGGCAGATGGTCAATTGTCGGTCAGATTGAAAGTTCGGGACAAAAATGGAATATCAGGAAAGTTCGAGAAAATACTATGTTTGATGTACGGGAAAGATTATATGTCAGGGATAAGCCTGGTACTAACGGAACAAAAAAAATATATTTGTTCTATAAGGATGAAGAGCTTCCCGAAGAATATAACAGCGGAAAATTGATAACAGTAACAAAAGTAACTGATGAAAAAGAAATAATTGATGGAAGAGAAGGTCGTTGGCTATATATTGAATATGAAAATATAGAAGGCTGGGTTTTTGAAGGGTATGTATTTAAGGATTTTTTCTGGGGCTACTTTGAACCTGAAGATATTATCAACCTCTTTTTTACAGACGGACAACCATAACAGCTATTTAAATGGGAAGAAGAAATTGTTGGTATATATTTTACATACGATACAACGTAATATATAATTAGCTTGTAAAGACTTAATTACAATAAATATCACATAACAAAGCTTCAAAGCCGACAAACCGGTCAAGCCGGTTTGCGGTTTAAGCAATTGTTTGTAGCCGACAGCGGGTCAAGCCCGCTGCGGTACAACCAGTTGTTATGTGGACGCCCGCACTGGGGCGCTGAAGGAAAAATGAATGAAAAAAATATTTGTACAATTTATTATTTTTTTACTTTCTGTTTCTAATTTATTTTCAATAGAAGATTCTAAATTTAGAAAAATTATAGAAGATAGAGCTTCAAATGGATATGGTTCAAGAACTACTGATTATATTGTAATTTATAAACTTGATGATAAATACAGTGTAGGAGTCGAAGATGTAGGATATAACTTTTTTTATTTGTATTATACTGACGGTGAAAAGTTATATTCCTCATCTGCACGAAAAACTAGTGAATCTACACTAAATATTCCAAAATATATATTTAACATTCCAAATTCTAGTGAACTGATTGGGGATTTTACATTTGATGAAAGTCCTGATATTCTGAATTTGTCGCTCGCATTTTACAGAGGCTATAATGGATACAATCAAGTTTCAATCTGTAAACTTGAGAATGTAGAGGATATATGGGATCCCGGGTATTTTAAGTTGTTGTTTCCTGGCTTAAAATTGCAAGCAAATAATACGGAATGTTATGAATATCCTTATGAAGGTAAAAATCCGAGGGTATCTGAAGAATTTTATATTTCCTTTAATGATATCAAGTTTTGTATTGTAAACGGACGCAGAGGGCTTAGAGCTTATATTATTGGAAAAATATATCAAGAACATAATCCTTGGGAAACGGAACAGGAATATATGATGAATGTGAAAAACGGGGATGATTCATCTTATGCATTTTTTTATTGGGATAAACAACAGGAAAAATATATTTATGATTCATCAGCATCACAGGAACAAATAAAAAATGCATATTACCCTGAAGATTACTTTGCTTACAACGGTTTAAAATTTTCAAAATTAGATTCCAAACTTACAGAAGTTGATTTAAAAGATTTGGATAAAGCACAACTCCGTCTAATGCGAAATGCAGTTTATGCTCGCCATGGTCGTACATTTAAAAATGTAGATTTACAATCTTTATGGGAATGCTATACATGGTATAAAAAGAATCCAAATTATAGCGATGATTTATTGACGGAAACAGACAAATATAATATAGAAATAATAAAAAGCTATGAAAATAGGTAATCACATAACAAAAGTTCAAAGCCGACAAAAACTTTGTCACAAAAGTTGCTTTTCGTGGCTTTACGCCAACGCAACTTTTGCGCCAATTCTGCCGTTGGCAGAACCGTTTTTGCGGTTTAACTCATTGTTATGCCGACAGGCCACTGGCCTGCTTTGTTTAAGAAAAAGTATTTAAATCCATATTTAGGAGGCACAAATATGCAATATGTGATGTTACTTCAAGTAAAGGAAAAAATTGAAAGTGAGACCGTATTCAAGGCGATAAAACTTCCAGAATGTAAAGATACAGATACAACTTACTTATACAAAGTATTATCTTATTTTGCATTAAATAATTGGGTTTATTTATGTGGTGTTATACCATGTTTTGAATGTGGAAGTTTAACAGATGAAGAAATAAAATTCTGGAAATCCCATTTAGTAGAATACAATGAAATTATAAAAGAATAGAAAGAAATATTTTTTTTCAAGTCAAGCTTGCAAAAAAAGGTATTAAACTTTATGGCTTGAACGAATAAGCGGTAGTACGCGGCTTTACGCAGCTTAAAAAAAGTCTGTTTGACATATACACGCAACACGGATATAATTGATTAATGATAAAGAGTTTTGCGGATAAAGAAACTGAGCATATCTACAAACAGGAATTCTCAAAAAAGCTTCCGAATCAGATTCAGAAAGTTGCATTGAGAAAACTAATGATGATAGATAATGCAAAGTGTGTGGGCGATTTAAGAATACCTCCAAACAATAAGCTTGAAGTATTATCGGGAGACAGAAAAGGTCAGTATTCAATCCGCATAAACGATCAGTGGCGTGTCTGTTTTACAGAAAAAGACGGACACTATTACAATGTTGAAATTGTGGATTACCACTAGGAGTATATTATGTCTGATTTTATCGAAACACCAACAATTGGAGAAATCCTCAGCGAAGAATTTCTTATTCCTCTTGGAATCTCTGCATATAAACTGGCGCAGGCAATAAATGTTCCAACTTCCCGTATTCAGGATATTCTTCATAATCGCAGAAAGATAACTGTAGATACTTCTTTAAGACTTGCAAAATTCTTTGGATTATCTGACGGCTATTTTATGTCTTTGCAGGATGATATCGATATCAGAAATGCGAAGATTGAACTTGCACCACAGTTAGAAGAAATTAAAACTTATGCATATGCATAAAAAATTCCCATAACAAAGGTTCTTACCCGACACAGGCTCAAGGCCTGTGCGATTTAAGCAGTTGTTATACGGACGCCCGCACTGGGCCGCTTAGAGAAAAAATAAAAAATGAATAAGAATGAGCTAAAAAGTAAATTACAAAAATTAGGAATTGAAAAGGACATGAAAATACTACTTCATGTTTCACTTTCAAAAATTGGTCATCTTGATAATGGCCCTGAAACTCTTATAGAAAGTATAGAAGAATTAATATCCCCTTATGGAATTCTTGTTATGCCTGCATTTAATTCTTATGGTAATTACAAACCCCATTTAAGTATCGTAAATGATTATTTCAAAAACCAGGATGATGTTATTTGTACAAATCAAATAATTGCAAGATTTGCAGTATGGGGATCACAAAAACAAACAATTGCATCAAATATTGAATATACAGAAGACAGCCTTTCTTTTGAATACGGTGAGAAAAGTACACTTGCTCGCTTATATGAAAATAATGGATGGTCATTATTTCTTGGAACAGACTATTCTACCTGTACCATTCTTCATCTTGCAGAAAACAGAGCATCATGGCCTTCAAAGGTCATTTTTACAGAAGAATATAAATTTTCCGATGGAAAAGTAATTCCATTTCATGATGTTGTATATCAAGATGAAGATTTTAATCAAATAGGTTCTGATTTTGAAAAAGAATTTCAAAATAATATAACAGTATTTCATTCAGGAAGAATAGGAAACGCAGAATGTAAATTAATCAATCAGAAAGTATTTGTAGACTTTGCAGTTAATTGGATGAATAAGAATAGAACTTAAGATTTGCTTGACACCATATATAACACCACTTATAATTCAATTGTGGCACAATGGGACAAACTTTTAAGCAAAATAAAATCCCTCGACAAAGACATGCGTTTTGTAGAACTTAAAAAAGTTCTGCAAAGTTATGGCTATTCGGTTTCACAACCGAAAGGTGGAAGCAGTCATTACATTTTCAGAAAACCCGGTTGTAATCCAATTACCATTCCAAATCATGAACCGATAAAAGTTGTTTATGTGAAAATGGTAAAAGAGATTGTAGAATCCGAAGAAAAAAACAAGGAGGACTGATATGAAAACATTTGAAGAATACATGAAATTACCTTATAAATTGGAAATAATTCCAGATACAGAAGAATCAGGTTATGTAGCTTCATATCCGGAACTTCCAGGGTGTATTACTTGCGGAGAAACAATTGCTAATGCCGTTGCAAATGCAGAAGATGCAAAAAAAGCATGGTTAACCGCTGCTATTGAAGATGGTATAGAAATTGCAGAACCAGAAACCGCAGATTCCTATTCTGGTCAATTCAAGCTCCGTCTTCCAAAAACTTTGCACAAAACTCTCGCTGAAGATTCAAAAAAAGAAGGCGTAAGTATGAATCAATATTGCGTGTATCTTCTTGCTAAAAATTCTGAGAAAGAACATGTTGCCTTAGCAAAAAAACAAACTGTACTCGTATAACAAAGCTTCAACGCCGACAAACCGATCAAGCCGCGCCACCGTTTAAGTGCGTAGTTATGTGGACGCACGCACTGGGGCGCAAGGAAAGAAAATGAATAAAAAAGTAAAAAAAACACTATTTGGATTTTGTTCTCTTTTTTTATGTTCTTTAGTTTATGTAAAATGCACCAATAAGACATTTACAATCTATCCAAAGGAAAATGATTTTTCATTGGAAAATAATATTGTTGCAAGTGTAAGACATCAGGAAAGTTGGATAGACATTGATATAGGGACTTTTTTTGATAAATATGGTGTAAATTGTGATTTACATTTCTCATATGAAGAAATTCCTGATGAAATAAAAATAACAAGATTTGCTTTAGAAATTCCGTCCAAGAAATTGAAGATTCAAAAACAATTGGATTCTTCATGTTATATCGGAGAAGAATTAGGATATAAGTTACTTGGTGATAATGAAACAATTCTTGTAGAAGATATGCTAACTTTTTATAAAATAAAGCACAAAAATCCATTTACACAAGTATACCTTTATTGGCGCTTATATAATGCTAAAGAATGTTTTCTAACTTATGAAATTGAGTATAAGATAAAAAATAATACCTATTCAACCGAAATCAAATTTCCTTTTACTATGAAACCTCATACATCCCTACGATTCATTGATACAGCAATGAGTGTATAGCAAAAGGATAAAAGAATTTTTTAAAGAGCCTATTGAGCGACTTTTCATCGTTTGTAAAAAAGAAGCGTTATCTTCTTATAAAAATATTAAATAGATTATATAATCTATAAGAAAAATGAATCGTATAACAAAGCTTATGCTGACGCCCGCACTGGGGTGCATGGAGGGAAAATGAATATAATTTATGTATTTATAATTATTTTGTTAATTATTGTAATAACAGAAACTGTTTTATCTGGAACATGGAACAAGTATTACTTTCTTCATGGAATTCCTATTTTTTCAAAAGAAATAGAAATTTCAAATATAAATAAAGCCTCTAAGGAAATTCAGAATTTTATAATTACTCTTGATACGTTTCCTGGTTTCTCAAAATATAAAGGAACAATGTTTGATGAAAATACATTTGCATTCAGGAAAAAAATGATTACTGTAAGTTTTTATCGTAATGACTTTGAAAATATTCATGGAACAATTAGTATTAATCCAGAAAGTAGAAAAATTAAAATAAAAGGTTGTCCTGGTTATAGTTTTCTTGCTTTTTTACTTTATTTTATTGTGTTTTTTTTATCAGTCTCAGAAAATTTTGTTGCCGGTTTTTTACCAGCATTATTTTTTATTTTGATAATTGGTTTAATATCTTATGCATTTGGCCGTAGAAAATATAATAAATTTGTTGCAAAAATTACAGAATTAGTAAATAAGTAAATTATCAATCACCGGTTCAAGCCCGATGATTGAAAATTAAATCTAACTATAGGGCGAAGCAAGGTAGCGATAGTACGCGACTTTCGTCGCTTAGAATTGTTCATAAAAAAATCAAAGCGTTGCTTCCGAAATAAAAATTTCTTTTTATAAAGAAAAAATAAGGTATAATATTTCGAGGAGCAATTTTTTCGTATAACAAAGGTTACGACCTTCGGTCGTTTGCATTTAAGGAAATTATTATCTAGTGCGCTTGCGCGCACGATGCATCGTAGCCGACAGGCAGTTGTTATGTGGACGCCCGCACTGGGGTGCTTAGGAGGAAAAAAATTGAAAAGAATAGTATTACTTATTACTGTGCTTTTTATATCAATAAATTTATTTGCAAATGAAAAATATTTTGAAAGTAAATATTTTTTTACAAACACTAGATTAAAACTCCGTGAAAGTTCAAATCTTTCATCTAAAGTAATCACTGTTTTAGATAATGAAACATGTGTTTTATTACTTGAAGAAGGAATTTCTGACACAATAGATGACATGGATGATAACTGGGTAAAAGTAAAGACAATTCCTCAAAAAGGAAAAAAAGATAAATCCGTTGAAGGTTGGGTTTTCGGCGGCTATCTGCTTTCTGGTAGAGAAGCACCTGTTCTTTCTGATAAAAATAAATTATGTCTTATTACAGAATCCTGGTTCGATTATGACAAAAGAGGCGGAAAAACTTATAGTTATTATTATTTAGAAAATAACAACGCTTATACAAAATTATTAAGTTATTCAACAGAATGGTCTGGTCCAAATTATGAAACAAGATGTTACACTTCCTATAAAATCTCAAAAGATAAAAAGATTCTTTTTCTTGGTTTCAGAATGTTAAATGACGGTCCTTATGGAATAAAAATCTATAGGATTGATTTATCAAATATTGAAAAATCACAACTTTCTATTTCTTATGAAGGGATAAAAGGAAATGAACAATTCATTAAAAATAATGTAAAGCTATGTATTTCTTATAGTGAAGGATATGATGGAATATATGAAAGAAATCCTAAACAATCTTATAATATATATAAGAAGGCAGATTTTAATTCAGAAATAGTCAGTACAATATCAAAAGAAGATAAATTAATTTTATATTTTGGCTCGATAATGGGCAAAGATAAAGAAATAATTTTCGAAGATGGAAAAGAAGGTTTCTGGGTTCAATGCAGAACATCTAAAGATAGTTCTGATACTTATTACTGGACTTGGATTGAATAGTTAATCACATAACAAAGGTTCGTAGCCGACAGGCAGTCAAGCTGCCTGCGGTACAATCAATTGTTCCGAGCCATTATTTCGATGAGCCTAAAAAATGCTTTTGCATTTTTCTTAACGGCTCTTCGATTGTAGGCAGGTACAACCAGTTGTTATGGCGACAGCCCACTGGGCTGCTTTTTTAAGAGGAAAAATGAAAGATAATAAAATTCCAAATCCAAATACAATTTTCCCAATTCCAAATATTGATACAATTACCTATGTAAAACCATCAATAAAAAATCCAAACATCATTGTCGGGGATTTTACATATTTTGGTGACAAAGATTTCGAAAAACATGTTACGCATCATTATGACTTTATCGGCGACAAATTAATAATCGGAAAATTCTGCCAAATTGCTGCTGGAGTTGAATTTTTAATGAATGGTGCAAATCATCAAATGAATGCCGTTTCTACTTATCCATTCTACATTTTTGGTACATGGGAGCAATCTGCTCCAGATAAAAAAGAATTACCTTTAAAGGGAGATACTATTGTTGGAAACGATGTATGGATTGGACAAAATGTAACAATTCTTCCAGGCGTGCATATTGGTAACGGCGCAATTATCGGAGCAAACAGTGTTGTAGGAAAAAATGTAGAACCTTATTCTGTAGTTATAGGTAATCCAGCAAAAGAAATAAGAAAACGCTTTGATGACGAATTAATAGAAATAATGGAAAAACTAAAATGGTGGGATAAATCTATTGAAGAAATAAAATCATTAATTCCAATATTAACTTGCTCAGATCTAAACAATGTAAAAGAAGTGTTACGAAATAAAATTTAAAAATTGAATATTTCAGAAAGCAAGTCGAGCTTGCTGAAAAAATGAATTGAACTTTAGGGATAGGACGAAGAAGCTGTTGAATTTAATAATTCGGTTAAAGAGGTATTTAAATGTTTACTTATTATGAAATTATAAAAATAATATGGTTTGTCTCTCTAATCATTGATCTAGTAATTTATAAAAAGTTTTATGAAGAAAAAGTATTAGGTCCTCTAAAAATAGTTTTAAATTCATTACAGGTTATACTCGGAATATGTTTTGTTATTCCTACCATAGAATTAATAATTTCTTGGTCTGGTTTTTGGGAATGCTGGATTTCAGGAATTTTATTATTTATTTTTTGCGTTTTGCAAAAATATATGTTCATAAAAAATAAATATTGTAAAAATTTGAAAATTATTGAAAAAGTCGTGTTATTAATAGGTACTTCTGTATTATCACTTTTCTGTTCAATCGGAACACAAAGTCTCGATTTGTTTTTACTAAACTGCTTACTCATTATCTTCAGTATTATAATCTTCTTTGTTACTATAAAAATAGAATCTAGAAAATTAGATTGGTTTTATTTATTATTAAATTATGGAAACATCAGTTTTTATATAGGCTGGTTAGTTTTATAAATAATCACATAACAAAGGTTACGACCTTCGGTCGTTTGCATTTAAGGAAATTATTATCTAGTGCGCTTGCGCGCACGATGCATCATAGCCGACAGCGGAACAATCAATTATTCCGAGCCATTGTTTCGATGAGCCTAAAAAATGCTGTCGCATTTTTCTTAACGGCTTTTCGATTGTAGGCAGGTTCAACCAGTTGTTATGGAGACAGGCACACTAGCCTGCTTTTGGAGAAGAAAATGATTTGTAAAAAATGTGGAAGAGTATTATCATCAACGGATATCAAATGTCCTGACTGCAATGAGCCTAATTCAGAATGGAATTCAGAAGCAAATGAGGAAAAGGCTGAGTTTATCCCTTCTGATGAAGATTTGAATCTGGCTGCTTATGTTAGTGGTAATGCATTATCCAGAGATTTTAAATCTGGAGCATTTATTCGTATGACTGTAGCAATGTTCAATTATGAGGATGACAAAGTAGTTTCCTGGAACTGGTGGGCTTTCTTTCTTTCCCCTTTTTATCTTTTTTACAGAAAAAATTATGTACTTGCATTATTAGCTATTTTTCTGGCAATTATTATTACGATCTTTTTTGATAGTAAAGCATTTAATTTACTTTGTCCTATCCTTCAGGGAGTATTTTGCAATTATTTTATGTGCCGGCGTTATGAAAATAAGCTTAATGAAGCACAAGCAAAATATCCGAATAATTTAGAAGCACAAAGAGAATACTTAGCTATGAAAGGAGGAAAAAATATTGTTCTTACAGTAATCGTTGTGATACTATTTTGTTTAATTCAAGTTTTTGGGCATATTGCGAAAAGTTAGATTATGCAATTAAAAACTTATTATTTCGCACACGGGGGTATTTTAAGAGTTCAAATGGAAAAGATTGGAATAGAAAAAGAAAACATTGCACGTATTGTTGCAAATTCATTTTTTCTCATTGCATCTCTGCTTGGCCTATTTGTTATATGCGTAGAGCATCTAAACAGATGGTATTTGATAATTCCGATTGTTTTTATTTTTTTATCTATATTTGCAATAATTACTGAAGTTTATGAATGTATTTTTTATGATGATACTCACCTTATAATTAGAAGTTTCAGAGGAATAGAAAGTATAAATTTTATCGATATTAAAAAAATTAAACGTGATTTTATCAGAAGTAAAACCGTTCATGGTGGTGGACATTGGCGTTATACCATCGAAATAAAAGCAAAAGACCAAAATACAAGAGAAATAATAGTTCCGTTTCCACAGTTAATACAAAATCCGCATCTACAAGATTTATTTTCAAAAATTAGAAAGCAAAACAATAATATTGAATTAGTTAAAATCGAAAACTAGTAAAAGACAGACAAGTCAAGCTTATCTGTCTCTTTATTAAAAATGTGATATAATTAAATATCTAAACTATTGGAATGTGTAATTGATATTCATAAGTGTAAAAAAACAGAAGGTAAAATGCCAAAAAATTAATTAAGATTAATTCTTGCATGGTGCGAAATTCATAGAGATGAACTTTTGCAAAACTGGGAACTTGCAACAAAGAAAATGGATTTGCGTAATATCGCTCCGCTCGTATAAGGAGGTCGAAATGAAATGGGCTGTAATTAGTGTAGAACCTACAAAAGATTACAAATTGTTTCTCACTTTTGAAGGTGGGAAAAAACGAGTTTTCGATTTTACTCCATTATTAGAAGATAAAATAAATGAACCTTTACGTGACATCAATTATTTTATGACTGCAAAAGTACATCATCATACAGTAATGTGGAATGAAAAACTTGATATGTGTCCTGAATACCTGTATGAGAAAAGTGTGAAAGTGAAATAATCACATAACAAAGGTTCGTAGCCGACAGCGGGTCAAGCCCGCTGCGGAATAATCAATTGTTCCGAGCCATTATTTTGATGAGCCTAAAAAATGCTGTCGCATTTTTCTTAACGGCTCTTCGATTGTAGGCAGGTACAACCAGTTGTTATACGCACAGCTCACTGAGCTGGTTTTCTTTAATTTAATAAACAAAAGGATTAATTATGGCAAATTTAATTGTAGTATGCGGACCACAAGCAGTTGGAAAAATGACTGTCGCAGAAAGTTTGAGAGATAAACTGAAATACAACCTGATGATGAATCATGACAGTATTGAAGTTTCAGACAGGATTTTTGGATTTGATACACCGGCGCAAAGAGAGCTCAATTCAATCTTCAGAGAAAAGGCATTTGAACTTGCCGTAAAACATAATGTAGATTTGCTTTTTACTTATGTTGCCGCTTTTGATAAAGAAGAAGAAATTAATTATCTCAAAACTTTGGAGCATCAATTTAAAGCTTCGGGTGGAAACTTTTATTTCGTTGAACTAAGCGCAGATTTAGATACACGCCTTAAAAGAAATCTTACTCCTCATCGTATGGAAAGAAAGGCTTCAAAAAAAGATACCAAATGGAGCGAAGAAAATCTCTTAAAGGATTCTCAACGACACAGACTAAATACAGAAGAAGGAGAAATTCTTTTTGAAAATCATCTGAAAATAGACAATACAAATCTTTCTCCAGATGAAGTTGCAGATATCGTAATAGGAAAATACAATCTCAAAGCAAATCAGAAAGAAGAAAAGGAATATCGATATGGAGTGTAACACTGTAAGCCTAATTAATACGAAGCCTGACAAAGTAAACTTACGCTTAAAAAAACTATCCGCTGATGATGGCCACGATATCTATAACATGTTACAGTCAATGCCAAAAGATGAAAATGGACTTGTTAATAAAGCAAATGGTCTTTCATACGAGGATTTTAAAACCTGGCTTGCAGCAAAACAGAAAGAATCAGAACAAACATGTCTTGTGGATGGCTGGAAGGTTCCTTCTACAACTTATTGGCTTTATGCCGATACTTTTCCTGTCGGATTTGGAAATCTGAGACATTTTCTTACCGAAGCTTTGAGTAATGCAGGTGGTCATATCGGTTATGGAATTGCTCCTCAATATCGTGGAAAGGGTTATGGCAAAGAACTCTTAAGATTGTTGTTAATTGAAGCAAAAAAAATTGGTTTGGAAAAAGTTCTTATAACAATACACTCAGATAATATTGCATCCCAAAAAGTTGCACTTGCAAATGGAGGTGTAATTACAGAAAAAACTGAAGAGCGTGTGTATATCTGGATAGAATCATCATCCATCAAATCAAGCTCGATAGATGAAAATATTAATCTTGACAACTCAGAAAAATCTTAAGATAATTATTTCGTAAAATATTACGAAGATTCGAGGTGCCTATGATAGCAATAAAACCTGTTTCTGATTTGCGTAATTACAATGAAGTATTACAGGATGTCGCAGATGAATCTCCTGTTTTTCTTACAAAAAACGGAAGAGGCACTTATGCTGTTATTACCATTAGAGATTACGAAAGATTAACAGCCACAAAAACCCTTTTTGCAGAATTAAAAAAAGGAGAAGATTCAGCTGCAAAGAATGGCTGGTTGGATCCTGCTGATGTTAGAAGAATGGTAGGTCTTTAATGTTTGAGGTAAAGGTTACTCCTCAAGCTGCAAAAGATTTACTCGAAATAAAAAATTACATAGAAAATGAACTTCAAAATCCAATTGCAGCACATAATACTGTTTTAAATATTGTCGAAACATATGAAAACTTATCTACCCTTGCAGAAGATGGTATTCCCGTAGAAAGATATGTCCCCTTCCCTACTGACTATAAATTTGTCCTGGTAAATAATTATTCAATCTTTTATAGAATTGATGGTAATATTGTAAGAGTAATAAGAATAATGTATTCAAAACGAGATTTTGTAAGAATCTTATTTGAGGATAAATGAAAGAATGAACAGATCCTGGTCAGATAAAAACAAAAAAATGCAGACTCTGATTTTTAAAGAGGCGACGTTTGATGAAGGAATAAAGGTTCTTCTTGAGCTGCGTGCCGAGCTGTTTGAGCAGATAACTTCTATCGTAAAAACTTTTCCGCTGGAGGCATTTTACCAGCTGCCGTTTGGTGATGGAGAAGGAAGTCATCATACAACTCTTGCCTGGTCGCTCTGGCATACATTCCGCATTGAAGATAATGTTGCGCACACTTTGATTTTGAAGGATGACCAGATTCTTTTTACAGATGGCTGGCTTGAAAAAACAAAGGCAAAAATCATCACAACAGGAAACGAACTTTCCGCAGAAGAGATAATTGATTTTTCAAAGCAGCTGAATATCAAAGCAACGTATGATTATTGCAAAGCCGTGATAGATTCAACAAATGAACTTTTAAAAAATCTCACATTTGCAGACTTAAAAAAGAACTTCACTGACGAAGACAGGGCTCGACTTGTCGCCACCAATTGCGTAAGTCCTGATGAAAGTTCAGCATGGCTTATAGATTTCTGGTGTGGAAAAAATATAAAAGGCCTGATTCAAATGCCATTTTCCCGCCACTGGATAATGCACGTAGAAGCAATGAGGCGAATCAAAAATAAGCTGTGCCAGCAGGCAAAAAAAGGCGTAGACCAGATCGCATATTGCGGCCTTTCATGCGGCCACTGTTTCCTTACCCAATGGTGCGGTTCGTGCAGAACAATTTATAACACCTGTTCCTTTGCAACCTGCTCGCCAGATGGCATTTGTCCTAACACAGCCTGCTGTAAACAGAAAGGTTTGGATGGCTGCTATGAATGTAACGAACTTTATGATTGCAAAAAAGGATTTTACTCACTTGGGAAAGAAACAAACGCCATAAGGGTGATGGCACTGTTCATTCAAAAATACGGCAAAAAAGAATTATTACGAGTGCTTGATATAATGCATTCCAAAAAGAAGTTTGAAAAAATCCAGGAAGTTCTCGGCGATGATATTGATGAAGGTCTGAAGATTATGGAAAAATGGAGATAAAGAAATCTCACTGGAACGCAAAGGAATTAAAAATGTCTGATATGTTTAAAGTTTATCAAAACTACTCAAACCTTTACGACGATTTAGTAAATCACGAAGATTATGAAAACAATCTTTATAAGTTTCTTAATGCCAACATTCAATGGAAAAATAAAATTGTCGGCGAGTTTGGAATAGGTACGGGCAGAGTTACCAAGAGTTACATAGATAAAGTTCAAAAAGTTTTTGCATACGATAATGCACAACACATGATTGATAAAGCAAAACAAAATCTGTCTGAATGGCAAGATAAAATCGAGTATGCTGTTAGTGACAACAAACAGATAAGTTCCCTTGAAAATAAATATGACATAATAATAGAAGGTTGGAGCTTCGGTCATTTGGTAGTCCAGGCTAACGAAGCAAGAAATCAAACAATTCAAATGATCATTGATGAAACTACAAAAAGAGCAGATACCGTCATTTTTATTGAAACGCTGGGAACTAATGTAGATTCCCCAAACCCACCCGGAGAAAATCTCGCACAATTTTATTAAGCACTTACAGACAACGGCTTTGAAGAACACATAATTCAAACTGATTATAAGTTCAGCAGCCACGAAGAAGCGGGAAGAATCATGGGTGGCTTTTTTGGTGATTCAATGAAGAACGATATAATTCAACGCCATCTAAAAATCATCAAAGAATACACTGGAATATGGATAAAAAAATGAAATACGCAATCATATCAGATATCCATGGAAATCTCCCGGCGCTCAAGGCTGTGCTTGAAGATACAAAAAAACAAAATATTACTCATTATCTTTTTGCGGGGGATTATTGTCTCAGCGGGCCATGGCCAAATGAATGCACGCAAATGATCAGGGCGATTCCAGATAAATATGTCATAAGAGGAAATGAAGAAAAGTATCTTGAAGATCTTGTCGGAAAAGATCAGTCAAAATGGACAGATGGGCAGATGCAGATTTCTTATTGGAATTATAAAAACATAAAAGAGGAAAACCGGGAGTATTTATTAAAGCAGTCGCATCAGGTTGATTTTGAATGTAATGGTATTCCCATCCACATGGCTCATTCTTCTGTTGCATTTGTGGGGCCTTATCCATTCAGCAAATGGAATTCAACATTGGTTGCACAAAGAAATATGGAGCCCGGTATCGATCCTAAAAAAATCCTTGCAGATATTTATGATGAATGGGATTGCGATTCTGAATTTCAAAAATGCGTATCGAAGTTGGAAAAAGGTATTTACATTTTTGGTCATGCACATGTTCAGTGGTCGTATAAAGTAAAAGATAAAGAAGTATATCTGATTAATCCCGGCTCCTGCGGGCTGCCACTGGATGGAATTAAAGACAGCATTCCCTACGCAATTCTTGAAATCACTGATGACGGACAGGTGCGCATAGAAGAAAAGCGGCTTCCTTTTGACAAGGCTTCATATATCAATTCTATAAAGCAGACAACTCAATATAAAGAAGCAACAGTCTGGACCGAAGTTATCATCAAAGAACTTTCTACAGCATGCGAACAATTATATTTCTTCCTGTCTTCTGTAGAACAATATGCAAAAAAAATTGGTGATGACAGAAGGCCCTACGCTTTAGATACATGGGAAAAGGCTTTTGAAAAATGGTCAGATAAAGAAATCCAAAATTTACAAATATAAAATTACCCCATATAATATTTATGTAACAAAAAAGTTAAGAGAGTTACCATTGAACAGCATACAGGAAAAAAGAACCAATACAATTCACGAAAAACAGTTTGATAAGGCCCTTCAGGAAACTAAAGATCAGATTGAACAGATTTGCAGGGGTATAGAAGTAAAAAAACATCTTGGTGAAAATTCTTATAATCATTATACCTACGACAAAAAATACTATCTTGATGAAGTAATTAAATATTTTGAAGGAAAAGGCTACAAGGTTCAACGCCTGCCAAGCGAATGTGCTGTTTCCTATAGACTTAATATTATCTGGTAAAAAAAATTGTCATTACAGGAGGTCCCATGTTCACCCAATTACCCGAAGAAAAAAAAGATTTAATCAAACCGCTTTACAAAAAACATCAACCAAACTGGTCTGCACTCAGCTGTTATTTTGAAGGAAAAATGCCCGGCGCAGCTTATGTTGATGATGTAAACGCCCCGACAAAAGCAATCTGCAGGCTCGAGATGAGCTGGACTTATGTTACTGACGACGCCGACCTCACTTGGATTGAAGAAGTTTTAAGTGAACTTGTAAAAACAACCTGGATGCAGGTAATCTGGGTTCCGGAGCGAAAAGGAAACTATCCTCTTAAAGGTATTTCAAAACCATTTACACGCCTTGAATACATAGAAAGAAAAAAAGAACAGAAAGAACCTTGCAAGGTAGATATTTTTCCATTCTCAAGTGAATTATACGACAAGCTTCCGGAAGATTATAAACAATGGCACATCCAGAATTATGGTTCAAAAGAAGAATTTCTTAAAAAGGCTTTTGGATTTTATGCCGTAGAAAATGGTAAGGTTTGTAGCGAAAGTGAAGGCGCCTTTATATCAGGCGGATACGCAGAAATGGGCATTTACACTTTTGAAGAATACCGTAACCGCGGCTTTGCCTATGCACTCTGCCTCAGGACAATCCAGGAACTTGAAAAAATGGGCATTAAACCAATCTGGGCCTGCGACAAAGACAACGTAGAATCCGACAGCCTTGCCCAGCGCTTAGGTTATGTAAATCCTTTGGAATACGAGTTTATATACTTATCGACACAGAATTAAGATCAAAGTTCAAAAGAAATAGTTGTTCATTTTCCTCAAATAACTCAACAATCAAACTTACCTACCCTTTTATTAATTCTTTCAAAAATAATCACACAAAATAATAATATTCTTATTTTATTTTTATGTCTTTTTCATTTTTAATTTCTTTCTTATGATATAATTTAAAAAAGTTATTGGAGAAAGAAAATGAAAAAAATAATTTGTATTTTACTTTTATTCACTTCATTAATTAATATCTCATTTGCCAGCGGAAAAAAAGATGTAAAGAATTTTTCTATTATTTATTTATTCAAAAAAAGCAATTATTCAATTTACAAAGGGGAAGAATTACTTTCTGATTTGAAGTGCTTAACCGATAGAAAAATTTTGGAAATAAGATTTGACAGAAACAACAAAGATTCTGTTTTATTTGCAGAACAAATAGACAACCTGTATCGAGTAATCAGACTTAATTATATCACTAACAAAGAAACTGTTTTATTTGAGTTTGAGCAGGAAATATATAGCTTCAGAGCTTTTACGGAAAATACATTTTTCTGGTGTGAACGTTGTGAAAAAAGTCCTGAACCTCACATTCTCTATGAATATGATTCAAGAACAAAACAGATAAAAAAACTATATGAACTGGAAGATCTCCGTAAAAGCCCTGAATATGGCTGGGAGCACAGATACATTACTGATTTACATGCCGACGATAATTTCATCTATTTTTATGTAGATGGGGGATTTGTTGGAGATTCCGGATATTATGTACTTAATCGTTCAACAGGACAAGTTCAGGTAAATAAGATTCAGTTAGGATGGTCTTATCCTGGCGCAAGGTATAACAACAAAATAATCCGTGAAGGTTCTAAAGTTATTAAAACTGGAAATGTAACATACTGGGAACGTGACGAAAAAAGCTGCGTTATATTTGATTTGACTACTTCTGAAGAAGTTACTTGTTCTTTCAAGCAAAGGTATGAAGCAATGGCAGGTCCTCTGATTCTTTTATCCGATGATTATTTCTTAGTTCCGCTTTGTATCAGCCCGTTTAAGGATTCTATCCGCAATGGTCTTTTCGGCTATAACTGGACGGTCTGTTATAAAGTATTTGATATTAAAAACAATAAAGTCATATTTGACGGAATTACAACCCAGACATATACAATGCATCTTATAGATGCGGTGTTAAGTGATTAAATAATTATTTGTAATTAAGCTTCATGTTTAATACTTTTTTTGAAAAAATGTAGTATAATAATAAGAGGAAAAATGAAAAAGTACTTTTTAACCACTCTGATTTTATTTGTTGTTCTGGCTGTTACATCATGTAATAAACAGAAAAAAGATCCTGAAACTATTTCTACAGAGACTATTGAAAAAGAAAATATTCCGGCAGAAACAACTACGGAAATTAAGGAAGATAATCAGGACTCTCAATTTTTGTATAATTATGAACATCAGGACACACTTTCAGGAATTATTCCCGGTAAAGACGGAAGACCCGATGAACTTGATATCGCTTCCGGGCATAAAATAAAAATAGAAAACTGGTATTCGCAACTTTTATCTTCTGACGGGCGATACACCGCTTATGAAAATCAAGAATATTATTATATTTACGAAAGATACTGTATACCGAATGAAGGCGAACGCAAAGATTTAAATCTTATCATGTTCAAAAAAGATGCTCCAATTTACAATCCAAATGATTTAGGAGCAAAAAATAAAGATATAGGTGGTCCGGGTTGTGAATTTGTAGCGATTGCCAGAAGCAGCTTCCCTATGGTTTTTGATAGCAAGGTTTGGTACTGGTTCAAACTAAGTGAAGATAAATGGGTTCCAGGCTCATCCGTATACATCCAGAAGGAAGCTTTTGAAAGACTTCCTGTTGAAGATTTAGAACTTGGAATGGCCTATGAAGAAATAACGGATGGTGCATGGTTTGTTGTAAAAACAGATGCCGGTTCTCCTTTAAAAATTTTTGATTCTTCAAATAAAAAATCAGCAAAAGAGATTTCAACCATTCCTCAGGGAACATGGATATATGCCGAAGCACAGACCACAGATACCGAAGCAATAGATGAAATAGAAGGCCACTGGTACAAAATTGCATATCCAGAAAAAGGTTATGTTTTTGGAGGATATCTTGAAAAACAGGAAGGAGTTTGCGGCCTTGAATTCCCTTCAATAGATATTTCATCGTACATCCATGATGACAGTAAAAATTATAAGTTCAAAGTTTATTCTGCACCTACTACAAAATCACAATTCCTTGGTGAATATGAAATCATACCAGATGAATACGGTTATCTTGCTTTAATCGAAACAAAAGATTACGAAACCATAGATGGCGTGAACGGGCTTTGGATTTATATAGAAGAACCTGTTAAAGGCTTTATTTTCGGATATAATTTTGTGTATAAATAAAAGTATTAAAGGAGAAGAGTATGAAAAAAACTCTGTTTTTTCTATTTAATTTAATATTCTGTATTGCTGTCTTAAATGCAACAGATATTATAACCGTCACCGATAAAATAAATTCCCTGCTTGAGGACAAGGTAATTGAACTGGACGATGAGGAATTAAAGACTTACACCAGCAAGAGTTTTGAGAAAAAAATTGTTTCTAAATTAAAGAAAGTTGATTCAACTAAAGGTGTTGCAGATGCTGTTGCGGATTACATAGATCTCAAAAATTATAAGATATTAAATGCCATCAAATTACACGACGATACCCTATTCTTGAATTATCAGATTCGCAGTGACGAAACCATCCATCCAAAGAAAGAATCATCAGAAAAAGTTTTCGGGCATCCAAAAATTCAGCATCATATAATTCTCCTATATGACACAAAGAAAAAACAAATTACGGCCATCGACTATTTATATACACAATACACTCCAATATTATTTCGTAAATATAAGTACAAAGACAAAAGCATTCTCTATGGAATAGGAAATAATTCTTCTTCCGGCATGGCAATTACAGATATGTATCTTCTTGGTTTTTCGACAAAAAATCTTAAACTGCTTTTTTCGGAATGTGTAATGTTTTCTCAAAGCTTTTATTCAAGCGAGATTCAGGACATTAAATTCGAAAAGAATTTTTTCTTTTTTAATGATTTTGTTGTAATAAATGGAAAAGATTTTGACTTTAAAAAACAGAAGTACATTAAATATAATAGAGTCTATACCTTCGAAGAAGATCCTTTAAGTTTTAATGGAATCCCTTTTGGTTATTCAAGAGAAGAAGTAAAGACAATAATGGTAGAAGAAGGATGGACAATTGACAAAGAGGATGAAGGCCATATACAGTTTAAAAAAGAAAATGGTGATTTCTTAGGAATAAAAGTTGATTATATACAGTTAGCCTTCGGAAACTATGACATTTTCTATGGTGTGGAAATTGGCTATGCAACCGGGACAGATAAAAACTTATTAAATCAGATTGCTGTTTTTTATTCAAAAAGATATGGATTTAAGGATAAAGGTGAAACCTCCAAGAAGTCTAAATACTACGAAGATTCTAAAGAAAATTTCCTTATGATTACAGATAGCTGGACAGCACTTCTCTGGGAAGAATACACAAAAGTCAGCTATAAGATTAAGGTAGAATAATGAACAATTTAGCAAACTATCAACACATCATAATTTTTCTGATTTTCTTTATTCATTTTTTTCTTATTCCGTCAATCGGGATGATTGTGAACTTTTATAGATTGGGAAGCATAAAAAAACAAATCAACAGGTTTGGGGAAGAAATTTTGAAAATCCCGGAAACAAGAAAAATCAAAAAAGGATTATATATATATTATATTCTGATGATTCTTCTGGTAGTACTTCTTGCTGTTTCCAGTAAAGAACCTCTGATTTTTATTAATGTCTTATTCTTTATACCTGCATTTCTGGACATAATCGTAAGAAAACAATATTCAAAATATAACGGCTTTTATGCTAATGGAATTGTGATGGAAAAGTTTTTTGAATGGGAAAAGATCTTTTCGTGGAAAAAAATCGACGAAGATAAACTATCATTCTTAAACAAAAACGGTTCCAGGTTCGACAGTTCAACCAATCATAATCAACAGCTGATTATAGATTTCCTGACAGAAAAAGGAATTAAAGAAGAAAAATAATTTCCTTTTATCTCAAATACTTTTCTTCATACTCCGGAATCGGGATTGGTTTACTGTAGTAGTAGCCCTGGATGACTTCGCAGCCTAAGGTACGGAGACGGTCGACCTGCTCTTTAGTTTCGGCTCCTTCGGCAAGGCAGACAAAATTTAATTCCTTAGCCAAAGTGATGATGTGGCGGAGGACGATTGTATCTTCTGCTCTTTCATTCCGGGAAGCAACGTTATCTACAAAGCTCTTGTCGATTTTTAATGTGTCGATCGGCATGCGGGTAAGAAGAGAAAGCGAAGAATAACCGGTTCCAAAATCATCCATAGAAATTTTAAAACCACGGCTTCGAAGCTCTTCGAGTACACTAATCATATGTTCCATGTTGTCGTAAGTTGCGCTTTCCGTCAGTTCAAAATCAATCAGTTTATGATCTACGCCATAATAATCAACTATGCTCACAAGATTGTCTATAAGATTTTCGTTATAAAGCCGGCTGCGCGAAAGGTTTACGGAAATTGGATAAAGTGGCTTACCCTCCTCTTTCCATCTTTTAAGCGAGGCACAAACTTTCTTTAAGACAATATCATCAATTTTAGCGATGGAAGCATCTTTTTCAAAATACGGGATAAAACGGTACGGCGGTAAAAATTCCTTGTTCTTATAGTTCCAGCGGATTAAAGCTTCGGCACCTTTTATATGCTCGCTGTTAATATCAAACTTTGGCTGAAGATAAACAACAAATTCATCCTGCTCGATTGCAGTTTCTACATAGGCTTTGATGTAATTTCCCCACGAAAGATCTTCGTGCATTTTGTCGGTATAGATTACAACTTCGGTCTGCTTCTGATTCGTTGCAAGCGCCTGTGCCATTTTTGCAAAATCTGCAACACGGTTTCCGGAAAGCATTGCACGCTTCATCGGGACAACACCGCATTTATAATAAATCTTATAGTTTGGATCTTCTTCAAGACGTGAAAGCGAATTAAAAAAATCAAGGAGCTTTTGCACAAGCTCATCTTCGGGCATATCCTTTATGAGCATGGCAAAATTATCGTTATGACAGCGGCCGCTTGCAATTACCAGGTCTGATTCATTCATTACTTTTACAATATTGCTCAAAACCTTATTGGCTGCGATGTGACCGTAAGCTTCGTTTATTACGCGGAATTCTTTTATATCAAAATGTGCAAAAGCATAATCAGCAATTCCTTTGTCTGCGGGAACTTCAAGATACGCTTCAAGATGATTCCAGTTATAATTTCCTGTGATTAAATCTGTAAATGCTGATTTATAAAGCTCTTCTTTTTCGAACTTAGTATAATCATCACACATGATATGCCCTGCCCTGTCATCATAAAGCTTCCATTCATAAAGCAGGCGGTTCTTTTTATAACTGTGAAAAACACTGATTACTTTTACATCATCCTTAATCCGTAAATCACTGTATGGACGGTGTGCATTATCTTCTTTTGCAATTTCTGTAAAAAGTTCTTTTATAAAAGGATAATTTATTTCTACATCGCCATCAATTTCGACAGAATAAAAAAACGATGCATCAAGCGGGATTGATTTAAGCTCTGCAGGATATTTTATGCGCGGATCATCGGGTCTAAACTCAATTCCAATCACTTCTTTTTTGAGCGCTTCTACATAAAAAATTCCAGGGTAATCATAAGTTCCAAAAGCATTGGCATATCTATTTATGCTTTCGGGTACAACATCATTATAAAACGCCTTGATTTCTTCGGGAGAAACTTCCAAATAATAGAGAATACGCTCAGGTTTATATAACTGGTTGAGTTTATTTATAAGCATATTCTTATGATATCATAAATATTTTTAATAGACTACTTTTTATTCTGCATGTAAAATATTAATAGATGAAAAGATTTTTGATATTTGTATTTTTAATTTTTCAACTTTCAGCTTTATCTGCCAGCGCAGATAATTCAAGAAGGATAACATTGTGAATGGTAGATTATAAATCAAACTTTTTTGCCCTTGTGATGATTAAGTTCCTGGTGGTGATTAAGTTTGTTATAAAAAAATAAACAAAGGAGATGAGAATGAAAAATCATTTTAGAAAATTAATTTCGCTGGTGTTGTTTGGGGTACTTTTTGTAAACTGTACATCAACTAAAAATGAGGCTGCTCAGGAAGGAAAAACTTCGGGTATAAAAAAGCAGGAAGAAGGTTTTTTAATTAAATGGAAGGATGAATATTATTTTGTGGAAGGTAAAGAAAAAATGGAAGAAGTTTTAAAACCTTTCCCAAAATCAGCGCGTATTCAAAAAACTTTCTGTTGTAATTTCTGTGGTTTTGTTTTTTCTATCAAGGATCCTTATGAACAGACAGATGTGATCTATCAGGTAAAAAACAAAGATATTCAAACTGATGAAGCTTATATCAGGATGAACCGTAAAGAGCATAATTATAAATACGGAAATAATATTATGATTATGTATGACCTCCCCGACGAAAAAGATGTTGATATAATTTTTTCCAAGTTACAACGGGTTGAACAAAAAAAATTTAAATCCGATGATTATGAAAAAATCCGAAAGTTTATAACAGATGGGCTTGAAGATGATAAGATAGTTGCTTTTTATTTTTTAGAAAGTAATATGAATATTCCTATGAACGGATATTATAAACTTTATATCCCGGCTTCCAGCAAAGAAGAAATAAAGGGTCTAAGGATATATGAAATCCAAAAAGAATTACATGAACTTTACGCCAAAGATTTGAATCGAAAATATGGTAGCAAATTTGATTCTGGTAATTCAATTGTAATTGACTCTCTGCCAATAAATTATATTGAAGAAACACACGAAATTGAACTTACGGCTCATGGTCCTATTGAAGTTTACGAAAGAATTACAAAATATCGCAAGGGAGAATTTCATCCATGGGATGTTACTGTCGAATATTTTGAAAAAGAAGATTAATCAAATTTGAAAAAAATTGTTTTATGTGAGGAAAAAGAGAAAAAAATCTTTTTATAGTTCTTGTGATTGCCGGCTATTACACAATTTGCCCCCTGGATATTGCCGGCGCCAGTTACTATCGGGATTTTATAAACTTCATCTGGGGGCTTTGTTCGTCGAGCTGCATGAGCTCAATTTTTATGCCGTCGGGATCGTGGGTCCAACACTGCCAGTTGAAGTCTGCGCCCTGCTTTGGAGGATCGTCCTGTGGCGCCCCTGTTTCGAGGATTTTCTGCCAGGCCGCATGAATGTCGTCGACTGCCACACAAAGATGAAAAAATCCGATATTTTCGTCGCGGTAAGGATTCTCCTTTTTGCCACCGTAGAATAATTCTATAAACTGATTTCCACCCGCATACATATAAACAATCCAGGGCTCCCCGTTTTCCGGCCGAGGAATATCAAAAGCTTTCTTAAAGCCCAGGGTTTTCTCGTAAAACTCAACAGTTTTTTCCATATCCTTTACATTGAATGCCGCGTGACCGATTCCTGTTACCATAATTTTCTCCTGTATTTTTATCTTAGCAGTGATTCTTGCTGCTGATTTGAATGATTCTCTATGATTATGGATTGAAAAAAGAGAAATACAGTGAGATGGAGTGAGGAAAATATTTTTTTTACGGACGAAACCTCATTCTCTACGGACGAAAAGTGTTTTTTGGGGCATTTCGTCCGTAAAGTACCGATGTTTCATCCAATTCCAGGCTCCCAACATTAGATGTAATTTCTTTTCTTACGGACGAAATCATCGTTTTCAGGCGTTTCGTCCGTAAAGTATTGATGTTACAACTGGTTTCGGGCTGTAAATTGTGAGTAAAATACTACTTCTTACGGACGAAATTATTGTGTTCAGGCATTTCGTCCGTAAAGTATTGATGTTACAACTGGTTTCGGGCTCTAAATTTGAGATAAGATATTGTTTTTTACGGACGAAATCTTTGTTTTTTACCATTTCGTCCGTATTGTGCCGATTCTACTTCAAATTTCTAGCAATAAATAGTGGTTAAAATACAGCTTCTTACGGACGAAAACTCTATTTTCAGGCGTTTCGTCCGTAAAGTTCAGATATTACTTTAAGTTTCTGGCAATAAATTGTGATTAAAATACTGCTTCTTACGGACGAAACAATTATTTTGGAGTATTTCGTCCGTAAAGTTCAGATATTACTTCAAATTTCAGATAATAAATTATGGTTAAAATACTGCTTCTTACGGACGAAATCATCGTTTTCAGGCGTTTCGTCCGTAAAGTATTGATGACACAACTAGTTTTGGGCTGTAAATTGTGGTTAAAATACAGCTTCTTACGGACGAAATCTTTGTTTTTGACCATTACGTCCGTAAAATCCATGTCACTCACCTGTCAAAATCCATTCCTTCGACCTAAATCTGAAAAAACACACAAAAAAATTAATTTTTTTGTGTGTTTTACTCCTTTTTTCACAAAACTCTGCATATATATATAATATGAAAAATATGAAAACTGAAATTATTTCGAAACAAAAGATTACATCTGTAATTAAAGCCCGGATTTTTGAACTTTCAAACCTGCTGGCTTTAAAAGAAAAGGCTTTGAAAAATGCACCTTCGGGGAATCTGCGTATTTCAAGGAGTAATGGCTCTGTTCAATACTACTTGAGGGATAATCAAGAGAGTTCCAGGGGGAAATATATTATATCTGCCAACAAATCTCTTGCAAAACAAATTGCCCAGAAGGATTATGACAAAAAAATAATCAATGCTGCCAGAGAAGAGATAAAAATCCTTAATCATTCGCTTGGGAAATACGTAAATCTACAGAAAAAAAATCATCTGGCAGAATCAATCTTTTCAAAACTAAATATCCTGCGGCAGGGATTAATCAATCCGGTATTATTATCTGATGAAGATTATGCAAAACAATGGCAGGAGATTTCTTACGAAAAAAAATCATTTTCTGAAGATACTTTAACCTATACCACTGCTCGTGGAGACCTGGTGCGTTCAAAATCAGAAAACATAATTGCAGATACGCTTGCAAGAATGCACGTCCCATACAGATATGAGTACCCATTAGAGCTGACTGCAGAGAGAGGTCAGAAAATAACAATACACCCAGATTTTATGTGCCTTAATCTTAAAACACGAGAAGAGTTTTTCTGGGAGCATTTTGGGATGATGGATAATCCAGAATATTCCGAGCGAACTGTTCAAAAACTATCCCTTTACGCAAAAAATGGTTTCTTCCCCGGGAAAAATCTGATTATCACAACAGAGACTGTAGCCTGCCCCATCAACACAAAGTCGATAGAGAAAATTGTGGAGTTATATTTAAAACGCGATATAGAGTAAAAAAAATAAGGGCTCAATCTAATGCAACGTCGGGCGATAACAACTCTAGAAATATATTATAATCGTGGAGATTCCCCCTCTTGACTCCCCTGCTGTTTTTCGATATTTTCTTCGTATGATGTCCAATCTTATAACTACAGGTAAAACTTCTCTCACTAAAACCACTACAACTGGTGGTCAGAGTTTTGTTTGCCCGGGATACAAAGTGTAAAAGATTGAACAAATATTAATCTGGAAAATCAACCACTTATCCATTCGGGTAGGTGGTTTTTTTTTGTGTTGGATTCTGACGGGGCGTTGCGGGGTGTCCCCGCAGGAAGGGGTAGCGGACAAGACCGGAGCGAAAGGTTGTTGAGCTTGTCTAAACAACCTTGAGTGAGGACTTGGGAGCGAGGGGGAGACTTCCCCCATCAAAGGAGGAAAATATGGATTTGCATGATTACAAAGATGTGGCGGAAAATTATGACAGGTATCTTGATGTGATGTACAATCAGGAATTTGACAAGCATGAAGGGTTTCAGGAGTTTTATCTGGAGCTGGCGAAAAAATATGGAAAAGATGGCGTAATCGATGTGGCGTGTGGAACTGGGGCTGTACTTCTCTATCTTGCCGAGCATGGGGTTTTAGCTGATGGAACTGATTTATCGGAAGAGATGTGCAGGGTTTGTGAAAAAAAGGCGCGGGATAAAAATCTTGATTTAAGAATCTTTGCCGGGAATATGACAGATTTTGATGCGGGGCGAAAATACTCTCTTGTGATTATTGCACGAAGCGGATTTATGCATCTGTCTGATCAAAAATCGCAAATTGCGGCTCTGGAGAATCTTGGGCGTCATCTTGTTTCTGGTGGCATTCTTACGCTCAATACTTTTGATCCGTGGCCACAGGTTCAGGCCGAGCAGATAAATACAAAGCTCGATGACTATTCTTTCCGTCTTGAATATGTGAACAGTGAAGGCCAGCGCGAAAAAATATATAATGCAATTTCGTATAATCCCTGGACCCAGATTATGAGCGGAAACTGGAAGTTCGAAACTTATGATGATAAAGGTAACATAATTGAAGAAAGAATCCGCCCGCTCACGATGAGACAGACATATCGCTGGGAGATGTTTCTTCTGGCAAAGCTTTGTGGTTTTGAAGTCCTGGACATCTATCGCGGTTACAAAGGTGACAAGGAAGATTTAAACGACCCTATGAGCGCTGCAAAGTATCAGAGTAATCTGATTTGGATTTTGAGGAAAAAATAGAGGAAAAGAAAAAATGATTAGACTAATTAAAAAAGAAGAACTTCCGATGTGCGTGGATTTTATCCATCTTTGTTTTTTTACAGTTGCACAGAAATTTGGTTTTACAAAAGAAAACTGTCCGGGACATAATGCTTTTATGCCTATGGAAAAGTTAGAGAACTTCTGGAACTGGGGCTTTATAATGTACGGACTTTTTGAAGAAAATCAAAATGGAGAAAACAAACTGGTCGGATATTTTTCCATCAGTAAAGATCCGGAGAAAAAAGATGTCTGGATGCTTCATAATCTTTGTGTAATACCAGAAATGCAGAAACAGGGTTTTGGTAAAATGCTTCTTGATTTTGCTAAAGAGAAAGCACGTAAACTTGGTGGTAAAAATCTCTTTCTTGATTTTATTGATGAGCACACAGAATTAAAAGAATGGTATTTAAAAAATGGATTTAAGTTTATGGGAACTGTAAAATATGAACATCTACCTTTTACAGTTGGATATGCAGAATATAAACTTTAGTTATAGGAGACTAACATGGACGAAATTATCAGGCAGATTAAGGAACAGACAGAAATCAATTTTATGAATATAGAGGCTCAGATCCAGGTGGCGGATTTGGAACAGGTTTTTGATGGTGTAAATGACTCTCGCTATATCTTTCATTACCTTCATTCGATGGACAGATTTTTTATGAATCCGACTGACTATGTCTACGAAGGAGAAAAGCTTTTTGGTATTCCTGAAAACTTAAGTGTGATTTCGAGTGCACGCGAAGGCTATGTGGAAGATACATCAATCATCATTCCACGCGAAAAATTAATGTCTTATTTTGAGTTTGTAAAAACCAAGCTGAAAAAATATTTTGAATCCCTCACCCAGGAAAATCTTATTCAGAAACCGGATGGCTTTGAGTACACAAGGCTTGAATTAATCCTTGCGCAATTCCGTCATCAGATGTGGCACGTGGGACTTTCGAGTGCAATCACCTTTCAGGGGAAAAAAGTGTGGAATGAGTTCACAGGTCTCAACGGGCTTCGCAAGATGATTAAGATGAAAGATGATTAAGATGAAAGGAGAAAAATAAGAATTTTCAAATTTTACAAGAGGGTTAAATCCGTGGTAAAATGAAATAATAAAAAAGTGAGGAGACTGTATGAAAAAATTCCTAATCATTTTATTTTTATTTTTTTCCTCTAACCTGCTTTTTTCGCTAGATGCAAAATACTTTCAGAATAATAAAAAAATAGATCATCTTTATGTAAATGCTTCGGATGGACTTCGGATAAGAGAAAGACCGGATTTATCATCAACTAAAATTGGTATTCTTTATGACAGAATGGCGGTAAAAGTAATTGCAGTCGGAAATGAGGTAACAATCGATGGCATAAAATCAAACTGGGTAAAAATCCTTCTTCCTGTTCAAACATTAAGATCTGGATACAATGAATATGGCTGGGTTTTCGGCGGATATCTTACAGATAAACTAAAAAAATTTTCTACAGATGGCTGGAAAGATTCTGATCTTAAAAATTATCTTTCAAGGTTTGCATGGACGAGTGGGAAAAGAGGTTATTATGAATACAAGGCTGACGGCTCATATAAATATGGATTACTTGAATCAGGGGCCGGAGCATATGGGACTTATTTTGCTTCCATGAAAACTAAATCAATTACAGAAAAAGTAAAAGTTGGTGATGAAGATTATGAAAGTGAACTTCAAACATTTGTTTATAACATCGTAGAAATAGAAGAATATAAACTTATCATAAGAAACGAAGAAGGTGCCGAAATCATATTACGTCCTGCTATAACTAACAGTTATTTTTATCCAACTTTGGCATGGGAAAATTTTGAAAATACAAGTGATTTTGGAATATCTTCTTATAATGCACTTATGTATCCTTCAAGTTCTGATTTAATAAAAGAAATTTATGATGAAAATTATTTCCCGAAAGTCAAATCCAATTTAATAAAAATGGGTATTTACATGGATGATGAAGATTACAAAAAAGATTATAATAAATACTGGAATTAAAAAAATTGATCGGAGAAAAAAATGGAAAAAAAACTTCTTATAATACTCATAACCTGGTGTTTGTTATGTGCCGGTATATTTACCGGTTACAAAATCATAGAAAATAACAAGAAAATAGAAGTCACAAAATATGACAGAAATGGTAACGAGATTTATCATAAAACAGAAGACTCTACAACCTATCATAAATACAACGAAAACAATCAGATCCTCGAAATCAAATTTGAATACCGAGATGATGTAAGCAACGAAAAAAAATCCGATTATACTTATTACGAATATGATGGAAAGCTTCTTAAAAAGATAATTTACAAAAACGACCCTTCATCAAAACAAAAAGATTATGAAGTTTTATTTGAATATGACGAGCGTGGAAATCAGATAAAAAAAATTGAGCCGCGAAAAGAAGCAACAGCTGGTGATAATGATTCATCAAAAAGAACAACATTTTATTTCTATGATGAAAAGAACCGCTTAATAAAAGAAATCTCCCCGGATTATGTAGTCACTGAATACATATACAATGAAAAAGGAAACCTCATCGAAGAAAAAACTTACACACCTCTTGGGGAAGGCCCGGATGCTCCACGAACAAATGAAAGCAGTATTACACATGAATGGGATGATAAGGGAAGAAAAACAAAAACAACTTATATAAATGATAAATACATGGGAGATCGTTCAGACCGGCGGGAATATGTTTATGATGATCCTGAAATACAATATATATTTTATGAAGCTTCTATCAATCATAGCAAAATTATAAGGTATATGAAATATGACTGGCACGATGAATATGTTGAAGGTGGGTTCATCGATATAAACAATGGAAAAATATTACAAAAATTTACTCGAATCATAAAATACGACTATTGGGATAACGGAAACCTTAAAAAAAAAATATATGAAAAACAATGGAGCTTGGAATGAAAAAATCACTTTTATTAATCATCTTATTGATTACCCTACTCGCAGGCTGTTCAAAAAAATCGGCAGCAAACTCGCAGGTTGTAAACGGTAAATCTGTAACAATAGAAGGCTCGAATCAGAATGTAACAGTTTCGGGCGACGCAAAGTCAATCGTTATCAAAGGCGACAATAATACGGTTAGTACAGAAAATTAAAAACGTTTTTAAGGGGACCATAAAATGAATAAAAAAGTTTATAAAATAAGCCTCCTCTTTTTCTCGACAATTGCTATACTGCTTGTGGCCGATAAACTCATTAAATATTTTAATGAAACAGAAATCTTCCACTATGATATAAATGGAAACGAAATTTATCATAAAACTGGCAATTATATAAAATACACTGAATACAACGAAGACAATCAGCCCCTTGAAATAAAAGAGAAATACAATAAAAACAAATATGATTATACCTATTATGAATATGATGGTGGACTTTTGAAAAAAAAGATTCAGAGGAGAGATCCTTCTGCTCAAAAACCGGACTTTGAAATTTTATATGAATATGACGAGCGGGGAAATAAAATTAAAGAAATAATTCCTTCATTAAATGAAACAACATCATATGAATATGATGATTATAGTCGGCTTATAAAAGAATTTTCTCCGGATGGTAGAATTTATGAATATAAATATGATGAAAAAGGAAATCTTATAGAAACAAAATGTTCTGCCGACAGCAGTTGCACACAGGAATGGGATGATAAAGGCAGAATTATTAAAAGAACCTATGTAAATGATAGATTCTGGCGAGATAATATATATACCTGGAAATATACAGATGATGATCCTAAAATAAAATATATCTGTTATGTCGAAAATGATTCTATTATGGGGGATCTATCTTATTTTAAATATGACAAACATGACGAATGTATTGAATCTGGAGAAATTGTAAACGGAAAAGAAAAAGCTATAAAAAGAAACTATATAAAATATGAATTCTGGGACAACGGAAAAATAAAAACAAAAAAAATATATAAGGACAATAATCGGAGCTAAAATGAAAAAGAAACAATTAAATTTACATTCAGGGATATTTTTTTTATTCAGTATAGTTATGAGTCTTATTTTTGTAACTAACCAAAATAAGATGTTTATGGACATTTTCCTTTTATTAATGCTACTCACTTTTCTTCTAAACATAATCGAAAATATCGTAAATAAAGAAGCAACAAGCAAAGCCCCTACGGTATACTATTCGGATAATCCCACGGCATTTATATACTTGATAGTTATTAAAATTATTTGTTTTATATTTCTAGCTGTTGTAATAATTATGCTGATTATAAAAGACAACAAGTTAGCAGCTGTAAACTCGCAGGTTGTAAACGGTAAATCTGTAACAATCGAAGGCTCGAATCAGAATGTAACAGTTTCGGGCGATGCTGAATCAATCATTATCAAAGGCGACAACAATACAGTTAGTACAGAAAATTAATGCGAAGAAAAAGTTAGACTTTTGAAAAAAGATTGAATAAAAATCTTAATGGAGCGAGCAAATGTTCGACATCATAATTATAGGTGCAGGGCCTGCTGGTGCTACTCTAGCAAGGCTTCTTGCGGCAGAAAAAAAAGTTTTATTACTCGATAAAAAGAAAAATGATGAAAAATGCTGTGGTGGTCTAATCGCGCCCGATGCCCAGAAAATTCTTGCTTCGTTTGATATCGGCATTCCGAAAAACATTGTTGTGGACCCTCAGCTTTTTTATGTTCGCTCGGTGGATCTTGAAACAAAAAGAGAACAAAAGTATCAGAGACATTACACAAACATAAACCGAAAGCTTTTAGATGAGTACACTCTTTCTATGCTGCCCAAAAATGTAACTTACAAAAGCGATGTGATGTATCTTAATCATAAAGAAACATCTGATGGCGTTACTGTAAATCTTATTAAAAATGGAAAACCGTACCAGGAAAAATGTAAAATCCTTGTGGGAGCAGATGGTGCATTTTCGAAAGTTCGCGTAAATCTTTATAATGATTTTAAAAAACTTCGAAAATACATTGCTATCCAGGGAGTGTATAAAAAAACTTCGGATATAAATCATTATGCTGTATTTTTTGACCACGCTCTAACCGATTTTTATTCCTGGCTTATTCCAAAAGATGATAAAGTTTTAATCGGCGGTGCATTTAAAGAAAAAAATAATCCAAGAAAAAGATTTGACTCCCTCATTTCAAAAATCACCGCGTCATATTATAAAACTGGAAAATGCCTGAGCCTTGATGCATGCTATATTTTAAAACCGCGGCTTAAAGATATTAAAAACGGAAAAGGTCGTGTATTTTTAATTGGTGAAGCAGCGGGATACATTAGTCCAAGTTCTTCGGAAGGCTTAAGTTATGCGTATAAAAGTGCCATTGCGCTTTCTAAAGCAATCAAAAAAAATACGCAGAAAATTGAATCGAATTACAAAAAATATACAAAATCACTGTGCAGAAATATATTTATAAAAAATTTAAAAGCCATCGTTATGTACAATAAAATACTTCGCAACCTGATTTTCAAAACCGGAATCAGCAGCTTAAAAAAGATTTAATTATGCCCTCAATGATGATATAATTTATATTAATACAAAACGTTTTTAAGGAGACCATAAAATGAAACTTATTTACAAAAAAAGCATAATCAGTCTGGGACTCTTATTTATTTTTATTTTTTCAACTTATGCTCAAAAAATTTCTGCTTATAAAGATATTATTATTAATCCCTACCCTAATACGAATTTTGACACTTATATAATCCATTCACTCAGGATTGCAAACATTATAAAACAAAAAGCTGAATACATGGCAGAAAATGAACTGGATGGAATCACTTTTAATGATGAACAAAAAGAAATACTAAAAGAAGTGAAAATCAGCTTTCCAAAAAAAATAACTGTTCTTACATATGAAGATATAACATTCAACAAAGACGACGATACGTTACTAGGTCCTATGGGTGTAGATCCAAGTATTAAAAATTTCCCGATAAAATTAAGTAAACTTCAAGAAATAGAAAATGAGACGATTAAAAATGAAATAATTAAAGACCATAAGTTTTACATTCAAAGTATGTATTCACGACTGGTTCCTTATAATACAATAGGTTATGATTATTTAGTTATTAATACTTCTCTTGCTATTTATGAGCTTTTTACAGATGAATATATAAGTGAATATCCTGGAATATGTATTTTAGAATATAAAGATTCTTATCCAATAATGGTAACTTTTATTAAAGGAGAAAACAACGCTGTTCTTTTAAGTGGTACTGTATATTTTAAGAAAAATCCATGCGAAGAAGATATATCAAGATATCTGCTGGATCTGTGTTATATGAAGTTACACAGTAAATGTATTAAAAATATTCCGCTTGATTCCAGTGATTTAGAATTATATGAAAAAGCCTATAATATAATCGGAATAGATTATGAACCTGTAATCATTAAGACAACACAAACTGACAATAATATTTCTAAGCTTCCTGTTGATTATGATTTTGGCGTAAAAATAAACCCTTTAACAGGCGAAGAATATCTTTGCAATTATATTTCCTATCCATATTACAGCATTAAAAAATTCGGTTCTGGATTTGACGGAAAAATAATCAAAATAAATAAAAATCGTGACTCTAATAAAGAACAAGACACATCAATAACAATACAAAAAGGTAATGTTCAGGTTACATACTCAGGATGGATTAATTTTCCGGATAATTTGAAAGAAGGTGATTCAATTACCAAAGGCACTCTTCTTGGAAAACTCTTTGGTGGTGGGGATTCTGGCATGAAGCTTAAAATCCAGGTAAAATATAAAGATCAATATCTGAATCCTGCATATCTAAGATATTTAAAAGTAATTAAATAATAAGGAAAAATTTTTATGAAAAAACTAATCATTATAATAATTTCATTTCTTTTTCTCACCGCATGCTCCAAAAAGTCTCCTGATGCTAAGTCTACTCCAGATGCAGACAAACCAATCATATATAAATTAGACGAAATCAAACATCCTTTTAATTCTGCTGAACAAGCGCTTACGGAATTTCTGGAAGTTTATGATAAATCTCTTTTACTTTTAGATGATAATGATGACAAACAAAAACTTACAAAAATAAAAAATAAAATAACAGAGCTTCTTAAAACTGATTACGAAGAAAATATAAAAAATAAAAATAGAAAATACGGAAATGATGAAAAATATTTTTCTATGTGTTATAGACCTCATTCACATAACAAAAGTTCTTTTGGCGAAAAAATAAGGGCCAATTTTACTTTTGAAGATTCTGAATCATTGATTTTCTTTTATCTTGTAGAAAACCCGGGGTTTAATTTTATGATTGAAATAACAGGCGGCGGAGATATAAAAAAAATCACAAAGAGTGAAATCTATCAAGTTGATTTTCCACCTAACCGCCTTTACGAAATTAATACAGTCGCAGGTACAATTTCTTACGGTGATTTTTACTGGGATTAAAAGGAGTAATCAGCTTATGAAAAAAATTATAAGAAAAATTTTAATAACAATTGCGACGGTTTTTATTCTTTCTTCTTCTATTTATGCACAGGAAAAAGAAGATAAAACAGGTGAAGAAAAGTATCATGTGGGAAATGAAAGAGATTTAATGACGGTATCGTTAAATCTTTTCTTCCCAATTAATGTAGGTGAATGTTCATTCAATGAATACCCTTTTTCATTAAATATTAATTCTTCATATTTTGGTAAAGAATATTATTGTTTGGAAGCAGGATTAAATTTACAAAAAAATAAATTCGGGACTCCAATATTTTATGAAATCGGGGCTGGAACTCAAGTACAGTTTTATCTTAATAACATACGACTTATTCCTGCCCTAAAAATTTATGGTGGTATTTCTCTGTCTTCTCTTTTTGAAAAAGAATGGATTTTTGATTATGGCTGGAAAACCGAACTATATATCACACACATACACTGGAGCGATTTTAATATATGTATAATTTTTAAAGATAACTTTTTAAACTATTCTAAAAAAGCTGATGGAAAACTCAGATTCCTTTCTATAGGAATTGGTGTATCTTATATTGGCGGATAATCATAAAAAAGCGGGGTATTTGAATATGAAAAAAATTACAATAAAACTTCTTTCTATTTTTATTCTGGGGCTTTTAATTTTTTCGTGTGATTCTAAAGATTCAAAAAAATCTAAAAATGCAGAAAAAAAACATGCAGAAGCAGAACTCGATAAATCTTTAACATCTGCACCTTTTTTTGATTATATTCCTCCAATAAGAAATCATATGTACGCGGGGAACAACCTTGAACTTGTGTATGAATATTATAAAAGTTCAGACAGACATTTTATAAAGCTTTATTATAACGGTCTTGATTCATACGATGCCCAAATGCTTGGTGTAAAATCTTCCAAGGAAAAAATGGAAATCCTTGTAAGATACAGACAGCTTAATAAAACTTCAACGTACCCGGAAAATTTTGCTGAGTATTATTTAATTACAATAGACGAAAAATCAACATCATCAGAAAAACTTTCTACACTGCCAGACCTTTCCGACTTTCATTTTTTTAATCCAAGTGTAACAGAAAATAAAGTTAATTTTAGAAATACACCGGATCTTCATGGAAAAATTTTCGGTCAGTATCAGGCAGACACGGTTTTAAATCTTACTGGAAATATAAAAAATTATATGAAAATTAATGATGATCCTGATTACTGGTATGGATTTAATTTTAACGGTACAGAAAGATGGATTTTTGGCCGTTATTTAAGCTTTCAAAAATCATTTGAACTTACAAAAAAATTATTTACTGAACCGACTAAATTTGTTGGTGTAGATGTAAAAAGGATCACTTACGATAAAGATATAAAAAATCTTCCTCTCGAAAATACAACAGGTGCTGTAAATTATATGAGTGTTTATAATGCCGGTAATTCCCAGCTTCAGATAGTCGATGACAGTAACGAAAATAAAATTATCTGTAGGATTTTAAACGGTGATGAACTTGTGTCTATTATAAGTGGAATTGAACATCCTGTTTATTCTCCTGTATCTGAATGTTTTTATTATGTACAGACAAAAAATTACAGCCTTCATGCAATAAATATTAAAACAGCAAAAGAAGTTTCTCTTATAGATAAAAATCTTAAATATCCACCTGATGAAATTTATCTTGATGATGGATTTGCTAAAATCTATCTGAATAAAACAAAAGATAAATTATATTATTTAAAAGACAGCTGGAGTGATGATTTTGATAAAGGTCAGATCGAAGCTATTGATTTAAAAACAATGGAACATAAAAAAATTAAAACAGGTGCTATTATAACTGATTTTCCAAATTATGTATTAGGTGATTTTGTTATTATTGATGATGAAAACTATTATCTGGCATTGTATGAACCTAAAACAGATAATGTAATAATTGCCTGGTATAATGTTTCGGACGAAAAACAGAAATTAATAGACAGCATTAAAATTGAAGATGTATCTCTCTGGAGTGGTGATTTTTTCCAGACTGGAGATAAAATAATTTTTTATTGTTTTGGAAGATATAACTCTTATGAATTAATAGCAAATTATAATAAAATAGAAAAAATACCATTTGAAGGTGGTGGAATTTTAAACTGTTTTACCTGGAACGAAAAGGATTATTTTGCAAGTATTAAAGCAGAAAAAGAATATGCTTCTGAATATACTATATTCGTATACGATAAAGAAACATGTGAATTAATCAAACGAAAGACATTTAAACCATTAAATGGTGCCTGGGGTGTTTTCAGGGCGGGAATTCAGGATGATAAAATTCTTGCAGAAGATATAATTTCAAAATAAAATGATATTAACAGGATTTTCAGAATGTACAATTTTGATGACAAAGACAGAAAAATAAGATTAATATCACCTTTGAGGATAGTTTATTTTGTTATTCTCTTTTCTGTTTTTCTTGTTATGTCTGTTTCTATGTATTTTATACTGGGAGATAAACTTAAATTCAGAATTATTTTTTATTCCTTTGGAGTGATTCTCTTATTAATCTCTTATATCATTCTTTCCATGCACACAGCTTATGATTCAGAAAGAATTTATATTAACGGAATATTACAAATTCTGACAGTTGATTTTCGTAATATAATTTCGATTGAACGTAAAAATGATGATAGAATACATAGAGTTCCAGAACCAACTCATGAATGGTTTATGACATATAAAAATTTAAATGATGAAACTGTAAAAACAAAAAAGATTTTTATGCCCGACGAAGATACGAATAAAAAAGTTGTGGAATTATTAACAAGGATTCAGAAAAAAAATCCTGATTTTAAATATCTTCAAACCTTCTAGGAATAAAAGGAGAATCAATATGAAAATCTACAAATCGGAAAAGGCAGAAAAAGAGATAAAAGAGTCTTATGCAAAGCTGATTGCAGCGTGGGACACACCGGTAAGTTCAATCTATGTGGACGGCCGATATGGAACTACCCACGTAAATGTTTTTGGAAACGAAAAAGCTCCTCCTCTTGTTTTATTTCATGGTGTTGGAGATGATGCTGCCCTGATGTGGGTTTATAATGCAAAAGAACTTGCAAAGCACTTTCACTGCTATGCTGTAGATACGATTGGTGGACCGGGCTTAAGTACTCCGGGTAACGGTTATGATTCTTCTTTTGATGACACAATCTGGATTGAAGAACTTCTTGATAATCTTAAGCTCCCAAAAGTTTATATGGCAGGAGTTTCTAACGGTGCATATCTTACCCAAAGCTTTATGATGGAAAGACCTGACCGTGTTATAAAAGGAATCTGTATGGCAGGTGCACTCCCTGTTTTTGGGAAAAAAGGCTCCATGCTTGCAATCTTTAAAATCTTTTTACCAGAAGCTCTCTTTCCTACAGATAAGAATGTCGTAAAGCTGATTAAAAAACTCTGCGGTTCAAAATACAGAGTGTTCACAGAAAACTACGAAGTATTTACCCACTTTAAACTTTTGATGACTGGCTTTGACCGAAAGGCTATGATGAATCACAAGGTTAAAGGCTTTGACACTGAGCTTATAAAAACTCTTAAAGACAGATGCCTTTTTATAGAAGGCGAAAAAGATCCTTTTATGACAATCGGCGGTAAAAAAGTATTAAAAGATTTTAACATGAATGTTGTCTGGATTAATGACGCAGGACACGGTGTTAATCACGAAGCAGCCAACGAAGTCAATTTCGCAATAACCAATTATTTCGGGCAATAAAGAATATTCCGAAAATTATTTCTGACCGCTCATAAATCTTATCACACCCCCCTTCACCCCTCAAAAAAATGGCCCGGCACTTTCGCACCGGACCGTACATGAGGAGTAAATGTTTTATCTTATTTATCTTACCGAATAAAGAAGATCACCGTAACTTGGGAATGGCCAGAGTTCTTTTGGTGTGATTACTTCGAGTTCATCTGCAACCGCACGGAGCTCTCCCATTGCTGCAAATACTGAGTTTCGGTAGAAAGAAGAAATCTTTCCAGATTCTGCTCCACCGGCACTAAGTTCTTTTGCATCCATTACTGCTTTTTCGAGAGCTGCTGTCTTTTTGTAGATGCTGCCTGTGAGTGAAGAAACAGTTTTGAGCATTTCGCTTTCGTATGTCATATCTACATCGCCTGCTGCTTTTTTAAGACCGATTGTCTTTGCAAGTGTGTCTGCATACTTACTTGCTGCAGGAAGAATATCTTTTTTAGCCATTTCGAGCATTGTTTCTGCTTCGATGTTGATAATTTTAGAATAGTTTTCGTTATGGATTTCGTAGCGGCTTTCGAGTTCGACTTTGCTGTATACACCAAACTTTTCGAACACCTTAACGTTCTTTTCGTCGAGGATGTGTGGAAGAGCTTCTGGTGTAGACTTAAGGTTATAAAGTCCTCTCTTTTCTGCTTCTTTAACCCATGAATCATCGTATCCGTTTCCGTTGAAAATAATTCTCTTGTGCTCTTTGATTGTCTTAAGGATAAGGTCGTGAAGATCACTCTTGAAGTTTGCTGATTTTTCAAGGATGTCTGCAAACTGTGAAAGTTCTTCTGCAACTACTGTGTTTAAGAATACGTTAGCACAGGCAATTGATTCATTTGAACCAAGCATACGGAATTCGAACTTGTTTCCTGTGAATGCAAATGGTGAAGTTCTGTTACGGTCTGTTGTATCTTTGTTGAAGTCTGGTAAAACTGTAACGCCAATCTGCATCTTTTCTTTTTCGTGTTTACCGTATGGAACACCTTTTTCGATTGAATCAAGAATTGCAGAAAGTTCATCACCTAAGAAGATAGAGATGATTGCTGGAGGCGCTTCGTTTGCTCCAAGACGGTGGTCGTTTCCGGCACTTGCAACAGAGATACGGAGTAAATCCTGGTATTCATCTACACCCTTGATGATTGCACAGAGGAAAAGGAGGAACTGTGCATTCTGATCTGGAGTTGCACCCGGGTCAAGGAGGTTTTTACCTGTGTTTGTAGAGATTGACCAGTTGTTATGTTTACCGCTTCCGTTTACGCCTGCAAATGGTTTTTCGTGTAAAAGACAAACCATTCCGTGGCGGGCAGCAACTTTACGCATCATTTCCATTGTAAGCTGGTTATGATCACATGCAAGGTTTGTTGTACTGAAGATTGGAGCTAATTCATGCTGTGCAGGAGCAACTTCGTTATGTTCTGTTTTAGCAAGAATTCCAAGCTTCCAGAGTTCTTTGTTCAAATCCTTCATGAATTCCTGAACACGAGGTTTAATCATACCAAAGTAATGATCTTCGAGTTCCTGTCCTTTAGGAGCTTTTGCACCGTAAAGTGTACGTCCTGTATAAATTAAGTCTTCGCGCTTATCGTATACAGATTTATCTACAAGGAAGTATTCCTGTTCTGGTCCTACTGTTGTTTTTACAGATGTTACGGCATCGTTTCCGTCAAAGAGTTTGAGCACACGGACAGCCTGTTTGCTGATTGCCTGCATAGAGCGAAGAAGTGGTGTCTTTTTATCCAAAGCTTCTCCAGTGTAAGAACAGAATGCTGTAGGAATACAGAGTGTTCCGTCTTTAATAAATGCATAAGAAGTTGGATCCCATGCTGTATAACCGCGTGCTTCGAATGTTGCACGGATTCCACCGCTTGGGAAAGAAGAAGCATCAGGTTCACCCTGTACAAGTTCCTTTCCGCTGAATTCCATGATTACTTTACCATCGCTTGTAGGACTGATAAAACTGTCGTGTTTTTCTGCAGTAATACCTGTAAGAGGCTGGAACCAGTGAGTGTAATGAGTTGCACCCTTTTCTACTGCCCAGTCTTTCATTGCATTTGCAACTACTGTAGCAACAGAAGCATCGAGTTTTTCTCCGCCTTCTATAGTTTTCATCAGCTGTTTATAAGTTTCTTTTGGCAGCCGAGCCTTCATAACTGTTTCGTTAAAAACGTTTTCTCCAAAAATTGGTGTTACTTCGTCCATATATATCTCCTGTTTTCCAGAATTAAAAAATTATTATCAATAAAAAAAACGCCGCACTTTCATTCTGTGTACATCAAAATGAAAACGCAGCGTCTTTGCCGATTGATTTTTTTCCGGACATGCCAACGGCAGCCGAAATTTTAAAACAAAAAAAGGTCGCAGAAATACTGTTTCTGCGACCTCTTTGTCGTTTGTTAATTTATTTATATCGCATTGAAAAAAAATTGTCAAGAAAAAATTTGAAAAATATTTTTTTAAAGAATAAGTTTATTTACAACACCAGGCGGAATTGTTCAAACTTCATAAATCAAATAATTAAAATTTTTTTTAATAAACCTATTGACATAGTAGGTAAAACATAGTATAAATAATATATAAACCTACTAAATAGGTAGGAATCTAAACAGACAGGAGGCATATATGAAATTTTATTTTGAAAAGCTCGTAAGAGAAAATTTCCGTAACGGAGTCATGCGTTCCTGTTGTCTTTTCTAATAAACAAATCATTTACATTTTAACACCAGGGGAAGGCTTTCCCCAATCAAATTTTTTTTTATTTAATAGAGGTATCATATGTCATATAAATTCGAAACATTACAGTTACACGTTGGTCAGGAAAGTGCAGATCCAGCAACAGATGCACGCGCAGTTCCAATCTATCAGACTACTTCTTATGTATTCCACAATTCAAAACACGCTGCAGACAGATTTGGTCTTGCAGATGCAGGAAACATCTACGGACGTCTTACAAATTCTACTCAGGACGTATTAGAAAAAAGAGTTGCAGCACTCGAAGGTGGTTCTGCAGCTTTGGCACTTGCATCTGGTGCAGCAGCAATTGCTTATACAATCGAAGCTCTGGCTGCTAACGGTGGTCACATTGTATCACAGAAAACAATTTATGGTGGTTCTTATAACCTCCTGGCCCACACTCTTCCACAGTATGGAATTGAAACAACATTCGTTGATGCACACAACTTAAAAGAAGTTGAAGGCGCAATCAAAGCTAACACTCGTGCAATCTATCTTGAAACTTTAGGAAATCCAAACTCAGATATTCCGGATATTGATGCTATTGCAGAAATTGCTCACAAACATGGTCTTCCTGTAGTTGTAGATAACACATTCGGAACTCCATATCTTATCCGTCCGTTTGAACACGGGGCAGACATTGTAGTTCATTCTGCAACAAAATTCCTTGGGGGTCACGGAACAACTCTTGGTGGAATTATTGTAGAAAGCGGAAAATTCAACTGGAAAGCAAGCGGAAACTATCCTCAGATTGCTGCTCCTAACCCAAGTTATCACGGTGTTTCATTCTACGACGCTGTTGGTCCTGCTGCATTTGTTACTTACATCCGCGCAATATTGCTTCGCGATACAGGTGCTACAATCAGCCCATTCAACGCATTCCTTTTACTCCAGGGTGTAGAAACTTTAAGCCTTCGTCTTGAACGCCATGCAGAAAACACAAAGAAGGTTGTAGAATTCTTGAGTAAGCATCCAAAAGTAGAAAAGGTTAATCATCCTTCTTTAGCTGATCATCCGGACCATGCCCTCTATCAGAAATACTTCCCTAACGGTGGAGCTTCAATCTTTACTTTCAACATCAAAGGTGGACGCGACGAAGCATGGAAGTTTATCGATAATCTTAAAATCTTTAGTCTTCTTGCAAACGTTGCAGATGTAAAATCACTTGTAATTCATCCGGCTTCTACAACACACAGCCAGCTCAACGATGAAGAACTTAAAGATCAGGGAATTGCACAGAATACAATCCGACTTTCAATCGGTACTGAACACGTAGACGACATTATTGCAGACTTAGAAAACGGATTTAATGCAATCTAAATAAATACTCCAGAAAAAAATCGCCGGGAAAGATAGTCCTTGTAATTCCTCCTGTAAAAGACATCTTCCCGGCATTTTTATTTTTAAAATATATTAAAAAAATAATTAATTTAATTCCTTACGGCGGCAATTAATACTCTGGATGATTCCTATACAAATCATACCGGTAAGTAGAGAGGAGCCGCCGTAAGACATAAAGAACATCGGAATACCGATTACAGGTGTAATTCCCATAACAGTTCCAATATTAATAAAGAAGTGATAAGCAAATATAGAAAGAATTCCAGAGGCAACATAAACACCGTAATTTGAGTTTATGTGTTTAATGATGTATAAAATTCTTAAAAGAATAACCGTATAAATTAAGAAAACAAGTATACCGCCAAAAAATCCCCATTCTTCCGAAAGGATACTGAAGATAAAGTCTGTACTCTGTTCAGGAAGGAATCGTCCATGGCTCTGTGTTCCGTGAAGATAACTCTTTCCAAAAAGACCACCCGCACCAATTGCAATCTTAGACTGAATGATGTTCCATCCGTATTTATCCGGGCTTACAGAAGGATCCATAAAGATAATAAGACGCCAGATCTGATGGTCTTTTAATACCTTAGAAAGAATATAAGATGCAATAAGCGAAATACTTATGATAGAGAAAACGTATGTTACCCAGTAAGCCCATTTTGGACCATGGAAATATTTACGTACGATTACACCGATTAAAGTGATGAGTCCCGAAGCAAAAATCAAAATTACGCGGTATTTTGTGATTGTTAAAAGCGAGATGATTTTTACAGGATTTTTTGCAATATGTATGTTCCAGAGCGGCAGACATGAATAAAAAATCGAAAGTAAACCAAGCGAAAGAACATACACAATCATTCTGATAGGAATACCTGCAAAAAGACACATTACAAGGTAAACAGGAATATAGACTGTGGCAGAACCTAAGTCAGACTGAAGGAGAATTAATCCAACTGGAACACCCATGATTACAGTAGCAATAATAAAGCGTTTTAAAGGCTGTTCATCGCGTGAATTATCAAGATATTGAGCCAGATAAAGCGTGAATAAGATTTTACAGACTTCTGCAGGCTGGAAACGGATTGATCCAATACCAAGCCAGCTTCGTGCACCCTTTACCTTAATACCAATTTTTGGAATAAGAACTATAATCAGTAAAAAGATTGCCAGGGCGTATAAAAATCTAGACATGTTCTCAAATCTTCTATAGTCCATGATTGTAAAAACTATCATCACTATAAAGCTTACAACTGCCCAGATAATCTGTTTTGAATGCTCGTTCGAAACAAGAACTCCGTTAGAATTGATGTTCGAAGAATAGATGAATAAAATTCCAAAAAGAATCAGAAGAGAAACAAGGAGAATTAAGAAATAATCAAACATTGTAAAAATCTTTTTTTTCATTTCTTCCCCCTATTCCATTCTTCCCGCTGTTGTTGTCGAGTTGATAAGATATTTGAATCCTAATTCGGTAATAGATTCATCGAAAGTCTGGTTATTAAATATTCCCTGGATGATGATGTTTGTACAGTAAGGAGCCCACCATTCCCATTTATTACATGCTTCTACTACAGTTGCAACACAGATTCTGTCCTCTGGAGGTGCATCATACGGAGCATAAGCAACAAGCCATGAGTGCCAGCTGTTCTTGTAGCCGTCTACTTCGGCAGTACCTGTTTTACATGCAATCTTTACAGTTTTATTATGCATCGGGTAAACAGGTGTACCGTTTGTTACAGTGTATCTTAAAGCTTCCTGAACCTGGGTCCATACGGCATCTTCGATTGTAGATTGAATGATTACTTCAGGTTCTGTTTTCTGAATTACTTCGCCTGTATCTGGATTACGAACTTCGTTTAAAAGATGAGGCTTGTAGATTTTTCCGGCATTAGAAACCATACCAATCATATTTGCCATCTGTAAAGGAGTTGCAAGAACGTATCCCTGTCCGATGGAAGCAGAAAGTGTATCTCCACCTACCCACTTTTCCTTGAATTTTTCGTATTTCCAGTCCGGTGTTGGAACCTGACCATTCTTTTCGTTAGGAATATCAATTCCGGTAAGTTTACCAAAACCGAATTCCTTTGCATAAGAAGCAATTTTATCTATACCAAGGTAATCACGACCGATTGTCCAGTAATAAACGTCGCATGACTGGGCCATACCGTTTTTAAGATCAAGCCAGCCGTGTCCTGAATGAAGGTGACAGTGGAAGATTCTGTTTCCGTATTCCATTTCGCCGGTACATTCAATTTTCTTTGTTGCTGGGAATGCACGTTCCTGAAGCATAGCTGTAGACATGATGATTTTGAATGTAGAAGCCGGTGGATATTCAGTCTGAATAGCACGGTTGATAAGCGGATTATTTTCGTTTGCGTTTAATTTGGCGTATTCCTTGTTAAAGTTTTCCTGCGAAGTAAAGATGTTTGAATCGTAGAAAGGATAAGAAACCATTGCAAGGATTTCGCCTGTCGCAGGTTTTAATACAACAACAGAACCAACACGGTTTCCAAGACTTTCTTCTGCAAGTTTCTGGATTCTTGAATCAATTGAAAGAACAAGGTTATTTCCAGAAACAGGAGGTTCAATACGAGGTTTATCTGAAATTACACGACCGAATACGTCGATTGTTGTTATTTCGCGTCCTGCTTTACCCTGTAAGAGTAAATCGTATTCCTTTTCGATTCCGGATTTTCCGATGATGCTGTTTTCGTTGTATCCCTGGTTATATAAAATAGTTTTTTCTACATCACCAATAATTCCGACATAACCGATTACATGGCACAAAGATTCAGTGTGAAGGTAGTTTCTTATAGGCTTTGAAACCCACGAAACACCCGGTAAATCGGATTTATTTTCTGCAATGTTAGAAATAACAGAGAAAGGCACATTCGATTTTATCTGTATTGGTGTAAATGATTTTTTACTGTAATTTTTTACAGATTCAATGTCGTTTTTACTGATTCCAAGATAATTTGCAAGACGAAGTAAAACAGTGTCGTAGCGGTCGGCGGGAATCTGTGCTGTTGTAAGTTGCACCGCAAATGAATCTGAATTGATAACTAAAGGAGCTGTTGCGTTTCTGTCATAAATTTCACCACGCTGGGCAGGAAGGTCAGAAACCGAGCTCGAAATTGTTTTAGCCTGAGTGTTATAATCTTCACCCGAAACAATCTGCATATGAAAAAGAGAAGATGAATAAACTACAAAAAGAAAAAGAAAGAGTCCTGCAAAAACGTAAACTTTGATATTTTTACTTACTTTTTCCGAATTAGTTTTGTACATTGTTTATCATATCCTTTGTATCATAAAGCGATAAAGTCTTTTTAAAGAAGCCCATTATCTTAAATACAATAATTGCAAAAACTATATTAGCACAGAATTCAAAGAGGAATTCTTTTGATATGAATCCGTATACGTTCAGATTGATGCTCGGGAACACGATTGAAATAATCACTAAAAGAAGTCTTTTTAGTATAGTTCCTATTCCAACACTCAAAACAGGCATAATCACACCGGAAATGATTACAGTTCTTGAAAAAATTCCGAAGATGTATCCGATTATTGTTCGTAAGAGACAGTTTAAGCCAAAAGGGGTTCCTGTAATAAAATCAAGGAAGAGTCCGGAACCAAATCCTGTGATTTCCCCAAAAAGCTTTCCGTTCAGTAAAGAAAAATAAATTGAAAGAATCAAAAGAAAATCAGGAACAACAATAAAAAAGGAGATGTTTGTAAAAATTGAAGATTCAATTATTGTTGTACAGAAGAGAATCGCTAAACTGATTAAAATTGATTTAAGCATTCCACACTCCCCTAATTATTATCCTTACGGTCATTTAATTCTTTAGGATTTATAACAACTACGTTTTCGAGCCTTGCAAAATCGATTACAGGTGTTAATTCAATATCGAGCGAAGTATCGTAGTTATTATTTTTGATTAAAGAAATTGTTCCAATCGGAATATCTTTCATATAATTATCGTTTTCGCCCGAAGTTACGATGATGTCTCCAAACTTAAGGCTGTCTACTACAGTTTTACGGATGTATTTTAATTTTAAAGGCTGATCCTGACTTCCAAGTCCGTTTACAAGACCAAGGTCACGCGTATTTAATATACGTGCAGAAACAATATTATCGATATTATAAACAGGCATTACCTGGCTTGTGAAAGTTCCAACCTGAATTACACGACCAACAAGACCATTGTTTCCATTCTGAAAAGCAATTACAGGCATACCCTTTTTGATTCCGTTTACAGCTCCCTTATCGATTGTGAGGTATGAATAAACTGAATCGAGGTTTCTTGAAATAATCTGAGCAGGGATATTTTTTTCATCAAGAGAGATGGCAAAATCAAGCTGTTCTTTTAAGCGCTGATTTTCTTTTTTGATGTCTGCATTGGATCTCTGCATTTCCTCATAGTTTTCAAGTTTGATTACAAGCTCATCATAATCTTTTCTGAGCTGCTTTAATTCGGAAACTGCATGTACAGTGTTGGAAACAGATGAATAAATATAATTACATCCCTTTTCCAGAGTGGACATGATAGAGAAACCTACATTTTTAAGGTTTATGATAAAACTTCCAGTACTGAAGCCCAGAGAAATTCCGGAAAACAGCAAAAAGAAAATAAAAACAATTTCTGGAATTCTTATCTTAAAATTTGTCTGTATCTTTTTTGCCATTTTCAGTTACTATTCATTCAAACTGTCGTAAACAGAGCGTTCAGAACTCATGTTCTTAAAGAGGTTGAATGCTTCTCCTGCACCAAGAGCAACACACTGTAATGGTTTTTCTACTAAGATTACAGGAACACCGGTTTCCTTAGAAATAAGTTTTGGAAGTTCACGCAACATAGAACCACCACCACTCATTACAATACCGCGTTCTACGATATCTGAAGCAAGTTCCGGAGGAGTAAGGCCGAGAACAGTTTTAATTTCTTCTACGATTTTTGTAACAGGATCTTTTAATGCTTCGCGAACTTCAACACTGTCGATTTCAAGGCGGCGTGGAAGACCTGTGATTGCATCAGTTCCTTTTAATTCCATTTTTTCGATTGTTTTTTCAGGGGCAGCGTTACCAATCTGAATCTTTAATCTTTCTGCTGTTGGCTGTCCGATGATGAGGTTGTGTACGTTTCTTGCGTGTTTTACGATAGCTTCGTCGAACTTATCTCCACCAATACGGATTGAGTGAGTTACTACCATACCACCGAGTGAGATTACAGAAACTTCTGTTGTACCACCACCAATATCACAAATCATGTGGCCTGCAGGTTCATAAATAGGAATCTTAGCACCAATGGCAGCGGCAAGACTTTCAGGAATTACCTGAACTTCCTTTGCACCAGAGTTCAAAGCAGCTTCTACGAGTGCTCGTTTTTCTACTTCGGTAACGCATGATGGAATACCGATTTTCATTCTGATTGATTTAAAAATCTGATGACGTGGAATAATCTTCTGGATAAAGTACTTAATCATTTTTTCAGTACTATCGATATCTGCAATTACACCGTCTGCTAAAGGTCTGATTGCAATGATTCCGCCAGGGGTTTTATCGAGCATTCGTTTTGCTTCTGAACCTACCGCAACAATCTTTTTAGTTCCTTTTTCTACGGCAACTACAGAAGGTTCATCAATTACAATGCCCTTGTCTTTAACGTATATAAGGGTATTACATGTACCCAAATCAATTCCAATATCAGTTGTAAACTTGTCGAAAAGTGCCATCGACTTCCTCCCACATATTTTGTGATACTAAATTATACTACAATTTTTTATATTAATAAATCAGAAAATCAGTAAATTGATAATTTTTTTTGCGCTCCGGGGTGATTTACCTGAATTTTTAAGGCTTTTCTCCATTCGGTGCGCGCTTTTACTATATTTTGCTGTTTTTCGTATATACATCCAATTCCATAATAAGCATCTGCGGAGTTTTCATAAGTTTTTAAAATCTCATTATACTCGTTTAATGCTGTATCATATTCTCCTTTGTCTGTATAAATTTTAGCCAGAAGGAGTTTGGATTTCAATAAAATATCATCATCCTCATTTGTTTTAATAAGACGGAAAAGATACTGTTCTGCAATTTCGTAATTTTCGATGTTGTAATACTGCTCTGCAATAGATAAAAGTAAAGATGGAGAATCTCTGATGGCCAATGCTTCAGAAAATGCTGCAATACTCTGCTCTGCCATTCCAAGATTTGCATAACTTATACCAAGATACTGTGCAATATCCTTTTCTTTACATCCGTTCTGCTTTGCAAGATTTAAATACTTAATTGCAAGATCTGAATAATAATATGAGGAACTTTTGTTTTTATGGAAATATGCCTTTCCAAGCATATACTGAATCTGCGGGAGTAATGATGAATTAGCATCGTACAAAGCCATTCTTAAACTAGTGATGCATTCGTTTAAATATTCCTGGGTAAGAGTTGTATCGTTCTGTGATTCTGCAAGGAAAAAGCATGCATAACCGTAAATTGTTAAAACTGTATTATTGTAAGGGTCTTTCTGTAAAAAAGCTTTTCCGTTTGCGTAGATTGAATTGTAATCATAGACATCCCATAATTTTACAATTGACTTTACTGTAATTGAAGAGTCCATGTGTTTTTTTACGGGAATAGTGATTGCGGTAACAATACCTGCAAGAATTAATAAAACAGCGAGTACTTTTAAAACGATTCTTAAGCGGGGATGGATTTTCTTATTTATGTTTGCCTTTTCGATTATACTTGCTTTCATTTTATCAAAAAAACAAACGGGACAATAAGCCGGGTTCTGTCTGGCATTGCTGCCAATAACCATCTATCCGAGTTAAATGTTGCCATTTAACTTTAGCGATTTACCCGCAGTATCGGTCGGAAATCCTGACTGCTGCTTAATCTTGCTCCAAATGAGGTTTACAAGCCACAACTGTTACCAGTTATGCGGTAGTCTCTTACACTGCCTTTTCACCCTTACCCTTTCGGGCGGTACAATTTCTGTTGCACTGTCTGTCTAAACTGAACTATGTAAGAAATTATACAGTTATCAGTTTAGCCCGGTTATTATCCGGCATTTTTTCCGAAGGAGCCCGGACTTTCGCTCATCATTATGTCTTATCATAAAGATATAACAACGCGGTTATATCCCATTTGTTCAAAATTATTCTTCGTCTTCAGATTCCATTTCTTCATCAGAAATTTCTTCTTCGTCGTCGTCAGAAATTGAATCAGAATCTGAATCTTCTTCATCTTCGTAGTTCATTTCTTCTTCTTCGATTTCTTTTTCTTCTTCAGAATCGTAGTCTTCGTCGTCGTCAAAGTCGTCCATGTCTACAAGACTTCCGGCTTCGTTAAAGTTGTAGTAATTTTCCTGTGCGTCTTCGTCTGCTTCTTCGTAGAAAAGGATACGGCTGCAGTAAGGACAGAACTGGATTTCGTCGCCTACGTGAACTGTATTTGCAAACTGTGCAGGTAAAATCATATGACATCCGGTACAAACACCATTTTTAACGGCTACAATACCTTCTGAATTTCTCTGAATGATTCTCTGGAACTTAAATACTGTTTCCTGGTCAAGATCCGGAGAAATCTTCTTTTCTTCTTTATCTAATTTTTCTTTCTGAGTGTTGAATTCAGCAAGTTTTTTGTTCAAGGCTTCTTTACTTGCGCTTAAATCATCTTCCTGAGTCTTAATCATATCTTCAAGACCGTTTAAAGTTTCCTTTAATTCTTCCTGAGATTTTTCCTGCTTCTGAAGATCCTTTCTTAATTCATTTTCTCTGTCTGTTGCTTCGAGAATCTGTTTTTCGAGGGCTTCGTACTCGCGGTGTGTTGTGATATTATCCATACCCTTTTCGCCGCTTTCCCTTGATTTAATTGCTTCTTCAAGATCAAATTTTATTTTTAATACGTTATCTTTAATTGATTCGTAAGTAGTATTTTTTTCGATGAATTCTTTCTTTAAACGAGCTAAAAGTTCTTCCTGAACATCAAGCTGTTTTGGTTCTTCCTTTATTTTTTCATCAAGTTCGTATTTCTGAACTAAAATGTCCTGCAATTTTTTTAATTTATCAAAAGTGTCTGCTTTTACCATGAATTTTCCTCGAATAAAATATCTTAAAATATATAATAAATGTTGATTTTAGTCTATATGGATAAAACCTGTATATAAACTAAAATCATGTTATACGCTTACATTTTCATGAAGTTTTTACATTAGGATGCATCACGATGCTGATTTACATTTCGATGTAATCACGAAGTCCGTTAGCACGGCGTGGATGACGTAATCTTCTTAAAGCTTTTGCTTCGATCTGGCGGATACGTTCACGTGTTACGTCAAAGTAAAGTCCAACTTCTTCGAGTGTAAGTGAATAGCCGTCTTCAAGACCAAAACGCATCTTTAAAACTTCCTGTTCACGTGGTGGAAGTGTATTTAATACAGAGCGTAACTGTTCCTGTAAAAGTGTAAATGCAGTCTGTGAAGCTGGATTTTCAACTTCCTTATCTTCGATGAAGTCTCCAAGGAGTGAATCTTCTTCTTCGCCGATTGGAGTTTCAAGAGAGATTGGTTCACGGGCAACGTTCTTTACCTGTTTTACACGGCTGAGTGGCCATGAAAGCTGCTGTGCAATTTCGTCATCGGTTGGTTCGCGACCAAGCTTCTGCATGAGCTGACGGCTTTCGCGTACAACCTTGTTGATCTGTTCAATCATATGAACAGGTACACGGATTGTTCTTGCCTGGTCAGAAATAGAACGTGTTATTGCCTGGCGGATCCACCATGTAGCGTATGTAGAGAATTTAAATCCTTTTCGGTATTCAAACTTTTCTACAGCTTTAATCAAACCTATGTTTCCTTCCTGAACAAGGTCAAAGAAGTGAAGTCCGCGGTTTGTATATTTTTTAGCGATGGAAACAACAAGACGGAGGTTTGCGTTAATAAGGCGATTTTTAGCCTTTTCCATCATTATGCGGCCGTATTCAATGTCTTTTGCCATCTTGATGATTTCTTCTACATTGTTTTCGAATTCGTATTCAAGGCGGTGAAGCTTACGGTCAATCTTCTGAATCTGAGTGTAAATCTCGCGGATTTCGTCGGCACTCATGTTCAGTTCCTGCTCAAGTTTACCAGCCTGTGATTTAATCGAAATTTTACGACCAAGAGAACGAAGTTCAGAAGGATTAGAAATACGTAATTCCTTCATCTTCTTTTCCTGTTTCTGATGATATTCTTCGATTTTTAATGTAGCATCACGATATTTCTGGGTAAATTTGTCGAGTTCTTCTGTCTGAATATCAACCTTCTGAAGTTCAGGTAAAATCTTTTTCTTTAAGTCGATAAGCTGTGAGTTAGTAAAGATTGAGCTTGACTGTTCAGATTCAAAAAGCTGCTTTTTAAGAGTCATGTACTGTTTTAATTCAGGGAGAATAGGTTTAATGTGATCTCCATAGAAACTCTTTAAGCGGCGTTTATCTGCCATTTCTTCGTTTAATTCTTTACGTGTTTTTCCAGATTCATGAATGTCGATTCTTGTAAATGCCTTTTGAGCAATTGCAAAAAATTCAGGGAGCATGATTCCCGAATTTTTGATTACATCTTTAATGATGTTGTTTCCTTCTTCCATTGTTTTTGAAAGTTCAACTTCCTGTTCTGCTGTAAGAAGGTTTTCCTTACCGATTTCCCTTAAATAAAGGCGGATAGGATCATCAACGTTTGAATCCTTATCGGAGTTTACGAGCTTTGATTTTGAAGCAGCCATTTTTTCGGCATTTTCAATCTCTTCTACTTCACTGTCTCCTGTAGGTTCATCGTCATCCTGTTCTAAGATGATGTCGTCTTCTTCGTCATCGACTACATCATCAACAGGATTATCTTCTTCTGCACCGATGATATCGGTTTCTATCAACTGAATGTTATGTTCACTTAAGAGCTTTAAGACAGACTCCATCTCTTCGGAATTTATAAAATCCTGACCAAGAACTTCTGTTGCTTCGTCCCAGGTAATAAATGGCTTGTTTTTGGCAAGTTTAAGAAGTTTTTCTACCGCAGCATTGCTGATTTCTTCCATTGCGTTTACACCCTATTTTTGATAATTTTGAACCTGTTTATCAAGTTCCATTTTTTCTTTAAGAAGATTATTCAACTGAGTTTTATCTTCTTCTGTAACAACGATGAATTCGCTTATGCGTTTAACAAGGTTGTTTCTCTTTTCTTCAAGGTTGTTTCGTTTAACATACTTAATAGTATCATTTATAACGATATCTATATTATCGGCTTGATACATCCCGGACGATATAACATTTGTTATAAGTTCCTGAATTTGTTTGTCTGTACAGGCGGTCAAAATATCCGGAATTGAAAAAGTATTGTTATTAAAACATTCCTCCAGTAATCTGAATAAACGTCTGGCATCGGGATTTTTAAAATCTTCTTCTGCAAGGCTCGAACGCAGTTTCTTATATTGAGCAAGGTCGGCTGTAACCGCAATTAATCCTCTTAATTCCGCATTAAGGGTTATTGGTTTATCTGTGCTATTCTGATTATTATTCGACCGGTTGTTTACGCGTTCACGGGCTTGATTTCGATTTAAAAAGTCTCTTTTAACAGCCTCCGGTTTCAGATTGAATGCCTGACTTAACTGTTCCAGGCATGATTCTTTTTGTATCTGGGATTGAAGGGAATCAATATATGGAAAATACTCAAGTGCTGCCTTAGTTTTTCCTTCAGGCGTATCTATTGGATACAGTTTCCCTATCCTATTCAAAAGATAATCGCTATCTAATATAGCATTATTAACCTGCGCCGTCAAGTTTTCTTTACCGAAATTCAATAAAATTTCTGCAGGATCTTTACCGCCCTTAAGCTGGATAATCTTTACAGGAAGGTCAAATCCACGGCACATATAAATGGCTCTCTTTGTAGCATTCTGCCCCGCTTCGTCAGAGTCAAACGAAAGTAAAACAGTATCTACAAAGCCTGAAATCATCTTAATCTGTTCTTCTGTAAGTGCTGTTCCAAGGGGAGCTACGGCATATTCAATCCCGCTCATGTGGTAAGCGATGCAGTCCATATAGCCTTCGCAGAAGATGATTTTTTTATTCTGGCGGATTGCATTTTTGGCAAAATTAAATGCGTAAAGTGTTTCCCTTTTTTTATACTGGATTAAGTCTCCGGAGTTTAAATATTTTCTGTCTTCCGGTCCCTGAGGATGGATGATGCGGCCGCCGAATGCTACAACCTGTCCTTTACGGTTAAAAATCGGGAACATCAGGCGGTCAGAAAAAAATGCAACATCAGGATAATTTTTTGAAAAAAGCCCCGAATCTTTTAAAAACTCATCTGTAAAATTTTTTGATTTTAAAAATTTTTTAAGCCAGCGTCTGTCTGCCGGAGAATAACCTATTTTAAATTTTTCGAGTATTTCGTCTGTAAGTCCGCGTTTCTTAATGTAATCTAAAGCGTCTTTTCCCTGCTCTGTCTGCATGAGCATGTAATGAAACATCGAGGCAGTCCTTTCATAAAGTTCAATATATTCTTCTGCCCTGTTATCGTGTTTGATTTCTTTAGGATTGTATCCATCCTGATACTTAATCGGAATACCTGATTTTTTTGCAAGGCTCTGAACTGCATCTACATAGGAAAGCTTTTCCATTTCCATCACAAATTTTATTACATCACCGCTTTCGTGACATCCAAAACAGTGATAGAATTTCTTGTCGCCGTCTACATGGAAAGATGCAGTTTTTTCTCCGTGGAACGGGCAGCAACCCCACCAGTCATTTCCAGATCTCTTTTCGAGTTTTGTATATTCACCAACTATGGAGATGATGTCCGAAGTATTGTGAATGAGATCTATTGTTTCTGATGAGATATATCCTGCCATTAATTATCCGCTTTTTGTTTATTTGCTTATTAATGTATGATTAATTATATGCTCGTCAAAAGTTTTAGTGAATACGTGTTTCCCGCTTGAAGGATCTACAACCTGGAAATAAAAATATTCTGTTTTAGCAGGTTTTGCGGCTGCAGCAAGAGCAACAGTACCAGGATTAGAAATAGGCCCCGGTGTTAATCCTTCGTAAAGATATGTGTTATACGGATTGTCGATTTTCAAATCCTTTTCGAAGATGCGCTCAGGATGAGGTCTGTCGAGGATTTCTGTAATTACATATTCAACTGTTGCACAGGAATAAAGTCCTATGTGCTTTTTAATTCTGTTAGAGAAAACGCTTGCAATAACCGGAGCTTCTTCATCAACCTTGTATTCGCGTTCTACAATCGAAGCGAGTGTTACAATCTGATTTAATTCCTTTCCGTGTTTTCCTTCGAGTTCCGGGATTTCTTTAATCTTATTAAAAAAGTTATCTGCCATAATCTGAACAATTAATTCAGGCTTCATGATGGCATCAAGATTATATGTATCGGGGAAAAGATAACCTTCGAAAGAATCAGCTGGAATATCATAAATGCTTAAAAGGTCTGGATTATGACATGCGTCCACAAATCCATCTTTTGAACAGATTCCTTTTTCTTCGAGGAGCTTTCCAATCTTTTTAATTGTAAGACCTTCCGGAACTGTAATCACAACGTATTCAGAATCTCCGCTTGCAAATTTCAAAATAAAATCCGCATAAGACATGCTCTTATTTACCTTGTAGACTCCGCTTTTAAAATCAAGCTTTTTAGGAAATTCAGTTTTTGGATAAACGAATTTTAAATACTTTGGACGGAGGATAAGATAATAAAAGAATTTTTTATTTTTGATTAATCCGTTGTCGTAAAGTGAGTTGATTACTTCGTGTGCATTTGAACCATAAGGAATTTCAAAGCGAACAGTTTCTTTATCATTTTTATCTACAGGTGCAAACTGAGCAAAGAATAAAGATACAGCAATTATTCCTGCAACAAGTACAGCCGCAAGAACAGAAAGAATAATGATTTTTGTCTTTTTATTTTTCATGAGTAAAAAAGTCTGGCCTCTTCCAGTGATAGTGAATTATATACAGAATCTTCCAATGATTTGGTAAAAGTTTCAAGACCTTCGGGAAGTTTATCCTGATTGTCGCGGAAAAAACGTGCAAGAATTGCAATCTCTCTTGAAGAAAAATTATATGATAATTTAAATGTTTCCGGCTTCTGTACCGGATTTAAAGAAGTTATCATAAGGTAATCTCCATATCTTCTTTTGCAAGGTAAATCTCGATATCTGAATGATTGATAAACTGAGCATACCATCTTGCAGCCTGAAGGATTGAGTTGAGTTTTTTATCATCATAGGTTGGTTCGTGATGGAATAAATAAATCTTTTTGATGTTCCAGTAAACGGCAAAGTCGATTACATAACAGAAAGCTGAATGACCCCAGTTTTCTTTTCTGTAAACTTCTTCTACGGTGTACTGAGAATCGATTACGATTACGTCTGCGTTCTGGAAAACCTGTTTTCCTTCGTTTGTATTTTTATAATCAGTTGATTTTAATTCTACGTCTGTGGCATAAACGAACTTCTTTCCATCTGCTTCGAAAGAATAGGAATATGATTTTCCAGGATGCCTCATTTCCTGAGAATTAACTTTAATGCCTTCGATGTTGTATTCCTTGTTCTGTTCAAGAAGGTTAAAGTTGATGTTTTTAGTAAAAGCCATTGCAACAGAAGGCGGACTGTAAGGTTCGATTACCTGATCCCAGAAATATTTTTTACTGTCTTCGTAATGTGAATATATTTCGAATTTAACTGTTGAATTGAATGCGTGGTCAAAGAACGGAAACCCCTGAATGTGATCCCAGTGAAAATGCGAAAGGAAAAGATGATATTTTTCGGGACATTTTCGGTTTTTACCCAAAACCCTTAAACCAGTTCCTGCATCAAGGATGATATGTGTGTCGTTATGAAGGAGTTCTACACATGCAGTATTACCACCGGTTGTTCCGTAAATCCATGAAGGAAGATTTGCAATGAACTTTGACCTGGCTTCGGGTGAAACCAGATCTTCCGGTGATGCTCGCTGTATAACAGCCATGATTTTTGATTGTACCTGCTGTGGTGTGAGCGGCGTTGGTAAGGAACCTCTTACACCCCAAAAATGAATTACCAACTTATTCCCTATCCCCTTCTTTGAGTCTTCATTCCAAGGTAAAACCAAGGTAAAAAAAAAGAGTTAGAAATGTTCTAACTCTTGAAAAACTTGGGGAGTTGAGGATTCGAACCTCAGAAGGCGAAAGCCAACAGATTTACAGTCTGTCCTATTTGACCACTCTAGAAACTCCCCAGAGCCAGCTGCTTGTAGGATTTGGACCCACGACCCCGAGATTACAAATCACGTGCTCTACCAGCTGAGCTAAAGCAGCATTTATTGTACGTTAGCCACGTTCAATGTTGATTATAATATTAATTATCCCTTTTTTAGTCAATAGGACTTATCATTTTTTTTTAAAATTTCGTTGAAAAAAGGAATATACTTATCGGTAATCACTTTTGACCATAAATAATTTTCCCTTACATATTTGGATGCATAAGAAATTATTTCGTCTATTTTCTGCGGGCAATATTTTTTTATAGTGATTACTTCGGAAAGCTTTGCCGTAAGCGATGCAGATGTATTTTTTTTATATAAAAATCCTGTCTGATTATTTAGGATTTTATTCAATCCGCCTGTTTTATGGGCAACAGGAAGAGTTCCGTAAATCTGAGAGATAAAATCTTCAAGGCCGCACGGTTCAAAAAAACTTGGAAGAACAATAAAATCACCAACTGCATTTGTAAGGCGCGCAAGAGATTTTTCGTATCCGTTTATAAAAACAACCCTTCCTTTCTGCGCTGTACATAAAACCTTGAGCTGTTCTTCAAGACCGATTTCTCCCTGGCCTGCAATCAGAAAGTATACGTTATCAAAATTATTTAAGATTACCGGGATTGATTCAATTAAAACTGAAAGCCCCTTTTGTGTTGTGATTCGACCGTGGTAAACAATAAAAATATTTTTTTTGTAGTCGGTACATTCAATTTCGCCGTAGACAGGAAGCTCGCATTCATATTCCTGGTTTTTAAGAATTTCTTCGAAAAAATATTCTCTGCATTTGTATTTTCCTTCAAGGTCGCCGGTTTCGGGATTAAAGGCATACGGAAGATTCGAAACTTTTACGTCGGATGGATCGTAGCGTTCAAAGTCTATTCCGTTTGTAATCCCGGTAATCTTTGTACTTCTTGAAAAGAAAATAGGTGCAAGTCCCTCTGTCTCGTCCTTATTAAAAGGGTCCTTTAATTCCATTGCATAGTTTTCCGATACCGTCGTAATCGAGGCCCCCGCGTTACTGGCCAGAAGGTATGGTTCCACCTTAGTCCCGTTCAAGGCTCCGCTCAAAATCTGCTGTGAAAGATCGGTAAACCATGCCGCTTCGCCTATGCTTGAATAATTGTGGTGGTAGGCCGGCCCCGCATTGTGAATCGTTATAACAGAAACAGTTTTATGAAACTCGGCCATAAATCTTATGTACACTGGAACTAAAGCTGTAGATGCATCCTGACAGTGCATTATGTCCGGCAACTCTTCTTTTGCAGCATATTCGCCGTAAGTTGCAACAGCTTTTGAATAAAGGGAGTCCAGAAAGAGAGTATCTTTATGTCCCATTCCCTTTACGAATTCAGGATTTTTTTTCTGCTCGTTTGCCGTGTAAGTGTAAACAGCTTCTTTTTCTTCGAAAGCCGGGTGATTTATAAAAATGATATTAAATTTTTCGTCTTTAAAAACAGCCTTTGAATAGCTGATAGTCTCTTCTTTTCCGCAGTGTTTAATCACTACGTTCTTAATAAAATCTTTTTTTAAGTCAGATATATAATCCCAGGAATTTGTTTTAAAAACCGGGATAAAAAGAGTAACTTCGTGACCAAGAGCAGCAAATTCCTTGCACAAAGAAAAAGTAACGTTTTTAACACCGCCGGCTTCTATGATTCCGGCACATTCCATACTGCAAATCCAGATGTTCATCGGTTTTTACCTGCCAGATCGGGTCTAAGCTTTTCGGCTCCGTTTATGTAAATATTTTTTACAGGTTTATTTGAATATGCTGTAATCATAACGCGAATCATCTTTGGTAAATAATTTTTGATTTTTGCTTCCTGAGTGCAGAATAAGGCAACCTTTGTTGAATCAAAGATGAGTTTTCCATCTGTAAGGGAAAGACGTAATGCGGTGCAGGGATTTAATTCATCAATGTCGTCTGTTACGGAAAACTGAATGGAAACAAGATCTTTCTGCTTTAATTTATTTACACGGAAAAGCTCGTTACAAAGAGCACATACATTTTCTGTTATGGAAGCCTTAGTGTTTTCTGCTCCAGTTGCTCCCCTTATAGCCTTAATTTTTTTGAACATCATTTTTTACCTCTGTTTCTTGAGTAAGTTTTGGGATTGAAGCCGAAGAAAGCTCTGGGGAAGTCATAAAATGTGACTTTAATTTATTATACATTTCGTAATCAGGAACAACTGCTTCTGTTACAGAGAGCATAAATACTTCTACAAGAGGAAAATCCTTATACACCTGGATTGAACGAAGTATATCTTCTCTTTTTACAGATTCAGGTCGGAAGTTCGGGTTTTCCTGCATTTTTTTAAGATAATAATCAGCCGTAAACTGAGCTACTGTTTTTCCTGCATTTGTAAGATAAGTTTTTAAATCTTCTTCGTTTGTAATCTGATTAAGTTTTATAAGTTCGATTACAGCTTCCGGGGATAAAGTAAGAGAGACATCAATCGTAAACCTGTAATCAAAACGGTAAGAAGAATCAAGATATTTTGTATATAATTCTCCCGATGGAAGATTTCCTGTAATAGTCTGAGTAACAGAAACAGGTTCAATCGAAAAGAGCTTTAATTCTGCATTTGTAGGAAGAAGGAACTGCCAGTTCCATGCAAACTCACCATTAACAACAGGTTTTTCGTTTATTCCGTTTGTTTTAGAAATTACAATACCAAATTTTTCAGGTTTTACTCTTAGGCTTGTCCATCCTTTCCAGAAAACAAAGCCTGAAAATATCAGAATGATTAAAAGACAAATATTAGATTTCTTCATTTACTTAAACCTTATATTTTATTATTATAATAATTAACAAAAAACAGCAGATTTGTGAATGGAAAATACTAAAAAAAACACATTTTTTACGGAAAGTAAATCATTTTTAATTCTCTATAAGCTGACAAAAAGTCTTGTTGCAATACTCATGTTATTCTGCATCCTTTTGTTCAGCCTTTATTTAATCGGGAATTTTCAGAACTTTTTAGATAAAAGCCTTCTTTTGATTTTGAACACTCTTTCTGTAAGCTCAATCATCTGCTGTTTTTTAGCATTCAGCGGTTTTCTTGAAAACTTATTTTTTATGTTTACGCATGAATCTAAAAAACACTGCATTGGCGCTATGATTGTGATGCTTTTTTGCATGGGATTCAACGTATTTTTTATTATTTATTCGACTGTCATAAGAGAGCTTTCTGTAGGTTTTTAAGATGAAAAATAAGATTAAGATTCCAGATATATTAAAGAATTTCAACGAAGTTTTTGTAAAAAATAATTTTAAAGCATACCTCGTTGGCGGTGCTGTCCGCGATATTTTCCTAAAAAAAACAGCCTCTGATTATGATGTGGCTACAAATGCAACTCCACAGGATGTTATGAAGATGTTCCGCGTAGTTATTCCTACAGGCTTTGAACACGGAACTGTTACCGTTCACTTTATGGGCGAAGAAATAGAAGTTACGACTTTCAGAACAGAAGCTGGATATTCAGACGGAAGGCACCCGGATTCTGTAAATTATGCAGCCACAATCGAAGAAGATTTAAGCCGCCGTGATTTTACGATTAATGCCATTGCCGTAAACCTTTCAGACGGAAAAATCGTAGATCCTTATGGCGGACGCCATGACATAAAGAAAAAGATAATCAGAACGGTTGGAAACGCTCATGAACGCTTTATGGAAGACGGATTAAGGCCTGTGCGGGGCATAAGATTTGCAGGAAAACTCAAATTTAGTATAGAAAATCAGACATATTCAGAAATGTTCAAGGAAGATGTTCAGAAAAAAATAGCATCTATAAGTGTTGAACGCTTCCGGGACGAATTTTTAAAGCTTCTTTCGGCCCCACTTCCTTCTTTGGGCATAAAAATGATGGAAGAAACAGGGATTTTAAAAATCTTTATTCCAGAGCTTTTATCCTGCCGTGGCTGTGTTCAAAAGGATGACAGAAGCTATCACATTTTTGATGTATTAGACCATTTGATTTATGCCTGTGATGGAGCTCCAAAGGATAAACCTCTTTTACGCATGGCCGCCCTCTTACACGACATTGGAAAGCCTGTGTCAAAAACAGAAGTAAAGGAAAATGGTTTTACAATCTATCATTTTTATAATCACGAGATGTATTCAGCAAAAATTGCGCGTGAGATTTTAACAAGATTAAAATTCAGCAATGCAGAAATTGATTACGTATGCCACCTTATTGAATGCCATATGTTCCACTACACTCCTGACTGGGGTGATGCTGCCGTAAGAAGATTTATGGTAAAGGTGGGAATTGAATACATTGATGATTTAATCGACCTCCGGCTTTCTGATATGTATGGAAAGTATAACGAAGATGTACGTAAGCACGATTCTGAAAGCTGCAGACTTTTGATTGAATTAAAAGAAAGAGTTACAGCCTTGAACGAAGAAAAATCTGTTCTTGGATTAAAGGATTTAAAGATAAACGGAAACGACCTTATTCAGCTTGGAATTAAACCCGGAAAACAGATTGGACAGATTCTAAATGAACTTTTTGAAAAAGTACTCGAAGCGCCTGAAATAAACGAAAGGGAAAAATTACTTGAGCTTGTAAAAGCGCGGATGAACGGTTAAAAAAAATGCCGGATGAATGCATTGCAGACCTCCGGCAGATTTCTTTATTCATCGATTTATTTAATCGGGCAAATTAAATCACCATATTCATTCTTTCTCGAACTTCGTCCAGTGTTTTTACTGCGATTTCGCGTGCTTTTTTAACACCGTCGTTCAGTACCTTACGGATATATTCAGGATCCTGTTCAAGTCTTGCTCTTTCTGCTCTTAATGGCTTGAGTTTTTCGTTCATAGCTTCTGTTAAGATAGATTTAAGCATTCCGCCGCCACCGTCTCCAATACGTGCAGCAATAGCTTCTGGAGCTTCGCCGGTACAAAGGCTTATGAGCATAAGAAGGTTTGCTACTTCCGGGCGGTTTACAGGATCGTATGTGATGTTTCTTTCCTGGTCTGTCTTTGCTTTTTTAATCAGTTTTGCAGTTTCGTCTTCTGTCGCAGAAAGCATGATTGCGTTTCCGCGTGATTTAGACATCTTCTGGCTTCCGTCAAGCCCCAAAATCATAGGTGTTTTAGAAAGTAAAACCTCAGGCAGCGGGAATACAGGTTCTTTTCCCATATCTGTACAGAATTTTTTATTAAAGCGGCTTGCGATTGTACGTGCCATTTCGATGTGTGGTAACTGGTCTTTTCCGGCCGGTACAACGTTTCCTTTACAGAAAAGGATATCTACAGCCTGGTGAACAGGATATGTATACATTCCCGCATTTACATTTGTTAAACCTGCAGACTGGATTTCTTCTTTTACGGTAGGATTACGGCTTAATTCAGAGTTAGAAATCAGTGTTAAAAAAGGAATCATGAGCTGGTTAGCTTCGGGGATATATGAGTGAGGATAGATGATTACATCCTGTTTTTCGGGATTAATTCCTGCTGCAAGGTAGTCGATTACAAGCTGTTTTGTATTCTGGCTGATTTTATCGAAAGCATCGTGGTCTGTTAAAACCTGATAGTCTGCAATTAAAATCATTGTAGGAACACCAAGATTTGCAAGGCGTACACGGTTCTGAAGACTTCCAAAATAGTGACCTATGTGTAAAAGTCCTGTAGGTCTGTCGCCTGTTAAAACTCTGTATTTTTTAGGATTTTTGATTAAATCATCTTCGAGTTTTTTACTTCTTTCGATTGCGGCAGCATAACTTGCATTGATATCTGTATTCAGGATTTCTTCACTCATAATTAATTCCTTTCTTAAAAAATTTTTCTTATTTTACAGTTTTCTTTTTTTTCTTTCAATGATTTATATAGCAATAAAATGAAAAAAAATTTATACTCTGCTCAAGATATGAATGCAATAGAAGTTTTCCAGGACTGGCTTGATGATTATTTAAATTTTGAACAGCTTCCTCAAAAAGACATTTTCTGGCTCGACACAATAGATTATCTATGCAAACGTTTTGATAATCCACAGGATTTTGCTCCCTGCGTTCATGTTGCCGGATCCAAGGGAAAAGGCTCAGTTTCAAAGATGATTGCCTGTATCTTAGAAGAAGCAGGATACAACGTAGGCCTTTATTCATCCCCACATATAAGCGATTTCCGTGAAAGAATCTGTAAACCTTCCGGCTTTTTTGATGAAAAAATCTATGAACAGACTATAAAAGAGATGGTTCCGAATATAGAATCCATTCTCACCCTGCCCGCTGACCGTGCCATCACATGGTTTGAGCTTGTCACACTCTTTGCATTTTTGTGCTTTAAAAACGCAAATGTTGACTGGTCAGTTTTCGAAGTAGGACTTGGCGGCCGACTTGATGCAACAAATATCATCCGTCCACGCCTGTGCTGTATTACTCAGATTGAGCTTGAACACACAGAATTTCTTGGCGATACCCTCGAAAAAATTGCTGCGGAAAAAGCCGGAATCATTAAAAACTGCACACCGGTAATTGTTGCACAGCAGCAAACTCAGAGTGTAAAAAGAGTATTCAGCGAAAAGGCATTTACACGTCACGCTCCTTGTTATTTTGTGGAAGACTTAATCAAAAACGCAAGCTACAGTTTTAAAAACAAAAAAATGAACATTCATTTTGAATCAGAAATCTTTAACCGGCCTATAGACACAAATATGAGCATGCTCGGAAAAATGCAGATTCAGAATGCGGCTATGGCGGCAATAGCGGTAAGAAAAATCCTTCCAAATCTTGATGAATCAATAATCGAAAAAGGACTTTCAAAGGCAAAATTACCGGGAAGATTCGAAATCATAGAAAAACCAAAGGGTTATAAAGAGATTCCAAACCTCATCTTGGACGGAGCTCATACCTATAACAGCATAAAAGTCACAATCGACACGCTTAATAAAATCCTTGGGGAAAATAAAGTAAACCTTCTTTTTGCATGCGCAATCGATAAGGACATAGAAGATATAGCTGGTTTATTCAAATATAGGTTCAATAAAATATATGTAACACGCCCGGGCGATAAAAAACAGTCGGACATAAACCGCGAAAAAAATGCTATGAAAGAAGCGGGCTTAGACTTTAGTGCCGATGCAGATTATAAGATGATGATTAAAAAAGCATTCGAAGAGTCTGCAGAACAGGGCGTTACCCTCTTAGTTACAGGTTCATTCTACCTTGTTGCAGAAGTCGTGGATTTTATGAAAAACGCGTGATTTTACATCAGTTATTAACCTGAGTTTCCGGGGCGTTGATTTTATCCGCCTACTCAATCACCCTTTCTACGCGCTTTGTAAGGCTTGTTAAAACTTCGTAAGAGATTGTGTTTCCAAGTTTTGCCAATGCTTCTGCGTCGTTTAATGCACCACTTTCTTTCGGGCCGAAAATCAAAACCTTATCCCAGAGTTTTACATCCGGATTATTTTTTCCTATGTCTACCATGCACTGATCCATACAGATTCTTCCGCATACAGGATAATTTTTTCCGTTGATTGTTACTTCGAGCCCCGGTGAAAATCTTCTTAAAAGACCATCAGCATAGCCGACAGGAAGAACAGCAATATCCGTGTCTTTTTTACAAATATAGGTTCTTCCGTAAGAAACTGATTTACCTTTAGGGAAAGGTCTTATTGCAACAACCTGTGTCTGAAAAGCAAGAACTGGTTTTATATCAAAATCTTTGTGGATTTTTGTAAGATATTCTTTTGTAATTTCATCAGGATAGTAGCCGTATGTGATGATTCCAGAGCGAACCATATCAAAATGCATGTCAGGATTATTTAAAATCGCTGCACTTGCGGCACATGAGCATACACCAGGATCTATTCCCTTGTCTTTTACATAATTGACTGCATTTACAAAAGCCTTGTACTGTTCCTTTGTAAAGTCCTGATTTTTTTCTGCAAGACTGTCCGAAACTGCAAAATGAGTACACATACCGCTAAGTTTAAGATGATTTGAACTATTGATTAAAACTGCTTCTTCGCCAGCTTCCTCGGGGTAACATCCGATTCGCCCCATACCTGTGTCTACTGCAAGCTGAACGTTTAATTTTTTATCATTTTTGTAATAACTGTCCGCAACGTCCGAAAAGAGTTTGATATATTCTTTTCCGAATACAAGAGGAGTGATGTCGTATTCAAAAAGCTCTGTAAATTCGTCAGGGATACAAAGGCTCAGTAAAAGAAGATTTGCCTTAATGCCTGCTTTTCGTAATTCAATCCCTTCGTCTACGGTTGCAATTGCAAGATACTCAACGCCAAGCTTCTGGGCAATCTGCGAAGTAAGGATGGCATTGTGGCCGTAACTATCCGCTTTAACTGCGATGCAAAGCTTAGTTCCTGGTTTTAAAACGTTTAATATCTGCTTTATATTGTATTCAAGATTATCTTTGTAAATTACTGCTTTAGTACATCTTTTCATACGAAACCTTCTGTCTGTAACAAAAAATCATAAAAATTGTTGTTAAAAATTGATATAATTTTATGTTTAAGACGATAATTTAGCAATATCTTATTGTAAAAATTGTGTGTTAAATATACAATATTATGAGGGAAAATTTATGAAAGTAGTAAAACTTTTTTTAACTGTTACATTATTTTGTTTAATTGCATCTTGTGCTTCTACATCTGAATCTGGAAATGGCGGACCTTTAAATGACACAGAAAAAGAGTTCGTTGAATCGTTAGCAAATTACAAATTATCTGTAATTTCGTCACCTAAATTTACGGAAGTTGATAAGCCGTTTGCAACTCCTTATGTCGTACAGGTTAAAACTGTAAAAGGCGCTGTTGTACCTGACTTTTCAATCACTGTTTCATATCCTGCTTCTAAAAAGAATTCAGAATATGTATTTAAAACAGAAACTCTTACTTCCGGAAAAGACGGTAAAGTAAGCTTTAAGCCTGATTCTGTTTCATTTACAGCAAACACAAAAATCGAGTTTTATATAACTCCTGTTTCAAAGAAAAAGCTTGTAATTGATGCAGTAAAAGAAAGAGCTGTAAAAGCTGATTTCAAAATCAATTCTAAATTTGTATCTAAGGGTGCAATCTTAGCTGTATGGGATTTTGACGAAAGAGATAAGCCTTCGAATAACTTCTTTTATTTGAACGGAGATCTTCAGAATCTTGGTACATTAAAAATCGGAAACGCACCATTCAGTGATATTTCAACTTTAAAACTTACACCACAGGAACTCTATAAAAAGAATGTAGAGATCATTGGTAATACATATGGATACCTTATTGGTGGAACTGTAAAATTCGAAAAACCTTACGAAAAAGACGACAGCGGTTACACTGTTTATTGTATTGGAGAATTCTACGTAATCAATATGGAAAACGGTGAGGAAGTATTCAGAACTACAGTAAAAAAGACAAGCAAAAACGAAAAATACAACAACGCTGTAAAAGATTGTAAAAAAGCCGTTTCAAAAGGTTTCGTAGACGAAATGGTTGAAAAGTTATAATTTTTTACTGTTTATCTGGAGATAGAAATTGATTTATACAGACACTAGAGACAGTAAGGTAAAAGTTGATTTTAAAACTGCTGTAATGAAAGGAATGAATCAGGCTACAGGTGGTTTGTACATTCCTACAAGTTATCCAAAGCTTGATGAATCTTTTTTAAATAAAAACCCTGCTCCTTCTTTCAGAGATATTGCTTTAAACATGGCAAAACCTTATGTAGAAGGAGAAATTCCTGATGAAGATTTAGCCGCAATCATTCAGGATGCATATCCTTTTTCGCCAAAGGTTGCTCCTCTTGATGCAGCATCTTATGTTCTTGAATTATTCCATGGTCCAACCTGCGCATTCAAAGATTTTGGTGCCCGCTTTATGGCAAGAACCATGTCTTACTTTAACAGAAACGAAAAAACTCCCCTTCACATTCTTGTAGCAACTTCGGGAGATACAGGTTCTGCAGTTGGAAGCGCATTCCACAATGTTCCGGGGCTTGATGTAACAATCCTTTATCCGGAAGGAAAAATCAGTTTAATTCAGGAAAAACAGCTTTCTACATTTACAGGAAATGTACGCGCACTCAAAGTAAAGGGAACTTTCGATGACTGCCAGAAGCTTGTAAAAACTGCATTTACAGATAACGGATTAAGAAAAAAACTCCGCCTTTCATCTGCAAACTCAATCAATATTTCACGCCTTTTACCACAGAGCTTCTACTACATGTATGCAGCCCTTATGGTAAAAAATAGAGCTCCTTTGGACAACAAGATTGATGATCCTTCAATCCTCATGGTAGTTCCATCAGGAAACTTCGGAAACCTTACTTCGGGTCTTATTGCACGCGAAATGGGAGCTCCAATCAAAGGATTTATTGCTGCAACAAATACAAATAAAACTATTCCGGACTGGATTGCAACCGGAGATTACGAAGCACGTCCTTCTGTAGAAACTTACGCTAACGCAATGGATGTTGGTGCACCAAGTAACTACGAAAGAATTAAGGCAATGTATTCTTTAGAAGAAGTTCGTAAGCTCTTTGGTTCATACTGGCTCGATAACGATGGAATTATTAAGGCAATTGATGCGTGCCATACAAAAACAGGTTATATCATCGATCCACACGGAGCTATCGGATACAAAGCCTGGGACGACATAAGAAAAGGTGCAATGGAAGATCTTATTAAGGGAAAGAAAAACGATATTTCTGTACCGGGTCTTACACCAAACATTCCTGACTGGGCCGATGACGTTGTAAATAAAAAAGCAATCGGTGTTATTCTTGAAACAGCTTCTCCTGCAAAGTTTGGACAGACAGTTTCTGAAGCAATCGGAAAGGAACCTCCAATCCCTGCCCGCCTTGAAGAAGTAATGAGAAAACCAGACAGAGCAATCCCAATGGAAAATGATTATAAGAAATTCAAGAACTGGCTTTTAGCTAATCTTGAATAGAAAAAATGCAGGCTTGACGAAAAACAATCGTATTACGGTTAGAAAATAATCATCGAGCTTACATAAAATAATCAATGAAACAAAAAAAACGGAAATCAGAAAATCTGATTTCCGTTTTTCATTTAACGCTTACTATTAAATTTCTACCGTGTAGAATTATCCAACAAGGAAGAATTTAATAAGGAAGATTGCAGAAAGGATGTATGTAAGGATTGATACATCTTTTGCTTTTCCTGTTGTAAGTTTAATGATTGTGTATGTGATCAAAGCAAGACCAATTCCGTGTCCGATAGAGCTTGAAATTGGCATAGCAAGGAGCATGATGAATACCGGAGCTGCCTGAGTAATATCGGTAAAATCAATCTTTTTGAGGTTACTGAGCATCAAAATACCAACGTAGATTAATGCAGCAGAAGTAGCAGCAGAAGGGATGATTGCGGCAATTGGAGAGATGAACATACAAAGAAGGAATACAATACCAGTTGTGAGTGCAGTTAAACCTGTGCGTCCACCAGCTTCTACACCAGAAGCAGATTCAACGAATGTTGTTACAGTTGAAGTACCAGTACAAGCACCTGCAACAGTACCAACAGCATCTGCAAGGAGAGCTTCCTTCATCTGTGGCATGTTACCGTCTTTGTCGAGCATGTTTGCTTTAGAAGCAGTTCCAACTAAAGTTCCGATTGTATCGAACATATCGATGATACAGAATGTGATTACCAAAGTGATGATAGTAAACCATCCGATTTCTGGGAGAGCTTTAAAGTTGAATTTGAATAATGTATTTTCTGCCATGTCTTTGAAAGGTGGAAGCCATGAAGCACCAGCAAGTGAAGCGAATGGATTTACTTTGAAGAAGATTGCTTCTCCAGCCCAGTAAAGAACGCTTGCAGCGAGCATACCGATGATTACAGAACCTTTTACACCTTTGTGAGCTAAAGCGATGATTACAAAAAGACCGATGAACATAGTTGCAACAGTCAAAACCATCCAGCCATAGCCTGAACCCATTGTTCCTTTAGCAAAGTTAGCTGTGAGTGCTCCAAAGAAATCTCTCATTACAAAGAATGGACCGCCAGTTTCTGAATAAACACCAGCGTTAGATCCAAGACCAATGTTCATGAGCATAAGACCGATTGCAGGTCCAATTCCAAGACGAACACCAAGAGGAATTGCATTAACAATTTTTTCTCTTACATTAAGAATCGAAAGGATAATAAAGATAATACCTTCGATTAAGATGATGATTAAGCCTGTCTGGAAAGATTCAAGATAGCTTAAACCTGTGATAGAAGCAATCTGAACGATTACAAATGCAAAGAAGCTGTTTAATCCCATTCCTGGAGCCATTGCAAATGGTTTGTTAGCACAGAATGCCATTACAAACATACCGATTGCAGAAGCGATACATGTTGCAAGGAATATACCGTTCCAGAGTCCTGGTCCACCATTGCTTCCAAAACCTGTTAAGAGGTTAGGATTTAAGGCAATGATATAAGCCATTGTCATAAAAGTTGTAAGACCGGCAATTATTTCTGTTTTTACAGTAGTGCCGTTCTCCTTTAATTTAAATAACTTTTCCATCAATTTCCTCCTGATTACGAATTGAAAAGTATTTTTAAATTATACCACGCAGGAGGAAAAATTTAAAAGAATTTCGAATATGAATTTAAAGAATTTTCAAAAAAAAATGGCCCCTGAAAATACAGGAGCCACGTTTGTTCTTTGGAAAAATTAATGCTTTATAACATCCTGAATAAGATACAAAACTTTATCAGGGCAGGCTTTTATACATTCGCCGCAGCTTGTACATTTTGTGTAGTCGATTACAGGAAGACCAGAAGAAAGATCTATAGCACCTTCGGGACATTTTCTCTGACACATGCTGCACTTAAAACATCCACCGGTACAGTCTTTTCTTATCTGAACTTTGTTATCTGATGTATTTTGACACAGGGCAATTGCTCCACGAATATCTGAATCAATAATGTGGATAAGATTTTTAGGACATGATTTAACACAGTTTCCGCAGCCAACACATTTTTTGTAGTTGATGACAGGAAGACCGTCTTTAGTAACCTTAATGGCTCCAAACGTGCATGAAGCAACACAGTCTCCAAAACCAATGCATCCATACGCGCATTTTTTAGTGCCGTTCATAACAAGCTGCGCAGCCTTACAAGTCTTAACCCCCTCATACACCGCCTTTGAGGCTGCGCGTGTACAGTCACCCCTACATGCAATTACTGCTGCCTTTGGCGTAATCTTTACCCCGGCTTTGCCCAAAATCTCTCCAATCTTAGTAGCACAATCCGCTCCGCCGGCAACACATCCGTTTGAAGGTGCATCTCCTTTAACAACAGCGCCTGCAAATGCATCACATCCTGCAAAACCGCATCCTCCGCAGTTTACACCAGAGAGAACTTGTCTAACCTGTTCAACCTTTGGGTCTGTTGAAACATGGAAAATCTTTTTAAAAAGTCCGAGCAAAACTCCAAGAATAAAGGCAATTGCAACTGCACAAATAACTGTATATAAAATTACGTTCATAATTCTTCCCTCTACTTAATAAGCCCTTTAAAACCTAAAAAGGCCAGACTCAATAAAGAGGCTGTAACAAATAAAATCGGTGTTCCCTTAAAGCTCTGTGGAATCTTTGCAATTTTGATTCTGCTTCTAACACCACTCATAATTACCATACTGATTAAAAATCCAACAGCAGAACCCAATGCATAAACAAGGCTCTGACCATAGCTGTAATCAAGCTTGATACAGTTGATTGTAATTCCTAAAACCGCACAGTTTGTTGTGATGAGCGCAAGATATACACCCATTGCATTATAAAGACCTGGCGATTTCTTTTTTAAGAAAAATTCTACAAGCTGAACCAAAGACGCAATAATCAGGATGAAGAAAAGGGTCTGTAAGAATTCAAGCTTGAGAGGAATCATAACAAAATTATAAATAGGCCATGTAACAGCTGTTGCAAGGATGATTACGAATGTTGTTGCAAGACTCATTCCGGTTGCTTTTTGTGTATCGTTTGTCATACCAATAAACGGACAGATTGCAAGATACTGGATGAAAACTACGTTATCTATAAGGGCTGACTTAAGAAAAATACTTAAGGTGTCTAATAAAATATCCATTATTCAGCCTCCTTTGAATTTTCCGAAGTTTGTAGCATAAATTCTTCATCTTCTGCTTTTTTGATTTTATTAAGCTTTACATTTTTTCCAAACTGAACTAAAGCGGCAATAATTCCAAATACTAAAAAACCGCCTGGTGCACTGTTGAAAAGTCCGATTCTGTATTCTTCAGGAATCAATTCAATTCTTAAGGCAGTTCCGTCGAATAAGGTTCCGGCTCCAAAAAGCTCACGGATTAAAGAAATTGCAACCATAACGATTGTGTATCCTATTCCCATTCCAAAGGAGTCTAATACACAGTCGCCGATGTTATTTTTTGAAGCAAAAGCTTCTACTCGTCCCATTATGATACAGTTTACAACGATGAGCGGAAGAAAAACCCCGAGCGCGTCGTAAAGGGATTCAACATAAGCCTGAAGTATGAGCTGAACCATAGTTGTAAAAGCTGCAATAACTATGATGAAAACAGGAAGACGGATTGCAGTTGGAATAAGCTTTTTAAACAAGCTGATTACTATTTCGCTCATCAAAAGAACGAAGGTCATACAAAGTCCCATTCCAAAGCCGTTGAAAATACTTGTTGTTACACCTAAAGAAGAACAAAGTCCGATGTTCAAAACTAAAAGAGGATTTTCAACTAAAAGTCCTTTTGTAAAAGTTTTAAGTTTGTTAGACATTATTTACCCTCCTCTTTTAGAACTCCGGCCTTGCTTAATTTAAAAGATATGGCTTTTACACCTGTATCAATCATATCTCCAAGACCCTTACTTGTAATTGTTGCTCCAGAGATTGCATCAAAGTTCTGTCCGTCTTTAAATCCGCCTGTAGCAGATTTTCCTTCGAACTGACCGTAGAAGGTTTTTCCGCTTGGAAGTGTAAAGCTTGGACTGTTTGCCTTTAAACCAAAGCCCGGTGAATCAGAAAGCTCAAGGATACGAACACCTGTAACAACAGAGTCTAAATCCATGGCAATAATAATTTTTCCTTTATCGTAAGTAGGACCGGTTACCTGAATAACTCCGCCTATAACATTTCCGTCTTTTTTAGCAAAATAAAAATCCTTTACCTTGATGCTCGAGGTGCTGTTTTGTTCATAAAAATCTGAATCATCATCAAGCTCAAAATTATCTGCAACGGCAAAAACTTCCTGCATGGCAGCCTTGGCTTTTTCATTCTGATTGCTTGCAATTTTAGGAGCAGTAAAATAATTTACAACAGCTAAAACAGTACACAAAACAACCGAATAACACACGAGGATGAGCCCCAGCTTTAGGATTTCTTTTGTATCTTTTTTGGTATGTGATTTTGAAACAGTGTATTTTTTAGCCATATTACTTTCCTCCTAAAGAAGGATCTTTTTCTTTTAAATCAAACTCTTTGTTGATTTTTTCTGTATCAGGCCTTCTGTTTCCTTTTTTACCGTAGCCGTACATTCGGTTTGTAAGGTTGTTCAGGAATGGAGCTACAGAGTTCATGATTAAAATACTGAACATAACTCCTTCAGGATATCCGCCGAATTTTCTGATTAAGAAAGTGATTAAACCACAGCCTGCACCGAAAACCAATCTTCCGTATTTTGTAACAGGAGTTGTAGCATAGTCTGTAATCATAAACACGGCGCCAAACATAATTCCACCGGTTAAAAGAGTGATTAGAATTTCGTTTAAGCCCGCCTGAACAGTTCCCTTACTTACAAGTCCTGAGATAAATGAACAAAGGCTTACTGTAAAAATCATTCCAAATGGAGCGCGCCAGTCTATTATTTTAAGAGCGAGTAAGAAAACAAAAGAGATTAAAATCAAAAGAATTGAAGTTTCACCAAGACAACCTGCCCTGTTTCCAAGGAAATACTGCATAAAGTCGATTGAATCAACAGTACCTGCTTTTAATTTAGAAAGAACTGTGGCAGAGCTTATTGCATCAATTCCTGTCATCTTTGGAACAATCCAGCTTGCACCCATTACAGCCGGAAAGCTTATGAATAAGAATGCACGACCTGTTAATGCCGGGTTGAATACGTTTGAACCGATTCCTCCGAATAAGCCCTTTGCAATTATGATTGAAACAGCAGAAGCAAGGATGAGCTGCCACCACTGGATTGTAGGCGGACACACAAGTGCAAGTAAAATACCCGTAACTACTGCCGAAAGATTTTTAATCACTACCTTTTGTTTTGTGCAGAGCTGGAATAAAAGTTCAAAAATAACGCAGGAAGCAACAGAAGTTAAGATTGCAATTAAGGCATTCAAGCCAAAAAGATAAACTGAATAAATGCATTCAGGTAATAAAGAGATGATTACAAGTCCCATGATGTGGGTTGTAGTTCTTCCAAAAACAAAATGAGGACTGGAAGAAATATGAAAAAGTTTATCGCTCATTATTTACCCTCCTTTGCTTTAAGTGCTTCTTTTTGTTTTTGTTCCATCATTTTCTGCCTTACAATATTTTTACCAAGTCTTACTCTCTGAACAATCTTGATGTGGGCAGGACAAACAAAGGCACAGCAGCCGCATTCAATACAGTCCATAAGACCAAAGCGTTTTGCTTTATCAACGTTTCCGCTCTTTAATTCACGGATGATTAAAACAGGATTAAGTCTCATTGCACATCGGGCAACACAGTTTCCGCATGAAATACACTGATCTTCTTCCTCTAATAAAGTTTCTTCATCGGTTAAGAATGTAACTCCGCTTGTACCCTTTGTTACAGGAAAAGACAGAGTAGACATTGCAAAGCCCATCATAGGACCGCCCGAAATAATCTTTTGTGTACGCTCTTCGTCGTATTCGAAATATTCCGGTACAAGATCAGAAACAAGGGTTCCAAGTGGTACTTTTAGATTGCATGGTTTTGTAGTTCCAAAGCCCGAAATTGTAAATACACGAGAGATAAGAGGAAGGCCAAGACGGAATGCATCGCTTATGGCACAAACAGTACCAACGTTACAAATTATGGCACCTGCATCGGCCGGTAATTTTGCAGAAGGGATTTCTACGTTCAGACAGGCAGAAACAATGAACTTTTCTGAGCCTTGAGGATATTTTGTTTTTACAACACAGATAGAAATCTTATCTTCGTAGCCTTTGTTTATGATTGTGTCTAAGAGCAAAGGTTTTAAGTTAGACTTGTTTTCTTCGAGTGCAATGATTCCTCTTGCGTTTACAAGGTGAAGACAGATTGCAAGACCGTCGATTACCTTATCTGTATTTTCCTGTAAGAGACGTTCGTCGCAGGTTAAATAAGGTTCACATTCAGCTGCATTTAAAAGTACATAATCAATTTTTTTATCTGGCGGAGGATTGAGTTTTATATGAGCCGGAAAGGATGCTCCACCCATACCGGTGATTCCGGCGTTTTTAATTCGATCAATTGCTTTATTAAAACTACATGTAAAAGGATTAAGCTTATCCATTAAGTTTACGCGGTTTTCGCCATCGCTTTCGATAACGATACAAGGAACTTCCTGATTTCCTGTAGTGATTATTTTCTGAATCTTTTTTACAGTTCCGCTTACAGAAGCATGTACGGGTACATTAAAAGGCTTATCACCATTTGCAATGATATCTCCGGCAGCTACCTTATCCCCTGGTTTTACTAATGGAGTATTTGGGGCTCCACCCATTGTGACAGGAATATAAACTGTTTTTGATTTTGGAAAAGCTTTTGTGACAGGACAATCACGCGAAAGCTCTTTTCTTTCTTTTGGAAAAATTCCACCTTTAAAACTATGTAATTTAATATGAAGCATAAAGTAAATATATCATTTATAATAAGGAAAATAAAGAATTTTTAAGGATAATTTTTGTTTATATTTATATAAAGATTTACTTTAAGACCGATTTTCTGTAAATTATCAAAAGGAACAAAAAATGAAAAATAATAATCAGAAAACAAAATCATTCAAAAATAATATTTTAACTTTTGACGTAGCATTGGCTTTAATCATCATAACTTCTATCTTTGCAACATCGCTATTCACTTCGTGCCAGAAAAAATCAGAAACTTATTTTGAAAGCATGAACACTTTTATGAAGGTTCAGGCATACGGAGATAAGGCAGAAGAAGCAAACGATGCAGCACAAAAATATATCGGAAGTCTTGAAAAATTAATCTCTGTTACAAAGCCCGAAAGCGATATTTATAAATTAAATCATTCAGAAACCTTCCCGGTAGAAATTAATGATCAGACTTTAGACTTGATTAAATTTGCATTAAAGATTGCAGATAAATCAAACGGTGCATTTAATCCGTGTCTTTACCCTGTTAGCAGCGCCTGGGGATTTACAAAAAAGCAGTACAGAATTCCACCACAGGATGAAATCAAAGAAAAATTAAAACTCTGCGACTGGAAAAAAGTCCGCATAGAAGGCAATAAAGTTTTTATGGAAAACGGAATGCAGTTTGATTTAGGTGGAATCGGAAAAGGCTTTGCCGGAGACGAAGCTGCAAAAAAAATGAAGGAATTTGGAATTAAATCTGCACTCCTTGATTTAGGCGGAAATATTCAGCTGATTGGTTCAAAGCCCGACGGAAGTTTATGGGTGATCGGAATTAAAAATCCTATTGATGGTGATGTTCTTGGAAGTCTTAAGGCAAAAAACTGTGGAGTAATCACAAGCGCAGGATACGAAAGATTTTTTGAAGGACCTGATGGTCATAAATATATTCACATTTTTGACGGAACAACTGGCTGCCCTGTAGAAAATGATTTACTTTCTGCTACGGCGATTGCAGAATCGGGAACTTATGCAGATGCCCTTTCTACTACCCTTTATGTTTTAGGAAAAGATAAAGCCATAGACTTCTGGAAAAAATACAAGGATTTTGATTTTATTTTAGTAACAGATAAAAAAGAAATTTACGTAACCAAAGGCATTTATAAAGACTTTACACTCTCCCCAGACCACACAGATTTTACTGTGATTTGTGTAGAATAGACGGAAAGAGAAGAACCCACGTCATTGCGAGCGTAGCGCGGCAATCCACGTACCGACGAACGAAAGAAATACCATGCGTTCGTCATTGCGAGGAGCGAAGCGACGCGGCAATCTGCTCAGTCGATGTACATCTTTACAAAAGCGATTGTCATTCATGGATTGCTTCGCTACGCTCGCAATGACAGCACGACTGCCTTCCCTTCACACACCCTGCTGACACAATGGCGGCCCAACCCCTCAATCACAAAGTATCGACGTTACAAGTGGGCGGGCGGGAGCTTCGGCGTAGCTCGAAGCGGGGGCAGTTTAAGCGTAATACTGTGCCTGGGCGTTCCAGAGTTCGCTGTATAAGCCTTTGTTCGACATGAGCTTTTCGTGGTTACCCTGCTCTATAATCTTTCCTTCGTCGAAGACTATGATGTTGTCGCAGAAACGGCAGGAAGACATTCTGTGGCTTATGTAAATCGAAGTTTTACCTTCTACCATCTGGTCAAACCTCTGGTAGATTTCGAACTCTGCAACTGGATCAAGAGCCGAGGTTGGTTCATCCATGATTACAAATGGCGCATCCTTATAAAGCGAGCGTGCAATTGCAATCTTCTGAGCTTCGCCGCCCGAGATTTCTACCCCGTTTTCATCATCATACTGGTAAAGCTGAGTGTCTAATCCTTTTTCCATTTTAGAAAGACGTTCGCCAAAGCCTGCATCAATAAGGCATTTTTTAGCGCGCTCACGGTTGTAAACATTACTTCCTGAAACATTTTCTCCAAGCGGAAAGCTGAAGAGGTTAAAGTCCTGGAAAACGATTGCAAAAAGCTTTGCATATTCTTCGTTATCGTAATAGCGGATATCAACTCCGTTTAATAAAATCTGACCTTCGGTCGGTTCGTAAAGGCGGCAGAGAAGTTTTATAAAGGTTGTCTTTCCTGCTCCGTTTTTACCGACTACGGCATTCTTTGTTCCAAGAGTGATTTTCTGGTTTACGTGGCGCAGTGCCCAGGTTTCTGAGTTTGCATACTTGAACGAAACATCGCGGAATTCGAGTTCATAAACATTGTCATCACGCTTTTCTGTAGGGATAGTTCCGTCGTAGCGCTTGTTTTTAATCTCCATGTAATCGTAGAAGAACGAAAGATAGCGGCTCTGCATTTTAAGCTGAACAAAGTTACTGCTGATTCCGGTAATGCTTTCTACAAGTTTTGTATAGCTTGAAACATACATGATACATTTTCCGGCGCTCACTAATCCGAATACAGCCTTTAAACCAACGTAGGCATAGCTTGCAAGCTGCATAAAGCACTGCGATAAAAGTGGAATCATCGAGTTTCTAATGTCCTTTTTTATCCAGGCATTGCCTTCTTCTTCGAGCTTGTCGTTTGTTTCCTGTACGCGCTTTGTCATGAGCTTCTGCATCTTGTAAAGGCGGATATATTTACCTATAGAATAATCAAAAATCAGATTGAACCAGTAGCCGAAATAACGGTTATAAGAAACGTTCTTTTCGAAAAACTGCATCTGAAGTTCGGAAGATTTCTTGTTTGCCTTATACGACATAAAGACATGAACAGCAAGAACAACAAGCATAACCACAAAGCTGTACCACTGATTTAAGAAAAAGCCGAGTCCTGTAAGATTTCCCGCATTCTCTGCAAGAGGAATAAAAAGCGGAATAAGAAGAACAAGAGAATAAACGATTGTAGATATCTTTTCGATTATGCCTGCAAGATTATCTATAAAGCCGCGGATATCACCTCCTGCAGTAGAACCGTCCTTTGCTTTTTTGTACATATCAAGGGTTTCGTGCTTTTCAAGGATATCAAAATCAATATCCATGGTTTTATCTACAAGCATCTTGTTTATTTTTTGGGTAAGCTCGTGCTTTTTGACCCAGTTGATTAATTCAAGCCCCCAGCGGATAAGAATTAAAACAGAATCAATACAGAGCATAATCAGCACGTTTTTAAAGATTGATTCAAAGCTGTCCATGCGGAAAAGTCCGTCTAAGATGAGGCTCGAAAAATAAATGTTCACAAAGGGCTGACCGGCCGCAATGAGCTTTACAATAAAAACAAATGTTATGTAACCCGGGACTATTCTGTGAGTAAGGTTTAATACCTTGGATACTGTTCCTTTCATATTTTCTTTAGTTTTCATTAGATGCCTCCTCTATGTAGTAGTGGCTCTGAATATCAAAAATCTCTTTATACTTTCCGCCTTTTTTCATAAGCTCGTTATGTGTACCTTCTTCTACAATCTGACCTCCGTCTAAAAAGAGGATTCGGTCGCAGAACTTTGTACTTGCAAGACGGTGAGAGATAAACACGGCAGTTTTGTGATCTGCCATCTGATTGTATTCTTCGTAAATAGTGCTTTCTGCAATCGGGTCTAAGGCAGATGTCGGTTCATCCAAAATGAGCATAGGACCGTTTTTGTACATCGCTTTAGCAAGAAGAAGCTTTTGTGTTTCTCCTCCAGAAAGAACAATTCCTTTTTCGTCCAGAGTCTGGGTAATGTAGGTTTTCTCTTTTTTGGGAAGAGTGTTTACTTTAGAAAGTAAGCCGGCCTTTTTAAGACAGTCATTAAGTTTTTCCTTATCTGCATTATCCGGTTCGCAGCCGCAGACATTTTCTGCAATGGAAAGAGCGATTGGAGAAGTATCCTGGAAAAGAACACTTATCATATCCTGGTAATTTTCTACGCCTATGTCATTGATGCTTTTTCCGTCGATTAAGATTTCGCCGCCTGTAGGCTGATAAAGTCCGCACAGGAGTTTTACGATGGTTGTTTTACCAGCCCCGTTATTTCCAACCAAAGCAATTTTTTCGTCTGCACTGATTTTAAAGCTCACGTTTTTAAGGACCGGCTTATCGCTTCCTTCATAGGTAAAGCTGACGTTACGGAATTCAATGGAAGGAGCTGCCCCAGATTTTGAAATTGAGGCATCGCCAGGCTCAATCACTGCAGCGTTATGTTTAAATAAATCCTTCTGCTGCATAAAGGTATGGTAGTCGTTGAACTGGTGGCTTGCATCACGGAGGTTTGCAAAGTGCATGGAAACGTCGTAGATGTACTGAGAGAAATTTGCAATCACACCAAGGTAGATTGTAAAGGTTGCAGCATCAATTTCTCCAGAAAGAACCTTGTAAATCAAAAGTGTATAGGCAGCCCAGTCGCGAACAAAATTAAAGGCAGTATCGGCAATTGTAGGATAATACCATTTAAGCTGGTAGCGGTAACGGAACTTTCTGTAGATGTTAATCATCTTATCAAAATGATAATCAAAAAGCTTTTTAAGACCAAAGATGCGGATATCCTTTCCGGCACTGATGTTCATGCTGTTTCGTTCATAATAATTCATCTTGCGCCACGGCTCAGAAAAGCTTTCGCGGTGAGAGTCCCCGTATTTTACTGCATGATTACGAATGAGGACATCAACAACAAACATGCCAAGCGTTAAGGCTAAAACCTTCCAGTCAAGAATAAAAATAGCAGTACCATAACTGAAGATTCCGAGCACAATCACAACGAATTCCATGGAAAGAGTTGAAACAAGCTCTGCACCCTCGTAGTTACTGCTGACTCCCTGAACACCCTTCCCCATTTTTTTCTGCTTAGGCTGAGGTTCAATGTTCAGATAGTCTGTGTTGATAGCCTTTTTAATAAAATCGAGCATAAATACACTGATACGGGTGTAAGTATGCTTAAGCTGCATCTTTTTTTCGCAGAATACTTTGACCGCAGAAAACACGCAGAAAAAGCATGCAGTAGTTACGATATACAAAAGAAAAGTCTGAACACTTCCGCTTGTAATCCCCTTAATCGCCATAGCCGGGATAAGAGTATTGATGAACGGAAGCGAAACAGAAATCACTATGTAAATAAGAACGAGCGGAACAGCCGCAGGGTATCTTTTAAACATAGCCTTGTAAACAATAAAAGCATTTTTAAAGATAGTATTCTTCTTTTCTTTTTTGTCTTTCATTATTTCCCCCATTTTTTAAGATGAGTAAAATATAAACCTGATTTTATTTATTTATATAAAAAGTACACGAAATGTAAAATTTAGGGCACGAATTGTTGATTTTGATTACAGCGGAATCATGATTTCTGTAGCAAAAACTCCGGGCTCATTTTTTCGGTTTACATAGCCATCATATTTTTCTGTAATCTTATCTATACGGCGTAATCCAAAGCCGTGCTCCCCTGTTTTACCCGTCACAAGTTCAGAAAGCTTTTTACGCCTGCGTTCTTTTGTAGAATTAGTAACAGAAATATAAAGCTGATTTTTAAAAAGCCCTATGTAGATGCGGATAAATTTTTGTTGCAGTCCTTCGCCACCTTTACCACTCGTCAGGATTTTTTCGCAGGCTTCGATTGCGTTGTCCATAAGGTTTCCGACGATTGCACAAAGATGAACATCGGGGATTTTTAAGTCGGAAGGAACTTTTGCAGTGCAGGATACTTCGATATTATTTTTACGCGCGATGGAAACCTTACTGCTCAAAATTGCATCAAGGCCAACATTACCCGTGCGGATTGCGATATCTATGCTGTCTAAATCCTTTTCAAGATTATCAAGATATAAGGAAAGCTCCTTTTTTTTATTCATCGAAAGCATGGCTTTTATAGACTGCATGTGATTGTGATAATCGTGCCGCCATGCCCTCATAGTCTGGTAGATATTCTGAACCTCATCGCGCTGCTTTTTAAGAACAGAATCCTGAAAGTTTTCGAGCTTTTTCTGAAAGCGTGATTTAGAAACCAGAATGGTAATCACAGAGCCAAAGATAAGAGAAAAAACAGAGATAAGGATGATGAGAAGGATGTTGTTCAAATTATTTTTCTTCCTTGATGTTACCAATTGTATTTTTATAATGATTAATAAACGCCTCGTTCAAATCTTTGTAGACATTTCGAGCGACCGGTAAAGTTTCGCCGGAGTCCAGGATGCAGTCAGTACGTGTGATTTTAGAAATATGATTTAAGTTTACGATGAGTCCACGACGGAGGCAGAAAAAATCAGAGTTAAAAACAGAAGATGCCTCGCTAAAGGATGATTTCCATTCACGTTCAAATAAATCAGTTTTAAGAAAAACATAATGAGCGCGCGCTTCCATATAGATGATATTTTTAAAAGGGATCTTTTCTTTCTGGGAACCCTGCTCAAGAATAAAAAAATCATCAGTTTTGGAGTGAGTTGAATAGACTGAATCAAGAAGTGAGTTTAAAACATCGGCCTTAAGAGGTTTTAAAAGATAGCGCACTGCCCCAACCTCATAGCCTTCGATTGCATAATCTTTAACACCGGTAACAAAAATGAGCTCCGACTGGCAGCCACGTTTACGAAGAGTTTTGGCAAGCTCCATCCCGTTCATGTTCTTCATCTGGATATCAAAAATCAAAAGATCAAAAGGAGCCGCATCTTCGCTTTCGAATAAAAACTGCTCGGCCGAAATAAAAGTTTCCAGGCTGATTACAACACCGCGCTCCTCTGCCCATTTTTTTATAAGGGAAGTTTCAAACTCGAGAACAATCTTTTCGTCTTCGCAAATTGCAATATGGAACATTTTTTAACCTTAGTAAAATATAACATAAATGGGGGGGCAGAATATAGTGCTAAATGCGTGGGAAGAGTGAGAATTATAACATTGCAAGTGCCTGTTGGATAAGTGAATCGCTCAGGCGGATGTTGCTGTTTTTTAATTGGTCAAAATATTGTTTTATTTCATCAGAAGAAATTATTCCTTCATTATGTGCTTGAATTAAAATTCCAATGGTACCGGTAATTGTTATTCCCAATTGTTGGGCAACTTTTCTTCCTTTTTTTTCGTCTATTATAAGAACATCAGATTTAAGTTCATCTGCAAGAATGATTGCCTGACTTTCTCCGTCATCAAGCCCACTTGCTGCCTGTAATATCTGTAAAGATTTCTTATTTTGAACAGAAGTTTTTTTCAAAAAAGAACAGGATATAACTATTGCTGCTTCATTTGTAAAACTAGATTTTGTTGTAAGTTCATCAAAAACAGCATCAGGAATAAGAACTTCTGTAAATAATTTTTCCAATAAATCTAGACGATTAATTTTAATAAGAGCAATTACAGGAGTCGTATCTGAAATAACTATCATGCTGTTTTACTCCTGAATTTTTTTAAAACAGAAACATCATTTTCCAGTTCATCTTTAGTCTGATCAAAATATGGAATACCTAAAGAACTGTAAAGTGCAATTAAATCCATTTTATGAATACCAAGTAATTGAGCAGCTTTCCCATGAGAAATAGTTTCATTAATTATGTATGGATAAAGTATCATCGCATTTCTAGTAAGAATATCTTTTTCATCTTCTAAAACAGTATATTCAGTTATTGTATCAGGAATATTTATAGAAACAGCCTGCATTGTCATAGCGATACCTCCATAGAACTAATATAACATAATTTTGTATAAAAATAAATTTTTTATTTTATTCTTTTTCCCATAATCTCACAGTCTAGAATTCTTGTGCCGTCGGGTTTAATCATGACATTTTCCCAGCGGAATGAGTTTTCTGTTATGTCTGAAAAAATCCAGTAGCTGTATTCTTCATCAAGAACTTTTCCTACGAGTTTATCACCTTCTTTTGTAAAACGGACTCTTTTCATACAGTGATCACAGGTATAACAGACGTCATAACATTTTTCTGATTTATTAAACATTCGAAACGATGATCCATATTCACCATCAGGCTCAGGAGATTTTTCTTTTGTAGCTCTGGATGGGAAAATAAAAATATCCTGTATCCCGGCTCCTTCCAAAACTCTTCGGAAAATCCACTCACCTTTTACATGACGTGCTTTACCACCATAATTATCATCATAATCACAATCCCAATCTCCAATAAGCGGAGCAAACCAGTCATATTCGTCCGGGATTTTATCTGTTTTTGAGCTGAGTAAGGCTTGGGTAAAAGTGTCCATTTCATTAATAAATATTTTCCAATCTTTTGTGACATAAGGTTCATTCCATTCATAGCTTGCAATACGTGGGGAACCTGTTTCATCTCCAAAACAATTTTCCATATATTCTTTTAAATTTTCTGGATTTTCTTCTATATCATAAAACTTTAAGTTTGGACAGTTTATTTTTGCCAATTCAACAGCCTGTTGTGTAACTTCGTTTTTACTTGAACCAAATAATTTTCTGATCATGATTAATCTCCTCTTGTTATATTACTTAATACTCCACTTCAAAATAATCCAGCGGGGCTTTCATCGCATTCTGGGCGATAAGGCAGGTATCACGCAGATATCCTCTTTCATTTTTCCACTGTGTAAGTCCACGGTAATAAAATATCTTTAATTTTTCTGTAATTATAAACGGGACGATGTTGTGTTTAAGGCATTCTTTGAACATGATAAGGCGGATTTCAAAATGAAGTGAAGCTGCTTGATAAAGCTTTCTGTAAGTTTAGTTTGGGCACCCTCGATTATAAGGTCTATGCAAGAGCACCTTCTACCCTTTCCTGAGCACAATAATTACGAACACTTCTTTCGCTGATCTGCCAGTTTTGAGCCAAATCTTCTACAGATATATATTTCACCTTACCCATAGGAAATATTATACCACGCTACAGGCAAAATATAAAACATAAATCACATCATAAAAAGGTTATATATTTTGCCGATAGATTTATAAGAAGAATAAGGAGGGGGAAGTCTCCCCCTCGGCCGCACGTTGTTGCGGCCTGCCCTCTCCAGCGGGGACACCCCGCAACGCCCCGAGAATCTTGTTATTAAAAATCAACTTTTTTTTAACTGATTTATTTATATATTAACTAAACATGATATAATATAAGGACTATGGAATTAATATATCATACACCAGAAACCAAAAATAACTATTCTAATTTTGATAAATCAATAATAAAAATTGTTGATAACGAAAATATAAAAATTGCATGCCCTTATATAGGAATTTCATATTTAAAAGAAGCAATAATTTCTAAATGTAAAGATTTTCAATTAATAACTGATATAAATGCATTATTTTATTCATTACGAAATAAAGATGATATAAATTCTACATTATCATTTATTGAGGAAAATAAAAATAAAATTAGACATTATTCCAATCTTCATTCAAAAGCAATTATCTCAAATAAACAAGCATTATTTGGTTCTTCTAATTTTACATATTCTGGAATTAATAGAAATAATGAATTATCTGTTCTAATCAATGAACCTGATAAAGTAAAGGAATTATCTAATTGGTTTGATTCTTGGTGGCAGTTTTCTGCTGAAATTAATATTGAAGAACTGAAGAAAAAAATAAAATCTTATAAACCTAAACAAGATTCAACTTCATCTAATGAATTATTTATAGCTAATAATAATATTATTAATTGTATATATAATAAACAAAAAAAATCAAAAAAAGAAAGTTATGAAGTAGATGAAGATTTCCTAAAAAATGTAGTTCTTAAACATTATAATGATAAAGAATGGTTACTATCTTTCTGTTCTTTAGCAAAACACATTCTCACAAAATTTAATATAAGTAACGATAATAATAGACTTTGTATTACATGTTGTGGTGGGCGTTATCAAATTGCAATTACCATTGGTCAACGATATATTATTTATCCTTTAGAAAAGAAAGAACCAACAATTGATCTTATTATGCCATTAGATTTTGATAAAGATAATGCAAAAAAGCAAGGTTTATATAAAACCACATATTTTACTAATCATACGCATCCTGAAGCAGCTTGGTGTAAATATACAACTACTTCTGGTTCATTTTCCTTAAATACAAAAACGATAACTGAATGGGAAACTGCAGTTGAAAAAGAACTGTATCGTACGAAAAACAACAGTGGCTATCGTTATGCGCACCAACCTATTTTATATTCTTTTATCATGGATGAAAAATTCCGTAATCGTATACTTAATGAAGTTTATAATAGAAAGAAAGAAATTCAATAAATATAAAACTTATAATAAAAAGAAAAAAACTATATGTTAAGACCTTGTCATAAATTCTGTCATTTACACAGAAAATTTTACAAGGTCTATTAAGTTCTATCATAAAATCTTTATAAATGACAAGTTTTTTAATATTTAAACTCTACCCAATCTAAAGTTTGCTTTAGCCATTCTTTAGTTTTCTCACTTTTTTGAATAAGATTTAGAACATCATTGTAGTCATAAATCGTTATTTTAGGATTTTTGATTTTTTTGTCTTTTGAAACACAATAAATACTCAGGTTTTTGTTTTTATATTTATTATAGGTTTCTTTTGAAAGATTTAATTTAATCTGTAAGTTTTCCTGTGTTTTACCTTTTTTACAGATTAAATCATAATCCTTTAACATTCCGCCCTTGTATGCAGGGACAAAATAACCATCTTCTTCTTTCAATTTTGCAATTAACGTTTCAAATTCTATTGGCGACAGACATTCAAGGTATTCATCAAAACTATCAACCTTTACTTTTTTCTTTTTATCACTACAAATATATTCTATTGCCTTTATATTTCCAAAATATGAATTTAAATGAGATTCTGGATTTTTAGGATCTTCTATGCTTTTAAAAGTTCCCATTGTAAGACGTGTACAAGATTTTATTGTAGCAAGAACTAATAGACAATCTACAATTTTTATTTTTTTTGATTAAGTCAATTTTAAATCCAATTGCCCTGTCTACATAATTACAATTCTTATAATAATCTTGATTAACAGATAAAGAAGAAATCTCTTCAAGCTTTCCGGCCTTTTTGTAAATGAATATATAATCTATACCATCATCTGCTGTTCCTATTGAAACTAAAATTGAATCATCATTTTCTTTTGTTTTAAGTGTGTTGATAAAATTTATTACATCCAAAGAAGTTGTTCCATTTTGTATTTTACCCAGCGGATCTTTTGTAAATACAGCCGCATAACCTGCAGATATCCATTTATTAACACAATCATAAAAAGGCCCGCCATGAGGTCCTTCTTTTATTTGAAGAAAATAGTATTTCATTTTTTCTCCTAAAGAATAAAAAAATTATTATAACTTTTCATAATAAGTTCTAATCTTAGCCGCCATCAACTTGCGTCTCTGAACTAAGAAAGTCTCATAATCTTTGAATGTCCAATCTTTAATCTCAACAGGAATACAGTTATCTGCAAGATTTTTTTTGATAGCTTCTTCTGATTTGAGATTACCTATATGGTATTCGCCGGTTTTGCACTGTTCTAAAACTTTTGTAAAATATTTACTTGGTTCGTCTTTGCCTACTGCGATGTTTGTTGGAGTATCAAGATATGTAAAGTTTGCAACCTGATTGTATTTTGCTTTGTCGTTGATTCCGTTATCAATCAGATATTGTTTTGGGAAGATATGATGAACATCTCCCATTGTTGTTATGAGATTTGAAAACTTTGAACCTTCGTTGAATAAGGAATCACTTCCTTCTCTGCAGGAAGCTGCCCAGAATACACAAAGATATGGACTGTTTACAGATGATGTTTCAAGGTTCTGCACAAGCTCAACATTCCAGAAAGTATCAGACAAAGTCTTTTCTACTTCTTCAAGCCAAGGCAAGAATCCTTTTTCTTTGATTCGGCGCAAATCTAAATCCATTGCAGATTCTGGAGATGCAATATAACGGCCAGTCAAAGTACTCATTACATACCAACGCTGAACATAGTTCTTTACCTTTGTTTTATCAATTGATGAATCTTTCAATAAACGCAGATAAAGAGTATATGCAAAATCTAGCGTTATATCTGATGTAATTAATTTTTTAGAAATAAACCCTGCATCTTTGATTGCAAGAACAAACTGCTTAAAGTTGTATTCGTTCATATAATCAAGAACACCACTAGAAAGTTTCTTGAATGTCTCTTCTGCAATCAATTCCTTAAAATCTTTTGTTTCAAAATCACGTCCCTGCAAAAGACTTACCAAATCTTTCATTTTTCCACGAGGATACTGAGACATAAATGCAACACGAAGCATATCGCTGTAATCAGGATCATAAATGTCATCATTATCATCTTTGAGCCATTTTAATTTTGGAGCATAATCAGTTTTTTCGAATTCTTCATCTTTAGTCATTTCTGGATACCATTTTGGATCCACAGCAAGATGAGAGAAATAGTCTATTGCTTTACGAAGCATATTTCCGCCGTAAGTTTCATTTGCAGCAATACGACTCATTGCAAAGTCAGCCTGATTAAGTTTTGTTCCTTGGCTGTTAATGCGAATAAAGATTTCTGTTACTTCATCAATACTTAATTCTTTATCAAATAATTCAATTACACCAAGTTTACGATTTTTGATGTCAATAAGTTTTGTAATCTGCTGATTAAAATCTTTAGGTGTAATTTCTGGATTTGCTTCACAAAAGTTTTGAACAAAAGAAAAAGAATCAAAACTTGTCTGAAAAATTACAGATATATCAGGAATCCATTTTTTATCTTTTAAGATAGCATTGTCCTGAACAGCAAAACACTCTTCATCATTTTTAGCAAAAGGATTATAAGCAATTGCTATATGTTTCTTTTCAAAATCAGCATTGAATACTTCAAGTCCGCTTAATGCAGTCATCATGGCAGTAACACGTTGCTGACCATCAATCATGATTTTCTTGCCAACAGAAAGGCTTCCGTCTTTAAGTTTTAAATCCGGACTCTTAGAGATAATCAAATAACCAGTTGGATACCCTTTATAAAGAGAATCCACAAGATCTCTAACTTGTTTTCCTTTCCATACAAACGGACGCTGAATCTCTGGGATTGCAATCTCATTTGATTTGATGAAGTTTAAGATTTGTTCTACTGTGTAGTCGTGTACACTGTATTTTTCGGACATTTATTCATCTCCTTCTTCTTTATTCTCTTTTATATAATTTGCAAGTTTTTCTAATTGTTTTGCACAATAAGCTTTACATTGTTCTTCATTAAAATTGTTGAAAAGATACTCTGGATATGCCATTTCTTGACCATCGGATAATAAAATAGTTTCCTTATATTTTTTATTTATATATCTTTCAGAAGAATTCTCTTTACTATAATAGTCATTATTTTCGTAATCAATTCTATCTGTAAAATAATTAAACCAATACCTAAAGGAAGAAAGAAACTTTTCATCTTTTTTTATACATTCATACAGGAATCCTGTATTAGTGCATAAATCATTTACATATGTATAATAATCAAATTCTTTATTTTGTTTTTGTATTTTTGTAAATATCTGTTTTTTAAACTCTGAATCTTCCAATCTAATATCCACATCAAATTCCTGGGCTAGTATTAGTTTATGCTTAAATCTACGATAATTAACAAATGATGTATTATGAGATAGTTTTTTTATATATTGGCTATATGAACAATTAATTGAAAAACTACAATTATCAGAAAGACAAACATAATACTTAAAAGTATTAAACAATCCTACATAACACCAAAGTTTATTATCAAATGTAAATAATATTAAATTATGATATACTTCTGTTTCTTGATTCTCAATAAAATCATCAAAAATTGTTAATGGATAATATGGAATTATCTCTTGATTAAATTGTATTTCTTTTAATTCTACTAATTTATACACATGAATTTTAGAAGTTAAAATATCTGTAGGAAGCTTCTTTTCATTAAAATAATGTACTGCATAATTAAATGCAATTTTTTTTATTCCATTTAGAAAACTATTATTATCTGATATTCTAAACAACTCAAAATTATATGCCATGAACATTGATTTATCGTAATTATTTTTTAATTTTTTCTGTAACTCAGGACAACTTGTAATTTTTCTATCTTTTACAATTACATCATATTTTCCAGAATTAACCGTTATTCCTTTTGCATGAATCGAATGTTTAGAAACTTTTTTATTTGTTTTATCAAGTTTATCTATATGCATTAATATAGGAATAAACATATCTGTAAACGGTTTATCAATTCTTTTTCCTAAGAACTCATTACATTTATCACAGCATATTTTCTTCGATTCAAGAGAACCTCCTAAAGCATTTTGAATAATATGTTCTTTGCTTATTTTTATGATTTCTTGATTACAATAGACGCACTTCATCTTATTATATTTCCTTAAATGATTCCTTAATCCCTATCATTTATTTTATTATCTAAGCATTCTCCACAAATTCCTATATCATCATGAAAACTGATAAATCCATCTAAAGGAATTATTTCTCCACATTCACTACAGACTTCATATTCATCTTCATTTCCGCAAAATTTACAGTATAATACTCCGTTTCCTATATCTATTGTGTCATGTCCACATTTTGTACAAATTGATGTTCTTGAAATTCCAAGTTTTGCATCTTCAATATCTATATGAGCATTTATAAAGTCATCTACATTTTTTTCTCTTGCTTTTGCTAATTCTTCTATTTCTAAGAATGAATCCCAATTATTAAATAACTGTTCCGCACTTTCATTTAATTCCTCTTCAAAAAAATCATTTATGAATGGTACTGTTGTTTCAAACAAAGCAAGTAACTGCTCTTCTGTTGAACAAGAAATACAATGTTCCATTGTATTTCTTGTTTTCTGTAATAATTTTAATTCTTTTTCATATTTTTTATATACATCATTTGGTTCTTTTAATTTGTCAAATCTATGCAAAATTTCATCCAGAGTAACAGTTTTTAAATTCATTTCCGTTTTAGGATTTACAAATCCAAATGATTGTCTGAATATAAATATAAAATTCTTTTTGAGACTATTCTGTTTATTTATATCTTGTATATTTACAGCATTAAGAAGTTCAGCTTCGCTGTTAAATACTTTATGATAATTAGCCTTTATTCTATTAATTTCATCTTTATTAAAACCAGTTTTTTTTGAAGACTCAAATTTATTTACTTTTATGACATATTTTGCAGAAATTTCCAAACAATCAATAATATCTTCTGCGATTAATACTGGACTTATCATAAATAACTTACATTTCAATAATAATAAAATACCAGCCCAGAATTCAGAAACAGCATTTTTATATTTCTTATTTTTATAATCTTCAATAGCATCTTCAAAATACGAAACAGCATTGTCCCGCAAATCTTCATATTTTATTTCCATATTGATATTTGCCCTCTTTTGTTTAACTTAATTCAATATCTTTTCCACTTTGCATATCTTCAATCTGTTTTAAAGATACTATTGGTATATCAAACTCTGCATTTTTATCTCGCTTATAAATTTTACCTTTTAAAGATTCCCTTACTATTTTCTTCAAATCAAAATTTTTAGGATATGAATACTTTGCAGTCTTTAATTTTTTTTCACCTCTTTTTTCATCGAAACACACATAGCTTTCACTAATACCACCCTCTGATATCCGTAGAATAATTTCAAAAATCTTTTCAATTGAAATTCCGTACAAAGAATCTTTTTTTGTTCGGTCAGAATTAAAAAGAATTGCAAAATCGGTGTTGTTTTCATCTATGATAAAAAAGAAAACAAAGCTGTGAATTATCTGGTCAATAAAAAACTCAATTTTATCGTTATATTTCTTAGATTCGGCGAGATTATAATTCCTATCAATATGGTGAGAATTATATTTATCTATATGTGTTTTTATTGCAGTGTATTCAGTTAAACATATTGAATTTTTCAAAAATTCCGGCGGTATTTTTGCAGCTTCATTGAGTTTTCGAATTATGAACGCGCTCATCATAATAGCTTTTTCAGCTTTTATAAATGAGCGTTCATCTCTTCTCTTTAGATAAATAAAACGAGCTAATGTCTGATAGTTTTTATATAACTCATCTTTCCAATAGGAACTTTCTGAAATCATTTTTCATTCCTCATTTTTATTGAATAATTTTATTCACTCTTTCAAAAATCATATTTTCATAATCATCAAAATCAGATTTTATACGACGAGACTTAGATTTATTAGTTTCTCTTGTCTCATAAAAATCAACAATTTTTTCGGGTACTCCATAATCACTTATCCTTCTTCCTAAATCTGATACTGCATTATATTCAATCTTACGTAACAACTTATCTAATCCATGAACCTTTTCAATAACAATATGCTTCATTTGTGATTGATAATACTTATATATTAAATTGAATACACCAAGATATTTGACTATTTGATATCTTAGAATATTATATGTAAATTTTGCAGCATCAGTAATAGATTCATCATACGACTTACTTTTTCCTAAATTATAATCAACAATTCCAAAAAATCCTTTTTTCATATAATTTGACATTTTATATGTTAGAACATAATAAGGATGTACTCCTTTATGATACAAAGCTTTTAAATCTTCATTTTTAATAATTGGAAAAATAAGATCAAATATAAAATCAAATCCTTTTATATTAAAAGTCGAAAATGAATAGTATTGTTCTACAGTTTCTTCGATAAGGCTGTTATTTTCAGAATTTAAGAAGATAAATTTTTCGTAAATAAAAAGTTTATCCATTTTGCTCACAATTCGATATTTACTTAAAATTTCATCGGGAATATTTAATTCTTTTTGTTTCCGAATAATTTCCGATTTTTTTATTTTATCGTTTGCAGTTAGAAAGTCTTCATCTGTATTAAAAATATCAACTTCATTCTTATCTATGGTTTTCTCATAATTTTTATATCTTAATTTATCAGAAGAAGAATCTAAAGTTTTCAAAAAATCCTTAGATACATCAATAACCTTACCACTATAATGATAAGTAAATCTTCCTGCCCGGCCAGCTATGTTTTTCGCATCAAATGGCTTCAAATCTTTATTACCTTTTTTATTTCCTGTTATAAGTAAATATTTTGCAGTCGTATTTACACCTTCAGTTATGGTAGTTGTTGAGAGTAATATTTTTATCTTTCCTTCATTAAACAATGCAATTATTTGTTTTTGTATATATTTTGGCACCATACCATGATGAATCCCGATACCATGTTCTAAGGCTTTTACTACAATCCAATCAGAAGAATACCTATTCCTCAAATGGCATAAAAATTGTAAATATGAAGAAGTATCATAGTCATTAAAAAAATCATCCGCTAGCAGTTTTTCTGCATAATACTCAGTTCCCCCTCTCTTCCCCCTTTGAGGAACATAAATAATTAGGTTCTGTTTTTTTTGGATTATGCTCTTTGAGATTTCAACAACTTGTAATCCTTTATTTGATATAACCGGGAATATTTCATTCTCAAAATCATTTTCACAAACATATCTATTTTTCTGTTTTGTATAAAAATACTTATTCACGATTTCATAGTGATTATAATCTAATTGTTTTATTCCATATTTTCGCAAAAATAATAAAAATGATTCCTGAAAGTCTTCAATATATGGCCCTGCTAACAAAATATCACTATTTGATTCCACAGAAAAATAAGCTGCTAATCGATATGCTGTATCACGTTCATTTTCTTTGACTTCATTATCAATTTCAAAATCATTATCAATTTTATAAATCTCATCGATAAAAATGAAATCAAACTTATAATCAGGATTATTTTCCAAAAATGATAAATATCTTTCTGGTGTATATATAAATATATTCTTTATCCCAAACTCATTGATTTCACTTAATGTATGAATATCATAGTTTTCCTTCAAAGAAGAATAATTTGGATTGGTAATAATTCTATCAAGATTTTCTGCTAATAAAGCTATCGAAGGAAAAACTAATAAGATATTTGTATAACCCATTTTTCTGATTATTTCATATATAATATGTGTTTTTCCAAATGATGTACTTGCAGTTAATAGAAATCTATTTTTATACCCACTAGAAAAGTTTTCTAGAATCTGTTTTTGGAATTTATGTAAACTAGATGTTTCACTTGTATACAAATTTGCTTCATTAATTAAAGCACTTGCTGACAAAAGTGAAAGATTTGAAAGTTGAGTATTAATTTTAAAATTTTTAAGCATAGAGTAAAACTGAGGTATTCCACATTTACTTGCTAAATAAACAAGAAAATTTAAATCATCATTATTAATTTTTTCAGTTTTAATTTTATCAAAATATTCACATACAAAATGTATAAAATCAAAATCCGATATTTTCTTTTGTCGCAAGAGATTCAATTGTTTAATTATATTAGAGGTTTCTTTGCTTCTATCTATGAAACAACATCCTCCTTTATTTTAGAAGTATTAATAACAGGAAGAAAAATAAAGAAAATGGATACATCTATATCCAAAGAATATTCTGGTATTGTATATTCGTTTATATAATCAATAGCTTTTTTTATTGTTGTGTCATAGTCTGTATCAATTTGACCAATTATAAAAATTGGATATATTAGTTTTCCATTACAAGATTTTAATTCTTCAATTATGTTTATATCTGGATTATTATCCCACTTAAGCACTATTTCTTGAAGTTTTGTACCTTCTAAATTAAAATTGTTGTTATGTTCATTTAGTGCAATGATATTTTCACTAAGATAATTATTTGATAGTGAAATATCGATTTTATCTAAAACACTTTTTATAGCACTGTTCATATTTTGATAAAACTTCGCTTCACCAAACCATAATTCTGGGGTTCCATTATTATCTATAAAATGATATGCATCAAATCCTTTCGTTTCTCCATTTTCCAAAATATGATAAAAATATCCCCTAGAAATTGCAGCATTAGAATTATAAAAAATTCTAAGCATTGCGTACAATAAAATTTCACCATAAAAACCTAGTTTTTGGAGTTTTTCAGAATCATTACTATAGTGTAACTTTGTAATAAGAGCTTTTGTAAACAGATTTTGAAAATTTTCTTCATCTAATTCATACTCGTTATATGAATAATCAATAAGAGCATTATAGATAATTTTTGTAATTTCATTATCATCATTACATTCATAGCAATCATCTTTTTGTGTTGAAATTACAGATCGTTCAATATTACCATTAGGAAGAGAATATTTAAAAAAGATAGATGTTTTTATAAGGTCGATTAATGCTTGTCGCATGTTCTACAACTCTCCTCTAAACGCGCGGGCTAAGATTGATTTTTTTAGTAGGGCGATTTGGTCCAGAACGGTTTGGGCGGCTTCTTTTGCACGGGATTCTTTTTCTAGTACGGTGTCTAGAATGCGGACAATTTCTTTCTGTTCGGGAAGAGATGTTATAGGAATTTCTATATCCCTTATTGTTTCCATTGAGAGACTTGGTTGTGCCGTAGCTTTCATATTTTTGAAGATTTCATGTTGTCCGAAATTTGAAATTAAATAATACATGATGTATTTCACATTTATAAAGTCTTCGTTTTCTGAATTGAATGGTTCAATCTTTGCAACATTAGGAGCCAAATGATATCTTGTCGGCTTATCAAAAACACAAACATCTCCGATTCCTGCACCAATAAAAGTCACTAAAACACTTTTTTTTGTTAAAGAACTTCTTTGTAAAAACTCAGAAACTTCTTTAGAAATATAAAGAAGATTTGTTTCATCCAGATATCCTTTTCTAACATTCTGAGCACGAATAGCAGGTATTTCTCCAGTTTCTTCTAATTTTATGTACTTTGTATATTCAAAACCTGCAAGTTTTGTTACAAAAGCAATAGAACCAAGTTTGACTACTTTCCAATCTGGACATAAATATGATACAAATCTTTCATCAAATTCTGTACTTATCTTTGCTTTCTGAATAGTTTTGTTAGCAATCAATGTATCGCGTACAGCAAATAATTTATTTAAGATATCATCTATTTCACATAGATTTATGCTATTTTCTTTACGCCAGTTGGCGGTTAGTTGGCCGGTGAAGGCTTTGTGCAGGATGGCGGCTTTACGGGTTTCGAAGCTGTCTAGTACTGCTTGTGCTTTTTCCTGGGCCTGGTCTAATTTTGCGAACATTGTTTCTATGCGGTTTACGATGCGCTGTTGTTCAACGAGTGTTGGAGGAAGAGGAAATGGCATATTAAAGAATAATTCTTTATTCAAATGAGGAATTGCTGATCCTTTTTTATTGTTCCTGTATAAATCTTTTTTTGTCTGAATAAAAAACTGCAAATAAGTTTTATCAACATTTTGAATAGATAATGCTTTAAATGTACTTCCCATAAAGCCATCTTCTGGAACAGTAAAAACTTCACCTGAGTTTTCACCATCAACGAGAATTACTTTTGTTCCTGCTTTAATAAATTTTCCAGAAGTAACGAAATCTTTTTCTTTATTACCACGAAGATATTTTACTTCGAGATATGGATATGAAACATCTGTTTTCTTTTCACCATCTGTAAGTCGGCAAACTTCATTTTGTCTACACCATTTCCATCCTTGCGGCAATTCATGCGGAGTTTCCATGTTTTGAGTTCCCGAAACAAGTTCGGAATGACATGCTTTCTTTGACATCTTCTACTTCTCCGTCTTCTGCAGTTCGCGGACAACTTCTTTGATGAGGTCGGCGGCCATTTCAAGCTGGTCTATGCAGTCCTGAGCGCTTTCAATTGGGTCGGGAAGGTCTTCGTAATCGAGGATGCTTTCGTCGCGGATAAGGCCAAGGTCAAGGCTGTTTCCTTTGGCGGCAATCTGTTCGCGGGTAAAGCAGTTCCAGCGTTCGTCTTTAATTGAATTGCGGTCGGTTGCTTCGTAGGCTTTTATGAAGTCGGTAAAGTGTTCTTTTTTGAGTTGATTTGTTTTGCCAAAGCTTTGCATGTTGGTGCGAAGATCGTAGAACCAGACTTCTTTTGTGTTTTCTTTATCGCTTTTTCCGCGGGTAAAAAAGAGGACGTTTGTTTTTACTCCCTGGGCATAAAAAATTCCGGTTGGCAGGCGGAGGACTGTGTGTAGGTTGCATTTGTTCATTAAGTCTACACGGATTTTTTCACCGTCTCCATCTGCAAATAAAACATTGTCGGGAAGAACTACGGCGGCTCTGGCTTTTCCGTCTGCTTTTAGTGAGCGGTAGATGTGCTGCAAAAAGTTGAGCTGTTTGTTGCTTGTGGTGTAAGTAAGGTCTGTACGAAGCGCACGCTCACCGCCTTTTTTAGTTCCGAATGGAGGATTTGTAAGAACTACATCGTAGCCTTTCATTTCCATTCCGATTGAACTTAAGGTGTCACCCAGTGTGATTTTTCCATTTATGTCGTGAAGGTATGCGTTCATAAGTGCAAGGCGATGTGTATCGTGAACAAGTTCTGTTCCGGTGAAGGCCTGGCTATCTTCAAACTCCTGCTGCTCGCTTGTACAGTGAATGAGGTTGTCGTTGTGGTCCAGCACGTATTTGTGAGCGCTGATCATAAAGCCAAAGGTTCCGCAAGCCGGGTCGTTGCATTTTTCGCCAAGCTGAGGTTTTATAAGTTCTGTCATTACATCGATTAAAACTCGCGGTGTAAAATACTGCCCTGCTCCGCTCTTTTTTTCTGTGGCATTTTTCTCGAGCAGGCCTTCGTAAAGATCGCCCAGTCCTTCATCTTTTGCGCTAAACCAGTCGAGCGCATCTATGGACTTTATGATTTTTTCCAGATTCTTCGGCTCGTCGATTGAAGTCTGGCTGCCGGCATAAATCTCAAGAACGCGACCACTTGTTTTTGTTCCAAGGTGGTCGAGAAGTTCTTTGTAAAAATCCTTGAGTGCGATACCATCTTTTTTTACAAGCTTTGCCCAGCGGTATTTTTCCGGGATTTGTTCTTCGGCTCCGGGTATCTCTGAACACATTTTTAAGAATAAAATATATGTAAGTTCGTTTAAATAATTTTGATATGTAATTCCATCGTCGCGAAGTACATTACACAGGTTCCATAATTTGCTTACGATTTCTTGTGTAGTCATTTTTTAATTCTCCTATTTAGTCTCATATCCTTTAGCTTCTACGTATCCCAACAAATAGAGAAAAACAGGAGCTGGTATTTTGAAAATCTTTTTTCCGTTTTTATATTCATGTAAACCAAAATCATCAATAGTTTTTGTAATAACCAGATTTGGATGCTCTGATTGTGACAAATCAACAATTAAATCTTTTTCTGATATTGGAGAGTTATCACGATATTTTACTTCTATCATTATTGGTTTTGTATTCTGGGCATACTGAACAACTATATCTATTTCTTTGCTTTTATCTCCGGCTCGATAATATCCGACTTTTGTTACTGCTGTATAATTAAAAGCCTTAACATGTTTGTATACAGCTGTTTCTGCAATGATTCCAAGTTCCAATGAGTCGTTTGTAATATCATCTTTCATTAAGACTGCATTTCTTAATGCAGCATCTGCAATATAGATTTTATCCTGTGATTTCAAAACTTGCTTGGATCCCACATTTACTAGAGGACTAATATAAATAAGATTAGCTCCTTCAAGGTAGAGTACATATTTTTCAAGTGTATTTCTTGTTACTTGAAGTTCCTTGCAGATTGTATTCATATTAATAATATTAGAAGAATTGTAACAAAGATAAAGAAATACCTTTTCTATATCGCCGATATTTCGCACAGGATACAATGCAGGCAAATCTCTTTTTAAGGCTTTATCTACAATATCTTCCCGTAGTATTCGCTGGGCATAAATATCATCTTTTGAAAGAGCAAGTTCAGGAAAGCCACCTACCTGCAGATATCTGATAAAGTGCGGTTGCAGAGAAGAAAGTTTGTTTAATATTTCATTTTGTTTTGTTTTTTCCAAAAGATAGATTTGAGTAGGTTTGATTCCGGCAGGAAGTTCTCCCACCTCAATACCTAAAAGCTTACAGTATTCATAAAAGCTTAAGGTTGGAACAAGAATTGTAATCCATCTTCCAAGTCCGCTTTCTCTAGTCTTGTCAGCAAGTATAGGACTAGCAGAACCTGTAGCCATTATCTTGATTTTTGGATTTGTATCATAAAGAACTTTAAGCCAGGAATTCCAGTTTTCGGAATATTGAATTTCATCAAAAAAACAGTAAAGTGTTTCAGAGGCAGTTATATTTCGTTTATAAATTGCAAGTACATCTTCTATACTGCAAAGTTTTAATAACGGGTGATCAAAAGATATAAAAACGATATCTTTTGGATTAATTCCATTTTCTATGAGCTTTGCAATTGTCTGATACATAATTGTGGTTTTTCCAGTACGCCTTGCACCACTTAATAAAACTGTACGGCGAATATCTGTATTATTAAAAGCATTCCAGCTTTCGTAAAAAGCAATTCGCTTCATTGGTTTGTCAAATTCTTTTTGGACAATACCGGTTTTCCACCAGGGATTATATGAATAGAGGAGATTTAAAATACTTTCTTCGGAAAAATAACTCATATTTTGCCTCCAAAATTGTCAATTAATACACCTTAATGATAATATTACTAGGTAAAGATTGTCAATACGTTGATAATCTTTTAAAGTATTTTTATCATTAGCTCATAATAAATGAGAATAATTACGCTGCATCTTCATACAAGTACTTATTTAATTCTTCAATCAATGCGCGAAGCTGGAACTTAAAGTCCTTATCTATGCGCTTAAAACCACCCTTGTTACGGAAAATAACTTCATTATCAAATACTGATTCTTCCAATACATTTTCCTGCAAAAGATTTGCCTCTATTACATTAAGCCAGCCAAGTTCAACTGGACTAAAATTATGATTTGCCTTTAGTTTTGCAACCGCTTTTTTAATTCTATCTTCGTGACTCTGCATAGGAGAGCCGATTGCACAGGTTCTGATTACACTGATAATGTCTACCGTCAGGTCCGCATTTGTAACCTTATTCCAGGCAGTGTTAAGACTTGTAAGGTCATAACCTTCGTTTGCAAGAATGACTGCAAGACTTTTGAGTGCCTGACGGGTAAGATCTGCAGGTCTGGTACAGACAATTTTTAATGCTTCAATCTTGTTGCGGTTTTCTTTTATATAATTTGTAAACTCTTCGATATAATCTTCCGGTTGCTGTAAATTGTGCTTGCCATATCCACGAGTTATTTGAACATCTTTATCCTGTTTGTTATCGATGATTATCTTACGTAATTCTGCTTTGTCATCTTCAAGAAGTTCAAAAACTTTTCTGTCTTCAATAATCTGTTTTTTCGCTTCTACTGGATTTAGTTCTTCTATCTTTTTTAGATATGATTCAATGCTTGGTTCTTTTGTCAAAACTTTGAAATTTGAAATTGCCTCTGGTGTGAGATTATTCTTTTTGCGGTTCACCTTTGCAAGCAATTGTTCAATTTGATATTGAATTATTTTTGGTTCTGTATCAGGAACAGAGGCTATTGCATCAATAAGTTCTGTCATTTTTATTTTTGGCTTCTGCACTACCGGCTGCATATCAATTTTATCTTTGATATGGTCATATACTCCGGCTGGGTCATAAATATTAAAATGAGTTTTATTGATTTCTGGGCATCGGCGTGTAGCACGGCCAAGCATCTGTTCAAACAAAATGCGGGACTTAATGCATCTCATAAATACAAGATTTGAAATTGAAGGAACATCAATTCCTGTTGTAAGCAAATCTACTGTTACTACAACACTTGGAAATGCTTCGTTTTTAAACTGCTTTATAAGGTCTTCAATTTTCTTTTGATTTCCACCACCGGCACTTCCTGTAATTTTCATTACTGCTTGTTCCGGAAGTTCATTCTTTTCGCAAATCTTTTTGATGATATCAACAATCATATCTGCATGTTCATCGTTTACGGCAAATATCAAAGTTTTTCCGTGTGTATCGGGGGCATCAAGTGTAAGATATCCGTTTTCAAAAAGCTCAGAAAAAACTGCTTCATTAAATGGTCGAGTAATAATATCTCTATTGAACTTTTCTACATCGTAATCAACTTCATCTGGTTCAACTTCTGCTTTTACAACAGTTTTATTATTCGGGTCGTATTTATCTACAAGAGTGCCAACTTCAAAATGAATTCCGTTACGAGTTTTATCGGTAGAAATAATATACGGAACATCATGGTCACAAAGATAACCTTCGTAAACTGCACGGCGATATGAATAAGTATAAACAGGTTCCCCAAAAATCTGAGTTGTCTGCAACGCTGGAGTTGCTGTGAATCCTATTCTTACTGCATCAAAGTATTCTATAATATTTCTGTATTTACTCTGATAATCCAACTGGTCACGAAAAAACAATTCTTCGTCTGCCATTTCTTTATCAAGAATATAACCGCGATGTGCTTCATCAATAATTACTAAATCAAAATCAGTTACAGCTGGCATACGCTCTCCATCATTATACAGGATGCGCTGTACCATTCCTTGAACTGTAGAAATCTGAAGTTTTGTTTCTTTATCAATTACTTTTTCTTCAAGATTTTTAATATTGTAAATGTCTGTAAGTGGCTGAAGCTGATCCAGTTTTACTTCGCTGAATACATCAAATGCCTGTTTTCCAAGAGAGTTACGGTCTACCAAAAGTAAGATTCTCTTAAAGCGGCCGGTTTTCAAGAATCGATAAATCAAAGCTAGGAAAGTTCTTGTTTTACCAGTTCCTGTCGCCATGGCAAGAAGAATATTCTTTCTACCCTCTTCCAGAGCTTTATCAACTGCGTGAACTGCTTCTATCTGATACTCTCGAAGGCTCAAACCATCTTTATTCCGTAAAAATTCATCGTCATCAAGTTCTTCGTATTGCTTTTTGTAGATTTCAGCATTTCGCTCTAAAAGTTCTTCAATACCTATAGGACTCATCCATCCCTGTAATGCTTTAGGAGCTTCTGTTGGTTTTGTAAAATTGATGAACCAGATTCCAGATTTTGTTTCAAGCTGCTTAAGATATGGGCGGCCATTTGTTGCAAAAGCAAAAGGAACCTTATATTCTTTATTAACACCCCAGGTTCCCTGTACATAATCTTTATCTGAATCTTTTATAAGGCTTGCATATTCTTTACACTGCCCGTCAATTACACATGGAATATCTTTATGTTCGGCTTTTGCTTCAATTACACCGACAAGTTTCTCACCAATAAAAAGCGCATAATCTGCATAACCGTGATTGTAGATTTTAGAATCAGTCTGCCATTCTGCAATGGCCATGTTGTGCCCTTTCTGCGGTTTTGTATCATGTAATTTCTGATTAAGGATATTCGTATCACATTCCCAACCTACCTTACGAAGCTGATCATCAATCAGTTCACGAGTTTCTGCTTCTGTAAGTGGACGTGCCCTATTTGCTTTATAAGAACGATTCTTGCGTTCAGAAATTAGAATTTTTGGAACCTGTGCGGCAGCAACTGCAGCCTGTTCTATAAGCTGATTCTCTGTTTCATCATCCTGTTTTTCCTGAGGAGTAAAATCAGTCGGTTTCTTTATTTTTACGATGAATTTCTTTTTTGCAACTGCATTAAGTTTTTCAGGAGTTACATATTCTTTATATTCAGGATTTTTATTTGTTCCATAAGTTCCGGCAAACCACAAACAAAGACTATATGCAATTGGAAGAAGTTCTCTGACCAAAACAGAAGAATCCAAATCTTCATGAACTGCCTCGTTACCGATTTTTCTAAGGCGTGTAAAAGATTTTGCAAGCAATGAATTTATGATGCCATAATCCTGAAGTAAATCTATTCGTGTTTTCTGAGGAACATCATTAACAGTTCGACCAATAGGAACTGGAATTGAATCATATTGAAAAATAAGACCAGTAATAGTTTCGCCTATTTTACGAATTTTATATAAAGCACTATTCGGATCTGTTTCGCAATATAATTCTGCTAATGTACCGAGTTTTGTTAAAACTGGAAAATCTTTATTAAAATATTCAAATGATGAAGACATCAATCTCTTTCCTTTATATAGTAATTTAAGTATATCATATAAAAACTGTTTTTTCATAAAAAATGCTTTTATTCATAAATTAATATTTTATAAGCAGGCGTTACGGGCGGCGTTTGAGCCCGTACAGGGGGCAGCGGACAAGACCGGAGCGAACAAAGTGAGTGAGGACTTGGGAGCGCGGGGGAGACGGCCCCCGTATTATTTATAAAATTCAATCATTAAAATTCCTGTGCTATAATATCCCTATGAGTACCAGAACAAAGGAAAATCACACTAAGCCGCTCAGGTTATTCAAAATTGAACAGGCTATTCAGAATCTGAGCTATCCGGATGTTGCTAGGCTGATGGATGAGCTTGAAGTTTCGCGTCGGACTATCCTTCGGGATATCGATGAATTAAAAATCTACTACAATGCTCCGATTGAATATGACCGCACACGTAAGGGATATTATTACAGCGACAATACTTATTTTGTAAAAAACATGATGCTCACAGAAAGTGAAGTTTTTGCCGTCACGGGGATTTTGCCGCTCATGGAACGATATAACAACACGCCGCTCAAAAAAACTATCGAAAAGGTTTACGATACACTCTCGCAGATGCTTCCCAATCAGGTCGAAGTGCAGTCGAGTTTTACAAATGATGTTGAATTCATCGCAGACCCCATCCCCGTTATCCCCGAAACTGTTTTTAATGATGTCTTTAAGGCCACAAAGCTTCATAAAATCATGACTTTTGATTACCGTTCGATTAGTGCCACCTCCTGGTCCCCGCACGAGCTTTACCCGTATAAAATCTATAATCAAAAAGGTGACTGGTATATCTTAGGCTATTCTCCCCATCGTGATTCTTTTTCGACCTTTACCCTCGCCCGCATGAAAAATATCCGCCTTGGTGATGATTTTACTCCCGACCCCGATTACGCGAAAAAAATCCACATCGACCCGAACTTTGGAATCTGGAACAACGATTCAAAACCCAAAACAATCGAGCTTGTCTTTGATAAATCCGTAAACACCTACATCCTTGAGCGCACCTGGCACAAAAATCAAAAATGCCACCAGAACCCCGACGGCTCCGTCTTTTTAAGTTTTGAATCAAACCAGCTCCAGGAAACATTGTATTGGGCCTTGCGATTTGGCGCCGCCGTTACAGTTTTGAATCCGCCTGAATTGGTGAAGATGTATGAAGAGGAAGTCAGGAAGATGGCTTTGAAAATAAAATGAGTAGTGTATCTGAATAAAACAATTCGCAAATAATTTAAAAATATTGTATATTATTTATATAAAAGATTTTAAAAGGAGGCATTTTATGAGCGACAAACAGATTGAATATTCAGTTTTCTGCATCGAAAATGTGGCAAAAAAGCTTGGTAAAACTGGCACCGAAATTTTTCAAATTCTCAATAATTCCGGCCTCCTCCATTCCTACATCATCCCTTCCTACGAAGCCCTCCATACTCAGAGTAAACAATATATAGTTGATGAAATTGTCTCAGTTCTTAAAGAAAGGAATCTTGTGGCATGAAAATATATCATGGGTCAACAATAATTGTAGAAAAGCCTCTTGTTTCGTTCGGTCGCGATAATCTTGATTTTGGAAAAGGATTTTATACAACAGATTTAAAAAATCAGGCTGAAAAATGGGTGGAACGTTTTGTTTCGCTTGGCAAAAAAGGAATCATAAATATTTATAATTTTGATGATAAAAATCTTGCAGAAAAATATCGTTATAAAAAATTCCCTGAATATAATGAAGAATGGCTTGATTTTGTACTCTCCTGTCGTAATGGTTCTAAAGATTATATGAATTATGACGTCATCGAAGGTGGAATTGCAAACGATAAAGTTTTTAATACTGTTGAACTTTATCAATCAGGTCTAATAGATAAATCAACAACACTTGAACGCTTAAAATATGAAAAACCAAATAATCAAATCTGTTTTATAAATCAGAAAGTTCTGAACTCTGTACTTAAGTTTGAATCAAGTTATGAAGTAAAAGGAGCTGCATCATGACAGCTGATCCAACTCTTTTACAGATGAAATATGCTCGAATTATTTCTCTCCTTGCAAAAAAAGCAAATATTGATGAAGAAAAAGCCATGGAACTTTTTTATAATTCGGACACCTACATGCTCATGAGTAAAGGCATCAGCGACTTCCACTGTTTAAGCGATGCATATCTTGTTGAAGAGATTTTGCTGGAAAAAAAATAATTCTTAAACCTCAAAATCCAGACAAGCCCTGCTAGCTGTAAAAGTTCTAACCTTACTGTCTGCAACTGCCACATGCTCAGGATGTTTTGAATACCCTTTGAGCGCCTCTTCCGATTCAAACGTAGAATCCAGCATCAAATCTGCCGTAGAAGACCCGAGCCGCCCTTGAGCATTCACCTTTATATCAATAAGCCCCGGTATCTTCCCCTTGAGCCCTTCAAGCCCGTCCTTAATCCCTTTTTTCACCGATTCCTTTTCCGAGTCGGGCATGTCCTTTAATGTCCATAAAATAATGTGTTTAATCATACTAAATCTCGTGATTTTTCAGCCAGTTTTTGATATTGTCTTTATTGAGCTTTCCTGCTGCAACGTTAAGACCAAAATCAATCAATTCCTGCTGAGAATATTTTAATTCAATATTATTTAATTTTAAGAAAATCAAAGTCAAATGAACACCAATTCGTTTGTTTCCATCTACAAATGGATGATTTTCAATCAGTGAATAACAAAGCTGGGAGGCCTTATCTAAAATATCCGGATAAAGATCTTTTCCACCAAAAGTTTGGAAAGGGGCTTTTAATGCAGAATCCAAAAGATTCTCATCTCTTACACCATCAATTCCACCTGTTTTTGAAATTAATGAAGAATGAAGCTTTATTACCTGCTCATATTCAAAAAAAATCATTTAGCAAGTTCCTGATAAGCTTCCTTATTCTGATCTATAAGAGAATCTGAAAGTGCCAAAAGTTTTTCATCAGAAACAGTTTTATAGTTTTTTTCGTCTTCAAGAACAGTAATGATAACTTTTCTGCCATTATATTTTTCAAGAGAAAAATCATCAACTAAAACCGTATTACCCTGAACTCTTCCAGTCGTTGCAAACATTCTGTCACCTCCATCTAAAATCTAATATATATTTTAAACTCTTTTTTATTAAAAATCAATTTCTAAACCAATCGAGCGAATGAAGACAATTTGCGTTAAAAAAAGCCGACAGGGTTTTTAGCGTTTTGCGCTGTGGCATTTATGCCACGCGTAGAACCCGTCGTCGCTCGCAAGTCTCGTTCCGAGCTAATTTTGAGGAAAATTCTAAAAAATTGCACTGTCGTTCAATTTTTTTTAACGGATTTCCCATATGCGCTGGGTTCGACTCCCTGACCTAATTCTTATTACAATAATATCGCTTTAAAATAAAAAAAGCTCTCTTATTCAGAGAGCTTAAGCGGATGAAGGGAGTCGAACCCTCGTCATCAGCTTGGAAGGCTGAGATAATAAGCCGTTATATGACATCCGCAAATATGTTTATAATATATTGATTTTGAGCGCTTGTGTCAATGCTTCTTTTTATTTTTTTCAAATTTTTTTTAATCTGGGAGTTTTCCTATTAACAAAATATATTAAAACCATTAAAATAATATAGTTATTTTCTAAATAATCACAACTTCAAAATATATATTTTTAAGGAGACTATAATATGTCTAGAAAGATTACTATCATTGGTGCCGGTCAGGTTGGTTCAACTGTTGCTTTTGCATTAACTGTTAAGCAGCTTGCATCAGAAATCGTTATTATCGACATCATCAAAGACAAGGCTATGGGAGAAGCTATGGATATCCGTCAGGGCACTCCGTTTATTGGTCCTGTTTACGTTCACGATGGTGACTATGAAGATGCAAAAGGTTCGGATGTAGTAATCTTTACTTCCGGTGTTGGAAGAAAGCCTGGTCAGTCACGCCTTGATTTAACTCAGACTAACGTTGACATTGCTAAATCTGTAATTCCTCAGATTGCAAAGGCTTGTCCAAACGCTCTTTATGTTATCGTAGCAAATCCTGTTGATATTCTTACCTATCAGTTCATCAAAACTTCAGGCATTCCTGCAAATCACATCTTTGGTACAGGAACTATGCTCGATACTGCCCGCTTCCGTGCCCGCATTGCAGAAACATATAAGGTTTGCCAGACAAACGTTCATGGTTATGTTTTTGGTGAACACGGTGATTCATCATTCGTTCCTTGGTCTATTGCAAACATCGGTTCTATACCTGTTGATTACTATGCAAACTCATTTACAGGAAAAGAAAAGCTTCCTACTTTCGACAAAAACGACGTAGAAGATTATATCCGTAAATCAGGCGGAATCATCATCGCTGCTAAAAAATGTACAAACTATGGTATTGGAATCACAACTGCAACTTTAGTAGAAGCATTAAACTACAGCACTGATTCTGTCCTTACAATTTCATCACTTCTCGACGGTGAATACGATATCAAAGATGTTTGTCTTTCTATTCCTACTATCGTTGGTATAAACGGAATTAAAGGTCACATCGCAACTCCTCTTACTGATGATGAAGTTAAATCGCTGCGTCACAGTGCAGATTGTCTTAAAGACGTAATAAAGCAGATTAAATTCTAAATCTATAAAAGGTAGTCTGAAAGTTCAGACTGCCTTTATTTATTTTAAAGGACAAATAATATGGAATACAAAATTGAACATGACTCTATGGGAGAAGTAAAAGTTCCTGCAGATAAATACTGGGGCGCTCAGACTGAACGCAGTCACGAAAATTTCGAAATTGGAGTTGGAATCGAAACAATGCCTCGCGAAATCACTAAGGCATTCGGTTACCTCAAAAAGGCTGCCGCTATGGCAAATAACGCTCTTAAACCGGAAAAGATGACTGATGAAAAATTAAAGGCAATCAGTCAGGCTTGTGATGAAGTTATCTCTGGTTCTTTAAACGATCACTTCCCTCTCGTTGTATGGCAGACTGGTTCTGGTACTCAGAGTAACATGAATGCAAACGAAGTTATTGCAAACCGCTCAAACGAAATCGCAGGTAAAAAACTCTGTCATCCAAACGACGACATCAACATGAGTCAGTCTTCTAACGACACATTCCCTACTGCTCTCCACATCTCTGCTGTATGCGTAATCGAAGATAAACTCCTTCCTGCAATCGACACTTTGGTTTCTACTTTCAAACGCCTTGAAAAAGAAAACGAAGGAATCGTAAAATCAGGACGCACTCATCTTCAGGACGCTGTACCTATTTCTTTTGATCAGGAAATCTCCGGCTGGAGAACATCCCTCGAACGTGACAGAGAAATGCTCTGCTCATCTCTTCCTTACTTAAAGCAGCTTGCTCTTGGTGGTACTGCCGTTGGAACAGGTCTCAATGCTCCAAAAGGATTCGACACTAAAGTTGCTGAATGTGTTTCAAAATTAACCGGTAAAGATTTTATTACCGCTCCAAATAAATTCCACGCACTCACATCAAAAGATGAACTTGTATTTGCTCACGGTGCTATCAAGGCTCTTGCCTGCGATATGATGAAAATTGCAAACGACGTACGCTGGCTCGCATCAGGTCCTCGCGACGGTCTTGGAGAAATCCACATTCCTGAAAATGAACCAGGCTCATCAATCATGCCTGGAAAAGTAAATCCTACTCAGTGCGAAGCTGTTACTATGGTTGCCGTTCAGGTTATGGGTAACGATGCTGCCGTTAGCTTTGCCGCAAGCCAGGGTAACTTTGAATTAAACGTATTCATGCCAGTAATCGCTTACAACTTTATTCAGAGTGCACGCCTTCTTGCAGAAAGCATGATGAGCTTTAACAAAAACTGTGCCGTAGGAATCACAGCCAACAAGGACAAAATGCATCATAACCTCTACAACTCTCTGATGCTCGTAACTGCATTAAACCCATATATCGGTTATGAAAACGCTGCAAAAACAGCACACAAAGCCTTTGACGAAAACATCAGCTTAAAAGAAGCATGCGTAGGTCTTGGCTTCCTCACAGCAGAAAAATTCGACGAAGTGTTTAAGCCTGAGGCTATGGCATATCCTCAGGGGAAATAGTTTTCCTCAGGGTAAATAATTTAAGAGCCGGTTGCATGTAGTTTCAGGCAGCCGGTTATTTTTTTCCCGTCAGCGGTGCACAAATCATTCGCTTTTTTTCTTAAAATAATTTATAATTTATTTAAGAATTTCTTAGATTTTCTTAAGTTACTTTGTGTAATTTTGAATTATTATTAAGATATGAAAAGAATAATTTCAGTTTTATTAATTGCAATTTTCTCATTTATGGCATTCGCTCAAAACGGCCATCCTAATAATAATCTTGTTACACGTATTGTGACTAAAACCGAGGGAAGCTCTGTTCAGATTAATATCTTTTTTTCTGAAGCAGTAAACCCCCGCACTCTTGGGCCCCAGTCAATCCTCATAAATGGAAATCCGATTAACAACAACACAAAATTCATGTACAACCGCGAAGGTACTCAGGTAAGATTTTATGTTGAATTAAACGGAAGTTTTTCATTAAAACTAATCCATCTGATGACTAATTCGGGCAAAGAAATTTCAACAGGTACAATACCACTAAATGGAGATACAGTATGGCCGAGGAACGAATCTTAATTGTAGAAGACGATTCAGGAATTTCTGATTTCGTTAATCTTGAACTTAAACACGAAGGTTTTACAACCGAAGTTGCCGCAGACGGAAGAGTTGCACTTGAAAAGTTTGAATCCTTTAATCCGGATTTAATCCTTCTCGATATCATGCTTCCGGAACTCAGCGGACTTGAAGTTTTAAGAAGAATCAGAAAAACCTCAAACGTTCCTGTAATTATTCTTACAGCACGCGGCGAAACTTACGACAGAGTTAATGGACTTGATGCCGGAGCTGATGATTATATTCCAAAGCCATTCGAAATCGAAGAGCTTTTAGCAAGAATGCGCGCCATCTTAAGACGCCTTTCTTTCAATTCTGCTACTCCGGAAATCCTTAAAAACCGCGACCTCGAAATGCACATCGGCAGCATGAAGGTTACTTTAAAAGGCGAAGTAATCAACCTTTCTAAAACAGAATTCCTTATGCTCAAGCTTTTTATGGAAAACGTAAACAAGGTTCTTTCACGCGACAATCTGATTGATGAAATCTGGGGTAAAAATCACTTTATCGACGAAAATACAATCGACGTTTATGTAGGATACTTACGTTCAAAAATTGACCAGGAAGTTCACGAAGAATACATCAAAACTGTACGTGGTGCCGGCTTTATGATGATTGACGGGTCTGAAAAATGAAAGTAAAAAAAAGGCAGTCGGTATCGTTCCGGTTTGCCTTACAGTTTTCAATCATCCTTACAATTCTTTCGCTCTTAGTTGCCTTAATCATTACTGAATCTTTATGGCTTACAATCCGTAATCAGAAAGCTTCGGAACTGATTAATGCCGCTAACATTATCGAAAAGGCTGTAGAAACTCAGAATGATGAACAGATTAATAACGGCTTTCCTTCCCTGCCTTACTACATTGATTACATCGTCTACAGCGCTGAACATTCTACCTATAACGAAAACTATAATCTTATTTCGTCAAACAATCCCTATCTTCCTCACCTGCCCGAAACCCTTGGTAACGCAAAAATCTACAAGGAAGATAACTACTACATCGACGGAAACTTAAACATTTTATATTACGCAAAGAAAATTAAATTTTTTGAAAATACAATAATCATCCAGACTTCTGTAAACATGGAAACTGACTCTTCTACAAAAATAGTTTATACCATGCCGAAAATCCTTGTTTTTGCAATCGTGCCGGTTTTTATCCTCTGCTTCTTCCTTTCGATTTACATCACAAAACGAACTCTTAAACCTGTAGAACTGATTACAAAAAAAGCTCAGAAAATAAAGAGTACAAACCTCGACACCCTGCTTCCTGTAACCGACAATCATGATGAATTTGATAATCTTGCTAAAACCTTCAACGATTTATTCAAGCGCTTAAAAAGTGATTTTGACCGCGAAAGGCAGTTTACAAGCGATGTTTCCCACGAATTAAGAACTCCTGTTACTGTAATTTCGGGGCAGTCAAATCTTTTAAGGCGATGGGGAAAAGATGATCCTGTTCAGCTCGAAAAGTCCCTTGATATCATCATCACAGAAACAAGGTCCATGGAAAACATCATCTCCATCCTCTTACAGATGTCGCGCCTTGAATGCGGAAAAATCATCCCTCAGCCTACAGAAATCGATGTTAAAGAATTTTTTGAACGTCTTGCCATCGAAACAAAAAGTATTAATCAGAAAGCCGAAATTGAATATGACGATAAAATCAACCTCAAAATCAATACAGATAAAGAGCTTTTACACCAGGTGTTTACGGTTGTCATCTCGAACAGCATAAAATTCGTAGGCGACGGCGTTGTCATAAAGCTTTCACACTACATGCAGAAAAAACATCACTGCTTCGAAATAGAAGACAACGGACCTGGATTTCAGACAAAAATCATTCCTCACGTATTCGAACGCTTCTACCGCGGAGACGATTCTCATTCTCGTGCAGCTGGAGGTTCGGGTCTTGGTCTTTCCATTGCAAAGACAATCATCGACTCCATGGATGGTGAAATTTCTGCCTTCAATTCCAAAACTGGCCACGGTGCAGTCATAAAAATCGTACTTTAAGTCCTTAACAAAAGAGCAAAAATGCATTAAAATAATATATCTAAATTTGTTTGTTTTATTTTAAGGAGCAAGTATGACATATTCGTATTTCCCAGGATGTACGCTCAAAAACAAGGCTCTTGATCTTGATAAATATGCGCGTATTTCTGCGGAAGCATTGGGTTTCACACTTGAAGAAATTCCTGACTGGCAGTGCTGTGGTGGTGAATACCCTATGGCTAAGGATGAAATTGCAACAAAGCTTTCTTCTGTCCGTGCCCTCGCCGCTTCAAAAGATGCTGGTCATGATTTAGTAACTCTCTGTTCTGCATGTTACAACGTTATTAAACAGGTTAACAATGATGTTCAGACTGATGAGTTTGTAGACTTCAAGGTGAATAATTATCTTAAAGAAGATAATATTGAATATCATGGAGAAACAAAGGTCCTTCATTATCTTGAAATTCTTCGTGATGTTGTTGGCTGGGACAATGTTAAAAAGGCTGTAAAAAATCCTTTCACCGGTAAAAAAATCGGTGCTTATTACGGATGTCTTCTTCTCCGTCCGGGAAAAGTTCTCGGTCTTGATGATCCGGAAAATCCAAAACTCCTCGAAGATTTTATTAAGGCAATCGGCGCAACTCCAGTGATTTACGCACAGAGAAATGAATGCTGCGGTGCCTACACAATGTTCGAAGATGAAACCATTCCACAAAAACGTGCGGCTAATATTCTTGGTAATGCCCAGGATATGGGAGCTGATTTCCTTGTTACTTCATGCCCGCTTTGCCGCTATAACCTTATTAAAAATAAAGGCGATTCAAAACTCGATGTTGTATATTTTACAGAATTACTCGCTCAGGCCCTTGGTCTTAAGGAGGAAAAGTAATTGTTACCTAACGAAATAGAACAGATTAAGGAAGTAATCCTTCTTAAGTCGGGTGTAGAACCTAAAAAATGCATGGTTTGCGGAAAATGTTCTGGAACATGTCCTAATTACGATGCAATGGAATATCACCCTCATCAGTTTGTGCAGATGGTAGAAAACGGAGAAATTGAACCTCTGTTGAATACAAAATCTATCTATGCATGTTTAAGTTGTTTTGCCTGTCTTGAACGATGTCCACGTCAGGTAGAACCTGCAAAATTAATTGATGCAGTACGTCAGGTTGTTGAAGGCTCTCGCGGCCCTCATCATTTGGATCCAGTACAGGTACCAGAACACTTGGATGATGACATGCCACAGCAGGCCATCGTAAGTGCGTTCAGAAAGTACAAAAAATAAACTGAGGAAAATCTAATGGAAAGAATTGGTGTTTTTGTATGTCACTGTGGTACTAACATTGCCGGAACAGTTGACGTAGAAAAAGTAGCAGAAGAACTTGGAAAGGTTGATAACGTAGTTTATTCAACTCACTACACTTATATGTGTTCTTCTGCCGGTCAGAAGATGATTGAAGACCATATCAAAGACGACAAATTAACTGGTGTTGTTCTTTGTTCTTGTTCTCCACGTATGCACGAAAAAACATTCCGTAACTGTGCAGAAAGAGCCGGTCTTAATCCTTTTAAAGTTGAAGTAGCTAATATCCGTGAACAGGATTCATGGGTATTAAAAGATAAAGAACAGGCAACAGAAAAAGCCATCGCTTTGGGTAAAGCTGCTATTGCCAAAACAATTTTGAACACACCTCTTATTGCAGGTGAAACTCCAATGACTAAACGCGCTTTGGTAATTGGTGGAGGAATTGCAGGTATTACAGCAGCCCTTGATATTGCAGATGCAGGCTTCCCTGTTGATATCGTAGAAAAAGATTACACAGTTGGTGGTAAGATGGCTAAGCTCGATAAGACTTTCCCAACCCTCGACTGTGCTTCCTGTATCGTTACTCCTAAAATGACAGAAGTAAGCCAGAATCCTAACATCAGGATTTTATCTGCTTCTGAAGTAACAGCAGTGAGCGGATACATCGGAAACTTCGAAATCGAAATCACACGCCACCCACGCTATGTTGACGAAACAAAGTGTACAGGTTGTGGTGCATGTATCGAAAAATGTCCTAACGCAAAGGTTCCTAATCCGTTCAACTTAAACCTTAATAACCGCAAGGCAATTGATATTCCTTTTGCACAGGCTGTTCCAAAGGTTGCAAACATCGACGCTACATACTGTCTTCACATGAAGGCTTTGAAAAACGGCAAAGACGGTGTCTGCGGATTCTGTGAAAAAGCATGTACAGCAGGAGCAATCAACTTTAAGCAGCAGGAAGAAAAGCTTACAGAAAAATACGGTGCTATTGTTGTTGCAACAGGATACAATCCGATCAGCCTTGAAAAGTTTGATGAATATGCATACAGCCAGAGCCCAGACGTTGTTTCTTCTCTTGAATTTGAACGCCTCTGTAATGCATCGGGACCTACTAATGGTCACCTCCTTCGCCCTTCTGACGGAAAAGAACCTAAGACTATCGTATTTGTTCAGTGTGTTGGTTCACGCTGTTCTGCAGATTCTACAAAGGGTCATGAATACTGTTCTAAGATTTGTTGTATGTATACAGCAAAGCATGCAATCCTTACCCGCGATCATTATCCGGATACAAACTGTTATGTATTCTATATTGACGTTCGTACTCCTGGTAAAAACTTTGATGAATTCTACCGCCGTGCAGTTGAACAGTATGGTGTTCACTACATCAAAGGTCAGGTCGGAAAAGTTACTCCACAGTCGGACGGAACTTTGGATGTTCAGGGAAGCGATTTAATCCTTAACAGACAGGTTCACATCAAAGCCGACATGGTTGTTCTTGCAGCATCAATCGAAGCAGACAAATCTGCACGTCCTCTTGCTACAATGCTTACAACTTCTATGGACAACAACGACTTCTTCTTAGAAGCTCACGCAAAACTTCGTCCGGTAGAATCTCCAACAGCCGGTATCTTCCTTGCAGGATGCTGTCAGGGTCCAAAAGATATTCCGGAAACTGTTGCTCAGTCATCTGGTGCAGCTGCAAAGGCAATCTGCTTACTCGTAAAAGATAAGCTTAAGAACGACCCTTGTACCGCACATCCTGATGAAAATGCATGTAACGGTTGTGGTGCATGTAAGAATGTATGTCCTTACGGTGCTATTTCTTATGTTGATAAAGATTTCCGTGGTCCAAACAGAACTACAATTACAAGACGCGTTTCTCAGGTAAACAGCGCTATGTGTCACGGTTGTGGTGCTTGTACCGTAGCTTGTCCTTCCGGTGCAATGGATCTTCACGGATTCAGCAATAAACAAATTCTGGCGGAGGTAGACAGCGTACTTTAATCAGTCACGCTTAAAATGATTATGAGTGAAAATAAAACATGGACACCTAAAATCGTAGCCTTCTGCTGCAACTGGTGCTCTTACGCAGGTGCCGATCTTGCCGGTAACAACCGTCTTGAATACCCTGCTAACGTAAAGATTATCCGTATTCCATGCTCTTGCCGTTTGAATCCGCTTTTTATTCTTCGCGCATTCCAGCGTGGAGCTGATGGAGTTATTTTGTGTGGTTGTCACCCAGGTGACTGTCACTATTCTACAGGAAACTATTTTGCACGCCGTCGTATGACTTTACTCTTTAGTATGCTTGATTACCTTGGTATTGAAAAAGGACGTACACGTGTTGAATGGTGTTCAGCTGCTGAAGGTGTACGCTTTGCAGGAATTATGAATGATTTCGTTGCAAAAGTTACAGAACTCGGTGAATGTAAAAAACTGGAGGATGTAAGATGCAAGACAAATTAATCAAGCGTGCAAAAGAACTTCTTTCGGAAGGAAAAGTTCAGAAAGTAATCGGATGGAAAAAAGGTCTTTTTGACGAAGACGTAACTCCGGGCGTATTCACTTCTGTAGAAGAACTGGACAAAGACTTTGTATTCAACAAATTCTGCAAGGCTAATCTTTCTAAGTACCTTGTTCAGATTACAAAGAATATTGAAATTGCCAAAAGCACAACAAGAATGAATAACGTTATGGCAAAACAGCGTGATCCTAATGCACAGGATGCACCAATTCCACAGGAAGTTGCAGCTGTTTTCTTAAAGCCAAACGATACTCTTTCTTTTACTCAGTTATTAAAAGAAAACCGCATTACACGCGAAGACGTATATGCAATCGGAGTTCCTTGCCAGGATGCAATCGATGGCGGAGAACCATGTGACAACTGTAAGGGTAAAAAGCCTGTTTCATGCGACGAATACATTGGTGTAGACGCAGAAGCAGAACCTGTACCAAACACAAGCCGCATGGAAGAAGTTTCTAAGCTCGAAGCTATGACAGCCGACGAAAGAGACGCTTTCTGGAAGAACGAATTTTCAAGATGTTTACGCTGTAATGCCTGCCGCGACATCTGCCCTGCATGTACCTGCGAAAAATGTGTATTCGATAACAATAAGCTTTATACTTCACAGAAGGTTGCAGAGACTAACTTCGAAGAAAGCTTATTCCACATAATCCGCGCATGGCACGTAGCCGGACGCTGTACAGACTGTGGTGAATGTTCACGCGTTTGTCCTCAGCACATTCCGTTATATCTTTTGAACAGAAAGTTCATCAAAGACATCAACGAAATCTACGGAGAATATCAGGCAGGACAGGATATGGATTCTAAACCTGCAATGTGGACTTTCAAAACTGATGATCCTGAAACAACAATCGTTTACGACAGATCTAAAGATGGAGGTGAACAATAATGCTTAGTATTTCAGCTGATAAAATTGATTCACTCTTTGAACTCATCGGTTCAAAACAATCACTTTACCTTCCTGTAGACAACTCTTCGGGAAAGGCAGATTTCCAGAAATGGGAAAAAGGTACTAAATTAAGTTCAGCTCTTAAGACTGTTCGTTCTGCAAAGGATTTCTTCTTTCCAAAAGCAGAAAAAATGGTTGAATATGAACGCCACGGAAAAGAAGTAAAGGTTATTGATCCAAGAAACGAACTCGAAGACTTTGTTGTTTTTGGTGTACGTGCCTGTGATGCAAAAGCTTTTAAAGCAATCGATAACGTTTACCTTAACATGAACCCGGTAGATTCATACTACAAGAACCGCCGCGAACACGGAATCGTAATCACTTTAGCTTGTAACGAACCTGCTAAAGAATGCTTCTGTGCTGCATATAAGATTGATTCATCTCTTTCTAATGATGATTCATCTGATGTTTCATGCTGGAATGCAGACGGAAAATTCTTCTTTAATGCAAATACCGATAAGGGTAAAAAATTAATAGATTCAGTAAAATCTGTTTTAAGTGATTCTGACCAAAAGGCTGTTGACTCTCTTAAAAAAGACATTCAGGCTAAGACAGAAAAGCTTCCTTTTGCAAAACTCGACTTATCTAAAGTTGGTGGCGTAAAACCTGAACAGATGATGAAAATCTTTAATTCTAAAATCTGGTCTAAGGTCGCAGAACCTTGTCTTGGATGCGGAACCTGTACTTATGTATGTCCGACATGTATGTGTTTTGATGTTCGCGACTTTGATACAGGAAAAGGAATCCATCAGGTTAGATGCTGGGACTCTTGTATGTATTCTGACTTTACTCAGATGGCTGCTGCAAACCCACGTCTTACACAGGTAGAAAGAAGCCGCCAGAGATTTATGCATAAGCTTGTTTACTATCCAATGGCACACGACGACATGTTCTCTTGTGTTGGATGCGGACGCTGTGTAGAAAGCTGCCCTGTAAACATGAACATTGTAAAGGTAATAAAAATGATACAGGAGGATGCTGATTTATAGCAGATGCTTATGGAAACAAAAGAATCATTCATTCCTTATGTAGGAAAAATTATTGATATTAAGCAGGAAACTCCTGATGTAAAAACCTTTAGTGTAGTTGGACTTGATGGAAAAAAATTGTTCCAGCATATTCCGGGCCAGTGTGCAATGCTCATAGTCCCTGGTGTTGGTGAATCAATGATTTCCATCACTTCTTCACCTACCCTCGAAACTCACATGGAATTTTCCATCAAAAAATGCGGTTGTGTAACTGAATGGCTCCACAATGCAGAAGTTGGTCAGGAAATCTGTGTAAGAGGTCCGATCGGTAACGGCTTCCCTGTAGAAGGCGCACTCAAAGGAAAAGATGTTTTAGTAATTGCCGGAGGTATTGGTATTGCTCCAGTACACTCTGTAGTTAATTATATGATGGATAACCGTGCTAACTACGGAAAAATCCAGGTAATCTACGGTTCACGTTCTAAGGCAGACTTGGTTCGCCTTGAAGAAATGCAGAACGTTTGGATGAAACAGCCTAACTGCTCTATCGACCTTACAATCGACCGTGCAGAAGACGGATGGGACGGACACGTTGGATTTGTTCCTCCATTCATCACAGAGCTTAAACCTGATGCAGGAATGACTGTAATCATGTGTGGACCTCCAATCCTTATCCACATGTCGCTCAAGATTCTTAAAGACCTTGGTTTTAAAGATGAACAGATCTTTACAACAATGGAAATGAGAATGAAGTGTGGTATTGGTAAGTGTGGCCGCTGTAATATCGGTGATAAGTTTGTTTGTAAAGACGGTCCGGTATTCAGCTTTGACCAGCTTGGTGAACTTCCACCTGAATACTAATTTAAAATTTGAATCTGATTATTTCAGTAAAATTTATAACATAAAAACATATCATGAGGAGGGGGTGATTTATCACCCCTTCATGGTTTAAGAGTAATATAGAAGTAATAAATAAATTTTTCTTTACTTTTACCAAACCTTGTGATAAAGTTATATGTATATATAAAGTTTTTGAGAGGAAAATTGATGAGTTTAAAAAGATTACCGGCTCTTGTCTGTACAATGTTTTTACTTTTTGTATTGCTTGTTGCATGTAATGAAAAAAACTCAGAATCTTCCTACAAGGGTAATTGGTCCTACAGTCACGAACCGAAAGAACCTGCACTGGTAGTTAAAAATAGTGGCAAAGCAAAGTTAGATGGTAAAAATTTTACCTATACCGAAAAAGATGGTAGCCTTAGACTTGAAAGCAAGACTGGGGATTTAGCTTATGCGAAATTTAAGAATAATGATAAAAATCACATCTTTCTTTTTAAGCACACAATCTACACAGGTTCCAATAATGATGGACTAATTGGCAAGTGGACATCAGGAAAATGGTCTTTTGAATTTACTGAAGTTGGAACTTTTCTGGAGGATGGCTATTTCCCGGGACACTATTCAGTAGATGAAGAAAATTCTACCCTTGTGCTGATTTATAACGATCAGTTTGAAAATACCATTATTCCTTATGAGCTCAAAGATAATAAGCTTATACTAGACTACCCTTGGGAAATGGTAAAAACGACAAATTAGGTTTCTAAGTTTCATAAGAAGGCATAAACCTTTGGAGGAACAGTAGACATAATTGATCCAAAAGGATCGCAAAAATATTTTTTTTATTTTAATAAGGAGGATAAAAAAAATGAAAAAAATTCTTAAAGTGTTAGGATTCGGACTTTTAGTTCTCCCTCTCTTTACTGCTTGTACTAAAAAAGACGCAGCTAAAGGTGGAAAAACAAAGCTCGAAATGTGGTGTATTGCTACAGAATCTGACTCTAACCGCCATTCGTATGAAGAAGCTATTAAGACAGTTACAGCTGCTCATCCAGAAGTTGATTTCACATGGGAAGCTTTCGAAAACCAGTCTTATAAGACAAAGATTAAGGCAGCAGTTGCAGCTGATGAAATGCCTGATATCTTCTTCACATGGTCATGTGCATTCATTGGTGACTTCGTAAATGCAGATCGTGTTTACTGTCTCGATGAAGAATACAAAGCATTTGCAAACGAACTTGATGCAAAAATGCTTGGAAACACAACATTCAACGGAAAACACTATGGTGTTCCTTTAACAATGAACATTGTTGGTCTTTTCGCTAACATGGATCTTCTTAAACAGGTTGGTTATACAGAAGTTCCAGGAACATACGATGACTTCATCGCTTGTTGTGATAAGCTCATTGCAAAAGGAATCATTCCTTTCGGATGTGCAGGAAAAGAAACATGGTGTGTTACAGAATATCTTGAATCTGTAATCGAAAAGAGCTGTGGTGCTAAGACTCTTGATGATATCTTCATGGGAAGAGCTTCTTGGAACAACAAAGATGTAGCTAAAGCTGTAGATACATTCCAGGCTATGGTTACAAACGGATACTTCGATCCAAACGGTATGGCTCTTTCAAACGACGAAGTTAAAGCTAACTTCATGGCTGGTAAATATGCATTCTATATGAACGGTACATGGAACTGTGCTGACTTCGCTAACAACGCTGAATTCTTCCCTAAAGTAAAGGTTGCTGAATTCCCAGTAATCGATTCTTCAAAAGCTAAACTCGGACAGCTCATTGGTGGTCCTTCTGACACATTAGCTGTTGCTAAGAGCAGCAAGAACGCTTCACTTGCAGCTAAGTTCACATTCGAACTTGGTAAAGAAATCTGTCACTATGGATACCTTGATGGTTGTGGACTTCCAGCTTGGACACCATACTATGACACATCTTCTGTAAACGGTTTAACACGTGAAGTTCAGAAGATCGTTGCTGGCGCTGATCAGATGGTTCTCTTCGGAGATACAGCTATGAGTGCTGACATCGCTCAGATTTACCTTTCTTATGTAGCTAAAGTTTACGGTAAGGAAGTTAACGGATCTGAATTCATTGCAGGTCTTTCTAGCGAAATCAAATAATTTAAAAATTTAATGTTTTTCTAACTTACGGGGGAATCTTTCCCATATATTTTATATAGGAAAGATTCCCTTTTTTGAAAGGAATAATTATGAATAAAAAAGCTGAAAATCTTTTAAAACCACTTAATATTACGGCATTCTTACTTCCAGCTCTGATTCTTTTTATTGGAATCCTCATTGCCCCTATTATAATGTCTCTATATTACAGTTTTTTTGATTGGAAGGGATTTGGAAACAAAACTTTTGTCGGATTTTCAAATTATATTGAACTTTTTAAAAGTAAAGATATAAATTTTCTTGAAGCTTTGAAAAATTCGCTGCTTCTTGCGGCTTTATCAGTATTTATACAGTTACCTATTTCTCTGGCTTTTGCTTTAGCTTTGGGAAAGGGTATTAAAGGTGAAAGAGTTTTTCTTTCTGTTTATTTTGCACCGGTTTTAATTTCAACTGTTGTAATCGGTCAGCTCTGGCTTAAGATTTACAATCCAGACTATGGTCTTTTAAATGTATTTTTAAGAAAGATTGGTCTGGAACAGGAAATTATGAAATGGACCGGCGATACCAAAGATATTCTTTGGCTTGGTAATAAGAAAATTGCGCTTGGTGCGGTTTTTGCTCCAACTTTGTGGCAATATGTAGGTTATCATATGCTCTTGATGTATGCAGGTGTCAAAGGTGTGCCTCTTGAGCTTAGAGAAGCCGCTATGCTTGATGGTGCAACTCCGGGCCAGGTAAATAGATATATCGTAATTCCATACATCAAACCTATTCTCAAGATTTGTGTTATTTTTGCTGTTACAGGTTCCCTTAAAACATTCGACCTTGTATATGTTCTTATGGGAAACAGTCACCAGCACCTAGTTGAAGTACCAAATACATGGCTTTTCCAGATGCTTTACTTAAGTAATCGTTACGGAATGGGTAGTACAATAGCAGTAATGTTGATTATTCTCTGTTTTGTCTTCTCTTTGATTATTAGTGCCATGTTCAAGAAGGAGGACTAAAAATGGAATCTACAGTTTATAAAACAAAGGGAAGCGACAAAACCTTAAAATATTTTATTTATGCATTGCTCGTATTCTGGCTTTTATTAAATATTTTTCCTATCTATTGGATGTTTACCTTCTCTTTAAAGGATAATGCAGAAATTTTTGGTGCAAATGTAGCAGGTCTTCCTCATAAATGGTTATGGAGCAACTATGTAACAGCTATACGTACCGGAAAGATGGGAGTTTATTTCTTAAACAGTATCATTATTGCTCTTGCAACAATCGTAATCACTATTGTTGCTGCGGTTATGGCTTCTTATGTTATGCAGAGAATTGTATGGAAAGGACGAAAAATGATGAATAAGTTCTTTATGTTAGGACTTACAATTCCTATTCATGCTTCTCTTATTCCTGTATACATGACACTCAAAAAGCTTGGAATGCTTAACTCTTATCAGGCTCTTATTATTCCTTATGCAGCCTTCTCTCTGGCGATGGCTATTCTCATAAGTATGGGCTTTATGGAAGATATTCCTATGGAGTTGGATGAAGCTGCTACAATTGACGGTTGTGGTACCTGGGGTATATTCTTCAGAATTATTTTCCCTTTGATGAAACCATCAGTTTCTACAATCGGAATTTATACATTCCTTCAGTGCTGGAATGAACTTATGTTTGCAACAACCTTTAATAGTAAGCAGGCGTTAAGAACTCTTCCTGTTGGTATTCAGGCTCTTTCTGGTCAGCATACTACAAACTGGGGTCCTATTGGTGCAGCTCTTGTTCTTGCAACCTTCCCTACTTTGCTTGTTTATGTATTCTTAAGTAAAAAGATTCAATCAAGCTTTATGGAAGGTGCTATCAAGGGATAAAGATTTTTCAAGATTTCTTATCCCAATTAGGAAATTCATAAAAATTCTTTTGAAAAAAAAAACTGCAGAGAAATCTGCAGTTTTTTTATGCCTAAATTATTCACAAAATTATTAATAAATGCCCGTAAATCACAAGTATCCGTATTTAGTCTTTGATTAAAAATTTAATTAATCTTGAATACCGCGAGCCCATTCGTAAGTAGAAAGATATGGGTCTGGTTTAATTGATCCCGGTGTTGCCCAGATTTCATCAATCAATCCCTTGTCGTTAATCTTTCCGATTCTTACCTGCTTATATAAATGCTGGTTGAATCCGTCGATTGTAACAGTTCCTTCAGGAGCGGTAAAGCTTAATCCTTTGGCTGCCATACGAACTTCTTCTACATCAAAGCTTCCGGCTTTTACACAAGCCAGGGCCCACATGTAAACTGCAATGTAGCCAGCCTCAATCGGGTCTCCGGTTACTCTTTCGTTTCCGTATTCAGATTTATAATCACTTACGAATTTTTTGTTTTTATCTGTCTGTGTTGTTTCGTAATAGTTCCATGCAACAAGGTTATTTTTAAGATATTCAATACCGATTGTGCTTACTTCTTCTTCCGAAATAGAAAAGCTCATTACAGGGATTTTCTCGGAAGTAATGCCTGCTGCCTGGAGCTGTTTAAAGAAATAAATGTTTGAGTCTCCGTTAATAGAATTAATAATTACATCCGGCTTTTCTTTAAGGATATCTTTTATTACATCAGAAAAATCCTGGGAACCCATAGGAACGTAAGCTTCTCCAACACATTCACCGCCTAACTGTGCAAGCTGTGCTTTAATAATTCTGTTTGCTGTACGAGGGAAAATATAATCACTTCCAACAAGGAACATTCTTTTACCAAAGTTTTCGGCACAATAATCAACGGCTGGAACTACCTGCTGGTTTGGAGAAGCTCCCATATACATGATGTTAGGACTTGCTTCCATTCCTTCGTACTGTACCGGGTACCACAAAAGATTAAAGTATTCTTCTACAACCGGTTTTACAGCCTTTCTTGAAGCAGAAGTCCAGCATCCGAAAATTGCGGCTACATTATCTTCTGTAATTAATTTACGTGCTTTTTGTCCAAATGTGTAAGGATCACTTTCACCGTCTTCTTCTACAGGAATAATCTGTTTTCCAAGAACTCCGCCTGCTTCGTTAATCTCTTTGATTGCTAAAAGCTCTGAATCTCTTACCGGTGTTTCACTGATTGCCATTGTTCCGGTTAATGAATGAAGAAGACCAACCTTGATTGTTTTATCTTCCTTTTTCTTACATCCAAATAAACTCAAACTAATTAAAATAATAACAGTTAAATAAATAAATTTTTTCATAATTACCATCACCTCCAATGATGACTAGAAAAAACACTTTATTAATTTTTTGAACTTTCTTAATTATTTAACTTTATTATATGTATTTTTGTATTATTATATTTTCGGTATATATAGCGTATTTTATCACTTAATGTCGTAGGTTGTCATTATACCCTTTCCTTTTACATCGCATTCAATCGGTTTACTGAATTTTATCATGCTGTGCTGAAGGTGTTCGTAAACTGATTCTGCTACCCTGATTCCGCCAGGATTTGCTAAGGTTTCCATGCGGCTTGCAACGTTTACAGTATTACCCCACACATCATAAATAAACTTTGTTTTTCCGATTACACCGGCTGTTACAGGACCAGAGTTCAATCCGATTCTGATGTTGAATTTTATCTTTGCAGTTTTGTTGTAAGTCTTTAAATCCTCGAGCATACCCTTTGCAAATTCAATCATTATCTGAGCATGATTTTCGTTTAAGGTTGGAAGTCCGCAGGCTGCCATGTATGCATCTCCGATTGTCTTGATTTTTTCAACTCCCATGCTTACGGCTCTTTCGTCGAACAAAGTAAACAAATCGTTTAATGCATCTACAATCTCACCCGCAGAATGTCCGCTGGAAGTTTTTGTAAAGCTAACAATATCACTGAACAAAATTGTAACATCGTGGAAGTCTCGACCAATAGAATGGATTCCGTCCTTTAATTCATCTGCAATTTCGTTTGGAAGAATGGCACGCAAAAGGTTATCGGATTTAGCTTTTTCCTGAATAACTTCGGCTGTTCTTTCCTGTACGATTTTTTCAAGGCGGATATTTTCTTTAATCATCTTGCGCTGTTTAATGTGGAAAATAAATCCGATTCCGCTCAAGAATAAAATTACAATCACAATCCAGAAAATCGGCATCTGGTAATAATACGGTTTTTGTACAAAGATGATTGTTTCACTCTGCTCTGAATATAAGCCGTCTCCGTTAATTGCGTTTACAACAAACTCGTGCTTGCCCGGCCGTAAGTTTGTATAAGACATGGTGCGTACATTAGTTGGCGAGCAGAAATCATCTTCAAAGTTTGTAAGCTTATAAGTAAAGTTCATTCGTTCAGGAGAATCAAAGCTAAAGCCTGTGTAATTTACGACAATACGTTTTGTTCCAGGATTTAATGTAAGTGAATATTCTTTACTCATGCTCAGTGTGTTATCTATTACCAAAGCATTATCAACATAAACACTTGCAATCTGCACTAAAGGCATAACCGGGTTTTCTTCCACCTTTACCGGGTCGTAAATGGCAATACCGTCTACCATCGTAAACCAGATTCTACCAAAGCGGTCTATTAAGCTTTTGGAAGTTGAGGTTGGTCCGTTTGAATCAAGACCGTCGTTTTTACTGTAGAACTTTACGTTGAGGTTTGTATTATTGTTTGAAGCAGCTTCTACAAATTCAAAATAATCTACAGAGGAAATTCCGTGGTTACTTGTCATCCAGAGTGTGTTGGACATATCTGCAATTACCTGGAAAACTGAGTCTGTCTGGATTCCGTTTTCTGAGTTGATGTTTTCAAAGGTTTTTGGAATGCCTGTGTTACTGTCAAAGTCCGGACATCTTGAAACACCGCTACCTGTACAGATCCAGAATGCACCGTCTACTTCCTGTGTGATTTTAAAAATTACGTTTCCTGCAAGTCCGTTTTCCGAAGTAAAATGCGAGATTATTTTTTCGTCTTTTAAAAGATAGATTCCGTCTCCATCTGTTCCAACCCACACAATGTCATTTGTGTCCTGATAGATTGCCATGATGTATTCGTTATCAAGACCATTGTTCTGCTTGTAGTTTTTAATTGAGCCGTCGGGATGAATGATGCTTAAACCGGTTGTGGTTCCTACATAAATCACTTCGTCATCGGCTTCTATTGCAACACGAACCTTGTTTCCGGCAAGTCCGTTATCTGTTGTCCAGCTTTTAATTGTTTTTCCGTCGTACAAGAGCTGGCCCGGCTTTGTATAACAGCTTACTAAAAGTTCACCTTTTTTTGTTGCCTGAACATCGCGAATCCTTAAGCCCTTTGTGTATTCTGTAAGCTGATTTTTTACTTCAATATCTTTTTCGAAGCATTTTACACCGCTGTCTGTTCCAACCCATACACAACCGAATCTATCTTCGGTAATACTGTTTACAGAGGTGTTGAATTTTCTCATTCTGAATTTACCGTGGGTTAACTTTCCGATTCCGTTTCTGTCGGTAGCAAACCAAATGTTATTTTCACGGTCGCAGATGATTTTATTTATTTTGGCAGCTGTTAAATCATAATTTGTAAACTCATGAAACTTTCCGTTTTCATAAACTGCAAGACCACTTTCTGTTCCAAACCAGATTGTTCCGTCCTTATTTGTAAAGATTGAGTTTGTGGAAACATTATCAAGCATGGTGCCTGTTTTAATTTTTTCTGCTTCTCCATTCTGCATTCGGATAATTCCGTCGTCTCCAAGACCTACCCAGTAAACGCCTCTTTTATCCTGAGAGATTGCAGTAGCAAAACAGTTTCCGAATTTTTTAATCTCCGGTCTTGTTCTGAATACTTCGTTCTGATATAAGAAAATTCCTCTTTCATTAGAAGTTAAAAGCCACATTCTTCCGGCTGTATCGCAGTAAAATGCTTTTGCAATAATACCCTTGGCAATTGTACCGGCTTCGAACTGGCATGTAATCAAATGTCCTTCCGGTGTGATGTAACAAACTCCCGCTGCAGTTCCAATCCAGACATTTCCTCTTTTATCTTCTGTAAGACATCTGATTGAATTATTTGGAAGTCCGTTTTTTGTTGTATATGTTTTATTTCCGCGGCGGGAAAGCTTTTGTAATCCTTCGTCGTTAGACCCGATCCATAAGTTTCCTCTTGAATCTTCTAAGATAGCACGAACAGAAACAAAGGTTAAATCATTATCAAGCCCTCGTTTGTGAGTTGTAAAACTAATACCGTCAAAACGAGCAAGACCTTCGTAAGTTCCGATGTTTATATAACCGTCGCGAGACTGAATAATATCTGTGGTGGTTGTTCCGTTTAATGAATCAAAAGAATTCCATGACTGATAAACGTAATTATCAAAGAAAGAATTCTCTGAATAAATTGATGAAGCAAAGCCCTGTAAGCATAGAAAAGTGTTGAAAAATAGCACTAAAAATAAAGATACTAGTATATTTCTTTTCATAGTAATATTTTATTACTATTCATAGTAAAATGCAAAAATTTTTTTTATTTTGATTTTTTTTCTATTCCATAATATTTTAAAAAGCATTATAATATTTTCTATATTATTATTTTTTTAGGAGCAATATATAATATGGCTGATAAAGAAATGGCTACAATCTATATTTTTGGTAAAAAATATGATGTACCAGCTGAATTAACTATTATGAATGCCATGGAGTATGCCGGATACCAGCTGAAACGTGGATGTGGATGTAGAAATGGATTTTGCGGCGCTTGTGCCACAATCTATCGTATTAAAGGACAGAATCAGTTGCAGACTTGTCTTGCATGTTCTAAGAAAGTTGAAAACGACATGTATATTGCAACTCTTCCTTTCTTCCCTCTCGTTAAACAGATTTATGATATAAACAAAGTTAAGCCTGAACAGCAGCTTATGATGCAGCTTTACCCGGAGATTTATTCTTGTGTTGGATGTAACGCTTGTACAAGAGCATGTCCACAGAGCTTACAGACTATGCAGTATATTGCTTACGCACAGCGCGGAGATTTTGCAAAATGTGCAGATCTTTCTTTTGACTGTGTTATGTGCGGATGCTGTTCAAGCCGCTGTCCTGCAGGAATCAGTCACCCACAGGTTGCTGAACTTGCACGCCGTATCAACGGAAAATACATTCAGCCGGAAACACAGCACCTTCTTGACCGCGTAAAAGAAATCGAAGATGGAAAATGCGAAGAAGCAATCCAGAAGTTCGTAGCAATGTCTACCGGCAACAAAGAAGAAATCAAGAATTTATACAATAATAGAGAAATAGAAAAATAGGAGAAGACGAATATGTACGGAAATTATCTTGACGATGCTGCAAAAATCGTTGCAGAAAAACGCGAAGAAAACCTTAAATTTGAACATGTTCGTCTTACAGCAGAACAGAAAGACGACCTGCTTTTAAAATTCCATCCGGACCGCATTAAAGAACAGTTCACAGAACTTAAAATCGGTCCAAATAAAGGCCAGAAAGCTCCTATTGAACTGGCAGAAATGCTTCAGGCAAAACCACGCCTTGAACCGGAAAAAATCGATCTTAACCACATCGACTACGAAGCTGATGTTCTTGTAATCGGTGGTGGTGGTGCCGGAACTAGTGCTGCTATTATGGCTAGCGAAGCCGGTGCAAAAGTAATGCTCGTTACAAAGCTCCGCGTAGGTGATGCAAATACAATGATGGCAGAAGGTGGTATCCAGGCTGCAGATAAGCCAAACGATTCACCTGCTCAGCACTACCTCGACGCATTTGGTGGCGGTCACTTTGACGGAAAACCAGAACTTGTATATACACTCGTAAATAAAGCTCCATCTGTAATCAAATGGCTCAACGATCTTGGTGTTGAATTTGACAAGATGCCGGATGGTACAATGGTAACAACTCACGGTGGTGGAACAAGCCGTAAGAGAATGCACGCATGTAAAGACTACTCAGGTGCCGAAATCATGCGTACTCTCCGCGACGAAACATTCAACCGCGCAGATTCTATCACAGTTGTAGATTTTACAGCTGCTATCGAAATTATTAAAAACGACAAGGGAGAAGCTTGTGGTGCTGTTTTGATGAACATCGAAACTGGTGAAATCCGCATTGCTAAAGCTAAGGTTGTAATTATTGCAACTGGTGGAGCTGGACGTATGCACTATCAGGGATTCCCTACTTCTAACCACTACGGTGCTACAGCCGATGGTCTTGTAATGGCTTATCGTGCAGGTGCAAAACTCCTCTATCAGGATTCTCTACAGTATCACCCTACTGGTGCTGCTTACCCAACACAAATTCTTGGTAAACTTGTAACAGAAAAGGTTCGCTCACTTGGAGCTAAACTTATAAACAAAGATGGTGAAGTTTATATTCACCCACTCGAAACTCGTGACGTAAACGCTTCTGGTATTATCCGCGAAGTTCGTGAAGGCCGCGGTGTTAAAAACGATGTACAGGATGCTGTATGGCTTGATACTCCAATGATCGAAATGATTCACGGAGAAGGAACAATCCTTAAATCAATTCCTGCTATGTACAACATGTTCATTAAATATGGAATCGATATCCGTAAGGAACCAATCCTTGTTTACCCTACTTTACACTATCAGAACGGTGGTGTAGAAATCGACAAGACATGTCACACAAACGTTGCAAACCTCTTGGTTGCAGGAGAAGCTTCTGGTGGTGTTCATGGTACAAACCGTCTTATGGGTAACTCACTCCTCGACGTTGTTGTATTCGGACGTGAAGCTGGAATCGAAGCTGGAAAGATGTATAAAAATATCAAGCTTTCTGACAAGATGAACCTTGACCACGTAAAAGCATTCGAAAAAGAAAGAGATGCTGCCGGAATCAAGGGAGATGTAGTTTCTCCAAAGCTTTTGCCACGCTATACACACGGAAACAAGGAATTCGAAAAAGAAATTCCTGGTGCTACTCTCTAACAGAAAGCATAGCTGCGGTTAAAATCGTAGAAGGCCACTTCATTCGAAGTGGCCTTTTATATGGTTTGTTGGTTTAGATTTTTAATACGGCTGCTGAAGCAGCGTTTTAATTGGTATTTAATTTTCGTGTTTTTTGATAAAACGGTTGATTAATCAGCGTTTTTCAACAGGAACAGGCTATTCCTTTTCTTCAATAATCGACTGGCAGACACGGAAACCGAGGTTACTGCTCTTACCGGCCGGGGCACTGCCGCTTCTGAAAAAAACGGTGCACTGCTGGTAGTCATCGAGCCAGCTTCCTCCACGTTTAATGCGGAGTGTTCCAAGCTGCGGGCCTCTTGGATTTGTCTGAGGACTTCTTGGAAGGACATCCATAAAATCCCAGCACCATTCGGCTACGTTTCCACACATATCGTAAAGGCCAAGAGAGTTCGGCTTTTTAGTACTTACATCGTGGGTACGAACGTCGCTGTTTTCACCATACCATGCAACTTCGTTTATATCGTTACTTCCGGCATATTCAAAATCTTGATTTGATGAACCACGGGCAGCATATTCCCATTCTGCTTCGGTAGGGAGTCTGTAGCCGTTACAATTAAAATCACAGATAACTCTTTTCCACACAGGGCTTCCTGCATCAAAAGTCGAAAGATCTTTTACGTTTCCAATGCTGTAGCAAGGATTTAATTTTCTGAGCATGCTTAATCTGTTGCAATAGATTAATGCTTCGCACCAGTTTACTGATTCTACAGGGCGGTTTTCTCCGATCAATTTTGAAGGGTTTCGGCCCATTACGTATCTGAATTGTTTTTGTGTTACAAGGGTCTCGGAAATCATAAAAGAATCTACAGAAACATTGTGTGTACTTTCTCCGTTTCCCATAAAGAAATTATCTGCCGGAACTGCTATTAAATGAGGTTCGTTATCATTAAAGGTGTTCATTTTTTCTTTTGAAGAATCTGTTCCCTGCTCTGCTTCTGTCTGAATTGGTTTTCCACAGTGAGGGCAGAATTTAAAATTTTCCGGTAATTCTGAATTACAATTTGGACAATTCATTTTATTTCTCCATTTAATGTGAATAATTAATTATAACACTGATTTATAAATATACAAAGGAATTGATTGACAATTTATGAGTTTAGAACGAAAATATAATTATTATAAATAGTAATATCATAAAGTCTGAATTCTTATTTAAAGTTTATTTATGGAGACAAAATGACAATTACTGAAAATCAGAATGACACTACAATGGTACTGCAGATTGAAGGACGATTAGATACTACAACTGCACCTCAGCTGGAAGCAAGATTAAAGGATTGTGTTCAATACTGTAAAGTTTTAATCCTCGATTTAAAGGATGTAAATTATATTTCAAGTTCCGGATTAAGAGTTGTTTTACTTGCTCATAAATTGATGGAAGGTATTGGCGGTAAGATGACTGTCCGTAATCCTTCTGATTTCTGTCTGCAGGTTCTTCAGGCAACCGGAATGGAAAGCGTTCTTTCTATTGTAAAATCATAATCAGTTTATTAAAAACTAATCAAAAATTAATCTATCCTCTTTTTTATTGTAAGAACGTTTTTATTGTCTTTATATTCATAGTTAACGCTGTCCATAAATTTCTTTGTTAAAAAGATTCCAAGCCCGCCGATATCACGCTCTTCTAATGGGGCTGTAATGTCGGGGTCTGCTTTTTCAAGAGGATTAAACTTAATGCCTGAATCTATAAACTGAACTTCAAGTGTATTTTCTTCGAAAGAACAATTAATCAAAGCATCGCCTGTTTTATCTTTATAAGCGTAATGACTGATGTTTACATATATTTCTTCTACAGCAAGGTCTATTTTATTTAAAATTTCTTCCGGGCAGGAGCTTGGGATTTGTGTGTGAATAAGGTTTATAACCTGCTCAAGATTTTCGTCAACGGCTGTAAAATTTTTTGTTATCATCGCACACCTCAGCCTTTTAAGAATAATTCAAGCATTGTTATATCATCAAACTGATCTGTTCCGTTTACAAAAGAATCTATATCTTTTCGGACAAGTGCAAGTGATTCTTTTACATCTGTTGTTTTATTGTTTTTAAGGAAGTTCAAAAGACGCTCTTCGCCGTACATATTGTTTTGGGAATCTGTTGCTTCTGTAACTCCGTCTGTATAAACAAAAAGTAAATCTTCTTTATTGAGTTTAATTTTATGCTCCTGGTATTTTGTTCCTTCAAGACCGGCAAGCATGAGGTTTGGCTTTGTTTTAATAAAATCAACATTGTTGTCGTGATATAAAACCGGTGGATTGTGACCTGCATTTGCAAATGTCAATTCTTTTTCTTTTATGGAAAGTATTCCCATCCAACAGGTTACGAATAATGAAGAATCATTACATTCGCATAATTCATTGTTTACTTTTTCGAAAACCTGGGCAGGGCTTAAGCCTAAGAGGATACTGCTTTTTAAAAGTGTTTTTGTAATAACCATAAAGAGAGCTGCAGGAACTCCCTTGCCGCTTACATCCCCTACTACAATGGCAAAATGATTATCATCAATCATAAAAAAATCATAAAAATCGCCGCCTACTTCTTTTGCAGGTTCCATTGTGGCATAAAGTACCAACTCAGGATGATCCTTATACGGAGGGAAAATGCGGGGAAGCATATTAGCCTGAATCTGGGTTGCAACGTTGAGCTCTGCAGAAAGTCTTTCTTTTTCTGCGGTTGTTTTTGTAAGCTCATTGATGTACTGATTCATATCCACACTCATCTTTTCTACAGAGCGCGCAAGGACGCCAAGTTCATCTTTTCCTTTAATTGTTGTGAGTTTGTCTGAAAGATGTCCTTTATGTTCAGCAAAATGCGATGTTTCGTGTGTGATGATTGTCATCGGTTTTACGAATCGTCCCATAAGAACGCCGATGATTATGAGCAAAAATACAAAAGTGATTATGGATGATGAAAGTCCTACGTTTAATCTATAGCTGTGTGTAAATTCTTTTATTTCGCTCATCGGTTTTACAATACTCATGATGGCGATATTTTTTCCATTTTTATCTTTTACAGGAATTGATGTAGTAACGTGACCGCCTGTATCGCGGTAAACAAAGCGGATATAAGGTTCTCCGTCTATCATTACGTTTTTAAGATTCTGAATATAATCTTCATCATAATTTTTTAATGTATTTACCCAGCCAAGCTGATATTTTGTTCCATTTTTTATGTCGGGATGAACTGTATCATAAATGTAAATGCGTGATTCATAATTTTCATCCGGAATGGTAACATAAATATATGCAAGCTTTTGAGTCACTGTGAGCATGTCGAGCATCTTGTCTGATTCAAACCAGGCTTCGTCGGCTGGGGCTCCTGCTGCATATTCAGGGATTTTTTCTGCATCGATATAAGAAAGTGCTGTTTCGCAGATCTGTTCTGTAATATCCCTGTACTGTCTTTCGAATAAGGATTTAAAAACGCGGTAACCTATAAAACCGTTTGTTACGCTCAAAATAATACAGAAAATCAAAAGATATACCGGAAGTTTGAATGATAAACTTGCTAATGAAAATTTTTTCCTTGCCATAAAAAAATTATAAATCACTTCTTTTTTTAAATCTATTTTTTTGTGTTATAAAACATTAGAAATGGGTCAAAAAAGGGGTCTTATTGCTTAAAATCTGCAGAAACAATATAATATTTGTTAATATTATAAAAAAATCGAGGTTTTAATCATGATACTCTTCGGAGGAATTCTTTCAATCAAGACCATTACTTTTTTAGTATTCTGCGTATTTTTAATCGCCGGTCTTGGTTATTTGCTTGGTAGAATCACAATTAAAGGTGTTTCTTTGGGAACTGCAGGTGTATTTATTGTAGCTCTTCTTTTTGGTGCATTCTTGTATCAGCCGCTTGCAAATCAGCTTTTGGTTGATTATAAAGTAGGTGAAGAAGTAATTGCAAAAGTAACTTTTGCTTTAGATGCACTTAAAATTGTAGAAAATTTAGGATTGATTTTGTTCGTTACTTCAGTTGGTTTTATTGCAGGTCCTAGTTTCTTTGGAGATTTAAAAAAGAACTTTAAATCATACATTCTTTTGGGTGTAATCATCATCGTATTTGGTGGTCTTTCTTGCGCAGGATGTATTATCTATGACAATAAAGTTTACGGACGTCCACTTGAAGAAGTTTCTGCAATGCTCGTAGGTCTTCTTTCCGGTTCCCTTACTTCTACTCCAGCCTTCTCTGCCGCAAAAGAAACAGTAACAAGTAAAACTCTTCAGGACATTGTAACTGTAGGACATGGAATTGCTTACCTCTTTGGTGTAATTGGTGTAGTTCTTTTTGTTCAGCTTGTTCCAAAAATTACAAAAGCTGATATGGACAAAGAAAGACAGAAGCTTTCTGAAGCAACTCCAGAAGCTCCAACAAAACTTACAGGAAAAGAAATTGAATTAGATCCATTAGGATTCTGTGCATTCAGCGTTGTAGCAATTCTTGGTATTTTAATCGGATCATTCAAATTCGGAAACTTCTCTTTAACAACAACAGGCGGATGTTTGATTCTTTCTTTGATTTTTGGTCACTTCCAGAAAATCGGAAAAGTTTCTCTTATGCCAAAAACAGAAACATTACAGGTATTCCGCGAACTCGGACTTATGCTCTTCTTGATTGGTGCCGGTGTTGCTGGTGGTGCTAAATTTGTTCAGCACTTCCACTGGGTATACTTCATCTACGGTATCATCATGACTTTGGTTCCAATGATTATCGGATTTATCTTTGCTAAGTTTGTATTAAAGATCAACCTTTTGAACAACCTTGGTTCTATCTGTGGTGGTATGACATCAACTCCAGCTCTTGGAACATTAATCGGAACAGCTAAAACCGAAAAGGTAGCCGGCGCCTACGCATCGACATACCCAATCGCTTTGGTAGCCGTTGTTCTGGTTTCTCAGTTCCTGTTGATTATATTCAGATAATAGATTGCCACGACTCCTATGGAGTCTCGCAATGACGGTGGATTTTACTTCATTGAGAATGTAACTATTCGCATGAACAAAAAGCATACGTCATTGCGAGCGCAGCGAAGCAATCCAGAGAAAGGATATTCATTTAATATGGATATCCTTTTTTTATTTTTTCTTGATTATTTCAAATTCTTCTACAATTATGACTTTATGTGTTAAGTATTCAGAACCATTCATTACGCCTGTAACTTTCACAGACTGTAACTGGGCATCATAAAGCTCTTTATAAAGTTGTTTATCATCAGTTTGTAATACATAAAAATCATCTTCTGCTGTAAGGCCAAGGTATGTAAAAGGCTCATTCCCATAAAGTCCAAGCCGCCCTTCCACAGTTACCGACTTATTCTTAGAAAACGAAACGAGCATGAACGCAAGGATGATTATAAAAAAAGATATCAGGAGTTTTTTCATTTTGCGCTCCAGTACCATAAATAGCCACATTTTCCATCATTAGTGTACAACGCACTATTATAATATAAATCAACATAATCAACAGGATTGAGGTAATCTGTAATCATATTAATATCAAAACCATAAGGATATAAAGTTCTTACACTGTATGGTTCTAATGCTGAAGTATGATAATAATCTTCCAGTTCATTTACATAAGCAGTCTGCTGGTCATTTACATATTTAGTTGAAATATCTAAAGAAGTAAAACGTGCTTTCGAGTTTGTTTCCCATACTACGTCCGAACTGTTATTCAATGTGAAAAAATTTGATCTATCAACAAGATTCCCATATTTATTGGGTCTTTGTGCTGCAAGATTTTCATATACATCATCCTGCTCTGTATTAAACATTATTATAAACTCATTTTCTAATGCTGTATAAAAATCATCTGCAAACCCCATTTCCTGGATAGCTTTTGTTATTGATTGCTCTCCAACAAAAGCATTTGTAGCAATCTTATGAATCAACTCAGGACCTCCGTAATTTCTTCCAAGATAGGCTCCAAAAATATAATCATTTGCATAAGATATTAAAACTTTATCTCCGTCAAGCCATTTTTTAAAACCGTAATTTGCATATTTTACAAAATATGGGAATCGCCCTTTTGGACCATATTTATCGTCTATGTTTAAACATTTTTGAAAGATATCCTCACAAACCATGCTGAGCATTTCGGTATACCAGGTATCATACTGTAAGCCTTGTATAACAGTTTTATTAACAAAGTTTAAAAGGTGATTATATTCATGAACTAAAGTGGAATAAACCATTGGAGTTGAACGAGGATTACACAAGAAGAATGAATCTATATAAATACACTGAGTTTCGTTACTTCCTGTTGCAGTAAGTTTTGTAAGCATATCTCTTGAAAAAAAATATCCGAAAGTTCCACCAGTCTGTGTGCTCTTTGCATCACCAAAAATATCAAAAATGATTATATCAATTTTATCTACTGGATTTATTATATTTGCATAACGGGAAGTTGTATAAGTATGTGAACCGCAAAGTTGTTCTTCTGCCTGTACAAAAGTCGCAAACTTATCACCTATTTCTTTAAACTTTGAAGCTAACAAAACACTTTCTAAACCGCTGTAATTATTTTCAAAAGTATATGACTTATTTGAATCAATATACCAGACATTACAGAAATTATTTGTATATTTACATACAGCATCTAAATCATCATAACCTTTTTCGGAAGTTGCAACATTAAATGTTCTTATCTCCCCTTCTGTCGCACTGTTTGCCTGTTGTTCTCTTGTATTAGGAGTTTCATTTTCTCTTGCATCATTTTTAAGATATTTTCTTACTGTCTGGGTATTATATTCATCAAAATAAGATGGCATATTATAAATATCATCCGGTAAAGTAAAGTCAGAAAGACTTGATTCATCTTCCATAGCCTCTTCTGTTATAACATTTCTTGTAGCTCTTACATAACCGGTATTACTTCCATTTATAATTCTTGTATTTCCATTTACTTTTACAAGATATATGTTTAAGCCTTTACCCTCATCGGGAACTGGTTCTGTTGACAAAGGCAATGAAAATGTATTCCCACTCAAATCACATCCAGCAATCAGAAAAATTAATGCAAAAATTGTGCCTGCTAAAAAATGTTTTTTCATTCTTCTTCTCCCTTATTTGCTTGTCATATTCATTACGCCGTCCCAGTTTTCGGGAACGCCTTTGGTTTTATACAATTTACAACGGTCTGCAAAAATGAGCGCTGTTTTATCCTGTAAAATCTTTGAACATTCAATAAATGCCTGCTCTGCTTTTGCAAACTGGCGGTCAAGATATAAACTCAAGGCATTATTAAACATATCAAGTTCTTCTTTTTTCTGTGAATCAACTTCATCAGCAAATCCAAGGACATTATAAAGTTGAACAGGAGTTGCACGACCTACAACCCTTACTCTGTCGAACGGACGGACAATAATCTTTCCTTCGTTTGCACCTGTATTTGCAAGCTTCCATGTATCTTCGGAACACATAATCCATGAACTATAAACCTTGTTTACACCTTCAAGACGGCTTGCAAGGTTTACCGTATCACCAATCATTGTGTAGTTTAATTTACTAAAGCTTTCTGTCTTACTTCCCATAAGGCCGACAAATGCTTCTCCAGAATTTATACCGATTCTTGTCTGAAGAGGATTTAATTTAATCATCTCTTTCTGACCTTCGGCATTAGTTACTTCATAGTCTTTAAACAAATCTGAATGAGTCTGGTTAAATTCAACTTCTACTTTTTTCATGCGGATTGCAGAATCAAGACAAAGATATGCCCATTCTTCTTTTGTGTGTGAATTAAGAGGGTCTGGAGCACCAAACATCGAGATAATCGCATCACCTTCGTATTTATCTATATTTCCGTTGTTTCTTAAAATCTCGTTAGACATGCTTCCAAGATATTCGTTTAAGATTTCGATGAGCTTGTTTGGACCTTCATCACCATAAATCTTAGAAATGCTTTCGCTGAGTGTAGAGAACTTCTGGATATCTGAGAAAAGAGCGGTAATGTTTTTCTTCTGACCTTCTGTCTTAAATGCTTCCGGATTTTTTCGAAGCTCATCGACTGTATCTTTATTTGCAAAAGAAGACGCAATCTGTGTGATAAATTTCTTTTCGCGGCTGGAAGCAAGATAACGTCTTAAAACTCCGCCAAGATAATCAACTATATTAAACGTTACAACGCCGCACATAAGTGGCATGTAAATATTTCCGGCAACAAATAAAATCATAAAGAAGAGGATTTCAACAAGCTTTGCAACTCCGTTTATGATATTCTGTTTTGTGTTAGAAAGACCTAATAAAAGAATTCCTAAAAGAGAAACAATCACGGAAACTAAAAATCCCCATCCCCAGTCCATATAACTGATGAATGATTTAGTTAAAATTGTGTTCATGATGTTTGCGTGAATACCTACGTTCGCATACTGCTTTTTGAATGGAATGGCTCCGATATCTGTTGTAGAAGCGGCTGTCATACCGATTATGCAGTAAGCACCTTCGAACTTATTCTTAAGTTTTGCAAAAGATGCATTATAAAAATCTGTGTCGCTCTGGAGAGTGTTGAATAAATCGTTTATGTCGTCAATAAATTCCTGATCCGTAAAATGAACTTCGGTAAAATAATCATTAATTTCTGCAAGATAATCTGCGTGAACAAATTCTGTTAATTCTTCAAAGAAATTCTGGCGGAGTTCAAAATAGATGTTGTATTCTTCGTCGGTATTTCCGTCGTAAGGATTTTCGTCTTCGTCAAAGCCAGTACAATGCGACAAAAGATAATTTTTAAAGTTTAAGATTTCGTTGTAATGTTCTACAAGCTTTGCTCCCTGAACAACGTAATCAAGAGGATAGCCGTTTTTAATAAGAACATACCACTGCTGCATTATGCAAAGATTATCAAAAAGATTCTGCTCAATGTAATCAAGCTGATTGACTGTATAGATGTGTTCGTAGTTGATTCCGTTGTAGCGGTTTTCGTCCGATGTATCTTCGTGCTGCCAGTTTATGAGCATCTGCCCGTGATTATCAAGCGGAATTTTTACATCCTTTCTTTCTGTTTCTCCCGGGTACAGAGCATTTTTCATGATTAGCGCTTTTTTTGTTCTCTGTAATTCCTGTACGTCAAGAATGTTTAAAAGCGGTTCAAACACAAGCTGTGGAAGATAATTATCTCCATAGGCATACAAAAGCTCCATTCGCCTTCTTGTACCGTCCGAGTCTACGTTTGAGTTTGTAAAGCCTGCTCCATGAGCACGCTGCATCATTGAATGAAGGGCCGGTGTAAAGCCTTTACCGATTCCTTCGTAAGTTTCGCGGAAGGTGTAATCGTTATCGCGGAGAGTTAAGTGGTCCGGGTCATCTACTTTGTATGTTAAAAATCTTTTGAATATGTAATCAATATCTTCCTGTGTGATGTTTGAATATCCAAGGTCCTGATTATTTACAGTTAAGAATGTATTTTCGAAGAACTGTGCAGCTTTTCCAAAATATTCATCATTATCGAAAGAAACATTGTTTTCTACGTAGTTATAAAGTTCGTTGTAATTGTCAGAAAGGTTTTCGTGAATAAGTGCATCGGTATAAGTTCCAAGCGAGCTTGCAGGATAACCGCGGTTCAAAGCCAGAGGAATTGACTTCATGAGCTCTTCTGTTTCTGCCTGGTTTTTCTGAATCTGATTTATGATATTTTCTTCTGCGTTCGAAGCAACAGATTTTAATGATGGCGAAATATATTCAATATCGAATACAGCCGCCTTTGTTCCGAATTCCTTCATACGGATGATTGAATCTGCAAGGATATTTCTTGTCCAAGGCCAGTCACCAAGCTTATCGATATCGTCTTCGTCGATAATTCCCATCACAACTTTTTCAGAAATCGGTGGGTCTTTTTTAAGGTGTAAAAGTCCGTCGTAAAGTCTTAAGTCAATTTTTTCAAAAAGATTTGTAAGGCCTGCAATTCCAAAAAGGAGCGTAAAAACTCCCGTAAAAATCAGGCTGATTAAAATAGATTTTCTGTTCATACAATAAATTATAACAGAAAAATTAATTAATTACTATTTTTAAAACTCATCAAAGCGATTTTTGCGGCCATCTGTTCGGCATCTTTTTTAGTCTTTCCGCTTCCCTTACCTGCCTGATTTTCGTTTATAAAAACACCGATTTCGAAAGTCTGATCGTGGTCGGGGCCTGTCTTTTTTAATACGCGGTATTCGGGGCAGCATTTAAGGTTTTTCTGAACATATTCCTGAAGCTGTGTCTTATAATCCTTCATTCCGTTTTTAAGGATGTCTTCTACAGCAGGGATTATAAATTCTAAAACATATTTTTCTGCATTTTTATAACCTGCATCAAGATAATATGCTCCGATTATTGCTTCCATACAGTCTGCTAAAATTGCAGGCTTAGTTCTTCCGCCGGAAAGTTCTTCTCCGTGACCTAAGATTAAAAGTTTATCTATACCGAATTTTAATGCGACAGGAGCAAGGGCTTTTTCCGAAACCACGGATGATTTAATCTTTGCAAGATCGCCTTCTACCATATCAAGATTCTGATAGAGGTAGCTTGCAGTAACTACTCCAAGAACCGAGTCGCCAAGAAATTCAAGACGTTCGTTATTCTTTACGTTCTGTTTTTCGTTTGTTACGGATCTATGATTAAAAGCCTGATTTAAAAGCTCCATATCCTTAAAACGGATATCAACTCTTTTACAAAAATCAGTCAGTTCTTTTATTCTCTGGTTTTCAAGCATGATTATATTATAAAAAGATTTAAAACAAAAAAAAAGTACAAGCCATAAAAAACCTGTACTTTTTACTAACAATAATTATTGTTATTTATTTGTTCTGTTCTGCTTTGATGAACTCATAAGCATCGCGAACTGTTTCGAATTCGTTTGCTCTTTCATCAGGGATGCTAACACCAAGTTCTTCTTCGATAGCATAAACAAGTTCGTAAGTGTCAAGACTGTCGGCACCAAGGTCGTTTCTGAAAGAAGCTTCCATTGTTACTTTGCTGGCATCAATATCGAGCTTTTCAACAATAAGTTTCTGGATTTTTTCGAATAATTCGTCCATTTAATATCTCCTGTTTATCAGCCATTTACTTCTGGAGTGATAACCTGACGTCCACGGTAGAAACCGCATTTTGGACATACGTGATGAGACTGTACAAGGTTTCCGCAGTTATTGCATTCAACAAGCTGAGGTGCCTTGAGTTTCATGTTTATAGTCTGACGTCTTTTTGTAACGGCCTTTGATGTTTTTGATCTAGGTACTGCCATATATATAACCTCACTTTAAATCTTATAAAACTGAATGTCATAATACAACAGTTCCATATATTGTGTCAATCTATTATAACAAAAATTCAAGATATGTCAAAACAAAAAATAAGTAAATTCTTAAAATTTATGAAAATTGTTCTTCCAGGCTTATTTGAATTTTGCCTTAAGAGCATCTTCTACGATTTTTGGAACCATGCGGCTTATGTCTCCTCCGAACATTGCAAGCTGTTTAATCGAAGATGATTTTACGATTGTATATTCCTCTTTTGACTGAAGGAATACTGTTTCTATTTCCGGATTAAGATTCTGATTCATAAGGGCTAAATCAAACTCATAAGGAAAATCATTTGCAGAGCGTACACCACGGATTAAAACACGTGCATTTACTTCTTTTGCATAATTTACGATGAGCCCTGTATATGCGTGAACAGATACATTTTTAAACTCTTTTACAAGACTTGTAAGCATGGAAAGTCGCTCTTCCTGCGAAAACATATAATTTTTTTCGGGATTTACAGAGATAACAACATCAATTTCGTCGAATAAGGATGAGGCTCTTTTTATTACATCAAGATGTCCGTAAGTAGGAGGATCAAAGGACCCTGCAAATACAGCTTTTACCATAAAATCAATTCTAACTTATTTGACGAATGCTAGCAATAGATGGTATATTTTATATATGAAAAAAATATTTTTAACCCTCATCACTACTCTTTTTCTTTTTATGTTCATTTCGTGTGATGATGATTTATTCCCAAAAAAAGATAAAAAACCAGAGCCTGGGAAAACAGAACAGGCAGCTCCGGTAGAAGAAAAAAAGCCCGAAGTTAAACCTGCTCCCGTTAAAGAAGAAAAGCCTGAGCCTGATGAAACTGATGAAGAATACCTTCGTTCAACAGATAATCTTGATAAAAACGACAAGGTAACAAAAGAAGAATTCAACGAAGATAAAGCCGCAATCTTAAAAATCATCGAAGAGCTTTCTGTGATTATGGAAAACAAAGATGTTGAAGGATGGCTTAAATACATTGAACCTGAATCAATCAAGTACTATAAAAATCCTGTAAACCTGCAGAAGGCCCAGCAGAAGCTTCCGAATAAGGCAGTCAAATTAAGGTCAATCAATGATTACTTTAAGTATGTTTTTATTCCATCAAGAAAGCGAAGCAAGGTAGACGAAATCCGTTATATCTCAAAAACAAACATCAAGGCAGTACAGGTAAAAACAGATAAATCAATCGTTGTTTATTATTACTTTACAAAAATCGGAAACCAGTGGTTTGTACACTTACCGGAAGTTGATTAAACCTTTTTCTGATTTTTATAAAAGTTGATTTTTTACTATCTATAATTTATAATTAAATAGTTTAGAACAAATGTTCTGGAGGAAGAAATTTTATGAAAATGTCTAAAAAATTAATCATTACACTCGCAGTTTTGTCTTTTACATCAATGCTTTTTGCACAGGCAAATAAAAAAGAGTCTGAAACATCTGTAGAAAGTGAATACTTAAACGATGTTGACGGCGAAATCATCATGGGACTTGCCAATTCTGATGAGTTTGATAATAAACTTGTTGCATTACAGTATCTTCAGCAGGCTGTTGAAGAAGGAAACGTAACAGACCAGGTTGTTGCTGCATTGGACAAACTCGCCGGCGAAGGTGTTACAAACCAGACAAGAACAGGAAGACGTTTATCTAATAACTTCCCTGAAATCCGCAGACAGGCATGTCTTCTTCTTGCTAAAGTTCCAACAGAACATTCTAAAAATACTTTAATCAATGTTGCAATTGCAGATAACGAACCAATGGTAATTGCAGCTGCAGTTTTCTCTCTTGGAGAAATCGGAATCAACAACAACGACGAAACAGTAGAAGCAATCGCTTTTGCAAATAAAAGAAATCAGGTATTAAATCCTACAAGTTCTCTTGCATCTGAAGTTTTAACTGCATACGAAAAACTTGCAGATAAAACAGAAAACAAAAAGACAATGATTAACTCAATCACACTGATTGCAAGCGACTATCACTATGTAACACCTGTAAGAGACAAGGCACAGAAGCTTCTTAAAAAAATGTCGAGCCAGAGTGATAAATCTAATTCTAAGAAAAGCTCATCAAAAACATCAACAGGAAATGCTAAATAAGCTTTGATTAGAAAATGGACCCGATAATTCTTGCTTCTTCGTCTCCACGACGCCAGGATATTTTAAAAAAACTCCGTATTCCCTTTCGTGTTGTATTGCCAACAGGTGATGAAACTATTTCTAAATCACTTAAAAACGATGAGATTCCGGAGTATCTTGCGCGCAATAAGGTAACATCTGTAATTAAAAGCCTTCCGCCTGAACAGGAAATCCAGTGGATTTTAGGAGCCGATACGATCATCACAATGGGCTCTAATGTTTACGGAAAGCCACAGAATCAGGAAGAAGCATTTAAGTTCATAAAGCAGTTTCAGGGAAAAAGCCACACTGTAATCACTGCAATCGTTCTTTACAACGGAAAAAAGAAATCAACTACATCAAGAATCTGTAAGACAAAGGTTACTTTTGCACCAATGACAGATAAAGAAATTGAATGGTATGTAGACACCGGTGAATGGCATGGTGCTGCCGGCGGATACAGAATCCAGGGTGATGCATCTACCTTTATTACAAAAATCGAAGGTTCTTACTCGGGCGTCATCGGGTTGCCTATTTATGAACTTTACGATATATTAAAAGAACAAGGCTATTCTATATTGGAATAGAACTGATATTTTGAGTCGTCGGCTCAAAAAAATTGAAGGCTTTTTTAGATTTTATAATCTTTATAAAAGTCTATCTTCCGGCCTCTTTTGAGGTACGAGAAACAGAGTTTGGTGGTAAATACCAATATTAAAATCCAGCTGTTTAATAACGGCCGGTTTAGAATCTTTTTGTATTTACCCGTGAAGGAGCGTTACTCATGGCAGTAGTAACAATGAAAAACCTGTTGGAATCTGGAGTTCACTTCGGTCATCAGGTTAAAAGATGGGATCCACGTATGAAGAAGTACATCTTCGCAGAACGCAATGGTATCCACATTATCGATTTGCAGAAAACAATCGCTGCAATTAAAGACGGCTACGACGAAGTTCGCAAAGTTACAGCCGCAGGAAAATCAGTACTTTTCGTAGGTACTAAAAAACAGGCACAGCAGGCAGTTCAGAAAGAAGCAGAACGCTGTGGCATGTTCTATGTAAACAACCGCTGGCTTGGTGGTATGCTTACAAACTTCTCTACAATCAAAAAATCACTTCAGCGCCTCAAGAAAATCGAAAAGATGGAAATTGACGGCACATTCGACAATCTTACAAAAAAAGAAGTTTCTGCTCTCCAGAAGGAAAAGGCAAAGCTCGAAAAGAACCTTGGTGGTATTAAAGAAATGAAAGAGCTCCCTGGATGTCTCTTTGTAATCGACACACACAAGGAACAGATTGCAGTTGCAGAAGCACGCAGAATGGGTATTCCAATCATCGCAGTTGTAGATACAAACTGTAACCCGGAAGGAATTGACTTCCCTATCCCAGGTAACGATGATGCTATCCGCGCTATCTCATTATTCACATCAATCATTGCAAATGCAGTAATCGAATCTGATAACGAAGCTGGACTTAAGATTCTCGAAAATCTTAATGATGAAGAAGAAATCACTACAGACGCAGCAGTTAAGAATGAAGACGAAGAAATCGTTGATTATTCTAACTATCAGCCAACAGAACAGAAAGAAGAAGATGTTGAAGCTGACGAAAAAGAAAGTCTCGTAGACGAAGATAAAATTTATAAGGACTAATTTATGGCAATTACAGCAGCTGACGTAAAAGCCCTCCGTGAAAAAACCGGAGCTGGTATGATGGAATGCAAAAACGCTCTTACAGAATGTAATGGCGATATGGCAGAAGCAGAAAAATATCTTAAGGAAAAAGGACTTGCAGCTGTAGCAAAACGTGCAGAACGTGCTACTTCTGAAGGTCGTTTATTCGTACGCCAGGAAGGTAATAAAATTGCTTTAGTTGAACTTACTTGTGAAACAGACTTTGTTGCTAACAACTCTGATTTTATTGCAGCCGGCGAAAAAATGCTCGATGTAACACTCTCTAAGGGTTACACAAAGGTAGAAGCTGATCACGAAGCAATCCTTGAACCATTAAAAGTTTCTATCCGCGAAAACATGAAAGTTGCAAAGGTTGAAGTTGTAGATGTTCCTGCAGATTCAACAGCATCATTCTATGTTCACTCAGACAAGAAAACTGGTGCTATCGTTGTAATCAAGGGTTCTACTGCAGATGCAGTTAAAACTTTTGCTTATGACTGTTGTCTCCACATTGCAGCATTCACACCTGAATACACATCTAAGAAAGATGTTCCTGAAAGCTACATTGCTGAACAGAAGGAAATCTTCAAAGTACAGATGGATCAGGACGAAAAAATGGCTTCTAAACCAGATAACGTTAAGGAAGGAATCTTACAGGGTAAGATCAACAAACACCTTGCAGAAATCTGTTTCGAAGACCAGATGTTCGTAAAAGACGACAAAAAAACTGTTACAGCTAAACTCGCCGAAGTAGGCAAAGAAGTCGGCGCAACATTAAGCTTCGTAACAGCAAAATTGTACGTATTAGGCAAATAAAAAAAAACTGACTTTTAGGCAGTTTTTTTCAGCATTTTTCGTACTGACAAAAGCAGTACAAAAATGCACCATAAAAAACTTATACTGACACTTTGTGCAGTATAAGTTTTTTACATCAGAAAAATAAGGAGTTAATATGGCAGAAATCGAAGAAAGAATGGAAAAAACTATTTCCTCTCTTAAGGATTCATTTAATTCAATCAGAACTGGACGTGCTAATGCAGCAATTTTCGATAAGGTACGTGTTGATTATTACGGAACAAAATCTCCATTAAATCAGGTTGCAACAATTGCTATTCCAGAGGCTCGTTCTGTTATCATCACTCCTTTTGATAAATCCCTTATCGGTGAAATTGAAAAAGCAATTCAGGCTTCGGATTTAGGTTTGAACCCATCAAATGATGGAAAAGTAATCCGTGTTTCTATTCCGGCATTAACAGCAGAAAGAAGACAGGAACTTGTAAAGCAGGCTAAGACAACTGCAGAAAACTCAAGAACTGCTATCAGAAACATCCGCCGCGACGGAAACGACGATCTTAAAAAACAGCAGAAAAACGGTGAACTTACAGAAGACGGTCTTAAAACAGAAACAGACAAGCTTCAGAAGCTCACAGATAAATATATCGACGAAATCAATAAGATTTACGACGCAAAAGAAAAGGACATTTTACAAAACTAATGTCGATCAATAAAGAAAATCTTCCGCTGCATGTTGCCATCACAATGGACGGTAACGGAAGATGGGCTCAGGCAAAAAATCAACCTCGAACAAACGGTCACACAGAAGGTCTTAAGGTTGCAAAAAGAATCGTAAAGGCTGCGGCTGAAGTTGGAATCAAGCACCTTACGCTCTATGTTTTTTCTACGGAAAACTGGAAAAGAGCTCAGTCAGAAGTTGGGTTTTTGATGAACCTTATTCATACTCATCTTGTTGGGGAACTGAATTTTTATAAAGAAAACGGGATTAAAATCAATCACATTGGAAATCCCGAAAACATACCGGAAAAAATCCGTAAGGATATTCACCAGGCTATGGATGATACAAAAGACTTTACCGGTATGACTCTGAACCTTGCAATCAATTATGGCGGCAGGGACGAAATCATCCGTGGAATAAAAAAGCTTATCAGCGAAGGTAAAAAAGAAAACGAAATTGATGAAAACACTTTTTCTTCTTACCTTGATATGCCTCAAAGCCCGGATGTAGATTTACTTATAAGAACGGGCGGAGAAAAACGTCTTAGTAATTATTTATTGTGGCATGTTCCTTATGCTGAACAGGTTTATACAGATACTCTCTGGCCTGATTATACGGAAGAAGAATTTTATAAAGATATAGAAGAATTTCAAAAAAGAAACAGAAGATTTGGTGCAGAAAAAGCAAAAAAGTAGTATAATATAGATATTAAAAGTACAAAGGTTTTATATGAGTTCGACAGTAAAAAGATTATTGACATTTATAATTGGTATTCCACTTGTTTTGACCCTGGCGTTCATTCCTTTGTATAATCATCTTTTTTTAAACATTCTGATTCTTGGTTTTGTGATTGTTTCTGCATGTGAATTTTACAACATCTGTTCTAAGCAGGCAGTTCTTCCACCAAAACCTTTACTCGTAGCAGTTTCATTAATCATCCCGATTGCAACATACGTATTCAGCCTTTTAAAAATTAATCAGGATTTAGTGCTCTGGATATTAATTGTTGAATCACTCATCTTTATGGGAGCTGAATGTTTTGCTGCAAAAACTTTCGAAAACTCACTTAAAAAAATCGGATTTACAGTCCTTCATTTATTCTATGTAAGCTATCTTTTTTCTTTCCTGATTAGAATTTCAACATTACCGGAAAACTCAAACTATTATCTTGGACTTTTCTTTATCCAGGTTTTCCTCTGTGATTCATGCGCATGGTTCTTTGGAATTTTATTCGGGAAAAATAACCGTGGAATTATTGCAGCAAGTCCTAACAAAAGTATTGTAGGATTTATAGGCGGTATTTTCGGTTCTGTTTTATTCTCTGTAATCTTTAAAATCATCTGCTCGGATGTATTAGATTTCCCGATGTGGAAGCTTATTGTACTCGCATTAATAACTTCTACTTCTACAATCGTTGGAGATTTAATTGAATCTGTATTCAAACGCTCAAGCGACTTTAAAGACTCAGGAAACTTTATTCCGGGACGTGGTGGAGCATTGGACTCAGTTGATTCTGTAATCATTTCGGCTCCAGTATTCATTATTGCAATTACACTTTTACAAATAATTTAATCCCTCATCATGAAAAGAGTTTTAGTATTAGGCTGTACCGGATCGATTGGTACTAATGCAATCAATATAATCAATAATATGAGTGATGATTTTTCGCTTTGCGGAATTCAGGCTCATTCAAACAAAGAAAAATTACAAGCGCTTGCAAAAAAATATAACTGCCCTTCCCTTCTTACAAAAGATGATGATTCTCCGGCTGCCTTTCAAAAACTGATTGACTCTTCTAAACCAGATATCATCGTAAATGGAATTGCCGGGGCTGCGGGACTTTTGCCTTCTAAAATCGCTTTGGAAAACGGAATAAATCTTGCCCTTGCAAATAAAGAAACAATCGTAATGGCAGGTTCTCTTATAAAAAAACTTGCCCGGGATAAAAATGCAAAAATCATACCGGTTGATTCAGAACATTCTGCAATTTTTAATCTTGTAGAAAAAATCGGAAAAGAAAATATTTCAAAAATCGTGATTACGGCAAGCGGCGGACCATTCAGAAATTACACAAAAGAACAGCTTAAAAACGTAACTGTTGAACAAGCCCTTAATCATCCGACCTGGAATATGGGTAAAAAAATTACCATAGATTCTTCTACGCTTGCGAACAAAGGTCTTGAAGTAATAGAAGCAGCTTACCTTTTTGATGTTACTGCAGAACAGATTCAGGTTGTTGTTCATCCGCAGAGTCTTATTCACTCACTTGTTCGCACAAACGACGGTATGCTTTATGCACAGATTTCTGATCCCGATATGAAGCATCCGATTTTCGGCGCCCTCACCTGGCCGGAGAATAAGCCGACTTACCTTGAGCCGTTTGAACTCTTCGATAAGGAAATGACTTTTTATAAACCCCGCATGGATGACTTTCCTCTTTTACAGTATGCATTCGACTCGGTAAAAAAAGGACAGGCTTATACAATCGTGTTTAATGCGGCAAACGAAATTGCAGTTCACGCTTTTTTAGATAAAAAAATTGATTATCTTTCTATTGCAAGAATCGTAAAATCAGTTATCGACAGGGGATGGAATGCTCCAATAAACTCTTTTGATGATGTTTTTGAAACAGATAAAGCTGCCCGCCAGTATGCTATGGAGGAATTATGAGCTGGGTATATGGAATCCTTTGTTTAATCTTTTTAATTCTTTTTCATGAATTCGGACATTTTGTTGCTGCAAAATTATTCGGAGTAAAGGTTGAATCATTTTCAATCGGCATGGGACCGGTTCTTCTTCATAAAACAATTAAAGGAACTGATTTCCGCCTTTCTCTTTTACCATTGGGCGGTTACTGCGGTATGAAGGGAGAAAAGGATTTTCAGAAGTCAGTTGAATCAGGACTTACAGAAATAGTTGCAGATAAGGATTCTTTTTACGGTGTACATCCTGCTAAAAGAGCAATGATTGCATTTGCAGGACCTTTCTTTAATTTTATTTTCGCCGTAATCGGATACGCTATAATCAACATGATAGGCTATTCTTATGTAACGGCTTCGAACAGAATAATCATCCCTACTCCCGAAGAATCAAAAATCACAATTGCTAAAGACGCAGGATTATTGACCGGAGATAAAATCATCTCTATAAACGGAAATAAAACCGAATACTGGGACGACATCACTCAGAATATTGTAATCAGACCGGACGAAGATATTGTTATTATTGTAGACCGAGACGGACAGGAAATCAGTTTTAATGTTCATACCGGGCTCGATAAAAGTCAGGGAATCGGAGTTTTGGGAATCAAGGCAGATGCAGAAAATCTTATTAAAAGGGATTCTCCGCGTTACAGTTTTTTCCCGGCCTTTGGTCACGGCTTTATAGATACGATTAAAACAATCAAAGTAACTTTTAAAAGCATAGGGATTTTATTTAAAGGAGTGGAACTTAAAAATACTGTTTCTGGGCTTGGACGAGTTACAGATATGCTTGGTACCAGCGTTGTTTCGGGATTTTCCCACGACGCTAAAACAGGTTTTATTTCGCTTTTTGATTTAATGGCAATAATCAGTGTTTCACTTGCTGTGATGAATCTTCTTCCTATTCCGGTTTTAGACGGTGGCTTAATTCTGATTGCTGTTATAGAATGTATAATACGAAGAAAAATCAAACCTAAGGTTCAGTACTATATACAATTTATAGGAATTGCCTTTATAATATTATGTCTTATATTAGCAATTTATGGTGATATATCTTATTTTACAAACAGGAGTAAATAGTTTATGAAAAGAGTTTTTTCCGTACTTTTAGTTTTGACTTGTCTTACAGGTCTTTTATTCGCACAGTCTCATATCACAACTCAGGGACATAATGCAAGTGTAACACAGGTAGAAGCTTCGAACGACAAGAAAAATCCATCATCATTTTTTACAGCCGGTGAAGACGGATACATCATTAAATGGTCGGAAGATGGAACAGGAGAACACTATCAGGTTTCGGAATTATGGGTAAAACTGATTGCAGTATCTCCAGACGGAAACGACATTGCTATTTACGAAACAGACGGAGGCTCGGTAAACAGAATCTCTGTATGGGACTGGAAAAATTTAAAGAAAAAATACACCATAAAATATCTTGATACAATTTCTTCGCTCAAATATTCGGCAAAAGGAAAATATCTTATTGTAGGAACTTCTTCTATAAATGGAGTTCAGTTTCTTAAGGCTGGAAACGGAAGCATAGAAAACGGAAAATTAAAAAATTCTTCGAGCATTGTAAATTACATCTACACAAGTGATTCAGAAAAAACAGGTGTTTTTTATTCAGGCTCGGGAAATCTTTATTACTATAACCTTCAAAACGGTCAGCAGAAAACAAAATTTACAGTAACACAGGGAATGTCTCAGGCAATCCTTTTTAACGATGCAAAAGTTTTAGCCGGAATGAAGGGTAATGATTTATACCTCATAAACGCATATAAGGGAAAACAGATTACAAACTTAAGCGCACCGGGAGCTGTAATCCTTTCTTCCGAAAAAGATGATAAATTATTCTATCTTGTTCGCGAAGGTGGTCAGTATACTGTTTATTCTGTTGTTCCTTCTGAATCACTCGACAGCGCTAAAAAAATAAAGGAATTCAGTTTCTCACTTTCGGGCTCGGGCAGCATAATTGTTACAGGTAAAAAATTCAGCGACAGATACGTATTTGGAACAAGAAACGGTCAGGTTTATACATACAGCGCTGAATCTGAAAATAAGGCAACAGCATTTTCTAACAATAACTACAAAAACATTCAGGATGTAAAACGTGTTCCAGGCGAAGACAGCTTCTATCTTCTTACAGACAAGGCAATTTATAAAACATCTTATGAATCACAGAGCATAGAAAAAGTATTTACAACCGCCGGACAGAAAAACTTCTATGCAATGGACAATAAACTCATTCTCTGGACTAACGGAACAATGAACGACGTTGTTGCAGTGGATGTAAAAACTAAAAAATCTGAAACACTCATTTCGCCAAAAAATATGATTAAAAAGATTAAGTTCTATAACGACGGACAGAAATCTTATATTCTTGAAGTTGAAACAAACGGAACAGTAAATCTTTATGATTTTGCAAATAAGAGCTATAAACAGATGTACAGCGGAACAGGTATTCAGGATGCTGTAGTTGGTGGCGATGGATTTATATATATTTCAAAATCCAGTGCAATCTTCCCTAATACTCCTTTATTAAAGGTAAGCATTAAAACTTTAGAAACTGTTCCTTGTAAGATTTCCGGAAACATTGCATTCAACCTGGAAAAAAGTGACGACGGAAAAACAATCTACGGAATTATTTTCCACGACGATCCTAACGACACAAATACCTATGTCTTCTCTTTGAATACAGAAAAAAATCAGTATAAGGAAATTTTAAAATTTGCAGAAGAAGACACAGATGCATTTACAACTTTCGAAGAAGATACACTCTTTACAAACATTGGAAAAAATTCAATTTACAGCTACAACGTAAAAAAGAATAAAAAGATGAACTACAAGCGCTCTGCAGCGATTCCTTCCAGCGTTTGCCACAACAATGATTACGTAGTGATTTTGAATTCGAACGGAAGCCTTTCGTGGGCTAAAACTTCGGGAGAAGCAATAATCGCAGACTGGTATCTTCTTGCAAGCGACGAATGGTATATTTTCTCTAAGAAATAAGACGCTTTTGTGCCGGTCGGAAGATTAATATTTATTTATGCAAGACCGGCTTTTTTATTTAATACGATTTTATTTCCAATCTGCAGTGTTTATTCCACAGCCACGCATTAAGGCTTCGGAATAGACATTTACATAATTTAATGCAGAACTATCCCAGCTGAAATTCTTCTGCATTCCCTTTTTCTGCATCTTCTGGATATGTGCTTTTTTGTTGTAATAAGCGTATACAGCCCAGCCTACAGTATCGTAAATTGCACCTGGGGTTAATGCATCGAACAAGAAGCCTGTTCCGTCTCCTGTTTCTTCGTTATACTGTTCGACTGTATCTGCAAGACCGCCTGTACGTCTTACAATCGGTAAAGTTCCATAAAGCATTGAATACATCTGGTTTAAGCCGCATGGCTCGTAACGGGACGGCATAAGGAAGAAATCGCTTCCCGCTTCGATTAAGTGGCTCAAAGATTCATCATAGCCGATGTATGCACGTAAATTTGGAAGCTTTGCCTGGAGTGCTGCAATTTCTTCTTCGCACCATTTTTCACCGCTTCCAAGGATTGCAAACTGAATATTCATATTTGTACACATGCTGTAAATGCTTCCGTAAGTTGGAGCAAATACTTCTGCAATACCTTTCTGATCTGCAAGGCGTGTTACAATTCCGATTACAGGAACTTTAGGGTCAACTTTTAAGCCCATCTTCTTTTGTAATGCGGCCTTACATTTTGCCTTTCCTTCCATCTCTTTATAGCTGAAGTTTGCAGGGATGAGCTTATCGGTAGAAGGATTCCATGTATCCAGGTCGCAGCCGTTTAATACACCGCGTACAACATCTGTTCGAACACGTAAAAGACCGTCGAGCCCGAATCCACCTTCTACACTCTGCATCTCTCCGGCATAAGTTGGAGAAACAGTTGTAATCATATCTGCACAGGAAATTCCACCCTGTAAAAGATTGATTGCACCGTGGTGTTCAAGGCCGCCACCGTAGTAAAGATTCCAGTCTAAGCCTAAAGCCGGAAAAGAATCCTTTCCGTATACGCCCTGGTATCCAAGGTTATGAATTGTAAGAACCGATGAAGTATGAGCAAAATAGCCGTTACGGCAGACACATTTTAATAAAACAGGAACAAGACCACAGAACCAGTCATGTGCGTGCATAATATCAGGGTACCAGCCTAAAAAGCGGCAGAGCTGGAAAGCACCGTGGCAGAGCACTGCAGAACGGTATGGATTATCGTGGAAGTCTGGCTCGGCCTTTGTTCCGTAAATACCGTCGCGGCCAAAGCTTTGTTCGTGGTCTATAAAATAAACCGGTACATTTGAATCCGGTAATTTTGAATGATAGAACTTAACCCAGGTTTCGCTCTGTCCTGCGGCAACGGCAACAGGTTCATCAATCGGGGTAAGCTTAGATCTGTCGATTTTATAATAACGAGGCATAACAATTCTTACATCGTGGCCCTGTTTACTAAGATTAATGGCAAGAGCACTTACAGCATCTGCAAGTCCGCCTGTCTTTGCAAAAGGAACTGTTTCACTTGTTATCATTAAAATCTTCATACGTTACCTCGCATTAAGTTCAAAATATTAATTCAGATTAAATCCGATAAATTACTGTTCATCCATTGCTTTTTTGAAAGCTTCTTTTGAATTAAGGATTGTGCTTTCGGAAACGCAGTATGCCAGACGAATCCAGCCCTTACCGCCAAATCCGCTTCCAGGAGCACAGAGGATATTATATTTTTTAAGATGATTTACAAACGCCATATCATCATCATTCCATTTAGAAGGAACCTTTACAAAAAGATAGAAAGCACCTTCGGGAACAGAATATTTTAATCCCGCATAATCCATAACTTCGCAGATTTCTTTACAGCGTTTTTCGTATAAAGAATAATCACACTTTGCATCCCAGCTTTTTGTGATTACCTTCTGGAAGAATGCCGGAGCGTTTACATAACCTAAAATACGTGTTGCAAAAATTGCTGCTGCAATGAAATCCTTTGATTCTTTACATGCAGGGTTTACACAGATGTATCCGATTCGTTCTCCCGGTAAACTTAAGTTTTTTGCAAAAGAAGTAACAACAACGGCATTTTCGTATTTAGGGAAAACCGATGCTACTTTCTTTCCTCCATAAGTGATTGCGCGGTATGGTTCATCACAGATGATGTATGGGAAGCGACCTGTCTTTTTTCCGTGTTCGTTTAATACATCAACCAGAGCCTGAATATCAGAATCTGTATAGATGCGGCCAGTAGGATTATTCGGAGAATTGATTAAAATTGCGGCAGTTTTTTCTGATAACGCTGCTTTGATTGTAGCAGGATCAAGACTAAAATCATCCTTTGTTTTTACGCGGATAATTTCTCCACCGTGATTATGGATATAGTGATCGTATTCTGTAAAATAAGGGCATGGAACAATAACTTCGTCGCCATCGTTCAAAAGTGCTTTAAATGTAGCATTAAGGGCACCTGCAGCACCAACAGCCATCACTACGCAGTCAAAAGGAATATCTACTCCCTGCTCTTTAGAAGTTTTTTCGGCCATTGCCTTACGTGTTTCGGGATAGCCTGCATTAGGCATGTAACCATGGCACAAGTGAGTTTCTTCTGCAGTTACTTCTTTAATTGCGTTTATAACAGCCTCCGGGGGGTCCAAATCGGGGTTTCCAAGACTAAAATCATATACTTTATCTGCGCCGTATTTTGCTTTTAATACAGCTCCTTCTTCAAACATCTTACGGATTACTCCGCTCGAAGGACTTTCTACCAGTTGTTTAACTTTATTTGAAATCATAATACTTAAATTATATAAGAAAAAACTTAAATTTCAATGTGTAACTTTAAATCTTATCCCGAATTTTTTTTATATAATTGCAACTAAAATTAAATTCAACTATACTAGAAGGAGGTTGCTTTATGAAAAAATCTTATAAAATTTTAATGCTTTTAGGTCTCTTTACTCTTTGCGGTTCTTCACTTTGTGCAGACACCTTCAACGAAAAACTCACAAAAGAAGAAAGAGCAAAGCTCGACAAAGGCGAAGTTTTAATTAAAAACATAGACTACCAGAAATACATGTGCTTAAATCCTGACGAAAACGCAGTCTGCAAACAGATTGTAACAGGCGTAAAAAACCTTAATCCAAAATACCTTGCAGAAATCATCCAGAAAAAGGATTACAAGGGAAACGAAAAACTCCCCGATAAAATTGAAGCACTTTTAAAAAACATCCCTGATTATGCGGGAATCCCATATTATTCAGAACGCCATAAAAGATATTTTGATTTATATTCATCTGCAAAAATTGTAAGCGAAACAAAAAACGGAAACACAACTACAATCAAAGCAGATCTCGATATGGAACCATTCGGCATTGTAAAAGAAGATATCACAATCGAAAAACATGATGATTATCTTTTGTACACTGCAGTAAATACAAACGACTTAAAATACGATGGATTTACCTGTGTAGGAAAAGGAAAGCTTAAAGTTTATATCTATCTTTATAAAAAAGATGATAAATGGATTATTTATGGAATAGGCGGTGTTAATGCACCACACTTCCCTTTCTTAACAGACAGAATCAGAACTTCATTCATCAACAGAATTAAAACCTTCTGTAATTTTATCTTTACAAAATTATAAACAGACGAGGCAGGCATGTTTACAGATATAGTGATTTTAGCAGGCGGATTTGGCGAGCGTTTATGGCCGGCATCTAAGGCTGATTTTCCAAAACAGTTTATGGCTTTAGACGGTGGAATCTCATTTTTGCAGCATTCAGTTTTAAGAGCACTGGCATTAAATCCACAAGGTAAAATCATTATTGCTACCCGCCTTGGACTTGAAACACAGATTGCAAAGCAGTGTAATGATTTAATCAGTCAGGTAAAAGAAAAAGAGGCTCAGAAACTTAAGGATGATTTACTCATTGTAACTGAGCCTTTTGCAAAACACACAACAGCACCGATTTTATTATGTTCAATAGTTGTAAAAAAACTTAATCCGGAAGTTAAACATTCCATGCTCGTATTAACAAGCGACCACATAATCGAACCGGTTTCTGCTTTTAAAAATGATGCAGAAAAAGCTTATAAGTCGGCAGAAAAAAATCATATCGTAACATTCGGTATTCAACCGTATGAGCCTTCTGTTGGTTACGGATACATAATCACCGGGGACGAAGAAGAAGGAAATCCTGGCGTATTTAAAATCAATAAATTTACAGAAAAGCCTGATCAGAAGACGGCAGAAAAATATATTGCAAGCGGAAACTGCAGATGGAACAGCGGTATGTTTGCCTTTGGATGCGACTTTTTTGAAGAAGAGCTTAGTCGCCTTACACCGGAAGTTTCAGAGTCTTTCGAAGTAGTAAAATCTGCTTCCTGCCCTGCCCCGACAAAAATCGACGGAATAAATTATCTTGGTCCATATGATGAGATGACAAAGGCTTACGAAAAAACTCCTGCTATTGCAATAGATAAATCGCTTGCAGAAAAAACACAGAATGCGTATGCGGTTCTTGCTTCTTTTAACTGGGATGATGTTGGAAGCTGGGATTCTTTTGAAAAACACTGCAAGGAAAAAGTGAATAATACAACGGTTATTGAATCAAACGACTGTTTTGTTTATTCTGATATTCCGGTAGCACTTTGCGGAGTAAATGATATAACAGTAGTAATCAAAAACGGGAAGGCTTTGATTATGAGAAAAGGCTGCAGTAATCTTGTAAGACAGGCTGCACAGAATGATAAAAACTAAAATATAAAAATCATAAAATATAATTTTTTGAGGGGAAAAATGATCTGGTTAATCGGTTGTAAAGGGATGCTTGGGAGTGAGGTTACAAAACAACTTAAAGAAAAGAATCTGGAATTTGTGGGAACAGATAAAGAAGTAGACATCACAAATCCGGATGCGCTCGAAAGCTTTGAAAAATCTGTAATCACTAGCTTTTACGATTTAGACAAGGTTATTCCCGAAGATAAAAAGAAAATCAACTGGATAATAAACTGCTCTGCTTACACAAATGTAGATAAGGCAGAAGATGAACCTGAGCTTGCTGAAAAACTGAATACAGAAGGCGCTTTGAATATTGCCCGCATTGCAAGAAAAATTGGCGCAAAACTTATTCACATCTCTACTGATTATGTATTCAACGGAGAAGGTAAAACTCCATATACAGAAGATATGCCAAAAGAAGGACTTGGTGTTTACGGACGCACAAAGGCAGCAGGCGAAGACTTAATCGAAAAAGAAATGGTTCAGTATTATATAATCCGTACTGCATGGCTTTATGGATTTGATGGACGTAACTTTGTCTACACGATTACAAATGCGATGAACACCCACGATGGAATAAAGGTTGTAAATGATCAGAGGGGAACTCCTACCTGCGCCGTAGACCTTGCAAAAGCAATCATCACACTCATGGAAAAAAATGACGGTGCCAAAGACATAATCAGCACACCAACCTACGGAATCTATCACTTTACAAACGAGGGCGAAACCACCTGGTATGATTTTACAAAAGCAATCTACAAGTACGGAAAAAAATACAAAAGAATCACAAATAACTGCACGATAACCCCATGCACTTCGGATGAATACCCCACAAAGGCCCGCCGCCCCGCCTACTCCGTCTTAAGCAAAGAAAAAATCAAATCCGAATTCGGCCTAAAAATCCCCGAATGGGAAAAAAGCTTAAAGATGTTCATGAAGGATAAGAGGTTTCTGGTAAAATAGAAAAAAAACAAAAGTCTGTTATAATATTATTTATGAGCGATATGATTTACACCCTCATAAATAAAGAAACTCCTCTCTGTGATTTTATAATAGAAGGCGAAGGCGAACTTGAGCTTTGCAAAGTTATAAAAGAATATGCTCCCCTTCCTTTTGACCTGAGCAGGAAGATATACTAATTAAAAAAATAACATGATATTCACAACAATTAAATATAATAACTTTTTCATATGAGTTCTCCTTTTTTATTCATCCCAAGTTAGAAGTTTATCGGTTGTAGAAGTTGGTTTCCATTTAATAAAACTTACCCCAGGATAGTCCAAAGCTAGAGTAGCTTCTATATAGGTATTTAATAAATTATATAAAAATACTCCATTACATTTATCCAATGTATTAAGTGTTTTATCTGAATAATCAATTGTAGCATCTTTATTCAACGCATCTAAATCATGGTATAGATTACAATATTCTTTAGGTGTGCTAAGATAGACCCAATAATTATTCTGGAAATTAGGGTTGCTATTGTTTACACAATTAGTCATTCCATAATAATAATAATTTTTTGTTCCATTAGTAGGATGATTTACAGTTGTGAGTACTGAATCTTGTACTGCACAATTTTTTATTATTATATTAGAACTTTGTTGAAAAGCAGAATTAATTATACCAGAAACATAAGTCCAGTGTTTATCACCAGGTAATTTTTCGTTTATACAATTAATAATTTTGATAGTATTATCATCTGCATCCCATTCTGGAGTAACTAAATCTCCGTAATAACCAACAATTCCACCATTTTTTCTAAAATCTATATCTATCTGTTGTTTATTAATACAATTATAAATGTTTACATTTGCATTTGTTATACAACCTATAATTCCTCCAAAAGAAGAAGAAGTTGAAACTTTTGTATTACTTAAATCATTAGAAGTACCACCTGTAGTTGAAACAGTCATCTTTTGTAGTTTATTAATACATTTATTAACTGTAACAGAAGTAGAATTAATGCTACACCACCCTATTACTCCACCATATACGAATAAAGAACCATTATTCTGTGTGGTAGAAAAATCCAATGGTACTGTACTGGAAATCTCACAATTATTAATTATTACATCTCCACTATAAGTCTCATTTATAATACTTGTTACTTCCCCTACTATTCCTCCAAATGTTAATTCATAAATATTACCAATTGCAGAAAAATCCAGTCCATCAATTATACATTTACAGTTTTCTATTTTTCCTTTTTGAACTTGTGCAACAAGACAGGATACTATCTGTCCAGAATTTGCTGTAAACTTTATGGAACTATGAACAGTAAGATCTTTAATTTCTATATCTTTTGCTCCTCCAATCAAACCTTTCTTATCAGATGAATCAGAAGCATTATTATATGTTATTGTGTGATTATTTCCATCGAATTTAAAAGAAACAGGATTTGACTCACCTAATATCGTATAATTAGGAAGATCTAAATCTGCCATTAATTTAATAGTATTTCCATTCTTCCATTCATCAATTTCCTGTAAATCTTTTCCGTTTCGTATCCAGATTGTTTTATTATCTGACAATGCAGGTTCATTGTCCCCAAGAGAACTTGTATGAGGGTGTAATCCAGGAAAATAAATATCTACAGGGTCTTTTGCATTACCATCAGCCGAAAAATGAATTCCATTTTCTGCGTCATAACTCCAGGGTTTTAATTCGGCAAAATTGGTTTTAAAGTTTGTTGCCGCATTATTTACTTCGACAAATTTATTTAAAGCTGCTGAAATTGTATATATAGGATACTGTGATGTATTTAATGTAAAGTCTGTACCAGAACCCGAATATTTATAAACTTGAATCTTACCTTCTGTAAATCCTTCAATAAGTAAATCTCCATCAAGAAGATCATCTTTTAATTGAGAGTAATAATTTTGATTTGTTGCATCATTATCTGGAAGTGTAGTCGGCAGTTCCGAAGATTCATAGTTTAAATTATCTACATAACAATTTTTTGCTGATCCATGATCACCAATCAAATATTTTTTATTTCCACTTCCAGTGAATTTTACACTTACAAAACAATTGTATATAGTTTTACCACTACTTAATTCATCAGCAATACCTGCAGGATTCAAGCTTGTACATGTAGTATTATTATTTTGAATTTCACCTTTATAAAAACAATTAATTATAGTAATTGGAACTCCACCATTATTATAAGCAAGAATTCCTCCTAATTTACATCCACTTTGAGAACCATTTAATTTAAGAATTCCTTCATAAGAAGAATTTATAATAAAGCAAGGATATGATGTATTTGTTACATAACCTATTAACCCACCCATATATTGATATCCATTTACTTGTCCATTTAAAACAGAACAGTTAATTACTTTAGAATTTTGCATAGAATGGATTAACGCAGCACCACCTGTAAGCCCAGGAGTTTTAACATTTGAATTTATGACTGGATGATCTAAAATTATATTTTTTAATGTAGCCCCAATAGTAGTTCCAAATAATGCTGTATGGTTTTCGCTATTTGTAATTGATAAATCTTTAATTTTGTAATTTTGCCCGTCATAAATATCTGTAAATTTACAATTTGTCCAAGAAAGAGATGAACAATTTATGTCTGCGGTTTGATTAAATGTATTTCCATAACTTTCAGTAGCTGAAGAATATAAATTTAATAATTGTGATAAATCGGTCTCATTTGTAACCTTACAAATTTGATTTGATGGCATTTGGAGAAGTGAAGAAACTTTTGGTTCTGCAATAAATTTAACTTCGTATGATACTGGTTCACAATAATTAAAACCACTAGTATATGGATAGCTTAAAGCTATTGGACATTTAATAAATTTATAAATATGATTTGAATTTATAGAAGCCATTCTAAATGCAGAATAATTAGATACTGTGCTGTGTAGAACAAGAGATGCATAAACATATTTATTAGCATAATAAGCATTAGAACCAGTTTCGGATGGAGTTACCGGTAAGTCCGAATCATCAGTCTTAACATAATTTATATATAAGTTACTGAAATTCGTATAAGTCATATTATCATCTGAGCTATAATTGTTAACTTTTATGTCTACAATTAAATCATCATCATTACTAATAGTACTTTTTGTTTTATAAGAACTATAATCTGAGTCTAAATGTATGTTATCAGAATTATTAAAATAAATATTATCATTTAAATATAACGAAGCATTCGTTAGGAAACTTCCACCAGAAAAAATAGCATTAGAACCTTTCCCATAATTAAACTTAAAAACTGTAGGGGTTGTATCTACTTGATTTATACGTGTTAAAGACTTTATTCCAAGATATAATGCTCCACCATCTTTACTTGAATAATTATGAATAAATTCTGAACCATTAATTATTAATTCAGGACTATTTGAACTATTTCCAATACAATAAATGGCACCACCTCGTCCACTATCAGTAATAGTTCCCTTAGCACCATTTTCAGTAAATACACAATTTGTAAAAGTTAAAGATCGTTTTGTATATATAGCTCCACCATTGCCATATTGACTTGAAGTTGTTCCTATACATGTATTTCCATCGAACTTAGTATTTTTAATTTCTGAACCGGAGGAAAGCTTGTCACCAATATTAATTGCACCACCACTATTTGTTGAAGAGTTACCAATAAATTCACAGTTATCGACAGTAAGCTTTCCAGCACTTATGACTAATGCACCACCATCACCATTATTCATACAACCGCCTTTTAGAATAAGGTTTTCAAGGGTAAGATCTATTGTTTTGGTTGTATCTTCACTCCATGCGGAAATAATTCGACCTGTATAAGTTGAATTACGGTTTACGTCGATTGTTTTTTTTGTATCATCTTTGGAACAGATTTTTAATTTAATTGATTTTTTTAGACCTTTAAGACAGATGTAAGCATTGTCCATGTTACTTTGATAAGAAGATGTGGATTCATCCTTAAAATCCGTATTAAGGCGGATTTCATATTCTGACGTACCATCATTAACTGAGTCGATAAGGTTTACGGCTTTCTGGATTGAGCTTAGGGGGTCAAAATAGGTGCCGATGCGGTCGGTGTCATTTGTCACTGTGTTGTCTACATAAAAAATCTTATTTACAAAACGGTTTTGGATAACGTCTGTTGTGATTTCGATGGCGCCGGAATTGTTCACATAATTTTCGGAATTGTCGTTATAAAGAATATCAGAAATTCCTTTTAAAACATAAAGGCTATCCTGGATTGTATAAATGCGGTTATCGTTATCATCATAAAAGGCTAAAAGAAAGGTGTGGCGGCCGGTATCTATAGTTTGACCAGTAGTGAATGTACTAGATGTTAAATCTCCAAAATCTAGATTATGTTTAGTAATTCTTGGACCACTATCAACATAAAGTGAATATTTTGTAATATTTGTATCTTTATTTATTTTAAAAGCAAAATAGACACCCTGAATTCCTGCCGTAAAACCCATCTGAACATCAGCATCACTGGCACCTGATGAAGTTACATTTATTGTTTTTTCTCCTTCAAAAGTGTATGTGTTGCTGTCAAAATTGGTCGAAGTATCGGTTGATTCAACGTAAAAAATGTGGCAGGTAATTGTCCACGAGCCCTGGCTGAGTTCTAAAGAATATGTATTACCGGAAACAGTTGCATCAACAGGGGCTTTGCCATCGGCAGTTGCACGGACAAAAGCTTTCATTGTTTTACCGGATGTATTCGAGATGGCGCGGTCGTCTGGGATTTGTGAGATATTATTTAGAGGATTATTTATAGCCTGGCCGAGGTTTGAATCAAAACTTATTCTGCCTGTAACAAGGACAAGCCCTGAATCATTACTGCCAGAATTTCCTCCGTTTGACTCCGAAAGAAGATTGTGACAGCCCCCAAAAACAAGGCCCAGAAAAATAAAGCTTATAAAAAATCCGATACGTTTCATACCCCAAATTATACTATATATTGCAACAAAATAGAAGAAAAAATGAAATCCGCAGGGGTGTGCTGGCACTTTTCGGGAGAAAAAAAATTTTAAAAAAAATTTCCAAAAATGGTCCGAAATCGCGTAAAAAAGCAATATTAAAGTATGAACTTTTTTCTTTTGAAGGAGGATTTAATATGGCTAATGAAAATCGTGAAATTAAATCATCACTGTTCGCGGATCTTTTTGCTGATGATGAACTTGTGGGAAAGAAAAATTTTCTTTCACTTTACAATGCGATTCACGGAACGGATTTAAAGCTTGAAGATACTGTGCTCGAGAGAAAGACTATCCCGCAGAATATTTTCAGGAGCGTTTATAACGACATCAGCATGCTGGTGAATAATAAACTCATTGTTTTTATTGAGCATCAGAGTACGGTTAACGAAAATATGCCGTTCAGAATGATGGAATATTTTGTGCATATTATGTACGGGATAATTCCAGCTAAGGCAAAATATAAGCAAAAATTGTTTAAAATCCCGAGCCCTGAGTTTTATGTTTTTTATAATGGGAAAGATAAACTTCCTAAAGAACAGACCTTAAAACTTTCAGATGCATTTATTGTTCCACAAGAAGAACCGTTTTCTGAGGTGACCGTAAAACTTATCAATATTCAGAATGGGGTTGCAGAAAGTTTGCCTGTTATAAAAAAATGTGATATTCTTAAGCAGTACTGTGATTTTATAGAGATTATATACAGGCTTCAGGTAACAGAGAATGCAGAATCCAAAGAAGCAAAAGCAAAATTACTTGAAAAGGCAGTAAGGGAAGCAATCAAGAAAAACATCCTGCCAGATTATCTTAAACGAAAATGTACGGAGGTTATCAATATGTTTTTAGATCCATATAACTATGAATTAGATTTAGAAGTTCAGAAAGAAGAAGCCTTCGAAGACGGTGCAAATAAAAAGGCAGAAGAAAGCGCTGTGAATTTATTAAAATTACAGATAGCTACTCCTGAACAGGTTACACAAGTTACTGGCCTCCCACTCGAAAAAGTTCGGGAACTTGCCAAATCCATTGAATCATAGCCTGTGACACAAATATACAAAAATGTTATAATCTCTCTTATGAAAAAACTTAAATATTTATTCACTATTTTAATTGCAACAATCATTCTTGGATGTTCAAGCAACGTCGAAGAAAACACAGAAAACGAAAACAAAAATTATTTTGGATACAGCGCTACCTGGGATTTTAGTGTATCCAATACGAATTATGGCACAAACAATTCAGGCGCCGTAAAGTATTATACATATAATTATAATACTATCGATCAGGAAAATCAGCCTGTTACATGCAGTGCTTATCTTGAATATCTTAATCCGGCAAACACTTCCGATACAGTACAGATTGATATAGTAATCATCGATTGCCATGGAACAATCAGCAGCAACAGCGAAGCTCCAAGTAAATGTAAATATGCATCATTCAGTGTTAAAGAAATAGAAGATGAATTGGTATATCGGGGAATTCCAGATGATAAAAAAATAAAAGCCCTTCTTATCGCTCCTGATTATCTTGGATACGGAGCATCTGCAAATAAAGATCATCCATACATGATTACAAATCTCTGCGCAAGAAACATCATCGATTCAGTTCTTTCTGTAATGAATAATCAATCAGCTTTTAATATCCAGCTTAAAAACGGGTATAAATCTTATGTAATCGGATATTCTCAGGGCGGACAGACATCTTTGGGAACAATGCGTGCCGTAGAAAATTATATTCCTTCCGGTCTAAAATCTACGATTAACCTTCAGAAATGTTACTCTGGAGCAGGCCCTCATGATTTACCGGCTACAATGGAAAGTTTTTTAAGCAAAGGCCCTGATGGAAATGGTATTGTTTATCCAAATCTGATTTACCTGGTTGTAAAAGGTATTATGAGCGCCGGTTACAAATGCATGGAAGGATATAAATTAAAAGATTTCTTTACTGATGAATTTTTAGCTTCGGGAATTAAAGCCGGGCTTGATGCGAAAAATATTAATTTAGCTTCTAAAATTAATGAATTTTTGTATTTCCAGGATTTGAATAAACTCATCACACCTGATTTACAAAATCCAAATTCAAAACTACATAAAGATCTTAAAAAAGCCCTTTCTTATAACAGCCTTGCAAGCGGATGGAAAGTAACAAAACCAGTTTACGTCTATCACCACAAAGATGATGATATGGTTCCGTCAGTAAATATAGAAAAAGTAAAAGCCGGAATCGCAAAGGGAAATAATTTAGTTGAATGCTTTATTTCATATGAAGAATTAGAAAATAACCCCCAAAATTTTGATTTTATACACGTTCGTGCAGCACCAAAGTTCTATACTTCAAGCGGCAAGGATTTGATTATAAGTTTGTATTCTAAATCGAAAAATTAACAATAATTCTTTTTTATGGTAAAATATTTTTAAGTTATAAATATGTCAGAACAGATTATTCAACTCTATCATGGTTCAAAAAATGGTCTCAAAGGAAAAATACAACCAATAAGCCGCAATCTTTGTGATTTTGGAACTGGCTTTTATATGGGCACTGAATCCGAACAACCATTAACCTTAATGAGTAACCTACATAATCTTTCTCAATTTGAACGGCAATTATGTGCCGTACAGGGAAAAATGTTTGAACTTTCTGCAAAAAAAAATTTAGACAGTAAAGAGTTTATTGATTTTTATATGCAAAGTCAGACTGCTAAGTTTTTTGATTTACCGTTCGACAGAACACAATGGATGGGAGAAGAAAATCTGCTTTATGATGTTATGGAAGAAAATCCCAATATCAAAACAGGAAAAACATATGATTCTGAATCACTTTTCTGGATTGGATATACCTACCGTTACTGGCATTTTCTTACAAATCAGGATAGCAAATCAATCGCAAAAAAATGTGATGCCCAGATGATGCATACTCTTTATCCAGCCTATCATACCTTAGATTGTACACAGGCAATCGAAAGAATCCTGGAAGCATAATTTTAAAATCGCAAAAACACCCCTCTACCTTTCATAATTCAACCTCGTTTTTTGAATACCCAGAAAATGATCTTTTTTTGAAATAATCTTTTTTAAAATTTTTTTCTCAAAACGCTCCTTTTTTTGGCAAACTTTGTCTATATATAGGTGTGAAGTTTTATGAAAAAGGAGATTTACTATGGATGAAAAAACTTTATCCCTTGAAGAAAAATGGGAGAACATCACTCTTGCTAACAACTTTATCTTTTACAAGGTAATGCACACACACCCGGAAGCCTGTAAGCATCTTCTTGAACTTTTATTACACATCAAGATTGAAAACATGGAGATGGCTAACGAAGAAACATTGATTATCGATCATGATGCAAAAGCCATAAGACTTGATGTTTATGTAAAAGATTCAGACCACGTTTACGATGTTGAAGTTCAGGTTGTAAATACACATGATCTTCCGGAGCGTGCAAGATACTATCAGAGTGTGATGGATGTAGATATGTTAAAGCCGGGGCAGACGTATAGAAAACTCAAGGATTCATATATCATTTTTATTTGTATGTCTGATATTTTTGGGAAAGAACTTCCTGTCTATACGTTTGAAAACACCTGTAGAGAAGACAGAGACTTAAAATTTGGAGACCGGACATATAAACTCTTTTTTATTGCTCCAATCTGTGCTAAGATGATTAAGGATGAAAAATTAAAGAAGTTCTTCAATTTTTTTATTTCAAATAAAACTGGTGATGATTATACTTCCAGATTACGCAAATATGTAAAAGATGCCAGACGCAATTCAGATTGGAGGAAACAGTATATGACCGTAGAGATGATGCAGAATTATGCTTTTGAAGATGGCATGGAGAAAGGTGAAAATAAAAAAGCAGAAGAAAGTGCTGTAAACTTGTTGAAAAAAGGTATATCCGAAAGTATTATCACTGAATGCCTCGGCCTACCACTCGAAAAGGTTCAGAAACTTGCGGAAACAATAAAGAAATAACTTTTTTATCTCGAACAAAACTGGTGATGATTATATTGAAAAATTACATAGATACGTAGAAATCAGAATCATAAAATTATATAATTTCATTGAAAAAATAATTGTTACCAAACGAGATTACATAATATGAAGAAAATAAATAAAATTGTTTTTATAACTGCGCATAACTGGATCACAAAAAGACTTGGTGGCTTTCATAAATTTGCAGAAGCATCGTGTGAGGATGGCATCGAAACCGTTTTCTTCAGTTTCCCACGCCCCTACTACGGCTGTTTCATGAAAACTGAATTGTATAATAAAAAATCAATTTCGGAACTTGTAGATGGAATTGATTATAAAGTTGGTTATTCTATTCTTCATAATGTTACTTTTAAAACCATGCGTCTTCCAGATTCATTAGGAAAAATTCTTCCAGACTTCATGATGAATTTTTTCTTAAAATCATCATTTTCATCTTTCAAAAAATTTTCACAAAAATATTTTTCCAATACATCAGTTTTTGTTTTTGAAAGTAATGATGGGATAGTTCTTGTAGATAAAATTAAAAAATTATTTCCAAACGCAAAAATTGTTTATAGGCCCAGCGACCCTCTTATGTTTGAAGGAGCCATTAAACGCTATGTAAAAAATGAAACCAACATTATAAAAAAAGCTGATTTAACTTTACTTGTAAATGATGGTTCTATAAACATTTATAAAAAACATATTCCTGACTTCGAAAAAACAATTAATTTTAAAATCTTAACAAATGGTGTAGATATAGAACCTTTTGAAAAAAAATACCCAATTCCTGAACCTCTCAATAAGAATAATACAGTTCTTTATATTGGTGCATGGGAACCTGATTGGGAAATGCTTTTTGAATCTGCAGGAAATAATAAAGACTTAAATTTCATAATTATCTGTCCAAATACCCCATCAGAATCTATTCACAATAAAATACCTGAATATAATAATATAACTTATATCCCCGGAATTATGCCAAATGAAATTCCACAATGGATGACAAACTGTGATGTTTTTATTGTTCCATACAATAAACGTGATGGTTCCAGAATTTCAGGAATTACCGCTAAATATTTTCAGGCAATGGCTGCAAAAAGACCTATTGTAGCTTATTATGATACACCTCTTTTAAAAGAAATTGGCATTTCTGTTACACATTCATCAGAAGAATTTGTAAAAGAAATACGTTCTGCACTTCGAAAGAAAAAAAGGCTTTATGATTATAATCTTGAAAACAAAAGATGGAGTAAGATAAAAAAACAATTCCTTAAATATATTAAAGAACTATAAAAATATCAGGCAAACTTTTTAAGAATGCTGATTATAAAATCCTGCTCTTCTTCTTGAAGCTCTGGGAAAACCGGTATTGTAAAAGTCTGTGCAGAAAGTTTTTCTGCGACGGGGAAATCTCCATGCTTATATCCCAAACTTTCGAATACTTTCTGTTCATGAAGTGGTACAGGATAATATGTGCCTGTCCCTATTCCATTCTTTTTTAACTCAGCCATGATTTCTTGTGCCTTAGGATGCATAAGAGCATAAAGATAATATGTATTTACAGAATCTTGTACTTCAGATGGAATTCTATATGAAGTACTTTTTAACATTGTATTGTATTTAAGTGCATGAGCTCTTCTTCTTTCTATAAAGTCATCAAGATGTGTAAGTTTCTTTCTTAAAATTGCTGCCTGTAATTCATCCAATCGTGAATTCTGACCAATTATAAAGTTGTAATACTTAGGTGTAGATAGATCTATATCTTTTTCTTCATTCAAAAGATTTTCACCTTTTAAATAATTATATGTTTTTAAACCATTTAATCCAGACCCGTGAACTCTGATAGCACTGGCCGCCTCTGCAATATGAGCATCATTTGTGGTAATCATACCACCATCACCATCACAGCCTAAAGTTTTTGTTGGGAAAAAAGAAAAACATCCTGCATTTCCAAGGTTTCCTGTTTTTTTACCCTTATAAAGAGAACCAGAAGCCTGAGCGGAATCTTCGATTACTACAAGATTATGTTTTTTAGCAATTGAATTAATTTTATCCATATCTGCAGGTTGACCATAAAAATGTACAGGAATAATAGCCTTTGTTTTCTGTGTAACTGCATCTTCTATTTTAGATGCATCTATGCAGTAAGTATTTTCATCGCAGTCAACAAATACAGGTATTGCTCCAACAGATGCAATTGCCTCTGCCGTTGCAAAAAATGTAAACGGAGTTGTAATAACTTCATCTCCAGGTTTTATCCCACAAGCACGTAAAGCTATATGAAGAGCGTCTGTTCCATTACCACATGAAACAGCATATTTTACACCAACGTATTCAGCAAATTCTTTTTCAAATGCCTTTACATTTTCGCCCATAATATAGTTACCTGAGCGAAGTACTTCAAGAGCTGCAGTTTCATATTCCTGTGCATGTTCTTCGTGTTGTCTTTTTATGTCCATTAAATTTATTTTCATAATCAGTCTTCTTTATAAATATCTCTTGTATAAACTTTGCCTTTTACAGATTCAAGCTCATGATTATTCCTATTTGCAATAATCATAGTACATTTTTCTGCAAATTCACTAAAATCACGATAAACCTTACTTCCAAAAAACTCATCATCTTTTAAAGTTGGTTCATAGACAATTACATTAATTCCTTTGCCTTTTATACGTTTCATTACTCCTTGAATACTTGACTGTCTGAAATTATCAGAGCCAGATTTCATAGTAAGCCTGTAAATACCTATAGTGATTTTCTTATTGGCTTCGTTATCCCCATTCTTAAATCCAGAAAGAGCAAGAACTTTTTCTGCAACATAATCCTTTCGTTCACGATTTGCTTCAACAATTGCTTCAATAAGATGATGTGGAGAAGGAGGTGCAGAAGTAAAATTTGCCAGAAGTTGTTTTGAATCTTTTGGAAGACAATAACCACCATAACCAAAGGAAGGATTATTGTAAAAATTCCCGATTCTAGGATCAGAACACATCCCATCAATAATGTGCTGTGAATTAAGTCCATGAATTTCAGCATAGCCATCGAGTTCATTAAAATACGCTACGCGCATTGCAAGATAAGTATTTGCAAAAAGTTTTACAGCTTCTGCTTCTGTATAATTAAAGATAGAACATGTAACATCAGGTTTTAAAGATCCTTCTCTAAGTAAATCTGCAAATTCTTTTGCTTTTTCAACGGATTGCTTGTTATCAAGGTCACAGCTTACAATAATTCTAGAAGGATATAAATCATCATAAAGGGCTTTTCCTTCCCGTAAAAATTCAGGGCTAAAAAGGAAATGAAGTTCAGGATATTTTTCTGAAAGTGATTTTGTATAGCCCACAGGTATTGTTGATTTTATAACTATGTATGCAGCTGGATTAATATTTTTTACAATATTTATTACAGCTTCAACTGATGAAGTATCAAAATAATTTTTTTCGGCATCATAATTTGTTGGTGTTGCAATAACAATGAATTTTGCATCTTTATATGCAAGTTCAGTATCAGTTGTTGCAATGAGATCAAGTTTATGATTTGCAAGATAATCTTCTATTTCTTTATCTGCAATCGGAGATTTTTTAGAATTAATCATGTCGACTTTTTCTTTTATGATGTCGACAGCAAAAACTTCATTTTTTTGAGCTAGAAGAACTGCATTTGCAAGCCCTACATATCCTGTTCCGGCAACAGCAATTTTCATTATTATTTCTCCTTCAGTATTCTTGAAATTATATTTCCTTTTTCGTCAACTTTTCCGATTATACGAGCAGGGATTCCAGCAACAAGTGTATAAGGAGGTACATCTTTTGTAACAACTGCACCTGCAGCAATCATTGCAAATTTTCCAATTTCATGGCCACATACTACGGTTGCATTTGCACCAATAGTTGCTCCTTTTCGGACAATTGTTTTTATATGACCGTTTCTGCCCTTCGGATACATTGCACGTGGAGTCAAATCATTTGTAAATACACATGAAGGACCGCAGAACACTCCATCTTCAAGTTCAACACAATCATAAACAGAAACATTATTCTGAATTTTACAATTATTTCCGATTTTTACATCATAACCTACATATACATTTTGTCCAATGTTGCAATTTTCACCAATTACAGCTCCTGTTGCAATATGACAGAAATACCAGATTTTTGTATTTTTCCCGATTTGTACACCTTCATCAACATATGAAGATTCATGTACAAAAAAATCATTTTCATTATCTGTCATTTAGAAAAAACTCCTTTCATCTCTAAAGTAGAAAAATTATCTGGAAGTTCGACTGGTTTTCCAGTCTTCTGACTTTTATAGATTGCAAGAATAATATCAAGTGCTTTTTTAGCATTTTTGCCGCTATTAAGAGGTTGTCTGTTTTGTTCAATGGCATCAAGAACATCAGCTATATGTGCAGAATGACCAAAACCGTAAACTGTAGGTGGATCTTTTTCATCAGGATTTAATACAACTTCTTCAGTATCACCTTTCTTTTCTGCATCAGAAAAACGCCATGTTTCAATCTTGTTTACAGCAAGTCCCCCTATAACTACAGTTCCCTGTGTTCCAAACACACTGAGTGTTTCATTTAAGTTTTTGGGATAAACATCGGCAGTGCCTTCTATTATTCCTACTGCTCCAGATTTAAATTCAACTAATGCAGCACCAAAATCTTCCGCATCTATAGGTCTCATAAATCTTCTAGTTACAGCCTGAACTCGTACAGCATCTTCTCCCATAATCCATTGAAGAAGGTCAATTCCGTGTGTACACTGATTCATTAAGGTACCACCATCCTGTTCCCAAGTTCCTCTCCATGGGGCTTCTTTATAATACGCTTCGTCCCTTGTCCATCTAATCTGTACCATTCCGTGAAGAATTTTTCCAAATCTGCCCTCGTCAATAGCTTTTCTTAATTTAACAACAGGTGCATTAAAGCGATTCTGAAAATCAACGGCAAGTATTTTATTATTTTTTTCGGCCGTATCAATCATAAGTTGTGCATCATCAGTAGAAAGTGCCATAGGTTTTTCACAATTCACATGACAGCCGGCATTAAGACAGTCACAAGTAATAGAACAATGTTTCCCGCTTTCTGTTGCAATATCTACTATTTCGGGCTTACATTCAGAAAGCATCTGTTTATAGTCTGTATATTTTTTTATTTCAGATTCTGGAAAATGTTTTTTATATTCTTCTGAACGTTTATTCATTCTTGATTCAATAGGATCACATACAGCAACAAGTTCAATTCTGTCTGAATTTTTGACATAAGCTTCTATATGTTTAAAACTTATTCTTCCACAACCAATTAATGCCACTCTATGTTTCATAATATACAATTCCTACAAATTTTAATAAGATATCTTATAAAGAATTATATTAAATTATAATTAAATAATAAAGGAGGTATAATCATAAAAATAGAACTATGATTATACAAAGAATGATACAATATGATTGATTAATCAAAATAACTCTAGTATTATTAAGTTAATAATTTAATTTTCATCATGAAACAGAAATCTCTCAAAAAAAATGCGTTTTTAAACATAATTCGTACTCTAATGAGTATAATTTTTCCATTAGTAACTTTTCCTTATGCATCCAGAGTTCTATTTCCAGAGGGAATTGGAAAAGTAAATTATGTAAACTCTATTATTTCTTACTTTCTTATGTTATCAAATCTGGGAATTGGAATTTATGGAACTCGTGAAGTCGCTAAATTACGTAATAACTCGAAAGAATTAAATATATTCTGTTCAGAAATTTTTACTTTAAATTTATTTTCAACATTTATTACTTACATTTTATTTTTTATTATTATTTTTTCAATCCCATTTCTAAAAGATTATTCTACTTTACTTATAATTGCCAGTATAACGATAATATTTGCAACAATCGGAATAAGTTGGCTTTATGGAGGAATTGAAGAATATTCCTATATAACAATACGAACTATTATTTTTCAAATTATAAGTATTTTTCTCCTTTATGTTTTCGTAAAAAATAAAGATGATATAATAAAATATTTATTAATTGGAATATTTAGTTCCGTAGGTTCAAATATATTAAATCTTATTTATTCTAGGAAATTTGTAAAATTATCTATAAGAAAACCTAATTTTCGTAAACATTTTAAACCTATCTTGTTATTATTCAGTATAACTATTATTTCAAGCATTTATACTATGCTTGACACTACAATGGTTGGCTCTTTATCAACAAATGAACAAGTAGGTTTCTATACTGCAGCAACAAAAATTAATAAAATGATTCTAAGTCTTGTATCAGCAGTAAGTACAGTAATTTTTCCAAGATTATCCTATTATGCAAATAATGAATTACAAGAAGAGTTTAAAAATCTGATTAATAAAAGTTTTTCATTTATATTATGTATTTCAATTCCAGCAACTGTAGGTTTAAATTTGTTATGTGAACCTATCATACTTCTATTTAGTGGAAAAGAATTTACTCCAGCTATTCCTGTAATGAAATTAATGAATCCAATTATAATTATTCTTGCATTAAGTAATCTAATTGGTACACAAATTTTTATCCCTTTGAAAAAAGAAAAAATTACGATCAGAGCTGTAGCTATTGGAGCCTCTGTAAACTTCCTATTAAATTTAATCTTAATAAGACATTATCAAGCATTAGGTGCAGCAATTGCAACTCTTACTGCAGAATCAATAGTATTAATACATCAATTAATATGTGCAAAACAATTCTTTTCTTTTACAAAAGAAATTAAAAACTTTATTCAATATATTTTTGCAACAATTATCATGTGTATACCTGTTATTTTAATAAAATATTTTATTAGTAATATAACTTTACAATTACTTCTTGGTATTTTATCTGGTGCACTATTATACTATATTATATTATTGATTTTTAAAAACTCTTTGGTAACTTCTGTTACTAAACAAATATATTCAAGATTTATGAAGGGAAAAAATGAATAAAAAAAATACGAATTTAATGACTAAAGAATATGGTTTTGTAGTACTTCACTATTTAACATTTGATATGACTAAAAAATGCCTGGAAACATTATTGAATCTATATTCTGAATTTAACATTCATATTGTATGTGTAGATAATTGTTCTATGAATGATTCTTTTTTTAAATTAGAGTCAAATTTCAAAGATAACAAGAAAATTGATTTTATTAGAAATAATAAAAATCTTGGTTTCGCACAAGGAAATAACATTGGATATTTATATTTAAAAGCAAACTATTCCTGTGATTATATTATTATTATAAACAATGATGTTTTATTTGAAGATAAAAATTCTTTAATTAAAATTGATGAAATATATAATAAAGAAAAGTTTTCTGTATTAGGTCCAGATATCTATAATCCAAAAACTAATGTACATCAAAATCCTTCATATAATTATAATATAAAACGATTATATGGAAGAACTATTACTGATATAAAAGCACGTAATAATGAATTAAAACAAAATTATTCTCACTTTTTTTGTTTTTATATAACTGATAAATTCTTAAAATTCAGACATAAATACTTTCATTGGGTACGAAAAATATTTCCCAAAAAAAATGTTCCTCCTGCAGATATGAAATTAGATTCCATTGATAATCAAATGGAAAATGTTGTTTTACATGGAGCCTGTTATATTTTTTCTAAAGAATTTATTAATAAAAGGAAGTTCGCTTTTAATCCAAATACATTCTTATATTTTGAAGAAGATATTCTCCATTATGAATGTCAACTTGAAAATTTGAAAATGATATATACACCAGAAATAAAAGTACAGCATCTAGAAGATGTTTCTACAGATCTTGCTTTTAAAAAACAGTATAAAAAAGATAAGATGATTACAAAAGAATTGATTAATTCTACAAATGTTTATATTTCTATATATGAACAAAAACAAAATAAGGAAAAAAATGATAATTTATGAATAATAAATTTTCTATTATTGTACGTATATACAACGCCGAAAAATTTTTAGATCAATGTATACAAAGTGTTATATCACAAACTTATTCTAACTGGGAGCTTATATTAGTTAATGATGGAAGTACTGATTCAAGTTTACAAATATGCGAAAGCTATGCTTCTAAAGATAAAAGAATTAAAGTTGTTTCACAGAAGAATCAAGGTGGGGTTTCTGCTCAATTAACAGGATTTGCAAATTCATCTGGTAATTTTATTTGCGGTCTAGATGCAGATGATTGGTACGAAAACAATCTTTTAGAAACATGTAATGAAAAATTACAAAAACATTCAGATATAGATTTGATTATTTTTGGATATAATTGTATTTATGAAGATGGGACAACTTCAATTTTTTCTTTTACTGAACAAAATCAATTTTTCGATACCAAACAATTAATCTCTTTTATTATGACTTCAACAGCACACGCTTTATGGTTAAAAATTTATAAAAAAGATTTAATCAATTATACAGACTTTGAAAAAAACATAATAAATCAAAATGGATATAAATTTAAATCCAATAACGATTTATTTATTGGAACACCTTTTTTATTTAATTCTAAGAAAGCAATCATACTAAACAATTGTCTTTACAATTATAGAATCTTAAAAAATTCTGTTTCACATAAAATTGTCCCGTATAAAAGAATTGAAACCTCTCTGAATACAATGGAATATTTTTATCAATTATTGAATGAAAAAAACTTCATTGATAATCAATTTTTATATCTTATCCATCATGAAATATTACGAGAATTGGCCCCAGAGTTTTATAATATTTTTAGATATTTTAAATTTGATTTTAGTAAAATTAAAGAAATAAAAAATAATGACTTTTACAAACTTCTTTTAAAAGAAAAGCATTTAAAATCTATAATAAAAGAATTTTGTATAAAACAAAGAATTGCTTTCTTTCTTTTTACCAAAGTATTATAATTAGGAATTAACTATGATTAATTTAGAACAATTTATTTCAACATATGTCACTGAACGCGACTCTAGCCTTTTCGAGCATGATATTAAGAATAATTATGCAAAACTTACCAAAGCAATTAAAGATAAAACAATGCTTGTTATAGGTGGCGCTGGTAGCATCGGCAGCTCTTTTATAAAAGCTTGTCTTGAGTTTAAACCAAAGACTTTAGTTGTAGTTGATGTAAACGAAAACGGTCTTGCAGAACTAACCCGCGATTTACGTAGTACAAAAAGTATGTTTGTTCCAGAAGATTATGTACCTTACCCTATTAATTATGCATCTTCTGTTTTTGAAAAAATGTTTAGAGCTCGTGGCGGTTTTAATATTGTTGCAAATTTTTCTGCACACAAACATGTCCGCAGTGAAAAAGATATATATTCAGTCGAAGCACTATTACAAAATAATGTTTTAAATGCAAAGAAGCTTTTAGACTTACTATCTGAATTTCCACCGGAAGAATATTTTTGTGTTTCAACAGACAAAGCTGCAAATCCTGTAAATATAATGGGTGCCAGTAAAAGAATTATGGAAGATGTAATTTTTGCATATTCCGATAAATTCCCTGTTAAGACTGCCCGCTTTGCAAATGTTGCTTTTTCCAATGGTTCATTACCTGCCGGCTTTATTGACCGTATTTCTAAATTGCAGCCTATTTCTGCACCAAGCGATGTAAAACGATATTTTGTAAGCCCACAGGAAAGTGGTCAGATTTGTATGCTTGCCTGTATGCTAGGTAAAAATCGCGAAATATATTTTCCAAAGCTCGAAGAAAAGAAGATGAAAACCTTTTCATCAATTGCAACAGACTTTTTACATGAGAATGGATACGAAATTCTTGAATGTGCTTCTGATCAGGAAGCAATTGAAAAAGCAGAAGATTTAAAAAAAGGTTCAAAACAATATCCTGTTCATTATTCCGTCTCCGATACAACCGGCGAAAAGGCCTATGAAGAATTTTTCACAGATGCTGAACAGACAGATATGAATCAATTTGAGTCTTTAGGCGTAGTTACAAATAGAACTGCCAGACCTGTAAACGAAATAAAACAATTATTCCAGAATCTGGAAAACACTTTTGCAAAACCAGATACTACAAAAGCAGAAATAGTAAAAATATTAAAAGATTTCCTTCCAAATTTTGAACATGAAGAAAAAGGTAAATCGCTAGATAGTAAAATGTAATTTTTTCTGAATTTGGAGTCTTAAATAATGAGCATTCTTAGATTAATGTATATTACCAATAATCCTGATGTCGCTTTGATTGCCGAAAAAAATGGTGTTAATAGAATATGGATTGATTTAGAAACAGAAGGTAAAGAAGAACGACAAAAAGGACTTAATACTGTAAAAAGCAGGCATTGCATTGATGATATAAAAATAATAAAACCATTATTAACAACCGCAGAATTACTTGTTCGTATAAATCCATGGAGTGAAAGAAGTCAAAAAGAAATCGATTCTGTTATAGCTGCTGGTGCTGATGTAATAATGCTTCCAATGTGGAGAAAAGTTGAAGAAGTACAAAACTTTATAAAAACAGTCGGCGGCAGATGTAAAACTCTTCTACTTCTTGAAACTATCGGTGCTGAACATAATCTTGAAAAAGTTCTAAGATTACATGGTATTGATGAAATACATATAGGCCTTAATGATTTACATCTGGAATATAAACTGCCATATATGTTTGAACTTTTATCTAATGGAAAAATTGAAGAAATCTGTAATAAAATCAAACCTACTGGAATCCCTTATGGATTTGGAGGTATAGGTATGATTGGAGGAGGTTTTATACCTTCTCCGGAAGAAATAATCAATGAACATTTTAGACTTGGTTCGACAGCTATTATTTTATCTCGTTCTTTCTGCAATTATGAAAAAATAAGAAATCTTGAAGAAATTAACAAACGATTTTCCGATGGTATAAAAGCTGTTAGAGAACAGGAAAAAATCGCTTCTCATTTTACTCAAGAGGATTTTTTAAAAAATAAAGAAATTGTTTGTAAAGGTGTTGAAAAAACTTTAGAATTGATGAGGAATAAATCATGATTAATTTATCAATAGAAGATTTGAATAAACTTAATAAAGAATTTGGAGATGGTTTTTATCTTCTTGATTCAGATGTATTTTTAAAAAACTATTTTGATTTATCAGAATCATTTAAAAAGTATTATCCAAATTTTAATATCGCATATAGTTATAAAACCAATTATCTTCCTAAGCTATGTAAAATTGTAAATCAACAAGATGGTTTTGCAGAAGTCGTTTCAGAAATGGAACTTGAAATAGCTTTAAAATCTGGAGTTGAATATAAAAAGATTATATGGAATGGTCCAATTAAAAACAAAAATTCATTATCGACTTTTCTTTTGAATGGTGGATGTTCGAATATAGATAATTTGGAAGAATGGAATTATATCTCAACACTATCTGACAAAAATCCAAACGAAATTTTTAATATTGGAATTCGTTGCAATTTTGATGTTGGAGATGGCGTTCTTTCCAGATTTGGAATTGATATTAATTCAAATGATTTCAATTATATTTCAAAAGAAATTGCATCAAGGAAAAATATTAAATTAATATCAATTCAATGTCATTTTGCAAAACGCAATGCAAGTTACTGGCAAAAACGTACTAAAACAATGCTGGGTATATATGAAAAATTAAAAACTGAATTTAATATACAAGTTGAAAGGATTGATTTAGGTGGTGCCTTAAGCGGAAATATGACAGAAGATTTTGCTAAACAAATTGGTGCAACATCTTATGGATATAATTTATTTGCAGAATCTAGTGCTAAGATTGTAGCAGAACATTTTAAAGATTCGACTTTCAAACCAGTACTTATTATTGAACCAGGTACCGCACTTGCTGCCGATTGTATGAGAACAGTATTTAAAGTATTAAATATTAAAACAATAAACAATAAACCAATAGCAACTGTTTACGGAAGTCAAAAAAATATAAGCATGCAGGGAATAAATCCTCCAATAAAAATTGTTCATAATAATTCCTCTTTAAAAGAATATACAAATTTAGATTTTGCTGGTTATACTTGTATAGAAACTGATTATTTGTATAAAGGGTATAATGGTAAATTAGCAGAAGGAGACTATATTATTCTTGAAAATTGCGGTTCCTATTCAGTTGTTATGAAACCTCCATTTATTCTTCCAAATTTCCCGATTATTGATATTAGTAATGGAATTGAAAATGTAGAAATAATAAAACGTTTAGAAAGCTTTGATAATTTATTTTCAACATATAATTTTTAATAGGAGTTAATAATTATGAGTGAAACCAATAATTCAGAAGTAATGATCTGGTATAATGAAAAAATTATGCCTTTAAAAGACGCACAAATAAATATAATGTCCCCTACTTCACAATTTGGACTAAATGTATTTGAGGGGATTCCCTGTTATTGGAATGAAGAAGAACAGCATTTGTATGGATTTAGATTAGATGCACATTATAAAAGATTATTACAGTCTGCTAAATTATTAGATCTTGATTGTAAGTATACTGCAGAAGATATGCAAAACGCACTTATTGATGTACTTAAAGTATGTAATTATAAAGAAAATGCTTCAGCAAGACAGACTTTATTTGTAGAAGGAAATGGTTCCTGGCGTTCTGAAGGACCAGTTGGAATGTTTGTTTCTCCTATACAACGTAAAAAAACAAGTGCTGAATATAATAAAAAAGGATTAAATGTTTGTGTTGCTAGCTGGCGAAGAATAAGTGATACAATGCTTAGTCCAAGAATTAAATGTGGAGCTAATTACATAAATTCCAGAATGGGCCAAAGAGAAGCTCTAAGAAATGGCTATGATACATGTTTATTTTTGAATGAACATGGTAAAATTTCTGAGGGGCCTGGAAGCTGTTTTTTTATGATAAAAAATGGAAAACTAATCACTCCTCAACTCACAGATAGTGTTCTTGAAAGCATTACACGTGACTCTATTATTCAAATTGCTAAAGACTTAAATATAGAAGTAATTGAAAGATCAATTGATAGAACAGAATTATATACTGCGGATGAAGCCTTTTTATGTGGATCAGCTATGGAATTAACTCCAATATCAAGTATTGATAAATTTATTGTTGAACAACATATAATTTCAGATTTACTTCATGAAGAATATTTAAAAGCCGCTAAGCATATGAATCCAAAATATTATAATTGGGTAACTGAAATTTATTAATTCAGATGGATTTTTTACAACAATTCTGTTAAAGTTTAAATGAGATTCAGGAGTTATCATTTTGAAGAAAAAATCCATTTTATTGGCATGTCCTACTTCTGTACATTTTGTTCAGGAATATATTGAAAATGTATTAGATGATTCTCTTTTTGATATATATTTTCTTACATGGAGAACAAATCTAAATGAAGAAATATGGCATACAAAGAATGTAAAAGTATTAACATTAATTAATGATAATGAATCAAAAATTATTAATATTTTAAAACTTCTCTTCAGATTAATTAGTATAAAAATCAGGTTAAGAAAACTAGATATTATACATTATCATTTTATTGATAAAAGATTTACACATTTAGTTGATTTTTTTGTAGGCAAAAATGCGCAAAAAATTATTCTAACATTTTGGGGTAGTGATTTACTTAGAGAACCGGAAAAATCTATTACTAGTTTTTCTAAGTTATATAAACGCTCAAATAAAATAAATGTAATGAATATCGAAATGTTTAATAAATTTCAAAAAATTACAAAATCACAGTATTCGAAAAAACTCATTTCCCTTGATTTTGGAGATAGCACTCTTGATTCAATTAAAGTTGCACAAAAAAATAAAAGTATTGATAATATTAGAAAAGCTTGGAATATTCCAGAAGATAAAATAATAGTTCATTTAGGTTATAATGGTTTTGAAGCTCAGCAACATATTAAAATGATTAAGAGTCTTGACTCATGTAACACTAAAGTTAAGAAATCAATTTTTCTTATTGTTCCTCTTTCTTATGGCTGTCCAAATGAAAAATATAAAAATCAAATAATTCAAGCATTAAAAGATAGTGGGATTAATTTTTATATTCTTGACAAGTTCATTGACAAAGATAGTATTGGAGAATTCCGTTTAACAGCTGATATTTTCCTTTATGGGCAAACAACAGACGCCATATCTGCAAGCATGATAGAATATTTTGCGACTGGTTCAACAGTAATAAAACCAAAATGGCTCATCTATTCGGAATTAACAGATAATGGAATTACTATGATTGAATATAAAGATTTTAATTCACTTACAAATATTTTTGAGAATGTTATATTACAAAAGTTGTATAAAAATAAAAATAAAAAAAATAGTTCTATAATTTATTCATTAAAATCCTGGAACTCTCTAAAAAATCAATGGTTGAAAATGTATGATGAAAATTAATGATATTATAATTACACCTGAAACAACTCTTTTTGAAGCATTAAATATTATGGACAAAATTGATAGAAAATTACTATTAGTTTTGGATAATAAAAAATTTATAAGTTTAATAAGTATTGGTGATATTCAAAGAAGTATCTTAAAAAAAATCAAATTAGATTCTCCTGTGAGAAAAGTATTCCGTACTGACATTCTTGTTGCTAAAAGTAGTGATGACAAGAAACAGATTCTTCAAAAAATGAAAAAAGAACGAATTGAATTTATGCCGGTAATTGATGAATATTCAAATCTAATAGATGTTCTTTTTTGGGAAGATTATTTTGAAAATAAAAAAATTACAGCAGGAACAAAATTAGGATTACCTGTTGTAATTATGGCTGGTGGCGAAGGAACACGTTTACGGCCACTTACAAATATTATTCCAAAACCCTTAATTCCTATTGATGATAAAACTATTGTTGAAGACATCATGGATAAATTTATTGATGTAGGCTGTAATGATTTTACTTTTTCGGTAAATTACAAGGCAGAAAAAATCAAAGATTATTTTGAAAAAATTCCAGAAAAAAATTATACAGTAAATTATATTCAAGAAGATAAACCTTTGGGAACTGCGGGTTCTTTATATTTACTTAAAGACAAATTAAAAACAACATTCTTTGTCTCAAACTGTGATATTTTAGTTGACGTAAATCTGGCAGATTTATTGAATTACCATCGAGAGAACAATAATGTAATTACTGTGGTTTCTGTTCTAAAAAATTATTCGATTCCTTACGGTACAATTGAGACTTCTGAAAATGGTCAACTTGTAAGTTTGAATGAAAAACCAAATATTGTTTATCAAATTAATTCCGGTTTATATATTCTTGAACCAAAAATTTTTGAATATCTTCCAGAAAATCAATTTATGCATATCACTGATTTAATATTAAAACTGCGAGAAAACAATCTTAATGTAGGTGTTTTTCCTGTAAGTGAAGGTTCCTGGGTAGATATGGGTAATTGGGACGAATATCTTAAGATTATTAAAAAAGAAGCAATTAAATAAATTATATTAAGATAAATTTTACTAAAGCATAATTATCTTAAATTTTAATTACTTCAAAAATCATTAAATCTTTTTATCTTGTTTTACCCCTCAAAAAATATTATATTTTATTATAGAAATCATTGATTTCATTTAAAACAATTAAACAACACAGGTTTTTATGTTCATAATTAACGGTTCATTTTTGTGCAGAAATTTAACGGGAATAGAAAGATTCGCATTCGAAATTTGTAAACAACTTGATTTATTAATAAAAAAAGATGAAATATGGATGTACATTCCTCAAAACTCAAAAAATAATCCTGAATATAAAAATATTAAAATTATAAAATCGAATAAACCGCTTAAAAATTTTCCGTTATGGGATCATTTTACTTTTTCAAAATTCGTAAAAAAACATCAGGGTATCTCTTTAGATTTTTCTAACATTACTCCCCTTTTCAATCCGGGCTTTGTTTTCCTTCATGATATTTATGCAAAACTTTATCCGGAAGATTTTAAATCTTTTAAAGATAGACTAAGAAAAGCTTATATGTGTTTTATGTATAAACACATTGCAAAAAAAGCAAAAAAAATCTTCACCGTCTCCGACTTTTCCCGCTCGCAGATTTCTTCCACTTATGACGTACCAGAAGAAAAAATTACTGTGATTCCAAACGGATGGGAACATTTTAAATCTGTAAAACCTGATACTTCCATTTTTAAAAGCTTTCCACTTCTTCAGAAAAAGAATTTCTTCTTTACATTAGGAAGTCTTCAGAAACGTAAAAACTTAAAATGGATTTTGGAATATGCAAAAAAGAAACCTGATGATCAATTTGCAATATCTGGTAAAGCAATAAACGGAATGGAAAGTAACGAACTTTCTAAATTAAATGAACTTCCAAATGTAATCCTCTTAGGTTATCTTTCCGACGACAGTGTTAAAGGACTTATGCAGAATTGTAAGGCATTTATTTTCCCAAGTTATTACGAAGGCTTTGGTATTCCTCCTCTGGAAGCGCTTTCAGTTGGCGCCAGAATAATAATTTCGAATGCCGCAAGCCTCCCGGAAATCTATAAAAAATCTGCATATTACATTGACCCGGATAATACCGACATTTCTTTGAGTAAACTTTTATTAAAGCCGGTAGATTCACCAGATGAAGTATTAAAATATTACACTTATAAAAATGCAGCAAAGATGTTATATGAGGAATTAAAGTCTTTCGTAGAAGAAAGCAAAAACTCATGATATACTAATTTCTGTTATATGGAATACACACTTTATCACAAAACAATACCTGTCCTCAATTTTGAAATAAATGATTATAAAATTTCAAAAATAAATGATATACTTAATAAAAGACATATACCTACAGGCATCACTCAGGATTCATCAGAATCATTAAATCTTCAGAAATTCAATAAATGGTGGACAAACAGAGCCATTCCCCTTTCAAGACAGAATTTAAAAAATGCACTTAACCTGTTAGGCAATATCACGATTGAACAGCTTATTACAAAATCTTATGGATTAAGTCTTTCGGATCATTATTGGGCTAAACCTTCAATGGCTGATTTAAAATGGGAAGATATAAACTTTTTTCAGAATCCATTTTCTGAAGATGTAGGAAATGCTCTTTTTGAAACTTTAAAAAAAGATTCTTCTGATGCAGATATTATTTCGCCTGATAACACAAGTGATGGATGGCTTAAGAAAAAATGGATTATTCAGAATGACAAAAGAATTCTTATAAAAGGTGGAAGTGGAGAAAGCCAGCAGGAACCTTTTAATGAAGTACTGGCATCAGAAATCTGTAAAAGATTGGGAATTAATCATGTAGAATATAAAATTATCAATCAGGATTATGATTACTATTCTTCATGTCCAAACTTTGTTTCCATTAATTCTGAATTTGTCCCGGCATCTGCAATAAATTCCCTCAGAGATTTTAAAGGTGATGTATGGGATAAATATAATCATTTTAAAGATAACTGTAAACTTGCAGGAATAGACTTCTCTGAAAACCTTGAAAAACAATTATGTTCAATTTTTATTCTTGATTTCATTATTGCAAATGAAGACAGACACTTTGGTAATTTTGGCTTTCTGCGTAATCCCGACACTCTTGAATGGCTTGGTTTAGCTCCTGTATTTGATTCTGGTTCATCACTTTTTTATAAATTCCCATCTTCCTTTCTTAAAGATAATGATAAAACAAAATCAGAAAATATAATTGCCCGTCCATTTGGCTACCATCACTCTGACCAGATTAAACTCTTACCATGTTTAAAATTATGTAAAGATCTTCCGTTCCACACGCTTACTGATATTCCTGATTTTTTCAATTCCCTTTTAAAACAAAATACCCGAATAGACGAAACCCGCCGCACCTTATTATGCGGATTATTAAAAAATAGAATCGAGGAATTAAAAAAATATGAAAATATTTGAATCTATATGGAATAGAATTAAATCAAAAATTTTTTATCTGAACGTAATTCTTATTTTTTGTCTTTTTATGTTCTTTGGAACTAAAGGAAGCATTCAGGAAAGACTTGAATTATTCACGAGTTTTTCTATGGAAACTGTACGCTTTCTTATAAGATGTATTGTAATTTTATTTGCAGGTAATATTTTCTTTCTTACTCTTTTTGAAATTTTAAATATAAGACCTTTACCTTCTGACCAGCTCACACAAACCCAAAAGAAAAACAAATATCTGATTATTTCTATACTTCTGTTTTTCCTTTCAATTTTTCTTCACGTTATAAAAAGATGGGCCATTGACCGTTTTCCGGTAGACCAGCCAGACATCGTATACTTTACTCTTACAAATATTCAGGGACATGTAGATAAGACTATCTGGATAGAAGTGTTTGCTTATTTTTTTATCTGCTTTATTATCTTTGCTGCCCTTTACACCGGTATATATTTCTATCAGAAAAAAACAAGATATTATGTTTTCTTAATTGGTAAAAAATTAAAAGCTGGAATAAATTTCTTATTTATGCTTTTTGGTATTCTTTGCCTTTTACTGACTTTTACAGATGTATATAGAGATTTACATTGTTATGACTATGTAAAGGTAATTAAAAAATATAATGCTCCACCGGTTGATTCTGAGTTCTATCAGAATGAATATATAAAACCTGAATACAATAATATTATCTTTCCTGAACATAAAAAAAATGTAATTATCATCTTTCTTGAATCTATGGAAAGTTCTTTTGCAGACCCACAAAACGGTGGCTGTATGTATAAAAATTTAATTCCAGGTCTTACAAAGCTTGCAGAAGAAAATATCAATTTTTCCGATAAAGAACTTACTGGCGGTGGAATTGATTTAGCAGGAACCGGATGGACTATTGCTGCCATGATTTCTAAACTGGGAGGGCTTCCGTTCAATCTTTTAGGAGATACAAACATAAACCGAAATAGATTCTTACCCGGCGCTATTACTTTAACAGACATATTACATCAAAATGGTTATAACCAGCGTTTTATATTTGGAAGCGACAAACGTTTTGCCGGTCGAGATTCTCTTTTAGAAACTCATGGCGATGTAGAAGTTCACGATATTGAATGGTATAAAATGAAAGGTCTGCTCCCAAAAGATTATTCAGTTTTCTGGGGATTCGAAGATAAAAAATTATATAATTTTGCCAGGATGGAACTTGAAGAACTTAGCAAAGATTCCAAACCTTTTATGCTTGGTTTTCTTACCGTAGATACTCATATGTCTTATGGGTACCAGTGCGAAGATTGCCCCGATACAGAATCAAAACCTCTTAGAAATTCCATTATCTGTGCAGACCGTCAGATTTCTGAATTTATAAACTGGTGTAAAACTCAAAGCTGGTATGATGATACTGTGATTGTAATCATGGGGGATCATCTTTTTATGGCAACTAAAGAAACTAATCCATTTGACTCCGACCGTCTTATTACAACTCATGCAGAAAAAGATGATCTTGAAGGTATGGATGGAAACCCAAGAAGATGGATTGATATATTTATAAACTCACAGGTAACAAGCGAAAAAACTAATCAAAAGAACAGAAAAATTTCTTCATTTGATATGTTCCCTACAATTCTTTCTGCTATGGGCTGTACAATAAAAGGAGACAGACTTGGTTTTGGAGTAAATCTTTTTGGAACAGAAAAAACTCTTTGCGAAAAATATTCAGAAGAATATATCAATACAAAACTGATGGAAAGAAACCGTCAGTATGAAGAAATGGATTATACACCAGAGGAACGTAAATAAAAAATCTCTTACTTTAAACAATCCGTTTTTTCTACTATAATATTGTTATGAAATTTACTGCATGGTTTAAATCACTTTTTGACATCAAGCTGCTCAAATTTCTTCTTGTTGGTGTTATAAACACTATTGTTGGAAGCGGTATAATGTTCCTTCTCTACAATTGTTTTAATGTACCCTACTGGCCTTCTTCTGCATGTAATTATATTGTGGGTGGAATCTGTAGTTATTTTTTGAATAAATATTTTACATTTAAAAATCACAGTAAAAGTAAACGCGAAGTTTTATATTTTATAATCCTTATAGTAAGCTGCTACCTTATTGCTTATGTAAGTGCAAAGAAATTAATTTATATGATTCTTTCAGATTATTCAGAAAAACTAAAAGGCAATATTGCACTTGTGTGCGGAATGTGCCTTTTTACAGGATTAAACTATCTTGGACAGCGCTTTATTGTTTTTAAAGAAAGAAATAATAAAACAGAAGATAATAAGACTGAAACACAAAATTTGATTAAAGAGGAGACAAAAGAAAATGAATAAAATCTCTTTAATTGTTCCTTGCTATAACGAAGAAGCAAATATAAATCCTTTTTACGAAGAAATCGCTAAAACTTTTAAAGATTTAAAAGATGCTGATTTTGAGTTGATGTTTGTAAACGATGGCTCTAAAGATAAAACAATCGAAAAAATCGAGGAATTAAATAAAAAAGATAAACGTGTAAAATGTGTCTCTTTTGCACGCAACTTTGGAAAGGAAGCTGCCCTTTTTGCAGGTATACGTAATGTTACCGGTGACTGTACCGTAATCCTTGATGCAGATCTTCAGCATCCTCCATTTGTTATTAAAGAAATGTATGCTAAATGGAAAGAAGGCTTTGAAGTAGTCGAAGGAGTTAAAACAGATCGTGGTAAAGAAGGACTTTTACATAAATTATTTTCTAAATTCTTTTATGGACTTATAAGCCGTGCAGTCGGAATGGATATGAAAAATTCATCTGATTACAAACTCCTTGATAAAAAAGTTATAGCACAGCTTGCAGCATTAAAAGAAAGGAATACATTCTTTCGCGCTCTTTCCTTCTGGGTTGGATTTAATAAAACTACTGTTTACTACGAAGTACAGGAACGTGCTAACGGTGTTTCAAAATGGTCTACAAAATCTTTATTCAAATATGCTATCAATAATGTTTTATGCTTCAGCTATACTCCACTCCACATAATCACCTTTGTCGGTGTTATTTTTATTTTGATTGCAATTGGGGTTCTTATTGATGCAGTAATCAGTTTTATAAAAGGAACTGCAGCAAGCGGATTTCCTACACTTGTTATTTTATTATTAGTTGGTTTTGGAGCAGTTTTAATTAGCCTTGGAATTATTGGTGTTTATATTGCTCAGATATATGATGAAGTAAAAGGGCGCCCTCAGTACGTGATAGGTAAAAAAATTGAATAAAAACTATATTGATATACATGCAGATGATTATGGTCTCTCTGAAAATTCCGACAATGATATAATTACTTTGTGTCAGAACGAAAAGCTTGACAGCATCAGCATTATTCCAAATCTTGACATTTTTGAATCCAGCATAAAAAAATTCCTGGAAGCAAAAAAAGGTTTTTACCAGAAAGTAAAAGTGAGCGTTCATTTAAACTTTATGGAAGGTAAGGCACTTTCTTCTGTTGCAGAACTTCCGGACCTTGTTGATTACGATGGTTATTTTACTGTTACATGGGGAAATCTTTTTTTGTGGAATTATAACCCATTAAAAAGAGATAAAATAAAACAACAGCTTAAGACAGAAATAACAGCTCAGATTAATAAATGTATTTCTGCAAAAATCATAGATAAAAACGCAATTAGAATAGACAGCCACCAGCACCCTCATATGATTCCACTTTTTTTCGAAGCGCTTACAGAAGCTGTAAAAGAAAACAACTTTAATGTAGAATATATAAGAAACACCTGTGATCCTCTCTCTTTTTATCTTTTTGAAAGAGGATGTTTTAAGCATTTATCTATAGCAAATGTAATAAAATGCTTTATTTTGAATTTTTATTCTAAAAAAATCTCGCACTGGCTTCGCGTTAACAATCTAAAAGATTCTTATCTTTGTGGTGTTTTTTATTCTGGACTTATGGATGACCGAATCTTACCTGTACTTCCAACTTTCGAAGACGAAGCTGCAGAAGAAAATAAAATCTGCGAAATACTCTTTCATCCAGGGCTTATGTATAAAACAGAGCTTACAAAAGAATTCAAAAAAATCGGATTTAATGATTTTCATCTTTCTTCCAACAGAAAAGTTGAATTTAATACATGTAACAGATTATAGGAGTTATAAGGATGTCTAAAAAAATTAACACTTTGGTATTAATACTTTCAGGCTTTTTTATCTTATGTTTAATCCCATCCCAATTTCCATTTGTTCAGCGCTTTGCTGTTGAATTTGTAGAAAAATTAAAGAATGATGATATAAATGATCCGTTCTGGATGAAGCAAATGTCTGCCTTTGGCATTATGGGGATTCTTTTTATTCTTGCTTTTGATTTCTTTTTTATTACACAGAAAGGCCGCGAGATTATTAAAAATTTTGTTTCAGAAACAAGAGAAATAATCACCAGTATAAAACAGAATAAAAAATATCTTTTTATCTTAATGGGACTTTATACCCTTTCATATTTCACAATCATAAGGGCAAATTTTGCAAATATAATCATAGACGATATGGGACGACAGATTGAAGGTGTAAGAGAATGGATGAATTTTTACCGCTATATAGACGAAATAGGTTCCATCTTTATTCATACTTCTAAAAGACTTATGGATATTGCCCCATTAACTCAGTTTATTGCAATATTCTTTCTTTCGCTTTCATCTTTCTTTGCCATAAAGATTTTTAATAAAGATAAATTTACAATTCCAGCATGTTTTATATCACTCCTCATTGGTATTTTCCCTTATTTCCTTGCAAATGTTTCATACAGATATGATTCGCCTTATATGGCTTTATCTGTTCTTGCAAGTATAATTCCTTTCCTGTTTTTTAATAAAAAAGACACTTTTATCTTTACGTCTGTAATCTGTCTGTTAATCATGTGCATGACTTACCAGGCATCTTCTGGCATCTATATTATGATGTCTGTTTTATGTGTTATTTATAAATGGCTTTTAGACAAAGAAAATTTTAAAGAAATATTAAAGACTACCGGTATCTGTATACTTTGTTTTTGTGTTACTTTATTCAGTTTTTATAAAATCTTTTCTATTTCTTCAGAAACAGAAATTTATGTAGATGAATCAATTAATATCGCTGCAATAATTCCTAACTGTATAAATTATATAAAAGTTTTCTTACAGGATTTTAATAAAACCCCTATACTTATTTTTTCAGTATTGATTATTCTACTTTCTGTTATTCTATTAATCAAAAATTCAAAACAAAAAAAAGCTGTCTCTATCCCTGCAGTCATTATTCTGGTTTTATTTTCCATTCCACTTTCATTTGGTATTTATATTGCTTTAGGAAATCCTTCACATGATCCACGTGGGATGTACGGCATCGGCATCCTCATCGCTTTATTAAGCATCATCCTTTACAATCAACTCTCCTCTAATCCAAAAGTAATAAGAATTATTTCTTACATCTTTCTTACCTGTTTTATTTATTCAAATCTTGTTTTCTCTTTTGCATACGGAAACGCTCAGGCAGAACAGAAAAATTACATAAACTTCAGAGCCACTCTTTTATTAAATGACCTTGCAAACATTGTAGAAGAATCTGACGAACCAGCCCAGTTTGTATTTAAAGGCGATATAGGGCATGCAGCAATTGTTCAGAATATGATAAAAGTTTATCCTGTTATGGGCTCTATGGTAGACACAGGATTAAAAATGGACCGTTATTCAACCTTTGTTCTAGAATCATTAAATTTCTTTACACTTGTTTCCGGCTCACAGGAAGAGTTTACGGAGGACTTCCCAATAGTATTCGAAAACCAGTATCATAGAATACAGAAAAAAGGAAATAAATATATTGTAACTTACAAAAATCCGGGATTAAAGGTTATAAAAGTAATCTAAACCGGACTTTAAGGACACCCTCATGAATTTATTAAATATTTTATACACTATCATACTATATCCTCTTATCCAGATAATCGAGATCTCTTACTTTCTGTTCAATAAGCTTTTTGGGAATGCGGGTATTGCAATTATCGGTGTTAGTCTTACGGTTACAATCCTCTGTCTTCCGCTTTACATTGTTGCGGAGCACTGGCAGGAAGTTGAACGAAATACCCAGAAAAAGCTTAAACCGGGTATAGACAGGATTAAAAAAGCGTTCACAGGCGATGAGCAGTATATGATTCTTTCTACCTATTACAGACAGAATCATTACCATCCTATTATGGCTCTGCGCTCAAGCTTTGGACTTTTGATTCAGATTCCGTTTTTTATGGCGGCTTATTCATGTCTTTCCAAGATGCCGGCTTTACAGGGACAGTCTTTCCTCTTCATAAAAAACATGGGACTTCCTGATGCTGTTTTCCACATCGGTAGTTTTCCGGTAAATATTCTTCCTATCGCAATGACTCTTATAAACATCATTGCAGGAGCAATCTATACCAAAGGATTTGCGTTAAAAGAAAAACTCCAGATTTATGGAATGGCTCTTTTATTCCTCGTAATCCTTTACAATAGTCCGTCGGGTCTTGTTCTTTACTGGACTATGAACAATGTTTTCTCGCTCATTAAAAATATTTTCTATAAGCTTAAAAAACCTCTTAAAGTTCTTTATATCTGCATGTGTGCCTTCTGTGCCTTTGTTGCAGTTTATGTTCTTTTCTTCTACGATCCAAACTCTAACTTTAAAATCCGCCTTGCACTTGCTCTTGGAGTACTTCTTCTTACAGGCATTCCTCTTTACCTTAAAGCAATCAACTGGATTATTGATGCACCTCTTAAAGCGATTAAAGAAAACAGTAAGACACGATTCTATCTTTTTATAACTTCGGGTCTTGCTCTTGCCCTCCTTTCGGGGCTTGTTTTACCTTCGAATCTTATTTCTTCGAGTACACAGGAATTTTCAAACATCGGCTCTTACACAAGCCCTAACGATTTTCTTCATTCTCCGTTCTGGCAGAGTATTGGTCTATTTGTTATCTGGCCGCTTTGTATTTACTTTTTATTCAAAGAGCGTCTTCAGACACTGATTGCATCCCTCTTTTCTGCCCTTCTTCTTGGAGCAGTAATTAATGCATTCTGTTTTACAGGGGACTACGGAACTATGGACATCACCCTTAAGTTTATTGGTGGAATTCAGGCTCAGGGAAAAATCTTTAAACTCTTAAATCTTCTGGTCTGGATTATAGTAATCCTAATTCCGTTTATACTCATCAGATTCAAAAAAGAAAAAATTATAACTTATATAAATATTATTGCCTGCCTTTCTTTTGCAGTTTTGAGCATTGTAAATATTTCTACAATCAAAACTGAATACAAAAAATACACAGAAGCTAAGGCAAACATAAAAGAAGATGCGGGCTCTACAAGAATCCATCTTTCTAAAACGGGAAAAAATATTTTTATCCTCATGCTTGACCGTGCAGAAAGCTCTTATCTTCCACACATCCTTAAGGCAAATCCTGAATTAAAAAACATCTATTCAGGCTTTACATATTATCCTAACACTGTTTCTTTTAACGGTCACACTCTTATGGGAAGCCCGGGTATCTACGGCGGATATGAATATACTCCATACCAGATGAATCAGGTAAAAGATAAATCTCTTTTACAAAAGCATAACGAATCTCTTTTAGTTCTTCCGCGCATTCTTACAGAAAATGCTGATTACTCTGCTAACCTTTATGACCTTTCGTGGGCAAACTACAGCTACGAAGCAGATATGAGCATCACAAATGATTACGACAAAATAAACGGTGGAATCTTATGCGGAAGGTACACAGGAGACATCAAAAAGACTTTATCTTCATACGATTCAAGCCTTCTTACAGAAAGTGTAAACCGTAACCTCTTTTTTGTAAGTCTCTTCCGCGAAGTTCCTGCTGTTTTAAGGGACATTGTTTATTACAAGGGTACCTGGTGGTGTTCAGAAGTTGTAAGTGATGAAGATTCATTCTTAGACTGGTATGCACCTCTTTATTACATGTGCGACATAACTGATTTTGAAAACCCTAAATCAAGCCTTACCATAATCACAAACGAAACAACTCATGCAAACGAAGATATCTCTTCTCTTAAACTCACTTCTACTCCTGTAGAATTCCCCGATAAGAATGCCGGCTACGAAACAAACATCGTATGTCTTGAAACAATCGGTAAATGGCTTGATTTCCTTAAAGCTAATGGTGTTTACGATAACACAAGAATAATCATCGTTGCAGATCACGGAATAGGATACGGTCCTGCATGCTCGGAAAACTATACAACTCCATCCATAAACGGCTATCCTAAAGACAGCTTAAATCCACTTTTGCTTGTAAAAGATTTTAATGCAACCGGAGAACTTATAACCGATATGACCTTTATGACAAATGCAGACACACCTTGCCTTGCATTAAAAGATGTTATAGAAAATCCTACGAATCCGTTTACGGGTAATACCCTAGAAAGCGAAAAATATAAAAAGGATGGTGTTTTAATTACAACAGACAGTCTTTTTAAACCTCATCATTCTTCAAATCCGAATTACTTTACCGTAAAAGAAAGCTCCTGGGTTACTGTCCACGATAATATCTTTGTTGATGAAAATTGGTCTGTCGGATTACCGGAAGGTTTGGGAGAAAAATAAAATGAAGATTGCAATTGACTGCAGGATGCTCGGTTCTGGCGGAATCGGAACTTATCTTGAATCTCTTCTCCCCTTTTTCCTCGAAGACTTTGACTGCCTTCTTTTTGGAAACCAGGATTTAATCATGACTAAAATCTCGCTTCAGGAACATCAGATTCAGGTGGCTGATTGCAGGATTAAGCCATTCTCTCTTACAGAGATGTTCTTCTTTCCAAAAGAGCTTTTAGAGCGCATAAACGAGTGTGATTATTATTACACCCCTTACTGCAATATCCCGGAAGGAATCACTATCCCGATTTTTTCTACCATCCACGATGTTGTTTTCCTCGATATCCCTTCCCTTACTTCGCGTGCCGGTGTTTTAGCAAGAAAATATTTTTATCAGAGGGGAATAAATAAATCAAAAAAGATATTCACAGTTTCTAATTTTTCGGCTCTCCGCATAAAAGAGCATCTGAACACTCATCATAAAAAAATCATTGTTACATATAACTCGGTTCCCCAGTGGTTTATGGAGAAAAAAAAGAAAACACTCAAGAAAGAACACTCTATCTTATTTGTAGGAAATATTAAAAAACACAAAGGCCTTCACACACTTTTAAAAGCGTTCGAAATTTTAAGTGCCAGAGACCATGAGTTAAAGCTTGTGATTGTCGGTAATGCAGAAAACTTTAGAACCGGGGACGACACAATTGCAGCATCAATCAGCCGCTTTCCAAAAGATAAAATCCTTTTTACCGGAAGAATCTCTAACGAAGAAGTACGCGATTATTACGAAAAATCCCAGCTTTTGATTCAGCCTTCTTTATATGAAGGTTTTGGTATGCCTCCAATGGAAGCCCTTTACTGCGGAACAAACGTCGTACTTTCGGACATTCCGGTTTTCAAAGAAATCTATAAGGATTTTCCTGTTACATATTTTCGCTGCGAAGATCCGAACGACCTAGCACAGAAAATTGAGAATTCTCTTAGGAAAGAAAGCCCTAAAATCACCGGTAATGTATATTCATTCCAGAGAACTTATAATATAATAAAAGAGGAATTAAACTAACGATGTTACAGAACTACTTTTTGTTATACATAGATCCCGGAACAGGCAGCATGCTTTTTTCTATCCTCATTGGTGCTGCTGCAACTCTTTTCTTTCTTGCAAAGGCTGCATGGCTTAAAATCAAGATTATATTTGCAGGGAAAAAGGACGGCTCAACTCTTGATACTTCTTATAAAAAATACGTAATCTATAACGAAGGAAACCAGTACTGGAATCTCTTTAAGCCAATCTGCGACGAATTTGAAAAACGAAAGCTTGAACTTACATATTTTACCTCTGCAGAAAAAGACCCTTGCTTTGAACAAAATTACACATACGTAAAACCCGAGTTCATCGGCGAAGGAAATAAAGCCTTTGCCAAACTGAACATGCTTTCCGCAGGCTTTGTCCTTATGACAACCCCGGGCTTAAACGTCTACCAGTTAAAACGCAGTAAAAACGTAAAGCATTATTCGAATATTCTTCATGCGGCAAGTGATGCAACTATGATGAAGCTTTTTGCTCTGGATTATTTTGATTCAATCCTCTTAACAGGAGACTATCAGAAGGCGGATATTAAAACTCTTGAAGAACAGCGCAGCATAAAATCAAAAGACCTCATAACAGTCGGCTGTCCATACCTTGATTACAACAAAACTTTGATGGACGAAATCCCACAGGAAAAAAATCATAAATTTACTGTTTTAGTTTCACCAAGCTGGGGACCTTCTGCACTTCTTTCCAAATACGGAGAAAAGCTTTTAGATCCTCTTTCTAAAACTGACTGGAGAATCATCATAAGACCACACCCTCAGTCAAAAAAAGCAGAACCAGAAATTCTTGAAAGCTTACAGAAAAAATACAGCTCAAATAAAAACATTGAATGGGATTTTGATAAAACAAATACTTATTCAATGAAAAAATCTGATATAATGATCAGTGACTTTTCTGGAATTATTTACGATTACACTTTCCTATGCGATAAGCCTGTTATGTATGTAAATGCAGATTTAAACCTTATGCCTTACGACGCTTACGACTTAAAAAACTTGAACAACGGAAAAGATATCTGGCAGTTCGATATACTCAACAAAATGGGAATCGAAATTAAAGAAGAAATGTTCGAAAAACTTCCGGAAGCGATTAAAAACGCAAGCGACAGTAAAGAGCTTTCGGAAATAAGAAAAAATGCAAAAAATGCTGCATGGATGTTCCAGGGTTCTGGGGCAAAAAATACAGCTGATTATATGATAAAAACAATTGAAGGATAGATAAATTATGGACAGAAACATGCTTAATTTTACAGTCGGACCTGTAATGATGGACGACTACTTACTTAAAGAAAATGCCGATCAGGTTCCTTACTTTCGAACACCGGAATTTTCCGAAATCATGCTCGAAAACGAAAAGCTTTTGTGCGAATTTTTAAATGCACCTTCTGGCTCACGCGCCGTATTTATTACAGGTTCCGGTACTGCCTCTATGGAAGCATCTGTTATGAACTTCTTTAATAAAGACGACAAGCTTCTTGTTGTAAACGGTGGTTCATTCGGTCATCGTCTTGTTGAACTCTGCCAGATTCATAACCTTAATTTTACAGAAATCAAACTTGAATACGGAACTTCGCTCACAGAAGATATCCTTAAAAAATACGAAAACTCCGGTTACACAGGTCTTTTAATGCAGCAGCACGAAACTTCTACCGGTGTTTTATACGATCTTAAAATGGCCGGAGCATTCTGTAAAAAGAACAATATGTTCCTTTTGGTTGATGCCATCTCTTCTTTCCTTGCTGATGAACTTGATATGCAGGCAATGAATGTTGATGCTGTAATCATGGGAAGCCAGAAAGCCGTTGCTCTTCCTCCTGGAATGAGTTTTATCGTAATGGGTAAAAAAGCACTGGACCGTGTTCAGAACAACAATATGACAACCATGTACTTTAATCTCCAGGATTATCTTAAAAATCAGGAACGCGGACAGACTCCATTTACTCCGGCCGTGGGAGTATTACTTCTCTTAAACTCACGCCTAAAGAACATCAAGGAAAATGGTGGTGCTAAGGCTGTTATCGCTCATACAAGAGAAATTGCAAAATACTTCCGCGACGGAATTAAAGATTTACCGTTTAAGATGTTCCCTCAATCCCCTGCTTCTGCAGTTACAGCACTTACAAGCACAAACGGAAAATCAGCTTACGATATATTTACCAAAGTAAAAGACGAATATAAAATATTTATATGTCCGAATGGTGGAGAATTAAAAGATTTAATCTTCCGAGTAGGACACATAGGTTCAATTTCTAAAGAACAGGTTCAGGTATTGCTCGATGCTTTACACCAGATGAATACTAAAGGAGAATTATAATGAACGCATTAATTTTAGCAGCCGGAAGAGGAACAAGAATCAGCCGTTATCTGGAAGGAAATCCAAAATGTACTGTTGATATCGGAGGAAAACCTTTAATCAAATATACAATCGAACTTTTAAAATCAAAGGGAATCAAAAAAATCTGCATCGTTGTAGGATACCAGCATCAGGTTATCGAAAATCTTCTTAAGGATGATGGAATTGAATTCTACTACAACCCGTTCTTTGATGTTACAAACAGCATCGGTTCTGCATGGTTTGCCCGTGATTATCTTAACAACAACGACGACCTTCTTGTTATGAATGCCGATGTTTTTGTTGAACCATCTGTAATCGACATCCTCTTAGAAGAAAAAAGAAGCCCTGTTTTACTCGGCGACGACAGACGTAAGGAAGAAGCTGATTATAAATTAAAATACACAAACGGCATCCTCGAAAAATACGGAAAGGAACTTAAAGGCGATGACATCACAGGTGAATACGTTGGTATTGCAAAGATGAGCCGTGATTATATTCCAACCTTTAAAGCTCAGCTCGAAAAGATGATTGGGGAACAGAAACACTCTGTATGGTGGGAAAACGTTTTATACGAATTGAGCGCCAAACAGAATATCCACGTATTAAACGTAGGCGACCGCTTCTGGGCCGAAGTTGACTACATCGAAGATTATAATAGAATTAAAGAATTTGTTTCTAAGAAATAAAGATTAAAAAACCGGCAAACGATGCCGGTTTTTTTTACATACTATAACTTACATAAATCCTTGGAATCATAAAATAATGAAATTGATTGTTGTATTCATTAAAACTTTTATCGATGCAGAAATATCCCGAAACACCAAGTGAAAAATCATTCCAAATCTTATGTTCATAACCTGTATTACAATAAGCTAAAATCGTAAAACCTGTTTCTTCATTCTGGCTTTTTACAAGTGGAAGAGTTTTATATAAAGAGAATGCAGAGTTAAGATAAAATCTTCCCCAGAAATCGCTTTTGAACTCTAACCACTGTTTACAATTCAAACCAATATCAAGACTATAAACACGTATGTTAGAAATTGATTCATCAGGATTTTTATAATATGCGTTATATTCAATACAATTAAAAAAAGCCAGATTTACTCCAAAGCCCCACTTTAATTCATCTTCATTCTGAAATATATCTATCTGTCTGAATGTAAGACCAAGTGCATTGTTATTATATTTTATATCAGGAGAGAAAATAACATCATAATTAAAACCTAATCCTAATGTTGTTGGATTAGAAAAATTCACGCTTTTAGAATATAAAAGACCATCAGAGAAAATATTAAAAAATACATCATCATTAGACCATATACTTCGTACTTCAAATTCAAACTGATCAAGAGGTTCCTTGGTATTATGCCCATAGGGATTGTTATAAACATAATAAACGCCTAAATCACCACCAGCTTTTTTATCAAAATCACTCTGATTAGTATTAATTACATCATTAGTTAAACCGGAAAAAATAAAATTAAAACCTGAATAACATGTATAATAAGAAATCTTTCCATCAACATCAGGAGATTTCTGACCTGTTAAAAATCTGTTAATTCCTGCCTGCGGATTTGTAAAAAATGCAAGAACCGGATTATCCTCTTCTATAGCTTTATAAGTTCTGTGAAGGATTTCACCAACATAAGAACCTGTGATATTAGTAAAAATCATATCATTTACAGAAGGTTCCTGAACTTCCCATAAATATTCCCAGATTAAACTTGCAGTAAAATTAGTAAGCACTGAACCATAAAAAGATAATCCGTTCGAACGCCCCATATTAAAATAAAAAGCTCCCTGCAGCGGATGATATATTTGATTTATATGAAACTCATCATTTTCCCAGATCCATGGTCCTGTAATGTTATTCCACATAGATTCAAAAGAAATATCTGCATACGCTTCGTCAAGATATATAAGATCAAACCAGTTAAAAAATAAATCATAGAAAAAGATTTCTGTACCTATGATGCAGTAATGCCGTAAATCTGGCTGTGTATATGGATTAATTCCTTCTTCCGTATTAGTTTCATTATTCTGAGTTTTATTATCTTTTGTATTGTTTTGATTGTCCGATTCAATAGCAAAAGAGGTTGTCATAAGAAAAAATAACAAAAAAAATAAAATTATCCGTTTAAAATGCATAAAGTCAAATTACAATAAATAGCAAAAAAAATCAATTTATGTTAATATTTATGATAGTTTTCTTATTTAGAGAATATGGAGCGTTACGATGAAAGTTGCAATTGTTCATTACTGGCTTGTTACCATGCGTGGCGGAGAAAAGGTTTTAGAAGAATTATGTCGCCTTTACCCCCAGGCTGATATTTACACAAATGTTTACGACCCTTCTAAAATCAGTGATGAAATTAAAAAGCACAATATCTTTACGACAAAAATAAACCGCTGGCCATTTGCAAAAAAGGTCTACCAGAAATACATGCCATTCATGCCAAAAGCTTTAATGGATTTAGATTTAACTTCTTATGATTTAATCATCTCCAGTGAATCAGGTCCTGCTAAAGGTGTATGCCCTGCTCCGGATGCCTTCCATCTTTGTTACTGCCACACACCAATGCGCTACTTATGGGATATGTATCATGAATACTTCCGTAAATCTAATCCGCTCGTACGCTTTTTTATGAAAAAGATGATTCCAAATCTCCGCCAGTGGGATGTAATGTCTTCTAATCTTGTTGACCATTTTGTTGCAAACTCCCATTACGTTGCAAAAAGAATCAAACGCTATTACAACCGTGAATGCGACATCATCTACCCGCCATGCGATATAGAAAAATACATAATCAATAAAAGAGAGCCAAAGGATTTTTATCTTTTCTTCGGGCAGCTTGTAGGCTACAAACGCGCAGACCTTGCTATCCAGGCTTGTATTAAAGCGAAAAAACAGCTTGTCGTAATCGGGGATGGAAAATCTAAGGATGCAAAAAAATACGAAAAGACAGGCTTTATTCATTTTACGGGAAGAGTCAGCGATAAGGATGTTCAGAAATATCTTTCGCAGGCAAGAGCACTTATTTTCCCAGGCATCGAAGATTTTGGTATTATCCCTGTAGAGGCAAATGCTGCCGGCTGTCCTGTTCTTGCCTATAAAAAAGGCGGTGCTTTAGATTCAATTTTAGAGGGAGTTACAGGTCTTTTCTTCGAAGAACAGAATGTACCGTCTCTTGTAAACTGTATAAACACCTTCGAAGAAAATATCAGTAAATTTGAAGACCGTAAAGCATTTACAAAGCACGTTCAGCAGTTCTCACCAGAAGTTTTCCAGAAAAAAATTAAGGAACTGGTAGAAAAGCATGAACGACTTGATTGATTTCTTAATTAAAAGAATGCTCTGATTCCAAGACTCAAAACAAAACCACTCACATCCTGATATTCAGGGCTATTGTATCTGTGATAGTCTGTATTTGTGTTTGCACCACCATCTGCCTTTGTAAACCAGTTGTAGTAATATCCTGCAGATGCGTTGAGTTGTACCGGCACTTTGAATTTAGAAAAATTATAAGATGCTTCGAGTGCAAATGCTGTAATCCATTCATAAACACCATCGTGGAGGAAGTATTTATACATACTGTCTCTTCCGTGAGGATCGAGTTCAGAATAGATGTTACTTCCAACAACCTGTTCGCTACCCCAATCTACACCGTGGCGGATAAGCTGAAACTGGAATGCAAAGCTTGCGTCTGCTAAAGGCTTTGATTCAACACGAAGGAGGAATTCATCTGAGTTTGGATCAAGGTAATAACCGAGTGACTGTCCGTTATTTGTATAAGAAGTTGCAATGTAATTTCCAAAATACCATGGCTGGTAGCGGATAGCATTATGTGTATAGCAGAATGGTTCAACCTTTGTATAGCGGAAAGAAACGTTTGTAAAAGGGATCCATGGAATATTTACCTTTGTACCTGCCTGGTAAGCATACATACATCTTGTCTTTTCCCAGAAGTGAGCTTTTACGCTATTCAATTCTTCAAGATATATAGAACCCCAGATTTTTGCATAGCCTGGGAAGGTATAACTTATATCACCAAAAAGACCAAGGTTATCATAGTCACCAATATCATTCTGGTAAACTACTCTGTCTAAGAGCGGGAACATATAACCAAGTTCAAAACGTTTTGGCCAGATTGCTGTACTACCAAAGTCAAAATGGAAATTTTTATAATCTACATCGAGCATTGCAATACTGAATGCATTCTGGAAAGACTGTCCGTCGTTATATTTCTGATCAGACCAATCATCTTTTTTTGTTCTATCATCATTAAGCTGATACCAAGCCCCCTGATTCATATATTCCTGATTAGGGAACTCAAGTACACCGGTTAATGTAGAAAAACGTAAAAAATCAAAGAGTTTAAGGCTTGCTTCTACACCAAAGAACGGTCTTGCATTAGAGTTTAAGACAAGACTCGAACCTTTATCCATTCCGGCCCACTCTCTGTCCTGACGAGCAGCAATAATATCAAGTTTATTATCAAATAAAGAAGCTCTGATTTCACCTGTCATTCCGAATACAAAGCTCGAAACAATTGGCCAGCCTTCAAGTCCTTCTGCATCAACTTTTCCAAGATAGTAGCATGAACCATCCCAATGTTTTTTATAACTGTATGGCATTACAGAAAAATTCTTGAATTTTTTAATCTTTCTTGGATTGTTAACCTCTTGACTTGGATCAGAAGTTAAATCATACCACCAGTAACCGATTGTATATTCTCCCATTTCTTTTAATGGCATGGAAGTAAGTCCAAGAAATCCTGTTGTTTTATAAGATGTATTTTTTCCAAGGTCTCCCGAAAAATCAAGATTTCCCCATGCTTCGTACCCCAGTGTATTTAATGAAGAATCATTATATACACCGCCCGAAAAAAGCATCTGTGTACTTGCCCCAATATTAAAAGTAATAGGAGTTTCTTCGTTATTATTCGAAATATTATAGTTTAATCTGTTCCACGAAAAGCCTTCTGCAGGATGCTCATATTTTTTTATATAGGCATTAATAACTGCGATTTCTGAATCTTTATTTTTTGATTCGCTGTTCTGAACGTTTTCAAGAATTTCGTTTAACACAGTTAATACATATTTTTCTGAATATGGTCTGACATTTGTAAGAGGCTTACAAAGTCCCTTAGTTTCTGCATCTAAAAGAAATTCGTAAACATCATCAGTTATATCAACTGAACTGTTAGTCTGACAGAATGCATTAAAAGCAATGCCCAGCAAAAATAAAACCAATAATCCCTTTTTCATTAACATCCCCTTAGTCAAATAATCTGTATGTTAAAGCAAAATCTGCTTCGAATCCATGTGCAAATCCGGTATTTCCACCGGCGGTTACCATTAATAAATTATACACAAACTGACTGTTTATGCTTAAATTTTTGGTAAAATAGTATTCGGCTCCAAGTGTAAATTTATGAAGATAAGCAGGATCTCCGCTCATCCACATGTTTGTTGCACTTTCTAAGGCTTCATCCTGTGTGCCGTACTGTAAAACATTCCCTACATCGTCTCCATTAGGATTTGTTGTGTAATCCATCTGGGCTCCTTTTTTAAGAAGAATGTGTTTTACAAATGGATAATATGTAAAGATTTTTAAATTGTCATTCCAGTTATTTGAATCATAAAGTGTAGAAAGTCCGTTTTCTCCATGAATAGAGAATTCATAATCAAAGGTAAATGAATATTTTTTTCGTTTAGCATATTCAACCTTAAAGTCAAGAACAAATGAGTCAGGACCATAAGGAGAACCAATCCATGTTGTAACAACACCGTTACCATTCAAATATCGTCCATTCAGGTTATCTTTACGTTCACGAATCAAACTAGATTCTCTTGAAGGTTTGATGTAAAGCCATGGAGAAGTATAAACTGCTTCAAAATTAAATTTCCAGAAATCTTCTTTAGAAACAGGAAGTGTATATTCTGCTCCAAGCTGAAGTCCTATACTATCTGGAGTATAGCAACCATCTCCTGAACGTTCTCCAAATGCCTGAATTTCGTTTTGTGCAAAAAGACCATAAAGTCTAAGATTTTTTATTGGAACATAATCAAAACTGAATGCAAGATATGCACAGAAATTGTTTTCATAATAATATGCACTTTCGTTGTTAGTCATGTTTTCTATCCATGAACTGTAAGAATGCATAATCATGAGTGGATTTAAATAACGCAGCTGGAATGAACCGTTTAACTGTGAGCCTTCTACTGCTGTAAATGTAAAATTTCTAAATGGTCTGAAAGTTATTTCGTGAAGATATAAAAATTTTTCTGCCTGAACCTGCGCTACATCAAGCGAATACTTAAACCATTTAGTGTAAAGACTCAACTGAGAATAACTGTCTGTTTCAAATGATTTGTCGTAAATGATACTTCTGAGCTGGGTATTACCGATTGTTAATCCTTCTTTTCCAAGATGGAAGCTCACACCCCAGTTATCAAAAAATAATCCTGTACTTCCGTAAGCATAGCGTGGCCATAAGAATTCAAAATCATTTACTTCTAATCCCAATGGAATATTTGTAAATGCATTTGGAGAATTAGCGGCTCCAAAGTTTTTACCGATGAACATATCCATCTCGATCGAAAAATAATTACTAAATCCAATATACATCGGGAGAGTAAGTAAGTTGTCTTTATAATAATAATCGAATGTCCAGTCAATATACTCAGGATCATTTATGTCGTTCGTAGTTCCTGTTTTATAATAAAATTCCGGATTAACACCAAGATTAAAATTTAAAACCAGGGCGTCTTTGTTATAAAAAGTTCGTGGCTGGTAAAGATAATTTTTTACATCTTCATAAAGTTCTTTAGAAAAATCCGAAAGGTCATCGTAATTAATCTGATTAAAATAAAACTTGAGTTCTCCAATGCTCATTGGTGCAGTTTCCAGGGCATTTACAATTCGTGCATCTGCATTGATTGTATACATGGCATCGTAAATCCAGTGTCCTGCCGGAACCTGCTGAGTGTCGTTAATTTCGTATGCAAATAATCCTGTTGATAACAAATTTACTAATATAAAAATGAATAATCGTTTTAATTTTTTCATAACAATATTTTAATATTTTTTGGATATTATTTCTATACTCCCTTCCCCCCTCCCCTTATATTTACATTGCTTTTTAGAAATTTTTGTTATATAATTATTTAATGAATTTATCAGACTTTAAGGCCTACATCAAAAAAGAATTTCCCCGCACAAGCACTTTCGTAACTGGATTTTCAGCATTCCTCATCGATATTTTTACAATCATGTTCTGCATCATTTTAGGATTCTTTTTTGTAAACCTTATTGCCACTCACGATATAGAATTCAGATCTTTCATAAACTACACTGTCTTTTTACCAATCATCCTTCTGTTTTTTGCAATACTTGGACTTTATCCCGGCATTATGATTTCGCCTGCAGAAGAGGTAAAAAAATATGCAACGGGAACATTCTTTTCATTCACTACAATCATTTTTTCTACAATCTTTTCGCAGAAAAACAGTTTTGCTTTTTTAAAGAACATTCAGTCTTATACTCAGGACCTTCACTTAATCATGGCCTTCCTTCTGGCCTTCATCTTTTCGCTCTTCCTCCTGCCTGGAATCCGTGATATTACAAAAGTCCTTTTTTCTAAAACAAAGTGGTATGGTGTTCCGGCCGTTATCTACAGCAATAATTTAAGCGCTGCTCCTGTAATCGACAAGTTGATGACAAAAAGATACCTTGGCTACTATCCATGCGCTATAATCGAATCGGGAACTGTAAAAGAAAAAGAATACAAGGGCATCCCGATTTTTTCTCCAAAAGACACAGACATAATTAACTTTATTCACGAATATAATATTAAAAATGCGGTAATTGTTGACTACAAGGGAAACATCTCGGAAGTGATGAATAATTACCGCTACACAATTTCTGTTGCAAGAATTCAGAACTCTTTTACAAGTACACAGCACATTAAAGATATAGACGGCATAATTGGATTTTCTTCTACACATAACCTTACATTCAGATCAAACCTGATTTTAAAAAGATTATTAGATATTTTCCTCATCGTGTTCTTTTCTCCAATTCTGATTCCGGTTTTCATCCTCCTGATGATTTTAACAAAGCTTACTTCGCGCGGCCCTGTTTTCTACGGACACAAAAGAATCGGTAAAGATGGCAAAGAATTTAAATGCTGGAAATTCCGCTCCATGAACATACGCTCCCAGGAAATGCTCGAAGAAATCTTAAAAACAGATCCTGTAAGAAAAGCTGAATGGGAAGCCGAAAGAAAATTTAAAGATGATCCTCGTGTAACAAAGTTCGGTAAATTCTTAAGAAAAACAAGCCTTGATGAACTTCCTCAGCTTATAAATATTTTTACAGGTCAGATGAGTTTTGTAGGCCCGCGCCCTGTAACAAAGGATGAGCTTGAAAAATACGGCTCTCATAAAGATTATGTTGTTTCTGTTGCTCCGGGACTTTCTGGTATGTGGCAGATTTCGGGAAGATCAGAGACAAGTTACGAAGAGCGAATCTATTACGATACATATTACATTCAGAACTGGTCTGTCTGGCTTGATATCTGGATTTTAATAAAAACCGTTGGTGTTGTCTTAGTTGGTAAAGGAGCCTATTAAATGAAAAGATTTTTTGCTGCTTTTGTCTTTCTCTTTATCTTTGTAAATCTGAATGCTCAGGGCTATAAAATCGAAAAGGTAAACTATGAATTAAAACCTTCTTCATGGGATTTTCTTGCAGTTACAAGTGAATATGCAATCTCGCAGGCTGTCCCTGTTGATTACAATAAAATCTTTGAAACAAAAGAAGATGTAGAATTATACAGCGAAGATTTAGAAACCCGCTTAAAAAACACACGTGCTTTTGCCTCTGTTCAGGTTCTGCTTGTATACGGAAAACCCTCTTCTAAAGATTCTTACACTCCTGTTACCTTAAACGTTACAACAGAAGATTCTATCCATATCCTCGCCGTTCCTTATCCAAAGTACGATTCGAACGACGGTTTTCTTTTTAAACTCAAGATTAAAGACACAAACTTTCTTGGCACAATGAACACAATGAATTCCGAGCTCAACTTCCACGTAGATACATCGGGAGCCGAAACAAAATATAAAATCGGTTTACAATTCGACTTTGACTATCCTTTTAAAGCCGGAATCTTTGATGCAGTTTTTGTAAACGATTATTCCCTTGATTACACATTCGGCGAACACACTCCTGAGTTCAGCACAAAAACAGGATTAAAGTTTACTCTTCCCAAAAAAAATCATTCTTATGTTTTCGAAGTTTACCAGAAAATAATCAACAACTTTGATTACAATATTTATGACGACAATTTTTATTTTAATAACAACATAGCTTTTTCTGTTCCGTTTAAACTTGCTTCGTTCAAAAGGTACGGAGATTTAAATTATTCACCTTCGCTTTCTTTCAACGTAAATTACGATAAGGATGGAATTAATCAGTTGAACTCAGATTTACTTGGTCCTGCCATAACCTTCAGTCATTCACTTTCTGTCGGACGAATCAACTGGAAAAATGATATGCGCTCGGGTCTTTCTGCTTCCATCTCTAATGCATACGAATATAACTTTAGTAAAGACAGGCTTTTCCCTTCCCTTTCGCTCGAAGGAAAGTTCTTTTCTAATATAAAATATACAGATAAAATTGATTTTCTTGACCGCATCGGTTTTTGCGCAGATCTTTATACATACTTTCTTTTTACCGGCATAGAATCAAATCCTTTTATAAGCACTGATGGAACAAACTTTGGAGATCGCCTTCGCGGTATAAGAGATACTCAGTATTTTGAAAACGGATGGGAAGCTGTAAAAAGTATTGGTGTAATTACCTTAAATCTTGATTTTCCATTCCATCTTTTTACTACGAACTTTACAGGACGCATAATGTCATACTTTAATTTTGACTGCCAGATTTCGCCTTTTATAGACATTGGTTTAAGCTATAATAAAGTTACAAAGGAATGGTTTAATCCAAAAGACGGATACTATGCTGCAGGCTTTGAAGTTCTTGTTTATCCTGTAAAATGGTCAAGCTTTACAGTGCGTGGAAGTCTTGGAATTGATATTGGAAGAAAGCTTCTTTCTAAATATTTAAACACAGACTGGCGCGCTAATCCTTCTTCTTACGAAATCTTCTTTGGAATTGGACTTCATTATTAGAATTGAGTCTGCTTTGGGCTTGAATTAAATCTCACGTGCCACAGAAATATTATTTTAATCTTGAAAGCTCTAATACAGCTGTATTCTGATAGTATGGTTCAGGACAGTCTTTTGCCAGTACCTTTAATAAATCTGTAGAAAATTTAGTATATCCAAGTTTTTTACTAAGGTTATAAAGATTATTAAAGCTCTTCCAGATATTATTTTCTGTTCCCCATTCAACTAAATCTTCGTAATGCGAAACTTCTACTAAAAAATCCTGAAGGTTTGTGTATTCATAATCAAGGTTTCGTTTTTTAATCACTTCTTCCATTTTTGTAAAACCAGTGATTACGGCAATCGCGCTAAAACTCATCGCCTTTTCTGTAAGGCCTGCATTTTCGTAATAATCAGAAAGAAGACAGTAAGCTTTAAGGCTATAGTAGTCGTCGTAGCGGTAGAGTTCAAAAAGCTTATCTACACTTGTATTATTGTTTCTGGAAATTACGTTTAAAGCGGATTTTAAAATCATGTTGCGGCGGTCAAAACTTTCCTTACCTGTGATATTTAAAAGGCGGAGTTCCATCTTTTCGTATTCACCTGTAAGTCGGCTTAAATCTGCCATTGTATATAAGATTTCGTATTTTTCATCCGGAACATCAAGAATTTCAAAATTGTTGAGCGCTTTTCTGTAAAAACTTTCTGCAAGTGTATATTCACCTTCGATTTTATAAATGTCTCCAAGAAGCTTTTGAGCTTCGGGGAATTCGTCTTGAGTTTTGATGTGGGCAATGAGGTTATAGATTGAATCGTGGAAGTATTCTGCTCCCTCTTTTGTCATATAATAATTGATGATGTCTATACAGTCGTTTTCTTCTCTTTCGCGGAGGATTGGAATTATATCCGAGATTTTCCCCTGAGCGCGCTTTACGTCCTTAGAAGAAAGGCTGTTTTCTATTTTAGAAACTTCACTGTCGATTGTATTTTTCTTAAATCTGATGGCATCTTCTGCATACTTCATTGCCCGTCCATAATCACTCTGGGCATAATAATTCTTTGCCTGTCTGAATGCCTGATTATAGTCTGCATTTATGCGTGACTGTGCAAATAAGCCAAAAGATAAAAATAAAATTGAAAATAAAGTTAATGTCTTTTTCATAAAGATAATAATTCCTTCTCAAATACTTTATCGGCATCTTTTGCATCAATTGTTTGTACTATTTTTCCTTTTTTAAAAATAATTGCTTTATCCTTAGTTCCCGCAATTCCTATGTCTGCATGGCGTCCTTCCCCGGGACCATTTACAACACAGCCCATAACAGCCACAGTGATTTCCTTATCCATAGCTAAAAGACGAGTCTGCCAGCGTTCTACAAAGGAATGAACATCAAAGCCGAGTCGGCCGCATCTTGGGCAGGAAACTATTGTTACTCCTCCCTTTCTTAAGCCGCATTCGTGTAAAATCTCTCTTCCTGTAATAACTTCGTTTTCTGGTGTAGAAGAAAGGCTTACCCTGATTGTACTTCCTATTCCTTCGCGTAAAAGATGAGTAAATGCCATAGTTGATTTTACAACACCTGTGATAAGAGGCCCTGCTTCTGTTACCCCGATATGAAGTGGTACATCGTATTTTTTGGCAAAGCTTTCGTTACATAAGATTGTCTCTTCTACAGAGCTTGCCTTCATGCTAACCGCATACTGATCAAATTTTAAATCTTCGAATACCGAGCATTCTCTTGCGGCAGTTTCTACAAGGGCTTCTTCACGGCTGATTTCTTTTCTGTCAACTTTTTCTGCGAGTTCTTTTGGAAGGCTTCCCGAGTTTACACCGATTCTCATTGCTGTACCATTTTCGCGGCATCCGTTTACAACAGCTTCTACGCGGTCAATAGAACCGATGTTTCCAGGATTAATTCTTATAGCTGCAACGTTTCCCTTAAGACATTCAAGCGCCAAAAGATAATCAAAATGAATGTCTGCAACAAGCGGCATTGAAGTGTGTTCTGCAATTTTTACAAGGCTCTGTGCACTTGGAATATCCGGAACTGCAAAACGGATTATATCACAGCCGATAGCCTGAAGGTCATTTATTTTAATTAAAAGCTCGTGAAGGGCTTTATCATCATCTTTTATTTTGTCTATGGGCTCTTTCCACATTGTCTGAATTGTTACAGGAGAAGAGCCACCAATAGAGATTTTTTTTGTGATTCCCTTTCCACCAAGAGTTATAAGGCGCGGTTTAAGAAAAAGTTCTGACATATTTTTATTATATACTTAAAACGCTCTTGAGTCATGCTTTAAACAAAAAAAACGTTACCCCGAGGAGAATAATTGAGGTAACGTTTTACATAATGATTATATTTTAATACTTATGCAATCAAGCTGAATGCCATTGCGAACAAAGCTACAGATTCACAAAGACCTACGATCATAAGGTACTGAGCAAATCCTTTCCCTGTTTCACCGTAAGCATCAGAAGCGGCAGCACCTGCTTTACCCTGTGCGATAGCAGAAAGAGCCATTGCAATACCAGAAGCAAGACCGAGTCCTAATGACATACCAGGATTAGTTGTTCCCAATTCTTTTAATTTAAGAAGCATTAAAAGATAACCATAAATTGTCTGAGTAAGAGGAGCACCTGCAAATACTGTAAGAATAAATGGAGCAGGTTTATTATTTATATAACAACGTTTCCATGCTCCAATCGCACCCTGGCCTGCAATCCCAATTCCGATTGCTGAACCAAGAGCAGCAATTCCCATACAAATAGCAGCTCCAAGATCACCAAAAAATTCCATATTTTACTCCTTTTCCGCCCGTGCGGATTATTTTTTCGTTTATACCTTTTACTAAGGTGTCTAAAAATTTATACTTTTTCTTCACTAAACGGCTTATATTTGAATCCGCTCCATTCCATTCCAAGGTGACTTGAAAATTCGAGTGTATTCAAACGAACACCGTGAACTATTACAGAAAGAAGGTTCAAAATCATGTTCAATCCATGTCCGAATACTATGAGTACAATCATAAGTACAAACATAATTGCATGAACAATGACAGTTCCCGCTTCTCCGCCAGCAATCTGAGCTGCCATGCTATTAACAGTTCCAGAGATTGCGCTTCCTGCAAGACCTACGGCCCAGAGACGTATATAAGAAAGAATATCAGAGAAGACGTTTACAACACCAAGGAGAACCGAGATGATGTTTTTACAGCTTTCCAGGATTGAATCTTTTATACTGCCCGCATAGTTACTGAAAATAAAGCTTAAAACAAATCCAACACCAAGCATTGCAATGCAGAATAAACCGATTGGAACTTTGTCAAAAAGCATTATCGCATCCATAGGGAAATCGCGTTTACTTATTACCATCATGAGGATTACGTAGAACATACCCCAGATCTGGAATAAGGCACCCAAATCACCCAAAATCTTTAAGCTCTTTCTGTCTTTGATTACGCATTTGATGTGTGCAACGCTGAGCTGTAAAAGCGCAAGTATAAAACAGAAAATTTGGAGACACTGAGAGTTAGATAATCCTTCTCCCGGATTACTCCAAGGTAAAAGCCAGTATCTTGTTACACCTGGTGAAACTTCTGTATATGCATTAGAAAGAACCGGAACAGAAATATCTGGTAAGATACCAAGTCCAAGATTTCTTAATGTATCTGCAGAAAGGCCAAACCATGTACAGGTAACAACACCCCATGCAACGGTAGAAAGTCCTAGAAGGAGCATTAAACCAAGCAGCGGTGAAGAAGGCTTTTTCTTAAGCTTATTGACGAATAAAAGGAAGATAGCGGCAACTGTTACTAAAACACCGTAACCACCGTCTCCAAAAATCATTCCAAAGAAGATTGTAAAGAACAGTAAGAACCAGCCCGAAATATCAAATTCATGGTAACCCGGAACTGTTCCAAGGAAGTCTGTAAGCGGATAGATAAGGCTTACAAATTTATTGTTCTTGAGCTTTGTAGGAACCATATCCTCGTCGGAAGGATCTTTTGCAGCGTATGCCCATCCGTTTTCAGAGCAGTAATCCTTGAATTTTTCCATATCTGCAACCGGTACATAACCTGTAATCCATGCAAGATCATTTACGTTTCCAAGGTCTTCTCTTTCCATTCCGGAATTGATTGTTTCAAACTCGATATCTGTCTGAAGTGAGTTCAAAAGATTCTTGATTGAATCTGTATAAACTGCTTTTTCTTCGTAGAATGCCTGGATATTGTTTAATTCTTTTTCGCTGTCCTTAATTTCTTTGATTAAGAAATCTGTATCCTCGCGTGGGAAAGGAACTTCGAATGCCTGTGGCAAAAGCTTTTCGGGTCTTGTTTCCCCTCCGTTCAGGATTAAAAAGCGGACTGTTTTTCTGTCCTTATTAAGAATAATTGTTTCGATATCCTTGTCTATGAGGTTATACTTATCAGAAGGAATTTCGTACATCTTAAGAGAGATGCCCTTTTCCTTAAGATAAGCAAAATCATTAAGATTTACGCTACCCCAGTCATAAAAGCGTTCAAGCTCGTTTGCATCAGAAGCAATCTGGTCGAGTAAAACCTTCTTTCGTTCAACACGGGAAACAACTTCCTTACAAAGTTCTGCAGTTTCTTCTACAGAAAGGAGCTTTGCCTTTGCCTTCTTTTTTTGAAGTTTAATCTCTCCCAAAACTGATTCAGAAAGCAGGGCGTTATTTACTGTTTCCTTGAATGCAGAAAGCTTTTCGCCAGAGCCTTCAATATTTTCCAGGTGAACAAGTCCGAGCTTTCTTAAAGCCTTAAGAGACTGTTCCCTTTCCTTATTGAGAATAACAATGGAGACTTTTTTCATCGGTTCAATCATTCTGCTGCCTCCTGTTCTTCATCAATTTTTGACTGTAATTTTCTTTTAGATATTTTACTTCGGACAACTGCCGCAGTCTGTTCATCACCAAGATAAACAGAAATCTTTTTGATGTTGGCCTTAGTTTCGGGAATCTTTACCTTTTCAAAAAGGTTGACTCTCTGTGTTGTTGTCTTTAACTCTTTAGAAAGAAGACGAACCTGTTCATCTAAAACTTCTGCTTCAAGATCAAGCGAAAGTGCTTTTTCCATACGGTCTGCTGCCATATCAATCCAAAGAGGTGCTTCGTATAAATCGTAATCCCCTCTTCCAAAATCAGCTCCTTCGTATACAGGGATTGTTACACCTGCTATATTTCCGTAGCCTTTTTTGATATTTTTAACAGTTACCATGTCCGGCTTAAAAGCATCGCGTTCTCCGAATACTGCAATCCATTCGTCGAATTCTTTCTCTAAAGCAACACGTGCCTGTCTTACTTCCCTGGCCTTTGCGTCGATTGTGCGGATTTCTGTCTGAAGCTGTTGTTTTTTGAGCATGAGTGTAGGAAGATAGCGTTTATACATCTTAAGCGCATCTTTCTGGACTTTGAGCTCATTTTTTGTCAGCTTTATTTTTGCCATTCAATGTTCTCCACTAAAATCACTTAAACAGATTCTACAATCTGCTTAAAACCGCTTATTTTGGCCAGTACTGGTCAATCAAAGAAGATTTAATACCTGTTTCTTCAGGTTCAAAGCATTCACTAAGAATCTTCCAGCCCAAATCAAGTGCATCTTCCAGAGGAATATTTTTAGACAGGTCCATCATATTGTCTTCGAACATCTGTCCGTAATTCAAAAGTTTTTCGTCCCACTTACTAAGGTTGAAACCCATGGATTTCTTTTCGAGGGTATCCTTGTAGCTTGAATAAAGACGAATCATACCATCCATTAATGCACGGTGGTCATTGCGTGTTTCACCGTTTACATTCTGTTTAAGTCGTGAAAGAGAACCGAACGGCTCAATTCTTCCACCCTTAAGATAGTACTGTCCTTCTGTAATGTATCCTGTGTTATCCGGAACCGGGTGAGTAACGTCATCACCAGGCATTGTTGTAACTGCAAGAATTGTTACAGAACCTGCGCTGTCAAAGTCTACGGCTTTTTCGTAACGACTGGCAAGCTGAGAGTACAAATCACCAGGATAACCACGGTTAGAAGGTACCTGTTCCTGTGTAATAGCGATTTCCTTCATTGAGTCTGCAAAGTTTGTCATATCTGTAAGGAGAACTAAAACGTCTTTTCCTTTGAGGGCAAACTGTTCTGCAACTGCAAGCGAAAGATCAGGGATTTTCTGACATTCTACTGTTGGGTCAGATGCTGTGTGCATGAACATTACTGTCTTACTTAAAGCACCTCCGTCTTCAAGTGTCTTCTTAAAATAAAGGTAGTCGTCGTATTTAAGACCCATACCACCAAGAACGATTACATCAACTTCGGCCTGCATGGCAATGCGTGCAAGAAGCTGGTTATATGGTTCTCCGGAAATAGAGAAAATTGGTAATTTCTGTGAAACGACAAGTGTGTTGAACATATCAATCATAGGAATACCGGTTCGAATCATACGGCGTGCCATAATACGTTTAGAAGGGTTTACAGAAGGTCCACCAATCTTTACAAGTGAATCTGTTAAAGCCGGTCCCTTGTCGCGTGGCTCTGCCGAACCGTTGAAGATTCGTCCAAGAAGATTGTCAGAGAAAGAAACCTCCATCTGATGTCCCAAAAACTTGATATGGTCACCGGTAGAAATACCTCGTCCACCGGCAAATACCTGGAGCGATACTACATCACCTTCTATCTTGTTTACTTCGGCTAAAGATTTACCAAAGCGTGTTTCAATTTCGGCAAGCTCACCATAGGCAACATTGTCTGCTTTTACAGTGATTACGCTTCCGACGATGGATTCAATTCTACTATAAACTTTGTTCATAATTATTCACCATCCTTTAACATAACATTGATTTCATTACGAACTTTTGCATCAGAAGAAGCATAATGAGTATCTATATCTTTTTCGCAAGACTTAAACTTATCGCTGTTCCATGGAGAATAGTTCCAGTCAATAAACTTCTGTCTGAGCTGGTTAAAGAAGTTACGGGCTGTATCCTTATCTTCAAAATTAAAATCGGAACCGAGGATGCTTAAAATCTTACTGAATGTATATTTCTGTCTTTCTACGCTAACGGCAGCATCTACTTCGTCGAATGAGTTCTGCTGCATATAACATGCATCAAGGAATTCACTCTTTAAGTATTCAACATAGTCTTCTGTTGTAGTACCGTCTTCGCCGACAACCTTCATCATCTGATTTACTTCTACACCCTTTAAATAAATAGAGCGTGCAAAGCTTACCCAAACTTCAGGTAAAACTGATTTATATTTTGACCATGAAATAAGAGGGTCGATTGCAGGATATTTACGTGCATCAGAACGTTCACGTGAAAGTCCGTGGAAAGCACCAACTACTTTAAGTGTTGCCTGAGTTACAGGTTCTTCAAAGTTACCACCGGCAGGAGATACTGTACCACCAATTGTTACAGAACCAACCTTTCCGTCTCTTAAGCGGACAATACCAGCTCGTTCATAGAAGGCTGCAATGTATGATTCAAGGTATGCTGGGAATGCTTCTTCACCAGGAATCTCTTCCAGACGACCAGACATTTCACGAAGTGCCTGTGCCCAGCGTGAGGTTGAGTCTGCAAGAAGAAGAACGTGAAGTCCCATCTGGCGGTAGTATTCTGCGAGTGTTACAGAAGTATAAACCGAAGCTTCGCGGCTTGCTACCGGCATGGAAGATGTATTACAAATGATGATTGTTCTTTCCATTAATGAACGGCCCGTACGAGGGTCTTTAAGTTCAGGGAACTCTTTGATTGTTTCTACTACTTCACCCGCACGTTCACCACACGCAGCGATGATTACGATATCTACGTCGGCATGGCGTGATGTTGTATGCTGTAATACTGTTTTACCAGCTCCGAATGGACCTGGGATACAATAAGTACCACCCTTACATACAGGATAGAAGGTATCGATAAGACGAGTCTGAGTAACCATCGGCTCACTAGGAGCAAGACGTTCTGCATAACAGTCAACGGCACGTTTTACAGGCCATTTGAATGCCATTTTTAATGAATGATCATTTCCTTTTTCATCAGTAACGACTGCCATTTCGTCTTCGATTGTATAAGAACCGGCAGGAGTTACCTTCTTTACGGTATACATACCAAGTAAATCAAAAGGAACAAGGATTTTATGTGTAAAAGGTCCTTCCGGAACAGAACCGATTGAATCTCCGCGGAGGAGCTTATCACCAGGTTTTACAGAAGGAGTCCATTCCCATTTTTTATCTTTTGGAAGAGGGTCTACATAAATACCTCTTTCGAGGAAGAAGCCTGCCTTTTCTGCTACGAGTGGGAGCGGGTTCTGTAAACCATCAAAAGTCTGACCAAGAAGACCAGGTCCAAGTTCGGCACACAAGAGTTCACCCATAAGATCAACAGTATCGCCTGCCTTGATTCCCTGTGTCATTTCGAATATCTGCATCTGGGCTTTTTTACCGCGAATACGGATAATTTCACCCCGAAGCTTTTTACCGTCAACATTTACGTAGCCTACTTCATTCATAGAAACATTACCGTCAAACTCAATGGTAATCATGTTTCCGTTAATGCCGACTACTTTTGCTTTTGTATCCGTCATTTTGTCTCCATATCATTAATTAAAATATCATCGTAAATCTTATGATAAGATATCTGTCCGTTTTCGACTTCAAATTTCCTCATTCTTTCGATGAGCATAAGTTTTAAGCCATAGGCATACACCGCATCAATAGAAAATGCATCTATTGGACGTAAGTCATCGAGCAGGCGTAACCTGTATTCAAAAAGAAACTGTTCTGCACTTAAAGGACTATCCATGCCAACTGCTGTTCTGGCCGCTGCAATGATGTCTGCAGTACAACCTTCGGGCAAAGTGTATGCTTCCTTCTTCATCTTCTGTGCACGAATCTGTGCAAGCGCATAACGAAGATTTCTTTCTTTCTGATACCATGTATCCAGGAAAACAGAACCGGTCTTTTTTAAGATTTTCTGAGGGACTAAAGAAAGTTCCTGTAAAACTGCATTTTCCTTTTCTGTCACAAAACGTGAACATACTTCGAGAAATTGTTTAGCCGTCATAGGCAATGCAGACTTAGTTTCTGTAACCGGAATATTTGGTAACTGAGAAACCAGATAATAATAAGCCACTATTGTGCGTCCTTAGCAGCATCTTTCATTAATCCGGCTACTTTTGGATTCAGATAAGCGGCAAACATTTCGGCAAGACTTTCGCTTGAATAATCATAGAATGCCGAACCGTTTTTAACACCGATTCTAAAGCCTGCTGTCATAGTTTTATCAGGTTTAATTTCAAGACCTTTTTCGATTTCTGATTTAAGTTCCTGTGTGAATGCAGAATTTAAATCTTTAAGATCTTTTTCTGAAAGTAAAACAGAGAGTTCCGAAACTTCGCTTTTTTTAGCCCATTCCCTTACAGTTTCCGGAACAAGTGTTTTTAATATATCGCCTGAAAGAGCTTTAGAGGTTTCTGCCTGAATTAACAAATCCAGCTCTTTTACCAGAGAATCCTTAAAAGACAAAAGCATGTTGCGGCCTGCCTGAACAATAGCCTCTTCGCTTGATTTTTCCATTCTCTGAGTTTCGTTCTTAGCACTTTTTATGATTTCTGCGGCTTTAAACTCTGCATCTTTTATGATTTCATCAGACTTTTTACCAGCTTCTTCGATAATCTGGGCAGCCTGTGATTCTGCAGCAGCAACACCATCTTTTTTGATTCGTTCAATCAAATCCTGTAATTGTACATCCATGACGCGCATACCTCGTTATATATAATTTTAAACTTTTTTAGAATTTCATTTTACTCTTGAATCGGTCGAAATTCAACAAAATTATGTTTATAAAAGAGACTTTTTTTACTGTATAAAGAAACAAAAATTATTTTTCCGTATAGAAGCTGTAAACTGTTTTAGCCTTCATCTTCTGACCAGGCTGCAAAATACAGGTTGGGAATTTTTCTTTGTTTGGAGTATCAGGGAAACACTGGGTTTCAAGACAGAAAGCATCGTGAGCCTTATATTCAACTCCGTTCTTTCCGATTGTCTTTCCAATATAATTTCCAGAATAGAACTGGCATCCTTCCATGTTTGTAAATACTTCCATTACGTGACCTGTAGAAGGATCTTTTACCTTAGCAAAATTAACTAAGTCGGAAGCATCAAGAGGAAGTCCGCACTGTGGATTTTCAGGGTCATACATCTCTGTTACATAGCAGTGATCATAACCTACTCCAGTCTGCTTGATATCCTTTCCGATTTCCTTTGGCTTTGTAAAATCAAATGCAGTTCCCTTTACGTCAAGAAGTTTTCCTGTAGGAATGAGTTTTGAATTTACTTCGAGGTATTTTGTAGAGTTCATTTCCATGATGTGCTTATGAACAGTACCGTTACCTGCAAGATTAAAGAAAGCGTGATTTGTGATATTGATTGGAGTTGCCTTATCTGTTGTTGCCGTATAGTAAAGTGTAAGATTATTTTTATTGTCCAAAAGATAAGTGATTTCGAGTTTTACATTGCCCGGGAATCCCTGTTCACCGTCCGGAGAAAGACGTGTAAATTTAACACCTGCACAGTTTTTTTTAGAAACAGGTTTTGCATCCCAGATAACCTTATCGTAGCCGTTAAAGCCGCCGTGAAGTGTATTAGGACCATCATTTTTATCAAGTGTATATTCTTTGCCGTCGAGTGTAAATTTTGCATTTCCGATTCTGTTTGCAAAGCGCCCTACAATTACTCCGAAAAAGCTTCTTGTATTAACAAATTTATCGAATGTCGAATAGCCGAGGAGCACGTCAGTTTTTGAGCCGTCATCATTGTTGAGTACGATGCTTGTAATTGTAGCACCATAATCAGTACAAGAAAAACTCATGCTTTCATTTTTTACTGTAAAAAGATTTACCCTTGTTCCATCGCCTAAAAGACCAAATTTCTGTTTCGTAACTTTCATATTTTTACCTCTATTATTTTTTATAACATTGCAAGAATTAAATCAACTTCTGTAATCGAGCACGAAAGCTTAGAAGCAATTTCTTCGCTGTCCATTCCCTGCTCATATAAATCCTGTACTTTTTTAGATAATGATTGATTATGCGTGCGCTCTGGAACAGAAGATTCAATTATCGGAGTTTCATAATCAGAACGTGTATTCTGCATTTGTTCTTCTGCACCATGTTTTTCGACTGGCTCTGTACCATCATCATCTTCTTTTTTATCCTGATAGATTTCTGTAATGATTAAAGGAACTTCTTTATAGGCAGCCCCTTCGCTTGTTACATTCATTTCCTGTTTTATAATATTTTCCTGTTTTTCTTCGAATAAATCCTGCTGACCGGTTTTTACAGGTTCAAAAGTTGATTCAGGATCTAAAGTCTGATTATTTTTTTGAGAAGCTTTACGTGCATTTTCAAGATAGGCATTTATGTTGTTATTATAATTTTTCTTTACAGGCTGAACCTTATTAAAATCTTGAAAGATTGTAGATTTTTTATTCGAAAGTTTATTTATCCTGTCTGCTTCTGCAATCATATCGCGGAGGCGTGAAGAAGCCTGATTAAACATTTCGAGCTTCTGTTCTTCTTCGTCTAAAAGCTTCTGAATTCTTTTTGCTGCTTCTCCCGAAAGATAAACATCACGGTCTGTTGCCTTATCGATGTCGGAAATAAATTTGTTCATCTGCTCGCGGGTCTTATCGATGATTGAATCTGTAGAAAAGATTTTTTTAAAGCGGGCCAGAAAGATAATCCATAATATAATATTTACAGCGCAGACACTTATAATAAAAATATTCATATCTACCTCGTAATATCGATTATGGTTCCAACATAAGATTCAGCAAGAGTTTTGGAAGGTTTGTTGTTTTCTTCCGGATTTTTGCTGTAAGTTGTTCCCTGTTTTTTATTCTGATTCTGATATCCCCCCGAAGAGCCGTTACTTCCATCGGGATTTACAGTATCTGATTCATTTTTATCGTTATTTGTATTCTGAACGCGTGTGGATTCTTCAAGATTTTCCTGGATATGATTTACCTGCTGCACCGACTGAGCGACCTGAGCCATCTGTTCCTGTGCAGAACTTTTTGCCACGTTATTGAGCTGGGAATACATTGTCTGAAGATCAATTGGAGCTATAGCCACTCGGTACCTCTTCTTCTAAGGAAGGCGGTTCATACGGACCACGTTTACTAAAGCTCTTTTCAAAATAGAATGTAGTATTCTTTACATCCATTTTTACTTCGTCCAGAACATCGCGGACATAAATCTTTACACCGGCAAAAACAGTATCTTCGACTTTAACTTTACCAACTGCCTTTAATTCACGTAAATGTTCCTGAATCTGTTCTATTTCCTGATTCATTGATTCCAATTCTTCGGAAACAGTGTCTTTTCTCTGCTTAAGAGAATTTAACTTATCTTCCTTATCCTGAGGTAATTTCTTACGAAGCTTCTTCTGCTGTTCGAGTGTCTGAATATCAAGTTCGATTAATTCTGCTTCTTTTGTATTGTCTGCCTGCTTCTTCTGTAAATCAAGAAGGCGTGTCTTAGCGCGTGGATCGATTCCAACTTCGAGGATTGTTTCTGTACCACCACCAGGAGATCCGACCTTTCTTGCACAAATCTCTTCTGTTGCTAAAAGATGTCCACCAATAATCTGTGCCTTCTTTCCGCGTAAAACAATATTTTTCATAGCCGTAACATTTGAGTTTACAATACTGTCTGTTACGATTACATTTTCTTCTACTTCTACAGTTGCATCGTTAATAAACTTAGCCCAGAGTGATTTTCCAGCTTTGATGTATCCTTCGCCCTTTCCAAAAATGCCAGACTGTACAACAATGTTTCCAGATGCAATAAGACGGCTCTTATCTACAATACCGTGTACTTCGATGTTAGTTGCTTCTACGTTATATCCTTCTTCTACAGAACCCTTGATTACTACAGTTCCGACAAACTTGATATCACCAGTCTTAACGTCAACGGCATCAAGATACTTAACAGGTTCTACGCAGATCTTTCCACCGATGAGCATAACTTCTCCATCGATTTCTGCCTTGATTGTAACTCCATCGCGGTCGAAGCGTACGTTTGTACCAAGCTGAATCTGTATATCCTTTCCGTTCTTTGCTTCCAGATAACGACCAAAAATTGTCTTTCCGCCCTTTCCTCTTTCTGCTGCAATTTTCTTTGCAAGAGGCTGACCGGCAATAACGTTCTGAATCTGGTTCCATTCCTTGTAGTTGATCTGTCCTGATTCCGAAATCTTTCCCCTGAGCTTTTGTGTATCTGTTTCAAAGTTGTACTGGAGGTATGCATCTTTTCCGTCAACAGGCTTGATTGCTTCTGCAACTTCAAAAGGCATATTGTAAACAGGATGGTCTACAAACTCATCAATTTTTTCCATATTGATACACTGATCAATAATACCCTGAGAAGAAAGTGCTCTTAAAATAGAATCGCGGGAAGCTTCTGCACCACTCATTGATGGAGAAGAAACAAGGATAGAAGCCTTCATCTCGTCTTTAGTTACATCAACAGAAATAAGGGCATCTCCGGCAGCAACGTGCTTATATTTACCGATGATGTTGTACTGACCATCCGTACCGTTTTTAACATATTTTCTTACAAGCGATTCATCAAACTCAAGGGTATCAGGACGCTTGATTTCTGCAACAACATCTTTTATATCGATTGGAGTTCCGTTTCCGACTGGTAAAATAACCTTGAGAACGACATCCGAACCAAAGTGGCGAACAAAGAATAATCCGTCCTGATTTTTAACCTGCATTCCTTCTTCAAGATTGTCGTCGAATGAAAGACCTTCGGAAGCAAGATTTTTAACAACTTTGATTGTGCTTGGATCCTGATAAATCTTAAGTCTCCAGTGTTTTTTACCAAGACCTAAAATTCCATCACTTCCCTTTTCGATTATTTCATACTGTAAATTGGCAACCTTTGTATCCAGCTGAACAGACGCATCTGCCAGAGCTTCGTCAATTGTATCTGCATAAACTTCTACAGAATGAAGCTGATTATCAAGCTCGAGACGCTTTTTCATTTCTTCGCGGATGCTTTCCAAAGTTACCATATTTTATTATATGATTCCTTTTCTTAAGTTTGTGAGTTTTGCCCTTAACCTTAAATTTGCCTTTGTATGAAGCTGTGAAATTCGTGATTCACTTACTTCAAGAACTTCGCCAATTTCTTTAAAAGTTAAATCTTCATGATAGTAAAGAACGATTACCATCTTTTCTTTTTCCGGTAATTCGTTGATTGCTTCTGCTATTACTTTTTTGATTTCGTCTCTTTCTGTAATAACATCAGGATTTAAACTTGAAGGTGCTTCGATGCTGTTTCCAATAGACATGTTGTCGTTATCGTCTCCGGCATACCACACATCGTTCAAAGAAAGAATGCTTGTGCCCGAAACCTTCATCACAGTCTTGTGATATTCATCCTCTGTCATGTTCAAAGAATCAGCGATTTCTGCATCAGAAGCAGTTCGACCAAGTCGTGATTCAAGAGAAGAAATTGCATCTTCAATCTCGCGTGACTTTTGTCTTACAGAACGAGGAACCCAGTCTATCTGACGAAGCTCATCAAAAATTGCACCACGGATTCTTGTTACCGCATATGTTTTGAATTTAACATTCTTGGAAGTATCATATTTATTAATTGCGTCAAGTAAACCAAACTGCCCGAATCCGACTAAATCATCGAACTCAACACTGTTTGGCATGCCGACAGCAACTTTTCCTGCAACATATTTTACGAGAGGCATATATTGTCTGATAAATTTATCTCTTATAGCAGAAGATTTAGTTTTCTTAAATTCTTCCCAGAGATCATCTTCTTCCTGTAAATCATTAATAGGCATAAGCCTTCCCCTTTTTTTATGTTTCTGCTGATAATACCGAACTTATTGCTTTTGCAATCAATTCTGTATTCTGCATGTTTTCTCCATCAACTTTTTTGTTACTATTTCCGTATGAACTGTCTGAATAACCAGAACCGTCATAACCAAAGCCATCGTTAGTGTTTACATTTCCAGAGCTTACGTATTCGCCCATATCCGGAAGTACATCAAGTGCATCATCTGTACCAGCAATCTGTACGTTGTTAGAAGGAGAAGAAGATTCTACACCTTCAATTTCTTCTATTTCTTCAAGCTCTTCTTCTTCGTCTTCCTTTTTTTTCAATTCAGAAGGTTTTACAGATTCTGTACCCGAAATGTTTTTATATGTTTCAAGATTTCTGATTGGCACAAAGCCAGGATTATCAGAAACTACTGCAGAGGCATTTTCCTGTGCTGTTTTATTTTCATCAAGATCTGAATCGTTTAACATCTGATGATTCTGTCCGACTGAGTATCTGTTTACACTCTCTGTTCTGTCGAGCTCCTGGTCTTCTACAACGATGTCTACATTATTGCCTAAAGATTCAGTTTTAATTCCCATGCCCTGTGAAGGAGAAGCCTCGGAAGAACTGTAAGAAGAGGATTCAACTTTAAGAACGGTATTAAAAAGGAAAGAAATCAAAAGGCCTAAAAGACCAAATGCTATAGCCCATGCAAGAGCAACGAGTAAAACCCTTATAAAACTTGAATTAGAAAAAATGCCGAAAATGAGAGATAAAATAAAGCCAGCTGCAGAAAAAGAAACAATTGTCTTGATGTTGCGCAATTTTTACCTCCCAATAAAAATTCTCTATATATTATACACCATAATGTGTAAAAATCATAGCAATTTTTTTATGCCTTCGGTTTCTTCGAAAGGAACTTCTTTAAGAAGCTTGAAACACCGTCGTTATATTCAGGTTCAGCCTTTTCGATTTTTCCTACGATGTGCTTCATACAAACAGAAGGTTTTGAAGTAGGATTTACAAAGATGAACGGCTTCTGTCTGATTACCGATGCCTGAACAACAGGATCTTCATAAACAAATCCAAGATATTCAACTTTATAATTAAGGAACTGACCAACAATATTGATGATTCTTTCCGAAATACGTTTTCCTTCGTCTGCAGAATGAACACGGTTTACAATGAGCTTGATGTCTACAGGGCGGTCAACAATTTCTGTTGTGATGATTTTGATGATTCCGTATGCATCTGTGATTGCAGTTGGTTCCGGAGTTGTTACAACAAATACTTCGTCTGCTGCTGCAACAAACTGAAGAACGTTATTTGCAATACCAGCACCTGTATCTATGATGATGATATCTGCATTTCCAAGTGAAGCAAACTGTTTTGCAAAGTAATCAAGTTCATCTACGCTTAGGTTTGCAATTTTAGAAAATCCGTTTGCACCTGCAATAAATTTAATGCCGAATTCAGTATCAATAATGATATCCTTCATGGTCTTTTTCTTATTGATTACGTGCATAAGATTGTAGGTTGGCACTATATTAAGAAGAACATTTACGTTTGCCATACCAAGGTCCCCGTCGATGAGGATTACTTTCTTACCAAGCTGGGCATAGGCAATTGCCATGTTGACGGCAAAATTAGTTTTACCAACGCCACCCTTACCGCTTGTTACGGCAATAATTCTTGTGTTGTGCTTTTCTTTCTTTGAATCTGTGCCGTCCTGCATCAATTCCCTTAATTCTTCTGCCTGTTCTTCCATATTATTTTTCTCCAAATTTGTCTTCGATGTGAACTCTGTCTACATCAAAGCCAGTTAAATTTTTTAAGATATCAATTACATCAGCTCTCTTGATATTACGTGGAACGCGCTGTCCGTCTGTAATATAAGAAATGCTTTTATGTCTTTCCCATAAAACACTGATGATGTTTCCAAATTGTTTTGTTTCATCGCATTTTGTTACGATGACTGATGAGTAATCAAAAGGTTCGTAGTTACGGAAAATATTGTGAAGATCGCTTGCCTTTGTAGAAGCGCTAACCGAAAGATAAATTGTCGGATTCATCTTAACGTCCAGAATATTCTTCATTTCGCTAATATGTGTTGCATCGTTTGGTGAATAACCGCTTGTATCAATAAAAATATAATCAACATGTTCTTTGTATTCTTCGTAAATCTGAGTAACGTCTTCCGAAGTTTCTGCCTTAAGTACATTTTTATTTAAGATTTCTCCGAACTTTGCAAGCTGTTCAAGAGCGCCAACCCTCATCGTATCGATTGTGACAATACAGATTTCCGGTTTTTTAGCCTGTTTGTTTTTTGCATCGAGTATTGAATTAGAAGCGAGTTTTGCAATCGTCGTAGTTTTTCCAACTCCTGTAGGACCTACAATGATTATTACTCTTGGAGGACGAACTGTTCTTTCAGGAGCAATTTCGATTGATTCTCCAATCCAGTCTACAACATAGCGTTCAACCCTTTTAAAATCTTCAAGTTCATCAAGAGAAAATGTTGAGCGGATTTTTTCTGTAATCATTCTGATATATGGAAGAGTGAATTCGTTTTCTGCTAAAAGCTCTTCGATTTTTAAGATTGATTCAGGAGTACCGGAAGTTGTGCTTTTTATATCTGAACCCATAGTAGAAAGCTTTTGATTCATGTCATCAATCTGTTTTGAAAGCTGATTGATTGTGTTTGTTAAAATCACGTCTTTCTGCTGTTTTAAAATTTCCTGACGGTTTGCTTCGAGCCTCTGCATTTCTTCCTGTTTTTTCTGCTCTTCTTTGTAATAAGTTTCGGAATTGTCATAAACTTTTTTGTGAGGAACAGTGTAAGTAACCACAGTGACTTCTTTCTGTCTTAAACCGAATAATCCAACGTGCTTGAGTTTTGTTTCTTTATTTTCGATTTTGTAGTCGTTACCGTATCTTTCGTAAAGCTTAGCCTTACAATCAGCAAATGTGTCGCATTCAATTGTCTGTTTTATTTCGTTTTCAAACTGCATCCGTTTTATTCCTCTTCACTGGTTATCTCATCTACAATTTCGATTGATACTGCACGACCTGCTGTAAACATTTCCATATCGGAAAGTACAATTACTCCAGGCATTTCCCTTTCTATTGCCGAATGTACAAGCTGCCTGATTGCACTTACACAAAGTATGATTGGCTGATATCCCTTTTCGTTTACACGAGCTAAAGATCCGCTTACTGCTGTAATCCACTTTCGTCTGTCTACAGGATCTAAGGCAACGTATGGTTTAGAACCGTCATCAGGCATATAAGCGTGTTCCTGAATCATTTCTGAAAGACCTTGAGAAAGACGCATTACGCGAAGTTTTTTGTCTTCCGGATCTGCATACTGCATACAAATCTGAAGACCGAGTGCCTGACGAACTTTTTCTGTAAGTTCCCATGGATTTTTTGAAACGCCCGCATAGTTTGCAAGTGTTTCCAGAATGGTAACGATGTTTCGGATAGATACCTTTTCTTCCAGAAGATTCTGTAAAACCTTTTCGATCTGACCGTAAGAGAGCTTTGCTGTGTTAAGAACTTCGTCAACAAGTACAGGATTTTTCTCTTTGACTGTATCGATGATTGAAGAAACTTCCTGGCGTCCGAGCATTTCTGCAGCATGAGCACGAATTATTTCTGTAAGATGGGTTGCGATGATTGTTGGTGGGTCTACAATTACGTAACCTGCATTTTCAGCTTCGGCCCTGCGGTCTTCCGGAAGCCAGATTGCATCCATTCCGAATGCCGGATCCTTTGTCTTTTCTCCCTGTATTGGATTAATGACAGAACCGGTATCCATACACATGTAATAACCAAGCCTGATGTTTGCACGTCCAGCTTCTATACCCTTAATCTTAAAGCTGTAATCATTTGGATCAAGGGTCATGTTATCCTGAATACGGATTTTTGGAATTACAAAGCCCATGTCGAGTTTTGCTTCGTTTCGGATTCGTGTGATTCGCTCAAGAAGTTCTGCACCTTTTTCTTTGCTTACCAAAGGAATAAGCGCATAACCAAGTTCGAGCGAAAGTGGATCCAGCATGGCAATTTTTTCTGCATCTGCCTGAGCCTGAGCGGACTGGGACTGACTTCCGTTCTTCTCGTCGGCTTTTGCAGCTTCTGCCTTTTCCTCTTGCCTTGTCATTCTAAATCCAATGAATATGAAAATTGCTCCTACTGGGAGTAAAAGATAAACTTTTAAAACAACACCTGCAAGACAGAGAATTGCTCCAACAATTTCGTATATATGACCAGATCTTGTAAAATCGTTGACAAGCTGTTCTCCAAGAGGTTCATCGCTCTTAGTACCGGTTACGAGTAAACCTGTTGCAAAAGAGATGATGAGCGACGGGAGCTGGGACATAAGGCCGTCACCGATTGTAAGTGCTGAATAAATAGAAAATGCATTTGAAACATCAAGATGATAGTTTACTGAACCTACAATAACACCACCTAAAAGGTTTACAACAGTAATAAAGATACCGGCTTTTACACTTCCAGAAACGAACTTAGACGAACCGTCCATGTTAGAATAAAAGTCAATTTCCTTACGAATTGCGTCTTTTAAACGTGTTGCTTCCTGATCATCGATAATACCAGAGTTAAGGCGGTTATCTACGTCAAAGAATTTCTGAGTCATGGAATCCAAAGAGAACCTTGCAGCTACTTCAGATACACGGCCAGAACCCTTTGTAACAACCAATACCTGTACAACAATAAGAATAATAAAGATTACAAAACCAATGACTATATTATTTCCTGCAACAATTCTTGCAAAAGCCTGTACCATGGCACTTTGAGCCCGCTCATCAGCTCCGCTGTTAGACAAAATAAGCCTGGTAGAAGCAACGTTTATACCAAGCCCGAGCATTGTCTGAAAGAGGATAATTCGCGGGAATGTCTGGAAATCCGATGCACGCGGAGTATATAAAACTGCAAGGAGGACTACAAAGCTTGCAGCTAAATTGAGCGTCATCAGTAAGTCAATAAGAGTTTTTGGTAAAGGGATAAAGATGAGGAAAACTATAATTACAGTAACTATAGCTACATAATTTTTTTGAAAAAAATTAGAAATTTTCCCACGACTTTCGTTTGCCATCAGTCCCCACCCAGCAAATTATTACGAATAGTTTTGTAAATGCGAATATATAAGCGAAATCGCTTTATAATATGTCTCTGGTATTATATCACCAATTTGCGTTTCTGTATATAGTCCACGTGCAACTGGTTTATTTTCCACTATCGGGACGTTATTTTCGGTTGCAACACGCCTTATATAGAACGCCGTCTGATCTTCACCCTTAGCCGTTACCTTTGGAGCTTCATCACCATTAAAGCGGTCATAACTTAAGGCAATTGCAAAGTGTGTAGGGTTTGTAATTACTACATCCGATGCGGCAACTGCTTTTGGAATATTCTGCGCAAGTAACTGCTGCTGCATCTGACGAAGCCTGTTTTTAACTTCAGGATCTCCTTCGAGTTCCTTATATTCTTCCTTTACTTCCTGCTTTGTCATCTTCATAGATTCGCGGAATTCACGGCGCTGAACAAAGTAATCAGGAATAGAGATTCCAAGAAAAAGAATTGCAACAATGAGTAAAAGCTTTGCTGCCATCATCGCAATTTTACCGACTGCATTAAAAATCTGCCCGTTTTTGATTATTTCTATGAGGACATAAATATCATCACTGATTAAAACAAAGGCAATAATAACTATTACAGTAACTTTTAAAAATGATTTTGCTATGTTGAATAATCCGCGGCCGGAAAATAAAGTCTTTCTGAAGAATTCTCCAAAACGTGGAACAATATTATTAAATTTTGGTTCAATCGGTTTCAGGCTGAAGATTACTCCCCTTGTCTGAATAACGTTTCCAAGAAAAGCTGCAATTGCTCCAACTAAAGCAATCGGAATAACAATTTTAAATAACTCTAAAAAAAAGAACGAAAAAAGCTGAGGGTCACGAATCATCACGGTGTGGCACTTATTAAAATAAAAAGTATAAATCTGAATGCACTGAGAGAAGATATACTTTCCAAGGAAAATGAGCATAACTACGCACAAAAGGATTACAAGCGCTGAACTTACTTCCTGACTTTTTGCGACACGGCCTTCCTTTCTGGCTTTCTCTAATTTATACTCTGACGGTTCCTCGGTTCTGCCCTCGTCTTCTGCAGCCACTTACTTTATTCCCCCTGAAAATTGTATAAACAGACGTTCTAAAAGACCAAATCCTTTAACAAATGAATTGATAAAGAAATCACACATATATGGTAAAAGAGTTGCTATAAGATAGAATGAAACTAAAATCATAATCGGGAAACCTTCGGACAAGAGGTTCATCTGTGGAGCGGCTTTGGAAAGAAGACCGGTACACACAGAAATTAAAAGAAGTGTTCCCATGAGCGGAAGAGATATTACAAGTGCATCTGCAAAGAGTTTTGTAAGACCCGAAAGCATAAAACGCACAAAATGTTCATTGTTTACTACGACAGTATAAGCGCTCAAAGTTCTAAAGCTTGTTACAAGTCCTCCCAGAAAAAGACGCTGAAACCACTGACATTGAATAAAAATATAAATTGCCATAAAGTTGAAAAACTGTCCCATAAGAGGATTTTCAACCTGAGCTAAAGAATCGTAGGTACTTGCAGCACTGAATCCCATCTGGAAAGCTGTAAACTGTCCTGCTGTACTGAATGCACCAAATATAATCGTAATATAAAAACCAAGAATAACGCCGATTAATCCTTCGCCTACTAAAAGCAGTATATAGCTGATAGAAAAAGCCCCGTTTGGATCTGCAAAATCTTTATAAACTGAAAAATCAAATGAACTGTAAATAAAAAATGCCATGTATCCGGCAAGAGCAAGTTTTACGATTCTTGAAACAGAACGCATTGAAAAAAGAGGAAGAGTCAAAAGGAGGGCAAAACATCTTACATAAACGAGGAGAAAAACCGGTGCTCTTGTAAGAATACTTTCTATCATCTACCCTTCCTGCCTATCTGGCAACCTGAGGTATCATTTCGAAGATTCTGATTGTGTATTGAGAAAGCGAAGAAAACATTGTCCCTCCAAGAAGCGCAATCATAAGAAGAATTACAATAAGCTTTGGAAGAAATGTTAATGTCTGTTCCTGGATGGAAGTTACAGCCTGTAAGATAGCAACTATAAGACCAACAATCAAAGCGACAATCAGAATTGGTGCTACAAGAGAAATTGTCTGTGTTACGGCTCCACGCATTAAGGAGATGACCTGTCCCAAACTCATCTAGACCCCCTAATGTATGACAGACAGGAATAACTGCTGTGTTAAAAGTCCCCATCCGTCTACTAAAACAAAGAGAATCAGTTTGAACGGCATGGAAATCTGAACAGGCGGAAGCATCATCATACCCATTGCCATGAGGATACTCGCGACGACCATATCTATAATGATAAACGGTATGTATAAAAGAATACCGATCTTGAATGCAATTGTAAGTTCGTGGATGATGTAAGCCGGAATTAAAATATATGTAGGAACATCACTTTTGTTTTTAGGCTTTTCCATTTTTGCCATGCTCATGAATGTTTTGATGTAACTTGTATCATCAGACATCTGTAAGAACATGAAATCTCTTATTGGCTCTTCTGCCTTTTTATATGCTTCTTCAATACCAATCTGACCGTCAGAAAGAGGTTTTAAAGAATTATCGTACATCTTAGAAAAAGTCGGCCACATGATAAAGATTGTCATAAAGAAAGCAATTCCGTTTAAAACTGCTGTTGGCGGAACCTGCTGAAGAGACAGCGCACGTTTGATAAAATCAAGAACGATGGAAAAACGAAGGAAACAGGTAACCAGGATTAAAATACTTGGTGCTAAAGTTAAGATTGTAAGAAGAAGTAAAAGTCTTACAGAAAAAGCAACTTCGTTTCCAGAGCGTGGTTCTGTAATCTGAACTGCAATATTCGGAACCTGGAGTGGACGTGCATCATTACGCATTTCTGTAGTTCCCTGTGGAGCAGATGGAGTTGTACTCTGAGCAAAAAGCATAACAGGAGAAATAAAGAGAACTGCTGATAAAAAAATTGCCTTTATTTTATTTTTCATCTCTTACCTGCTGTTCTTCTTTTTTAGATTTAGAAAGATTTCTGATTTTCTTTTCTGCATCGTCAAAAATATTTTTTCTTTCACGTGGACCGTTCGGCATAAACATATCGAGTACGTCGCTAAAGTTCATCGGTTTTTTAACAGTCTGCTTTTTATCAAAGTTCAAATTTAATGCATCAACAAGTTCTTTGTCTTCTATTTCGCCAAGAAGATTTATGTTGTTATCTGTAACTCCAAGAATATATGCATGTTCCAGAAGTGTTACGATTTCTACAGATTTTCCAGGCGAAAGATTGAGCGATGAAACGCGGCGCATAAAATCATCATCACTCTTAGAAAAATTACTCTTTCTTTTAAAGAACCACATGAGGCCATAAATAACAGCGATTATGAGGATCAAAAAAAGAATCATTTTTACGATTGTTCCTAATGATGAAGGACTTTTAAAATCAGAAGCGTTTACAGGATTATCAGAAAAATAATCATCTGTAACATCTTCGGAAGCAGCACCTGTACCGTCTGAATTTACTTGAGATTCCTGGACTGTTGACTCAGTATTTTCCGGATTTGCATCCTGAGAATAAAAGTTAAAAGATACAGCAAAAAGCAAAACTATTGCTGTAAAAAATTTTTTAGACATCACCAATTTTTCCCACCCATTAAAATCGGTTTATATATTTTTTTTGCGAACTTAATCGCTTAGCTTAATTCGTTTACGCGTTCCATTGGAGAAAGAATTTCTGTTACACGAACACCGAAGTTTTCATCGATGACTACAACTTCTCCCTTAGCAATCGGTTTATGGTTTACAAGAATATCTACAGGTTCACCGGCAAGTTTATCAAGCTCAATGATTGTACCTTCTCCCATACCAAGAATATCTTTAATAGATTTCTTTGTACGACCAAGTTCTACAGTCATTTCCATGAAAACATCCATAATTAAACCGATGTTTCCCTGTTCTCCACCTGCAACTCCGGAAGAAAGTGTCGGATACTGTAAAGACTGAACATTAGGAACATTCATTCCCATGTTTACACCCATATTTGGCATCTGCATACCCATATTAGGCATCTGCATCTGCATTCCCATATTCGGCATCTGATTATTCATTTGAGCTCCCATCATGTTTCCCATTGGATTTGGAGCAGCCATTCCTCCGCCCATGCCAGCTGCCATATTTCCCATACCGGCTAATTCCTGAACCGGTTCTTCTTTTGCATTACCACCTAAAGCTGCAGACATCTTTTCGGCAACATCGCCGCCAAGACATTCCCACAAAGTATAAGCTGTTCCGTCTAAAGTAAGAGGATAGCTTGTTAAGATGAATTCCCCCTGAGGGAACATAATCATCGCTTTAGATTCATTTGATGTTTCAGGCGTTCCGTTTGCAAGACCAGGAAGTTTTCCTGTTGCATCAAGAACATTAATCTGAGCACTTGTATGTGTTGCAACCAGTTCAGAAACTACAGAAAGAACAACATCATCTACATCTGCTGTTTCTTCTTTATTTACCAAAGAGAATACTTTTAAGGCAAAGTCCGATGACATAAGGTACATGTGACTGCCTTTAGCACCCTCTGTATAATCCATTGAAACCGAAATAACTACTTCAGGAAGTTTAGAAAGAACTTTATCTCTGTCTGTGAGTTCTGCAACAGGATTCTCAACTTTAAATGCAGCTCCAGTATATTTATTGATATTCTCTTCGAGCTTACCTTTTAAGTCATCAGCAAGCTTCTGCAAAGTAGAGATATCGATACTGTAATTTGGGCCATTTCCTACATGACCAGATGAGTTTAATCCATCGATTGCAACACCTGAAAGTAAAGCATCAATTTCGTCTTGTGAGATAGCACCATCACTCATATGTTTCTTCTCCTTCTACAGAAAGTTCTTCAAATTCTTCAGAATCCTGATCTTCCATTTTTCCGGTTATTTGTACTGCCATTTTCTTGCCGACAACACCCGGCTGACAATAAAACTTCTTTTTATTTCCAACGCTTAGGGATAAAGGATCCCCTACTTTAATACTTGATAAACGTACAACATCTCCAACTCTGAGCGAAAGAACATCGCGGATTGGAAGATTGATAGTACCGATTTCTGCAACTACATCCATATCTACGGATGAAAGCTGACCTTTAATTGTACCAAGGTACTGTGTAGTAGAACTTCTTCTTACAGATGAGAACCAGAACTGTGATGAAAGTTTTGAAATGATTGGTTCGATTGTAAGGTAAGGAATACAGAAGTTCATCATTCCTTCTTCGTCTCCAACCTTGGTGTCGAGTGTTACAAGAACGACCATTTCTGTCGGAGGTACAATCTGTGCAAACTGTGGGTTTGTTTCTATCTGAGCAAAACGTGGACGTAAGTCGATAACCTGAGTCCATGCTTCGCGCATATTTGCTAAAATACGTACGATTACGCCTTCCATTACTTCCTGTTCAATATCTGTTAAATCTCGGTTTTTGTTTCCGGAAGTAGCGCCACGTCCACCAAAAAGACGGTCAATCATACAGAAGGTAATTGCAGGGTCAATTTCCAATACCGCATTACCTTTTAAAGGATCCATGTTGATTACAGCTAATGTTGTAGGAGTCGGGATGGAACGGATAAATTCCTCGTATGTAAGCTGATCTACCGAAGCAACGTGTACATGAACTAAAGAACGGAGCTGTGCAGACAAAGATGTAGTTGTTAAACGAGCAAAGGTCTCGTGCATATTTGAGACCGTACGCAACTGTTCCTTTGAGAATTTATCAGGACGTTTGAAGTCATATATTTTTATTTTTCGGGCGTTATTGACCGGTTTAAAGTCATCAGATTCTGTGTCGCCGGAACTGATTGCACTTAAAAGCTGGTCAATTTCATCCTGAGATAAAACCTCATTCATGCACTTCCACCTTACCCTTTTTTATTTCTGCTTAACAACGTCAAGCTGATTAAAACTTACTGCGCGAATCTTAGAACTGCTTAATACAGTATCGTTAATACCGTTCTTGATTTCTATAGTAAATTTTTTTTCGTTAGCAGGATTTTCAAGTTCAGCTGCTGTTTTAGAACGGAAATAAATTCGTAAAAACTCTTTTATTTCTACCATTCTTGATGTAATTTCTGTAGAACATTCCTTATCATCTTTTTTATAACCAAGATAAACGTCTACGCGAACTGTAGCAGGTACATCATCAATAGTGAATACCTGGAACATACCAAGAGACTTATACCAGTCAAAAATTTCACGAGTACCTGTATATTCTTCTGTTACATTTGATGGATTAAAGGTATTGTTTGTAGAGCCCTTATTGATTATCTTAACTGTGATTACACAGACAACAACAATAAGAATAATTGCTGCAAGCCCTATAGCAACCCATTTCAAGAGATTTGGTAAAAATCCTGAACCACCTTTTTTTGCAGGAGCGTCTCCAGCACCATTGTCGTCAAGATTTAATTCTTCATCATCTGCCATTTTCCCCTCCAGCAAATAATTCAATACATGATAACATTAAAAATGTCCTTCGTCTAGAATAATTATATCTACACGTCTGTTATATGCTCTTTCCTCTGGTGTATCATTGGAAAATTTAGGACGTGTATCCGCATAACCAGCTACAGAGAAGTTTTTCTCCTCTACTCCATAATCGGCAAGATAATGTAAAACATTAATTGCTCTTGCAGCCGAAAGTTCCCAGTTACTTGGGAAACCAATGTTCTTACCGTTTTCGTCCAGAATCTGTGGAACAGGAGTATCATCTGTGTGACCTTCTATTCTGTACCTTCTGTCCTGAACTTCCGGCGAATTAAAGAAATCCGAAAGCCTTAATAAAGTTTCGCGGGTTTCTTCTATATTTAATTCTGCACTTCCTTCGTCAAAGAAGTTATCTGCAAGCAGAGTGATAATCAATCCGCGTTCATCACTTGTTACTGTAATTCTGGTTGAATTTACATCCGGAGCAAAAAGACTTACTGCCTTCTTTTTAGCATTACCAAGGGAACGTCCTTTTTCTGTAGAAGGAAGTGAGTTGATGTTATTTCCAAGATCAGAAAGCATACCGGCAGAAAGTGACATACCACCGGAAGTTGTTTCTGTTTCTGTCATTTCGAGAGACTGAGTAATGGTAGCAAGCTGGGTTACGTCTACTTCTGAAGGGTTATACAACATAACGAAGAAACAGAGCATGAGGGTAATCATATCACCATAAGTACCCTGCCAGGCTAGAGACGGTTTTTGTGGTTCCTTTGCTTTCTTTGCCATATTCCCTGATTAATCCTTTAATACATCACTTTCTATTGCTTTTCTTGTTACAGGATCAAGATAAGTAAGAAGTTTCTGAGCCATAATACGAGGGTTTTCACCTGCCTGAATAGCAAGTACACCTTCGATAATCATTTCTTTTGCGCGTATTTCCTGAGAGTTGTGTGCAAGAAGTTTTGTGGAGAATGGAGCAATAAGCCAGTTGGCCATCATAGATCCGTAAAGTGTTGTTACGAGCGCAACGGCCATGTTAGGACCGATAGATGATTTATCTTCGAGGTTACGAAGCATACCAATAAGACCAAGTACGGTACCCATCATACCAAAACCAGGAGCGTAACCAGCCCATGCGTTCAAAAGACCAATCCATTCCATATGGCGGGCTTCTACCTGATTCATTTCGTTTTCCATGATTGCACGGATGATGTTACCATCAGTTCCGTCGACTACAAGACGAAGTCCCATTTTCATAAATGGATCTTCAAGATCATCAAGTCCGTCTTCGAGGGCAAGAATACCTTCACGTCGGGCTTTTTCCGAAAGAGCCTGCATATTTATAACAATGTTCTTTTCACCAAAGTCAGGGATTTTAAATGCTCGTCCCATTACCTTAAGCATACCGATACATTTTTTTAACGGAGCGGCAACAAACATTGCAAAGTATGAACCACCGATTGTCATGAACATAGAAGGTACGTCGACAATACCCATAATCTGACCGCCAGATGTCAATACAGACATTACTACCATGGCAGCACCACCAAAAATACCCAGGAATGTTGCTATATCCATTATAAGACCTCTTGTTTATCAATACCAATTTGCCTTCGGTATTCAATAATCTTTTTTATAATTTCTTCGGGGGAATTTCGGACGATGATCTTTTTTCCGGACAACATAGTTAAAGTTAAATCCGGAGTTGTTTCCATACTTTCGATCATGTGCGGATTCACCCAATATTTTTTCCCATCTAACCGCATTACATCAATCATAATTTATGGTTCCAAATATATACCCCTGCAGAAACCAGTGATATATATTTAAATAAATTTATATCACTTCTATTATAATCGGAATTTTTTTTATTTCAATAAATATATTTTTTCTGAGGCAAAAAAACGCTTTGAAACGTCAAAAATCTATAAATTTTCGTTATTATTCATAAATTTGTTACATTTTTTTAAACTGATATTATAATAAAATCATAATTATGAAAGAAATTAAGGCAAAAATATTCATCATCGAAGACGAAAAATCAATCTCAAAATTAATCAGCATGTACCTCGAAAAAGAGAACATGAATACATCTGAGTTTCAGACTGCAGAAGAAGCACTCGAACAGCTTAAATCCAGTAACATCCCGGATTTAATAATCTTAGATTTAAACCTTCCGGGAATGAGCGGATTTGATTTTCTTGAACGATTCAGAAAAGACAACAAAAAAACTCCTGTAATAATTGTTTCTGCCCGCGACGCAGACGAAGATATAATCCAGGGACTTGGCGGTGGAGCCGATGACTTTGTTACAAAACCATTTTCTCCGCGCGTTTTAGTTGCCCGTGTTAAAGCTGCTTTAAACAGACACCTTCTTCTTGCTACTCCTGCAGAAGAATGCATTAATTTTGGGGAATACACACTTTTACTCAACAGCTGCGTATTAAAAAAAGGAACTAAAAAAATTCCACTTTCTACAAAAGAATACGAGGTTTTGGAATATATAATCAAAAATGCCGGTGTTTCACTTTCGCCCGAAAAAATTTATAACGACGTGTGGAAAGTTCCTTTTGGAGATATAACTGCAGTTGCCGTTTACATCCAGCGATTAAGAAAAAAGCTTGAATCCGACAACTCAAAAATTGAATATATAAGAACTGATTTTGGAAAAGGTTATTCCTTTAACAAGAGCACCATAAAATAATAATCACAAACGAAAGAATAGATTATGACAATTAAAAAACAATTTTTTCTTCTTGCATCCATAATCATCACTATCCCACTCTTATGCGCGATATATATTTTTATACAAAATTACATCCGCTCTTCTGAACGCGTTTTAATCAGGGACTACAAGGAACTTAAACAGGCTTCGAGCAATTTATATACCCAGGATGAATGGAATAAGATTAAGCGTTATATAAACGGTCTTCCCCCTGATGTTGAAACTCTTTTAATCTCCGACAAAGGAGAGATTCTTCTTTCGACTCTTGAGGGACTTTCACCAAATTCAAAATTTTCTATAACCGAATTATGGAACATAATAAATTCAACTTCGGATATTTATTACTATCAGTATACATCGCTCAAGTTTGAATTCAGAAAATGTTATTTTGTAACCCGTGTTCCAAAAGAAAAAAAAGCGGCCGAAAACCGTCCCCCATTAATCATCTCGCTTCTGACATTTTTGATGGTTGTAGTAATCATATGTGTGGTTATCCTGATTCATATTTTTAAAAATATTTCGCGCTCTATCATCACTCTTGAAAAAAAGACCCAGGATATTGCAGACGGAGAATTAAACACCCCGGTCGATCAGATAGACAAGGAAAAAAGCACAAACGAAATATCTTCAATTTCTAAGAGTATAGAAAAAATGCGCTTTTCTTTAATCGAGGCACAGAATCAGAAAAATAAATTCATCATGGGAATAAGCCACGACTTAAGAACTCCTGTTGCAATCATCAAAGGTTATACGGAAGCACTTTCGGACAGTATGATAGAAGATAAGGAAGAAATCAAAAAAACATACAATCTTATCTTCCAGAAATCAACCCAGCTTGAATCGATGATCGATACCCTCATCAACTACATGAAGATGAACAATCTTGAAATACGAGAGCAGCTTCAGATAAATAACATCACTCTTTTGATTAAAAATTTCTGTAAGGAAGCAGAACTTTCTGCAAGTGTTTTTAAAAGAAAGCTTATTAGCGATGTTCAGATTCCGGATGATATTTTTATTCCATTAAATACACAGCTTGTAAACAGAGCCTTCGAAAATCTTTTGGGAAACGCCATCAGATACACAAAAGAAGGCGATACAATCACTTTAAAAGCCTATATAAAAGAAAAAACACTCTATTTTATCTTCTCGGATACAGGAATCGGCATAGATCAGGCTGATATTTCGAGTATTTTTGATATTTTTTACAGGGGAACCAACTCCAGACGCGAAGAAGGAATGGGAATAGGTCTTTCTGTTGTAAAAAACATCATAGATACGCACGGATGGTCGGTAAACGTTGAATCAGAAAAAGGAAAGGGTTCAAGCTTTATAATTACAATTCCATTTGCTCAAGAAACTGATTCAAAAACAAAAGACCTTTAGAATTAAGATAATATCTTGTATCTGCGCCCTGTGTTTCAATTTCCGAAAGCTTTTTTTTCTGCCATTTTTTAAATAGATTTACAACGGATAAAGGAATTTCTTCATTAAAAACTGATTTATATTCTGTGTCACTTATTCCTGCATTTTTTCTTAATCCCATCATGAAAAACTCAAACTTTGAGGTGTCACGCTCTATTTTTTCTGTAATCTGGCAATCAGAATCAGCTATAGAGGTAGATGGATTATATTTTTCCCATGCCTTTATGTATTTTTCTATATCTTTTATATTTGTCCACCTTATACCGCTTCCATCCTGATTATAAATTGTTCCAGTTCCACCGCTTCCAGCCCCTATATAATCCTGGTGATTCCAGTAAGTTAAATTATGACGGCATTCTTTTCCCTTAAGACAGAAATTAGAAATCTCGTACTGGTGATATCCCCGTTTTTCCAAAAGCTTTTTTCCTTTAAGCCACATTGAATCAGCTTTTTCAAAATCATAATCAAGACGCGAAGAAAAAATTTCTTTTCCAAGTTCAGTTTCTTCTTCTACAGTCAATGAATAAAGCGAAATGTGGTCGGGCTTTTTAGAACAGATAAAATCAAGATTTTCTAAAAATGATTTTTCTTTTTCAAGCGGCAAAGCAGAGATCAAATCGTAAGAAACTTCTTTTTTCCAGAATTTTTCTATTAAATTGATTGCATTAAGATTTTCTTTTTTGCCTGCCCTTCTTTTTACAAATTTTAAAACTGAATCGTCGAGCGACTGAATGCCAAGAGAAATTCTATTTATTGTAGAAGCATTTAAAAATTGCAAGAGTTCTTCTGTTACATCGTCGGGATTAAGTTCTACTGTAAACTCATAGTCTTTTGTAAGTTCAAGCTCATTTTTAATAAAATCAAAAATTGAAGTAAATTGATTTTGTGTAAGAAGACTTGGAGTTCCGCCTCCTATGTAAACCGATTTACATTCTTTACTTTTATAATCTTTTATTCGGAACTTAAGTTCGTTTATAAGAGAAGTGATGTAAGAATCGGGGATACAAGAAGTAGTGAGATTTGAGATGCCACACTTTATGCTGAAAAAGTCACAGTAAGAGCATTTAGAAATACAAAAAGGAATATGAATATAAAGTGAAAAAGGCTTTTTCAATTATAAACCTTTAAATGCCTTAAACGGCCAGTAACAAAGGAGAGCTGTTCCCTTAAATCTTTTTTGAGAAACCGGTCCCCATATTCTTGAATCCGTGCTCGAAAATCTGTTGTCGCTTAAAACATAGTATTCATCTTCTCCAAGGGTAAATTCTTCAAAATCACCGTTAATACCAATTGTATTATCCCAGCCTTCAATAGATTTACAGAATGTGATGTTATATGTATCTTTAGAAAGTTCAAATTCGGTAAGGAAATGCTTTTGTCCCTGTGGTTTTACGTAGAGCTTATAATCCTTCATGTAAAGGGCATCTCCGGGAAGAGCGACTACCCTTCTTAATTCTTCTTTTGTTCCAGGGATTTCCATATCGTTTAAAAGATTAATCTGTTTTGCTGTAAAAAATGTTACAAAGGTATTAGCGATTCTTTTAAAAATATTGATGTTCAAATCTATATCTGCTTCTAAAAGAACAACATCTCCTCGGTCAGGATTTTTTAAAAGAGGAGTTACAAAAACAAGTGATTTTTCGGGGATATCGGGATCCATTGAATCTGCATTCTGTCTAACCGGAAACAGTATGATATGAGTTACTACAGAAATAAAAATGATTGAAAAAATGAATGCTAAAACAATCTTGATGTTACGGCTGCGTATCTGTTTTTTTAATGTGTAAGAATACTCATAAAGCTGACGATTCATAAATAATAATTCCCTTATTTCTATAAAAATACCATAAAGAATAGTAACTTACAATAACAAAAATTGTTAATTTGTAAACTTGAAAGCATTAAAACTATGCCTTATAATGGAAATAGTATGTCAGAAGGAAAAAAAGTTATTGCAGAAAACCGAAAAGTACGTTTTGACTATTTTATTGAAGAAACTTACGAGTGCGGAATAGCGCTCGAAGGAACCGAAGTAAAATCTTTTAAAAACGGAAACATCTCTTTTCCAGACAGCTTTGCCGAAATTGTAAATGGTGAGGTTTGGCTTAAAAATTTACACATCAGTGAATATGCATTTTCATCGATTTTTAACCATAACCCGGACAGGCCAAAAAAGCTTCTTCTTCACGCTGAAGAAATAAAAAGACTTACAAGAAAAGTTGAAGAAAAAGGTTACACTTTGGTTCCTGTGGAGTTTTATTTAAAGAACGGTAGAGTAAAAGCTTCGCTTGGAGTATGTAAGGGTAAAAAACAGTACGATAAGCGTGCAACAATTAAGGACCGTGATATTAAGAGGGAAATCCAGAGGGAATTCTCGAATAAAATCAGAGGTTGATTTGGAAAAAACTTTAAGGGTATTAAAGACATTATCAATAATCCTCATTTTTTCTTTAACTGCTGCATTGAATGCGCAGAACGTAATCAAAATTGATTATTATGGTGTAGTCGCTTCGGAAGTTGACCAGAATATGTACAAGATGACAAGTGACCTTTACTACACCCAGCTGTGCGAAATCCCGTCCTTCTCCGTAACAGACAAAAGATCCGACGCACAGCTCACAGCCCCACCCGCAGAATCAGCATTTTCATCAAACAATCTTTCTTTTTATGCCGTCATCGAAAAAAAAGGTGAATCAAAGTGGATTTCTACCCTCTTTGTAATTAAGGGCGTTAATCAGTCTAAAAAATCACAATCAAAAGAATACGATTCTTACTATAAAATCTTAACTGAACCAAAAGCTGTACTCCAGGATTCAATCAAAAAATTAATCACTTCGGAAAAAACAGAAATTGTCGTAAAATCAGAAAACACAGCGGCAGAAACTTCGGCATCTTCTACAGAAATGCTTTCGGGCACCTGGGACGGAGAAGAAGTAATAGATAAAATCGTAATCATGAGGGGCGGAAGAGGATTCGTTGTATTCAAAAACGGCGCTTCCATGAACGTAGTCGTAAAATTCGATGAACTTGATTCTTCAAAAATACTTGTCATTCAGTCGGCAAAATCAAATGCTTCATTCTTCCCTGAGCTTCCACGTCAGGTTGCCTTAAAAGAAGCAGTAAACGCTTCTCCTATTCAGTGGACATTCAGTTTAAAAGACAACAATACCCTTTCGGGCACTAAAAAAACATTATTGTCTGATGGGGATGAAAACGCAAAAGAAGGAACTGTAACAGTTACCTGGAAAAGAAGATCTTAAAAATCCTGGAATCAAAGCAATCTCGTTACCGTAAAACAATTATCAATAAATTTTATTAAATCTGAGGAACGTCGTAAACTGGGATTCCGTTTATAGTTGTATAGTTCTTTTTTCCAAGAGTAATGTATCCGTTTTTAATATCAGAAAGAAGCATAAGAACTAAAAGAATAAGTCCTGCACATGCAGATGCAATTTTGCAAAGTTTTTCTGAAACATACTGAGGTTCTACGTGGCGGATTACGCTTCCTGTTTCGTATACTGTGTTATTTGCCGGTTTAAGGCCATTTATCTTAACGAGCTTTTCGCCTTCTGTTACATAATCAAGCTTTCTGGCATAAGCTGCAATTACAGCCCTGTCATTCTTTAAAGCAGTGAGTTCAAGAATTAATTCTGTATTGAGATTCTGAATATCTGACTTTTGTTTACTGACAATTCTCTTCTGTTCTTCCATCTGTCTGTAACATCTCATACTGTTCTGACCAACTGTTAATGACAATGCAACATAAACAAATGTAGATACAAACAACACCAATAAATACTTTGCTCGTTTCATGATAGTTTATTTATCGGTATATCTTTTTAGTTTTCTGAATTAAAAAGTTGTGATATAATAAATAAAATTAGAAATAATATTACTATTAATATATACGGGTATTTATGCCGATATTTAAAAAGAATAATATTATTTTTGAGAGGATGTACATGAGCGATTCAACAGAAAACACAAATGAGCTTGACAGCTACGGCGTTTGGGTAAAAAACACACAGGACGAAATTGAAGCACCAGTTACGGCAGATGCAACCGAAGAATTAAACTTTTCGGATAGTCTTGATTTGCCGGAATTTGACGAAACTCCTGTTACTGATGATGACGATTTAAACATTTTTGAAAATACACCTTCTCTCGAAAACACCCTCGACCCTTCTTCCGAAGATACAACCCTTAATACTGATGAACTTATGAATATTACAAACGGAGTTGATATCGTAGAAACAGACGAAACAGGACATAATCCTGACGAAACTGATGATTTGAACTTTAATCTTGGAAGCGGCGACGAAGTAAAACTTGAAGATAATATAAGTGACCTTAGTTTTGATGAACCTGTAATCGAAGAAACATCTGTTACAGAGCCGGAAGCAGAACCTGCAGTAGAAGATTTAAGCTTTGACATTCCTACAGAAGAACCTGTAATCGAAGATGCTTCTTTTGATCTTCCTTCTATGGATGTTGTAACTGATGGAGTAACAGCAGGCGATACAGCAGAACCAATTGCAGACATTTCTGAAGACAGCACATTCGACATTCCTACAGACATTCCTTCCGAAGAAACAATCGAAAGCGCTCCTGGTGCAGACAGCGAAGGAGAAACAGAACTTTCTTTAGACGACTTTATGGATGGCGGATTCAGTGACGAATCTGTTGCAGCAGGAAATAACGGATACGAACCTGGAGCAGAAGGAAGTCCTTCGGCAGCCGGCTCAGAAGAAGTTTCTCTTGATGACTTCCTTGACGGTGGATTTGAAGAAGAAAAGAAAGAAGAAGAACAGATTGTTGACGAAAAACCTTTGGAAATGGACATTTCTTTTGACAGTGCAGCAGATTCTGTTCAGACAGAAGAAAATACATCTATAAACGACGACTTTGATGATGAAGACGAAGATCCTATAGAAACAGCATACGAAGAAGCAGGTATTCAGACAGATGATACAATTGCTGCAGAACCTGTTGCAGAAGAATCTTCGGGAATTACATCTGCTCCAACAGAATCATTTGATTCAGAAGAAGTAGATCTTTCTGACTTTGGTATTGATGCAGATGCAGAAGAAACTCCTGTTACCCAGGATGTTGCAGAAGCTAAGAATATAGAAAAAGTTGTTGATTATGATCTTTCGGTTTCTAACGAGACAACTTCTTCTGCCCCTGTTGTAAATGTAATCAGAGATAATAACGAAAAAATAGAAGAAATGCAGGAAGTTGAAGATTTACAGCCTGTCCCATCAGATTCTGGTACAAGCACTGTAGATAATTCCCTCCTCCGACAGATTGTTGATGATCTTTCGAACCTTAAGAGCGAAATCAGCAGACTTAAGACTGATCTTGCAGAAGCTAAAGACAAACAGCCTTCAGAGGACATGAACTTTGAAAGCCTTGGAATTGAAGAAACTAAAGACGAAGGCGGATTCTTTGGTGGAGACGATGGAGACGATACAATCGCCCTTTCTAACGACGAACTCAATAACATCATGACAACTGCAGATTTTAATTCTGTAGATGAACCTGCAATCACAGATGACACACCGGTTGATGTTGTAGATAACGCAGAGCCAGAGTTCGAAGAAACTGCAGTAGATGCTTCCGAAACAATTTCCGACGAAGAAAACTTTGGCCTTTCAATGGAAAAAGATACACTTTCTGAAGAATTTGCAGAAAACATCGAAAACGAAACATTGATTGAACCAAACTTAGACAGCATAGAAGAAACAACAGACGATACAGTTTTACAGGAAGAACTTCCTTCTGAAATTTCTATTCCTAAAGATGATGATATCCTTGTTGAATCTTCTTCTACAGATTACATCGACGATTTGAATTCAAATAAACCTGATACTGAACCAACTCTTACAGGCGAACTTGATTCAGGTTCAGATGATGCTACCGAAACATTTACAGATGTATTTGACCAGCCGGCAGAAGCTCCTGAAGAAACAGATGTTTTTGGTTCTGTAGATGCTCCTTTTGCAACTGACGAAACAAAGACAGAAATCTCTGAAAGTAACCTTGATTATCTTACTTCGGAAAGTAAACCGGGTGATAGTACAAATTCAGACAACAATGAATTAAAGAAGGATATTAAATCGGTTCTTCTTTACATGGATCAGCTTTTGGAAAACCTTCCTGAAGATAAGATTGTTGAATTTGCTAAATCAGAAGAATTTACAACTTATAAAAAATTATTCTCTGAATTAGGACTTTCTTAATGGGTTTATTAGAAAAATCACTCAAGTTCTCTGCTCAGGGAGTTTTGAGTTTTTTTGATTTTACACAAAAATATTCACTTTCCTACTCTGCAATTTTAACTAAAAAAAATAACAGTTTTATAATCACAGACAGTTATGGTTTTGACGGAGATACAATCCTTTCTTCGGTTTCTACTCAGGATTTCTGGGATGGAACAATAGTACAGAAAAACAAATTCTACATCTTTGATGAACCAAACATCCTGCGTCCGTTTATGCAGCTTTTATCGGACAATCTTATAAATAAAATCAAACTCATCTGCATTTATTATACTGATGATAAAATTTTATTAATAATGGATGAAAACTCAAGACCAGATTTTGCGAGCGACAAACTCATAGAAGATTTTAATTTAATTGTAAACGAAGGCTCAAAAACTCCTGCTATCTTAAACTTTACTAAAAACAATGATGATTTTATAAGCTTATTCAGACTTTCTGCAGAAAAAAGCGTAGAAGCATATATCAATAAAAACCTGAAAAACCAGGAATTTAAAGACGTAATCACACAGTCTATAAACGACGCAATTTACAATAAATTAAGAATGCATTTTTCAAAACCTGATTACATCTTCAGATACAATAAATGCAGTTTTAATCTCGTAATTGTTTCTAAAACACAGATTCCTTATGATTTAATCAAAAAACATCTGGAACAAAGCTTAAAAGAAATCATTTCGTTTTATTCTGAATCCATTGATTTATCTGATTACGGTCATGCAGGTTCTTATCAAGAATTAATTGAATTTATACAGGCAAGATAAAAATTGAATATTGAATTTATTAAAGCAAAAAATCAGGAAGATTCATTTAAAATAAATTCAGTTTTTTATCATTCTTCTTATACACCTTCAAAAGAAGCTCAGAGATTTACAGAAGGCTTAGACTTCCCCTTTGCTCCAAAAATTCTTTTAGTGATTGAACCGGGCCTTTCTTATGTAAAAACTTTTCTTAAAGAAAAATTCCCCAAAGCTAAAATCTGCGCATTAAGATTTATTAAAGAATTAAAAAATAACGGAAACTGGGATTTAGAACTTGATGCTACAGAGCCTTCAAAAATTAAAAATATATTTTCGAACTTTACAGAAGAAGAACTTTTAAATACACAGATTGTAACCTGGCCCGCAGCACAGAATATTTTTTCGAAAGAAATAAAAGAGGTTTGGAGTTCTTACAAAGAAGCTTTTGAATATTCAAAAACAGTTTTAATCACAAGGCAGTATTTTGAAAAAAAATGGCTTATAAACTCTGTAAACTTTTTTAAAAATTTAAATAAAATTACACTGCTTAATAAGGTAAATGTTCCTGTTGTGATTACAGCATCGGGACCTTCTTTAAAAAACGCTATTAAAATCATAAAAAATAATCAGCATAAAATAATTGTCGTAGCCCTCTCCTCTTCGCTTTCTGTTTTATTAAAAAACGATATTATTCCGGACCTCTGTCTTACAACTGATGGAGGATTCTGGGCACTAAAGCATCTTAAAAAATTACATAAATATTCTACTATTCCGGTGGCCATGAGCTCTGAAGCGGTTTTATATAAAGATTTATACGATAAAAATCCAATAATCCCGCTTGATTATAAAGACGGGCTTTCGGCCAAATTATTTTCTTATACAGGCTTATCTTCCCAAAAAGCAGAAAGAAACGGAACTGTAAGCGGGACAGCCTTGGAATTATTTTTAAACTATACAGATAAAATATATTTCTGCGGTCTTGATTTAGCCACCTCCAAAGGATATTCACATACACAGCCGAATGAACTCGAAATAGAAAACTCATGTTTTGATAACCGCCTTAGCACAAAAGAAAAAAGAATCTCCGGCGGATTTAATGCAGCACTTTCTTTAAAAATATATGAAGACTGGTTTAAAAGAAAAAAACTAAACAAAAAAGTTTTCCGCGTTATAGAAAATAAAGAAATAAAAAATGAACTTGGAGATATTAAAGATATTGAACCTTCTTTGTTCGAAAAAAATCTTTCGAAGCAGACAAAAGAAAAAAGTTTGATTACGGGCGAAGAAAAAGTTTTATCTTCCGAAGAAAAAAAATCAATCTGTAAAAAAATGCTCCAGTTTATAGACGAAAAATCCGGCACGGATGAATGGAAAAATCAGCTTTTCCCTATGGATTATATTTTAAAAGATCACGCAAAAAATACGGAAGAAAAAACTCTTTTAGAGAAGAAAATTAAGGAAAAGAATGATAGAATAATAGAAAAGATAAAGGCATTACTCGATGCAGAATAATTCTATTTATAAAAGCATAGAAACTGCTAAAAACGGAACTTTAATCCCGGTTTTACAAAACGGCAGAACTATTGAATCAAGATATAATCCTCAAAACGAAGCACAAAGATTTATAGAAAATATTTCAGAAAACGACAAATTTATTATTCTGATTGGCGTTGCAGGGGGGACAGTCCTAGAAGCAATTTTAAATATAAACCCGGATGCATTTATAATCGGTGTGGAAAATAGCCAGAGTGATATAGATTTTCTTAAAGGTATAGAACTTGTTAAAAAGCTTTCGGAAAAGCAGGGCCTCATTCTTACGGGAAAAGAAAATCTTTCTTCTTTATTTATCCAAAATTATTTTCCGGTTTTCCACGGCAATATAAAAATCCTTGAACAGAAAAGCTGGTGTAATGAAAATCCGGAGGCGGCTGTCGGCATAAGAGGCATTATTCAGGATAGTCTTAAAATCATCTTTCAGGATTATTCAGTACAAAGTCATTTTGGAAAAATCTGGCAGGATAACATAATCAAAAATCTTATTCAAAGCCGCGAGCTTAAAATCCCGGAAGATAAAATTAAAAAAATAGATAATTCTAAAACAGCGCTTGTTGTTGCAGCAGGGCCATCACTCGATAAAAAAATCAAAGACATACAAAACGAACGCTCCTCTTTATTCATAATTTCTACGGACACAGCATATTCAATTCTATATAAAAATGACATTATTCCGGACGCTGTAATTTCAATAGACGGGCAGGCAGTTTCAAGAAGTCATTTTATGGCTCATAAAGATTTATCTTCTACCCTTTTTATTTTTGATTTAACTTCGAACAATTCTGCTGTAAACTATGTGAAAGAAAAAAACGGAAGCATAATCTTTTCGTATAATAATCATCCTTTTTCAAATTATGCAGCCAAATATTTTAAAGATAATTTTATTTACCTTTATACAGGAAGCGGAACTGTTACGATTGCAGCACTGGATTTTGCAAGAATAGCTGGCTTTAATAAAATAAAAATTTACGGTGCTGATTTTTCATACCTCGAAGGAAAGCCTTACGCAAAATCAACTTATCTTGATTCAATATATTCAGGGAATGCCTCAAGACTTTTAAGCACAGAAAAACAATTTTCTCATCTTATGTTCCGAACACCTTTAATAAAAATCAACGACAGTCGTTTTACAACAGATGTCCTTGTTTCATATAAAAACTCTCTCGAAGATTATCTCAAATCCACAGGCTCACAATACTCCACAAAAGATGATTATTATGAAATTCTGGTAAAGAAAAATGAAAGCGAGAGCACGAATTTATTATCCAAAATTAAAACTTCAACTTTAGATTTTAAGAGCTTTATTTTAGATTTTACAAAGAATTATGATGAACATAGAGTGGTAAAGAGCATGAAAGAGCTTAATCAGTGTGATATTTGTCTTTTACCCCTTATGTCGCAGTTAAAAATGAACGAAAATATAAATAATGAAAGTTTTTCATCTTTACTAAATATTGCATACAAAACTTTACTAAGGTATAATTAATTATGAAGAAAACATTTATCAGACTTTATACTATTGCAATTTCGTTAATCTTTATTTTTGCAATTGCTGTTTTTGGTTTTAATATCTACAAGCTTCAGAAAAACGGACACATCAACGCAGAGAAGCGCCTGGAAAATATCGCCCTTAAAATTAAAATGATTCCGCCATCATGCGAATTCAACACTATTGAGTTTAACGACAGAATTCAGGCAGCGCTCGACAACAAAAGTGATTTTGCTTACCTTCAGATTAAAATAAATAATCAGACTTTTTATACATACCCTTCGGGAATTAAACCACAGAATGTAAATCCAAAGCTGATTTATTCAGACACAAAGAGCTTTACATTAAACGAAAATAATATTTCTATTCACGCAGATATTTTTGTTCTCCAGCCTAAGCTTCTTTCTAAATACATTAAATTTTCTTTCCTGATTATTTTATTCGCTACCCTTCTTACAGTAATCCTCATCTTAATAGAAGGTCATACACAGGACGAAAAAGATAAGGTTGCAGCAAGAAAAGAAGAACTCGAAAAAGAAATCGACGAGATTCTTCCTGGTACTCACGCTGTAGAAGATGAACCTGCAGCAGAAGAAAATACAGATGCAGCAGAAGCAGAAGTAACAGAAGATGATGATGATTTTGACAGCACAGATTTTGAACTTCCAGACCACATCATTCCGGAAGAACCACAGGATGATAATATTTTTGCTGCCCCTGCTCCGGAAGAACACAAGGCATTTGTAAACGAGATTCTTGGAAAACCTCAGGTAGAAGAATCAAAACAGATTGCAGATAAAGAAACAAACGAATATAAGGCACAGCTTAATTCAAACAATACATTAACTCTTCCAAGCGAAGAATTAAAACCTATGAAGCTCGATAACGAACCGGAAGGATTATTCTCGCCTGACACTGGCTTTGGATGGGAATCTTACCTTTTAACAAGACTCGATAATGAATTAAACCGAGCAACAGCCTCAGAAATTGATTTGGGATTATTCATCGTAAAGATTGCAGGTGTTTCAAGAAAAGATGAAATCACTAAAAAAATCTGTGATGTAATTTCTTCTCACTTCCAGTTCAAAGACTTAATCTTTGAATATAAAAATGATTCTTACGTTGGACTTAAAATCGGAAGCAACAGCGAACAGGCTTTCAACTTTGCACAAAAGCTTTATGTAGACCTTGCAAACGTATTAAACGGAAGAGCCAAAATCTACATTGGTGTAAGTACAAAGACAATAAGAATTATTTCCGGCGAAAGACTCTTAAAAGAAGCAGACGAAGCATTGATTCATGCACAGGAGGACGAAGATTCACCTGTTGTTGCTTTCCGTGCTAATGCCGATAAATACAGAGCTTTTGTAGAAAACAACTAATTCTTGTTTTCTTTATTTTCCATAGATTCTTTTAGTGCATCAATTGCACTCTGAAATTTCTGGATGCTTTGAGTGTCCGGAAATTTTTCTTTTAAAAGAGCAAGATATTTTTCGGCGTCGCTCACCTTTTTCTGCGAAATATAAATTGTAATAAGGTTTTCGTAGAATGAGCTTTTTGCACCCGAAGTTTCTATTAATTCAAGATAGATTTTAACTGCTTCATCCTTGTTGCCTTTCTGGGCATAAACGTAAGCAAGATTTTCTTTAAGGGTAGAATTTTCAGGATCTCTTTTGAGCAGTGTTTTAAACTTTTCTTCTGCACCATTCCAATCAGACTGTAGAACACTTATTTTTGCAAGCTTGTAATAGGCATCCCAGTATAAATCTTCGCAGTTTAGACATTCTGTATAATAGGTTTTAGCCTTGTCGTATTTTTTCTGGGAAAAATATTCGTCTGCAATAATCATGTACTGGTTATATAAATCAAGGTTTTTCTGTTCTTCCATGCCCGGAATAAGACGAGAAGTTGAATTACAAGAAGAAAGCCCTATAGTAAAAACAAGAGCAGCAAAAAGAGAAACAGTTAAAATGAATAAAGGCTTACGGATTTTAGCCAAGAACGATTTTTTCAATTTCATATAACTGTGATTTATATAATCCCGAAATATTGTGTCCGTAGTCTGCAATAAGCTGAATCATGTTTCTTGGAGCTTCTTTTGTATCGCAGCCGTTCAAACGGTCACCTGCATCGCCAAGTCCCGGCATGATGTATGCTTTTTCGTTCATTACAGGGTCGAGCCAGAGTGTATAACATGTGCAGTTTTCCAATGCACGGGTAACGCGAATGCTTCCTTTGAGAGTGGAAATTGTATTAAAGAACGCGATTGATTTTGGCTTTACTCCCTGACTCTGAAGGTATTTTACAACAGTTACAAGCGAACCACCTGTAGCGTTCATTGGATCTGCGAAAATCAAATCTTTTCCGTCTAAGTCTTCGAGCTTAAAGAAAGACTTGTTCAAATCCATTATGTATTCCATGTTCGATTCGTTTTTTGTATCGTTACGGCTTATTTTGAAAAGTGCAAATGGAGTTTTATATCCGTGTGAAGAATATTCTTCGATTTCCTTAGACATAATCATACTTGGTAAAAGGGCTCCGCGGAGCATTACACAGACTGCAGTATTTTCGATTTTATCGTCGATGTCCGGGATCTTATGAACGGCATAATTCTGTACAGGAAAATCAACCGGAGTTTTTACAATCATGTGGCCCTTTTTATCTGAATGCTGGTCTGTATAAGCCATGCGGAAAAGCATTTCATAAGCGCGCTGACTGTAATACATGAATTCCTGGTGATTAGTTTTTATATCGCGGAGCTTTGAAATTACACGGGAAGCTTCTGCGTGAGCTCCCTCTTCTGTTACAAAAGAATAAACTTTAATGCCAGGATGCTTTTTACAGATTTCCTGCATCTCGTGTCCCATCTTGTCGTAACCGTTTATGATTTTTTCTTCATCAACCGGGTCAAATGACTTCATCGTCTCCTTAAACATCACTTCGAGCTTCTGTAAATCTGCCATATCTTCAGAGGTCAGATATCCGTCTAAGTCTTCTGCTTTAAGAATGATTTTGTCATTTGCCATTTGATTACTCCTATAGTGCTAAAATTTTATATATCTGCTTTTTACTTAATTCTATATCAGAAATCTCTAAAATGGTAGGGCTGTCTGCGTTAGATGATGAATCTGTAAGACCAAAGGCAATCATTAAAATTGTTTTGCTCGCCTTTTTATATGCTTCGTTTTTAAAGTTGAAGGTCAAATCTAAAAGATAAGAATCTTTGCTCTTTGGATTCTGACGGAAAGCACCCCAGACAGAAAGAAGCTGCAGATTCAGGTTATTTCCCAAAAGCACGTGCAGATAGGTCGAAGGCTGAACTGTAAAGAATCTTATTTCTTCCCTTGAACCGCCCAGCCAGTCGTAGATTTGTTTGTCGAGGGAAGAAAAGTAGCCGTCCTGCCCTTCTTCTTCGCTTGAGTTTCTTATTACATCGTATGTCGAAAGCATTCCGTTTACATCGCGTCCAAGGACAATGTGATTATCCGAAGGGAATGCAACGTTCAGCTTATTCTGAGAATAAATTTCGTACTGATTTTTTGAGTTCACAGGATTAAAACTTGTCTTAGTCCATCCATTTTTAGAACTCAAAAGGCGTGGTACATATTTTACAGGAACATCAGATTCAATCGAAGCCTGAAGAACATTTTTGTAATTACTTCTGGAGATTCCGATATAAAGATGATTTACCCTTTGTGCAAGAGCCTTAATATCATCATCCGAAAGCTGTTCAACATTCGACCTTATGATTCTGGTTACTAAATCTTCATCCACCTTTTTCGGGATGGACAAGTAAAAACTGCTTGCAGAATCAATCAGATCTATTGCCTTTACGCTTGACTGTGCGTCTTCTGGAAGAGATTTACACGATGCAAAAAGCAAAGCCAGAACAATTACAAAAAGTCTTTTAAGCTTTTTCAATACTAATACCCCATGTCTTATCGTCAGCTTCTACCTGTGTGCTACCCGAAATTGAAGGTTTCCACTGGGCAGTAACTGCGAGTGTTTCGTTAGTAATAAAATCTTTGAACATGTTGAATGCCTGTTCAAGATCAGAGTCGCCTGTAATAGAAAGATTGATTCTGTCCTGAACTTCGAGTCCAGATTCCTTACGTAAGTTCTGGATACCACGGATAAGATCGCGGACATAACCTTCTTTTTTGAGTTCGTCTGTAATCTTTGAATCAAGACCAACCGTTAAAGTTCCTTCGTTCAAAACCTTAAGGTCATCTTTTTCAAAGCGTTCAACAATAACTTTTTCTGTATCGAGTTCAACCGAAGTTCCTTCAACATCGATTGTGAGTTTTGTTCCTTCAAGAATTGACTGAATCTGTTCGCTTGTTAAACCTGTGATTACGCTTGCTGCAGCCTTCATCTTAGGACCAAGTTCCTTTCCAAGAACCTTAAAGTTTGCCTTAGCTTTGTATTCAACAAGTTCATCTTCGCGTTCGTGGAAAACAACTTCCTTAACGTTTAATTCTTCGCGGATACAATCTTCCATTTCGGCAAGAACTTTCTTTTCGTCAGGATTTTTTGTTACAAGAGCGATTGAAGCAAGAGGCTGACGGTTTTTAAGGTTGAATGTATTTCTAAGACTGTGTCCCATAGAAACAGCCTTCTGAACAGTCTTCATCTTGAATTCGAGTTCTTCGTTAATCCAAGCCTTATTTACAACAGGATAATCGCAGAGGTGTACAGATTCCGGGTCGCCCGAAGTTTTAAGGTTCTGGTACATTTCTTCTGTGATGAATGGAACAAACGGAGCCGAAACTTGAGCAAGAGTTTTAAGAGCAATGTAAAGTGCTTCGTATGCCTCTGCCTTGTCTGAATCGTTTTCTGATTTCCAGAATCGACGGCGGTTTCTTCTGATGTACCAGTTATTAAGATCGTCGATGAATTTTACGATTGGGTCTACGGCTGTAGAAAGGTCATAATCATCAAGGGCGTCTGAAACATCTTTGATTAATTTCTGTGTGATAGACAAAAGCCATGCGTCAAGTGGATTAGACGGAAGCTTTGAATCAAAAAGGTGTCCTGTAGGGCCTGCATTATCGATATTTGCATAAGTTACAAAGAACGAATATGAGTTCCACCAAGGAATGATGATTGATTTAAGAACATCGCGTACACCTTCATCTGAGTATCTTAAGTCGTCTGCCTTTACAACTGCAGAATGGATTAAGAAAAGACGGAGAGCATCTGCACCAAAGCGGTTGATTGCTTCTACAGGGTCTGTATAGTTTCTGAGCGACTTAGACATCTTTCTTCCGTCGGAAGCGAGTACAAGTCCGTTTACAATACAGTTCTGGAATGCAGGCTTATCGAAGAGGTGACTTGCGAGGATTGTAAGTGTATAAAACCATCCGCGCGTCTGGTCAAGACCTTCCGAAATAAAGTTTGCAGGGAAATGAGTTTCGAAGTATTCTTTATTTTCGAACGGATAGTGATTCTGTGCGTATGGCATGGAACCGGATTCAAACCAGCAGTCAAATACTTCAGGAATGCGGTACATTGTTTTTCCACACTTTGGACATTTGATTGTAATCTTGTCTACAAACTGTTTGTGTAAATCGTCAGGGTAAATACCAGATAATTCTTTTAATTCGTCGCGTGAACCCACGCAGAGTGTGTGATTACATTCAGGGTCTTCGCACTTCCAGATTGGAATCGGGTTACCCCAGTAACGGTTACGGCTTACTGCCCAGTCGCGGCTTCCTGCAAGCCATTTACCAAAGCGTCCTTCTTTGATATGTGAAGGCTGCCATTTAATCTGTGAGTTTGCACGCAAAAGTGCTTCGTGATGATCTGCTACCTTTACGAACCATGAACCGATTCCACGGTAGATTAAAGGAGAACCACATCTCCAGCAGTGAGGGTAAGTATGCATGTGCTGTTCTTTTTTAATCAGCTTACCTTCCTGTTTAAGGCGGTCCATGATATCTTTATCGCAGTCTTTTACAAAGCGTCCAATATAATCAGAAACAGGATTGATAAAGCGGCATTCTGCGTCGATTGGTTCAACTTCCGGAACGCCGGAACCTGCAAATACTTTGTGGTCGTCTTCACCAAAGGCAGGAGCAATATGAACAATACCGGTACCATCGTCTGTAGTAACGTAGTCTGCATTGAACATTCTGAATGCACCTTCTGTACACTTAAAGCCTGAATCTGCTTCGCACTTAGCGGCATCTGCGTATTCTTTAAAATATGGGAATAAAGGTTCGTAGCGTGCACCAATAAAATCTTTACCCTTGCGTGTATAAATGATTTCGTAATCTTCTTCGTTTTTGTAGTAAGCAGAAAGACGTGCCTTTGCAAAGATATAAAAATCACCTGATTCCTTGTCGCGGATTTTTACGTAATCGAGTTCAGGGCCCATACAAAGACCAAGGTTAGACGGAAGTGTCCATGGAGTTGTTGTCCATGCAATAAAATATGTTTTTCCGTTAGTCATATCCGGGTCGTCGATTGCAGCCGGTGCTTTTGTAATCTTAAAGCGAACGGTTACAGTCATATCGTTTACATCTTTATAGCCCTGTGCAAGTTCGTGAGTAGAAAGAACGGTTGAACAGCGTGGACAATAAGGGAGGATGTATTTTCCTTCGTAGATAAGATTTTTATCCCACAAAGATTTACAAACCCACCAGATTGATTCCATGTATTCAGGGTTCATTGTTTTGTAGTCGTGATCAAAATCAACCCAGCGTCCCATACGTGTGATTGTCTGACGCCATTCCGATGTATAGCGGAGAACAGATGCCTTACATGCTTCGTTAAATTTATCTACACCCATCTGTTCGATTTCGTGCTTAGAGTTGATTCCAAGTTCCTTTTCTATCAGGTTTTCGATTGGAAGACCATGACAGTCCCATCCAAAGCGGCGTTCAACTTTTTTGCCCTTCATTGTCTGATAGCGTGGAATAATATCTTTAATAGTTGACGGAATAAAATGACCAAAGTGTGGAAGACCTGTTGCAAACGGAGGTCCATCAAAGAAAACGTATTCTTCTGCATCCTTTCTCTGATCTAATGATTTCTGGAAAATTTTATTATCTTCCCAGTATTTGAGGATTTCTTCTTCCTGTTTTGGAAAATCTACTTTAGGGTCAACCGGTTTAAAGCTCATGAATTTGTCCTTATATTTAAATATTTTATTAATCCCGATTATGCCATAAAACGCAAAAATATTCTATATAAACGGACTATTCAAATTTTTAATCTACGCGTTTTTCGTCTTCGGCTTTCTTCTTGCTGTAGGTAAAAAGTGAGTATCCCTGAACGTTGTATTTTTTAAGTTCCTTTACGGTTTCGCTTGAAGGATAGATTGCTTCAGCTTTAGAAAGATAGGTTTTTGCAGAAGATTTATCCTTTAATTCAAAGTACATCTGAGATAAAAACATGTTTGCATAAAATCTTTCCGCATCGTTTCTTGCATAAGTAACTGCATCTTTAAATGACTGAAGAGCCTTTTTATTGCTTCCACCGTTTATGCCCGGAGCCCAGTAATACCACTGTCCCATGTGAGTAAGGCAGTAGGAATTTTTAGGGTCGATTTTAAGACATTCCTGATAGTAATTTTTTACTGTCATACCGTATTTCATAGCCCCGCTCATTGGAGAATAAGACATATAGCATGAATATAAATCTGCTGTAAGGACGTAAACCCAACCGGATGTATTATTTTTATTATTTTTAATAAAGGCTTCGTTTTTGTCTGCCTGTGATATAAGTTCTTTTTTAAGAGCTGCTTCTGTTCCCTTTTCTTCCCAGGTATAATTATATTTTTCCAGGATGTAAAAAGAATCTATAATCAGTTTTTCCTGATTTGTATAATTTGCATAAGGATTTGCGGCTTTGTATGAGTTTAATGCTTTTACAGCATCCTTTTTTTCTTTATTTGCAGTGAGTTCCATACGAAGCTTCATAAAATTATCGATATATTTCTGACCGTTAGCAGAAATTGTAGTTTGTGCATGAATATTTATAAATAAAAATGAGAATAAAGCGATCAATAAGGTCTTTTTAGTTTTCATGATGATTTCTCCTTTATCTGTATTAGCTTTGTAATATTTCTATATTATATAAAAAAATTAACACAAAAGGGTTTCATTTTCAACGAAAAAATAATCAGTATAAAACTCTGTTATAAATGACATTTCTTCTGGTTTTGTAAAATTAAAGTGATTATTATGCTTGATTAATATTTTATTAACAGTTAAGATTTTATTCTAGAGGTATAAGATGAAAACCATACCAATATTTTTTGCGGTTGATAACAATTATTTTCCGTACATGGCTGTTACATTAAAATCACTTCTTGAAAATGCATCCCCAAAATACTTTTATAAATTTCATGTACTTTCTTCTTCAGACTTGAATTCTGAATGGAAAAAAAGTGTAGAAAAATGCTTAACTCCTTATTCTTCTATTGAATATTTTGATATCCGTCCTGCAATGGAAAAAATCAAGCAGGATTTACATGTTCGTGATTATTATTCTTTAGATACATACAACAGATTCTTTATTGACACACTCTTCCCTCAGTACAACAAGGTTATCTATCTTGATGCAGACATCGTTGTCACAGGTGATATTTCAAAGCTTTACAGAAAGAATATTTCTAACTACCTTGTAGGCTGTGTTCCTGAACAGGTAATGCAGAAATACAGAGTATTCGGTGAATATGTAGAAAAGGTTTTGGGTTGTAAGCTTAAGACATATTTTAATGCCGGAATGCTTTTGATGAACACAAAGATGTTCCGCGCATACAATGTCCAGAAGCGCTTTATCAATCTTTTAAAGCAGTATAAATTCCGCGTTACACAGGACGAAGATTATTTAAACGTAATCTGCCAGAACAAAACAAGAATCCTTGATTTTGGCTGGAACAAAATGCCTTTTGATGACAAGAAATTTAAATGCCGCAAGGTAAACCTCATCCACTATAATCTTAACTGGAAGCCATGGAGATACAAGCACGTTATTTTCGAAGAGGAATTCTGGAAATATGCAAAGATGACTGACTTCTACGAAATGATTAAAAAAGGTCGTGAAGATTATACCTACAAGCAGAAGATGGATGATACAACTCAGTTCGAAAATCTTAAAAAGCTTGCACAGTCAGAAATTGATAATCCTAACAACTATAAAAACGTTCTTGACATGAAGACAAGTTTCCTTAAAAAAGGAACACAGCTTTTCTTAAATCTTCCCGGAATAAAGAGTTTATACAGATTTATTAATTCAAACGGATATAAGATTGCCTATGTGTATCGAAAAAGACAAAGAAAGACTCGCCGTACTCGCTAGAATAGACGAATACGAAAGAAAAAGATGGTTCAACAAAGATGTTGAAAATGATCCTCCGACAATTCCGCTCACAGCAGATAAGGTGGATTATCTTCAGAAAAAATTAAAGAATAAGATTTTATCTTACTTTATAAACAAAAAGGCCTATAAATTCATCCTGGACCTGATTAAAAACGGTCAACTTGTAATAAAAGAAATCAAGGGAATAGAAAACTTTGAAAAGCTTTTAGATCAGGGTGTTATCCTTACCTGTAACCACTTTAATGCCTTTGATAACTTTGCTATCCACAACATGGTTCATCCATACATCGGAACAAATCTTTATAAAGTAATCCGCGAAGGAAACTTCACTTCTTTCCCGGGCCTTTACGGACTTTTCTTCCGCCACTGTAATACACTTCCTTTAAGCTCAAACTTCTCCTGCATGAAGCTCTTTATCGATGCCGTAGCAACTCTTTTAAAGAAAAAGCAGAAAATCTTAGTTTACGCTGAACAGGGAATGTGGTGGAATTACAGAAAGCCTCGTCCTCTTACAAACGGTGCATTCAATCTTGCTGTAAACAGCATGGCTCCGGTTTTACCAATCTTTATCACAATGGAAGATACAGATAAAATCGGCGGCGACGGATTTCCTATCCAGGCTTATACAATAAATGTTCTTGAGCCTATTTATCCGGATCCGAATAAATCTCGCAAAGAAAACATCGAATACATGCGCGACAAGAATTACGACATGTGGAAGGAAGTTTACGAAAAGACTTACGGAATTCCGCTTGAATATCTGCCCGAAGAAAAATAAGCGATGAAAAAAGAACAGAAAGTAATTTATTACACCGATGAACTCAAAAATGAATTTTCAACTATAGAAATTACTCCGCGTAAAATCGATGGGAAATACGACTACGGAAAGAATAATTTTAAATGGAAATTCCTTCACTGGTTCTGGTATACGCTTACCTTCCGTCCTGTTTCGGGCTTAGTATTAAAGCTTGCAGTTCATCACAAAATAATAAACAAAGAAGTTTTAAAACCATATAAGCATAAGGCATATTTTATGTATGCTAATCACACAAATGCTGCGTGCGATCCTTTTATTCCGGCCCAGGTTGCAAAGCCTAATCACATCTGGGTAATCGTTCATCCAAACAATGTTTCCATGCCGATTTTAGGAAGAATTAATCCTTACCTTGGAGCACTTCCCCTCCCCGACGATTTTGAAGCGGCTAAAAACTTTATGAACATCATAAAAATGAGGATTGAACAGAATCACCCTGTGATGATTTATCCTGAAGCACACATCTGGCCTTACTACACTAAGATAAGACCATTTGCAGAAACTTCGTTCAGATATCCGGTACAGTATGATGTTCCGACCTTCTGTTTTACAAACACTTATCAGAAAAGAAGATTTTCTTCCAAACATAGAATCGTAACTTATGTAGACGGACCATTTTTTGCAGATAAATCGCTTTCGCCAAAAGAACAGAAAATGGATTTAAGAAACAAGGTCTATAATGCGATGACAGAACGAACAAAAAATAATAATATGGAAATAATCAAATACATAAAAAAAGAGGAAAGCAATGATTAATTTATTATATGCCGGAAACTACAAGGTATTCGATGGTATTCTTTCGTGCTCAATTTCTATCATGAAAAGAACAGAAACTAAAGAGCCATTTAATATCTTTTTATTCACTATGGATGTTCATCACCTTCGTGAAGATTACACACCGATTACAGACAAACAGGCTAAATTTCTTGAACAGGTTATAAAAACTTATAATCCCGAGAACAAGGTTACTAAAATCGATGTTACAGATATTTACAACAAGGAATTTGCAAACAGTCCTAACGAACAGTGCTATTGCTCTCCTTATACCCTTTTACGCCTCTTTGCAGATTTAGTTCCACAGATTCCGGATAAGATTCTTTATCTTGATGCTGACCTCTTATTCAACCGCGATATCACTCTCCTTTACAACAAGGATGTAACTGATTACGAATATGCTGCGGCAAAGGATCACTACGGAAAAATCATCCTCTTCTGGATCCGCAAATTCATGAATGCCGGTGTAATTTTGTTCAACATCAAAAAATGTAAGGAAACAGGTCTTTTCGAAAAATCACGCGTAGAAATTAAAACACATAAACTTACATTTGCAGACGAAAGCGCAATCATCCGAAGTACTACTAAACAGCTTAAAATCTCGCAGCGTTTTAATGACCAGAAGTTTATGTACAAGGACACTGTAATCCGCCATTTTTCAAAGCGTCTTTTCTACACACCTTATCCGCATACAGAAAATATCAAGCAGTGGAACTGGGCAAAGATGATGGCAAAATTTAAGTATCTTTGTTTTGCTGATGTCCTGGAAGAATATATTTATTATATAAATAAGTTCAACCGCGAATACAATAAATAAACAAAAGCCCTGTGAAAATCACAGGGCTTTAATTTTGCATATTGAATATTTTTTGGATGATTTTATTGTGCGACTGTTGCAGAAGTGCTTGTATTTTCCAAAGCTTTGCGCTCTGCTTCCAGCTGTAGCTCTTCTTTTCTTTTTTTGATTACGTCTCTTGGGCGTGGTCCCCATTCTTTTTGTACTGCCCTTGTCTTTTGAACAAGAACATTGTATTTTTCAAGCTCATCGATTAAGTCCCAGTGAAAATCAAGATCCAAGTCTGCATCTGCAAATGGTCCGCGTGGCATAGGTGCAATAATGCTGTTTTGAATGCGTACGATTTCTATAAGGTCATCGTAGGTTTCTTTATCTGCAACCTTTACAAGATATGGCTCCTGTTTTGGAATCATAAGGGTTTTATCTTCGTTGAATAAATAATTGTTTTCGTCAAACTTAAAGGGTGCTACAACATTTCTGATTGTGTGGCTTCTTCCTGTAACGCATGAATAAACAGTTCCTGCAGAATAGATGTGTTTATAAACTTCGTATAATTTTTCGTCGTAAATAAGGCGTGCGTTATCGGGACTAAAATCGCTGTCGGTTCTCCAGAAGCGTACATCAAAATATTCATTACCGTTTACATAAAAACCCGGGATATTATCGCGAACATTCTGACGGCATGCTTTAATTCCTTCTGAGTATGCATTTCCGCGCCAGAAACCGTTACTTGTGATTATAGGATTATCATCTTCGTCGTAGGTAAGATTTTTTACAAAAAAGTTCAGATACATCTTTCCGTCTAAAACTGCAACGGGAACATAATTAATTTCGCGTTTAGAATACACAAGACGGATTTCCCATGCGTTGTCAGGTTTATCTGAACGATCTATATCGTTAACCGAAAATGTTATGTGCTCACAGTCTTTTTCTGTTGCATCGTTGATTACTACAGGACGTTCGTTTCGCTTTGCACGAGGCTCTGCAGTAAAATCAAGGTAATAGCCGTAGAACATTTTCAGAAGGATTACAATTTCAGGATTTTTATCATCTGGATTTTTCTCGATAAACACAAATCTGTCCTTACCTTCCCAGATTCCGCATAATTCATCGGGAATTGTTTCCTGGCAAAATACAGGAGAGATTAAGAAAAAAAGCAGAATAAGTAAAAATCCTTTTTTCATAAGTAGAATATCGGCATTTTTTTCATTATACTTTATTTATGACTTACTTAGGAAAAATTGGGGAATTAACCCTCAAGGGCTCGAATAAACAGGAATTTGAAAATCTTTTAGTACATAACGTACGCGACTGCCTTTCGGGAAAGAACGTAAAAATCAAACTGATTGCAGGCCGCCTTTATATAGATTGCGAAGAAGAAGACAAAGAGGCTGTAGAATTTACATTAAACCATCTTCTTGGAATTACAGGCTGGGCATTAACTAAAACATGCGAAAATGACATAAAAAAAATCACAGAAACTGTATACCAGGTTGCAGAAGAAGCTCATAAAAAAGGAGCAAAAACCTTTAAGATTGATTCACGCCGCGCATATAAAACCTTCCCTCTTAATTCATACCAGATAAACTGCGAAGTTGCAGGACCTGTAGAAGCTTTGATGAAGGTTGATGTTCATAATCCTGATGTTACGATTTATGTTGAGCTTCGTGAAAAAACTTATGTTTATACAGATGCTAATAAAGGCTGCCGAGGACTTCCGGTAGGTTCAAGCGGGAAAGGACTTTTACTTTTAAGCGGGGGACTTGATTCTCCTGTTGCAGGATACAGAATGCTTCGCCGCGGTATGAAAATCGAAAGCTGTTATTTTCATTCCTACCCTTACACTTCCGAAGAAGCAAAACAGAAGGTTGTAACACTTGGACAAAAGCTTGCCTATTACGGAATTAAAACTTACCTGAACATCATTCCTTTTACAGAAGTTCAGATGAAGATTAAAGAAAAGGCTCCCGAAGCGTGGTCTACCCTTATGCTCCGCGTGTGCATGATGAAGGTAGCAAACCTCCTTGCAAAAAGATGTAATGCTAAATGCATCATAACAGGGGAAAGCGTTGGACAGGTTGCAAGCCAGACAATAGAAAACATGACAGTTACAGAGCATTTTGCAGAATACCCAATGATGCGTCCTCTTTGCGGAATGGATAAAGAAGAAATCATTCGTGACTCAGAGTTTATAGATACATACGAAACATCGATTCTTCCATACGAAGACTGCTGTGTTTTATTCAGCCCAAAGCACCCTGTTTTGCGCGGAAGTGTTGAACAGGCAGAAGAGATTTATAAAGAACTCGAAGTTGATGAGCTTATTAAAAAAGCATACGAAGAGCGCGAAATTGTAAAACTCACCTTTGGCGATGAACCTGAATGGAAAACCTGGAAAGACGTAGAATGAAAAAAGAAGAAAAAAAAGAACTTTTTAATTTACTCAAAACAATAGATGCTTCGAACGAAGGCTACCAGAGGGAATGTTTTAAGACAGAGCCAGAGTTCGAAGATGATGTGGAAATTGCAGCAGAGGCAAAAGAAACGATTTCTTCTCCGTCTATAGAAACTGCTTTATCGACAGTACAAACTGTTTCTCCGGCTGTCACAGAAAACTCCCCTTCAGTAAATCAATCTATAGTTGCCACAGGAAATGCAGACACATCATCAGAAACTCCTCCTTCCCCACAGGGACTCACACTCCAGACACTCACAGATAAAATTAAAAAATGTACAAGGTGCGACCTTTGCCAGAGTAAAATCCATATTGTTTATGGTGACGGAGTGAGTAATCCGGATGTTCTTGTTATTGGTGACTGTCCTGATTACGATGCAGATATAAAAGGCTATCCTGCCGTAGGAAAAGCTGGTGAACTTTTAGACAAAATGCTTATGGCAATAAAGCTTGATCGTAAGACAAACTGTTACATCACAAATGTTATAAAATGCAGACCGCCTCAGGATAGAGAGCCTTCATCGGAAGAAAAGGATGCATGTTTTTCTTTTTTAGAGGCACAGATAAAAGTTTTAAAACCAAAGATGCTTTTGTGCCTTGGACGAATTGCGGCCCAGACAATCCTTGATTCAGAAGATTCAATGTCGAACATGCACGGAAACTTTTATGAATATAACAAAATCCCACTCATGGTAACTTATCATCCGAATGCCTTATTAAAAAATGCAGAATTAAAAAAGCCTGCCTGGGATGATCTTAAAAAATTCCGCTCAAAGCTCGACGAAATCTCAAAATAAAGAGGAAAAAATTTGTATCTACAGGTTATATTAAACTTACCGCTTAATCAGCCTTTTACATACTCATACATTCCTCCAGAAAAAGAAGATCCAGAATTAAAACCCGAAATCGGAAAGCGTGCCGAAATAATGTTTGGAAATAAAAAAACAACCGGGTTTATTACAGAAATATCAGAGACAATTCCAGAATCCTGCGCCGTAGATGAAAGCAAAATCAGGCCGATTAAAAAAATCTTAGATAAAGAGCCACTCTTTGGAAAAGAACTGATTGACCTTGCTTTGTGGGTTTCGCACTATTATTTATGTACTTTTGGCGAAGCAGTATTTTCCATGATTCCTTCGGGAAGGCGTGAAAGTTCTGCAGGTGGATTTAATTTTGAAGAAGAAGTTTCGGCCCAGAAGAAGAACGTACTTTCGGACGAACAAAGCAAAGCCGTAGAAGATATTTTTAAACAGAATAAATCACTCTATCACTATTTATTCGGACCAACAGGAAGCGGAAAAACAGAAGTTTTTTTACAGATTGCAGAAAAGGTTTTAGAAAAAGGCCAGGGAGTAATCTACCTTGTTCCCGAAATTGGATTAACAGGCCAGGTTATAAAATCTGTGACAGAGCGTTTTGGAAACACAGCTGCAGTAATCCATTCAGGACTCACCCCAAGCCAGAAGCTTAATCAGTGGCATAGGATTATGCACAAGGAAGCAAGGATAATCGTAGGAGCCAGAAGTGCGGTTTTTGCGCCTGTTCCAGATCTTGGATTAATCATCATAGACGAAGAACACGATAACTCATATAAATCAGGAAATAATCCAAGGTATCACGCTAGACAGGTTGCCATGCACCGCTCTTCTACCTTAAAAATTCCTTTGATAATGGGAAGCGCCACTCCATCTGTAGAAGCCTGGTACGGGATGAAAACAGGAACAATCATAACACACAGGCTTACAAAAAGGCTTGCCGGCGGACAGATGCCGAAAATCCAGTGCATAGATTTAAATTATTTTAGTAACGAAAGCTGTATTTCTAAACCGCTGGAAGACGAAATAAATAAGTCGCTTAAAAACGGGCAGCAGGCAATTTTATTTTTAAACAGGCGTGGCTTTACACACTTTTTCCGCTGTAATTCCTGCGGCTATGAACTTAAATGCAAAAACTGTTCTGTCCCACTCACCTACCACAAAAACATAAACAGATTAAAATGTCATTACTGCGGCTGGTCTGTAATTCCTCCTCAAAGCTGTCCTGAATGCGGCTCTCTGGAAATTGGTTCAAGCGGTTTTGGAACAGAGTTTATAGAAGCAGAAGCCCGTGCAAAGTTTCCTAATGCAAAAATATTACGGCTCGACACGGATGCACTTAAAAATAAGGATGAACTTTTAACAAAGCTCGACGAATTTCGCCGCGGTGAATACGACTTACTTTTGGGAACACAGATGGTGGCAAAGGGGCTTAATTTTCCAAAGCTCCAGCTTGTCGGTGTTATTATGGCAGACGCGGGGCTTCACATGCCTGATTTTAGGGCGGCCGAGCGGACTTTTTCTCTTATTACACAGGTGGGCGGAAGAGCCGGCCGCTATAACCCGGATGGTAAGGTAATAGTACAGACGTATAGTCCAGGTCGCGAACCGGTTTACTTCGCATGTAAGGGCTTAATCAGCGAATTTTACGAAAACGAATTAAACGAAAGAAAACTCATGGATTTTCCTCCGTTCTCGCGTCTTTTACGCATAGTTTTCCGCTCGTTTAATAAAAAGCTCGCGCTGGATACTGCAGAAGATGCAGCAAAAATACTTGCATCAGAATCACCAAAGAATGTAGATATAATTGGCCCGGCCGAATGCCCGATCGAAAAAATCAGCAATAATTTCCGCTATCAGATTATTTTAAAAGGAAGCTCGATTATTCCACTGCAGGCGGCAGCCAGAAAGCTTTTATTTGAATACACTCACAATCAATATGTTTATATTGAGTACGACGTAGACCCCGTTTCGCTTTTGTAAACGGAAAATACACAGTTTTTGCTTAAATCCCGGCGCCGTGCTTATACATGCCGCCTTACACCATCATATTTTATCTTGTATAAAAATAATCCCTGTGGAGGAGCTGTCATTCCGGCTTTAGTGCGGTCTTTAGAAAGAAGGATTTTTTCCATTGAATCTTCGCGGGCATTGTATTTATCTAAATTGATTAAGGTTCCGGTAAGCGTTCGAACCATCTTCCACAAAAATGCATTTGCTTCTATTTCGAAAACAAGTAAATCGTTTCCCCATCGGTCTTTCTGCATAAAAAAATATGCATTATCTATATAGCGGTTTGTAGAAACACTTAAATCTCCGCTTGCGGCAAAGGCTGCACAGTCAAGCTCACCTCGTAAGCACGAAGCAAAATGATTGAGCTTTTCAAGATTCGGAGTATAGTTTTTTATAAGCCAGGTATAGCGCATGTTATCGGCAGAGGTTGTATCACAAGTACACATAAAATACCTGTATACGCGGCTTGTGGCATTAAAGCGTGCATCAAAGTCAAGGGGAACTTCTTTTGAATCCAGAATGCGTACATCGTCCGGAAGAAATGTATTTAAAGCACGAACATAATTTGGGGCTGGAATTGAATCAATTGGAGAAATAAAGTTTGCAGTCTGACCAAGAGCGTGAACACCGCTATCTGTACGGCCTGAGCCATGTAAATCAGTTTTTACTTTGTGAATTTTAAAAAGTGCTTTTTCTATTTCTCCCTGAACGGTTCTTTCGGCTTCGTTACCGGATTTATCATCCTGTCTCTGCCATCCGCAAAAATCGGTTCCGTCGTAAGAAACAGTTAAAAGTATATTTCTAGATGTCATCGTCGTTTACTTCTTTTGCAAGCTTATCGTATAAATCTCGTGCGTGTTCAAGAAGAGGTCCCGGTTTATTTTTAGAAGACTTACCAAGACCAAAGATTCGGGCAATAGCAGTTTTAGATTCACTTAATTTTTTAAGACGGAGCTGAATGTCGTCTGTCTGACCGTATTTATATTCAAGTAAACCGCAAAGATAGATTACGCCATCCCAGCCGTAGTTTTTATCCATATCCGGGCCCATATTACCAAGGGTTGAACTTTTTTCCACACGGTTTGTTTCGTTTATTACAGCCTGCTGATAGAAGAACAAAGCCTTTCTGTAAAAAACCTGAGAAATATAATCATAATTGTGGCCACTGCATCTCTGATGAATTTCGTTTGTAAGCCATGCAAGGCGTAAAGAAATGATTGCCTTCTTCATTGTAGGAATCATATCGGGGTCTGCATCATCATAAGTCATTAAAGCAAGATAATACATTGCAGCACCATCAAAAAGGGTTCTTTCATTCTTTAAGTCAAAATAAGGGAAAATATTATTACATGCCTGCTTGCGTTTTTCTGAGTGATCGAACATGCGGTCTGCAACTTCTGTTTTTTTAATATCAGTAAAATCGTTCCAGAAGAAAGCAGCAAAACAGTTAGGACAGGCACCAACTTCGTAAATCAGAGGATAAACTTTTCCGTATTTTGCAGAAGGGATATAATCACGGTGCAGTTCTTCGGAAAGATTTCCCGCATTCATACGTCCGTTACCGCTTCGCATTATTTCTTTTGGGAAGGGCTTTTTACATACGGGACAGGTACATTTATCTTTAGACCAGTAAGAAAGTGACGGTTTTTTTTCCGGATCTGTTGGTTTTTTAGAAGATGTTGCACTCATTTTTATACCTCACCTTTATTTTAATACATTTATTGCTCTATGACTACAAAAGCCGCAGCATATTCTTTTTCGTGTGAGATGGAAAGATTGATTTTTCCACCCGGACAGATTTTTGCAAATATTTCTTCGGCTGATTTTTCTAATTTAATTTCGGGTTTTCCCTGCTCGTTGTTTACTACAAAAATATCTTTTAATTCAAATCCTTTTAATCCGGTTCCAAGCGCCTTAGAAAAAGCTTCTTTTACGGCAAAACGCGATGCATAATATTCACTCGCCCTGGAAGAAGCATCAAACTGCCTTATTTCGCCGGGATTAAAAAATCGCTTAATAAAAGATTCGTCTTCTGCAAGCTTCTGGAATCTTTCGATTTTACATACGTCAACACCAATTCCAAAAACCATTTTTACTCCAGAACCATATTTGCGTTTGCATCATAAACAGAAGAAGAAAGACTTACCTCTTCGAGTGTTACAGTTACGTTTTCTACAGACTTTTCGAGCACCTTGAAAGAAGACGGAAGATTGATTACAAGCGGAAGTTCATAAGTTCCAGGCTCGTGAATTGTCGAAACATCTACATAAACAGAATTTTTTGGAAGTTCGTATGCTTCGAGCGTTGCCATATTTCCTTCGACTTTAAATGTAACTTCGGGAGCATCGCCTTTAAGAGCCATATTCGCATTAAGTCCCTTTAATTCAACAGGAATTTTTTCAAAGTCGCGCTGAAGTTCAATTGCTTCGATTTCTACAGTAACTTCGTAAGGTCCCTTATTCGTAATATCCAGGGCATTGCTTATTTCCTTACAGTTTACGCTGATTGTAAATGAGCTTTTAGCATTGTCTACTTCGATCATTTCGGTTTTGATTTCGGCAGTATTTTCGAGCAGTGATTCAGGACCAATTACTTCTACGTATTCAGGATTAACCTGTACTTTAGAAACCTCGTAGCCGTGAAGACATTCGCCAACAATCGAAGGAACAACCTTTATATACTGAATGCTCTTTTTTTCTACCTGTACCTTTACATACTCAGGAGAAACACGAATCTCGAAAGGATTATTAAGTAAAAGCTCAGGATTAATATCGATATTTACAGGAACAGAATATTCACCACTTTTTGGAAGAGCATCCAGGATTACAGAAGCAGTGATATCCGATGAATGAACCTGGGTAATCTGATCTGCATTTGCACGGATTGTAACTGTAACAGATTTCTTTTTTCCGTCTACGTGAGTAACAGAGCCGTTTTCAATCATTGTTAAAGGAACAACAAAACTTCGTTTTTCTATTGCAGAAACCTGATGGAAAATATATAAACCGATTGCGATTGCAAGACAGAGTAATTTTATAAACCATTTGTCGAGGAGTTTTTCAGTTAACTGCTTTAGTTTCATCTGTTACCTCCTCTGTATTTTTAGATTCAGAAGTAATTTCAAGAAGGCTTTCAAGAATCTTTCGAACTTCTTCTACGCTTAAGTCATAGTTTAATTTTGAATCATAAGCCAGGCTCAAAGCACCTGTTTCTTCGGATACGACAAGAACAACCGCATCGGAAACTTCAGAAAGACCTAATGCCGCACGGTGACGTGTTCCGAATGTTTTTTTGATGTTGTAATCTTCGCTGAGCGGAAGAAAACATCCGGCAGCAATAAGTTTACCGCCCTGAATAAAACATGCTCCATCGTGTAAGGGGGTGTCGTGCCCGAATACAGTAACTAAAAGACCGGAAGATAAATCGGCATTAAGCTTTGTTCCTGTCTGTATGATATTTTCGAGCCTTGTGTGTCTTAAAAAAACTGCAAGCATACCGCGCCTCTGATTGGAAAGCATGTCTGCGGCAGTCAAAACTGAATCGATATATGTGTCTTTGGAACGAGTACCAAAAGAAAGCCACTGGTTCTGCCCTATTCTTAAAAAGAGCTTACGGATTTCGGGCTGGAAGATTACTGCAAACGCAATTACAAGACCGGGAGCAGCAATACGCATGAGCCAGATGATTGTATTTAATTTAAAGATTACGGCAATTACAAAAGCACTTCCGATTATGATTGCTGATTTAAGAATCTGAAAGCTGTTTGTCTTCTGCATAAAATCATAAATCTTATAAAGCAGAAAACATAAGATTCCTACATCTAAAACAGGAGCAATAAAATCATAAATGTATAAAAATTTGCTGTATAATTCCATAAAACTTACTGAATATTATATCATACTAAAGCAAATATTTCATTACATTTAATGAATCTAAAGTCTCTTTTACATCGTGAACACGAAGGATTTTTGCCCCTTTTATAACAGAAATTAAGTCAGCAGTTACTGTTCCTGTAAGCCTTTCTTCTACATCACGCCCTGTCATATTTCCGATTACACGCTTACGCGAAAGCGCCATTAAAAGAGGATAGCCTGAACTGCATAATTTTTCTGTATCTTTTATAAGGCTGATATTTTCTTCGTTAGTTTTTCCAAAGCCGATTCCGGGGTCCAGGATGATTTTTTCTTTTTTGATTCCGTGAGCTATTGCAAAATTCGCTCTTTCTAAAAGATAATCAGAAACTTCTTTTGTGATATTTTCAGAGCTTTCATGATTTTCGCTTTTGTTATAGCCGTGCATCAAAATTACAGAAAGATTTTTTTCTGCTGCGTAATCAGCAAGAGCGGGGTCTGACTCAAAAGAAGAAACATCATTTAAAATATCTGCTCCTTCTTCGTACGCTGCCTTCATCACTTCTTTTTTTCTTGTATCTACAGAAATTACTACATCTGATTTTTTTCTTAGCGCTTTAATCACCGGGACAATTCTTTTTATCTCTTCTTCTTTGCTTACTTGTGTAAAGCCGGGTCTTGTAGATTCTCCGCCAATGTCGATTATATCTGCACCCTGATCCAAAAGTTCAAAAGCTTTATTCACACCACCGCGGCTCTTAGAAAAAAAAGAATCAGGAGTTGCGTTTACAATTCCCATAATAAATGCCCTGCGCTCTGTAGAAATTGTTCTTTCTCCAAAAGTCATCTTAAGCACGTGAAAGCTCCTTTACGGCATTTTCTATTGCTTTAGAAGAAAGTCCTGCTTCGTCTAAAACTTCGGCTCTTGTTCCGTGATCAAAATATCTGTCTTTAAAACCTAGAATCTTTGTATTGTAAATTTTATTTTTATAGAGGATGCTGTTTAGATATTCGCTTATGCCGCCTGTAATCACTCCGTCTTCTACAAAAACAATTCCATAATATTTTTTAGCAATGCTGGTAAAATATTCTTCGTCTAAAGGTTTAATGAATCTTAAAAGATAGATATCTGCATATCCGTCGCTTAAAAGAACTGAACGCACGGCAACCTTAACTTCCGAAAACATTCCGCCTGTAGAAACAACAAGGATTTTATGTTTGATTTTTTCGAGTTGTGATTCTGGTATATTCCCGATAGTAAGCTCGCTGCACGGAATAAAAATACCCCTTCCCTTTTCTACAGGAGTATTAAACTGATTAAGTTCTGAAGGGCACGAAAGCTTTGGATACCTTATTACAGTTGCAGAAGAATCGTTTAAAGCATAATCAAAACAAAGGTCCAAATCCTTCTGACTTACAGGACTTAAAATATTAAGATTAGGGATGGACCTGAATAAGGCAATATCAAAAACACCCTGATGAGTTACTCCATCGTCGGGAACGGCGCCTGCCCTGTCCAGCATAAAAATTGCATGAGCATTTTGAAGGCTCACATCGTGAATCATCTGGTCAACGGCGCGCTGGATGAATGTAGAATAAATGCAGACAACAGGGATTAAACCGCCACGGGCAAGTCCACCTGCAAAGGTTACCGCATGCTCTTCTGCAATTCCAACATCAAAAAAACGCTCCGGATATTTATAAGAAAATCTTGTAAGCCCCGTACCCTTTGCCATAGCCGCAGTTATACATACAATCTTATCGTTTTGGGAAGCTTTATCTACAATCATGTTGCTGAATGCTTCTGTAAAACTTAAAGTGTCGAATTTTTCTACAGTACCGTCGCTTATCTGGAAAGGCCCGATCCCGTGGAAGAGCTCGGGATTATTTTCTGCAGGGCTGTAGCCTTTTCCTTTTTTAGTAACAACGTGAACAACAACAGGACGATGAAGTTTTGAAACTCTTTTTAATACTTTTTCTAAAACCTGTTCATTGTGACCGTCGAGCGGACCAACGTATTCAAAACCCAAATCGGTAAAAAGATTATTTGTAAGGATAAGACCTTTTAAAGACCTCTTGATGCGGAAGATGATTTTTTCGAAAAAGCGACCAAAATATGGAATCTTATCTATGCACTTATCTACGTGGTATCTGAAGGTCTGATACTTTGGAGACATGGAAAGACGGCTTAAATAACGCGAAAGAGAGCCCGTATTGTGATCTATGGACATCTGATTATCGTTTACGATTACAATAAGGTTTTTACAAAGCTGACCTGTATGAGAAAGTGCTTCGAAAGCCATGCCTCCTGTTAATGCACCGTCTCCTATTACTGCAATTACCTTGCCTTCTTTGTGTTCTATTTCCCAGGCAGTTAAAAGCCCCAGAGAGGCAGATATGGAAGTTGATGAATGACCGCTTGTAAAAAAGTCGTGGGGGCTTTCGTCTTTATTTGTAAAACCCGAGATTCCGTCTTTTTTTCTGAGTGTAGAAAAGTTATTGTATCTTCCGGTTAGGAGTTTATGTGCATAACACTGATGGCTTACATCCCATACGATAGCGTCTTTTGGAGTATTAAAGCAGCGGTGTAAAGCGATGGTTAATTCTACAACACCAAGATTACTAGCAAGATGACCGCCGTTTTTACCTACTACTTCGAGTATTGTAGTTCTGATTTCGCCGGCGAGTTCCTTTAATTCTTTTTGAGAAAGATTTTTTATATCTTCTGGTGAATGTATCTTAGATAACATTTTTCCCGCAAACTCTTTATTGAAAAAAAAGACCGCGTTTTCTACGCGGTCTTAGTCTACTACACAAGCATTCGACCTAGAACTAACTGCTCTTATGTCGATTACGTCTAAGCATCTTCTTTCGCTTATGTGTCGCCATCTTCTGGCGCTTTCTTTTCTTACCACAAGGCACGATGGCACTCCTACTTTATAAAGTCTTTATATTATGAATAAAATCCTGTTTTTAGTCAAGTGAGGAGGAATACTATTGGGTTTCATCATCGAAAACACATCTATTATTTAAATTTTTAAATCTCGTATAATTTTCATTATCATTGGCTATTGAATTTAATTTATTTTTAATTTTGGTTATTGTATCACTATCAGCTTCTATTGTTGTACCTTCCTCTGGATTAGGTTCATAAGTAGCATTTCCAGTATAGTAATTTTGGACAAGTATACAATTTGAAAATTTTAATGTGTTTGAATTAGGATTAGCCCCGTAATCATTTCCTACAAAGCCGCCAGAAGAACCATTATTTGTATATAATGTTCCCATATAATAACAATTATAAAATTCAACAGGATATTCATAAGTTAAATGAGAATTTGTTAATCCTCCTGCAAAGCCCCCGGACACAGTTGATGTTACATTTGCAGAAACATAACAATTTCTAAAAGTACTTGCCGTAGTATAACCTGCAAATTTACCAAGAAGGCCTCCTGCATGCTTTCCTCCTTTTACATAGTTTCTTTGAGCACAATTTGTAAAATTACATCCAGCAGACGATCCAACAAGCCCACCTACACATCCATAGCTATCTTGTTCCGTACAAGTAACATTAACATAAGCATAATTAATGCATTTATTTAATTCTGCATAAGCTGTCTCATCACTATTCTTTTGTGCCTGACTTACAAGTGCTCCTACACATTTAAGATCTACTCCTGTTGTTATAGTTAATGAACAATAGTTTTTGCAGTCTTCAATTTTTCCACCTTTCATTAAAGCAATAAGTAAAGCTGGATATTGTGGAACACTATCGTTTAATGTAACTGAGCCGGTTAGTTTAATATTTTTAATTTCAGCACTACCACCTGTAATATGAAATATAGCATCTGTATTATTCGAACAATTTATTTCTTTACTGTTTCCATCAAAAATACCGTTAAAAGGTTTATCAGATGAACCGATCTGATCATCATCATCTCTTATTGATGTCTGAATATTATCCAGAAGTTTTACAGTTGCACCGGTAAAATCATAGTTTTTAGATAAAGCGGCAATTCTTGTAATATCGGCCCCGGACCAGACGTAGAGGGTCTTTCCGCTAGAAACAGAATAGTTATCGGGTAAGGTTTCTGCCGGCTGGTATGTTGTTAATACTGCTTTTGGATTTAGAAAATATTCAGTATTACCGGATTTTGTTACAGAGAAGCATTTATATTTTTGGGCTATATCTGCAACAGCAATACCGACTAATTTAGGATTTGTATCAGAATAACTACCAGGAGTAATTGAAATATGCGAAGAAGAATCAAGTTCAGAACTAGAATTTAATGATATAGCGGTATCGACTGGCGTTTTTTGAGGGTCAGTTTCATAATACAAATAAACATCATTATTTTTTGCGGAGCTTGAATCTATAGTAACAGTTCCCATAGGCATAAAAACTGTTTTTTCTTTATCTTCAACATAAACTGCACCACCCTTATTACTTACATTATTCTTGCTCATTGATGAATCTTTTATGTTAAATTTTGAGAGATCGTCACTAGATTTATATAAATATACTCCTCCACCTTGATACCCATAATTACAATTAATAATACCTTTATACATACGTACTAATGCCCGATCACAATAAATGCCACCACCATAGTTTGCAGTATTATAGATTACAGAATTTGTATGCTCATCATCTTCTGTAAGTTCTTGTTCCTCATCAAGATAATAGCCTATATTGATAGTTCCCTTTTTTGAATAAATTCCTCCACCACCACTTCCTGCTCTATTTGAATATTTTCCTAAATTTTCAGTATATTGTGCCGTATCATCTGAAGCTGTACCAATTATACTTCCACCATATATATAAACGTTACCATTTTGATTCCAAATACCACCACCCCATGTACCTGATTTATTATCATAAATTTTAGTGTTTTCGATATAAACTGTACTAGAATTTACGAAAATTCCTGCTCCTTTACGTTTTGATTCATTACTATAAACTTTACAATTCTTTACATACAACAGAGTGGTTCCGCTTTTATATATTCCTCCACCATGTCCTGTACCGTCGTTAAATTCTGGATCTGAAGATTGACATATTGTTGATGTATTACCATATATATTACAGTTTTCAAGAGATAAAGAATTGTTCGACACTACTCCTGCACCATTTTTATCATAATTTCCACCTGCAATGTTCACATACTTTAAACTAACCGGTACTCCATTTGCAGAAAAAACACGGCCTATACTATTTGCATTAAATGTGGCTCTTTGGGTATCTGATTCTCCCTCGATGTTTATTTTTACATTAACAGACGGGTCTTTTTTCACATATATAAAAGCTTCTCCTACAGCATCTATATCAGCCTCAGACATAGCCTTATACTCCCCGCTGCCGACATCCAAGGTCCATTCGCCGGTCTGGTGGCCAAGGTATTCAAGGGCGTCTTTGATGTTCCATGGGGTGTCGCTTGTACCGCCTCTGTAGTTCGAGTCTTCTGGGGTTGGTTTAACATAAATTTTTTTCTGGAGGGTAAATTTTGTTTCTTTGTGTTCACTCTGGTTTATGTCTGGCTGATCGGTTTTCATATAATAATTGATTCTTTCTGTGCCCCCAGGAACGTAAATAGTAAAAGGAGTCGTATCATTATTATTAAAGTTCTTTTGCTGGAGTTCACCATCATCTATTGTATAAACAAGGATAAGATTATTTACAGTGATTGGGGTTTCGCCTTGTTTTTGAGGAACTGCCGTAAAATCAGGTGTAATCTCAATAGAATCAATTCCTTCAGATACACTAAGATTAAGCTTTTGTTTTCCGGATGGCTTTGTAGAAATCGTATATTTTTTTTCAAGACCGTGGTTATCTACAATAAGAATTTCGTAGAGTTTTTCTGTATTTTCGTCTGTGACAAAATAAACAGGATTTGTCTTTGCTTCGAATCCTCCTTCGGGAGTTTCAAGCCCGCTGCCGCCCGGAATACTGCTTATTGAGCTATAAAACTTATTTGTTCCCTGGAAAACAGGTTTATGAGTTGTTGTGTCAAAATAAAACTCGTATTGAGTTCCGTTTATTCTGATTGTGTAATTTCCGTTTGAATTTTTTAGATCCCCATAAAGATTTTCTTCTTCGGGTTTAATATTAAAACAAAGGATATTTCTTTTTACCCCGTCAACAATCAGTTTACAATATGTATAATTATCTTCCAGGATTTCCGGCGGAGTGTTTACGACGCAGTTCAGGTAGAAGGGTTCGGTGTCAATCGGATCTGCAAAATCATCTGTGCTGGCATATTGAAACAATAATTTTAAATTAATATTTCTGTCTGCGGTTTCTTTGTCTTTACTTTTGAGATATGAAGGACTGAAATAAATTTTACAATGATGATTATTATGATCAAGATCAGCATAATAATCAGCAGAAGAAGAGTACCCTGGAAAACCTCGAGTAATATCTAAAGCATCTTTATAACAAAAACGTACATGCTCTCTATTTTTTGTATCTGAATAATAAAATTCCAAACAATAATACTGTTCTAGATTAGAAGGAATATAAAGAATGCCGTTGATATATTTAGAAGGCATATTTTCATAAGGGCTAATTTCACTTGCAAAAATACCCTGCGTATAATAACTTAAATAATCATTTACCGATGCGTCAAACATGTTGCAGGAGAAAACAGAAAGAACAAGCGCAGTAAGAAACAGAGCAGAACGTAAAAAATGGTTAAAAGTCTTCATTCACAACCCTCAAAAAAAACAACCAGAATTGAATTGCATGTAAGTTTTTAAAATATAATAAATTATATTAACACATGCAGAGGGACTTTGTAAATGTATGAGGAAAAGGAATGGGGATTATTATAAAGTGTCCCAATCGTTAATATGTGTATTTGTTATATTGCCATTTTGTACTACAAAACGATTTTTCCTTTTTGTATTATACCTATCTTCATAAACTAATGTAAAATTTGAAGTTACTACTTTTTGTGGTGAGCCATAAGTAAAGCATTCTTCTTTTAAAACATACGAGGCTTGTGAATTATACGGGATGTAGAAATAATTACTATCTGACATATCGAGGAAATTATAATTTTTATCTCCGTTATCGTCATAATTAAAATATATACCATATACATAACCATTTTGATTATCTGTATTATTCTTAATTTCTGTTATTGTGTTGCCATCACTCCAATTATAAAAATTTACATTAGATTCAAAATATATAATACACCTATGTGCCTCTGTAGTTATATTATTATTTATCTGTGTATTTTTTACATAGACAGTAGCATTATATGAACAATAAACAGCTGCACCATTTTTTGCCTCATTATTATTTACCTTCATTCTATGAAGAGAAGGATCTTGAGGGGCTTTAGACACATCACCCAGTTGCACTTGAGCACACTCAGTATTATGCGCATTATTAAATTCAAGAAAAATACCTCCTCCTCCATTTACTGCATTGTTATAACTAACCTCGCAATCATAATCAAATATAACAGTTTTTTTCTGGCAGATATAAATCCCACCTCCATGTCTTGCTGATTTATTTTTCTTTATGCTGGTTTTCTCAAATTTAATATCTATTGCATCAGGGTTATTATCCCCATAATCAATCTTAATACCGCCACCTCCACCACTTGTTGTATTGTAATTAAATGTAGCAATGTTTGCAAAATCATTTGGTCTGGAAGTATCTGTTGAACCAATTATTGAATTTTTAAATTGAATGGTTGATCCCGATACTGAAACACTGATATATAAACCGCCACCCTCTGTTGCCTGGTTTGGATGATCAAGATCACCAATGGTTGTATTAACAACAGACAGACTCTTTGCCGATGATGATGTTTTATAGTATATTGCTCCACCATATGAACCAGCCACATTTCCATATAAAGTACAATTATTTAATGTAAGCTTTGCTTCTTGGACATAAAGCCCCCCACCATTCTTAGCGGTTGCAAGTCCACCTGTAAAATTAACGTTTTCTATTTCAAGTTCAGTACCATTTGTACTTAAAACCCTTCCTTTACTATTTGCATCAATAGTTGCATGGTTTTGTGCGGAAGGTCCGCTTATTATCACTTTATCTGGCCCGGTAATATGTACCCATGTACTATAAGTTTGACCGCCAGTTACCATATCATTTTCTGTTGCCGTATATGTACCGGAAGCTAAATGTAATTCCCATTCGCCTCCTTTGCCATTAAGACAGGCTACGGCTTTGGTTAGGGTTGTAGGGTGGCTGCTTGAACCACCGGCCCAATCTGCATTCTCTGGAGAAGGTGTAACATAAAGTTTATTATCAAGATGGCTTACGAAAGTCTGTTCATCGGAAGGTTTTATGTCGCCTCTACTGCCACAGGTTGTTTTGTATGTAATTGTGGAAGTTCCACCGGGAATATATATTAAGGCTTTACCACTTTGAACCGGAATTGTTTTTATTACGCCATTAAGAGTGTATTCTACAGAAACGTTTTTTGCAGTTGTTGAACCACTTCCGCTAATCGCATTTGCCCTGCAGTCGGTACTAATTATAACCACATCACCATTTTGACTTGCAGTTGGATTTGTTAATTTATACTTACCGGATGTTGCCCCGGAAACAAAGTATTTCTTTTGAAGGCCATCTTCGTCAGTTACAGTGATATTAAATTCGGAAACTTTTTTTCCTGTAAGAAAATAAACAGGATTATCTTTTGTTTCAAAATCAGGATTAATATAATTTACAAAAGGAAAATCATCTTTGGATGATTTAAAAGAATCGGACTGGAAAACAGGCTTTCCGTTTACAAATTTAAAAGGATAATCAGTTCCATTTATGTTCAGATTATAATTCCCGGAAGAATCCTTTAAATCATTATAAAAACATGCATTGCTTTGGGTTTCGGGCTTTAAATTAAAACAGAGGAAATTGTAAATATTATTCTGGTCGTCCCTATAAGTGCCCATAGTCGGAGAATCATCGAATGTATCGTCATAGATGATTTCGGGCCTTGTATTTACATTGCATTTTAATGTGTAGATTTTTGTCTGAACCCTGTCATCCGGATTAACTTCATCAATCTGAAAATTTGGATCAATATTTAAAGTCCTGTCAATAAAGCACAATTTTACTTCTATAGTTCTGTCGGCTCCAGGTTTATCTTTTGCTTGAAGATAATCATTACGGAAAAAAAGTTTGGGCTTATCTGTGGTTCCATAAGGTAGAAAACATACAGCTGATGTATTACTTGGAACCGTTTTCCATTCCTCTCCTGCAAATCTATATTTAAACTCAAATTGATGATTTGCAAGATTAATAAAATCTATATTAAAAGTAAAATCCCTACCCAGAGTCGAAGGAATACATTTATTTCCATATTTATCTATAGCGTAGTCAACTTCGGGAACTACATCGTCAAGATATATCTGCTGACTATATTTATTCAGATAGCCATGGACGGAGGTAACAAAAACTTCACATGAAGAAAGAAAGAAAGAAAGAAAGAAAGAAAGAGAAAATTAGACTATAAACTTTACAAAATAACTTATTTTTCACCGACAAACACTCACCAAGTAAACTTTTTTTATAAAACTAAGTTGATACCTAAATATTACTATAGAATATTAATTTTTTCTACAAAAAAATGTTAACTGAGAGCAAAAATCGCTTACAGTTGCCTAGTGGATTTGCAAAACCGCGCACTCGTGCGCTACACGCTGGCGTGCCAGGTAATGAACTGAACCCTTTTTTATAGACAAAATTATGCGGCATATTGAGCTCTAAATTCAATAGGGCTCAGGCCGTTTAATCCCATTTTAATACGCTCTGTGTTGTAATATGTAATATATTCAACCAAATC